>Ga0272444_10000027_pt1 | contig 215990 bp, 199 predicted proteins | sample SSMForm13_FD_201033 | JGI IMG/M metagenome (GOLD analysis project Ga0272444, IMG submission 201033) | Marine sediment archaeal communities from Little Sippewissett salt marsh, Falmouth, MA, United States - SSM-Form-13 | ecosystem: Environmental > Aquatic > Marine > Wetlands > Sediment ... | reverse complement strand
GATCACGTCGACCATGCGGTCCTTGGCGTCCCGGTCCAGGTTCAGGGGATAGTCGCCCAGATCGAAGAAGCGGATGTCGGAGACACCCAGCGCCGAAGCCGCGTTCTCCGCCTCCTTGCGCCGCTCGGTCTTCACCTTCTCCAGCGTCATGCCTTCCTGCTTCCACAGCTTCGCGCTCTCGCCGCGCTCGCCGTAGGACAGGCACACCACCGTCACGTCGTAGCCCCTGTCCTCGTGCAGCGCGATCGCTCCGCCGCAACGCCACACAAAATCTGCCGAATGCGCACTGATAACCAATGCCGTTTTCCTGTCGGACATGGTCAGTCCCTTTCTTTTACTCACCAACCGGCGGCGTGCCGTGGGTATGGAAACTCTCGATGGTCTTCAGGCCCCAGGCCTGGCCGGACCAGAGGCCTCGCAAAGTCGCGCGGACCAAACGTTCCGCGCACATTTCCTCAGCGGTTCAACGTGGCTGAATGCGGCAACGTCAAAACAAGGCTCCGTCAATCTGACCTCCCTATGTCTGCGCCGGGTTCGCGCCCGGCCCGGACCTAGTTGATCATCGTGTTTGGTAGGATGAGCGCGATTTGCGGGAACGCCACCAGCAGCGCCAGCGTTGCCAGCATGGCGAGCCAGAACGGCATCACGCCCCTGAATATCGTTCCAAGGGGAACATTCTTGGCCACAGACTTCACGATGAACACGTTCACGCCCACGGGCGGCGAAATCAGGCCCATTTCCAGGGTCAGAACCACCAGCACGCCAAACCAGATCGGGTCGATACCGAGCTGGGTGATCACGGGGAAGAAGACAGGCATGCTGAGCACCAGCATGGCAAGGCCTTCCAGAAAGCACCCGAGCACCAGATAGCAGGCGAGGATCAGGATCAGGGTTCCGATCGAAGGCAGATCCAACCCCGCAAGCAGATCGCCGATTGCCTGCGGAATATGGCTCAGCGCCAGAAACTGATTGATCAGATAGGCCGAAATCAGGATCAGCATGACCGTTGCGGTGGTCACGACGGAATCGCGCGTCGCGTTCCACAAGCGCCGCAGGGTCAGGGTGCGGGAAAAGACGCCGTAGATGATCACCAGGCCCGCGCCGACGGCGGCCGCCTCGACCGGAGAAAACAGGCCGCCGTAGATCCCGCCGATCGTCAAGAGGATGACGATGACAATCGGCAGGGCCCCGACCATCGCCTTCGCTTTTTCCGACATGTTCGTCTTCGGTCCGGACGGACCCATGCGCGGGTTGATCCAGCACAGCAGCGAGACGGTGAGGACGAACATGGTCAGGAGCAGAATGCCCGGCAGTACGCCGGCCAGGAACAGGCGGCCGATGGATTCCTGCGCGAGGATGGCGTAGATGACGAAGCCTGCCGACGGCGGGATCAGGATACCCAGCGTCCCGCCGGCGGCCACGACACCCGTCGACAGCCTCGGATCGTAGTTGAAGCGGTCCATCTCGCCGAGCGAGACCTTGCCCATGGTCAGGGCCGACGCCACGGAGGAGCCGGACAGGGCCGCAAATCCGCCGCAGCCGATCACGGTCGCGGAGGCGAGCCCGCCGCGGACCGAGCCGATAATGGCATAGGCGGCGTCATAGAGCCGTCGGCTCATTCCGGTTTCGGTTGCCACGTTGCCCATCAGAATGAACAGGGGCACCACGACCAGTTCCGCCGACGACGCGACCGTAAAGCTGTTGGACGCCAGGGAACTGAGCGCCGATTTCGTGCCGTCGATAACGGCAATCCCTGTCAGGCTCACGGCAAACATGGCAAAGGCCACGGGCACCCGCAGAGCCATGAGAACGAGAAGAACGGCCATGCCGATCAGGCCGATGACGGAGGCACTCATAAAACTTCTTCCCGCTCCTGCATATGTTGGATCGGCTTACCGCTGACCGCGATCCCAAATCCCCGCAACAGCATCCCGAGCGCGGTGATGAGGGACATCGCCACGACCGCGTACTGAAACCAGGCCTTGGGCAGATAAATGATGTTGGTCGCCAGATTGAGCATGCGCGACAGTGCAGCGGACTCCCAGACGGTCCAGGCAATCGCGCAGAAGATCGCGGCCCCGAGGAACGGCGCCAGGACGTCGCCCAGCCACAGCACGCGCGCGGGAAACAGCCGTTCGAACACATCGACCGAAACGTGCCCGCCGACCTTGTCGCACAGCGCCATGCCGCCGAACACGACCAGAACCATGGCCATCTGGCTGATGTCCTGCGCCCCGATCAGCGGCGCGCCGAAATACCGGCCGATGACATCGGCCAGAATGACGATGACCTCGGCCAGAAGACCGAGCGTACCGACGAATGCGGACAGGCTGATCAGCCTGTCCGCCCAGCGTGTCAAAAGCGCGTACACGGCGACTTTTTACTCCCCGCGCATGGTCTTGAGCACGATTTCCGCATTGCGGCCCTTCACGATGTTGTCCGTGACCGGAAGGGTAATCGCACCGAATGCGGCGGTTTCGTCGTCGGAAAGCTCGATGACATTGTTGTCACCGGCAGCCTTCAGGGATTCGATCACCTGCGCCGCGCGCGCATTCCAGCCGTCTTCGGCGCTCTTGGAGAGCTTCCGGCCGCTGTTGTCCTTGATCGCCTTCTGGAACTCCGGCGACAGACCGTCGAAACGCTCCTTGTTCATCACCAGGTAGAAGGAAATCCGGCCGAGCGGCGCACCGATGGTGTAGCTGTTGGCCACTTCGTCCAGCTTGAAGTCGCCGACCGCGCTGGCGCCGGTGACGACACCGTCGATCAGGCCGGTCTGCAGGGAGTTGTAGATCTCACCGGCCGGCATTTGCACCGGCGTTGCGCCGAGCGCCTCGATGACGGACGCCGCCGCCGCGCCGGACACGCGGATCTTCAGACCCTTGAGATCTTCCGGCTTGCGGATGTCCCGGTCCTTCATGATGAAGATGTTCGGCTCGGACAGCCACAGGGCCAGCGGCACGGTGCCCGGGAACTCCCGGTCCAGAAGGCCGGCGTCATAGGCATTCCAGATGGCGTCGTAGCCGGTTCCGCCCGGCTTCAGCGCGCCCGGCAGCTCGGAGATCATGGTGTTGGGGAACTGGGACGACGTGTAGCCTTCCAGACCCCAGGTGATGTCGGCCACGCCCTGGACGGCGCGGACATACTGCTCCAGCGGACCCTTGCCGAGCGCACCGCCGGGAAAAACATCGATCGTCAGGGCGCCGTTGGTGTCCGCCTCGACGCCGTTCTTCAGCGGCTCGACCGTGGATTTCGTCAGCGTATGCGCGGGCGGCACCCAGTGCGCCAGCTTCAGAGTTTCTGCCTTTGCCGGCACTGCGGCAGCCATCATGGCCACGCCACCGGCGGCTGCAGCGCACATCAGGATGCGGCGCAGGGATCGATTGAACATATGGTAACCTCCCACTACTCAGACACAGCGCCGCCGTTTACCCGGACGGCCTGGATCATTGGAGGTTACGCCAAAAACACGCGCGTGACGAATTCGTTTTAAACGAAAAACATAAGTAATAGTTATTAATAAAATTTCTGACTTAACTCTGAACCCGCCGATGCGAGCGATTCAAATTCTTGATCAACGTAGCTTCACTCTCATAACTCATTGATATCTATTTGTTTTTCTAAATTCCATCAAGCCACCTGCAGTCACAAAATCGAAAGTTCCCACATGCGGATGCAAAAGAAATACTTTATCACGAAAGACGGGCGCTGCGGGTTGCTCCGCAGCGCCTGATATCCGGTCGACAGAAAACGGACGGCGGCCCGGTTTCCGGATGCGGCCCGATTTACTTGCCGCCCTTGGTCCGCCAGCTGTCGGCGTAGTTTTCGCGGGCCTCGCGGGCATAGGGCGTCGGAGCGACGCGCACGCGGATTTCCGCCTGCCTGTGCGTTTCGGTCGACGTCTTTCCGGTGGTTTCCGGCTCGCCCCAGATCAGGGTCAGGACATCGCCTTCCTGCACGCTGGCATCGACGATGCCGAGCGACAGCATGCAGCGCTCGTTGAAGGAATAGCCGTTGAACATGGACATGCCGACCATCTTGTCGCCGTTCATGATCATGTCGGCGCTGGTGGAGGCGTAGTTCGGCTGCGGGAAGTCGATCCACTTGTAGGGCGTGCCGTCCTCGAAGCCGGAGGCAATCACCTTCAGAACATCGTCCCGGTTCCATTCGAAGGTGACCTTCTTGCGGTTGGTCTGCTCCTTCATCTTTGCAAGGGCAGCCTTGCCGATGAAGTCGTCCTTCTTCCAGCCGATGTAGAAGTCATAGCCCAGTTCGAACGGGTTGACGTAATAGTCCTCGATGTTGTCGGAAACGAAGGACCCGCCGATGGAGCCGGCAGCCTCGTAAGAATCCGCACCGAGCCACTGACGGTAGTCGGCCAGCATCCCGTCGCCGGTATAGATGCCCGGCAGCGGCGAGGGAATCCAGCCCGATTCCAGGGTGTTGGTCGAATAGGCGCGGCTGCCGCACAGCACGAGATTGACGCCCGCGTCCCTGGCCGCCTGCAGGATGGTTGCGTGGATGTACGCCTTGTCCTCGTAGGGGCCCCAGATTTCCAGCCCCGGCGCGCCGGACATGCCGTGACGCAGGGCCTGAACCTTCTTGGAGCCGACGTTGATCCAGTCAACGTGGAAGAACTTGATGTCCGGCACCGGACCGCCATTCATCTTCTCAAAGATCTTCGGCGCGTCCGGGCCCTGGATCTGGTAGCGGTAATGGGTGCGCAGCACCCGTTCGCCGTCCGGGCGGGACGGCGAGCGCGGGTCGTGCCTGATGCGCACATTCCAGTTGCCGTAGGCGGCGCAGAACTGCAGCCAGTTCGAGGTCGGCGCACGACCGACGAGGATGAACTTGTCCTCACGCTCGCGGAAGATGATGTGGTCGCCGATCACATGACCGTTCGGGGTCACCGGCACGAAGTGCTTGGCGCGGTTGAGGTTGAAGTTGCCGAAAGCGTTGATGCCGTGATGGGCGAGGAACGCCTCGGCCTGGGGGCCTTCGACGATCAGCTCGTCCATATGGTGCGTCTGATCGAAAAGGACGGCACTGTCGCGCCAGGCGCGCTGCTCGTCGCGCCAGTTGCTGAATTCCGGCGCCACGACCGGGTATACATACATGCCGATTTTCGAGTTGCGCAGCATGCTCACGGCGCTGCCGCTTTGCGACATAACCGTTTCCAGACTGGATGCAGACATACTTCTTCCTCCCTAGGACAGAAACCAGATGTATACATTCTTTATCTAAAAACGCGATGGATGCCAGAAAAATTTTCAGAATGTATGCCTTCCGGTCAGTCGCGTGCTGCCGCAGGCGGCACCCGGCTCTTCCCCCGGAATCAGGTCTTGATGAGCGCCAGGCTTGCCACCTGCTGCACCATTCCCGCCTTTTCCTTCATGACATATTCCAGATCGCGCCGGGCGGTCCGCGCGTGTTCACGCGCAAGCGCTTCGGCCCGCGCGCCTTCCCGGTTCTTGATCGCGGCGATCATTTCGCGGTGTTGGGCCTGGGCGAGTTCCAGCGAGCCCCGGCGGCTTTCCATCTGCATCTTGTCGGGCAGAAAGGCGGAGGGCGAGGCAAACGGGAGACGGACGACCCGTTCCAGTTCGCGCTGGATGATCTTGCTGCCCGAAAGGCCCGCGAGCACCTCGTGGAACTCCGCGTTCAGCCTGGAATAGCAGTCGAAGTCCACATCGCCGTCCGCCTTGAAACAGCCGTCGATCTCATTGACGATCGCGGTGATCCTCGCCAGATCCTCGGCACCGACACCGCGTTCGGCGGCGAGCCGTGCGACGGTTCCCTCAAGAACCCCGCGCAATTCGATGGCATCGATCACGTCGTCCAGGCCGAACTCGCGCACGACGAAGCCGGCGCTTTTCGCCCGCTCCAGCAGGCCTTCTTCCGCAAGGCGCGACATCGCTTCGCGGACCGGTGTGCGCGAGATGTTCAGCATCTCGGCCAGGGGCACTTCGAACAGGCGTTCCCCGCCCTTGAATTCCCCGCTCAAGATCCGTTGCCGAAGTTCCGTCAATGCCCGAATTGTGTGGCTGCTTCCCCCTGTGTCCGACATTCCTTTTCCGCTACTCCTGTTCCTGATCAAGATGACAATTCTCCAAGTATACATGACATGTCCCGGTTGGGTGAGATTCATCGCAATTTCCACGTCTGCCGCCCCGGGGCAGACGACAGCGGGCAGAAACCGGCACCGGTCCGGTCGTAAACCTGCGTGTTGTTTGATAAATGTCACGGTGGGCTGGCATTACGATTGACTAGGCTACGAACCAAACAGCACTGGAGGCTTTCATGTCGGGTCGCGGATTTCTTCTTGGGGCTGCCGCCGCAGCAGCCGGACTGCTGCTGGTTCCCGGCGTCGCGGCCGCCGTGGCACGTGCCGGCCGGCCGGTCATGCGCGCGGCGATGAAGACCGGCGCGACGGCCTATGACGAGTTCCGCAAGGCCGGGGCGGAGGCCTATGAACACTTCGAGGACATGGCCGCGGAAGTCCGCGCCGAGATGAGCGATGGTCATGACGAGCGGGCCGCCGCGGCAGAGACCGCCCCACATACGGCACCCGAAGCGGCGCCGGGGAGCGAACGTGGCTGAGACGGCCGCCCCTTTTCCGGTCTATGTCGCCCATGCCACCGACGGGCGGGCACGGCTGCGCGTCGTCGGCAAGCCATCCGAAGACGCATGGCATTCGGTCCAGGACGCCCTGGCCGTCCAGCCGGGTGTCACCCGGACGCTGGCGCGGCCCAACACGGGAAGCCTGATCATCGAGGCGGATCTTGCCGAAGACGCGCTCCGCCGGTTGCTGGAAACCGCCGCGTTCCTGAAACTCGGACCGAAGCCGCCGGTCCCTCCTCTGGGCATGGCGCTTCAGCTCGGCGTCCTGCAGACCGACGAACAGGTGCGAAAGCGCACGTTCGGGCAACTCAACCTGCATACCGCCCTGGGCGCCATTCTGCTGGTGGCGGCTGTGGTCCAGTTGAGCCGCGGGCGGGTTTTCGGACCGACCGCAACGCTTCTGGTCAACGCGCTTGCGCTGCTGGAGACCGGGTCCAGGCCACGATAGGTCACGAACTCATTGAATTTGAGCCGCTAAAGTTCGGCGGCCCGGTCCCAGGGCAGATCCATGTCGGTGCGGCCGAAATGGCCGTAACGGGCAAGCGGCCGGTAAAATCCGGCCTCGGACGCAGCCGGCAGGGACCACAGGTCCATCCGCTCGATGATCGCCCCGACGCTGAAATCGCATCTGTCGGCAAGCAGCGCCGATATTGCCGGCTCCGGTTCCAGCGCGGTGTCGAAACAGTCGACCTCGATGCTGGCCGGCGCCGGTTCGCCGGGAACATAGGACAGCTGTACCTCGCATTCGCGGGCAAGCCCGGCGGCGATGACACTGACGGCCGCCTGACGGGCGGCATAGGCGGCGATCCGGTCGATGCGCGACGGGTCCTTGCCGCTCAGGGCCGACCCGCTCTGGCGGGCATAGCCGCCGTAAAAATCGCTGGCCGTCTTGCGCCCGGTCAGCCCGGCATGGGCTTTCGGACCGCCGGCCCCCGGCGCGGTGAGAACGGAAAAGCGGACATCGTCCGCCAGGTCCAGGTTCATCCTGGCCATGACCGGGTCGACAACGCCGTTTCTGAGCATGGCCGCCAGTTCTTCTTCCCTGGGGTGCGCATCGCCGCCTGCAAAGATACCGAGCGCGATACCGTCCACGTTCAGGGGCCGCCGGTTTGCGAACCGGACCGCGACCTGCGCCTGCGCGTCGGCGGAAAGCCAGGAGGACAGGCCTGCCTTCGCCGCCTTTTCCAGTTCCAGGCAGATATTTCGGGCACAGACGATCGGCAAGGGCATGCGTTCCGGCGTGTGGTCGCAGGCGAAGCCGAAGGCGGTCGTCATGCGGGTCGCGACCGCACCCGATGGCGCAACCGGACCGGTCAGCTCCGGCGTTTCGACAAGGTCCAGAATGACGGTTGTCGGCGCCTCTCCGTCTGGCTGGGCATAGCCCTCCTCCGCCAGGACCCGGCGCGCGACGCCCACGGGATCGAAGGTCAGCGGCCCGCCATGGCGCACCGACAGGAACACCACGCCGCTTGCAAGCGCACATTCGGCAATGCAGCCGACGGCGGGATCGCTCATCAGGCAGGCGTCGACAATCGCATCGCTGATCTGGTCGGAAAGCTTGTCCGGATGGGCGGCGGTGACGGCCTCCGACATCAAAACGAAATTACGCATGTGGCGGGTCCTCCGGATCCAGATGCAGTTGAATGCTGCGCCGTGCCAATACGGTTGCCAGCGGAATGAGGGCTGCCCCGAACGAAAGCGCCACGTCCGGCAGACGCAGGGGGGCGATGCCGAGCAGACGGCGCAGGAAGGGCGAGAAGAAGGGCAAGGCGCCCAGAGCCGAGGACCCGAGAAGCGCCAGGTCCAGCGTCCGGTTCTCTAACAGCTGGTCCGGGTGCAGCTTCCTCGGATCGGTCCGCTGGCATACGAGCGTGTAAAGCAGCTGGGCCTGGGACAGGGTGAGGAAGGTCATGCCGCGGGTTTCCGGCCCGGGGCCGTAACGGGACAGACCGACCATATGGGACAGGAGTGCGGACAGCGCGATTACGCCGCTGTCCTGCGCCATGCGGGCGAAATCGCGCTGGGGCACGATATGCTCGCCCGCCCGTCGCGGCGGACGGTCCATCACATCCGGATCCGGGTCGGCCAGCGCAAGGCCGAGACCCGGGAAGACATCGGTGACCAGATTGATCCACAACAGCTCCATCGGGGTTTCGAGTTCGCCCGGCCCGTGCAGGGCCTCCAGGATCGAGACCGCGATTTCCGACATGTTGGTGGTTACCAGATATTCCAGCGAGCGGCGGATGTTGCGGTAAATGGCTCTTCCTTGCCCGATCGCCTCGACAAGGGTCTCCAGATTGTCGTCGCGGATGACGACGTTGGCGACATCCCGGGCAAGCGCCGTGCCGCTCTCGCCCATGGCGATGCCGATATTTGCCGCCGCCAGCGCCGGCGCGTCGTTGACCCCGTCTCCGGTCATGGCGACGACCCGGCCGCTCGCCTGTAGCGCCTTGACGATCGCCAGCTTCTGATGGCTGGCGACGCGGGCAAACACATGGGTGTCCTGGGCAAGGCCCGCCAGAAGTTCCGGCGAGAGATCGGTAATCGATGTCGAGTCGATGACGCGGAGCGCGCTGCCGCCGCTCAGATCGACCTCGGCTGCCACGGCCGCGGCCGTGGCGGCCTGATCGCCGGTGATCAGGACAGGCCGGATACCGGCACGGCGGATCTTGCGGATCAGCGCCTTCGCCCCGGGACGAACCGGATCAACCATGGCCAGCATGCCGACGAATTCCAGATCCTGCGGCCGGGCGTCCGGGGTATCGGCATATCCGCGGGCGAAGGCAAGAACACGGGCCGGTCGGGCGGCCAGGCGTTCGTTGAGTTCTATGATCCGTCTGCGTTCCGAAGTGTCGAGAGGCACGGACCCTTCCGCGGTCAGAAGACGGCTGCACCGGTTCAGAACATCTTCCGGAGACCCTTTCAACGTCAGAAGCAGACGCTCATCCGGGACACCACCATGAAGCGTCGCCATCCAGGGGCGGCCCGGTTTGCGTTCAATCGTGGCCGTCCTCGGATAACGCCGCCGCAATTGGCCGGCATCGACACCTTGCGAGAGCGCGAAGCCCAAGATGGCGTGTTCCGTCTGGGAGGAACCGTTCGCCGTCCCGGCCTCGACCGAGGCATCGTTGTTGAGCACGGCCAGCTCGGCGAGCGCGCCGAGTTCCGCCTTCCGGTCGAGAGGCACTTCGTCGGCGCCGGCGGCCGCGGTCACCACCTTCATCCGGTTCTGCGTCAGCGTTCCGGTCTTGTCGAGGCAAAGAACCTGCAGGGCGCCCATGCTCTCGACCGCGCTCAGCTGCCGGATGAGGATCCCCTTGCGCTGCATCCGGCTAAGACCCAGGGACAGGGTCGTCGTCGCCACCATGGGCAGGCCTTCGGGAACTGCGGCGACGGCGAGCGCCAGCGCATCCTTGAGGATCATCGAGGCGGAGTAGCCGCGCAGGATCCCGACGCCCGCGAAGACGCCGCAGGCCGCCAGGCTGGCGATTGCAAGCTTGCTTCCAAGCCGGTCGAGCTCGGCTTCCACCGGCGCCTGGGGACGGGTCGCGGTGCTCGACAGACGCTGCAGAACCGCCGCTTCCGTTCCCCCGGCGGTCGCAACCACAACCGCCCGGCCCCGGCCTTCCGCCACGATAGTTCCGGCATAGAGCATGGTCGACCGGTCGCCGATCGGCGTGTTTGCCGCCAGCCGGTCGGCGTCGGACTTGGCAACGGGCATGCTTTCCCCGGTCATGGCGGACTCGTCCACCATGAGTCCGTCGACGGACAGGAGCCGGGCATCGGCGGGGACGAGGCTTCCGGCGGAAACCAGTACCACATCGCCCGGGACGAGCCGGTTTGACGGCAGGCTCAACACCGCTCCGTCGCGCAGGACCCGGACGGGGTGCTCGCTTTGGCCGGTCAGCGCATGGATCCTGCGTTCCGCCTGCCCCTCGGTCACATACCCGAGCACGCCGTTAAGAGCGACAACCGAAAGCGTGGCGACCGCATCCGCGACCCCTCCGGTCGCAATGGAGACCGCCGCCGAGCCCATGAGCATCATCACCGGCAGGCCTTCGAACTGCTTGGCGAAAAGGGCCAGGCCGGACGGGCCGGCCTCATGGGGCAGGACGTTGGGTCCGTAACGTTTCAGCCGCGCCGCCGCCTCGCCGCCACTAAGCCCGGCGCCGTCATCGCTCCGCAGCGTCCTGACCACCTCGCCGGCGGGCCGGCAATGCCAGTCAGGCGTGTTGCGGCCAGCCGCGCGGACACGCTTCTTTTCCTTGTCCGCGTTCCGGGCCTCCCCAGGCGCCCTCTCACGGACGGCCGCATCCCGCGGCGCAGGCGCGTCGATCCGGTCCAGAAGCTCCGCAATCCGGCGCCGGATCTCGTCGGGGGCAATGCCCGAATCGAACGTGACAATCAGGCTGCCGGTCGTGCTGCGCGCGGTCGCGCGCCTGATTCCTGACAGGGCGAGGACATGTGTCACCAGATTTCTTGCCCTCTCCGGACTGCGGAGAATCGGAGCGATTTTCAGGCGCAATCGGCCGGGCACGGCAGAGTGTAGGATTTCCGGCATCATGGCATTGACCGTCACGGGCAGTCCTTCGCAATCATGCCACCTTATCCCGTATTCCCGACAAGTATTTGACAAGGCTCAAGTATGGATTGAAAAAGCGTTGTCAGATCAGTGTTTTGTGATTGAACACCCGGGCTTCCGGCCGCACGCCGCACCGGTTTGCCCGGACAGAAAGGGCAATTCCCTTACCGATGAAACCGGCCTACGGCCGGCCGGAACTGGATCCAAGGCGTCGCCATGGCTAAGACGGTTTCAGGTTCCGCCCGGATTCGCAGATGGCTTCAACTCACCGCGGGTCCGGCGAAAACGTTAATTTTGTCTTGCACCGGGGACAAAGCCGAAACTACCCTTCCGATTGATTTGAAGTCATGCAACCAGAACTAATACCTGGCTGTCGAGGGCGGTTTCGAGGAGAGTGACTGCGATGAGCAAAGACGATGATGCCGCCTTGAACGACGCCTTCAATGCCGATGCCTATTGGGGAAAGGCGGCCGCCAGCGTCGATCAGAAACTCGCGGAACTCCTGGAGGCGGCCCGCGAATGCAACGTCGATCCTTTCGTCCGCTCCATCTGCGGTCAATTGTTCGACCATCCACAGGCCGAAAAGCTGGTTGGCTGGCAGGCGGAACTGTTGATAGAAGCGGTGAGCGAACTCGTATACTGCGCCAGGTCCCAACAGGAGCCCATTCGTGACGGTCGTCATGCGGAATGATTTTGTAGTCCGTTTCGATCTGGAGGACATTTTCAGCGGCGGTGCTGATGACAAGGCCCGGGCGCTCTTGGAGAAATGGCGCGCCAACAGCGGGCGCGTCTGCGATGAAATCGCAGGGTTTACCGATGAGCTCGTGATCCTCGACGGCCGGCCGGAAACGACGGATTCCCCGCAGGTGCTCTTCCACGGCGCCCATTCGCTGCTCAAGCGGAATCTCGGCAGCAATCCGGTCGCGGACAGTCCGCAGATCAAACGAAGCGATTTCTCCGCGGACTATCGTCGCATGTGCGCTCAGGCCTATTTCGACACGGCCTCAGAAAGGCAGCCGATCTTCGACCTGGTCCGGGTTTCCCGGCCGATGGTTTCCGGCGACCATCAGCAGCAGACCTATCACCGGCTGCTCCTGCCTGTCTTCACCGATCAGGGCGCCCGGTTCACGCTTTGCTATTCGCTGGACCTGGAGCCACACCGATATCCAGTGGTGAATTCGCGATTGCAGACACCCCCTGAGGCGGACACAGCAGGAAGCATAAATCTGAATATGCCCTGTTTTCCGGTGCTGCATCCCAGATAAACCCGCCCGGCCAGACGGTCGGGAACCCCCAGCGGAACGGCAGGCCCTTGGCCGCATGGTGACGTGCCATCCAGCCGTAGATGTTGGCCGGACGCCATTCCAGGTAACAGCCGAGGATGCAGAGACGCACCAGATAGGCCGCGACATCCGATCCGGACAGCACCGGATCCACGGAGGTATCGCCGATATAGGCAAAGGGGCCGGTCAGGCCCGCTGCGAACGGGACGGACGCGGGCGCCAGCCGGGCCTGTCCGCCGCCCTCGGCCCGGTAGTTCCGGTACCAGAACCGCTGGATGTAATCGCGCAGGTCCCAGCCGGCCACGTCGTCATAACGGTTGGCGGTGGTGCAGACCGTCCGGCCGGCTTCGTCGTGTCCGGTCACGCCGAAAAAGCGGCTCGGCGGCAGCGTGTTGAGGTCATCGCGGAAGTATTCGCCGACGATCCGCTTTTTCGAGTCAGCCACCGCCGCGGCATAGCCGGGGACCGTGTCGTGCCAGCGAAGCTCGGCGACACCGAGTTCCTTCAGCCTGCCGCAGAGCGCGACAACAGCGCCGGACAGGGCAAAGGTGTTCAATCCCGTCCTGTCCGTTTCGGCCACAGCAATCCGGGTATTCCATGCTTTGACGTCTTGAATGGTCATAGTTTTTCTCCATCCGGAGAGATCCGCAAAACGCATCTCTCTGCCCCCGGTCCGCTTGGTTTCCGCCGCGCATCCGATCCTCCGCGGCGGCCGATGTCCGGCCGGAAAGCGATTGGAATTCCTCCCACCGTCAAACCGCGCGACGCGCGGCCGGTGACCAAGACAGAATTACCGGCCTGTGTCGCCACACGTTCTGATATGAGAGTCCCTGCAGCACACAACTGAGGGATTCGTATAATGACCGCCTCCGTAGAAAACGCACTTTCCGCACTTAGCAAGCTCGAGGAAGGGCTTCAGGAACTCGGTCACGAGCGCCTGAAATCGGTGGCGGATGTCGTCGGCAAGTGCCTGCGTTCCCTGGCGTCGCAGGTGGAATTCTACGAAAGCGCGAAAGCGCCGCTGCGCAGTCTGATCGTCGACCAGGACGGCAAGGAGACCCGGCAGGTCACCGGCATGCGGATGGAAGCGATCCACCTGAAGGGTTCGGACCATGTGGTCTACGGCAAGCCGGAGGCGATCGCGGCCTTGCGCCGCCTGCTTCCGCAAGCCAGTACCGATGACGACAGCTGGGAAGTCTATTTCTGAGCGGGTGCCGGCGGAGGCGCGTCGATGAAGCGCCGGGCGGCTGCGGCCTGCCGCGGATCCACCTTTTCCATCAGCGCATAGGCCTGCTCCGCCAGTTCGGGCCTGCCGCCCCACACGCCGGCCTGGATTGCCTGGCGCAGCGCCCGGGGCTCGTCCGGCAGGGCCTTCAGGATGAATTCCGCATGGGGCAGCATGTCCGTGAAGCGTCCTGCCAGTTGCAGAGAGACCATCAGGGAAAGCCGGGCATTCAGGGAATGGGGCACCTGGTCCACCGCTGCCCGGTGCAGGGCAACCGCCCCGTCGAACCGACCCGCCATGGCAAGCGCACGCCCGGCTTCCAGGTAGAGACCGGCGTTCTCCGCCGCTGCGCAGACTGAGCGAAGCTCCTCGGCCAGCTTGACGGCAAGCTGTCGGCTGCCGGCCGACGCAGCCGTCTCAAGCGCCGTTTCACAGTCCGCCAGCGCCTTGCCGAGAGCGGTCTGCACCGAAGCCGCGTCCGGCGCGGCGCGACCTTGCAGCAGGGCGCGCACGTCGCGAACCGGCAAGGCCTCGAACCGCCCGTCCCCGCCTCCGGCCGCGATACCGGCCAGCTGCCCGCCGGCATCGACAAGCGCCCCGCCGCTCACCCCCGGCTGCATGAAACTTGTGACCTGAAGGCGTCCGAGATCCGCTGCCGGATCGGGCGGCAGAAGCAGGACGCCCGGCTGGAACACCCGGATCTGGCGTCGCGCGACATCGGCGCCGACCGCATGCAGCGCCGACGTCAGATCGCCGTCCGCGCCGGGGTCAAGGACAAGTCCGTCTTCGGGCAAGCCCTCGACCTCGATCAGCGCAAGGTCGCCCCGGTAGGCGGACGGCACCACCTTGCCGGTCAGCGGCCCGTTTGGCGTGAACACCGTCGCCTCGCTTCTGTCGGCGACCACGTGACGGCTGGTCACCAGAAGGCTCCGGCCGATGCGCACGGCGCTCGCCAGCGGATCGAAACTTTCCACCGGGAACACGGCCTGCCGCGTCCTGCACACCGCCGCCGCATAAGGACAATCGGGCGTTCCGGTTGCCGGGGCGGCCGCGCCAGGGGAAGCTGCGGAAGTGGCTTCGAAGGAAAGACTGGTCGTGACGTCCTGGCCACCGCGCACATAAATCACCCTGGTACTGTCGCCGGGGCGGACGAGCGCGAGAGCGCTGACGACGTCCCGAGGATGACGGACGGCGCGGCCGGCGACCGCCACAAGCAGGTCTCCGACCTGAAGCCCGGCCTTTGCCGCAGGTCCATCGCCAAGCGAGGCGACCTCGACACCGGCGCGGACCGCCAGTTCCGGCCGGGGCGGCAGTTCCAGCCCCCAGCCCGCCGACACATAGTCCACCCGGCCGTCATCCTCCAGGTCGTCCGCCACCCGTTTGAGGAGATCCGCGGAAACCGCGAAATTGACGCCGATATTGGTGCCGGCGGCGGAGGCAAAGATCGCGGACACCATGCCGAGGAGACGGCCCTCCCGATCCACCAGCGCACCGCCGGAACTGCCCGGATTGGCCGAGGCGTCGGTCTGGATGAAGTCCTCGATCCGATTGAAGCCGGCATTGGCGACACGGCGGGCGGACACCACGCCGCAGGTCACCGACAGGTCGAGGCCGTAGGCATTGGAGACGATGCAGACCGGTTCGGCGAGAGCCGGTTCGGGTGCAAAGCCGAACACCGGCAGTACCGCGTCCACGTCGAGCAGCGCGATATCCGACGCCTCGTCGAAGGCCGCCAGCGTTGCAGGCAGGATTCGGCCATCGGCAAGGCGCACGTCGATCCTGGGTTCGGCGCTGCGGGTGGCGGGCTCCACCACGTGGTAGGCGGTGGCGATCAGCCCGTCCCTGCCGATGACGACACCGGAGCCTTCCGGAGCCTTGCCGGCAGGCGTTCCGCCTCCCCCCTGCGGCTTGCCGGGCCAAAGCGGCAGGACGGAGACGACCGATTGCAGTGTCTTTTCCGGCATGGCGGCAACCTGTCCGCCGCCCGCCGGCAAGCCGGCGAGAAGCGTCAGGAAAAACAAAAGGCACATGCGCAAACGGAATGGCGGCATCGGTCCCTGCTCCAGATCGATCAGATATCGGGATCGCAAAGCATGGACACTTTCGGCAAAAAGCCAAGGGAAATGGTGTTGCTCTGGCGCCCGGTCCGGTCCCGGTCCCATTTCAGCAGCCTTATCCCGCCGCTTCTTCTGGACGGGGCCGCTGCTGATGATAAGCTCGACTCCCTCAGGAGGAGGCCGATGCGTCTTTCGACATGCCTTGTGTTTCTCTTGCTTGGCCCTGGTCTGGCAAATGCCGGCGCCGCGGGAGACAGGCCGAGGCCGTTCGCGGCCTTCGACATGGCCGGCCCATCGAACCTCCACGATCCCTTCGACCTTGCCTTCGGGCCCGACGGACGGCTCTACGTCGCCGACAAGCGGGGCGACAGGATCGCGGTGCTCGACCCGGAGACGCTGGACCTTGTCGAATCCGTCGCGGTCGGCCAGGTACCCGACGTTCACGACATTTCCTTCGGCAGGAACGGAGCCGCCGCGGTCGCGGCGACAGGACTTGGCGCGGTCCTGATCTTCGACCGGCTGGACGGGGACAATGCGCAGGCCTTCGACTTTCTGCCCGCCTCCGGCGCGGAAGGCGTGCTGGTCCATTCCAGCGGCCGGATCTACGCCACGACCGGCGCCACCGGGCGTCTGGTCGTCTTCCAGAATGGCGAGGAAATCGGCTCCGTCGGCGGCCTGTTCGGAACCCATGATGTGGCCGAAGCGCCTGACGGCAGCGTCTGGGTCGCCTGCACCCGCAACCGGCGCCTGGTCCGGTACAGCCCTGACCTGACCGAACTCCAGGTTATCGACCAGCCGAAATTCGGCTTCCGCGCGCCGCGCTATCTCGATGTCGATCCGCAAGGCCGGCTGGTGGTTGCCGACAGCGACGCCCAGAGAGTGCTCCTGATCGATCCGGAAGGACCGGAGGGCGGCACGCTTCTGGGTGTGCTGGGAGACGGTTCAGCCGGCGCCGGGGCGAACAAGTTCTTCAATCCCGAAGGCGTGGCCGTGCGCGGAAATGACTATTATATTTCCGATTCCGGCAACAACCGTGTTGTCCGCTACACGATTGTCACCAATTAGGAAAACCCTTGGAAGAGCCCGTTTCCCGCCCCGCCGCTCCAGATACCCTCAAGTTGCCCCCGGTATACCTGCTTGTTTTCCTGCAGGCGGTCGTGTCGGCCGCGAGCCTGGTGGTCGAGATCGTCGCCGGGCGCATGCTTGCGCCCTACGTCGGCATGTCGCTTTACACCTGGACCTCGATCATCGCCGTGGTGCTGGCCGGGTTTTCGGCCGGGCACTGGGCCGGAGGGCGGCTTGCGGAAAAGCCCGCCTCCACCGGCCTCCTGGCGACGGCGCTCGGGCTCGCCGGCGCGGCCCTGACAACGGCGGCCGCCGTTTTCCTGCTGCGCTGGAGCGCGGAGCCCGTGATTGCCGCGCTGACGGCCCCCGTCGCCTCGATCACGGCTCTTTCCATGATCGTGTTTTTCCTGCCCTCGTTCTTTGCCGGCATTCCGGCCCCGGTCCTTGCCCGCATCGCCGTCGACGCGGACCGTGCAAAGGCCGGGCGGGCGCTCGGCGCGATGTTCGCCGCCGGCGCCCTGGGCGCGATCGCCGGGACGCTGCTTGCCGGTTTCGTCTTCATCTCGTTCCTCGGCACCATCGGCACCCTGGCCGTCGTCACCGCCGTTTACACCTTGTGCGCGGCACTTCTCCTGGCCCTTGCCCGCCCGAAGACCCCGCTGATCGTTCCGGCCGTGGGCGTGCTGGCCCTGGCCCTGGTCGTTGCCGGCTCGGGTCTGGCGGCGGAAAATCCGTGCAGGCGCGAAAGCGACTATTTCTGCATCCGGGTCGTGGATGTTTCCCCGGAGGCGAATACCCCGGTCCGGCTGATGGTGCTCGATCATCTCGCCCACGGCATTTCGGGACGCGATTTTCCGGATGTCATGTTCACGCCGCATGCCTCCATGCTGGAGCTGATTGCCCGGACCCGCATGGAGGACAGGCCGTTTTCCGCGTTTTTCATCGGCGGCGGCACCTATTCGATCCCCAGATCCTGGGGACCGAAGCCGCAGATCGACGTCACCGTGGCCGAGATCGATCCGGCGGTGACCGAGATGGCGGAAAAACACTTCTGGTTCGATCCCTCCGTCGCCCGGATTTTCCACGAGGACGCCAGGCGGGCGCTGGCTGCCCGGCCCGACACATACGACGTGGTGATCGGCGACGCCTTTACCGACATCACCGTGCCGCAGCACCTGGTGACGAAGGAGTTTTTCGAGCTGGTCAGAAGCCGCCTCACCGACGACGGCGTCTACCTGATGAACGTGATCGATCATGCCGACCGGCTGCAGGCGCTGAAGGCCATCGCGGCGACGCTCAAGTCCGTCTTTCCGGAGCTGGAAATCTGGGTCCAGAACACCGGCCAGCCGCTGGAGGGGCGCCTGGTGTTCATTCTCGCGGCCGGCAATTCCCGCTCCAAGACCTCCCGGCTGGAGGGGCTCGACCCGGAGCCTTACGTGGCCGGGCGGCTCACTGTGGACACGGTGCGGCGCCTGACCACGAACGAAAACGCCCTGATCCTGACGGACGACTACGCTCCGATCGACCGTCTTATGGCACTGCGGGAATGACCTGACGGCGGAAAGGCGAACGGGGCCGGTCGAACCCCGGCCTCGGGTCGACCCGGATGACCGGATCGGAGTTTGTCATCTGACAAGTGCCCGGGCTCACCGGGCTCGGGGCTTTTTCTGTTTCGCTTTAAAGCCCGTCCGCCGGCCGGTGACCGCTTTGCGACTTTTCATCGTCGGCGCGCAGTTCCAGCCACATGGCGTTGAGAATGGCGAGGCAGCAGGCCAGAGGCATGCCGAGGATCCAGGCGAAGTACCACATGATGCTCTCTCCTCAATAGGCCGTGTCGTTGTCGCGATCGATGGTGGTCTCGTCGACCTTGCCCCAAAGGACCCTGTAGACCCAGGCGGTATAGGCCAGCACCAGGGGCAGGAAGATTGCGGTCGCGACCAGCATGTTGAACAGGGTCCGGTGGCTCGACGCGGCGTCCCAGACGGTCAGGCTCGCATCCGGCTGGACCGAGCTTGGCAGCAGGAACGGGAACATGGATACGCCCACGGTGGAAATGATGCCGAAGACGGCGATCTTGGAGCAGGCGAAGGTCAGCATTTCCAGCCGGGTCTGCAGCCCGATCAGCGCGCCGAACGTGCCGAGGAAACCCAGCGCCGGCGCGATGATCATCCACGGATAGGTGGAATAATTCGCCATCCAGCCCTGCCCCTCGACCACCGCCTTCTTGAACAGCGGATTGGCCGGCATGTTCGGATCGATCTCGGAGGTGATCCGGTAGCCCTGGACATAGCCGGAAAAGACCAGATAGCCGCCAAGCGCGAACAACACCAGGGCCGCGATTGCGGCGATCGTGCCGTAGCGGCGTCCCCTGACGGCGACAATACCGCCGGTCTTCAGCCCCAGCCAGGCGCCGCCGTGCATGACCAGCATGGCAACCGACAACAGGCCGCACAGAAGCGAGAACGGCGTGAACAGGCCGAAGAAGGAACCCTGGTAGGTCATCCTGAGATCGCGGTCGAGGGTGAAGGGAACGCCTTCGAGGACGTTGCCGACCGCCACGCCGAAGACCAGGGCGGGCACGAAGGAGCCGACGAACAGCGCCCAGTCCCAGCCGTTGCGCCAGGATGGATCCGGCCGCTTGGAGCGGTACTTGAACGCCACCGGACGCAGGATCATCGCCGCCAGCACGATGAACATCGCCAGGTAGAAGCCGGAGAAGCTGATGGCGTAAAGCGGCGGCCAGGCGGCGAAGATCGCTCCGCCGCCGAGGATGAACCAGACCTGGTTGCCTTCCCAGGTCGCGCCGATGGAGTTGATGGCCACACGGCGTTCCGTGTCGGTCTCGCCGACGAAGGGAAGCAGGGTGCCGACCCCCATGTCGAACCCGTCGGTGGCGGCAAAGCCGATCAGAAGGACGCCCAGAAGCAGCCACCAGATCAGCTTCAGCGTCGAATAATCGATCAGTTCATGAAGGATCATCGGTCTACTCCGCTGCGATAGAGGACAGGCCGGCGGTCCGGGCCGATGTCGTTTGCGGTTCCGTTCCGTCGTCGGGCCCTTTCCGGATGTACTTGAGCATCAGGGCAACCTCGATCACGAGAAGCGTGCTGTAGAGGATGACGAAGCCCGCCAGCGTGAGCAGGACCTCGGTCACCGACAGGTTGGAAACGCCGGCGTGCGTCGGCAGCATGCCTTCGATGATCCAGGGCTGGCGGCCGTATTCGGCGACGAACCAGCCCATTTCGCAGGCGATCCACGGCAACGGGATCGACAGGACCGCGATATGCAGCAGCCAGCGTCCGTTGTGGCGCAGGCCCTCCACCCTGCCCGAGGACGCGAGGAAAAAGAACACGCCGGTCAGGAGGATGAAGAAGAAGCCGCAGGCGACCATGATCCGGAAGGCGTAGAACATCGGCCAGATGTTCGGGACGGCGGACCAGGCGGCCGCATCGATTTCCTCGTTGGTCGGCTTCGTCAGATCCGTGGCGAAGGGCATCAGCAGGTACGCGTAACCGAGGTTGTGCTGGTTGATGACGAAGTCGTTGCGGACAGCCTCATCGACCGTCTCCCCCGCGTCGTCCGCCTCCCGGATCTTCTGCAACGCCTCCCAGGCGATGACGCCCTGGCGGATCCGGCCCTTCGATTGTTCCACCAGTTCCTTGATGCCGGGGATTTCCTCCGTCAGCGACCGGGTGGCGATGAGGCCCATGACATAGGGTACCTCGATGGCGAAGCTGTTGTCGCGGGCCTCCATGTCCGGGATGGCGATGAGGTTGAAGGAGGCCGGCGCCGGTTCGGTCTCCCACATCGCCTCGATGGTCGCCAGCTTCATCTTCTGATTCAGGTTCGCCTCGTAACCGCTTTCGTCGCCAAGGACGACCACGGACAGGGCGGAGGCGAAACCGAAGGCCGACGCCACGGCGATCGACCGCCGCGCGATCTCGATGTGCCGGCCCTTCAACAGGTACCAGGCGGCAATTCCGATGACGAAAAGCGAGGCGGTCACGTAGCCCGCCGACACCGTATGAACGAATTTGGCCTGGGCCACCGGATTGAACAGCACCTCGTAGAAGCTGGTCACTTCCATGCGCATCGTTTCCGGATTGAATTCGCTTCCGACCGGATGCTGCATCCAGCCGTTTGCGATCAGGATCCAGAGCGCGGACAGGTTGGTGCCCATGGCCACCGCCCAGGTGGCTGCCAGATGCTGCCGCTTCGACAGTTTGTCCCAGCCGAAGAAGAACAACCCGACGAAGGTCGCCTCCAGAAAGAAGGCCATCAGCCCCTCGATGGCCAGCGGCGCGCCGAAGACATCGCCGACATACTGGCTGAAGTAACTCCAGTTCATGCCGAACTGGAACTCCATGGTGAGACCGGTCGCGACCCCGAGCACGAAATTGATGCCGAACAGCGTCCCCCAGAACTTGACCATGCGTTTCCAGACTTCACGCCCGGTCATGACGTAAACCGTCTCCATGGTCGCAAGCAGGATCGAAAGGCCTATGGTCAACGGCACGAACAGGAAATGGTAGAGCGCCGTCATCGCAAACTGCAGCCTGGACAGGCTGACGATATCAAGTTCCATTGCGACACCTCGGGTTTGTCCGGACCGGGACTGCGAATCCGGAAACAGAAGATCATACTGCCGCCGGATTGCAAAGCTTGCGTGTACCGGCCGCAGCGGGACTGCATCCTCCCGAAGGCGCTTCATTCGCCTTGTTGAAACTCATTTCCAGAACCGGGCCTATTCTGCGGCCTGGCTCTTTTCCGCGTCACGAAGTCCCAGGACCCGGTCGGCGCGGGCAATCTCCATCTGCTTGTGCGCGATCATCAGGACGCCGGCGTCGCCGCGGAAATCCTCGAACCGGTCGAGAACATCCTGCGCGGTCTGTTCGTCCAGGCCGTCCGTCATTTCATCAAGAATGAACAGCACCGGACGGGTCAGATAGGCGCGCGCCAGACCCAGCCGCCGCCGTTCGCCGCCCGAAAGACCCAGACCGCCCTCCCCCAGGACCGTTTCCAGACCGCGTTCACTGCCGCGGATCCGGGAGCCGAGCGCCGCCATGTCCAGCGCCGCCCACAGTTCCTCATCGGTCGCCGACGGCTTCGCGATCCTCAGGTTGGCGGCGACCGTGTCGTTGAAGAGGTAGGGTTGCTGGCCCAGGACGGTGATTTTTTCGCGCAGATCTTCCTCCGGAACGGTCTGCAGATCCTGCCCGCAAAGCACCACGGAACCGTCCTGCGGAAACAGAAGCCTGGACGCGATGGCGGAGACCGTCGACTTGCCGCAGCCGCTTCTGCCCGTCAGGGCCAGGATCTCGCCCTTTGCGATGTCGAACGAAAAATCCGACAGGACGGCGGTTTCCGCACCGGGATAAGCGAAGGTGACCGACTTGAAGGAAAGGACGGGGTCCGTCGCGGCGTTCCGATCGATCGATGCGGCCGGCGGCTCGCCGGGAATATCATTCTCATGCGCGCCGGCCGCGGCGCGGGTTGCGGCAAGACGTGTCCTCTGCAGATTGGCAAGGCCGGGCACCAGACCGCCGAGGACTTCGGGAAGCGCGGTCGCTACCAGAACCAGCGTCACGCCCCAGACCGGCGCCAGGTCGCCCTGGAACATCAAGGCGCTCACGAGCACCAGCGTCACGGCCAGGAAGACCTGGCCGGCGAGGCCGTGCAGGGACAGCAGGCGGGCCGTTCGCGCCTCGATGTCCTCGCCCGCGGCCGCCAGACGCTTTTCCGCCTTGAGGATCGCCTGCGCGCTTTGCTCAAGGCCGCCATAGACGGCCAGGTCCCGGCGGCCGGCCACCAGGTCGACGCTTCGAAGACGCATGGCCTCGTGGGCCGCTTCCTGCCGGCGCGCGGCCGCCACATTCCGGTTTTTCACAAGATAGCCTATGAGGCCCAAGCCCCAGACCACGAACCCGGCGATACCGAGACCGGCGACCGGCGCAAGGCCCATGACCCATGCGACCACCAGAAGCCCGGTCACGAAAAACAGAACCGCCGGGACGATCAGGCGAAGATAGACCGCGTCCAGGGCCTGGATGTCCGAGGTCAGCCGATTGAGGGCCGCACCGCTGCGCGCCGGACGGGTGCCATCACCGATCCGGGCCGCCTGGCCCTGGAAGATGCGCTTTCTCAGGTTGGCCAGGAAACGGAAGGTGGCGTCGTGGGTCAGGAGACGCTCGCCGTAGCGCCCGGCGGTCCGCGCGATCGCCAGGGCCCGGATCAGCGCACTGGGCAGAAACACGTTCAATGTGACCCCGGCAAGTCCGGCGAGAGCCGCTGCGGTGATGAACCATCCCGAAACGCCCAGAAGCGCGATGCCGGCAAGCGCCGGGACCAACGCGACGGCAATGCCCGACAGGAAGGCGGCGGGCGAATGGCGCCACTGCCACAGGACGATCCGGCGGAGCGGGCTCATGCGCCTGCCTCCGCCAGATGGGCGGCGTCCAGTTCGATCCGGGTCCCGGGAACGGACATGAGCTTCGGATCGTGGGTCGCAAGGACAAGCGTTCTGCCGGCCGCCAGCTTTTTCAGCCCGGCAATGACGTCCGTTGCCGTCTGATCGTCGAGACCTGCGGTCGGTTCATCGGCAAGGATCAGGCCGGCCGACGTTCGAAGGGCGGCCCGCGCCAGCGCGATCCGCCGTTTCTCGCCGACGGACAGGCCGAACCCGTCTTCGCCGATGATCGTCTCCAGCCCGCGCGGCAGGCTTTCCACCAGGGCGGCGGCGCCGGCCAGGCGCACGGCCTGCATCATGTCCTGTGTCGAGGCGCCAGGGTCCGCGCGCAGCAGATTGGCGCGCAGGGACCCGTGGAACAGGCGCGGGTGCTGGCCGATCCAGCAGATTTCCTGCCGCCAGCGCGGCAGATCGAGCGCCAGAAGGTCGTTGCCGTCGACCAGGATCCGCCCGTCGTCGGGCCGGTGCAGGCCGAGCAGGCAATCGAGCAGCGTCGTCTTGCCGGCTCCGCTCGGTCCGGTGAGGATCACGGTCTCTCCGGCGGGTATTTCAAGCGAGAAATCGCGAATGATGCTCTTGCCGCCGAGGATGACGGCCACACGGTCGAGCCTGATTTCCGGGGCGTGCGTTGTTCGGCCTGCCGGTCCACTCCCCTCTTCATCGGTCCTGGCGGAACCCCCGGCCGATGCCGGTTGCTGCCCTTGAGCGCCAATCCCGGAATAAAGTTCCTGAAGTTTTTCCTTTGCCGCCAGGCCGGCCGCCCGGTCATGATAGGCGGCGGCATAGGCGCGCAGCGGCGCGAAGAATTCCGGCGCCAGCAGCAAAACGAAGAAGCCGCCTCCGAAGGTCAGCGGCGCCCCCCAGGTGCCGGCATCCACGCTGCCCAGAAGCGAGAAGCCGACATAGACGGCGACAAAGGCGATGCCCAGGGCGCTGAACAGCTCCAGCACGGTCGAGGACAGGAAGGCGATTTTCAGGACGCGCATCGTGCCGGTTCTGAAGGCCTCGCCGACCCGGTCTATTTGCGCTTCGGTCAGGCCGAGGGCGCCGAACAGCCTGAGAGTTTCGAGGCCGCGCACCCGGTCGAGCAGAAATCCGCTCATACGGGTCAGCTCCTCCTGCTGTCCCTGGCTCGCCGCCTTCGCCTTGATCCCGATCAGCGCCATGAAAAGCGGAATGACCGGCCCGGCGACCATGAGGATCACCGCCGCCAGCCAGCTCACGCAAAGCGTCGCGGCAAGGATACCGAGCGGGACAACCTTGAGCCGGAACTGCTGCGGATAGAAGTTGGCCAGATAGGGGCCGAGGGCATCGACCTGCTCGCCCAGCATGGCCGCCACATGGCCGCTGGACGGCAGAGAGGTTGCGGGAGACGTGTTCGCGATCGCATCGAGCAGCGTTTTCCGGACCCTGGACTTCACGACCCGGGCAGCCGAGCGCGCGGACGATGCAGCCCTCAGCCCCAGCCAATGGCGGATCGCCGCCAGCGCGATGAACCCGGCCGCGGCCGGTGCAAGCAGCGTGAGAATGCCGCCCCGCGGCGTGCCGGTGACAAGTTCGGAAATGACGAGGCTCAGCAGCGCGGCCTGGAAGATCCATAAAAGATCCGAAATCGAGAGCAGCCATCCGGCCCGGCGAAGCAGTTTCTTTTCGGCAGGATGCAGACCCGCCACCGGCTCACCGGCAACAGGTTCTGGCAGCCCGTCCGCTTCGGCGGCAATCTCCACGGCGGTTACGGCCATGTCCGCCTCATATCCGGACCGGTAAATTCGGCTGTCACCGAAAGCGTCGCTTCAAGCCCTCGGGCGCCCAAGGGGCCCAGTCTGCGCGTCAATCGTCCGTCCCTTGTTGTCATTGCCGGCTCATGCCCTTGAAACCGGATGAAAGACCGGCTTCTTTGCCTCCTGTCGCCTTTCAGCATATTTACACGGCAATTGGAAGGTTCGGCTGCCGGAACAGGCGTGGCAAAAGCTGCTGCTGAGAAGGCTTCAAACGACCCCGAGACCGAGGCAATCCTCACTTATCAAACCGCTTTATCCTTCCAATTTATTGTTTTTGTTTCTTTTTTTTCGGCCTTGGCACACCCGATCCGGACCGAACCAGCGGTTTGACACACCCGGAACCGGGAAACTGCGACCTGACGTCCTACAGACGATTTCCCCGCAAAGACCCCTGTTTTTGAGGGGTGAAAACCCTGCCGGCGTATGCTGTTATGCATGCGTTCTCAAAAGTTCGTCTTCACGACCTTTCGAGACCGGGATCCCTCGACCCCCAGCTTCATTCAAGCGGCGAGAGAGGGATTTCGCCCTGGGGATTTGCGTACGTCACCAGGGTACCCGCGATACTTCACAAGGCCGGCGTCCCCCCGCCGGCTTTTTTTTGCGCGTGTGCAGCCGAGGGGCGTCCGACAAAAAAAGAGCGGCAGATACCTGCCGCTCCAGAGGTTGAGGCCGGGAGGGTGGCCTCGAAGTCTGCTTCGATCGCCTACTTCATCGTCGGAATGACGAATTCGGCGCCGTCCTTCAGACCCGACGGCCAGCGCGAGGTGACGGTCTTCGTCCGCGTGTAGAAGCGGAAGGCGTCCGGGCCGTGCTGGTTGAGGTCGCCGAAACCGGAGCGCTTCCAGCCGCCGAAGGTGTAATAGGCAAGCGGCACGGGGATCGGCACGTTGATGCCGACCATGCCGATGTTGACGCGGGAGGCGAAATCGCGGGCGGTGTCGCCGTCCCGGGTGAAGATCGCGGTGCCGTTGCCGTACTCGTGGCTCATGGCCAGGTCGAGCGCTTCTTCATAGTCGCCGGCGCGGACAACGGACAGGACCGGACCGAAGATCTCGGTCTTGTAGATCTCCATGTCCCTGGTGACGTTGTCGAACAGGCAGCCGCCCATGAAGTTGCCGTTTTCATAGCCCTGCATGGTGAAGTTGCGGCCGTCGACGACGAGCTTCGCGCCTTCCTTGACGCCCTGATCCACAAGACCCTTCACGCGGGCAAGGGCCTCCCTGGTGACCAGCGGGCCGAAGTCGACATCATCGCCCGCGGTGTACGGTCCGATCTTGAGGGCTTCGACACGCGGAGCAAGCTTTGCCATCAGGGCATCGGCGGTCGTCTCGCCGACCGGGACGGCCACGGAGATCGCCATGCAGCGTTCGCCGGCCGCGCCGTAGCCGGCGCCGATCAGCGCATCGGCAGCCTGATCCATGTCCGCGTCCGGCATGATGATCATGTGGTTCTTGGCACCGCCGAAGCACTGGACGCGTTTTCCGTTGGCGCAGCCGCGGGAGTAGACGTATTCGGCAATCGCGGTGGAACCGACGAAACCGACCGCCTGGATGACCGGATCGTCCAGGATCGCATCGACGGATTCCTTGTCGCCGTTGACGACGTTGAGGATGCCCGCCGGCAGCCCGGCCTCGATCATCAGCTCGGCGAGCATGATCGGCACGGACGGGTCGCGCTCGGACGGCTTCAGGATGAAGGCGTTACCTGCGGCGATGGCCGGGCAGAACTTCCACATGGGAATCATGGCCGGGAAGTTGAACGGGGTGATGCCGGCAGCGACACCGAGCGGCTGGCGCAGGGAATAGATGTCGATGCCCGGGCCGGCGCCTTCGGTGAACTCGCCCTTCAGCAGATGCGGCGCGCCGATGCAGAACTCGGCCACTTCCAGGCCGCGGATCACGTCGCCCTTGGCATCCGGCAGCGTCTTGCCGTGTTCGCGCGACAGCGCCTCGGCCAGCTTGTCCATGTCCCGGTGCAGAAGATCGACGAACCGCATCAGCACGCGGGCGCGGCGCTGCGGGTTGGTCGCGGCCCATGCCGGCTGCGCGGCGGCCGCATTGGCAACCGCCGCATCCATTTCGGCCCTGGACGCCAGCGCGACCTTTGCCTGAACTTCGCCGGTTGCCGGGTTGTAGACGTCCGCAAAGCGGCCGGAGGTGCCCTCGACGAGTTTGCCGCCGATGAAATGCCCGATGGTCTGCATAGCGTTTCTCCCTGATCAGGCGCGCCGCATTTCTTGTCGAAATCCCACGGGCGCCAATTTGTCTCGGTCTTTACTGCCTTTTATTTTTGTCGCAAACAAGCGTATGATTTCCGCACCCGTTGTGCAAAAACTAAAGTAACGATCCTTTTCAGAGACAGTTTGCCATGAACTGGGACGACATTCGCATCTTTCTCGCCGTGGCCCGTTCCGGCCAGATCCTGGCGGCCGCCCGCCGGCTCGGCGTCAACCATGCGACCGTCGCCCGCCGGCTGACGGCACTGGAAGGCGACCTCAGGACCAAGCTTTTCGACCGCTCGACCTCCGGCTGCCTGCTGACGGAAAAAGGCGAGCAGCTTCTCCAGAACGCGGAACGCATGGAAGCGGAGATGCTGGCCGCCAGGTCCCAGATCGCCGACACCGACGTGGCCATATCCGGAACGGTCCGGATCGGCGCGCCGGACGGGTTCGGCGTCGCCTTTCTCGCCCCGCGGCTCGGCGAACTCAGCCGGACCTATCCGGATATCACGGTGCAGCTGGTGCCGGTGCCGCGATCGTTCTCCCTGTCGCGCCGGGAGGCCGACATCGCCATCACGGTCGATCGGCCGGAGCACGGCCGGCTGATCGCCCGCAAGCTGGTCGATTACTCCCTGGGCCTCTACGCGTCGAAATCCTACCTGGCCGCGAACGGCATACCGCAAACGCCCGCCGACCTGATGTCCCACCAGCTTGTCGGCTATGTCGACGACCTGGTCTATTCGCCCTCGCTCAACTATGCGGCGGAAATCGTCAAGGACTGGCCGGCCCGGTTCGAGATCGCCTCGGCGCTCGGACAGACGGAGGCGGTGCGGTCGGGCGCGGGCATCGGTATCCTGCATACGTTCATCGCCAAGGGCGATCCGGAGCTGGAACGGGTCATGCCCGACAAGGTCATCGACCGGGCCTACTGGACCGTGTCGCATGAAAGCACCCGGCCGCTCAGGCATGTGAGCGCGGTGCTGAAATTCATCAATGGCCTTGTCGCCCGGGAGAAGCAGATTTTCGTTTGAACGTTTCAGAGCCTGTGCGCGCGGGAATGTGATCCGAAGGGAGCCTGTGTTGATGTAGGATGAGGAAAACCGCGGCACAGGAGGAGCTGCCATGCGCGTTCTCTATTCTCTATTTGCAATCGCCGGCCTGCTGTTCGCAACTGGCGCTCAGGCGGAAGACCGCCTGCCCGAACCGAAGCTCGGCGACAACGGGCTGCATATCCAGAGCTGGTTTCACGAAGGCTTCCTGGAACTGGAAGACGACCTCGCAACGGCTGCCGACGAAGACAAGGACCTGCTGATCCTGGTCGAGCAGCCCGGTTGCCCCTATTGCCGGGAAATGCATCAGGTGAACCTGCGCATCCCGCAAATCGTCGACCACATCCAGGAGAATTTCCTGGTGGTCCAACTCGACATGCGCGGCTCCCGCGAAGTGACGGACATGGATGGAACCGCCATGGAGGAACGTGCCCTGGTGCGCAACTGGGGCGTGAACTTCACCCCGACGCTGATCTTCGTGCCCAAGGAAGCGGCCGACGGCAGCGGCAACACCAAGGAGCGGGCGGTGATGGTGATGCCCGGCTATTTCAAGCCGTTCCACTTCGACACCATGGTGAATTTCATTGCTTCCGATGCCTATGAAAACGGTGGTGACTTCCAGCGCTATCTGGACGACCGCGCCGCCAGGCTCAGAGCGGAAGGCAAGGATGTCGACATCTGGTGACTGTCTCTCTTCTGCGAACGAAAACACATCGTTTTGCATCTACCGGTGAACAATCCGTTCAATGGCGGGCGAACCGGCCGTGCCCCAAATCCCGCTTAGCGAGCTTATGGGAGAAAAGACAATGAGCTGGATTAACGGACCGGATCCGATCCCGGGAGACCCGCTCTCCTGCGACCCGGTCGAAACCCTTATCGTGCCGCGCACGAGCGACCTCGGCGGGTTCGAAGTCCGCCGCGCCCTGCCCTCCGTCCGCCGCCGCATGGTCGGGCCGTTCATCTTCTTCGACCAGATGGGGCCGGCGGAACTGCTGGTCGGCGGCGGGATCGACGTCAGGCCGCATCCGCATATCGGACTGGCGACGCTGACCTACCTGTTCGAAGGCGAAGTCTATCACCGCGACAGCCTGGGCACGGAACAGGCGATCACGCCGGGCGCGCTCAACTGGATGTCGGCCGGCAAGGGCATCGTTCATTCGGAACGGGAACGCCCGGAACGCAAGACCGCATCAAGGCCGCTGTTCGGCCTGCAAAGCTGGGTCGCCCTGCCGAAGCATCTGGAAGAGGGCGATCCGAGCTTCGAGCACCTGCCGAGCGAGGCCCAGCCGGAATTCGCCGACGGAGGGGCGGCGGTGAAACTGATTGCAGGGGATCTCTTCGGCCACAAGGCGCCCGCGCACACCGCCTCGGAGATGTTTTATGCCGACGTTCGGCTGGATCCGGGCGCCCGGATGCCGCTGGATGCCGCCCACGAGGAGCGCGGCCTCTACACGATCTCCGGCCAGGTCACGATTGCCGGACAACCCTTCGACCCGGCGCAGCTGCTGGTGTTCAAGCCCGGCGACAGGCTGGTGATTGAAAACACCGGACCGGAGCCGGCCCGTTTCGTCCTCCTGGGCGGCGAACCCATGGGCGAGAAGCGCTACATCTGGTGGAACTTCGTATCCTCGTCGAAGGAGCGGATCGAGCAGGCCAAGGAAGACTGGCGCCAGGGCCGTTTCGACACGGTTCCCGGCGATGAACAGGAGTTCATTCCGTTGCCGGAGTAAGGCCCCGCCGTTTTTGCGGCGGCCGCTCGAATTCCCTCGCCGGGCGGATCAGGTCCGGCTTGCCGAAGTCGATGATGATGTTGAGCCGCTGGCGGGCGGCCGGGTCGCCCGTCAGGTCCGGATCCTCCGGCGCGACGGAGAGCCGGACGCCCCGGTCCGTGATTTCCAGCGGTTCAAACCGCGCTATGGCCTCAAGGACCTTGTCCGGCACGGCCCAGGCATAACGGTCGGACAAGGCGCCGATCACGAGCCGGGCCGCGTCCTGACCGATCCCCATCTGCTTCGGATCCTCGACATTGAGCTTGAGCCGCAGGTAATCGACCGTCTCGGCATCGGGCCCGCGCAACAGGAAAAACAGCGTGGCCGGGCCGTAGTCGACGCTCGGTGTGGTCAGCGCCACCAGGTCCGAGGCGCATTGCCACCGGTCCCGGGCGAAGGGTGCGCGCCGCCAGCCGTTGTTGTCCATACCGAGCGCTGCCAGTTCCCGGCACAGATCCTCCGGCCTCCCGGTGAAGGTGAGCTTCAGGGTCGCCGGAACGCGCGCCTCCGGCGCTAGCAGTTCCTGTCTCACTCTTTCCGGGAAACCGGCAAGGGGATCCGGCGGAACGGCCTTTGCTGCCACGGGCGGCGGAGCCGGTTCCCTGCGACCGGTCACGACCAGGGCCGCGACAGCCGCAAGGCAAACCAGAAGAAGCGGCAGGACGAGGAAAACCAGCTTCCTGCGATCGGAAACCCATGATTTCGGTCGGCCCGCCTTCCCGGCAGGAACGGGTCCGGGTTTCGGACCCTTCCCGGGCCTGCGCGCGATCTCCTCGTCCTGACCCCAGCGCAACCGTTGCCGGTCGGCGTAATACCGGGAGGAATAGGCCCGCCGGACGGTTGGTTCCGGGGCCTCGCGCGGACCGATCCAACCGGTGAGCCGGTCCTGCAACAATTTCATAAACCCGCGTTTCATGTGCACGCTGTCTCGACGCCCCGCTCACTCTTACCCGGTCTCGCGGCCGGGAAACACCCCCCGGGGCCTGCCACCGCGCACTTGCGCGTATTTAACGGCAGCGGCACTTGCACGGCAAAAGGGCACCGGCTTACATGAGGTCCCATGGGTCATGAACTTTGGAACAGCCAATTGCCCTTCCCGAAAGACACGCCGGCGCTGCGCCGAGACATCATCGACACCGCCCGCGCCCTGCCGCTCAAGGGCCTGACCAGGGGAACCTCCGGCAACGTCAGCGCCCGCACCGTGGACGGGTTCCTGGTCACGCCGTCCGGCATTCCCTATGCGGACCTGAGCGAGGACCTGATCGTGGCGATGGATCTCGAAGGGACCTACTCCGGCGATACCCTGCCCTCTTCGGAATGGCGGATGCACATGGATATCTACAGGGCGAAGCCGGATGCCGGCGCGGTCGTCCACTGCCACTCGCCGCGGGCAACCGCCCTTGCCTGCCTGAACCGGGGCATCCCGGCCTTTCACTACATGGTGGCGGTGGCCGGCGGCGACCGGATCGACTGCGCGCCCTATGCCACCTTCGGCACGGCCGCGCTTTCACAGGTGATGATCGCAGCACTCGGCGAACGCAGCGCCTGCCTGCTCGCCAACCACGGCCAGATCGCCTGCGCTCCGACCCTGAAGAAGGCGCTCGGTGTCGCGGAAGGCGTGGAGGAACTGGCCGACCAGTATCTTTCAGCCTTGTCCGTCGGTGAGCCGGACATTCTCGGCGACGCGGAAATGACCGAAATCCTGCGCAAGTTCAAAAACTACGGCAAGCAGCCGGGCGAGATGGATGCCGCCGCCGGCGCCGCCTTCGACCTGCCTGTCAGAAAAGGCTGACCATGCGACTCGGGATCGACTGGGGCGGCACCAAGATGGAGATCATCGCGCTCGCGGAGACGGGCACGGAGATCTACCGCAAGCGGGTTCCGACCCCGCGCGACGACTATCCCGGCTGCATCGAAACCGTGGCCGGCCTGGTTGCCGGCGCCGAGGCGGAAACCGGGCAGACCGGAACCGTCGGCCTCGGCATTCCGGGGTCGATCTCGCCCGGCACCGGTCTGGTGAAAAACGCGAATTCCACCTGGCTGAACGGCATGCCGCTCGACAAGGACCTGGAACAGCGGCTCGGCCGGCCGGTGCGCATCGAAAACGACGCCAATTGCCTCGCCGTTTCGGAGGCGACCGACGGCGCGGGAGCGGGCGCCCACCTGGTGCACGCGATCATCATCGGCACCGGCTGCGGCTCCGGTATTGCCATCGACGGCAGGGCGCACCGGGGCGCCAACGGCATAGCCGGCGAATGGGGCGCGATCCCGGTGCCATGGATGACGGCCGAGGAGTTTCCCGGCCCCGAAAGCTGGACCGGGCACAGGGGCGCCATCGACCGCTGGTGTTCCGGCACCGGCTTCCAGCTCGATTACCGGGAACGGGCCGGCGTGCTGCTGAAAGGCGATGAGATCATGGCGCGCAAGCGCGCCGGCGAGCCCCTGGCGGTGGCCACTTACGAAGCCTACGTCCGCCGGCTGGGACGAGCGCTGGCCATGTCGGCCAATCTCCTCGACCCGGACGTCTTCGTGCTCGGCGGCGGCATGTCCAACATCGACGAGCTCTACGACGACCTGCCCGGAGCAATGGCGCCTTTCATCTTCTCCGATGTCTACGAGGTCCCCATCCGCAAGGCGAAGCACGGGGACAGCTCAGGGGTGCGGGGGGCCGCCTGGCTCTGGAATGATTAGGACCGATCAATTTTGCGGGACCGGATGCCGCATCCGTTCCATTTCCGTGCCCTTCGCCTTGACTTCGCCTTGAAGCTCAGGCGTGGTCCCCGTCAAATCGTTCGATAACCCCACGAGGAAGACATGATCAGGCCCATGATTGCCGCCCTCTTTTCCGCCCTGCTCCTGATACCTGCCATCGCGGGCGAAGTTCAGATCAAGGACATCGTCAAAGGAACCGGCGAAGAAGCCGACGTCGGCAAGACCGTCACGGTTCACTACACCGGATGGCTGATGGACGGCACCAAGTTCGACAGCAGCGTCGACCGCAATCAGCCGTTTTCCTTCACCCTCGGCGAGCGCCGGGTCATTCCGGGCTGGGAACAGGGCGTCGTCGGCATGAAGGTCGGTGGCAAGCGCGAACTGATCATTCCGCCGGAACTCGCCTACGGCGCTAACGGAGCCGGCGGCGTCATCCCGCCCAACGCGACACTGAAGTTCGAAGTGGAGCTGCTCGCGGTCAAGGGCAAGAAGTACTCGGACCTGTCCAACGACGACCTGAAGCAGAAAATCGCGGCCGGCGTTCCGGTGATCGACATCCGACGTCCGGATGAATGGAAGCAGACCGGCGTCGTGCCGGGCAGCCACCTGATCACGTTTTTCGACGAGAAGGGAAATGTGAACCCCGGCTTCGGCACCGAGCTGCAGAAGGTGATCTCAGGCCCGGGCGACGAGGTCGTCTTCATCTGCCGCACCGGCAGCCGCAGTTCCGCCCTGTCGAGTTACCTGGCAGACAAGGCGGGCTTCACCAATGTGGACAATGTCGAAAAGGGCATTACCGAGTGGATTGCCGCCGGCAACGAAGTGACGCAAGCCAGCCTGCCGGACGGCTGCTGGCTCTGCTGAGGGCAGGCTTCAGCCAAGCATGTCCCGCACCAGCGGGATGACCTTCGTGCCGTAAAGCCCGATGCTGTTCATCAGCATGGAATGCGGCATGGCGCCGGTGGCGTATTTCAGGTCGAAGCGGGACAGGTTCAGCGTTTTCGCGGTATGGGCGATCCGCCTTGCGACCGTCTCCGGCGAGCCCGCATAGACCGATCCGTGCCGGGCTTCCGACACGAAGGCGTCCTTGACCATCGGCGACCAGCCCCGCTCCCGGCCGAGCCGGTCATGGAAGGCCTTGTAGTGCGGCCAGAGTTCCTCCAGCGCCTGTTCGTCGGTCTCGGCGACATGGCCCGGGGAATGCACGCCGATCGGCTTGACCTGATGCTCCATCTGCTCGCAGGCGCGATAGTAGAGATCGACAAGGGGCCGGAACCGGGCCGGATCGCCTCCGATGATCGCCAGCATCAGCTGAAAATCATAGGCGACCGCGCGCACCACCGACTGCGGCGTGCCGCCGACCCCGACCCAGACCACCAGGCTGCCGTCTTCCACGCGCGGAAACACCCGCTGGTTCTTCAGGGGCGGGCGCAGTTCCCCTTCCCAGGTGACGATTTCATCGGCAACCAGCGCCGACAGGAGATCGAGCTTCTGCTCGAACAGTTCCTCATAGAGATTGAGGTCGTAACCGAACAGCGGAAAGCTCTCGGTGAAGGACCCGCGGCCGACGGTGATTTCCGCCCGGCCGTTCGACAGGGCGTTCAGCGTCGAGAAGCGCTGGAACACCCGGATCGGATCGTCGGAGGAGAGCACGGTAACGGACGTCCCCAGCCGCAGGCGCTTCGTCAGGGCGGCAATATGGCTGAGCACGATCTCCGGCGCGGAAATGGCGAAGTCCGGGCGATGATGTTCGCCTAACCCCAGGAAATCGACCCCGGTCTCGTCTGCCAGCACGCCCTGCCTGACCAGGTTGCGCAACACCTCCGCTTCATGCAGCGACCGTCCGTCCGGTCCTTGCGTGATATCCCCGAAGGTGTCGAGGCCGAGTTCGAGGGGTTTGGTCATGTGCGGTCCCATCTCATGTTGCCGTTGCCAGATATCGTCGGGCTTTTTTCTCAGAAACTAACTAGTGCACTCCGGCGGCCCTTGAAAGCATGAGCCGATCAGCGGGGAGAAACAGTGCGTTCGATCCGAAAACGGACATCCTGCCTGTTTTCAAAATCCGTTTGCCTCCCCCGCCCTCTTCCGCTATTCAAAATGCCATGAACATGATCATGGCACAGACTTGGTGGTGGCGGGACGCTTAAAGGCGGCCAGCGCATTCGCATGTCTTGACGTGATCGAAGCAGACCAAAGGCCGCCGCGGGACACCGCAGGCGGCCTTTGGTCTTTCTGGCGGTATTTCAAGGTGACCCGGGGGCGGAAAAGCCCGACGCGCAAAGGGAACAGATTTCATGCCGGCACTGGCGGAACAGACATTCGAGACAGACGGCGGGATCGCCATCACCCGCTCTTCCAGGCCTTCCGATTACGAGGCTGGAACTTCCCAGTGGATCGACCGGCTCGACGCGGAGCGCGGCGCCGTCCTGTCGTCTTCCTACGAATATCCGGGCCGCTACACCCGCTGGGACATGGCGCTGGTCAATCCGCCGCTGGTCATGGAAGCCGCCGACCGCGCGGTGGAAATCCGGGCGCTCAACGACCGGGGCCGGATCCTGATCCCCGCGATTGCCAGGGCGCTCAAAACCCATCCGGACGTGGCGAGTTTTTCCGCCGACGGATCCCGCATCGACCTGACCGTGAAAAAGCCGGACCGGGAGTTCCAGGAAGAGGAGCGTTCGCGCCAGCCGTCGACCTTTTCCATCGTCCGGGCGCTGAAGGAACTGTTTGCCTGCGGCGACGACCAGCTCGGCCTCTACGGTGCCTTTGGCTATGACATTGCCTTCCAGTTCGAGCCGATCGACCTGAAGCTGAAGCGGCCGGACGACCAGCGCGACGTGGTGCTGTTCCTGCCGGACGAGATCCTGATCGTCGACCACCACGGCAAGCGCGCCTACGTGCTGGAATACGACTTTGAAGTCGACGGCAAGTCGACCGCCGGCCTGCCGCGCGACGGCGACAAGAGCCAGTACACGCCGGCGAACGGGGATCCGGGCCGGGGCGATCACGAGCCCGGCGAATACGCGAAGCTGGTGGAGAAGGCCAAGGACTATTTCCGCCGTGGCGACCTGTTCGAGACCGTGCCGGGACAGACCTTCTACGAGCCCTGCCCCAACCCGCCGTCCGCCGTCTCCCGCCGCCTGCAGCAGATCAACCCCTCTCCCTATTCCTTCTTCTTCAATCTCGGCAACCGCGAATACCTGGTCGGCGCCTCGCCGGAAATGTATGTGCGCGTCACCGGCGGACGGCGGGTGGAGACCTGCCCGATTTCCGGCACCATCCGGCGCGGCAAGAACGCGATCGAGGACGAGGCGCAGATCCGCAAGCTGCTGAACTCCGCCAAGGACGAGGCGGAGCTGACCATGTGCTCCGACGTCGACCGCAACGACAAGAGCCGGGTCTGCGTGCCGGGCTCGGTGCGCGTGATCGGCCGGCGCCAGATCGAGATGTATTCCCGGCTGATCCACACCGTGGACCATATCGAGGGCATCCTGCGCGAGGACATGGACGCTTTGGACGCGTTCCTGTCGCACACCTGGGCGGTGACGGTCACCGGCGCGCCGAAACGCTGGGCGATGGAATTCATCGAGGAGAACGAGAAGAGCTCGCGCGCCTGGTACGGCGGCGCCATCGGCGCCGTGCTCTTCAACGGCGACATGAACACCGGCCTGACGCTGAGGACGGTCAGGATCAAGGATGGTGTCGCCCAGATCCGCGCCGGCGCGACCCTGCTCTATGACAGCGTGCCGGAGGACGAGGAAGCCGAAACGGAACTGAAGGCGGAAGCCATGCGCGCCGCGGTGCGCGAAGCCGGCCTCGCCAGACAGGCGGAAGACAAGGCCCACAAGCCCAGGCCGGGCCAGGGCCTGAAGATCCTGCTGGTCGACCACGAGGACAGCTTCGTCCACACGCTTGCAAACTATTTCCGCCAGACCGGGGCTGAGGTCGTCACCTACCGCTCGCCGGTCGCCGAACACGTGTTCCATGACGTCAGTCCGGATCTGGTGGTGCTGTCGCCCGGACCGGGCAATCCGAAGGACTTCGACTGTGCCGCCACCATCGGCCGGGCGCGATCCCGGGGCCTGCCGATCTTCGGTGTCTGCCTCGGTCTGCAGGCGCTGGCGGAAAGCTTCGGCGCGGAGCTCGGCCAGCTCGACATCCCGATGCACGGCAAGCCGTCGCCGATCTCGCTCTCCGGCAACTCGATGCTGTTCGAAGGCCTGCAGGCGCCGGTGATCGTCGGGCGTTATCACTCGCTCTACGCCAAGCGCGAGACCCTGCCTGCGGACATGCGCGTGACCGCGGAAACCGAGGACGGCGTGGTGATGGCGATCGAGCACGAAAACGAACCGATCGCCGCCGTGCAGTTCCACCCGGAATCGATCATGTCCCTCGACCAGGACGCCGGCCACAGGATCATCGAGAACGTGGTGGCAAAGCTGGTGAAGGCGAAGGTGGCGGAAACGGTCTAGGACTGGCGAAACGCAGCCTGCCGCTCAAGGCCGGAACGGCAGGCTGTGCCTTTACGGGTCAGCCCACCTTTGTCGCCGTCGCAAGGAACGCGTTCATTTCGTCGCGGATTTTTTGCAGGTGGGTTTCCTGCGCCTTCAGGCTGCCGGCGGCTTCGACGACGCGTTCGCTGATTTCCTTGGTTCCCGCCGAGGCGGTCTGAATGCCGACAACACTCTGGGTGACATCGGTCGCTCCGCTTGCGGCTTCCTCGACATTTTGTGCGATTTCTCCGGTCGCGGTCGTCTGCTGTTCCACGGCGGAGGCAATCGCCGTTGAGATTTCGCTGACCCGCTCGATTGCCTCGCTGATCTCGGCGTTGGCACCGACCGCGTTCGAGGTCACCTCCTGCAGGCCGGAAATCTGCATGTTGATTTCCTCGGTGGCCCCTGCCGTCTGGCTGGCGAGCGCCTTTACCTCCTGGGCGACAATGGCAAAGCCCTTGCCCATTTCACCCGCACGCGCCGCCTCGATGGTGGCGTTAAGCGCAAGCAGGTTGGTCTGGGCGGCGATGTCATTGATAAGCTGCACGACCTCGCCGATCTTTGTCGACATGCTCGACAGGCTGTCGATTTCCTTGCTCATGGCCTGCGACTTCATCACGGCTCCGGCCGCGATTTCGGCAGCGGACACGACCTGCCGGTTGATCTCGGCAATCGAGCTGGTCAGTTCCTCGGTCGAGGCGGCAACGCTCTGCATGTTGGCGGATGCTTCCTCGGCACCGGCGGCCACCACCAGGGACTGCTCGTTCACCTGGTTGCAGGCATCCGCGACATTGGTGGAGACGACGTTCAGGTCGTTGACGGAGTGGCTTACCGACTCGACGACGTCCTTCAGCTGGTGTTCGAAATCGGCCGCAACCTTGCAGAAACCGTCGTGCTTTTCCTTGATCTTGAAGGTTGCCGTGTTGATGCTGCGCGCAGCCGCCTGGAAGCTGCCGACCATGCCCTTTTCGGCGATCAGCCGGAAATGCTGGTTGCGGCTGACATAGTCGAGGCAGGCCTTTGATTCGCGCAGATAGGCATCTGTCCGGTCGATCAGCAGGTTGATCGCATGCATCAGCTCGGCGGCCTCACCGGTCTCGGTGATGTTGGTGATCCGCGCCTCAAAATCGCCGTTGGCTACCGCCTTGCAGACGGTGATGGCTTTTCTGAGTGATGATTTTTTCAAACCTGAAAACATGCCGATTATCCTGAAAGTCTACCGATAGAATTCTGCGGGGCGGCGGTCAGCGAAAGCCGCGCCGCCGTTCCTGTCCCACGGTCGCGATGAATTCGTCATACGCCACACCCTGCTGGGCGAGCACATCGAAGATCATCTGCTCGGCCGCCATCATGCCGTCCTTGCGGCTCTGGTGGCGGGCCTCCTCCTCGCGCAGGGCCTGGTAGAGGGGAACGATGTGGTCATCGATGATGTGCCGATCAGGAACACGGCGGTTGGAGTGATAACCGATGACGCGGCCACCGGCGTCGAAGCTCGGTGTCACATGGGCATAGACCCAGTAATGATCGCCGTGCTTGGTCCGATTTATGACATAGGCGAAAATTTCCTGTCCCGACTCGATGGTCGACCACAGCAGCTTGAAGACGCAACGCGGCATCGCCGGATGACGGATGATGCTGTGGGGCTGACCGAGAACCTCGCGCTCCGTGTAATCGGCGATATCGAGGAAAACCTGGTTGGCGTAGGTAATGCGCCCCTTCAGATCCGTCTTGCTGACAATAATGTCGTCGTCGGGAAAGGTTCTCTCGACCCCTGTAAGAAACACCGGTTTTGCCATTTGAAAACTCTCGCGGGCAGGTGAGGCTGTTTGCGCATCACATGAACAAACACCTCCGGATTCAATGAAACCACCATGATATAAACAATATTAAACATGTATTAATTCTTGCTTTTGAGTTTTCCATTATTACTATTATATACATTAGTAATTTTTACAATAGTCAGCGAATGTAAAATTGCCCTTCTTTGACCGCGACCTTCGACAATGTCAGCAATACTGCAATCCTGAAGAGTGACTACTCCCGGCCGGGCAAGGCAAGCTTTTCGAATTCGTCGACGAAACGCGCATAGAGGTCGGCAAACTGCGTGACCTCGTCTTCGGTCCAGCCCGACAGGATCCTTTCCAGCATTTCCAGCTTCACGCGCCGCTTTTCCTTCAGGATCGCCTGCCCCTTGCCGGTCAGCACGATCACCGCGCGCCGGGCATCCGCCTGGGAAACGTCTCGGCGCAAGATGCCCTGATCGACCAGCTGGGCCACCACGCGGCTGGCGCGCGAGGGATCCATGCACATCTTCTCCGCGACCAGACCGATGGTGACTTCGCCGTCGCGCGCGCAGCGCCTGACGAGTTCGATCACATCGAGATGAGCCATATCCAGGTCCGGCGCGGCGGCGCTCATGATCAGCCGCCCGATCGCGCGATTCTTGATCAGGACCCGCATGCGGGACATGGCCAGCGAAATCCGGGCGATATCCGGCGATGTATCGTCTGCCGGAGGATTCCCGCACTGATCGATAGACATGGCCTCCCCTTTATCCCTTCGCGAAATTTTCCGCCCTGTACAATATATGCTATGGTCATATTTATGCTTGTGTCATATATATGTGTCAAGCATACGAAAATGCCCGTTCCGGGCCTCAGGACATTTCATGACCGCCGATACTCTTCCCGATACCGCTCCCGGACCGCGGGGCGAGACCCGACACGCTCCGCTGATTACCGATAAACGCCTGCGGCTCTTCGTTTTCCTGACCCTGATGACCGCGGTCTTCATGGCGATGATCGACAACCAGATCGTTTCCACCGCCCTGCCCACCATCGTCGGCGAATTCGGCCATCTGGAGCGGTTCAGCTGGGTCGGGTCCGCCTATCTGCTGACTGCCAGCGCCGTGATGCCGCTTTATGGCAAGCTCGGCGATCTGTTCGGCCGCAAATACGTCATGATGGCCACGATCTTCATCTTCACGCTCGGGTCGGTCGTCTGCGGCCTGGCCGTTTCGATGAACACGCTGATCGCGGCCCGCGTGCTGCAGGCTCTTGGCGGCGGCGGCATCATGGTCACCATCTTTTCCATCAATGCCGATCTGTTCGAGCCCCGTGAACGCGCGCGCTACCAGAGCTATTCCAGCCTGGTTCTGATGCTGTCCGGCGCCATCGGTCCGACCCTCGGCGGCCTGATGACCGACCTGTTCGGATGGCGCTCGATCTTTCTGGTCAACGTGCCGATCGGTATTCTCGTTCTTGTCGCCCTGGCCTTCCTTCTCCCCTACAAGCGCCCGGAACGCAAGCCGAAGGTGGACTACCTCGGCGCGGTGCTTCTGGCAGGCGCAATCGCCAGTGTCGTTCTGCTGGCCGACAGCCTGGAGCTTTTCGGCAGCCTTGTCGCCCCCCAGAGCCTTGTGATCCTCGCCCTGGGCATCGCCTGCGTCCTGGGATGGATCGCGGTCGAAAAACGCGTCGAGGAACCGGTCGTTCCGCTCAGCCTGTTCAAGAGCCCGACGATCCGCCTGCTGCTGGTCGTTTCCATGGTCAGCGGCTGCCTCGGCATCGGCCTGGTCAATTATTTTGCCCTGTTCTTTCAGACCGGCCTCGGCATGACACCGTCGATGGCCGGCCTGCTTTTCATCCCCATGACCGTCGGCATTGCCGTCGGCTCGCTCAACGCCGGCAAGATCATGTCGCGGACCGGCTACTACAGGATCTTTTCCATCGTCAGCACCGGCGTCACGTCCCTGGCGACAGCCATGTTCTTCTTCGTCGACGCCGGGACGAGCCTCTACCTGCTGATACCGTTGTGTTTCCTCCAAGGGCTCGGCGTCGGCATCGGCCAGCAGGTACCGGTTCTCGGCGTGCAGAATGCCGCCCCCTACCGGGATGTGGGGGCCGCGACCGGGGCGACCACGCTCACCCGGATCGGTGGCGCATCGATCGGCATATCGATCTACGGCGCGATCGTTTCCTCCGGCATCGGCAAGTTCAGCGGATCGGTCCCCGGCGTTGACAACATCGCGAAACTGACGCCGGCGCAGATCGCATCACTGCCTGCGGAAACACAGCACCAGATCAGCGAGATCTACGCCGCCGCCTGCCATCCGCTGTTCCTGGCCGCAGCCTTCCTCGGCTTCATCGGTTTCATTGCGGCCCTGAGCCTGAAGAACGTCCAGCTCGGAACCCAGTACCAGCGCGACTAGAAACCGCGCTGCGACCGGCACGAAAGAAAAGCCGCCTTCCGGGGTCGCAATTTTGTTGCTGTGCGAGGGAGAACGGCCGGTCACTGCGGTCCGGACAAATCCCCGAACCAGGGCCATGTGAGGTTCAACGGGTCCTGAAACCCCGTCCGACGGCCTTCATCGCCCGCCTTCAAAAACGCCAGCCGGATCGGGATCGAGGGCCGGAAAATGAGCTCGCAGATCTCCACAAAAGCGAGGCAGATCCGGCACCCGCCGGATCCGGTTCAATGATCCGCTCAAGTCGTCGGGACGGTTCCACCATCAATGACGTACTCGGTACCGGTAATCGTCGCAGCACGGTCGGACGCCAGGAAGGCGATGAGGTTCGCGACTTCATCGGGCGTGGTCGGGCGACCGATTGGAATGCCGCCAAGCGCATCCATGATGATTTTCTTGCCGCCCTGATAATCGGTGCCGGCCTGCTCTGCGAGACGGTTGGCGAGACGCACGGAAGCTTCCGTCTCGATCCAACCGGGAGAGACCCTGACGACACGCACCCCCCTGGGCGACACCTCTTTCGATAGCGCCTTGCTGTAGGTCGAAAGCGCTGCCTTAGCCGACGCATAGGCGGTCGTCGACTCAGGCAGCGGCAGCTCCCGCTGGATCGACGAAACGTGGATTACGACACCACTTCCCCGGTCGACCATGTCCGGGACAAGTTGCCGGTCCAGACGGACGGCCGGAAAAAGATTGAGATAGAGTTCCTCATGCCACTCGGTGTCCGTAAGGGCCACAAACCCGCCGCCTGGCGCGGAAGACCCTCCGAGCATATGAACAATGATGTCTGGAATTCCCAGCCGTTCCCGGACGGCGGCTGCGAGGGCGCCGCAGCCTTCCGCGGACGTCAGGTCCGCCGCAACGAACTGAATGCCGTCGTCCAGCGTTTCAGGCCTGGTGCGCGCGCTGGTCAGCACTTCAGCCCCAAGTTCGCGGAATTGCAGGACCGTCGCGGCTCCTGCGCCGCGCGTCCCGGAGGTAACGAGCGCTCGTTTGCCTTCCAGGCTGATGAACGGCATCACGGCAGGATCTCCAGTTCAGCAATCCTTTGTCCCTTCAGAACAAAAAAGTAGTTCAGATTGACCGGACTACCGGGAAAGTCGCCGACAACATGACCCGTCACCACCATGCGGTTTCCCTCCGACCGGATCGCGAACGGTTCGACCGTGTATGAAAACCTGGCCGATGCGTCCGCCTTCCAACGGCGGATCGCAGCGCGTCCGGAATTCACGTTTTGCTCGTCCTTGACCACCGCGTCGTCGCTGAAACACTCCACCACGGCGTCGGCATTCTTGCTTCTGTCGGCTTCGAAATAGGCAGCGATCGGTTCGGGCAACTGAATGTCCATGTCACATCTCCGTCTCAGGTGATGGTTCGACCGGATCAGCAGGCCGCTCCGGCGTCTATGGTCGAAATATACGGCTGGACCTTCGTTGCGATAACTGGGACAAAGCTGGATGTAACATTTCGGATTTCGAAACAATGTCGCGACAGATTCTACTCGAACTCGAAGCCGTGCTCGCCATTGCAGGTCGAGGCTCCTTCCGCGCCGCGGCGCTCGAGCTCGGGCTGTCGGCAACGGCGCTCAGCAACCTTATCGGCAGGATCGAGCGGCAACTCGGCGTACGCCTGTTCAACCGAACCACGCGCAGTGTCTCATTGACGGATGCGGGTCGAACCTTCGTGGAGCAGGTTGCGCCAGCACTCCGCGACATCCAGGAGGCAATGGCAACGGTCCGATCGCAACAGGACACGCCATCCGGGACCTTGCGCATCAATGCTTTCGCCAGTGGCGCCCGCGAGATACTGGCGCCGCTGGTCCTGGCTTTCCTGCGACGCCACCCGCGGGTACAAGTGGATCTCGTCACCGAAGGCCGAATGATCGACATCGTCGCCGAAGGGTTCGATCTGGGTATCCGGACCGCCGACCTTGTGCCGAGCGACATGATCGCGGTCCCGCTGGGAGCGCGTCGCAGCTTCGCCGTGGTCGCCACTCCCTCTTACTTCGCAGAACACGGAAGCCCCTGCGTCCCCCCCGATCTTCTGGCCCACAATTGCATTTGCATCCGGCTGCCGAACGGCGCGCCTTATCGCTGGCACTTCGAGAAAGAAGGAAGCCCCCTCCTGATCGACGTGCAGGGGCCGATCACGCTCGACGAGGCCTCGCTTGCACGGATCGCCGTTCTCGACGGGATCGGGATCGGTTTCTTCATGGAAGCTGACGTGTGTGACGACATCGCCGCCGAGCGGCTTGAACGGGTCCTGCAGGACTGGACACCGCCAACGACGCCCCTTTGTCTCTACTACCCGGGGCGCAAGAACCCATCGGCTGCATTCCGTGCTTTCGTCGACATGGCGCGGGAATTCGGCAGGGCTGCAACACGAAGCACCTAGTGCAGAGACGATTGCCGCATGGGAGCAGTCACGGGAAAGACAGTCCGGACGCAGCCGAGCGGACCGGATGGCGAATATCTCGGGATGCTGGCAAGCCTGAAACTGTGCAGCTGCTGGACGCCCGGTTTGAAGTGGTCCAGGCGCGAAAACGGGAATGTCCGCCTTTTGTGCGAGCAGGCGGACAGTTCAGCGACTGGAAACCGCGCTGCGACCGGCACGAAAGAAAAGCCGCCCCCGATACCGGAGGCGGCTTTTGCAGTGTCAGGCGGATGACCGTCGCCTTACTTGACTTCCCGGACCGCGCCCTTGGAGGCGCTGGTGGTCAGGGCCGCATAGGCGCGTAGCGCGGTGGTGATCTTGCGGGTGCGCTTTTCGACCGGCTTCCAGGCATCCGCGCCCCTGGCCTCCATCGCCTTGCGGCGTTCGGCCAGAACTTCGTCGGTGAGGTCCACCTTCATCACCCGGTTCGGGATGTCGATGACGATGGTGTCGCCTTCCTCCACCAGGCCGATGGCGCCGCCTTCGGCGGCTTCCGGCGAGATGTGACCGATGGAAAGCCCCGAGGAACCGCCGGAGAAGCGGCCGTCGGTGATCAGGGCGCAGGCCTTGCCGAGACCCTTGGACTTCAGGTAGCTGGTCGGATAGAGCATTTCCTGCATGCCGGGCCCCCCGCGCGGGCCTTCGTAGCGGATCAGCACCACATCGCCTTCCTTGACCTTGCCGGTCAGGATCGCGGAGACCGCGCTGTCCTGGCTTTCGAAAATGCGGGCCGGGCCGGAGAACTTCAGGATCGATTCATCGACGCCCGCGGTCTTCACGATACAGCCGTCCTCTGCGATGTTGCCGAACAGCACCGCCAGGCCGCCGTCCTTGGAATAGGCATGATCCGCGTTGCGGATGACGCCCGTCTCACGGTCCAGATCCAGATCGTCCCAGCGGCGGTTCTGCGAAAACGCGACCTGGGTCGGCACACCGCCGGGAGCGGCGCGGTAAAACTCGTGCACGCTTTCGGAATTGGTCTGCGTGACGTCCCAGCGGGCCAGCGCCTCCTTCATGGAGTTGGAGTGGATCATCGGCACGGTGCTGTCGATCAGGCCGGCCCGGTCGAGTTCGCCCAGGATGCCGAAGATGCCGCCGGCGCGGTGGACGTCTTCCATGTGGATGTTGGCGACCGACGGCGCGACCTTGCACAAGACCGGAACCTGGCGCGACAGCCGGTCGATATCCGCGATGGTGAAGCCGACCTCGCCTTCGAAGGACGCCGCCAAGAGGTGCAGCACCGTGTTGGTGGATCCGCCCATGGAGATATCGAGCGTCATGGCGTTCTCGAATGCCTTGAAGCTCGCGATGTTGCGCGGCAGGACGCTTTCGTCGTTCTGCTCGTAGTAGCGCTTGGCCAGATCGACGATCAGGTGGCCTGCCTCGACGAACAGCCGTTCGCGGTCCGCGTGGGTGGCGAGGGTCGAGCCGTTGCCCGGCAGCGCCAGCCCGAGGGCCTCGGTCAGGCAGTTCATGGAATTGGCGGTGAACATGCCCGAGCACGACCCGCAGGTCGGACAGGCGTTCTGTTCCATGGTCAGGACGTCCGCATCCGACACATTGTCGTCAGCGGCCGCGATCATGGCGTCGATCAGGTCGATGGACTTCGCCTCGCCGTTCTCGAGCACGACCTTGCCGGCTTCCATCGGGCCGCCGGAGACGAACACGACCGGGATGTTGAGCCGCATGGCGGCGTTCAGCATGCCCGGCGTGATCTTGTCGCAGTTGGAAATGCACACCAGCGCATCGGCGCAATGGCCGTTGACCATGTATTCGACAGCGTCCGCGATCACCTCGCGCGAGGGCAGCGAATAGAGCATGCCGTCGTGGCCCATGGCGATGCCGTCGTCGACTGCGATCGTGTTGAATTCCTTGGCGACGCCGCCGGCCTTTTCCACCTCGCGGGCGACCAGCTGGCCGAGGTCCTTCAGGTGCACGTGCCCCGGCACGAACTGGGTGAAGGAGTTGGCGATGGCGATGATCGGCTTGCCGAAATCGCCGTCCTTCATGCCGGTTGCGCGCCACAATCCGCGCGCGCCGGCCATATTGCGTCCATGGGTCGACGTTCTTGAACGATACGGGGGCATTTTTCCGTCCTTCTTGGTCTTTTCCCGATTGTCCGGTGTCTTTATCCCGGACATCCAATCTGGCCGCTCTCCCTCCGGTTCTCCCCGGTGCAGCCCTGCTTAAGCTCCGTTTTGTCAGCTTTTTGACCGGAACGAAAGGGCGGATTGGGCAAAAACAGTACGCTGCGGTACGGTTCCGGCCGCTGGCCGGCAGTCCCCCCCCCGAAAAGGGGACCTGCGAGAATAATTCTGCCTTTCGACCTCGGCATTTCAAACAATACCGTAGGAGTTTGTTAAGAAACGATTCATCATAATTCCACGGCAATTTCCTCAAGGCTCTCAATACATGCACCTCGACACCCCGACGCTTTTGACGGCGATAACCGTTGCCTATTACGCCGGTGCGCTCGTGTTGGGGGTCATGGCCTTCGCCCTGAGATCCCTGCCGAAACATATCCGGTTGGGCTGGGCCGGATGGTCGGTCGCCATGCTGTTGTCGGGAACCTGCGCTTCCCTGGTCGGGCTGCGCGGAACAGCGCCCGACTTCGTCAGCATCGGCGTCGCAAACGCGCTGATGATATTCGGTTTCGGTATCCGTCCCAACGCGCTCAGCCTGCTGAATGCTGAGCGGCTTCGTTATCCGCGGCTGCCGTTTGCCGCGACCTTTGGATGGATTGCCCTTTATCAGGTGCCCTGGTTCCGCGACGACCTGATCCTTCGGGTCCTGTACATCAACCTCTTCAGCATTTTCGCAATGGCGCTTTGCATCCGCGAGTGCTGGCTTCAGCACAAGGTGCAATTCATCAGCGCATGGCTTCTGATCGGCGTTTTCGGCGTCGATATCCTGATCCGTCTCAATATGATCGCCATGAACCTCATGACGCAGTTTCCGACCTTCAAGGACGCCTTTCAGACCCCGTCCCTGAAGGTCAGCATGGTGGTGCTCCTCACGGCCGTCGTTTTCAAGATCGTCGGACTGGGCATCGCCGTCTTTGAGAAAATGAAGGGGCAGTATCAGGAGCAGGCCCTCGTGGACGCCCTGACCGGACTGCCCAACCGCCGCGCCTTTGAAAGCACGACACAAAGCAAACTCGAAGGCATGAAGAGGGATGCGAAGACCTACGCTCTCGTGACCCTGGAAATCGACGGATTGCAGACCATCAACGACCGGTTCGGCAATTCCATGGGCGAGGCGCTGATGCGATTGCTGGGGCGTATTTGCCGGGAGACAGCCCCGGGCCGTACGCAGGTCGGCCTCATCCGGCAAAACCAGTTTGCCCTGTTCGTGCCGGAAACGGACCAGACGGAAGCCGCTGCGATTGCCAAGAGGATCAGCCGGACCCTGACCGTGGAAAGCAAGCGCGCCGCCGGCAAACGTCTGACCGTGACGCTGAGTTGCGGCATTTTCTGCGGAGATGCCAGCACCGCGTTCGACCGGGGGCTCGAAGTCGCAGATCATTGCCTCAGCAAGGCAAGGGCCCAGGGCGGCAACCGGATCGTGGCAAATACCGGCCGGGAAACGGGGCCGCTCGTTCCCGAAGCTATTCTCTCCCCCTTCGCGACCCGTCAGCAGGCGACCGGATAGGCTTACACCGGCGAAAACAAACTGAAACGGCCGGGCGGAGGAGGCTTTCCGCGCCGGCCGTTTGTCGGACCGCGTCTGCTGTTGACCTCAACAGAGATCCAGGCGGAGGCAGGCGCAGCCGAAGCCCGGTTTTCCGAATTCAGGCCGCCCTGGTCTCTTCGAATGTCGGATAGTCGGTGTAGCCTTCCCGGCCGCCGCCGTAGAATGTCGACTGATCCCATTCGTTCAGCGGCGCATCGGCTTCCAGCCGCTCCGCCAGATCCGGATTGGAGATGAAGAGCTTGCCGAAGGCGACCAGATCGACCTTGCCGGTTTCCACCGCCTCGATGGCCATGTCCCGCGTGTAGCCGTTGTTGCCCATGCGGACGCCCTTGAACCTGCCGTAGAGCGCTTCCAGGCTTGCGCCCTCCGGCAGATCGCGCGGACCGCCGGTCTGGCCTTCGACCAGATGCAGGTAGGCCAGGCCGTAGCCGTTCACGATATCGACGGCATGGCCGAAGAGGGCCATCGGATCGCTGTCGGAAATGTCGTTTGCCGAGGAGAACGGGCTGAGACGGATACCCGTCCTGTCGGCGCCGATCTCGGAGACAACCGCTTCCAGGACTTCGTTCAGAAACCGCGTCCGGTTCTCGATCGAACCGCCGTAGGCGTCGGTGCGCTTGTTCGAACTGTCGCGCAGGAACTGGTCGATCAGATAGCCGTTCGCGGCATGGATCTCGACGCCGTCGAAGCCGGCCTTCATCGCGTTGGCCGCAGCCTTGCGATAATCTTCAACGATCCCCGGGATCTCATCGATTTCAAGCGCGCGCGGGGTCGGTGTCTCGACAAAGCCCGTGCCATCGAAGGTGCGCGAATTCGCGGCGATCGCGGACGGGCCGACCGGCGCTTCCCCGTTCGGTTGCAGCGTGCCGTGGGAGATCCGGCCGACGTGCCAGATCTGGATCACGATCCTGCCGCCCCTGGCGTGGACCGCGTCGGTCACCTTCTTCCAGCCCTCGACCTGGGCATCCGAATAAATGCCCGGCGTCCAGGCATAGCCCTTGCCCTGGGGCGAGATCTGCGACCCTTCGGTCACGATCAGGCCGGCGCCTGCCCGCTGGGCATAATAGTCGACATGGATGTCATAGGGGGTGTCGTCTTCCGCCTTGGCCCGGTTGCGGGTCAAGGGCGCCATGACGATCCGGTTCTTTAACGGGATGGCGCCGGCTTTCAGGGGGGTAAACAGTTTCGCTTCGCTCATTTCGCTCTCCTTGGAGACTGCAGACAAATACGGACTATTCAGTCCATTAATAGCCGCACCACTGCCCGGGGTCGGTGCTGCGGCGGATATTCCACCCTTCAGGTCATGTGGCCAGGATCGTCCTCGCCGCCTCAAGGGCCGTGGATATGCTTTCCGGCGGCACGCCGGACTTTCGAAGGGTCAGGGTCCCGATGGCAAGGGCTGCGAGCGCCCGGGCCTTGTCGCGGGCCGCATCCGGATTTTCGGGAGCCAGGGCCCCGGCAAACAGGTCCTCGATCCGTTCCAGATGCCGGCGGCCGAGTTCGGCCACCTCCTCATGTTGCGGCGCCAGTTCGGTAATGCAGTTGACCAGCATGCAGCCGCGCGGGCCGCCCGCCGGATCGGAAAGGGCGTCCAGCATCGCCTTGACCGCCTGGTCACGCGGGCCCTCGGCAAGTCGTTCCAATGCCCGCAGAGCCGCTTGGGAGTAACTCGTGAGCACGGCGATCAGAACCCCGTGCTTGGAGCCGAAGGCGGAGTAGAAGCTCGACCTGGACAGGCCCATCGCAGCCGTCAGGTCATCGACCGACGTCGCCTCGTAGCCCTGCCGCCAGAACACCTGCAGCGCCTTTTCCAGCACCTCGGTCTCGTCATAGCAACGGGGCCGGCCGGGGCCGGTGTGGGCCTTCCGGCCGCCCTTTCCGGAGAACATGCTATGGCTGGTTTCTCGAGTCATGACCAGGATATTGGACTGCCCGGTTCGTAATTCAATAGAGCAAATTATTATTTTGGACCGGACATTCCGAATTCGAACATCAGCGGACGCCCCCCGGTCAGGGCCGTACGGCCTCGATGGGCTGGATCACGCCTGCGAAAACACCTAAAGTCTCATGAATTGGCCAAAGCGGGGGCGTTTCCGGTCCTTTTTCATTGTTTATTCCGCATTTCAGGTAGCCTTATGGACGACGACACTCTCACGCCGGAAGACAAGGCGGAACTCTCCGAAGCGGCGGCCAAACGGCTGGAATTCAGCACGGTGACCGTGGGGCTGATCCTGTTCATGATAGGGATCGCGGTCGGCTTTCCGCTCGCGGTGATCGGCACGTCGTTCCTGACGGAAAACGCCGGCATACTCGTTGCCATCATCCTGACGCTCGCCGGGATCATTGCCCTCATGGGCACGCTGATCCTGCTGTTCCGACGCCGGATCCTGCAGTTCCTGTTCAATGTTTCCGCGACCCAGCTGGAACTGTTTTCCCGGCCGCTGTCGGAAACCGCCCGCAGCATCATGGACAAGAACCCGGCGAGCGCCATCAACTCGGCGGAGGAACTGACCCGCCTCCTGCTGGCGCGCTGGACCTGGATCTCCACCCGCCGCTGGCTGATCGGGTCGCTGACCGGGCTGATCGCGTCGCTTGCCGCCCTGGCCGGCACGGCGCTTCTGTTCCGCCAGAACGAACTCATCGCCATCCAGACCACCCGTCTGGAGCAGCAGAACGATCTGCTGGTCACCCAGATCGAACTCGGCGAGGCCCAGCGCACCGCGGGCATCGTCCAGGGGCTTCTGGAGATCGGCGACAAGCTCTCCCAGGAAACCGAGGCCCTGAAGAACGACGGCCGTCCCGCCGCCTACTTCAAGCTGGAGGAACTGACCAACGGCACGCGCGCGCGCATCATCGCGGCGACCCAGTCGGCCCGGCCCTACCGCTACCTGCAAACCTCCCTCGTCAACGCGAACGACACCGATGCGCTCAATATGCTCGCCATGGCCCGGCGGCCGGAAATCCTGCGCAACCCGGAGCTGGTGGCGGACCTGACCGGGCGCCGGAACAGGGGCGTCCTGCGGGAACATCCGGTCAGCCCCGAGCGCGGGGTGATCCTGTCCATGCTTTACAGCGCCGGTATCCTGGAAACCGAACTCCTGAGCTTTTTCGGCGCCGATTTCTCCTATTCGGAGGTCGCGGTCGACACCTTGAACCTGATGACCTTCCGTTTCGCCCGACTGCGGTTTTCGAGTTTCGAGCACATGGCGCTCAATTCCGTCTCCTTCGGCGCCGCCAGTCTCGACAAGGCCCGGTTCCGCAACTCCGTGCTGACGAAATGCGATTTCTCCGCGATCCCGAGCGACAAGGTGGAACCGCCTTACCGGGGCGACGCGAGCATGACGGTCATGCCGACGACCATGGCCGGGGCCGACTTTGCCGACGCCGTCGTGCTCGACACCGACTTCACCAATGTCCACGCCCTTGCCATGAACTTCGACGGCGCCCTGGTGTCTAACACGGCATTTGCCGGCGCGGATATCGGCGGGACAACCTTCCGGGACGCCCTCCTCGTCTCGCCGGATTTCACCGGCGCCGGCCTGCAGTCGGTCGACTTCGACGGCGCCATCGTCTTCGGCGCGGATTTTCTGGAACAGGCAACGTCCCAGGCCGCCGAAGGCACCTTCAGGCCGGAACGGTTCGAAATGGAGGAGATCACCTTCGGCGAGGTGGAAACCCATCCGCGCGCCGTGCAGCTGTTCTCCGTGCCGGAAGAGCTGATTTCCGGAAAGAAACCCTTCAGGATCAAACGGGTCAAACCCTTCGGCTGACGGTATCCATGACGGCAATCCCCTGACCGGGACCGGCGGCGCCGTGCCGTCGGGCGCGGTTCGGAGACGGACAAATGCGAACAGGCGGGTTACATTCTGGAATGATCGTTCCTATTTTGAGGCCTGTTTCAATTCCTCAATGGCGACATCCGGATGATCCCCTTTTCCGTTCTCGACCTTTCCCCCGTTCCCGAGGGCCATTCCGTCCGTGAGGCGCTGGCAAACACCAGGGACCTCGCCCGGCACGCGGAAGGCTTGGGTTACAAGCGCTACTGGCTTGCCGAGCACCATAATATGCGCGGGATCGCCAGTGCGGCGACCTCTGTGCTGATCGGCCATGTGGCCGGAGCGACCTCGACCATCCGGGTCGGCTCCGGCGGGATCATGCTGCCGAACCATGCGCCGCTGGTGATCGCAGAACAGTTCGGCACGCTCGCCGAGCTCTATCCGGACCGGATCGACCTCGGGCTCGGCCGCGCGCCCGGCACCGACATGCTGACAGCACGGGCGCTGCGCCGGTCCATGGACCAGACGGACACCTTCCCGCAGGATGTCCTGGAGCTGATCGCCTATCTCGACGACCCGGTGGAGGGCGCGAAGATCCGCGCGGTTCCGGGCATGGGCACCAGGGTGCCGGTCTGGATCCTGGGCTCCAGCCTCTACGGAGCGGAGATGGCCGCCTTTTACGGCCTGCCTTATGCCTTTGCCTCGCACTTTGCGCCGGCGGACCTTGCCAATGCCTCGAAGATCTACCGGCGCAAGTTCAAGCCGTCGAAACATCTCGACAGGCCCCGTTTCATGATGGCGATCAATGTCTTTGCCGCGGCGACCGACGCGGAAGGCGCGTATCTTCGAACCTCCATGCAGCAGGCCTTCATCAATCTGAGGACCGGACGCCCCGGCCCCCTGCCCGCCCCCGTCGCGGATCTGGAAGCCCTCGTCGGGCCGGTTGCCATCGACATGGTCGAGGATGCCTTGCGCATTTCCGCCGTCGGCGCGCCGGAGACCGTCAAGACCAAGCTGGCGGAACTGACCTCGATCTATCAGCCGGACGAGGTGATCCTCACAGGCCAGATCCATGACCACGCGTCGCGGCTCAATTCCTTCAGGATCGCGGCGCAGGCGATGACGGAGCTGAACGCGGAGAAGGCCTGATCAGCGCCAGCCCGCCGTTGCCAGGTCGCCCGGCAGAGATCGCAATCGCCGCGATTAGGGAAATGAGCCCATCCGGCCTATAGTCTCGTTCGGATATGTTCGATCTGCCGCCGGAGCGCATCATGCTGGAATTCAAGCTCGTCGACGTTGCCGAAATTCCCTATTTCTATCAGCAGCGCAGCTGCGGCATGGCGCCGGACGAGGTGAATGCTGCCATGAGCGGGGCGTTCCAGGCGGTCTGGGACTTCCTGCAGGAAAGCCGGGTCGCAACGACGGGCAAGGCGCTAACCGTCTACCAGTCCATCGATCCCGAGCGCATGACCTTCCGATCCGGCTTCTCGGTTGACACCGAGGCTGAGGCAAGCGCGGAAGAGCCCACCAGATACGCCACGACGCCGGCCGGACAGGTTCTTCACTTCCGCCATACCGGCCCTTATTCCAAGCTGCGCGACAGTTACGGGCAGATGATGGCCCATGTTGAGAAAGAAGGCATCCGCATCGGGGCGCCAACCTGGGAGGTCTATCTCAACGATCCGACCAGGACGCCGGAAGACGAACTGCTGACGGACGTGTTCGTCTCGCTCGCCTAGGTTCCTATTCCGCGAACAGGTCCTTCACCGGCGGCCATTCGGCGCCGTCGTGATGCGCTGCGATGGCGAGAAACTCTTTCAGGAAGGCGTAGCAGCCTTCCTCGTGGGCCAGATGGTGGGAGAGGATGCCCAGCGGCTCACGCGGGTTGGTGCGGCGGCGGCAGAGCTGCAGGTCGAGGCGGATGGCGGCGCTGTTCCAGCCGATGAAGCGGCGGTCCTTCTTCCACCGGATGATATCGAGGTGGGTCTGCACCTGCTGCGCCCGCGGGAAATTCATCCAGGTGAAGGTGGACAGGCCGGGAAGGCCGATTTTCGGCAGGCGCTGCGAAATCTCCGGCGCGATCCGGTTCCATGGCGGCACCATGGCAGGTACGAATTTTTCGCCGAACAGGGCTTCGAGCTTCGCCTTGCCGTCCGCCAGCTCGCCCATCAGCTGGTCCGGATCGCGGCGCGTCCCCAGTTCCGCGGCCCCTTCGCCGAGGTCCTTGCGCTGGAAGTTTTTATGCTGCCAGCCGTGCTGGAGCACGATGGCGTGCGGTTCGTCCTTCAGCCGGTCGGCAAGGGCCTGCACGGCATTCTTCGGGATGACGGCGAGCGCCACGTCGACACTGTGCTCATTGGCAATCGCCAGCAGCCGGTCGAGATCCTCCGTCGGTTCGACGGCGTCGTCGTCGCGCCACCAGAAGCGGACCTTGCGCCCCCGATCGGCGAACCAGTCGAGGTGGGCGGTCAGCTCCGAGCGGAACCTTGTCAGGCCGTCCTCCATCAGCCCCGTGCCTTCAGGTCTTCCATCAGGATATCGGCGCTCCGATCGGCGCCGCCGAGCAGCACGTGATGGTGGGAACGCGGCAGCGCCAGGGCATCGTCGGCGGCCTGCGCCAGTCTTTCAGTCGTCAGATTGTGTTCCTCGGCGACGATCACCCGGTCATGGGCGGCAAGGGCCTTGGCGCGTTGCGCCTGTTCGGTCTCGGTTGCCTGGGCGAAGGGCACGAGCACGGAAGGAACCCCCGCCTCCAGGATGTCGAGAACGGTGTTGTAGCCGGCCTGGCTGATGGACAGGCGCGCCCGTTTCAGCATGCCGGTGAAGTCGGGACGCGCGCGCTCCACGATGACGCCCTCGCCCGCCCGGGCCCGGTAGTCCTGGAAATCCGCTTCCGAAATATTGTGGCCGACCAGAATACGCCAGGTGCAGTCGCCTGCCCGGCGCGACAGCGGACGGGCGTCGACGGCCGCACTCAGGAACGCCTCGGCGAGGGCGCCGCCGCCGCAGGAGACGATCACCTCGTCCTCGCCGTCGCCTTCCGGCGGCTCGGGCCGGTCACCGGCGCGCATCACGTAGCCGGTGTAGCGCACCAGCTTCTCCACCTTGTGGGCGAAGGGAAAGCTGTCGGCGAGCGTGATGAAATCCGGATCGGCATGGACGAGCACCCGGTCGTAATAGGCCAGCGCCTTGTCGGCCATCCATTCCTCTTTCCAGAGCTCGTTCTTGGGCACCAGGATATCGCGCACCGAACAGGCGATCACGGGCGGGTTTTCCCGCTCCTTCACCGTATCCAGCACGCTTGCCAGCTCGAACTCGAACTGGCGGCGGCCGAAGGGATAGGTTTCCGTCAGAAGCAGGTCGTAGGGTTTCGCCGCCAGGGCCTTCAGCGTCGCGGCGGTGCGCATCTCCTTCCAGGCGGGATCGATGTCGTCGCCATCGAGGGTGATGATCCGGCTGAAGGCCGCATTCGCGCTTTTGGCCGGCGGAAGCTGGACGATTTCCAGGCCCGTGGTGTCCAGCGTCGGCGGCAGCAGGTTGCCCGTGGCCAGCGTCACCTCGACACCCCGTGCCACCAGGGCCTTGCCGATGGCCGCCGCGCGCACCGCATGGCCGGTTCCCAGAAGGTGCTGAACATAGATGAAGGCGGTCTGGGTCATGAGGTCAACTGTCCTGCTTTGGCTTGGAACGGACGCATCTATAATGCTCTTGCGCGGCTTTGAGGAAGGCGTCAAGGCGTGCGGCGCCGGCTGCGAGCGAATGGGTTTCGGCGATATGCGAGGCGGCGGCCGCTCCGAAGGCGCGGGCCTTCATGGGATCGGCCAGAACGCTGCGGAGCCGGTCCGCGAAGGCTGTCGCGTCGCCCTCAGGCGCCAGCAGGCCGGTGACGCCGTCCTTGACGATTTCCGGCACGCCGAGGGCATCACCGGAGATAACGCCGAGACCGGAGGCCTGGGCCTCCAGGGTGACGAAGCCGAAGGCCTCGCGGATCGCCGGCCAGACGAACAGGTCATGGTCCGCGTACCGCGCGGGAAGCTGTTCCGGCGGCAGCGCGCCGAGCCATCGGATCCGGTCGGCGGGAAAAAGCGAAAGGACATGATCCCGCGCCGGGCCGTCGCCGATGATCGTGAGCTGCCACGGCAGGTCCCGAATTTGACCAAGCGCCTCGGCGAGCACCTCGTAGGAGCGGGTCTTGTCGCCTTCCCGCATCATGCCGACGGCCAAAAGCTTCAGCGGCGCCTGCACGGGCGGACGCGGCGTTTTCGCCGCTTCCTCGAAGGCGCTGCTGTCGAGAAACGGCAACAGCACCCCCAGGCGGGGATCAGCCGGATCGGTGAAGAACGGCCGGAGCCGTTCCCGGTCCCAGTTGTGGATCGCCGCCACCGCGTCGGCGCGGTCAAGCGCCTCGTCGGCCGCCTGAAAGCCCAGCGCCCAGGGCCCGGTCCTGCGTTTCAGCGCCCGGCTCGCCTCGACGATCACGTAAGGCAGGCCGAAGCGGTCGGCGAGCATGGGGCCGATCCAGTCGGGCGCCTTGTGATAAAGGTGATAGGTCAGGAACAGGTCCGGCCGGTAGCCTTCCCGGGTCCAGCCTTCGGCAACCCGCTCCGCCTCTTCAAGGGCGGCCTCGCGGACAGCCGTGAGGACCTCATCGCCGCCGTCCCTGCGCCAGGAACGGAAGCGCGTGGCGATCCGGACCTCGTGACCGGCGGTCTCCAGCGCCTTGACGATTAGCCGCCCCATGGTCCGGTCGCCGGACGGCACCGGATCGTCGATCGGCTTCATCGGAGCTGTGAAGGCAATTCTCAAGGCGACGGATCCCCGTTTCGCAATAGGTTACAGGACTTTCCGGAATTTCTCCGCCAGAAGATCGAGGCCCGGCTCGGTGGCGAAATGCTTTCGAACGTGTTTCGACGAGGCAATCCCGAGCCGGTTGCGTTCCGCCGGGTCGCCGATCAGGTCCGCGATCGCCCGTGCCAGGTTCGCCGGATCGCCGGGCGGCACCAGCCGTCCCGTCTCCTTGTCCGTGATCAGTTCGGGAATGGCGGACACATCGGTGGACAGGCAGCACAGCCCCATCGACTGGGCCTCCATCAGCACATTCGGCAGGCCGTCGCGGTCGCCGGTTCTGGCGAGCTTGGACGGCAGCACGAACAGGTCGGCCTCCTGGCAGGACTTGATGACTTCCTCCCGCGGCTGCGCGCCGCGCCAGGTGATCCGGTTGGACAGCCCGAGCCTTTCGGCGCGGACCTTCAGCTTTTCGGCAAGCTGGCCGCCGCCGATATGAGTGAAGTGCCAGTTCAGGTCCCGCGGCAGCTTCGACAACGCCGTCAGCAGATCGTTGTAGCCCTTCTTCTCCACCGCCCGGCCAACGGAGACAAGCCGCACCGGGTCGCTCGAACCGTCGCGCTTCGAATGTCCGCCTTCGGGCATCGGAAAATCGGTGAAATCCAGGCCGTGATAGACCAGCTCGACCTTGCCCGGATCGCGGCACAGGCCTTTCAGGTGTGCCGCGTTGACGGCCGTGCAGGTGACGCCCCAGGCGGCATCGTCAAGCTTGGTCCTCAGATCCCACTCGGGGCTGGTCCAGATGTCCTTGGCATGGGCGGAAAACGACCATCCCCTGCCCGACAGGTGCGCCGCATAGCGCGCGGCAGAACAGGGCGTGTGCAGATAATGGGTGTGGATCCAGGTGACATCCTCGGGGAGTTCATGGGCGAAGACGCAGCCCTGGGCCCAGCGCCGGTAGCGGCTCGGGTTCTTCTCGTGCTTCAGATCCGCCTCGAACAGCTTTCTGGCCGCTTCGTAGGTCGGCTGCCCTTCCGCCCAGCGCCGCGCCCGGCGGACCCGCGCCGGGTCGTCGGAAATATATTCCGGCAGATACAGAACCTCGGCGGAGATCTGCCGGTGCAATTCATGGATATAGGGATCGTAGGGTTCGCGGAGCGCCACGATCAGGATCGGAACGCCGCGCCGTTCGAGACCGAGAATTTCCTGGGCGATGAAGGTTTCGGACAGGCGCGGATAGCCTTTGACCACGACGGCGATACGGGACATGCGGTTTCTCGGGTCGGATTTCCTGAACGGGATTATCGGATGAGGGTTGCGGGCGGGGCCTACAGGACAGCCCGTTTGGCGTCGATGCGCGCCGTGCGGTTTTCCTTGAAGATCTCACCGACCCTGGCACCGATGATGTCCAGCCCGTCGAGCAGGTTTTCGATCCCCGCGGACGAAGGCCTGGGGTTTTTCGGCAGCCTTGCCAGGGCATCGGCCATGAGGCCCGGATCCGGATACCGGTCGATCGGCAGAACGGTCAGGATGCCGCTTTTTTCCGCCCGGTCGGCACGGATCGCCTGTTCCCGGCGGGGCACGATGCGGGGCACCATGAGGGTCGGCTTGTCGAAGGACAGGATCTCGCAGAAGGTGTTGTAGCCGCCCATGCCGACGATCGCCGTGGCATTCGCGAGATACGGCTCGATCTGCGGCGTAAAGCGGATGATCGCCACATCGCGCAGGTGCTCCGCCCGTTCGGCGAAATGGGCCACATGCGCGGCCGGCATGAAGGGCCCGAGAATGATCAGGGCCGGAAACAGGGGACGCTTGCGGGCCTCGTAGGCGCGCATCACCCAGTCGACCATTTCCACGCCGTCGCCGCCGCCGCCGGGCGTGACCAGGATATAGGGCTCCTCGCCGAACGGCGCCGGGCTCGGCACGGTGTCCGCCCCCTCCGGCAGGTCGCGGCGCAGGTATCCCGTATAGCGGATCTTGTCGAGGACGGTTTGCGGGAGGTTCATGCCCTCCACCGGATTGCAGACCCCTTCCGGACCGTAGACCCAGATCTCGTCATAGAGGTTCTCCAGCGCCGGATAGACGTTCTTGCGATCCCATTCCTGTTTCAGGATTTCCGGATCGTCCATCACATCGCGGAGCCCCAGCACAAGGCGCGTATCGGTGTGCTTGAGCGCCTCCAGCGTTCCCAGAACCTCGCCGCGCAGGCCAAGCGGCTCCTTGTCGACGATGAAGATATCGGGCGCGAACACATCCGCGGTGTGCTCGATGATCGAGGACCGGATCGCCAGGGTATGATCGATGTTCAGATGCAGGGACAGGGGCGTGTATTCGCCGTCCCGCAATTTGATCACGCCGGGGATTCGCACGAAATCGACCCGCGAGCGGAACTCGAAACTGCCGATGATCGGGGATCCGGAAAGAATCAGCACCGACAGGGTATCGAACATTCCCACCAAAGAATGGGCGATCGCCCTGCAGCGGCGCAGGTGACCCAGCCCGAAGGAATCATGGCTGTAGATCAGGATCTTCGGTGAGTTGGAACGCATACTTCCCCATCATGTGCGCCGGGCTGCCCAAGGGTTTTATGTCCCAGCGAAGCCCTGTTTGTCACGCAGAGTCTCATGAAAACGATCAGCTTCTTTGCCACTGTGTCATTTCCGTTTAAGACTTTGTCATTCACCGGTAGCACATCCCTCCCGACTGGTTAATATAATATACCGGCTGTGTGTGCTCGCAGTTGCGCTTTATCAATTTGGATGCCGACATGGAAAAGAGCCTGTTTCGCTTCATCTGGAAGTTCAGCGCACGCCAGCAGTTTTTCATTCTCCTGATTACGGTTATCTCTTACCCGATCACCTATATCCTGCTCGAACTGCCGAAACTGATCGTCAACGACGCGGTCCAGGGCGACGGTTTTCCGCGGGTCATTTTCGGTCTGGAATTCGACCAGATCTCCTATCTTTTTCTGCTGTGTTCCGCCTTTCTCGCCCTGGTCGTCGCCTCGAACGGCCTGAAGCTCTACATCAACGTGTTCAAGGGACGGCTCGGCGAACGCATGCTGCGCAGATTGCGGTTCGATCTGTTCCAGCGGGTGCTGCGGTTCCGTCTGCCGCATTTCCGGAAAGTGAGTTCGGGCGAAATCATACCGATGATCACGGCGGAAGTGGAGGATGTGGGCGGTTTCATCGGCGAGGCGATCGCGCTGCCTGCGTATCAGGGCGGAATGCTGGTCGTGCAACTCGGCTTCATCTTCATGCAGGACCCCCTGCTCGGCCTTGCCGCCATCAGTTCCTATCCGATCCAGGGCTATGTGATCCCGAAGCTGCAGCGCAAGGTCGTCCTGCTGTCCCGCCAGCGGGTCAAGAACGTCCGGCTGATCTCGGACAAGATCGGCGAGAGCATTTCCGGGGTTCCCGAAATCCACGCCAACGACACCTCGGCCTGGCATTCGGCGGATTTCGCCGACCGGCTCTACGAGAACTTCAAGATCCGCTACGAGATTTTCAATCGGAAGTATTTCATCAAGTTTCTCAATAACTTCATGAACCAGCTCACGCCGTTCTTCTTCTATCTGATCGGCGGCTACCTGGTGATTGAAGGCAACATGAGCATCGGCGCCCTGCTCGCCGTGATCGCCGCCTACAAGGACCTTGCCGGACCCTGGAAGGAGCTCCTGGCCTATTACCAGATCGTGGCGGACGTCGACGTGAAGTACCAGACCGTGGTCGAGAATTTCGATCCGCCCGACATCTACCCGGTCGAGCGCCTGACGTCCGATGAACACATCCAGCTGTCCGGCGACCTGAAACTGAGCAATGTCTCGTTCTCCGGCGGGGCCGCCGGTCAGGAGGTCTTTGACATCAAGATGACGGTGCCGGCGGGGACCTCCTGCGCCGTCATCGGCCAGGACGGATCGGGACGTTCGGAGGTTCTGCAGCTCGCCGCGGGACTGGTCAGCCCGTCCACCGGACGGGTCGAGATCGGCGACCAGGACCTGGACCGGCTGACGGCCGCGACCCTCGGCCGGGAAATCGCCTATGTCGGCGGCGTCATCCATATCTGGACCGGAACGATCCGCGACAATCTTTATTACGGCCTGCGCCATCGCCCGATCACGACGCCGGAGCGCGCCGGCGACGCCTTGCGGGAATACAACAGAAGGCTGAACGAGGCCAAGGAAACCAGGAACCCGACCTATGACATCGAGGCGCTGTGGGACGATCTCTCCGCGACAGGTGCTGCGGACGAAGCCGCTCTGGATGCCAGTGCCCTGAAGCTGCTCAGCGCGGTGGGACTGGATGCGGATATCTACCGGCTGGGCCTCCAGTCCCGGTTCGATCCGGGCATGAACGAAGCCTTTGCCGAAAGAATACTGGCCGTCCGCAGGGAACTGACGGAACGGATCGCCCAGGACCCGAAGCTCAAGGATCTGGTCGAACTCTGGGACATCAAGGTGTTCAACCCGAGCGCCAGCCTTGCGGAGAACCTGTTTTTCGCGGTGCCCACCGACCCGGACATCACCCCTGACATGATGCCCGAGATTCCGGAGGTCAAGGCGTTTCTGGCGAGCACCGGGCTGGACAAGAAGTTCCTGTCAATCGGCATCAAGATCGCAGAAACCATGGTCGAACTGTTTGCCAACGTCAGCGGCGACAGCGGATTGCTCGGCAACTACTCGTTCATTACCCAGGACGAACTGCCGGACTTCGAACGCATGATCCGGGTCGCCCGGTCCGAGCAGCAGAAACCGGGGCTTTCGGAAAACGACAAGGTCAGGCTTCTGTCCCTCGCCTTCAAGCTCGTGCCGGCCCGCCATCGTCTGGGCATCATGACGGACGATCTGCAGGCGAAGATCGTGGAGGCGCGCTCCCTGTTCCGCGATCAGGTGGTCGAAAAGGACGACAAGTTCCTTGCGATCGATCCGAACCTGTATCTGCCGCCGCTGACCATCGAGGACAATCTGCTGTTCGGCCGCGCCCGCGTCGATCGCCGGGACGCCCGTCAGCGGATCGACCAGGTCATCCGCTCCGTAGTGGAGGAAACAGGCCTGCGCGAACCGATCATCTACGCCGGGTTCAACTACCATGTCGGCATTTCCGGTTCACGCCTCTCCGCCCAGCAGCGCCGGCGGCTGGCGCTGGTCCGAGGTCTCCTGAAGAATGCGAAGGTCACGATCCTGGACGACATAGCCACCGGTCTCAGCGAAGAGGACAGGACGCTGCGTCAGTCGATCCGGGCCGTTCTCGACGGCCGGACCCTGTTGTTCGGCGCCCCCAACGAGGAGGTCGCCGCGGAATTCGATCATGCGGTTGTGCTCGATCAGGGGCGGATCGCATCGAAAGAGACCCAGGATGCTTGAGGATCGTCAATCAAGATGCTTTTGTGGAACCCGCAAGCCTGCAAGGGCTGGCAGATGTCTCGCCGTCGCCGACGGCAAAGGAGGTTAGTGTGTCTTTAGAATCCGAAGTCGGGGCGCTGCGCAAGGTTCCCCTGTTCAGGGGTATCGACGATACAAAGCTGCGCCTTCTTGCCTTCATCAGCGACCGGATGGAGTACAAGACCGGAGAGCGCCTGTGCACCCAGGGAGAAGAAGGCGATTCCGCCTTCATCATCCTGAAGGGCTCGGCCGATGTTCTGGTCAACACACCCGATGGGGAAAAGGCCGTGGCCAAGGTCGAGGCCAACTCGATCGTCGGCGAGATCGCCATCCTGTGCGATGTGCCGAGAACCGCAACCCTCGTCGCGGCAAGCGACATGGATGTGCTCACGGTTTCGAAGGACGACTTCCTGAAGCTTCTGAAGGAGTTTCCCGATATGGCGCTTGAGGTCATGCGTACCCTCGCCCTCAGACTGGAGCAGACAACCCGCGATCTTGCCGCGGCCCGCTCGGGCGCGGCCGCCTGAAGGAGTTTCGAGTGGCCGACCAGTTTTCGCTTCGCTGCTGGGGTGCGCGCGGCTCGACGCCTGCGCCGGGTGCCAGCACGCTCCGCTACGGCGGTGAAACGACCTGTTTCGAAATACGCGCCGGCAATTCGCTGGTGCTGGTCGACTGCGGCTCCGGCGCGCGCAATTTCGGCGCGGATCTGTGCAAGTGCGAACCGATGTCCTTCGATCTCGTGTTCACGCACACCCATCTGGACCACATTTGCGGGTTGCCGTTCTTCAAACCCGCCTATGACCCCCGTTTCGAGGTGAACGCCTGGGCCGGTCACTTCCTGGACGAAACCAGCCTGGTGGATATCGTGGAACGAATCATGTCGCCGCCGATCTTCCCGGTCGCCGCCAAAACCCTGAAGGCGGTGAATTTTCGCACCTTCCAGGCCGGTGACACGCTGCCGCGCACCGACGACCTGGTCATAAGGACCGTGCGGCTCAATCATCCGGGCGGGGCGTGCGGCTACCGGTTCGACTACCACGGCAAGTCAATCTGCATCATCACCGACCACGAGCACGGCGATCCGGAGATCGACGCCAATGTCCGCAGCTTCGTGGAGGGCGCCGATTTCATGGTCTACGATGCCATGTTCACCGACGACGAATATGAGACCTACAAGGGCTGGGGCCATTCCACCTGGCAGAAGGCCGTCGCCCTCGCGCGGGAGGCCAACGTCAAGGTGCCGGTCCTGTTCCACCACGACCCGCGCCGGTCCGATGACGAGCTCGATGAAATCGGCATGGCGGCGGACGCCGCCTTTCCGGGAACGCTGGTCGCAAGCGAAGGCATGCTGCTCAAGCCATAGCCCCGCTCCGGCGATCACACCGGATCACAAAGGCTGAGGGAGGCTTGCCGTCAGTCGGCGAAGCTCCCAATGTGGGTGAAACGAGCCGTGACGCGGAGCAAGCGGGATGGCGATGGCGGGATTGCGCGGACCGGTCGGCCCGCATTTCTCATTTTTCTCCCCTCCTCCGGTCCGACCCGGCGCAGGGCGCAGGGAGCGTTTGAAATGTGGACCAGATCGATCTTTCGCGGCGGCCTGCCGGAGGCGGGAATACCCGAACGGGTCCGGAAGGAATTCCGGCAGCGCGAAGCGGAATCGGAGCGGCTGATCGGCTGGGTCCAGCTTGTTCTGGTTCTTTTCTTTTCCACCCTTTACGCCATTGCGCCGCGCGCGGAAGGGGCGGCCGGGTTCAATTTCGTGCCGATCGCGCTCGGCATCTACTTCCTGTTCACACTCGTGCGCCTGGTGCTGTCCTACCGGATCATCCTGCCGAACTGGTATCTGGTCGTCTCCATCGGCGTCGACATGGCGCTCCTGGTCGGCCTGATCTTTTCCTTCCACATCCAGTACAACCAGCATGCGACCTTCTATCTGAAGGCGCCGACGCTGATGTACATGTTCATCTTCATCAGTCTGCGTGCCCTGCGTTTCGATCCGAGGTTCGTGCTGACCACCGGGCTGGTGGCGATATGCGGCTGGGTCGGCCTGGTGCTCTATGCCGCCCTGTCGGACATGGGCGGCATGCGGGTGACCCGGAACTATGTCGAATACCTGACCGGCAATTCCATCCTGATCGGGGCGGAACTGGACAAGACCGTGGTCATCATCACGGTGACCGCGATCCTGACCGCGGCCCTCTACCGGGGCCGGAAAATGATGATGATCTCCGTTCGCGAACAGGCCGCGGCAAGCGACCTCCGGCGCTTCTTCTCGCCCGAGGTCGCCGCATCCATTACGGGAGCCGAGACCAAACTTCAGGCGGGCGAAGGCGTCGTTCGGGACGCCGCGATCCTATATGTGGATGTCCGGAACTTCACCCGCACTGCCGGCCAAATGGCGCCGGAAAAGATCATGGCCGTGCTGGCCGCCTACCAGGACACGGCCGTCGCGGTGATCGAACGGGAAGGCGGACGGGTGGACAAGTTCCTCGGCGACGGCATCCTTGCGACCTTCGGCGCCATCCAGCCCTCGCAGACCTACGCCGCCGACGCCCTCAGGGCATCCCGGGCAATCGTCTCGGCCATCCAGGACAGGCAGGACCTGTTCCGGTCCGCCGGCTGGCCGGGCGACTTCAGGATCGGCACGGCCGTGGCCGCCGGCCCGGTGACCGTGGGGGTCGTGGGGTCCCATGACCGGCTGGAGTTCACCGTCATCGGAGATGCGGTCAACCGGGCCGCGAAACTCGAGGGCGCCAACAAGCAGGAGGCCTCCCGGGCCCTCACCGATGCGGCGACCTGGGAGCTTGCGGTCGCCCAGGGCTACGACGGACTGCCGGCGCTCGACCGCACCGCTCGCCCGGTCAGCGGTCTTCCGGCGCCGCTGAACCTCAAGGTGCTTGCCTAGGTCACGGCCTTTCCCATTGCGCCGGCGGGCGGCGTTCCGCGGTTCGTAAGCCGACCTTCGGCTTCCCATGAAACCCCTCGGCTCTACATATCCGCACTTGACCTGAGGGATAAATCGGGCCAGTTTCCGTTCTTCAGTTTACGTCAAAGTCAAAAGAATAATAATTATGACGTAATTTCAATACTTTATATTGAGGGATGCGGAGGCAAATGCAACTTAACGACAAAATCGCCGCGGTGGTTACCGGCGGCGCATCCGGCCTGGGTGCCGCGACGGCACGCATGCTGGCAGCAGAAGGCGTCAAGGTGGCGCTGTTCGATCGCGACCGGACGCAGGGCGAAGCGGTCGCCAAGGAGATCGGCGGCCTGTTCGTGACTGTCGACGTTACCGATCAGGCAAGCGTCGTGGCCGGGTTCGAGGCGGCGCGTGCGACCCACGGAACGGAACGGATACTGGTCAACTGCGCCGGGATCGCCCCGGTCGCCAAGACCACCTCTCGCGGCGAACCCCATCCGATGGACATGTTCGAGAAGGTGATTGCCGTCAACCTGGTCGGCTCCTTCCGCTGCATTGCGCTCTCGTCCACCGCCATGGCGGAACTGGAGCCGCTGAACGCGGACGGCGCCCGCGGCGTGATCGTCTCCACCGCCTCCGTTGCCGCCTTCGACGGTCAGATCGGCCAGGTCGCCTATGCCGCCTCGAAAGCCGGCATCGCCGGCATGACGCTGCCGGTGGCCCGGGACCTTTCCAAATCGGGCATCCGGGTCATGACCATCGCGCCGGGCATCTTCGAAACGCCGATGCTGCTGGGCCTGTCCCAGGAAGTCCAGGACAGTCTCGGCCAGCAGGTACCCTTCCCGTCCCGGCTCGGGCGGGCGACGGAATATGCGCAACTCGTCAGGTCGATCTGCGAAAACGACATGCTGAACGGCGAGACCATCCGCCTCGACGGCGCCATCCGCATGGCGCCCCGCTAGGGTATGGACTCATAAAATTCTGCTTTCAGGTCGATCAGGAAACGGCTGAATCCAAGGCGCAAAATCGCAGGAAACCCGGAAGGTTTTCAAGATTTTGGAACGCAGGAGGCAGCCGTTTCCCGGTCGATCCGAAGCACGCCCATCCGGCTGCAGACAGCCGCGTCAAAGCCTTTGCACCATGCACACGCATGGTTCTGCAGGCTTTTCCTCGCTTTCCTTTGCCGGATGGGCGCCTGAAAATAGAATTTTATGGGTCCGTACCCTAGGAGAGCGATGCAAAGCACAGGTGCGACACGGCATACCTGACATCAGGCAAAAGGCGCCTTGTCCTCAAGCCGCCTTTTGCATGTGCATCCTCACCATACCACGCATATTCATGCATTCAGCAGCGGCATCGGCTAGTAAGGATAACTCACCACCTCGAACTCGATGCCGTCGTCACCGTCGAAGTAGAACCGGCGGCCCGGTTCGTAGTCGGCGTGGCTGTGGGGCGTGTAGCCCATGGCCTTGACCCGTTTTTCCGTCGCATCCAGATCGTCGACGACCACGCCGATATGGTTGAGCCCGCCGCGGGTGGTGTAGCTGTCCGATGCCTCGTTCGGCTGACCGAGCGAATAGACGGCGACATAGGAGCTGTCGTTGCCGACGTGAACCGAATATCCGCCTGCCTTGGCTTCGCCCTGCCAGCGGATCTGCCAGCCGAACAGATCGGCGAGCCGTTCCGCGGTTTTCACCGGGTCGCTGACGGTGATGTTGACGTGTTCCAGAAACGCTTCGGCCATCGGCCTTCCTCCTGTTTGACTTGAACAGGCTCCTGACATAGGACCTCAACCTTACTTGAGGTCAAGGGTCGGGATTGAAAAAAATGGCAAGGACGAGAGGCAATGAACTGCTGTCGATCGGCGATCTGTCGGCGCGGACCGGCCTGTCGGTATCCGCGATCCGCTTCTACGAGACCAAGGGGCTGGTGACGCCTGCCCGCAATGCCGGCGGCCAGCGTCGGTTCCTGCGCTCCGATATCCGTCGGCTTTCCTTCGTGCTGATCGCCCAGGAATTCGGCTTCACCATCGCCGAGATCGCCGATCACCTGAAATCCCTGCCGGAGGGCCGAACGCCGACGAAACGGGACTGGAGCCGTATCGGCAACACATTCCGCGGCCATCTCGACCGGAAGATCGCCACGCTCAACCGGCTGCGCGACCGCCTCGACGGCTGCATCGGCTGCGGCTGCCTGTCGCTTGAGAGCTGCGCCCTTTACAACCCGGAAGACCGTGCCGGCCACAGCGGATCGGGCCCGCGCTTCGTGATCGCGCCCTCGCCGGCCGATTCAGATCAGCCCGAAAGGGAAAAGCCCGGGCGGTAACCTCTTTTTTCCTGTCTGAGGGTAAGGTACGGGCCCATGAACCTCGGCCGAACAGAACGGGCAATCAGGACATGGCACGCAATCAGATCCGCCTCATGGCCGCAGCCGCGGCACTCGCTGTCGCCGGCGTGCCGGCGCTGACACCGCCGTCGCATGCGGCAGATGTCTCGATTTCGCCGGCGGCAAAGCCCACGTCGCCGACCCCGCCGGTGGCGGCAGGGCCGAAACCGGACGCGTCTGCGGAAACACCTTACAGGAAGGTCCTCGACGTTTTCACCGGAGACACCACCATCGCCGGCGAGAAGGTTGCGTTTCCGGTGAACGATCCGGGCGTCAAATCCCTGATCGTGACCATGGCGCCGGGCGAGAAGACCGCCTGGCACCGGCACGGCACCCCTCTTTACGCCTATATCCTGGAAGGCGAACTGACCGTGACCTACGAGGGCATCGGCGAGCGCCACTACAAGCCGGGCGACGGCTTTCTGGAGGCCATGCACGTGACCCATCAGGGGCACAACACGGGCACCGGACCGGTGCGGATCCTCGCCGTGTTTCTCACCGGCGACGGCAACGAACCGACGATCCCGGAAAAGGCCCCGAACGGCTCACAGTAAGACGTGGTTCAAGGTCCGGCGAACTTATAGCCGCGCCAGCAGTTCCCCGGTCGGCCAGCCGTCGGCGGGCATGCCGAGCTTCTTCTGCATCTCCTGAACCGCGTGGCGGGTGCCGGCGCCGAGAATGCCGTCGATCTTGCCGACGTCATAGCCCAGGTCCTGAAGCTTCTTCTGGAGCTGTTTCATCTGCGGGTCGCTCAGTCCGGGCTCCGGATTGCCCTGGTTGTAAACCTGGGCGCCGCCGAGGCGGGTCGCCAGATAGGCGGCCGTCGTCGTGTAGACGAAGGACTTGTTCCATTCCAGATAGATGTCGAAGTTGCGATAGGCCAGGAAGGCCGGTCCCTTGCGGCCCTGCGGCAGGATCAGTGCCGCCGGCACGTTGGCAATCGAGCCCTGGCGCGCCTTCACCCCCAGGCGGGCCCAGTCGCCGCCGTTCCTGCGCTGATCGAGGCCGGTCACCTCCCAAGGGAAATTACCCGGCAGGCTGACTTCCTGCAGCCAGGGTTCGCCGCGCTTCCAGCCCAGATGCTGAATGAAGTTTGCGCCGGTCAGGATCGCGTCGGCGGAACTGGCCTTGACGTTGACGTGCCCGTCACGGTCGCCGTCCACGCCGAAACGGATGATATCGGCGGGCAGCATCTGCACCTGGCCGATCTCCCCGGCCCAGGCCCCGGTCGTGCCGCGCGGATCGAGATCGCCGTGCTGGACCATTTCGATGGCCGCAATCAACTGAGGCCGGAACAGGTGCGGCCGGCGGCAGTCATGGGCCAGGGTCGCCAGCGCATTCACCGTGTTGAAATCCCCCTGGAACCCGCCGTAGTCGGTCTCCAGCGCCCAGAAGGCCGTGATCACCGGGGCCGGAACGCCGTATTCCTTTTCGGCCCGGTTGAAGACACGCGCCCATTTCTTCATGTTGGCCGCGCCGTGCTTCAGCCGGTAGCCTGAAATGGCGCGTTTTGAAAAGGTCAGGAAGTCCAGCTTGAAGACCCCTTGCGCCCGGTCCCGGGAGAGAACCTTGCGGTCGATCTGCGCCCCGGAGAGCGTGCGGTCGGCGGCCCGCGCCGACAGCCCGGAGGCGACCGCCTCCTGCTTGACCCCCTCCAGAAACTGCCTGAAATCGCCACCGCACGGGATTTTGGCCAAGGCAGGCGACGTGCCTGCGGCCATGAGTGCGGCAATGACGGAAAGGGCGATGCGGGAGGAAAGGCTCATGGACGGTCTCTGATCAAACGGCATTCGGGTCAAAAAGGGTCAGGTCGCACTCTCACAAATGAGGTTACGACCGGAATTACCGGGCCCAGTTGACGTTGCCGTATCCCCTACGTCAACAGGCTTTCGGGGCTTCTCCACGAGGGAGACCGCCGGCAAAGGGGGAAGTGCCGCGGTTTCCGTCTCAGGGACAGCCGCTGCCGGCGCGGATCGTTCCGTCCGGCAAGGGCGGGATCGGCTGGGCGGTTGCCGAGGACCTGCAGCCCGGGCTGACGTTCGGGTTGCCCATCGGGCCCGGCCGGTAATTGGCCGGCGAGTTTTCGTTGATGCACATCTGATAGGCCATGTCGTAGAGGGCCTGCCAGCCTTCCGGCGTCGATCCCATGTTGTCCAGGACGCTCAGGGCGGCTCCGGCCCGCGCGCCGCGCCGCGCGCCGCTGCGGCCCGCCCAGGCGCCGCCGACAACGGCACCGCGCATGCCCTCGTCGACCATATCGCCGGTCGGATCGCCGCTGCCGGCGTGGGCATCGGCGTAATCCCGGGCGTAGTCCTGGCACGTGGAAAGACTGCCGCCGGCATGGCTTTGCGCCGGGACAAAAACGATCGCGATGGCGGCGAGCAGAATGGCCAGGCGGCGGCAGTTCGGTTCAGGGCCGATCATGGGGACCTCTTTCGACCTGTGCGTCAGTCCGCCGGACCATACCCGCTCCGGCTTGTCCGACGCTTGTCTTGCGCAGGGACGTCGGATCGCGAGGTTAGGTGTCAAATCCTAACATCCGGATACCTTGGGTCATGGAGCGTCCTGTCCGGCTCGGGCCATGTCAGCCCTTGCCGGCGACAAACTTCTTGCCCACGAAGCCGGACCGGCCGTCGAACTCGACCGCGCACCACCAGCGACCGCAGGAGCCGACCCCGACCGAAGACCCGTTCGGCACGACCGTGAGGACCGGTGCATCCTTTTCCGCCGTACTGCGCAGATTGACGTCCGCGGTGACGGTCGCGGTTTCCTTCATCTGCCCGGCACCGGCGGCATTGTCCGCAGGCGCTGCCGCTACGGCAATTCCGCCCCCCTTGGAGGACGCCGTGCCGGCAGCGGACGCAATCGCGCGCTGACCTTCATCCCGGTCGAAATGAGGATTCGGGGCGGACGCATAACCGAGGACAGGCAGATCAGACCGGGATCCGGGACGCGATTGGGCTGCCCTGTCCCCGGCCTCTCCGGCCCTTTCAAGGGGGATCTGAGCGATGCGGTCCTGGCTCTTGACCTTGAGACTGCCCGGATTGCGATCGGCGGCCTTTGCCGAATTGAACCGCATCTGGAAGCCGGTCCTGTCCAGCGCGCGCGGCCCGGCAGGTCCGGCAGGATCAGGCCCTCGTGTACCGGGCGAATCCGCCGACGGCTGCCCGTCGATCGAAACCGTCCTGACCGGAACTGTCCCGGCGTCTTCCTGCGTTGCGCTTCCGGCAGCGTAAAACATCAGCCCGCCGGCAAGGGCAAGCACAAGACCGGCAGCCGATGCGGCCGCAACCGGGACAAAGCCGGACCGCCTTTCCATTCTAAGCCCCGGCGCCGTTTCGGCCGGTGGGCCGAAGAACGTGTCCGGCGGCTTTCTCAGAACGTCCGGGATCCTCAGATCCCCATCGTCGTCCGCCTCGACGGTGCGCAGACGGGGCGCCGAAGCGGACGGTGTGCGAACCGGAGACAGGCCCGAACGGTCCGGCGCCTTTTCACCCGGCGCCTTCGCAGGTTCGGGAATGCCGTGGAACTCGGGTGCAACAACCGGCTGCGTGGATGGCGCGGAATATTTGAACATGGTGCCCTCCGTGGACATAGCGAGCGCAAACTTCTTTGCGGTCGAACGCCATAGCCCCTGCCCGGAGACACATTAATCCCCGCCTATGTGGCGGTATCCGGACGGAAATCGGGCGAGCGTCTGATAATCGCATGACGATTTCTGTCAGCCGGACCGACAGAAGGCTTGCGCGGCGCTCAAAAACTATTTTAAGCTTAAAAGAAATCGAGAGTGCCGGATAAGGAGGGCAGGTCTGAGAAGCCGCGGTCGGGCGGTAACCGGTTTCACCGTTTACCCGGCCTGAGAGATTGTGCGGCGGACCGGCTTGCGATTAATCTGGCACCGAACCGGCGGTATCCCGAACAAAAACAAGGGAATCGGGACCTGCTGATCCGATCAGTCACGAGGGGAAGACGATTATGAAACAAATTCTGTCCGCGTTCGCGGTTACCGCCTCCATCGGCCTCGCCGGTCTTGGTGCCGCGACCGCTCCTGCCGGCGCCGAAGGCCTGAAGATCGGTTTCCTTGCCACCCTGTCGGGCCCGCCCGCGGTCCTCGGCCAGCATATGCGCGACGGCTTCCTCCTCGGCGTCAAGCAGTCCGGCGGCAAGCTCGGCGGCATGGATACCGAGGTCATCGTGGTCGATGACGAACTGAAGCCGGACGCCGCGCTCACCAAGGTCCAGGGGCTTCTGGAGCGGGACAAGGTCGATATCATGGCCGGCGTCGTGTTCTCCAACGTGATGATGGCCGTCTACAAGCCGGTCATTCAGTCCGAGACGATCTTCATCGGCGCCAATGCAGGCCCCTCCCCGATCGCCGGCAAGGGCTGCAGCAGGTATTTCTTCTCCACCTCCTACCAGAACGACCAGAATCACGAGGTCATGGGCCGCCATGCCAGCCAGAAGGGCTATGGCAAGATGGTCGTGATGGCGCCGAACTACCAGGCGGGCAAGGATGCCATTGCGGGCTTCAAGCGCCATTACACCGGCGAAGTCGCGGCCGAAATCTATACCAAGCTCGGCCAGCTCGATTTCTCCGCGGAGCTCGCCCGCATCGCCGACCTGAAGCCGGATGCGATCTTCACCTTCATGCCGGGCGGCATGGGCGTGAACCTGGTCAAGCAGTATTCCCAGGCCGGGCTGAAGGACGTCATCCCGTTCCTGTCCACCTTCACGGTCGACGAAACGACGCTTCCCGCCACCAAGGACCTCGCGGTCGGCCTCTATTCGGGCGCCGAATGGGCGCCGAACCTCGACAACCCGGCGAACGCCAGGTTCGTGCGCGAGTTCAAGGCGGAATACGGCTATGCGCCGTCGCTTTACGCGGCCCAGGGCTATGACGCCGCACGGCTGATCGACGGGGCCGTCGGCATGGCCGGGATCAAGGACAAGACCGCCCTCCTGTCGGCCCTGAACGCGGCTCCCTTCGAGAGCGTCCGCGGCGACTTCAAGTTCAACACCAACCAGTTCCCGATCCAGGACTTCTATCTGACCAAGGCGGTCCAGGACGGAAACAGCTATGTGACGGAAGCCGTCGAGAAGGTCTTCGACGACTTCGGCGATGCCTATGCCGGCTCCTGCCGCATGAACTGACAGCCGCAAGGGAGCCCGGACCTGCCGTCCGGGCTCTCCCCCGATACAACCATATTCGCCCGGACATCCCGTTTTGAGCACGACTCTTCTGGCCGTTCAGACGCTGAACGGACTGCAGCTTGGCATCCTCCTGTTTCTGATCGCGGCCGGTCTGACGCTGGTCTTCGGCGTCATGGACTTCATCAACCTGGCCCACGGGGTCCAGTACATGCTCGGCGCCTATCTGGCGGTGGCCGGCTATCAGCTGACCGGCTCCTTCTGGCTGGCCCTTCCGCTGGCGCTGCTGGCGGCGCTTGCCTGCGGCCTGCTGCTGGAGTTTCTCGTCTTCCGCCACCTCTACGACCGGGACCACCTGGACCAGGTGCTGGCCACCTTCGGCGTGATCCTGTTCCTCAACGAGGCCGTCAGGGTGATTTGGGGAGCGGCCCCTCTGTCGGTTCCGGTACCCGAACTGCTGAACGGCTCCATCCGGCTGTTTGAGAATTTCAACTACCCGGTCTACCGGATGGCGCTGCTGGCGGCCGGGCTTGGCGTGGCTGTCCTGCTCTATGTCCTGGTCACACGGACCCGCGTCGGCATGCTGGTCCGGGCCGGTGCCAGCAACGCGCCGATGGTCGCCGCCCTCGGCGTCAATATCCGCCGGCTGTTCATGATCGTCTTCGGCTTCGGCGCCATGCTCGCCGGCTTTGCCGGCATCATGGCCGCGCCGATCCTGTCGGTGGAGCCGGGCATGGGCGACAATCTCCTGATCCTGGCGTTCGTGGTGATCGTCATCGGCGGCATCGGCTCGATCCGCGGCGCCTTTCTGTCAGCGCTCCTGATCGGTCTGGTCGACACAATCGGGCGCTCGTTCGCAACGGACATCGCCCGCCTCGTCCTGCCGCCCTCGGCCGCCAATGACGTCGGTCCGGCCATTGCCTCCATGCTCATCTATATCCTGATGGCAGGGGTCCTGTTCTTCCGCCCGAGCGGCCTGTTTCCGGTGAGAAGCGCATGACCGGTACCGCCCTCCTCTTCCGGAACCGGATCGTGCCGGTCCTCCTGTTTTCGCTGCTGGCGCTGGTGCCTGTCTATGCGTCGCTGACGGATGACCGGTTCATCCTGCTGTTCTTCACGCGGATCCTGGTGCTTGCCATTGCCGCCGTCAGCCTCGACTTCATTCTCGGGCTCGGCGCCATGGTGAGCTTCGGCCATGCCGCCTATCTTGGCCTCGGGGCCTATGCGGTCGGCATCCTCGCAGAAAGCGACATCTGGGACGCCTGGATTTCCCTGCCCGTGGCGGTCCTGGTCTCCGGCCTGTTCGCCCTGGTCACCGGCGCGATCTCGCTGCGGACCCGCGGCGTCTATTTCATCATGATCACGCTCGCCTTCGGCCAGATGGCCTATTTCACCGCCACGTCGCTGTCCGCCTATGGCGGCGACGACGGCCTGACCCTGTGGGGCCGCAGCGAATTCTTCGGCACCGGGCTCTTTTCCGGCGACACCTCGTTCTACTATCTGGTGTTCGCGGTGCTGCTCGCCGCAACCCTGCTCCTGAAGCGGATCGCGGCTTCCCGCTTCGGGCGGGTGCTCAAGGGCGCGCGGCAGAGCGAGGCGCGGCTCCATGCGATCGGCATCGATCCCTACCGCTACCGGCTGGCCGCCTATGTGATTGCCGGAATGATCGCCGGGCTTGCCGGTGCGCTGATGGCCAACCAGTCGGAATTCGTCTCGCCCGCCTACATGTCCTGGCAGCGCTCCGGCGAACTCATCGTCATGGTGATCCTCGGCGGCCTGGGCTCGCTGCACGGCGCCATTCTCGGCGCCATCGCCTATCTGGCGCTGGAAGAGGTGCTTGCCGGCTACACCGAGCATTGGCGGCTCATCTTCGGCCCCCTCCTGATCCTGGTGGTGCTTTACGGCAAGGGCGGACTGCTGGGCCTGATCAAGGGAGGCGAAAAATCATGACAGCTCCCGTGCTCCAGCTTGACAACCTCAACAAGGCCTATGGCGCCCTGCAGGTGACGAAGAGCCTGTCGCTGGAGGTCCTGCCCGGCGAGATTCACGCGGTAATCGGACCGAACGGCGCCGGCAAGACGACGCTGATCGGCCAGATCGCGGGCAATGTCGAATCCGACAGCGGAAAGGTAATCTTCGCAGGCCGCGACGTGACCGGCCTTGCCGTGGCGCGGCGGGGGCAGCTCGGTCTCGGCCGCTCGTTCCAGATCACGGCGATCCTGCCGGAGTTCTCGGTCCTGGAAAACGTGGCCCTCGGCGTCCAGGCGCGTCAGGGACATTCCTTCCACTTCTTCAAGCGGGCCGCGACGGACCGGAGCCTCAACACCAGGGCGCTTGGCATTCTGGAAACGGTCCGGCTGTCGCACCGGGCGGACACGCGCGCGGGCAACCTCAGCCACGGCGAGAAGCGGGTGCTGGAACTGGCCATCGCGCTGGCGGGCGAGCCGAAGCTGCTTCTTCTCGACGAACCCATGGCCGGCACGGGACCGGACGAAACGAAGAACCTGGTGGAGGTTCTGAAGTCCCTCAAGGCCTCCATCCCCATGCTCCTGGTGGAACACGACATGGATGCGGTGTTCCAGCTCGCCGACCGGATCTCGGTCCTTGTCTACGGCGGCCTCATCGCCACCGGAACGCCGGATGACATCCGCAATGACGCAAAGGTCCGAGAGGCCTATCTCGGGGAGGACGAAACCGCATGAGCGCGCCGCTTCTCGAAGTTGCGAACCTGCAGGCCGGCTACGGCGACAGCCGAGTGCTGTTCGACGTTTCGCTCTCCGTCTACCCGGGAGAGGTCGTGACCCTGATGGGCCGAAACGGCATGGGCAAGACGACGACGATCAAGACCATCCTCGGCATGCTCAAGGCGGAAGGCGGGGCGATCCGGATCGATGGCAGTGAGATGGCCGGCAAGCCGTCCTACAGGGTCGCACAGGCCGGTCTGGGGCTGGTTCCGGAAGGCCGGCAGGTGTTTCCGACCCTGACGGTGGAGGAAAATCTCGTTGCCACCGCCGCCCGGCGGGCCGGAAGCACCTGGACGCTGAAAACCGTCTACGGTCTCTTTCCCCGGCTTGAAGAGCGCCGGCGCAATCTCGGCACCCAGCTTTCGGGCGGCGAACAGCAGATGCTCGCCATCGGCCGGGCGCTGATGACCAATCCGAAGCTCCTGATCCTCGACGAGGCGACGGAAGGCCTCGCCCCGCTCATCCGCGCGGAAATCTGGGGCTGCCTGGAAGGCCTCAAGAAACAGGGTCAGTCCATCCTGGTGGTCGACAAGACGGTGTCCGCCCTGGAACGGCTCGCCGACCGGCACGTGGTCATCGAAAAGGGCAACACGGTGTGGACCGGTACCAGCGCCGAGCTCGCAGCCGACCCGACCGTCAAGGAGCGCTTCCTGAGCACGTAAGAAGACCGGTCGTTGTGAGGCCGGGCGTTATCGCACCGGCCTGACCAGGCGCATGCGCCAGGTGACGCCCTTCTTGTCGGAGACGAGGCGGTAGTCGTCGAGGACCTCCCACTTGGTCTCGTCGTCGGTCGCCTCCCAAAGCCTTGCGATCAGCTTGTTGGCGCCGCTTTCGGGACGCTTGGGCGAATACATGGACAGGGCGATGACGCCGTCCTCCTTCAGGAACGGCACGTAGCGGGCAACGACGGCGCCCGGATCCTCGGCGAAATGCAGCACCTCGTTGAAGACGATTGCCGAGAAGGTCTCGCCCGGCTCCGGTTCGAAACTGTGCATGTCGCCGGCGCGAAGGGCGGCGATCTTCGGGTCGACATTGGCGATTTCAAGCGCTGCCGGCGCCAGGTCCATGCCGACATAGCGCTTCAGTCCCATGGGCGCCAGGCGTTCGTAGAGAAGCCCCTCGCCGCAGCCGATATCCAGCACTTCGGCGAGCGTGTCGGTCAGGCTCAGCCACATGCCGATGATGCCGTAGCGGCCGCTTTCGGGAAGAGAGCGCAGAAAGGCCCAGCGGCCCGCTTCGTATTCCTCGTCCCAACCTTCGGCGGTACTGGCATTCTTCGACATGGTTTCTCCGGTTCTCATGGCACCCGGCGCGCACGAGGCACGTCCGGGCGGTATCAGGGTGTCAGGGGTTCACTTATAGGGATCGGCCGCGTCGCGCAAACCGTCGCCGAGGAAATTGAAGGCAAGCACGACGATGATGATCGGAATGACCGGCGCCATCAGCCAGGGATAGACGGTGACGACCGAGATATTCTGCGCCTCGTTGAGCAGGACGCCCCAGGAGACGGACGGCCGCCTGAGCCCGAGGTTCAGGAAGGACAGCGCGGTCTCGCCGAGGATCATGGAGGGAATCGACAGGGTCGCGGAGGCAATGATGTGGCTGGTGAAACCGGGCAGCAGGTGCCGCCCGATCACGCGCCCCGGTTTTGCCCCCATCAGGACCGCCGCCTTGGCGTATTCCTCCTCCCGCAGGGAGAGCAGTTTTGAACGCACCGCGCGGGCAAGGCCGGGCCAGTCGAGCAGGCCCAGAATGATGGTCAGGCCGAAATAGATCCAGACCGGGCTCCAGGTCACCGGCAGGGCGGCCGACAGCGCCATCCACAGGGGCAGTTCCGGCAGGGAGCGCATGATCTCGATCAGGCGCTGGATCGCGCTGTCCAGGAGGCCGCCGAAATAGCCGGCGATGCCGCCGAAGAACAGGCCGAGCACAATGGATATCGCCACGCCGACGAGACCGACGGTCAGCGACAGGCGCGCGCCGTAGATCAGGCCCGAGAGCTGGTCCCTGCCCAGCCGGTCCGTGCCGACCAGGAACAGGGTTCCGCCCTTTGCCGGGCAGAACAGGTGGAAATCGGCCTCAAACAGCCCCCAGAACATGTAGTCGTCGCCCCGGCAGAAGAAGCGGATCGGCTGCACCTTCGTGTGATCGGGCGTAAACACCCACTTCATCACGGTCATGTCGATTTCCGACTTCATGCCGTAGACGAAGGGGCCGACGAACTTGCCCTCGTGAAACAGATGTACCGGCTGGGGCGGCGCATAGAGATGCGTGCTGTCGCGCGTGTTCGGCGTGTAGGGCGCGATGACCTCGGCGAACGGGACGCAGAGATAGAACAGGATCAGCACAACGCCGGACCAGACCGCGATCTTGTGGCGTTTGAACTTCCACCACATGATCTTCCACTGGGAAGCCTGGTAGTAGCGCTCCTGTTCCGGCGTCAGCGCCTCGGTCGTCTCCGGGCTGAATGGCGCCGGGTCGACATAATGCTCGACCGCGTTTTCATTGTCCGTGCGTGCCCCGGTCATGACGCGGCCCTCCCCCCGAGACGAATTCGCGGATCAAGCACCGCCAGCAGCAGATCGGAGACCAGCATGCCCATCAGGGTCAGAACGGCGACGAACAGAAGAATGAAACCCGCCAGGTACTGATCCTGTGCCTGCAGGGCCGACAGGAGGACGGGGCCGACGGTCGGCAGGTTGAGGACCACCGAGACGATGACCGAGCCGGAGACCAGGGACGGGATCAGGTTGCCGATGTCGGCGATGAACGGGTTCAACGCCATCCGGAGCGGGTACTTGACCAGCAGCCGGCCCTCCTTCAGCCCCTTCGCCCGGCCGGTGGTCACATATTGCTTGTGCAGTTCGTCGAGCAGATTTGCGCGCAGGCGCCGGATCATGCCGGCCGTTCCGGAGGTCCCGATCACGACGGTCGGGACGATCAGGTGGGCCAGAACCGAGAGCGCCTTGTCGATACTCCAGGGCTGGTCGATATATTCCGGCGCCATCAGGCCGCCGACGGACAAGCCGAACCATCTGTTGAACAAATACAGCATGATCAGGCCGAGCAGAAAGTTCGGCGTGGCGAGACCGATGTAGCCCAGGAACGTAAAGCCGTAGTCACCCCAGGAATATTGCCGCGTCGCCGAATAGATGCCGATCGGGAACGAGACGACATAAACGAAAAGGATCGTGGCGAAGTTCAGGATGACCGTCAGCGGCAGGGTCGGACCGATCACGTCCTCCACCGGCTTGTCGAATTCGAACGACCAGCCCCAGTTCCCCTGCAGCAGCCCGTCGAAACCGTGGGGGCCGGACCAGAGCCCCACCCAGATCAGGTAGCGCTCGAAGAAGGGGCGGTCGAGCGCGAATTCCTTGCGCATGAACTCCAGCTTGGCAATTGAGGCGGACTCGCCGGACGACTTCAGGGCGGCGACCTGGTTGGAGATGTAGTCCCCGGCCGGAAGTTCGATGATAAAGAAGATCAAAAAGCTGATTACAAACAGCGTCGGTATCATCGTGAAGATCCGCCGCACAATGTAATAGATCATAAAGACTGCCCCCGGCGCCCCCGTTCTGCGCCCTTCGTCATTCCAACCCGGGTCCGGCGGACCGGACCCGGATTGATCTTTGGATTTCAGCGCGCCCTAGTCGGCCATGAAGAATTCATCCATGCGGTGCAGGCCGTATTGCGCGCCCGGATCCCAGCCGTAAATCGCCGTCAGGGGCACATTCTGCACGCCGTTGATGACAACCGGCTGGGGAACTTCCGAAACCAGGCCGATGTGGATGGTCTCGTCTGCGTGGATCTGCAGGATCTCTTCCCAGATCTTTGCCCGTTCCTCCGTGGAGGCCGACGCCAGCCAGGAGTTGTAGAGTTCCATCAGGCGGGCCGCCGGCGCCCAGTCCGGCTTTTCGCCGCCCTTTCCGGCGGTTTCATAATAATCGCCCCAGGCGAACCAGGAAAGATCGTCGCCGCGGGTCGGCGCATAGTCGGACGGCGGCATTTCGGACGTGGGAATGCCGTTTTCAAACCCGGTCCAGACCGACATGACAAGATCGCCGGAAATCGCCCGCTCGCGCAGATTGTCCCGCTGGCTCGGCTTCACGAACAGCTTGACCCCGAGATCCTTCCAGTTCTCGCCGACCAGCTCCAGCGAATCCTCCTCGACCTGCCGTTCTCCGGAGGTCTCCAGGATGATTTCCAGAGGACGGCCGTCGGGCAGAAGGCGGGTGCCGCTGCCGTCGCGTTTGGTCAGGCCGATTTCATCCAGCAGCGCATTCGCCTTCTCCGGATCGTAGGTCGCCCATTTGGTGCGGTAGTCGGCCCGGTAAAGCGGGCTCTGGCTCAGGACGGTGTCATTGCCTTCCTTGCCGAGGCCGAAGAAAAGCGTGCGGTTGATCAGCGTCCGGTCGATGCCGAGTGACAGGGCGTGGCGGAACCGGCTGTCGCGCAGAAGCTCGCGCCAGACGGGATCCTTCGTGGTCAGGTTCGGCAGGATGGAAATCTCCGACCCCTTCGAATTGGGCCACAGAGCCGTCGCGTAGTTCTGCTGCGCTTCGCCCTGCTTGAGGACGGTAATGTCGGAAAAGCTCAGGTTTCGCGCCTGCAGATTGCTTTCGCCGGCCTGGGTCTTGGCGGCGATCAGCTTGCCGTCGGCGACGGTCATGACGACCTTGTCGATGTAAGGCAACTGCTGGCCCGTGCTGTCCACCCGGTGAAAGAAGGGATTGCGCACCAGCGTGAACCGGCGGTCGCTGTCGTCGGACACACGCATCCACGGCTGCAGCGTCGGCAGGTCCGGGTTCTGCGCGTTGTACATGTCGTCCTTCTTGTTGTGCAGCGGCGCCCAGCCGCGTGCCTTGGTCGCGGCCGCCTCGGATTCGATGAAGGCCGGATCGCCGTACTTGTCGTGGAACTTCTTCAGATAATGCGCCGGACGATAGATGAACGGCGGACGCGCCTTTGCCAGTTCCGGCAGGAACAGCGGGTTCGGATCGTCCCAGGCAAAGCGAACCGTCGTCTCGTCGAGAACCTCGAATTCCGGCGGCTTGCCGTTGGCAAGCAGGAACGGCGGCAGGCCCGACGGCGTCAGTTCCTGGTTGAGAGCGATATCCTCGTAGAAGTAGCGGAAGTCTTCAGCGCCGAACGGTGCGCCGTCCGACCATTTGTGGCCCTTGCGGGTGTGCAGCGTGAAGATGCGCCCGTCTTCGACATCGACGCTTTCCAGGAGATCCGGCACAAGGTCGAGGGCCTCGTTGTAGCCGACGAGGCGCGCATAGCCCCACACGTTGATCAGGCGGACGTCCTTGGACCGGCCGATCAGGGTATGAAGCGTCCCGCCATTCTTTCCGGTCACCCGGCCCTTGGCTTCAAGATCGACCACAAGCGGTTCGGCGGGCACGCGGTCTGCGACCGGCGGAAGGCTCGGGTCGATGCCCGGAATTTCCTTGTAGTCGAGTGCCTTGGCAGGCACGGCCGCCAGTGTTGCGGCAACAAGAGCCACGGCGGCAAAGGCGCCCCGGCTCCGGCATTTCAACGATATCATGCTGCAGTCCCCCTGATCGCACCGGCTTCCAGGCCGGGTGCGCAAACAAAGTGCTCTTTTTCCATTTCCACCAGTGCGGGCACCATGCCGTCCACCAGCCGGAACGGCTCCGGCCAGGCAGCCGGCTCGGAGGCCCGGGTCTCGCCCAGAGCGGCGAAATCGAGAGGCGCGGACAGGTCCGGCTCGGGCACTGCCGACAGCAATGCCCTGGTGTAAGGATGAAGCGGGTTCGACACCACTTCGCGCGTGGCGCCGATTTCGACGATCCGGCCGCGGCACATCACCGCGATCCGGTCGGCGATATAGTCGACGACCGCCAGGTTATGGCTGACGAACAGATAGGTCAGGTTCAGGTCCCGTTTCAGATCCTGCAACAGGTTGAGGATCTGGGCCTGCACCGACACGTCGAGCGCCGATGTCGGCTCGTCGCACAGGATGAATTCCGGATTGAGCGCCAGCGCGCGCGCAATGCCGATCCTCTGGCGCTGGCCGCCGGAGAAGGAATGCGGATAGCGGCGCAGGAACCGGGGATCGAGGCCGACGAGGCTCATCAGGCTCCGCACCCGTTCCGCCTGTTCCTCCGGCGTGCCGACTCCGTGGATCTGCAGGGGCTCGCTCAGGATATCGTTGACGGTCATGCGCGGATTGAGCGAGGAAAACGGATCCTGGAAGATGAACTGGACACGGCGCCTGTAGTCCATCAGGTCCGGACCGGACAGGTCTGCGACGTCATTCAGGCCTTCGCCGCGATTGTAGCGAACTTCCCCGCCGTCGATATCGATGGCGCGCAGGATCGCCTTGGCGGCCGTTGTCTTGCCGGAGCCGGATTCGCCCACCAGCCCGAGGCATTCGCCACGGCGGATCGTGAGATTGATGCAATCGAGCGCGGTCATGGTCTTGGGGCGGGTGCCGAACAGACCGCCCTTTCGCAAGGTGAAGCGCTTGGTCACGTTGCGCATCTCAACGAGCGGCGCCCCCGGCTCGACCTTGCATTCGACGCGGCTCTTCTTCAGGTCGTCGGCCTGGACCACGATCGGCCGGATCGGCACGAGCCGCTCGCTCTTGTCCATGTGGAAGCTCGGAACCGCGTTCAGCAGCGCCTTCAGATAGTCATGGCGCGGATCGGAAAAGAGCTGTTCGGCTGTGCCTTTTTCCATGATCCGGCCATGATAGATCACCACCACCTCGTCGGCCATGTTGGCGACGACGCCGAAATCGTGCGTGATCATCAGGACCGACATCTCAAGCTCGGCCTGGACATCCCTGATCAGCTTGAGGATTTCCGCCTGGATCGTCACATCGAGCGCCGTCGTCGGCTCGTCCGCGATCAGCAGCGCGGGACGGCAGATCATGGCCATGGCGATCATGGCGCGCTGGCGCAGACCGCCTGAAAGTTCGAAGGGATAGGAATCCAGGGCCCGGTCCGGCTCGGGAAACTGCACCAGACGCAGCATGTCGCGGGTCAGTTCGCGGGCCTGCTGGGCATCCACGTTGCGGTGCAGGAGCGCGGCTTCGCCGATCTGGTCGCCGATGGTGTGCAACGGCGACAGGGATGTCATCGGTTCCTGAAAAATGATCGCGACCCGGTTGCCTCTGAGATCGCGCATCTGCGGACCGGCGCAGTCGAGCGAGGCTATGTCGACCGGCGGCCGGCCGCCGGCGGGATCCGACAGGAGCACCTTTCCCGAAACGATCTCGGCCGCACCCGGCAACAGGCCCATCACGGTCTGGGAAATCACCGTCTTGCCGGAGCCGGATTCACCGACAAGGGCGACCGTCCTGTTCTGGGGAACCTTGAATGAGACATTGTCGACAGCCCGGACACGTCCTTCGGCTGTCTTGAAATCGACCGTCAAACCCTCGATCGACAGAACATCCACTTTCACATCCCTCCCGGCCTTGCCATGGAATGACCTGCCGTCACTAAGCCTTTGCCTGCCGGAAAAGACAACCACATTTTCCAATCGCTTAGCAATGGTCGTCGCGCAAATCGGCTTTATGTGATGAAGATCACAGTTTGGCGAAGGTGCGGACCCTGGCGGAGATTATTCCGCCGCCGGCGTCGATGCGCCTTGCAGTTGCGGTTTCCCGATGTGTTCCCGGGTTGAGAAGGGATCCAGCTTCCACACCTCAAGGGCGCCGGTGCGGCCGCGCAGGCTGACCGAACCGACCGCCGTCTTGTCGGTTTCGTGCGGAAGACGGGCCACGGTTTCGGCACTTGCAAGGATCACGATCTCCTCTTCGGAGCCGATCTCGCGTCCGAGCGACTGCAATCGGTCGGTGATGTTCACCGTGTCGCCGACCACCGTGTAGTTCCACCGGTCGAGCGCCCCGACATTGCCCACCACCGCCGGACCGGTGTGAATGCCGATGCGGACATGAAACTGCGGCCCGCCGTGGCGGGCGGCGACGAGATTCGCGGCATGAAGCGCCCTGGCGATGTGTCTTGCGCTCTTCACCGCGGCCTCGGCGTGGTCGGGCCGTTCGTCCGGCGCGCCCCAGAAGGCCAGCATGCCGTCGCCGACGAACTTGTCGACGGTGCCGCCTTCCGCCTCCACGGCCGCCACCAGAATGGCGAAATGCTCATTGAGGTGACGCGCTGTTTCCGCCGCGCTCATATTCTGCGACAGGGACGTGAACCCGACGATGTCGGTGAACAGGATCGTCAGTTCCGCCTCGCGGGCATTGGCCGCCGAACTGCCGCCCAGGCGCATCAGCTTGATGAACAGGGACCGCGGCACATAGGTGTTCATGGCGCGCAGGCCTTCCACCATGGCATTGAAGGCCTGCGCCACCTGGTCCAGTTCGCTCACCCGGCTGCGCGGCAGCGGTTCCACATCGGACAGGGACAGGTTGCCGACCTTTTCGGACTGTTCGGCCAGAGCGTTGAGAGGACGGGCGACCCGCTTGCCCAGCCAGACGGCGACCAGCACGGAAATCACGAGAGCCGCGAAGCCGACAAAGGCGGAACCGGCCAGGCGGCGAACCTCGCGCGAAATCGATGTGTTACGGATGTATTCACCGACGATCCAGGGCTGATCGCTGTAGCCGGGCACCGAGACGCTGAGCATGATGAACTCCTCGCCGTTGGCACGGACATTCGCCACGTCGATGCCGTATCTGGCCGCTTTCTGAAAGGTCGGCATCGCTTCCCTTTGGGCAATCGTGGCCAAGACCGGATCACCGAGAGCATCCCTTTTCACGGGGAGTTCGGCCGCGGGCTTTTCTCCCGTCTGGAAGCCGGTCATGTCGGAATGCACCACGACTTCATCGCCGTTGGCGATGATGAAGTTGGTCGTGTCCGCGCCTTCATCCAGATTCTGGATGCTAAGCCCCAGTTCCTCCAGCGAACTGGCCGCCGTCAGCGTCCCGATCTTGATCCCGTCGCGCACGAGCGGGACCGACACATTGGCGAACTGGCCGAAGTCGTTCGACAGCAGCGGCCCCCAGACCGGCCCGCTGTCCTTGTCCAGCGCGGGAAGGACATACATCTCATGGCCGCGGGTCGGGAGGTCGCGTTTGAACGGCCAGATCCGGCCGTCGGGCGCCTTGTAAACACCGAACCTTTCGCCGTCGGAATCCGTGATCACAAGAACGGTCAACACCGGATTCGACGACACCGCGATGGAGAGATTCTCAAGGGTCTCGTCAATATTGCCGAAACCGAGGGAGCCCTTGTCAAAATAGGGCTTGATGGCAATGACGGCCCGCTCCACCGCGTCCAGATGGCGGCGGACCTGGGTTTCCATCGACCGGGTGATCAGGATCGCCTTGTCGTTGAGAAGCGAGAAGGTGTTCTGGAAGTTGGCCGAGACCGACATGATGAGCACAAGCGCCAGGGCCATGGCCACAAAGGCGCCGAACCCGAGCCCGACGATGCGGGTGAGCGGCATCCTGAAATGACGTCGTGACGCCGGAAGCTTAGCCATTCCGTCTCTCTTTATTCAGCGGCGACATCGAACGTCGCACCGGCTCCCCCGTCTCCGCCGTCGGCAAAACGCAGGCTGACGCCCGAATCCAGGCCATCCTGCATGGAAATATGGCAATCGCGGGCTGCCGGTGCAAATTCCGGCTGAATCGGATGGTTGCCAAGATAAACCTTTTTTCTCCCGAGCCGGCTGCCAGGCGCCATGTAATGCCGTCGTTCCAGGCCGGCGCTCCGCGACAGGGAGGCGAACCTGACGATCCGCCCGGGCCGCCGATCCGCGGATCAATCTCCCTTGACAAGATAGGACGATCATCCTAATTTTCATCGTAGGACAATTGTCCTAATCGTCGCAGGAACCAACCCGATGACGCGGGCCCCGGGCCCGGCCACAAAGCGTCCGGCGGAATACGAGACATGAGCAATCAGACAACGCGAGAACAAATCGTCGAGGCGGCAGACCAGCTGTTCTACCGGCAGGGCTATGAGCACACGTCATTTTCCGACATCGCCGGTGCCGTCAAAATCTCGCGCGGCAATTTCTACTATCACTTCAAGACGAAGGACGAGATCCTGGATGCGGTGATCGCACAGCGTCTGAGGAACACGAGGGCGATGCTCGACCAATGGGAAGCCGATGGCGCCACCCCGGCGGAACGGATCAAGTGCTTCATCAGGATCCTAATCGCCAACCAGTCCAAAATCATGGCCTACGGCTGTCCGGTCGGGACTCTGACCAGCGAGCTGGCGAAGCTCGGACATCCGGCCCAGTCCGGTGCCGGCAGGCTGTTCACCCTGTTCCGCAAGTGGCTCGCCGGACAATTCGCCAGCCTCGGCCGGAGCGCGGACGCCGATCAGCTTGCGATGCATCTGCTCGCCCGCAGCCAGGGCGTGGCCACCCTCGCCAATGCCTTCCACGACGAGGCCTTCGTCACTTCAGAAGTCGACAAGATGTGCGGCTGGCTGGATGAGCTGACTTCAACCGGACAATAGAGGAGAAAACCCGGATGTTTATCGTCCTGCTCAGATTTTCCGGCAACAAGGCGCGGGCCGGAGACTTCATGGACGGCCACAGGGCCTGGCTTCAGCGCGGTTTCGACGACGGCGTGTTCCTGCTGGCCGGCACGCTGCAGCCGGGTATCGGCGGCGCCATCCTGGCGGATGGAGGAACGCTTGAGGAGATGGAGGCCCGGGTCGGAGAAGACCCGTTTGTTGCCGAGAATGTCGTAACCGCTGAAATCCTCGACATGACCGCCTCGAAGGCCGATGACCGGCTGGCGTTTCTGCTGAACTGACGCTTTTCCCTCCCCTTTCAGGAGTATCAGGGACATGAGCACGACCATCCCGGGCCCGGACGGGCGACCGCGCTGCCGCTGGTGCGCGGCGGCCCCGGAGTTCTTCGCCTATCACGACCGGGAATGGGGCTTTCCGGTCGCAGACGACCGGCGCCTGTTCGAAAAGCTGTCTCTGGAGAGCTTTCAGTCCGGCCTGAGCTGGCGCACCATCCTCGCCAAGCGGGAGAATTTCCGCAAAGCCTTCCATGACTTCGATATCGACAGGATCGCCCTGTTCGACGAGACCGATATCGCACGCCTGCTGCAGGACGAAGGCATCGTCCGCCATCGCGGCAAGATCGAGGCGGTGATCAACAACGCCAGGCGGGCAAGGGAACTGGCCGATGCCGAGGGTTCGCTTGCCGCCTTCTTCTGGCGCTACGAGCCCGCCGCGGCCGATATCGGCACACCGCAGACCGCTTCGACCTCGTCAGCCTCGATAGCCCTGTCGAAGGAGCTGAAGAAGCGCGGCTGGAAATTCGTCGGCCCGACCACGGTCCATGCCTTCATGCAGGCCATGGGGCTGATCAACGATCATCAGGAAGGGTGCGCCATCCGCGCCGAGGTCGAGGCGGCGCGGACGGCATTCGAGAGGCCGAAGGGGTAATCAGCCTTTCGGGAACACCTGGCGGTCACCTGGACTTGAGCTTGCCGCCGATGTTGAGCGCCTGCATGACGATCTTCTCGTAATAGGGCTCCGTGGTGCCCTTGCGGATCTTGCGCAGGAAATACTTCTCGAAGGCGACCTTGGCCAGATGCACCCATTTGCCGCTCGACGACCAGTTGACGTTGCGCGGCGGGTTCTGCGGCTCGGCGATGAAGACCACGCCGCCGTCGCCGAAGTCGGCCAGGCAGATGGCGTTCCAGGTGCCTTCGTGGGTCGGCGCCTTGCCGGCGACGATCTCCTTCAGGTTCTGGGCAATCGCCGTCACCATGCTCTCGATCATGTAGCCGGTTTTCGGCACACCGACAGGGACCGGTGTCGCCTCCAGCGGGGCGATGGCGATGCACACGCCGGCGCCGAAGACATTCGGGTATTTCGGATTGCGCTGATGCTTGTCGACGATGACGAAGCCGCGCGGATTGACCAGGCCGTCGATGCCGCGCACCGCCGGAATGCCGCGGAAGGCCGGCAGCATCATGGAATAGCCGAACGGCAGTTCGTGGGTCTTCTTGACCTTGCCGTCCTCGTCGTGCTCGGAGACGGTCATCTTGCCGTCCTCGACCTTGTCCACCTTGGCGTTGGTGATCCAGCGGATGTGGCGCTCGCGCATCTCGCTTTCGAGCAGGCCCTTGGTGTCGCCGACCCCGCCGAGACCCAGATGGCCGACATAGGGCTCCGCGGTGACGAAGGTCATCGGCACCTTGTCGCGGATCTTCCGCTTGCGCAGGTCCGTGTCCATGATCATGGCGAATTCATAAGCCGGGCCGTAACAGGACGCGCCCTGCACCGCGCCGACCACGATCGGCGCCGGACTGGCACAGAAGGCCTCCCATCTGGACGCCCCCTTGACGGCATGATCGACGTCGCAGACCGAAGAGGTGAAGCCCTCCGGTCCCAGGCCCTCGATCTCGTCGAAGGCGAGTTCCGGGCCCGTCGCGATGATGAGATAGTCATAGGAAATCGGCCCGCCGCTCGACAGCTCGACCCTGTTTTCCTCCGGCAGCACCTTTTCCGCCGAAGCGTGAATGAAATCGACGCCATGGCGCGGCAGGGTGCTGGCCAGATCGATGGTGATGTCGTCCTTGGTGCGCCACTTGACCGCGACCCACGGGTTGGACGGGGTGAACTGAAAATACGGAGCCTTGGAGACCACCGTTACCTTGTGGGCCTTGCCCAGTGCCTCGCGCACTTCATAGGCCGCCGAAACGCCGGCAATGCCGCCACCGAGAATGACGATATGAGCCATCAGGTATTTCCTCCTAAGACCTTCCTGATCCGCCCGGGCCATCCTCCTGACCGGCAATCAGGTCCGTGTAATTTGTCCACGGCCGCTGCATGAGCGGCCCGCAAGCTACAACCCAAAGCGCCGGTAATAATATTACCCGCCTTTTAATTGTATCCTTGCGATAACGCAAAGCGAACGGGAATATATTCATATTTTTGTATATAATGAAATATCAGCAGAATACCAACTAAGTAGCTTCCGGTATGCACCACGCCTCTTTCGTCGGAGCGTTGACGCCCTGCCGCCGGGATAAGGGATCCAACCGATTGATTCCGCGCCTCGACCCTGTATATTGTTATTTTCGAATGTAATGAAACATAGACAGGGAGAACACCGCCGATGACCACAGGTCCACGCCCGTTCTGGCCGCCGCTGGTCGCGGGATTTGCGCTGGGGATCGCCTTGCTGGCGACGTTCCTGATCACCGGCCACGGCCTCGGCGCCTCGGGCTTCGTCACAAGGCTCGCCGCCCAGATCAGCGACTGGCTCGCCCCCGCCGCAACCGCCTCCAATTCCTATTTCGGCCCCTTCGTCAAGGCCGGCGCCCCGCTTGCCTCCTGGATCACCTGGGAAGTCATCGGCGTGCTGATCGGGGCCTATGTGGGCGCCCGCAGCGCCGGCCGCTCCAGCGTCCAGGTCGAACGCGGACCTCAGGTCTCGCGGGGCCAGCGCTTCGCCTACGCCTTCATCGGCGGCGCCCTGGTCGGCTTCGGCGCGCGTCTTGCGCGCGGCTGCACCAGCGGCATCGGCCTTTCCGGCGGCGCCACGCTGGCCGTTGCCGGCTTCGTCTTCCTGGCCGGCTTCTTCATTGCCGGTTTTCTCGTCAGCATGCTCGCGCGGAGGGTCTGGCAATGAGCATTCCGTTCTACGATGGCGGTATCGCCGGCGGTCTCCTGTCGGGCATCCTGTTCGGATATGTGCTCGAAGCGGCCGGCTTCGGCAGCCCCCGCAAGCTGACCGGCCAGTTTTCCCTGAAGGACTTTGCGGTGTTCAAGGTGATGTTCACCGCCGTTCTCGTCACCGCCGTGGGTCTCTACCTGCTCCGGCTCGGCGGGGTGATCGCCGGCAATGCGGTGTTCATACCGACCCTGTTCTTCTGGGCGATCGCCGCCGGGGGCCTGCTGATCGGCGCGGGTTTCGCCCTTGGCGGCTACTGCCCGGGCACCTCGGTCGTGGGCGTCGCCTCGGGCCGGTTCGATGCGCTGGTGTTCGTCGCCGGCATGATCGCCGGCACCACCGTGTTCGCCTATCTGTTCGACCCGCTGACCGGTTTCTATTTCGCAGCCAAGGGCCCGGATGCCCAGCGGCTGCCCGACCTTCTGGGTCTGCCGGAATGGCTGATCCTTGCCGTGCTGATCGTCATCGCGGTCGCCGGCTTCGTTCTCGGTTCCAAGCTTGAACGCGCCCGCGGCGGTCCCTTTACCGCCGAGGACGTCTGCGCGCCCGATGCCGGGACGGGCGATGAGACGCCTGTCTCACACACCACACAGGCCATGAAGGCCTAAGGAGGAAACGTCCCATGAAACAGAAAATCCGCAAGAGCCTTCTAAGCGCCGCGATCGTTCCGGTCACCGCCATCGCCGTCGGAGCCGCCGCGCCGTCCGCGTCTGCCCAGCCGACCAATCCCTGCGCTCCGGCGGCTGGCCCGGTCAACCCGTGCGCCCCGGCGGCCGCGCCCGCCAATCCGTGCGCGCCGGCGGCATCGCCGGCGGCCAACCCCTGCGCTCCGGCCGCGGCACCGGCGGCAAAGGCCGAAGAGGCCGCCCTGCCGAAGGACATGTACGACACGACCACCAAGTACACGCAGGCTGTCTACGGCAACGAGATGCCGAACGTGGTCAAGAACTATCTGCGCGCCACGCCTTACATCGGCACCGGCGGCGTCATCGAGCCGACCGGCATCGACATGCTGGCCGCCCTCGGCTTCAAGACGGTGGTCAACCTGAACACCGCCGATGAAGGCGCGACCACGGAAGGCCCGATGATCGAAAAGGCGGGCATGACCTACATCAACATCGCCGTTCCGACCAAGGCGCCGACCGCCGAACAGGTCGCGGAATTCGCCAGGATCGCCGAGGATCCGAGCAATTACCCGATCCTTGTCCATTGCGAATCCACCAACCGGGTCGGCGCTCTGTGGGCGCTGTACCGGGCCTCCACCGGTGTTCCGAACGACATCGCCATCCAGGAAGGCCGCACCGTCGGCCTGAAGACCAGCCGCGAAAAGGCGGTGCGCGAACAGCTCGGCATGCCGCCGCTGTGAGCGCCGGCCCCGGCAAGAGACGACAGCGGGGCCGGCCAGACGCCGGCCCTGTTTTGTATGGCAGACATGGCTTCCCCTACTTCCCCCCGTCATTGCCGGGCTCGACCCGGCAATCCATGCCGTGACAGTGCCCGAAAGAACGCCTCAGGGTGGGCGAGGAAACGGCATGGATGCCATGGTCGAGCCATGGCATGACGGATGGAGAGGGGCATTGGAATGGAGAAGCGCCGGTCAAATTTAAGTGGCGCATCAAATACATCCGTCATCCCGGACGAAGCGATAGCGGAGATCCGGGACCCACTCGCGGGACCAACGCCGCAGCACTGATCGAGGCCACTACGGCTCTGGAAACGAGTAGGCCCCGGATCTCACTGCGTTCGTCCGGGGTGACGGCTTGAGGTTTTGTCACCGCCTCGCGCATCCAACGGGGCGCTAAGAAGCGCGAATGTTTTCGCGCAACGGCAACGGGATCAGGATCATCTGCCATGAGCGAACAGATCGCCAAGACCAAAGCACCGCAGCTGCCCTTTCCGGCGGATCTCTCCGGTCTTCCCGAAGCGCGACTGGAGGCCATGCACGATGCCGCCGCAAACGTGCTCGAGAGCGAGCGGGAGTTAGCGCAGGCGGGCTCGAGCGTGGTCATGGAGGTGCTGCGCGACCAGGGCGACTTCCTGGTCTGGGAGCGCTATCCGAAGGGCGATCTGTTCGATCTGAAGAACCACAGCCACTATTTCTATCACGCCCATACACCTGACGAGATGGCCGACGGCGAGAACGGCCACTTCCACCTGTTCGTGCGCCCGGCGAACATCGCGCCCGAGATGGAGCCGTGGCGGCTGCCCGGCGCCGTCGTCCCCGAAGATCCGGCCGCCCGCTTTGCCCATATCGGTGCCATCAGCGTCGACAATCAGGGCCGCCTGATCCGGCTCTTCACCACCAACCGCTGGGTTACCAACGAAACGCTTTACCGGGCCGAGGATGTGATCACCCTGCTCGACCATTTCGCCATCCAGCTCGACCGCCCGAGCAAGGCCGTGAACCGGTGGCTGACCAGCCTGATCACCCTCTACCGCCCGCAACTGGAAGCGCTTCTAACGGCCCGCGACGCGACGCTGGACGCCTTCGCGCAGGAGCATCCGGGCTCGGAGCTGCTGGAGGACCGGGCCTTGCAGAATACCAGCGAGGTGTTCGTCGATACGGTGAAGCAGATCGAGGCGATTGAGGCGGCGCTTGAAATCCGCTGAGTATCGGCTCGCAAATCTGCCGTCAGCGCCGTTCGCGGATGCGGTAGTTGTAGATGTCTTTCTGCTCGATCACCTGTTTTTCGGTGATCGACAGGCTGATCGGCGTCTTGCCGCCCGGATTGACGATCACGCGCTCGGTCGGCGGCAATGCGCGGAAGACCAGCACGCCGGCCTCCCGGCTGATGGTGACGGCGGAGGGATAGCCGTCCTCGATACGTACCGTGCTGCCGGCATGCGCCATGCCGGTGACTGCTAGCCCGATCGTCGCGGCGAACACCGCACAGCCGAGACGGCCGAAATCACCTTTCGTCATGAGACCACCCTTTTCCCTGTTCCTGTCTCAAACAAACGGTGCCGCCGCCGCATCAACGGCACGGGTCAAAGTCTAGCACAGGCTTGATGCGGATCCGGGCTTCTTGTTGAGCGGGTGGTTCACCCCTCCCCGATCTCCTTCAGGATCTCTTCCGTATGCTCGCCCAGCGCGGGGGCGGCGTGGTCGAGCACAAGCTCGCTGTCGGAGAAGGTGATCGGGGTGCGGACCGAGGGGATGGTGCCACCCTTGACGCCGGTGGCGGGCAGGTCGACCTTCATGTGGCGGTGGGCGATCTGCGGGTCGGCGAAGACGTCGGCGACGGAGTTGATCGGGCCGGCCGGAACGCCCATTTCCTCAAGCGCCTTCAGGAAGTCGTCGCGGGTATATTTGGCGATTTCGGCTTCCAGGATCGGCACCAGGTCGGCGCGGTTGGCGACGCGGGCGGCGTTGGTGGCGTAGGCCGGGTTGTCGCCAAGCTCCGGCCGGCCCAGGATGGCGCAGAGTTTTTTAAACTGGCCGTCGTTGCCGACGGCGAGGATCATGTGGCCGTCGCTGACGGCGAAGACCTGGTAGGGCACGATGTTGGGGTGGGCGTTGCCGAGGCGTTTCGGCGATTTTCCGGAGACGAAATAGTTGAGCGCCTGGTTGGCAAGGACGCCGGTGAGGCTGTCCAGCAGGGCCATGTCGATGTGTTCGCCCCTGCCCGTCTCGTCGCGCCGTCTGAGAGCCGCCAGAATACCGATGACGCCGTAAAGGCCGGTGAAGATGTCGGCGAAGGCGACGCCGATCTTCTGCGGCTCCCCGTCCGGATCCCCGGTCAGGTCCATGATGCCGCCCATGCCCTGGATCATGAAGTCGTAGCCGGCCCGGTGCGCGTAGGGGCCGTCCTGGCCGAAACCGGTGACCGAGCAATAGATCAGGCGCGGATTGATTTGCCTAAGGCTGTCGTAGTCGAGGCCGTATTTGGCCAGCCCGCCGACCTTGAAATTCTCCACCAGGATATCGGCCTGCGCGACCAGCTTGCGGGCGATCCGCTGGCCTTCCTCGGTGCGGAAATCGACGGTAATCGACCGTTTGCCCCGGTTGCAGGCGTGGAAATAGGCGGCATCGAGCTTCTCGCCGTCCTCGCCCTCCACGAAGGGAGGCCCCCAGCCGCGGGTATCGTCGCCCTGCGGCGCTTCCACCTTGATGACGTCGGCGCCGAGGTCGGCCAGGGTCTGGCCGACCCACGGGCCCGCCAGGATGCGGGCGAATTCGACGACCTTCACGCCGTGAAGCGGGGCTGTCATGGAGTGTCTCCTGAAAGAATGGACAAGGCCTGGAACCGGTCAGTCGACCTTGCGGTAGAGGTGGTAGCGCCCGGGCTGGATCCCCTCGGGCAGGTCGAGTTCGCGGAAGTCCTTCAGGTCCAGCGCGAGACCCGACAGCACATAACCGCCGGCCTTGGTGTGGATGTCGACCAGCGGCGACAGCCACGAGGACGAGGCGAGATCGGTTGTCGGGTCGCCGGAGCCGATATCCGCGTGGATGAGGGCCGCCTGGGCGCCGATGCGCGGCCCGCAGAAGGCCAGCGTGTCGCGGATTTCCCCGAAGATCATGTGATCGCCGTCGGGAATGCAGCTTGGATGACACGACAGGTCCCGGTCGAACACGTAGATTTCCCGGTCCGGCAGCAGTTCGCGCAGGTGGTCGTAGGTCCGGCCGTTGCCGAGCCCCAGTTCCAGCACAGGTCCCGGCAGATCGCCGAGACGCGCGGCGACGTCCTCCAGCAGCGCTTTCTGGGCGGTCAGCCGTCGGATGAAGCTGTCGAGGCGGCTCATGGCGATATCCCTGCGGTTCGGTCAGGCGTGCAAACGGGTGAGGGATGTCTCATAGCGCGGCAGAGGGGGCCGCGTCAAAGCCCCGGGGCGCATCTTCCGGAGCAAGGCGGCGCCCGCCTGAGCGGAGGCGGGTCCCGGTTCAATTCGCGGGAGAACCGCCGCGCGTCGCCGTCATTCCGCGCTCATCGCCTCCGTGGCGCAGCGCAAACCGATCAGGCATTGCGGATTGTCGCGGGTTTTCACGAAAAGCGGTTTCGTCTTCTGCAGGCGGTCGCAATACTGTCTGCCCGGAACGATCCGTACTGTCACATTCGGGCCAGCGTCGGCAATGACCACGCCGCGGTTTTTCACGAAAGCCCGGGCCTCGGAACAGGTCATGGTGTAGAGGGCCGGGCGGGCCTGCGCGGCGCCGGCGGCCAGAACGGCCAGCCCCGCGACGATCGCTGCTCCGGCAGCCGAGCGCGCTGTCAGGCGCATGGACGATCTCCCTTTCGGTCCTGTTGGCCCCGGCCAACGTATCAGGCTTCGCCAGCGCTCGCCGGGATTGGCCAACCAAGCCGTCATTTCGAGCTCATGGAAGTCGTCGCGCAGCTGAAACCGATCCGGCACTGCGGGTTGTCGAGGGTCTTGCCGAAAAGCGGTTTCGTGTTCTGCAGGCGATCGCAATAGCTTGCGTTCGCAACGATCCGTTCGGTCACATTCGGGCGCGTGTCGGCAACGACCGCCCCCTTGCTCCGGACCAGGACCTGAGCCTGGGAACAGGTCATGGTGTAAAGGCTTGAGCGGGCCTGCGCGGTGCCGGCGGCCAGAACGGCCAGCCCAGCAATGATCATCGTGCCGGCTGTCAGTCGCATGATCATTCTCCCTCGCGCCGCTCTTGTCCCGGGTCCTTCCAGGAACGCTCTCTAGCGCTGGTCGCCAATGGCTTCGGGCGCATCGACGCATCTCATGCCGATCAGGCATTGCCGATTGTCCCGGGTCCGGACATAGGCCGGCCTGGTCACCTGCTGCCGGTTGCAGCCACGCTGATCGACAACGAACCGCTCAAACGTGTGCGGACCGGTGTTGGCCACGACCGCCCCCTGCCCCTTCACGAGGGCCTGGGCCTGGGCGCAGGTCATCGTATGGACGCTGGGGCGTGCGCTGGCCGGGGACGCGGCCAGGATCGCCAGTGCCGCAAGGGTTGCGGCCATGGCCGGTGAACACATGGGTTTCCTCCCTGTCCCTGCTTGCAGCCTCAACGGCCCCCGTTCGTATCCCGGGGAAAGCCCTTGCAAGCATAATCGATCCGGCAACGGGCATTGTCGCGGGTCTTGACATAAGTTGAAACGGCTCTCTGGCCCCGGTCGCAATACCTGCTTTGCGAAACGAATTTCTGATAGGTCATGGGACCGGTGTTGGCCACCACGCTTCCATGGCTCTGGACGAATGCCTGCGCCTGGGCACAGGACATGGTGTGGAGACTCGGGCGGGCTTCGACCGCCGCACTGCTCAAGGCGAGGACGGCGCCGGCGGTCAGAACGATACGTTTACAGGAAACCATGCTTAAAATTCCCTTGCGGAAAGTGGACATATGATCGTGATTTTAGGGCTCGTCGACCAGCTTTAAAGAGGATTTTTTCTCACGGTGATCAAGTTCTCGTGCGCTGTCCCCGGGGGCACGCGGTTTCGCAGGAAAAGGGCCCTCGCCCAACCCGCCGCAATCCGCGGCTCTCTTGCGGGAGCGGTGGCGATCATGCTTCAAGGAGATGAGCGCGAGCAACGGCCCGGAGAATCGGCATGACCACCGTCGACATGGAAGCGGAATACAACAACCGGGCGCGGGTTCCGGAACATCCGGCCGTTATCGAAGCCTGGCAGACGGACGCCGCCACCTATCGGCAAGGGCAGGAAAACGCCATCCTCGACCAGCCCTACGGCCCGGCGCCGCGCAACACCTACGATCTTTTTCCGGCCGTATCGGGGACAAGACAGCCGCTCCTCGCCCTGTTCATCCACGGCGGCTACTGGCAGGCGCTCGACAAAAGCGCGTTTTCCCACATGGCCCGCGGCCTCAATGCCCGCGGCTTCGACGTCGCCGTCGCCAACTACAGCCTGTGTCCCGCCGTTGCCGTTGCCGACATCATTTCCGAGATGCAGGACCTCGCGGCCCATCTTTACAGGACCTTCGGCAAGCCGCTTCTTGTCTACGGTCATTCCGCCGGCGGGCACCTGACGGCGGCCCTGATGGCGACGGACTGGACCGCACGCGGCCTGCCGGCCGATCTCGTCGCCGCCGGCATGCCCGTTTCCGGCCTGTTCGAGCTGGAGCCGCTTGTTGCAACCAGCATCAACAGGGCCGTCGGGATGACGCCGGAGACGGCCCGCGACGCCTCGCCGGTCCTGTGGCCGAAACCGAAAAGCGGGCACTTCCGCGCCGTTGTCGGCGGCGGGGAATCGTCGGAGTATCTGCGCCAGAGCCGGCTGCTGGTCGACACCTGGACCAGACCGGAGCTGACAGGCAGCCTGGATATCCAGGACGGGGCCAACCACTTCACGGTGATCAACCCGCTCGCCGATCCGCAAAGCGGATTGGTCACCGCATTATACGATCTCGCCCTTGCCGCATCGCAGGGCGTCGCCTAAGTCCGTAGCCTGGTTTCCATTGTCCTCACCCGATCAGGAGTTCCCCATGCGCCCGGAAGCGGCCCCAGTCATTCGCCTGGACGACTACAAACCCGCACCCTACCTGATCGACAAGGTCGACCTCACCTTCCGCCTCGCCCCCAAGGCGACGACCGTTACCGCGCGGCTCTCCGTGCGCCGCCAGGAGAACACGCTTCCCGGGACGCCGCTTGTGCTGGACGGAGACGGTGTGGTGCTTGCCGGCCTTTCCCTCGACGGCTTCCCGTTAAGCGACGACGCCTATGCCGCGGCCCCGGACCGGCTGGAAATCAGCAAGCCGCCGGAAGACCCGTTCGAACTGGAAATCCGCACCACCGTCGACCCGGATGCCAATACCGAACTGATGGGGCTTTACCGCTCGTCCGGCACCTATTGCACCCAGTGCGAGGCGGAAGGGTTCCGCCGGATCACCTATTTTCTCGACCGGCCGGACGTGCTGGCCGTCTACACCACCCGGATCGAGGCGCGGAAGTCCGAAGCCCCGGTGCTGCTCGGCAACGGCAACCCGGTGGCGGCCGGCGACATCGAAGGCACCGACCGGCACTACGCGGTCTGGCACGACCCGTTCCCCAAGCCCTCCTATCTGTTCGCGCTGGTCGCAGGCGATCTCGGCCATGTGGCCGACACGTTCACCACCTGCTCGGGCCGGAAGGTCGATCTGAAGATCTATGTCGAACACGGCCGCGAGCCGTGGTGCGGCTGGGCGATGGATTCGCTCAAGCGATCCATGAAATGGGACGAGGAGGTGTTCGGCTGCGAATACGATCTCGACGTGTTCAACATCGTCGCCGTCTCCGACTTCAACATGGGCGCGATGGAGAACAAGGGCCTCAACGTCTTCAACGACAAATACGTGCTGGCCGATCCGCAGACCGCCACCGATCAGGACTACGCCAATATCGAGGCGGTGATCGCCCACGAGTATTTCCACAACTGGACGGGAAACCGCATCACCTGCCGGGACTGGTTCCAGTTGTGCCTGAAGGAAGGGCTGACGGTCTTCCGCGACCAGGAGTTCTCCTCAGACGAGCGCTCCCGGCCGGTGAAACGGATCTCCGACGTAAGGCTCCTGAAATCGCACCAGTTTCCGGAGGACGCCGGACCGCTCGCCCATCCGGTCCGCCCCCAGAACTACCGGGAAATCAACAACTTCTACACCGCGACCGTCTATGAAAAGGGCGCGGAGGTCGTGCGCATGCTGAAGACCCTGCTCGGCGACGAAGGGTTCCGCGCCGGCATCGACCTCTATTTTCAGCGCCACGACGGCGAGGCGACCACCATCGAGGCCTTCCTGACCTGCTTTTCGGAAGCCACGGCAACCGACCTCGGGCAGTTCGCCCGCTGGTACGACCAGGCGGGCACGCCGCATGTCGAGGTGAAGAGCCATTACGACAAGACCGCCCGCGAACTGACGCTCGATCTGTCCCAGAAGATCCCGCCGCTCCCGGGCCAGGACAAGGCCCTGCCCGCGGTTGTTCCGATCCGGTTCGGCCTGATCGGCCCGAACGGTGCCGACATGCCCCTTGGCCGGGTCGCGGGCGCGAAGGTTCAGGACGATGTCCTGGTGCTCGAGGAAGCAAGCCAGAAGGTGACCTTCACCGACGTGCCGAGCCGGCCGGTGGTCTCCCTGCTGCGGGGCTTTTCCGCGCCGGTCCGTCTGGAGTTCCACCAGACCGCCGACGACCTCCTGTTCCAGGCAAGCCACGACAGCGACCCGTTCAACCGCTGGCAGGCGGTCCAGACCCTCGCCAGCCGCGACCTGATCCACCTGACTTCGGAAATCCGCGCCGGCCGCGTGGCCGAGGCGAACGGGGCGCTGGTGACCGCTTTCGGCGCCATCCTCACCGACCGGGACCTCGACCCGGCCTTCAAGGCGCAGGTGCTCGACCTTCCCGGGGAGGCCGACGTCGCCCGCGACATCGGCCGGGACGTGGATCCGGATGCGATCCATGGCGCCCGCAATGTGCTGCGCGAGGCCGTGGCCAGGGCCCATGCCGACACGTTCCTGGCGCTTGGCGCGGAAACCGACACCGGCCCGGTGTTCTCGCCGGACGCCGCCTCCGCCGGCCGGCGGGCGCTTGCCAACCGCGCCCTCGCCTATTACGCCCTGAGCGGAGCCGAAGGCGCGGAGGCGCTGGTCGAACGGCGCTATCACGAGGCGACCAACATGACGGACCGGATCGCCGCCCTGACCGTGCTGGTTCACCAGGGGCTTGCCGGGGCGGAAAAGGCCCTCGGGGAGTATCGCAAGCGCTACGAGACCATGTCGCTCGCCCTGGACAAATGGTTCTTGGTCCAGGCAACGGCGCCTGTTGCCGACGGGCTCGCCAGGGTCAAGGCGCTGACCGCCGACCCGCTCTACGACAACTCGAACCCCAACCGGGCCCGGTCCCTCATTCATGCCTTTGCCACCGGCAACCCGACCCAGTTCGGCCGAAGCGACGGCAGCGGCTTCGACTTCGTCGCCGACAACGTGCTGCGGCTCGATGCGCGCAATCCGCAGGTGGCCTCCCGGCTGCTGACGTGCTTCCGCTCCTGGCGCGCCTATGAACCCGGCCGGGCTGCCCTGGCGGAAGCCGCGCTGCTCCGCATATCCGCGGCCGAGAATCTGTCCCGCGACAGCCGTGACATCGCCGACCGGTGCCTGCAATAACTGGCGCCGGCGACCGTTCTTCTGCTCAAAATGCGGCCGCGCCCCTGTCATTACTGCGAAAGGTTAACGCAAAGCCCCACAACTGCTTGATCCGTTAACCATTTTTTTCTTCAAAGCCTCTGGACAAATCCGAAAAGCTGGATTCAAATGAAACTGATTCGGACGGCAGAAGCCGCTCGAGCGGGGACATCACAACATTCGGGACACCTTTCCGATGGCGCGGGCATTTGCCGGCAGCGCGTCCATGCGGCGCCTTGCCCAAATCAGGGGACAGTTTCTGGGCCGGAACGGCGGCCGCAAGTCGCTGACCGGCCACCTGCGTCTGCTCGCCGAACCCACCTATCAGCGCCTCCTGCGTTCCGAACCGTTCATGCGCCGGCTGATCCCGGCGCTCTGCCTGATCTTCATCGCCAGCCTGGCGATCTACCGCAGCCTTGAACTCTACTACGACCACCAGGCGACCGCACGGCAGGCACGCGACGAGATCGCCCTGACCGCGACCGTCATCTCCTCCCGGCTCGCCGGCGAGGAAGGCAAGCTGCCGGAACTCGGCTACCGGTCGGCGCTGCAGCGCGTGCTGGCCGACAGCCTGCCGGCCGGCGCCACCAGCGACGGGCGCATCATCCTTGTCGCCGACAGGGACGGACTGATCGCCGCCAGCGCGCCCCTGCGGCCGATGCTGGAAGGGATGCAGATCTCCGACATCTTCAGCGCGTCCCAGCCGCTCACGGTCTTCGGCGCCCGCGCCGGCGTGCTCACGGTGAAGGCCACGATCCAGGGATCAGGTGCCGGCGAAAACACCATGGCCACGGTCCATCATCTGGACGGCCGCCTCGGCATGATCGCCGTGCTCCAGCCGGAAGTGGACATTTACGCCGAATGGCATGCGGACGTGTCGGCCAACGTGACGCTGTTCGTCGGCACCGCCTCCGTTCTCCTGGTCCTGATCTACGCCTTCTTCGCCCAGGCCACGCGCGCCGAACAGGCCGACGAGATGTACGCGGCGACCCGGAGCAGGATCGACACCGCCCTGACCCACGGCCGCTGCGGCCTGTTCGACTGGGACCTGTCGCGCGGCCGGATGTTCTGGTCGGCCTCGCTCTACGAACTGCTGGGGCGCGAACCCAAGGACGACATCCTGAGCTTTTCGGAAGTCAACGCGATCGCCCATCCGGAGGACGTCGATCTGCTGGCCCTGGCCGAGCACCTGCTGCAGAGCGGCGAGACCATGATCGACCAGATGTTCCGCATGCGCCACCAGGACGGCAACTGGGTGTGGCTGCGCGCCCGCGGCGAGATCCAGCGCGAGCCGGGACGCAGCGAGCCGCACCTGATCGGCATCTGCATCGACGTCACCGAGCAGCACGAACTCGCCGAACAGAGCCGCACGGCGGACCTGCGCCTGCGCGACGCCATCGAGACCATTTCCGAAGCCTTCGTCCTGTGGAACGCCCGCAACGAGCTGGTGATCTGCAATTCCAACTACCAGGCCCTGCACGGCCTGCCGTCCAGCGTGATCAAGCCCGGCACGCCCTACCAGGACGTGATGCGTGCGGCGGCCAACACGCAGATCGCCCCCCGGCCGATGAAGATCAGCGAGCGGGACGGAACCGCCGACGGCAGCTATGAGGTCGAGCTCGACGACGGCCGCTGGCTGCAGATCTCCGAGCGCCGCACCAAGGACGGCGGCTTCGTCTCGGTGGGCACCGACATCACCACGCTGAAGCGGCACGAAGAAAAGCTGATGGACAGCGAGCGCAAGCTGAAGGCGACGATCACGGACCTGCGCAAGTCCCGCCAGACGCTCGAGGTCCAGGCCCAGCAGCTCGTGGAACTTGCGGAAAAATACGCCCACGAAAAGACCAAGGCCGAAGAGGCGAACACCGCCAAGTCGGAATTCCTCGCCAACATCTCCCATGAGCTGAGAACGCCGCTCAACGCGATCATCGGCTTCTCCGACATCATGACCCAGGAGATGTTCGGCCCGCTCGGCGCCGAGCGCTACTCCGAATACAGCCGCGACATCCACGAAAGCGGCACGCATCTGCTCAACGTGATCAACGACATTCTCGACATGTCGAAGATCGAGGCGGGGCGCATGTCCATCAACGCCGAGGACATCAACGCGGCGGAAGCAACGGCCGACGCCGCACGGATCATCACGGCGGCGGCGGCGGAGAAGGCGATCACCGTCACCTGCGACGTGGCCGAAGACCTGACGGTGCACGGCGACCGCCGGGCGCTGAAACAGATCCTGCTCAACCTGCTTGCCAACGCGGTCAAGTTTACCCCGGAAAGCGGCATGGTCGCGCTTGCCGCCACACAGGACGACGAGCGGGTCCGCTTCACCATCGAGGACACCGGCATCGGCATCGCCGAGGCCGACATCGAACGCCTCGCCAAGCCCTTCGTCCAGGTGGAGAACCAGTTCACCAAGTCGCACAAGGGCTCCGGCCTGGGCCTCGCCATCGCCCGCTCGCTCATTGAACTTCACGGCGGCGAACTGGAAATCACTTCCGAAGTCTCCAGGGGCACCACCGTCAGCTTCACGCTCGCGGCCTCCACCGCCTCCATCCCGGCGCAAGCGGAACTGCTCTGAGCGGCATTCCCGGAATTGCCATTGACGGCAGACTAGTTCATTTGGCCGGGCAGCCGGACGGGAACAAGCTGCAAAATATTATTATGAAATGGAATTTTGCCGCCCAACAGGTTGGTGTTCTATATTGTCTCTCGTTTCGCCATTTACTATTACATATCCATTGAATTCAATTTGCACACAAATTTCAGAAACCCTTACCACATTAGGCTCGAACAAATCGCTATATTCAACTCTACTGTATAAAATGAATTTAATTTCTTTATTTCGAGCTCTTGTAGCTCCATCTAATGCTTTCATTGGAGCTTTGAAAACAAAATTAGGCCCAATTACCCCGAATTTTTCATCATATATCTTTGGCGGTGGAGGAAATACAGGAATTTCAGCATCATATGGCACTACGTCGCATACTGAAAAACAGTCTAGGTGTTGAGCAGGTGTATTTCCCGCATTTCGCCACTTAGCAATAACGATCAGCGCATCATTGCTCACCTTTCCATTAATTGTAGCTTTATCTGTGACAAAACTTTCAAAGCCATCGGGAATGATCCATGCACGGGTCTGAGCAACGCCAACCTCCCTAGTGACGATAACAGCGTCTTGAGCAGCCTTAGTAGAGATTCTCGTCTCTTTCAGAGTCGATCTCACTAGCCATACTGCCCAGATGCTTACAAAAGTGCCTAACCCACTGAATACAGCAATTATCCACTGAGGCACGCGTTCGCGCCAAACATTGAACTCGGCTGACCCAGCTAAGCGCTCCGGAACAATTTGAATGAAGACAATAAAAACTATCGCAATTAAAGCCAAACCCAGCGCCAAGAGCGCTCCTCTATCGCCATCTTTTTTATCCGACATCGCAAAACACCTATGCGTTTCCCATATAGGTACTTCGGCACGTCCCTTCGTCTGCAGTCAACACCGTTTGCAGTATGGCACCATCCGACAGCAGGGCAACGTGATGCTTATCCTCAACTTAGGCATCTTCTTCATCACCTGCTGCATGGTCCTGGAACGCCCGGTCCGCAGGCTTCTGGGGTTCAACGATCCGTTCGCGTGAGTGAGAGAGCTAACTCACCTCCCCGTTTCCAACTTTCGATGGTTGCATCCGATGATGCTGCAAGTATTCTGAAATCACTGATCGATGAAATTCAGAAGCGAGATGTTTAAAGACAGAGACTGTCTAACGCATTTTGTCACCATGCTACTTGGAACCTCAGTGGCCGGTGCGGGCATTGCCGGCGTGCCGATTGTGGGTGGGGCTCTGGAGGCCCTTGTCGCCGGAACTGGATTGTTGAGTCGGCTCGATGTACAGCGCCGGACGAGCGCGGAGCGTTTGATCAAGCGGACAGCCAAACAGGTCGAAAACGAGTGGGAGGGATGGATCAAAAGCTCCTCTCAGACGAACGAAAGTGACCTGGCAAATGCCGTTGCCTCCTTCGAGGAATGCATCCTCAAATGCGCACCGACGCCTGCCGATGTAGTCGGGCAGAAATTGCAGGCCGATGCCATTGCCAATCTCGTTCTGGCGCGCGCCGAAGCAGTCCGTCCGAACGTCTATGGCGACAACAATCCTAGGAACACCAGTGCCGCATTTACGCGACGTTTCCTTCATACGTTGACGCTTAGGAGCTACAGACTCCTACTTAAGAATCCGGACTTCTACAATGATATCGCCCCGGATCTCTGGAAGGGATTGTTTGGGCAGTTGGGAGAAATCGGCAGTGATATCAAAGACGTCAGACTAACAGTCGAGGGAATCCGTCAGCACTACGCGCGGGAACTGGAAATCGCGCAGAAAACCCTGCACGCCCGGGAAACTGACCTCGTCTCTCTTCTTGCCTTCATCCTGCAAAAGCGGATTGCTCCGGAGGACGTCCTCACAGCGTTGGAACAATCCTATGAGAAGCTGAAAGACCTACGCGCCAACTGGTCGGATTTAAAAACGCTCGCAAACGAGGAACCAGAAATTGCGCAGATTCTGCAACAGGCGGATACTGCCTTGCAATCGGGCGAACATTTTTCACTCGAAACTGCGGAAAAGGCGCTTGCAACGGCCGATGAACGCTATGAAAAATTGAACAAGGAGCGGAAGGAGCAGTTCAAGCGCGGCCAGGAGAACAGGGCAAGGATTCTAAGAAGGCGCGCCGTAATGGCGGCATTAAAATTTAACTACGGCGAAGCCGCTGAAATGTGCAGACATCAAGCTGCTTGCCTCGCCGACGCATTTGGTGAGGAACATTCAGATACTGCCAACTGCTACGGCAATCTTGCAAACTATCTAGACGCACAAGGACGGTTTCAAGAAGCCGAAGGGATCTATCGAAAAACCCTTACAGTTCTGGAGCGTGTCCTTGGAGAGGAGCACTTTGATACATTAATAGGCTACAGTAATCTAGCCCACAATCTCAGCTCTCAAGGGCGCTTAGTAGAAGCCGAACCACTATTTAGAAAGGCCCTCGACATAAGTGAGCGCATCCTCGGCACGGACAATCAACATACTGCCTCTCGTTACAATAACATTGCCTATAATCTTAACCTTCAAGGGCGTTTCGCCGAAGCAGAATCACTTTTCCGAAAGGCACTCGATATCCGCACGCGCGTCCTCGGCAGCAAGCATCCTTCTACCGCCGAAAGCTACAACAACATAGCTCATATTTTATCCATTCGAGGACAACCGCAGGACGCCGAATTAGTTTTTAGGAAGGCCCTCAAAATCATCGAAGGCCTCTTTGGGGAAGAGCACCCAACAACTGCGATAATTTATAATAACATAGCTTTAACCTTGCGAACGCAAGGGCATCTCAAGGATGCAGAACGGCTCTTCAGAAAGTCGCTCTGTATTAATGAACGTATCCTTGGATCCGAAAATCCAAATACTACTGTAACTTACAGCAACCTCGCCCTTGTTCTAAACGATCAAGGACGATTAAAAGAAGCTGAGAAACTTTTCAGAAGAACTATCGAAATCCGCGAACGCATACTAGGAAACGAGCATCCAGATACAGCCTCCAGTTATGATAAGCTTGGATCTAATCTTTATGCTCAAGGACAACCGGCCGAAGCGGCGTCACTCTTTGTAAAAGCAATGAATATACGTATGCGCATTTTTGGCGACGATCATCCGGACACAGCTGCCAGTTTTACCAATGTCGCCCAAATCTATCGCCTTCAAGGAAAACCAACAAAGGCAAAAAAACTATTGAAAAAAGCCTTGAAATACTATCAAAAAAACTTGGGGGACAACCACTCATCAACGCAATTTTCTTTAAAACTCATTAATATTCTACGCTCAGAGAAGAAGCGACGATAGTGGAAAACCCTACCCCTACCCCTCCCCCATCTCCACCTTGCCGACGATCTCCTCGAACTTCGCCCGGACCGCCTGCTGGATGTCGGCGAGTTCCAGTTCCAGGTGGGAGAGGTTCGGCGCGCCGCCGGCGCGGGTCAGGAGATCGACGACGCCGCGCGGGGCCTCGGAGGCGGTGAACTTGCCCGACAAGGCCATCCTGAGCACCTGGGTCAGGCGGTGGTAGAGGCGCAGCGCCTGCAGCAGCAGATCGGCGTCGCCCGGTTCCAGGAGCCCGGCGTCGCGCAGCTTTTCCAGGGCGTCTTCGGTGCCCTGGGCCAGGACTTCCGGGTGCTCATGGGCATGGACCAGCTGCAGGAACTGGGCGAGGAACTCGATATCGACCAGGCCGCCGGCCACCTGCTTCAGGTCCCAGACGTCCTTGGTCCCCTTTTCCTTCTCGATCCGGGCGCGCATGGAGCGGACGTCGTCGGCAAGCTGCTGCCGATCGCGCTTCGCGGCCAGGGTTTCGCGCAGGAGGCCAGCGATCTTGTCCCTGAAGGCGGGCGATGAACTGCTGATGACCCGGGCCCGGGTCAGCGCCATGTGCTCCCAGGTCCAGGCCTCCTTGTTCTGATAGGCGACGAAGCCGTCCAGATTGGTGGCGAGCGGCCCGGCGTTGCCGGACGGGCGCAGGCGGAAATCGACCTCGTAGAGGCTGCCCTCCGCAGTCGGGGCGCTCAGCGCCGTCACCAGCCGCTGGGTCAGGCGGATGTAATATTGCGAGATCGCCAGAGGCCGCTTGCCGTCCGACTGTTTGGCGTCTGCGGGCGCCTCGTAGAGCAGGATCAGGTCGAGGTCGGAGGCGGCGGTCATTTCCCGGCCGCCGAGCTTGCCCATGGCGAGCACCGCGTGGTTTCCGCCCGGCACCATCCCATGGCTTTCGGCGACGTGATCGACGACGCGGGAAAGCACCCGGTCGACCACCACCTCCGCCAGCCGCGCCAGGGCAAAGCCGACCTTGTCGGCGCCCAGCGTATCGGAAATCAGCCTGAGGCCGATCAGGAACTGCTGTTCCTGGGCAAAGATCCGCGCGCGATCGAGGGCCTCCTCGTAGTAGCGCGCCAGCGCCAGGGTCCGGTCCAGGCCTTCGCGGAACTCGTCGACACTCGGCATGGCGCCGAAGAAGGCCGGGTCGAGCACGGTGTCGAGCACGTGGATCCGGCGCGACACGGTTTCGGCCATGCGCGGCGCGGAGCCCATCACCGTGGCGAGCAGGGTCAGGAGCTGCGGATTGGACTTGAGCAGGGAAAAGAGCTGCACGCCGGCGGGCAGTTTCGCCAGGAAGCTGTCGAAGGCCCGGAGCGCGGCATCGGCATTGTCGGTCTCCGCCAGGGCCGTGATCAGCACCGGGTGCAGTTCGGTCAGCCGTTCGCGCGCCTTGGTGGACCGGGTCGCCGGATAGCGGCCGAAATGCCAGGACTTGATGATATTGGCGGCCTCCGACGGCTGCTTGTAGCCGAGCTGCGACAGCGTCTCCAGCGTGTCCGGGTCATGATCGTCGCCGGTGAAGACCAGATTGCCGAGGCTGGAGGCCAGTTCCGGCTCATCCTCGAACAGACCGGCATAGTGGCCCTGCACCGTCTGCAGGCGCTTCAAAAGTGCCGCCTCGAAGGCGTCGAGGGTGTCGAAACCCATCAAGGAGGCGACGCGGGTCAGGCCTTCCCGATCCTTGGGCAGCAACTGGGTCTGCTCGTCGTTGAGCATCTGGATGCGGTGTTCGACGGCGCGCAGGAAAAAATAGGCCTCGTAGAGCTCGTCCCGGGCGTCCTCCCTGATCCAGCCGGCCTCCAGCAGCGCATCGAGCATGTCGAGCGTGCGCCGGCCGCGCAGCGCCGGATTGCGGCCGCCGGCAATGAGCTGCTGGGTCTGGACGAAGAATTCCACCTCGCGGATGCCGCCGCGGCCGAGCTTCACGTTGTGGCCGGCAACGGCAATCTTGCCGTGCCCCTTGTGCATGTGGATCTGGCGCTTGATCGACTGCACGTCGGCGATTGCCGCGAAATCGAGATACTTGCGCCAGATGAACGGCACGATCTCCCTCAGGAAAGATTCACCGGCGGGAATATCGCCCGCGCAGGGGCGCGCCTTGATCAGGGCCGCGCGCTCCCAGTTCTGGCCGAGGGATTCGTAATAGGTGAGCGCTGCCGGCACCGACATGGCAAGCGGGGTCGCGCCCGGATCGGGGCGCAGGCGCAGGTCGGTGCGGAAGATGTAACCGTCCGCCGTTCGGTCCTGCATCATCTTCACCAGCCGCCGGGTCAGGCGCACGAACTCCACCGGCGCTTCCGCGTTGCCGGCAATCGGCGCCTTGTCCGGATCATAGAGAACGATCAGGTCGATGTCGGAGGAATAGTTCAGTTCGTTGGCGCCATGCTTGCCCATGGCCAGCACAATGTAGCCGGAGTCCACTTCGGGATTTTCGGGGTCTTTCGGCTCGAACTTGCCTTTGGCGGCGAGATCGCGCAGGCAGAAACGGATACAGGCGGTCAGCGCCGCATCGGCGAACCCGGCCAGCGCGCCGGTCACCTGATTGAGGCCGATGGCGCCGCCGATGTCGGAAATTCCCAGCGTCAGCGCCATGTCATGTTTCAGAAGGCGCAGGTCGCGCATCAGCTCGGCTTCGGTCTCCGCCGCCGCGCCACGCGCCTGGTCGATCAGGCGGGCGATCCGGGCCTCGGGCGCATCGTTCAGGATCCGGCTCAGCCGCGCCGGATCGGCGAGCATCAGGTCGCGCAGATAAGGCGAGTTCCCCATGATGCCGAGGATACAGCTGCGCACGTCGCCACCGTCTTCAAGCAGGGAGCGGAGTCCCGACGCGTCGTCGCTCCGGTCGGCCTTTTGCAGAAGATCGTCGAGAAACAATCCGGCCCGCCCGGGCTCCTGGGCGCGGGGCACAACCGCCAGCCTGTCGCGAAGGATCCCGGTTTCCCCTCCCCCCTGGCCGGTTTCAACTTTCCCGGTTTCCTGCTTGTTCGTCATGCGCGTTCTTTTCCCCCCGGGCCCCGGCCCGTTTCAAATCGATACCGGCCGACAGGCCCGGGTTCGCATCCTGCAGGACAAGCGAACCGCCGTGCAAGCGCGCCACCGCATTGACCAGGCTCAGGCCAAGCCCGTAGCCGGGCGCGCTACGGCTGGCATCGAGACGGACGAACCGGCGCCGCACCCGGTCGACATCTTCCGCCGGTATCCCCTGCCCGTTGTCCGACACAGTGAGAAGAATACGGTCCTCACACCGGTCCGCCTTGATGAAAATCACGGGCTCGCCTTCGGCCGGACGGCCGTATTTGAGGGCGTTTTCAATGAGGTTGACGAGGGCCTGGGCGACAAGATCGCGATTGCACCTGGCGATGACCGGTTCGCCGGCCCGAACCTCCAGGCGTCCGCCGTCGTCCTCGACAACCGGTGCGTAAAGCTCGGCCACCTCCTCGACAAGAACCTTCAGGTCGACGTCGTCCATTCCCGATTCCGGCGCCATCGCCTCGACACGGGCGATCCGCAGCAGCGCGTCGAAGATCCGGATCAGGGTGTCGCTGTCCTCCAGCGTCGCTTCGAGGGCTGCACGGTATTCCTCGTCCGACTTCGCCTCGCGCAGCGCGGTTTCCACACGGGTGCGCAGGCGGTTGAGCGGGGTCTTCAGGTCGTGGGCGATGTTGTCGGAGACATCCTTCATCCCCTGCATCAGCAGTTCGATGCGGTCGAGCATCTCGTTCAGGTTGGTCGCCAGCCGGTCGAATTCGTCGCCGTTGCCGGCAACCGGCAGGCGTCCGGACAGATTGCCGTGCATGATGGTCCGGCTGGTCGCGGCAATGCCGTCGATCCGCTTCATCACACGCCGGCTGACGAACAGCCAGGTGATAATCGCCATGACCACCACAGCGCCCAGCCAGAGGCGCAGGGCCTCGCCCAGAAGCCCCGAGAACCGCTGCTGTTCGCCGAGGTCGCGGCCGACCAGCAGCCGGTAGCCGCCGCGCAGTTCGAAGGTGCGCACCAGCGCCTCCCGCTCCACCTCGCCGCCCTGTTCCACACGGGCGTATCGGACCCGGCGGATGTCGCCATCGGCCTCATCCAGAACGATCGTCGGCAGGCGGGCAATGTTGCCGGCGATGCTGACGCCGGCGAAATCGGTCAGAAGGTAAAGGCTTGCGTCCGGCCGGCGCGCCCGGCGGTCGATGCTTTCCACCAGCGAACGGATGCCGCCGCGGACATATTCGTCGGCCAGGCCGGAAATCTCCGCGTCCACGGTCTGCACGACCTGGGTCGCCATGAGCTGGTTGGTGTTGCGCGAGATATAGACCAGCAGAAAGCCGGACAGTCCGGTGAAGACCGCAATGTAAAGCAGCGACAGCTTGAACGCCGTCGTGCGCGCGATCCTAGCTAGACGCGTCACGGATCGTGTACCCGGCACCGCGGATGGTATGCAGAAGCGGCGCGTCGAAGCCCTTGTCGATCTTGCCTCGCAGCCGCGAGATGTGCACGTCGATGACATTGGTCTGGGGATCGAAATGATATTCCCAGACATTTTCCAGAAGCATGGTGCGGGTCACCACCTGGCCGGCATGCTGCATCAGATATTCCAGGAGGCGGAACTCGCGCGGCTGCAACGGAATGTCGGTGTCGCCGCGCCGGCAGGTATGGGACAGGCGGTCGAGCACCAGATCGCCGACCTGGTAGGTGGTCTCCACGTCCGCGCCCGCCTTCGGGCGGCGGGACAAGGCCTCGATCCGCGCCAGGAGTTCGGTAAAGGCGTAGGGCTTGGGCAGATAGTCATCGCCGCCGGCTTTCAGCCCCTTGACCCGGTCGTCCACCTGTCCGAGGGCCGACAGGATCAGGACCGGCGTGTGGTTTCCCGCCTTGCGCATGGTCTCGATCACCGACAGACCGTCGCGCCTGGGCAACATCCGGTCGACGATCAGAACGTCGTAGGTGCTCGACATTGCCAGTTCCAGGCCGGCATCGCCGTCCGGGGCCTGATCCGCCAGATGACCCAGTTCCTTCAGGCCCTTGGCCAGATAGGCCGAGGCCTCGGCATCGTCTTCGATGATGAGAATCCGCAACATGACCTCCTTTTACAGAAGAATGCCACCCGGAAGTAGAGGCAAATGCCAAAGACGCGGCTGGCGGCAAGTCCGGAAGATCCGGGCTGCCGCCAGCTGGTGCGACACGGCCGAGTGCGGGGGGCAGAGGGGGATCAGCCGGCCGTGTCTAACGGGGTCCTTCGTTTCGCTCAGCCGACCTTCTTCATCGGCAGGGCGACGAAGCGGGAGTTGTCACCGCGTTCCACCCGGAACAGAACCGCCTTGCGGCCGTCCTTTTTCGCCGATGCGATCGCCGCGACGACTTCCTCAGGCGTGGCGACCTTCCGGCCCGCCACCTCGAGGATCCGGTCGCCCTCGGCCAGCTGCTTTTCGGCGGCCGGACCGTCCGGGTCGACGCCGGCGATGACCACGCCGTCGCCGTCCATGCCGGCATCCCCGGCGGAGGTCAGCGCGAGGCCCAGGTCATCCAGGGTCGCCCTGGACGGCTCGACCTGGCTCTCCGGCGTTTCGGCGCTGGCGGTCTCCGTCAGGCGGCCGAGCCTGACTTCGACATCCTTTGCCTCGCCATCGCGCCACACGGACACATTCACTTCCGTGTCAGGGTCGTAGGCCGCGATCACGCGGGACAGTTCGCGCGGATCCTTGATGCTCTTGCCGTCGACGGCCAGGATGGTATCGCCGGTCTTCAGGCCGGCCGCTTTCGCCGGGCTGTCGTCCTGAACCTGGGCGACCAGGGCGCCACGGGTATCCTTCAGATCGAGGCTTTCGGCGATATCGTCGGTCACCGGCTGGATCTGTACGCCGAGCCAGCCGCGGACAACCTTGCCGCCCTGCTCCAGGTCCATGATGACATCCTTCGCCGTGGATGCGGGGATGGCGAAGGCGATGCCGACGTTCCCGCCCGACGGCGAGAAGATCGCCGCGTTCACGCCGATCACTTCACCCTTCATGTTGAAGGCCGGACCGCCGGAGTTACCGCGGTTCACGGGCGCGTCGATCTGGATGAAGTCGTCGTAGGGGCCTGCGCCGATGTCACGGCCGCGGGCGGAGACGATCCCCGCGGTCACACTGCCGCCGAGGCCGAACGGGTTGCCGATGGCAACGACCCACTCGCCCACCAGCGGCGCATCATCCGCGAACTTCACATAGGTGAAGGTCTTGTCCGCATCGACCTTCAGGAGCGCCAGATCGGTGCGCTTGTCGGCGCCGACCAGCCTTGCGCTGTATTCCTTGCCGTCATTGTCGATGATGGTGAACTCGGTACCCTTGTCGATCACGTGGTGGTTGGTCACCAGATAGCCGTCTTCGGTGATGAAGAAGCCGGACCCCTGGGACATGCCATACTGGCGCTTGCGCGGCGGCGTTCTGCCTTCGCTCTGGCCCTGACCACCGAAGTCCCTGAAGAAGCGGTGCAAGGGCGAATCCTTCGGCAGACCGTCGAAGAAGTCATTGAAGCCGCCGCTGTTGCCATTGCCGCTGAAGCCCATCATGCGGGGCTCGATTTCCTCTTTCACGCGCACGCTGACAACCGCCGGCTGCACGGACTTGACGACATTGCTGAAGTCAGCCGGGCCGGCGGTTTCGACCCTGACCGGATCCGCAAGCACGGCCTGGTTCGGAATGGCGGTCTGGGCAGTGAGCACACCGGCGACGCCGAGCGCCATGGCACCTGCCAGCAAACCGGCGCGCCGGCCGCGCAGGGAGAACACCTTGCCGGCGTTTTCGGGGGCGCTCTCAGGGATCTTGTTTTGCATCTTACTTCTTCCTCTCGTGACTGACGGGTCAGATTGCCGGCCGGAACGCGGGGACCCTCCTGCCGTTTCACGATTGAAGATAGGGAGGCCTGCCTTACAGGCGTCTGTCGGGGAGATTAAACCTTTGTAAGGTTGCCCGGGTGCCGGTTCGAGCCCGCCCGACCGGCCCGGCGCGCGGATCACGCACCCCTGTCTGCGCCGCCGAAGACCACCGGCGCGGCCCCGGCCTGCCATCTCTCGAACTTCGCCATGATGGCGGAAAACCGGTCCGATGCCTCGAAGGCCCTGAGCCAGCGGACCAGGCCAGCCCAGTCCCGGGCCTCGAACCAGGCGCGATCCGTATTGGCGAACTGGCGCACGAAGGGCAGCACCGCATGGTCTGCAAGGGAGGCACGGGATCCGAACAGCCAGGGCGCATCGGATAGCCGGTCGTTGAGGCCGGACAGGCAGCGTGAAGCGGCAGCCCTTTCCTGTTCCCGGTCCGCGTCCGGATAGCGGGTATCGTACTTGTAACGGTCGAGATGCCGCTTGAAGGGGCCATCGATTTCCGCAATCAATGCCAGCATGTCGTCAAGCGAGGCCGCTTCGGGCGTCAGCCATCCCTCGGGATCGCGCCTCCGGAGCGCCCAGAGCATGATGTCCAGGCTTTCGTCCAGGACCTCGCCATCGCCGCAGACCAGGCAAGGCACGGTCGCCGACGGAGAGGCGGCGAGAAATTCCGGCGCCTTGTCGCGCAGGACGACTTCGCGCAGTTCCACCGGTGTGCCGCTTGCAAGCAGGGCCAGGCGCGCGCGCATGGCATAGGGGCAACGGCGGAAGGAATAGAGAACGGGCAGCGCAGACATGAACCCGGTCTCGTCCATCGCCTCCCCATCCGTCAAGTGCGAAACCCGGGGCGGGCCCGAGACGGCGGATAGGTCCGGTTCAGAACCGCCCGTTTCGGGAAGGCGGTTGATCGTTTCCGCCGCGCTCGTCCCGGACCTCTTCATGCGAAGCGGGTCCTGCCGGGCACGCGGTCGTTCCCTCCTCGGCGTCAGGTTCATCCCATCCGAAGCCGCCGGCGCCCCCCCTCCGGCTGCGCGCCGACAGCATTGCAGGAAATCCACTCATGATTTCAATTGCCGATGCTACACACATGATCCTTTTTACCCTCAGGGTTTTCTGGTCCGCAAAGCAGTGCAACCGCTCTTTGGGGCCGGAATTCCGTTTCGGCCCCAAGAGAACAGTCCACGGCCAAAATATCCGTTTTTAATATCCGTAATTTTTACAATAAATTTTTCTATCACTTCTAATATAGTCAAAACTACTCAGCAATTTCGCCAATAACATTAGCTCTAAATAAACAAATTTACGCGACAACAAAGCATCTGAAATCCGAACGGTTCTCCATGCTTACTTCACTTGTTGACCTCGCAAAAGAAAGCAGCAGCGACAAGCGGCGCGAACTCATGGGTCATGTGACCTCCCTGTTCGTCATTGGCGCGGAAAAATATACCAGCGAAGAGATCACGCTCTTCAACGGCGTCTTGAACCGCCTCGTCGATCTCGTGGACGACAGCGACAAGGAAGAGCTTTCCGAAAGGCTGTGCGATGTGCCGACGACGCCACGCGAACTCGTGCTGAAGCTGGCGGACCAGGACCTCATCATCTCGAAATACATGCTGCAATATTCCACGGTGCTGACCCTGGATGACCTGATGCAGTTCGCCAAGGTCAAGGGCCAGGGGCACCTGATGGCGATTTCGAAGCGGGAAAATCTGGAAGCCCGCCTGACCGATGTGCTGATCGAGCGCGGCGAACAGCCGGTTCGACGGTCCGTGGCCTCCAACCCGGGCGCGGAACTCTCCGACTGGGGCACCAAGTTCCTGGTCAAGATTGCGGAGAAGGACCCGACTTTACGCGAAAGCATGATCGACCGGAGCGATCTCAAGCCTGAACATTTCGACCGGCTGATCAGGCAGTTGCCCGAGGACCAGGGCAAGAAGATGCGTCATCTTTATGCGCGCAACGAAAAGCTCGCCGAGGAACTGTTTCACGAAGCCGGCAACCTGATCGCGAGAAGCAAGCTTGAGCGGAAAAACAGCCGGCTCGACACCAAGGGCTCGATCCGGGAGATCAGAAGCGGCAGCAAGACCCTCGACAAGGCGTTTGTCGAACACACGCTCTCCAACCGCCTTCTGGATCTGTCCTATCTTCTGGCAGCCCTTGCGGAGCTGGACCAGAAATACGTGCTGAACGCCATCCTGCGGCCCGAAATCGACGGCATTGCCATCCTGTGCAGGGCGCTGGAGATCGGTGAAACGGAGTTTTCCACTTTCTGCAAGGCCCGCTGCACGATCCTCGGCCTGCCTGCCAATGTCTCGGAGAAGTGGCTGAGCGATTACCGCATTCTCACCGTCGCGGATTCCCAGCGGGTGCTCAGGTTCGTCAAGGTCCGCCTGAAAGCCATGGAACAGCAGACGGCTTAAGGGGCTGTTCTCCCGGCTGCGGTTATTCCTTCGCCTTCGTGACGATGGCCGCACCGCCCTTCAACGTCTTGTGCACCGGACATTTGTCGGCGATTTCCAGCAGTCTTGCACGGGTCGCCTCATCGAGATCCCCCTCGATGCCGATCCTCCGTTCGAACCGGTCGATCCGGCCGCCGTTCCGCCTGACCTCCTCGCCGCAATCCCTGCAGTCGTCCGCATGGACCTTGCCGTGGCCGACCGTCGCTGAAATCCGCGTCACCGGCAGCCCCTTGTGCTCTGCATACATGCGCAGGGTCATGACCGTACAGGCACCCAGAGCCGCCGACAGGTAGTCGTAAGGCGACGGGCCGGAATCCAGTCCGCCGACCGATACCGGCTCATCGGCAAGCATCCTGTGCTTTCCGCTGGCAATCATCGCCTGGTATTTTCCAAGTCCGGTCTCCGCAACCTCGACATGCCCGGCTTCCGGCATCGTTTCCGTCTTTTCGGCAGGGTCGAGATAGCCGCTCGCCCAGGCCGCAATCACCCGTGCGGCATAGGCGGCATCCTCCGGGCGGGTCAGCAGATGATCGGCACTGTCCAGCGATACGAAGCTTTTCGGATGCCTGGCCGCGACGAAAATCTCCGTGGCGTTGTCGATGCCGACGATCTCGTCGCGCGGCGCGTGCATGACCAGCAGCGCCTTCTTCATATGCGCCACCTTTTCATGCAATGCGTATTCTTCCAGTTCGTCGAGGAACTCGCTGCGGATCTCAAAATGCCTGCCGGCGAGTTCCACCGTGCCCTGCCCCTCCTTGCGTATGGTCTCCAGATCGCCGCGGAAGCTTTTCAGGACGTGAGCGGCATCGCCGGGCGCACCGATCGTGGCGACGGCCCTGACTTCCGGCAGGGCGCCTGCGACCGAGAGAACCGCGGCGCCTCCCAGGGAATGGCCGATCAGCAATTGCGGAGCCTCGAAGCGGTCCCTCAGATAGTCCGCCGCCCGCTTCAGATCCTCAATGTTGGTGGAAAATCCGGTGGAGGCAAAATCCCCGCCGCTGCCGCCGAGCCCGGTGAAATCGAAACGCAGGACCGCGATGCCTTCCTCGGTCAGGGCGCCTGCGATGTTGCGCGCGGCGGCAATGTCCTTGGAACAGGTGAAGCAGTGGGCAAAGAGCGCGAAGGCGCGGATTTTTCCGGCGGGCAGATCAAGGCGTGCCGCCAGTCTCGCACCCTTGCCGCCCTTGAACTCAACCTTCAGCGCGCGTCCGGCCATCTGGTCCTCTCCTCGCTCTTCCATCCTGCAAACGGTTACAACCTGATAAATAGGTGGCCGGCGACGTCGCGCAATCGAAGAAACCCAAGCCCCTTGATAACGCTGGGGAAGTTTTCTCCTCCGCTCGACAGCACCGGCTGCTTTAAGAAACTTTTGTTTATTAGCTGAATGTGAAGACTTTCGGAGACATAATCAGCAAAACTCTGAAATGGCCTGATTATGCTCGACGCTTTGATTGAACTTGCAAAGGACAGCTCCGCGACGAAGCGCCATCAACTCGTGGACCACGTGACCGAACTCTTTTCCTCGCGAGCACACAAGAACCGCAAGGAAGAAATCGCCACGTTCAACGAGATCCTGGAAGGGGTTTTCGACACGCTCGATGCCGGCGACAAACAGAAGATTTCCGAACGCCTGGCCTATGTGAAGGTAACCTCGGCCAATCTGGCATTCAAACTTGCCAAGGAAGAACTGGCCATTTCCAAGCCGTTTCTCGAGCGTTCACAGGCCCTGCACGATACGCAGCTTCTCCAGATCGCCTCCACCGAAAGCCAGGGACACCTGCTCGCGCTGTCCAAACGGGAGAATCTGGACTCCAGGATCTCGAAAAAGCTGGTCGAGCGGGGCAGCAAGGAAGTCAAGAAGTCGCTTGCCGCCAATCTGGGAGCGGACATTTCTCCTGAAGACTTCGAAAAGATCATCCAGGAACTGCCGAAACAGATGGGCGAAAGGATCCGCCATCTGCGCAAGTCCAACGAGGAACTGATCCACGACCTGTTCCGCGATCCGGAAGAAATCATGGCCGGCGAACCGTTGGAGAAAAAAGAAGGGCGCATCGACATTCGCCAGTGGATCGCCGGGATCCGTCAGGGACATGTCACCCTGAACAAGGCTGTTTCCCAACTCGCGTTCGAAAAGAACCTTTACGACGTCACGGTTCTTCTCGCCGTCGCCTCGGGACTGGATCACAAGCATGTCGCCAACATGATGATCCGCTACGATTCAACGGGAATTGCCACCTTGTGCCGTGCCGTCGGCATTCCGGACGGGGAATATGCGCTGATCTGCAAGGCGCGCTGCAACCATTTGAAATTCCCCGAATCCACGGGCAGCAAGTGGGTCACGAACTACCACGTTCTCGATCCCAAGGACGCCAAGCGCCTGCTCGGTCTCCTGAAGTTCAAGCTGCAGAACCGGCAGAACGTCGCGGCTTAGGGCCGCGGGGTTCGCATCAGATCCCGCTCGCGCGGCCGGGTCAGGCCTTGTCGGGACCGTTTTCCTTCAACAGCGCATCGAGCCGCGCCTTTTCATCCTTGCTCAGGGGCGGGGTCGCCGGAGCATCGGGAGCCGCCCTGCGTCTCCTGACCGCGAGGAATATCCCGATCATTCCGGCGATCAGCGCAACAGGCGCAGCCGCCCAGAGAATGAGATTGTGCAGCGCGAACCGCGGCTTCAGCAGGACGAACTCGCCGTAGCGGTCGACAAGATAGTCAATCACTTCCTCGTCTGTATCGCCGGCAACGAGACGCTCACGCAGCAGGACCCGGAGATCTTTTGCAAGCGGCGCGTCACTGTCGTCGATGGACTGGTTCTGACAGACCATGCAGCGCAGATGCGCCGAAAGCGCACGGGCGCGGGCTTCCAGAGCCGGATCGTCCAGAATCTCGTCGGGCGCGACCGCAAGGGCAGACCCGATGACGGAAACAAGCAGGACCAGTCCGGCCACGAGCGGTGTCAGCAGGGATCTTAGAGCCATTTGCCTACTCCGCCGGTGCCGGTGCCGGTGCCGAGGACGGCTTGCGCTTCGCCGCCGGTTTCGGCGCGCCGACCCGCAAGCGGCGGTCGGCGATCGACAGCATGCCTCCGAAGGCCATCACCAGGCAGCCGCCCCAGATCAGGGTCACCAATGGTTTGAAATAGACACGCACATCCATGCTGCCGTCATTGTGCACCTCGCCGAGAGACAGATAGAGCTGCGACAGACCGGTCGTCAGAATGGCCGCTTCCGTGGTCGGCATCTGCCGCGCGGTATAGACGCGTTTCGACGGGTCCATCGTCGCCACCTCAACGCCGCCGGACCGGACGGTGAAATGGCCGACGTCCTCGGTGTAGTTCGGACCCGTGCGCGGCGCCGCTCCGTCAAACGTGACCACGAACCGGTCCAGTTCGACCGATTGGCCGGGCTGCATGGTCTGGATGCGTTCCTCCTGAAAGGCGGAGGCGGCAACGATGCCGAGCACGGTGACGCCGATGCCGAAGTGGGAGAGCGCGGTTCCCCAGGCGGAACCGGGCAATCCCCACAGCCGCCGGAACCCGCGGGCCGGGCCGACCTCGAACAGTTTCACGCGGCCCAGGATCTCCGACACCGATCCGGCCATGACCCAAACGGCAAGCCCGGCGCCGAGCGGGGCGAGGACATTTTCAACGCCCCACAGCCACAGCGTGAACAGCACGGCCAGGATCGCCAGGCCGAAGGCCGCGTAGAGGCGCTGGGATGCCGCCAGGAGATCTCCCCGTTTCCAGGCGAGGACGGGGCCGAAGGGCATGGCAAGCAGCAGCGGCACCATCAGGGGTGCGAAAGTCAGATTGAAGAACGGTGCGCCGACGGAGATCTTTTCCCCCGTCACGGCGTCGAGCGCCAGGGGGTAAAGCGTTCCGACGAAAACCGCCGTTGCCGCCGCGGTCAGGAACAGGTTGTTCAGGACCAGGGCGCCTTCGCGGCTGATCGGGGCGAACAGACCGCCCTGTTTCAGAACCGGCGCACGCCAGGCGTAAAGGGACAGCGAGCCGCCGATGAACAGGCACAGCAGGATCAGGATGAACACGCCGCGCGCGGGATCGGTTGCAAAGGCATGGACCGAGGTCAGCACACCGGAGCGGACCAGGAACGTGCCGAGCAGCGACAGCGAGAAGGTGAAGATCGCCAGCAGAACCGTCCACACCTTCAGCGCGTCGCGCTTTTCCATGACGATGGCCGAATGCAGCAGCGCGGTCCCGGCAAGCCAGGGCATGAAGGAGGCGTTTTCGACCGGATCCCAGAACCACCAGCCACCCCAGCCGAGTTCGTAATAGGCCCAGTAGGAGCCCATGGCGATGCCGAGGGTCAGGAAAACCCAGGCAAGCAGCGCCCAGGGCCGGACCCATCGCGCCCAGGCCGCGTCCAGACGGCCCAGGATCAGCGCGGCGACGGCAAAGGAGAAGGTGATCGAAAAACCGACGTAACCGACATAGAGCAGCGGCGGATGGATCGCCAGACCGATGTCCTGCAGGATCGGGTTCAGGTCGTTGCCCTCGACCGGCGGATTGGCAATGCGGGCGAAGGGATTGGAGGTCGCCAGCATGAACAGGGTAAAACCGGCGGTGACCCAGGCCTGCACGCTCAAGGTGGTCGCCCGAAGCGGAGCCGGAATGTTACGGCCGAAATAACCGACCAGCCCGCCGAAGAACACAAGGATCAGGACCCAAAGCAGGACCGACCCCTCGTGATTGCCCCACACGCCGGTGACCTTGTAGAGCAGCGGCTTGGCCGAATGGGAGTTTTCCCAGACGTTCACGACCGAGAAATCGGAAGTCACATAGGCGGCGGTCAGGGCCAGAAATGAGACCAGCACCAGCACAAACAGCATGATGGAAACCGGGGGCGCGATGGCCATCAGTCTGTCGTCGCCGCGCAAGGCGCCCCAGACCGGCACGACCGACTGCACCAGCGCGAGCGCAAAAGCCAGTACCAGGGCGTAATGTCCGAGTTCTACGATCATGTGCTCTCCCGCGTCCCTGAAGGACTGTTATCCGGGCCGCCCGGCCCGTTTTTATTCGTTCATCAGGTTAATTTTCCGCGCCCTGCCAGACGCCCTGCTGCTTCAAGGATTCAGCCACTTCCTTGGGCATGTAGTTCTCGTCGTGCTTGGCAAGGACGCTGTCCGCGACGAAGACGCCGTCCGGCCCGACCGTGCCTTCGGTGACAACCCCCTGCCCTTCGCGGAACAGATCCGGCAGGATGCCGGTATAGGTCACCGTCACCACATTGGCCGTATCCGTCACCTTGAAGCGGACGTTGGCGTTGCCCGAGCGCTCGATGGAGCCGTCTTCCACGAGCCCGCCGAGACGGATCCGCTGACCGGGCGGGACGCCCTTTTCAACAATATCCGTTGGAGACTGGAAGAAAACGATCTGGTCGTTCAATGCAAAAAGGATCAAACCGAGCGCGCCGGCAAGAACCGCACCGGCAATACCGATCAGCGTGAGGCGTCGTTGTTTTCGCGTCATGTCCTGTTCGTCCGTCCCGGCCCGGCCACTCCCCCTCGGCGTCCTGGGCCCCTCTGTTTTAAAGGCTTATGACTATTCGGTCTTAAGCCCGAGTTGCCCCGCGGTTTCCTTGATCTGGCTCAACCCGGCCTGGTCGCCCGCCAGGGCGGCCGATGCCTGTTCGAAGGCAGCCTGTGCCTTGTCCTTCTCGCCGAGGACCGTATAGGCCCGTATCAGCCGCGCCCATTCCCCGGCCGTGCCGCCGTCGGAAGCGAGGCGCTCGGCAAGCCCGGCCACCATGCCCGCGATCATCTGGTCGCGGTCCGCCGCGCTCATCTCCGAAGCCGCCGCCATCTGTTCCCGGTCCGGGCCGGGCAGGTTTTCGGCCATTGGCGGTGGCGCGCCGTCAAGGGCTGCCAGGTTCTGCCTTGCGACCGGAACCCAGCTTGCCTGCGGGTCGGCGTCCTTCAAAAGGTCCTGCCAGGCAGCAATCGCTTCTTCCGTCCTGCCTTCCTGTCCGAGCGCCAGGGCGATGAAGAACCGCGGCTTCACCGCCGTCCTGTCCAATTTTATGGCCTGCTCGAACGCCCCCCTGGCGTCGGCGCTGACGATGCCGTCATTGGCGATCATCAAAGCCTCTCCAAGGTCGGTCATGCGCCTGACGCTCGGTCCAAGCAGCCGAATGGCCTGCTGGTAGGCCATGGCGGCCTCCCGGGGCTTGTCGAGCCGCATGTAGACAGGTGCCAGCACATCCCAGCCCTGACCGTCCTGGGGATTCGCAGCCAGATGCTTTTCAACGCGCGCAACCAGCACCTCGACCGACTGGTCCTGCGGCGGCGCGGACAGCCGGGCGGCGAGCGGCCGGTCCGGCAGATCCGGCGAACCGATGATCAGATAAAGCCCGAGCGTAAATACCGGCAGGCCCGCAACGGCAAGACCCTGACCGAAACGCAGCGGCCAGGAGGCTTTGGGCGCGGCATCCCCTCGTTCCGCGCGCTCATGCGCCGCCAGCAGCCGACGCGCGATTTCAGTGCGCGCCGCGGTCGCAGCCTCGTCATCGACGAGACCGCGTTCCAGGTCTTTCTCGATCTCTTCAAGCTGCTGGCGATAAACGGCTTCATCGGCCGTCATCTGGCCGGCAGCCTCCTCTGAAGGCCGTTTTCTCGACATCGGCACGAGGATGGACAGAGCGGCGACAGCCGTCATCACGGCGATAAGGATCCAAAGCGTCATGGGGTGCACTATAGACATTGGGCGGACCGGAATGGCAAGCGCACAGTTGTGTGACCTGCCGTCGCGGCTGCCGCGGGCCTGCCCCGGCGCTTATCAGGCTCCGCCGCCGGCGGTAATCAGCCGGGGCTTGCGCAGGCTTGCCAGACCGTCGTCCTTCGGTGTGTGCGAAAGGGCGGATTGACGGCTCCGGCGCAACTGGGCGGCATAGTCCGTGCCGAAGTAGATTTCGGACAGCATGATCGCGACGTCCACGGCGGACAGATGCGCCTCTCTCTGCTTTCCTGCTGTTTTGCCAAGGTCGGTAATCAGGGACCGGGTCACGATTTCCAGGGTCTGCTCGACCGCCTGGCGGGTGCGTTTGCCGACGTCATTGACTGCGAAGGTCTGCGATGCGTTGCGCACCATGACGACCACGCGCAGCGACCGGATGGCATCGTCGATGGACACCTTGTCCTGGTCGAGCTTGCCTTCCCTGGTCCACTTGGGGACCTGCAATGCCCGGCGCACGGCCCCGTGGGCATTGTTCAGTTCCCGGGTCACCACTTCCGAAATATTGCGCTTGGTTCCCGACAGACGCTTGTGCCAGTCGCCTGTCTGCGACAGGTCCATGTCCAGTTCAACGCCGCGCACGAGGCTGTGGTATTCGGAAAGAGCCTGGGAAAAGGCGACGGGATCCGGGTTGTGGTTGCGGTGCTCCAGCGCAAGAACGTTCAGCCGTTCGGCCTCGCTCATGACCACGTCAACGAAGGGAGCGAATTGCGAATTGCTGATCAGCTTCGGATCATTGGTCCTGGCAAGGCGGCCGGCAAAGGTGCACAGCGCGGACGGTGTGTCGGCCCGTTCCAGAAGGGCCGCCGCGACCACGGGGATGTGATCGGGATATTTCGCCGAGCATTTGTCGACCAGATTGAGCACATCGGTGTCGACCTTGATGCGATTCTCGCTAAGGGTTTCGGGAACCATGTTGAGAAACGGCAGCAACCAGCGTTCGGCGGCAAGAATCTTGTGAATGTCCTTCAGGTCCGCAATGCCGCGTTCGCCGCCCAGTTCGACGGACAGCCGGCGCCGGTCCCTCTCCGATACATCGATCTGGTCAAGCGCCGAGCCGACCGCATCGACAGCCCGCCGGCGCAGCGCGTGGACGAAATTGTCCAGACGCTCCTCGCTGACCGTTTCCTTCTCCGCTTCCTCCAGGACCCGGCGCACATCGCCGGGCAGCACATCCCGGCTCATCCACTGCCAGACCCGATCCAGATTCGGCCGGTAAACCCGGCCTTCCTGGCGGTTGGGAAGATTTTCGTTGATCAGGAATTCCTCCAGCGGCGTGAAAAACATCCGCTGAACCTGATTCCGCCGAAGGGCGCCGCCGCGTGAAACCTCGACCGCTGCCTCGCCGGGATCCCGCAGAAGCTTGAGAGACGCTGCCAGAATGAGCTCGACATGAGGGTCAGTGACCCCGGATGCCTTGGTTTTTTCGAGCTTGCGGACAAGACTTTCCACCGCCCGCGGACTTAGTCCCTGCAGGTAAGTCGAGATCTTGTTTGTCAGCAATTCCGTTTCAGTCATGATCCGCGATCGGCCGGAAGGATTCCGATTGAATCGCACCCTAAAGGCAGAACGCTTAAACAATGGTTGAAGGAATTCTTATCACTTTCCCCAAGTGGGGAGGAAAGTTCCTTTCACCGCAACAGCTTAACGGAATACCGTGTAAATCCGGGACGGTTTTATCCAAATTGCGGACGTATTTTATGAAACGCGCCGGCTCAGCTCAGTGTTTGCCACGAGCCGTCTTCTTCCCTGCAGGCGGTGCCGCGGGCCGTCATGGCGGAACCGTTGAGGATCATCTCATGGGTAAATTCGCGGCATGACGTGTCGTTGACCTGGTAGACCGGCCCCGGACGAACCTGGCCGCTGCGGCCGGTCTTGTCATTCTCCCAGGAGACCGTCACCCCGACGCCGTTGGCGCGCAGCGCGCGCCGCTGGGCTTCGGCGGCCGCCCTGCGGTCGGAGGCTTCCAGAGACTGTCCGAATTCGTTGCTCTGCAACAGCGCTATGGCCGCGCTGGCCTCATTCCTTCCGACGGAATTCGGCGCACCGAAGGAAGAGCCGAGGAAACCGGCGTCATGGCTTCCCGTTCCGGGCGTGCTGCTGCAGGCAGCAAGGCCGGCCAACAGGAGAACGAACACAGATGTGTTGCGCAGGTGCATGCATCACTCCGTCGATCTGCGGCCGGCTTTTTAGAATCACCCGGCCCGCGATCATGATTTAGGCGACGTTTATGGCTGAACTTGGCCGATAACCGGTAAACTTCGCCACAATATTCCTTTCGCCTCAATTAAAATAGGCGTGACCGGCCCGCAATTAAAGGGACGGAAGCACCAGACGGGCCCTCAGTCCTCCCGTTCCGGCGCGGTCCAGATCCAGCCGCCCGCCGTAAAGAGCGGCCAGATCGGCGACGATGGACAGGCCCAGGCCCGTCCCCGGGACCGTTTCATCCAGGCGGCGCCCGCGCTTGATCGCCTCCTTGCGCTCCTCCTCGCTCAGGCCCGGACCGTCGTCCTCGATCACAAGCTCGAACATGGACCGGGCCGAACCGCTTTCGTGCAGCGCACGGACCGTGACCGTGACCTGCGCCGCCGCCCATTTGCAGGCGTTGTCGATCAGGTTGCCGGACATTTCCTCCAGATCCTGCTTTTCGCCCCGGAACCGGATCCCGGCGGGCGCGGACAGTTTCAGCCCGATGCCGCGGCGCTGGTAGATCCTGTCCATGGCCCGCACCAGACGGTCGAGGACCGGTTCCACCTCGCAGGAAACACCAATCACCCGCCGCTGCGCCGCCATCCGGGCGCGCTCCAGATGGTGCTGGATCTGGGTCGACATGATGCTGGCCTGTTCATCGACCTTGTCGGCGAGCGGCCCCGGATTGGCCCGCGCCTCGTTGGCAATCACCGAAAGCGGCGTCTTGAGGCCATGGGCCAGGTTGCCGACGTGGGTGCGCGCGCGCTCCACGATTTCCCGGTTCGACAGGATCAGGGCATTGAGTTCCACTGCCAGCGGCGCGATTTCGCGCGGCAGGTTTTCGTCGATGCTTTCCGCATCCCCCATGCGCACCGCGGACAGCGACGCGCGCAATCTGGACAGCGGCCGGAGGCCCACGCGCACCTGGAGGAAAATCGCGCCGACGAGGCCGGCGCCGAAGGCCAGCAGCGTCAGCCCGACCTGGCGGGCGAACTGGCTGACCTCCTCCCGAAAACCGGCGGTTCCGGCGGCAACCGCGATCACATAGGGCACGTTCTCTATCGCGATCCGGTTTTGCAGAAAGCGAACCTCCTCGTTCCTGGGACCCTGCGCGAAGCCGCTCAAGGTTTCCTTTTCGCCCAGGGGCGGCAGGGTCAGCGGATCGCCGACGAGCGAGGGCGAGGCAAACAGGATATCGGCCGCTTCCGCCTTGCGGACGGTCCAGTACCAGCCGGACAGGGGCAGGGAGAACCTGGGCTCGGGCAGGTTTTCCGGCCTTTTGACGCCGGGGGTCGCACCACCGGACGCATCGGGCGACACCATTTCGGCAAGGATCGTGTTCAGATGCACTTCCAACTGGGTGTCGAAGGCGCGTTCGCCGGCGGCCCGGTAGAGCCCGACAAGGATAAAGCCGGCAATGACCAGCGCCAGCGTCGACCAGACCGCGGCGACAAGAACGAGCCGGCCGGACAGGGACCGCTGCCGGACCGGCGCGCCCGGAGCCGATCCGGTCCGCGGCTCAGCGGTCTGCGGCTCAGCCGTCAACGGCTTCTCCCAGCCGGTAGCCGAGGCCGCGGATGGTTTCGATCATGTCGGAGCCGATCTTCTTGCGCAGCCGCCCGACGAACACCTCGACCGTGTTGGAATCCCGGTCGAAGTCCTGCTCGTAGAGATGCTCGGTCAGTTCGGTGCGCGAGATCACCTTGCCCTGGTGATGCATCAGGTAGGACAGGAGCCGGTATTCGTGGCTCGTCAGCTTGATCGGCGTTCCGTCCACGGTAACGCGCCCGGCGCGCAGATCGAGCCGCACCGACCCGCAGGTGATCTCGTTGGAGGCATGGCCGGCGGCCCGGCGCACAAGGGCGCGGACGCGGGCGAGCACTTCCTCCATGTGAAAGGGCTTGGCGACATAATCGTCGGCGCCGGCATCAATGCCCGCCACCTTGTCGGACCAGCGGTCGCGCGCGGTCAGGATCAGGACCGGCATGGTCCGCCCATCCCGACGCCAGTTTTCCAGGACCGACAGTCCGTCCAGCGTCGGCAGGCCGAGGTCGAGAACGACGGCGTCATAGGGCTCGGTATCGCCCATGAAGTGCCCCTCCTCGCCGTCATGGGCGGTGTCAACCGCATATCCGGCCTCCGTCAGCGCCGCCACGAGCTGGCGGTTGAGGTCGGAATCATCTTCGACAACAAGAATTCGCATGGCGTTTTTTTCTCACGAGAAAGTTCTAAACGGGCCCACATTAGCCGGCGTTTCAGCGGGAAACTGTGATCGGGACCACAAAGCAAGCGGCCGGCTTCAGAAGCTGCCTTCGGCAGCGGGCTTCAGCGGCTGGCGTTCACGGTTCTGGTGACCACCTGGCCGTTTATTCTCACGGACAGGCGATACACATAACCCCCGCCCTGCCGGCAGAGCTCGGCCTTGACGATTTCGCCGCCGGCGGCCCCTGCGACCGATCCGAGCGGCACGGCCCTGCCGCTTGCCACGGCTTCGCGCGCCTCCGCCTGGGACAGGCACTGGGCGCTGGCCGGCGCCACGGCGGCGAGCATCAGGGCCAGAAAGATGACTGGACGTTTCAAGGGAGATAACCCTTCATTTGCGGTTTCTGTCCGCCGGCGGCACGACTCCCCCGGCGATGTTGACTTGTTTTTAGACCGGGCCAACTGAATGCAACATGAACACAAGGTTCAGCGGACGTGCAAACGCAAATTCCTTGCCCGTTTGCGGACGCCGGCAAAACGGCGCTAAGCTTCGCTGTCCGCAGCAATGGCACCGGCGCGGTAACGGACAGGGTTCGGACAACGGCGCCCGAACAGGAGCATGGCCACGATATGCCTAATTTGTGGAACTGCCATGGACGCAAGCTCCTGCGCATCTTCCTGGCGCCGCTGGCAATCCTCGCCATCCTCGTGCTGCCGGCGACGAAGCCCGTCTCGGCCTGTTCACTGGCGCTTGTGGTCGCCATGGACGGATCGGCCAGCGTGGACGCGCGCGAACACGCGCTCCAGCTTCGGGGTCTGGCGCGCGCGCTTGAGGACCCGGACGTGGTCGACGCGATTTCCGCAGTCGGCGGCATCTGGTTTTCCAGCTTCGAGTGGAGCGGGCGTTATCAGCAGGTGATGCAGGTGGACTGGTCCTTCCTGGACGGGGAACAGAGCGCGAGGGCGGCAGCCGCAAAACTCGCCCGATCGAGGCGCGGTTTCCAGGAATTTCCGACCGCCCTCGGCTACGCGCTCGGCTATGCCGCGGTTCATCTGAAAGCCGTTCCCGAACGCTGCGCCCGGCGGATCATCGACGTGGCGGGCGACGGCGTCAACAACGAAGGCTTCGGACCGGCCAGCGCCTATGACGCCTTTCCCTTCGAGGGGATCGTCGTCAACGCACTCGCCATCAGGGGCGCGAAACCGGATCCGGTCGCCTATTACCGCGCCAATGTCATCCGCGGACCCGGCTCCTTCGTCGAGGTGGCCAGCGGCTTCGACGACTACGCCGATGCGATGAAGCGCAAGCTTCTGCGGGAAGTCGGCACCAGCTTCTACACCGGGCTTCAGCCGGTCGACGCCGCTCACGAACCGCGGTGACCCCGTTCCTCCATCGTCCGGTAGAAGTCCCTCAGAGTCGTGCCCGGTTCGGCGCGGAACGTGTCGCCGGTCTCGCTCATGCCGGCGATGCGGTCGAGGCGGAACATGCGGAAATCCCGGCGCAGCTCGCACCAGGCGACCAGCGTCCAGACCTTGCCCCAGAACCAGAGACCGAGGGGGCGGACCGTCCGTTCGGTCCTGGCGTCGTTCGCATCCAGATAGGATAGCGACAGGCGCTTGCGCAGGTCTGCGGCCTCCTCCAGCCGGTCGATCCGCTCGCGCACGTCCGGTGTCATCTCCGGCGCGAAGGCATGAACCTCGACCTGACTGCTCCTGGTGCGCGCCTTGTCCGGCAGGACGGCGTCGATCTTGATCAGGGCTTCTTCGGCCGCCCGGGCCATGTCCGCGCCGCCCCAGGCGCGAATGAGGCGGGCGCCGGCGACGATCGCAACGATCTCGTCGCGGGAAAACATCAGCGGCGGCAGGTCGTAGCCGTCGCGCAGGATATAGCCGACCCCGGCCTCGCCGTCGATCGGAACGCCCGACGCCTGCAGGTCGGCGATGTCGCGGTAGATGGTGCGCTCGGAGACTTCGAGCCATTCGGCAAGCTGCCGGGCACGGACGAGCCGGCCGCCGCGCAGATACTGCACGATCTGGAACAGGCGGTCGGCGCGTCTCATCTGCTAGTCCTTATGCCTGGAACAGGCCGACGGAGTTGCCGTCGGGATCGAGGCCGTAGGCAAACCGGCCGGCCGGGATCGCGATCGGATCTGAGACGATCTCGCCGCCCGCCTTCACGAAGCGCTCCATCGTCGCCTCGAGGCTGTCCGGGCAGGCGAGATGAACCGTCGGGCCCGTACCCTTCGCCGGCGGCTTTCCGGGATAGAGATGCCCCGCGCAGCCCTTGCCGTCGGCGGTGGGAAACATCGCGATGGGATTGGGATCCATGTCTTCCCTGATCAGTTCGGTCTGGAAGACATCGTTATAGAAGGCCATGGCCTTGTCCAGATCGGCGACCGGCAATTCGATCCAGACGGTGAAATTATCGGGTTTGAAAGTCATTTCTGGTCCCTCGTTCGAATGACGACGGGGACAAGATACGCGCCCCCTCCTGACAGCCTTCTGTCAGGAGGACGCCGGCACATTGAAAAAGTGCGCCGGATTTTTTCTGGAAAAGTCGGCCCGACAATGACACCTTGCCTCGATCAGACAGGCCCGCCTTCATTTCAAGAGCGAGTACCCGAGCCAGTGCCACACGGAATCCTCACCAAGCTGCATCATGTTTTTCCGTGGGCCTTGTCGGTTCTGGCAGGCTTGCTCCTTCTCGCCGGCAGCGCCAACGGCCATTTCTCCGAAGGAACGAAGCTGCGCACGATCCTGCTCACCATCGAGGACGGTGCGCTGCATGCGTACGTGCGCACGCCGGCGCCGCTGGTGTTTTCCGATCTGGTGATCCGGTCCCAGACGCAGGACGCGCCGCTTCGCTCACCGTATCTGCGCTACGAGACAACGGCGACCGGCGGCAGCTACCTGCTGGATCTCGCCGGGATCGAGGCCGACAGCCAGGCTTTCTCGAAACGTCTTGCAGGCAGCCTGGTGTTTTCCCAGTCGGGCAAGGACATCGAAGCCACGGTGACCGGCTTCCGCATCCTGGAGCGCATGCCGGACGCCGCCTTCAACACCGCCGATAGCGCCCGTGCGGCTCTTGCGGCTGAAGGGACCGGGACGGATCCGCAGTTCGGGGCCGCCGTGATCGATTTCAGGATCGCCCTGCAGGCTCCGGCGCCTGACGCCGCGGTCACGGTCCGGGCCGGATATGATCCGCTGATCCCGGGTCCAGGCGTTGCCATCGACAATCACCTGATCGATGCCCGGACATCACCGCCGGTCTCCTCCACCAGCCCCGGCCAGCTTGAGGGCGGTGCGGACATCAGCGGGTCGCATCTCGCCACCGCCCTCGAGTTCATCCACCAGGGAATGGTTCATATCCTCGAGGGCCTGGACCACGTGCTTCTGGTGGTGGCACTGGCGCTGGGCGTCGGCGCGACCCGGAAACTCATCTGGCTGGTCACCGCCTTCACGCTCGGGCATTCGGTGACTCTGATCGCCAGTTTTCTCGGCCTGACACCGGGCTGGCCCTGGTTCATCCCTGTGGTGGAGGCGGCCATCGCGGTGTCCGTGCTTTATGCCGCCGTCGCCGCGCTGTTGAGACGCTCCGGATCGATCCTCGTCTTCGGCGCCATCGGCCTGCTGCACGGCCTCGGCTTTTCCTTCGTGCTCGGCGACATTCTCGGCCCGGACGCGCCGGACCTGATCCTTGCCCTTGCCGCCTTCAACGTCGGCATCGAACTCGGTCAGATCGCGATCCTGGCGGCGACGCTCGGCATCGTCTACGCCGTGACCAGACTGTCGGAACCCGCTGTCCGTCCGCTTCGGGTCGGCGCGCTTTCGGGCATTGCGTTTCTGTCGGCCTGGTGGGTCGTGGAACGGATGATGAGCGTGGTTTAGGCCGGTCTTTGCCGGACACCTGATGACCACCCCTCCGGCTGGTTTCATGCAACCGCCGACAGGACCTGCGGCTTCCGCCCCGATCAGTCCGGCCCTGGTCCAGCGCCGCCGGAAGGGCCCCGCACCAGACGCATTTCCGCTCAATTTTTTTTTCCAGAAAACATGCTCTTTGATCTGCCTCAAGGTGGTACACCACCGGCGTCGCCATGTTGGGACTAGAAAAGGAGACAACATTTATGAGTCACGTTCCCCACGAGTTGCATGAGGAATTTCCCGATCAGGCAGACGCGCTGCATGCATTGAAAATGAACAATGCTCATTTTGCGAAGCTGTCCGACGAATATCACACTGTGAATCGCGAAATTCATCGCATCGAGGCGGAGATCGAACCTGCTTCGGATGAAGCGCTGGAAGGCCTGAAGAAGCAGCGCCTTCATCTGAAAGACGAGATCGCAGCCATGTTGGCAGCGAGCGAGAGCACCGGCTCCTGAGCCCCTCCTTTTCAGGCCGGTGTTGGAGCCCGCGTCGTCCCCGTCCGACGGCGCGGGCCACTCTTTTTCAGGGCCCGTTTCCGAGGACCGCCGTCCTCGCGACCCCATGTCATTGACGCCCTCCCCTCAGGGACGAACGCCGGGCCCGGGCAAAAAAAAGCCGGGCTCTTGATCAGGAACCCGGCATCAGTCTTGGGAGGCATGAGCAACACAACAGAGTGTGTTGGCTGCACTATGGTTCCCGCAGCTTATGCGAAGCTTACGCAGCGATTTTCATGACTATCCGCCTGCAAGGCCGATGCGACAGTCCCGCGGACCTTTCTTCAGGTGCCGCGGAGTCAGGTTGATTTTGAAGTGATTCAATTGCCTGGTCCAATCATCTGAAAATACAGGCTTTTTTTGTTCCTTGAGAGATTGATTCAACATGCTGGCAAACTGATTCAAGCGGTTCAGAAGCTGATTCAAACGAGCCTGTCCGGTCAGGGGTGCCGTCATCCCATTCGCCATCATCGCCTTCGCCTCCATTCATTCGTTCACGCGAAATGCGCGGCCACCTGCCTCTGGTGCGGCCGGGTGCGGTGTTCGAACAGATAGGTGCCCTGCCAGGTACCCAGCGCCATCCGGCCGTTCATGACCGGGATCGACAGCGAGACCGGAAGAAGCGCCGCCTTGATGTGGGCCGGCATGTCGTCCGGGCCTTCCAGAGTATGAACCAGGTAGTTCATGGACGGATCGTCCGCCGGCGGGACGAGGCGTTCCAGAAAGGCAGACAGATCACGCTGCACATCCGGATCGGCGTTTTCCTGGATCAGCAGGGAACAGGACGTGTGGCGGACGAACAGGGTGAGCAGACCATCGCGCGCGCCCTCCTCCTCCAGCCAGCCGGCCACGGTTCCGGTGAATTCGTATAGGCCTGCCCCTTTGGTCTGAAGCGCGAATATGGTCTGCATGCTGGTCCTCAAGCCTGTGCCTGTCGGGTCCGGGAGGAAGTGAACTTGCCCGGTTCGTTCTATTGGCCCCCTTCCGCCGTGTAAATCGCACAGCATTCGTGCGTCTTGAAGTGGTGGATCTCCAGCTTTTCCCTTGGACCCGCGCTTTTTCTTTTCGAAAGAAATAGCGCCTAGAATCGCCTGCAAAGACCGTTTGCCAGGATCCCGCCGCAATGTTTCGAGCCCGTTACGCCGTCTTTCTCAGCCTCTCCGTTCTTACCGCGATCTTCTTCGTCCTGATGTTCGCCGTGAACGTGCATTTCTTCTGGCCCTTCGTGGTCCTGGCCGCCCTGTCTGTCACGGGCATCCGCGACCTGGTCCAGAAGCGGCACTCGATCCTGCGAAATTACCCGGTGATGGGGCATTTCCGGTTCCTGTTCGAGGCGATCCGGCCGGAGATGCGCCAGTACTTCTTTGAAAGCAATCAGGACGGCAGGCCGTTTTCCCGCGAACGGCGGTCGCTGGTCTATGACCGGGCCAAGGACATCGAAGGCAATGTCCCCTTCGGCACGGAATATGACGTTTATGACGACGCCTATTCCTGGGTGAACCATTCCATGGTGCCGTGCGGTCACGGCACCAGCGATTTCCGGGTCACAGTCGGCGGACCCGACTGTACCCGGCCCTATTCGGCATCGCTGTTCAACATTTCCGCCATGAGCTTCGGCTCGCTATCGGCCAACGCGATCCTCGCCCTCAACACGGGCGCCCGGATGGGCGGCTTTGCCCATGACACCGGCGAGGGCAGCGTGTCGCGCTATCACCGCCAGGGCGGCGGCGACCTGATCTGGGAACTCGGTTCGGGCTATTTCGGCTGCCGCGCCGATGACGGCACGTTCGATCCGGAAAAATTCAAGGCGCAGGCCGGAAACGAGCAGATCAAGATGATCGAGATCAAGCTCAGCCAGGGGGCGAAGCCCGGCCACGGCGGGGTTCTGCCGGCGCCGAAGGTCACGGAAGAGATCGCCGAAGCCCGCGGCATCCCGGTCGGCGTCGAATGCGTCTCGCCGGCCGGCCACTCGGCCTTTTCCACACCGCTGGAACTGATGGAGTTCATCGCCACGCTGAGACGGCTTTCGGGCGGCAAGCCGGTCGGCTTCAAGCTCTGCCTTGGCCACCGCTGGGAATTCATGGCCATCGCCAAGGCCATGCTGAAGACCGGCATCAAGCCGGACTTCATCGTGGTCGACGGGGCGGAGGGCGGCACCGGGGCGGCACCGGTGGAATTCACCAACCGGCTCGGCACGCCGCTGCGCCAGGGCCTGACCTTCGTGCACAACGTGCTGGTCGGCACCGGGCTGCGCGGCGACATCCGGATCGGCGCCAGCGGAAAACTGATCAGCGCCTTCGATATCGCGGGCGCCCTGTCGCTCGGCGCCGACTGGGTCAACTGCGCCCGCGGCTTCATGTTCGCGCTCGGCTGCATCCAGTCGCAGAGCTGCCACACCAACAGATGCCCGACCGGGGTCGCCACCCAGGACAGGAAACGCCAGCAGGCGCTGGACGTGCCGGACAAGGCGACGCGCGTCTTCAACTTCCACCGCAACACGCTGAAGGCCGTGGCCGAATTCACCGCCGCCGCCGGGCTCCGCCACCCGAACGAATTCCGGCCGGAATTCATTTATCTGCGCGAAGGCCACCGCCAGGTCCTGCCGGCAAGTGCTGCCATGACCTGGCTCAGGGAAGGGCAATTGCTCGACGATGAATATATTCCGGGCTTCACCACCTACTGGATGATGGCCCAGGCGGAAAGTTTCGACCCGGTGAAAACGGTTTCCGAGATCAAGGAAACCGATGGCTGATCAGGGTGCTGGACGCCGCCGGCCGGCGAAGCGCGCCTCTGAGAGACCGGCCCTGCCTGCCACTGTTCGTGCCGGTCCATCCTCACACATCAGATTGCAGGCGCCTTGCCCCGGATTGCGAGCGCCTGATTTTCCTCTTTTGGTTGCGGACTCACCCATGGATTGAAATAAAAATTTCCGCCTCTCGTAGAATTACCATAGTTCAATTTTCAAAAAACGTTTTAATTTCCAATACGTTTGTAACACTCTTACCATTTTCCCGGATTTCTTTTCGTTTTTTTCCTTTCCGGGATCGACTCAGGACCATTTTGTCTTAATATCAATTTCGTGGTGCACCGCACCCTCCCATGCGGTGCCACGACAAGACAGGACCATACCTCATGCTGTACACTGCCTACGTGGCCGTGTGCCTTGCTTCCGTACCGGTCCAGGACTGCAACAGAGATACGGCGCTCGACTGGATGGTGGCGCCAGGGCAATATTCCCTGTCCTATTGCATGGTCCATGGACAAAGATACGCCGCCACGTCCGGCATCGTTCACGATGGCGAGATCGTGAAGGTCTATTGCAAGGCTCCCGACCAGTTCAGAACGACCGGTTGACCGGCTTCTCCCCTGACACAACAAAAAAATCCGGGCAGCCCATCGTGACGGTCCGGATTTTTTTAACGTTCGCTCCGGTCCCGGATCAGACCGGGTCAAGAACCAGTGCGGACAGGCAAACATCCCTCCGGCCCCGGCCAGCCTTCACCCCCCGTCGGCTGATCCCTCTGCGTCCGGCGTCTCGCCGGGCCAGGTCACGACATGGTCCTCATATTCCTCGATGGACATGCCGGCTTCGCTGACAGCGCGGCCGCGCACGGAGATGCCGGCCTGGTGGACCGTTTCGGGATCACCGGAAACGAGCGGATGCCACCAGTAGAGGTCCCTGCCCTCGCGCACCAGGCGATAGGCACAGGTCGGCGGCAGCCAGGTCAATGTATGGACCTCCTCGACCGTCAGCTGGATGCAGTCAGGAATGGTTTCGGCCCGGTTTTCATAATCCCGGCAGCGGCAGGTATCGCAGTCGAGCAACTCGCAGGCGACATCGGTCCACACGATCTCGCCGGTGTCCCAGTCCTCCAGCTTGTTCAGGCAGCAGCGGGCGCAGCCGTCGCACAGCGATTCCCATTCCGCCTGGCTCATGTCCTGCAGGCGTTTCGTCCGCCAGAACGGCGGTTCCTCGGGATTTTGCGGCAAGCCAATTGATTTCATCTGCCGTTTCTAGTTCCTTTACGGTAAAATCCTGGGTGCGACCCAGGTCGACGTAGCATCGATTTAACAGCGCCAGCAAGCAGGATCCGATGGCAAGCGACGACAAGTCCGGAAAAGAACTGCCCGACGGAAAGCCGGCTGCGGAGGTTCGCCCGGGGGACCGCCGGGATGCGGACGGCCTCCCCGAAACGGCCCGGCCTTCTCGGAAACGCGCATTCTCGATGCTGCTCCTGTCGGCGGATGCCTGGGTCGACACCTTTCTCTGGCACCTTCTGACCACCATTCGCCGCGGCTACGAGCGCTACGACGTTTTCCTGCGCCGGTTCCGCGCCCGCGGGATCTGGCGCGCGCTCAACGAGCTGGCCTGCGACGGCCTCACCTACGGCCTGGCCGGCCTTGTCGTCATGCTCGCCTTCGCCCAGCCGGCGATGGAGGAGACGCGCCATTCGGACTGGCGCACGACGGACGACTTCGCCGTAACCTTCCTCGACCGCTTCGGCAAGGAAATCGGCAAGCGCGGCATCGTCCTGAACGACACGGTGCCGCTTGACGAGATCCCCGACAACCTGATCAAGGCGACGCTCGCCACCGAAGACCGGCGCTTTTTTTATCATATCGGCATCGACGTCATGGGCACCGTCCGCGCCATGGTGGAAAACGCCCGGGCCGGAGGCGTCGTCCAGGGCGGGTCCACGATCACCCAGCAGCTTGCCAAGAACCTGTTCCTGACCAACGAACGGACGCTGGCCCGCAAGATCAAGGAAGCCTACCTGGCGCTCTGGCTGGAAGCGAACCTGACCAAGCAGGATATTCTCAAGCTCTATCTCGACCGGGCCTACATGGGCGGCGGCGTGTTCGGCGTGGCGGCAGCGTCGGAATTCTATTTCAACAAGAATGTCCGTGAACTGACCCTTGCGGAAAGCGCCATGCTCGCCGGCCTCTACAAGGCGCCCGCGAAATACGCGCCGCACATCAACCTGCCTGCGGCCCGCGCCCGGGCCAACGAGGTGCTGACCAACATGGTCGAGGCAGACCTCCTGACCGAGGGACAGGTGATCGGCGCAAGGCGCAATCCGGCGGTCGCCGTCGACCGGAGCCAGGACCAGTTGCCGGAATATTACCTCGACTGGGCTCTGGAGGAGGTGAAGAAACTCGCGCGCAGCCGTCCCGCCCTGGCGCGGGACCGGATCGTCACCGTCCGGACCACGCTTGATCCCGCCTTGCAGAAACAGGCGGATCTCGCCGTGGAAACGGTCCTCAGGGAAAACGGCAAGGCCCGCGATGTCGGCGAATCCGCCATGGTGGCCATGCAGACCGACGGCGCCGTGGTCGCGATGGTCGGCGGGCGTTCCTATGGCGAAAGCCAGTTCAACCGGGCCGTCTATGCCCTGCGCCAGCCCGGATCGTCGTTCAAACCCTTCGTCTATATGGCCGCCTTCATGAACGGCTACAGCAAGGACAGCGTCGTGCCGGACGCGCCGCTTTGCATCGGCAACTGGTGCCCGCGCAACTACGGCCGAAGCTATCGCGGCGCGGTGAGCCTGAAACTGGCGCTGACCAAGTCGATCAACATCGTCCCGGTGCGCCTGGCCCAGGCGATCGGCCGCGAGAAGATCATCGAGACCGCCTATGCCATGGGCCTGACCCATGAACTGGAAAACGTGGTGACCCTGCCCATCGGATCGTCCGAGGTGTCGGCGATCGACATGGCGGGATCCTATTCCGTATTTGCCAACGGCGGCTTCAAGGCCACGCCCTATGCGATCCTGGAGGTGAAGAACACGAAGGGCGAAACGCTCTACGACCACGCCCGGGACGATCCTCCGCACAAGCGCGTCCTGCCCGCGGACAAGGTCGCGGAAATGAATGAAATCCTGGTCAACGTGGTCGAGGCGGGCACCGGCCGCAGGGCCCGGGTCGACGGCGTCGTGGCGGCGGGCAAGACCGGAACCACTTCGGCCTACAGGGATGCCTGGTTCGTCGGCTATACCGGCAATTTCTCCGCCGCCGTCTGGATGGGCAACGACGACTTCACCTCCACCCGAAGGGTCACCGGCGGCAGCCTGCCGGCCATGATCTGGCAGAAATTCATGGCCTATGCCCATGAAAACGTCGAACTGGCCCCCATGCCCGGCGTGGACGCGGAGAGCCTGCAGCGCGTTCCGGTCGCGAAAGCGGAAGATGGCGAAGACACGCGGGCCCAGCCCCGGCTGCTGACCCGTGAAACCCAGGAACTTCTTGAAACCATCGGCAAGGCCCTGAAGGCACTCGGACCGGTTGCCGCCGTGGCCGATCCGCAAAATTCCGCCCGATCCCCGACCAGCGTGGCGGCCGTGCGATGACGGCGCCCCTGAAGCAATTCGGCGAGGCGGACTGGTACGAGACCGACCTGCCGCCAATCCTGCGGCCGCAACGGCCCCGACCCTTGCGGGCGCTGGCGATCCTCGTCCTCGTCCTGTTTTCCGGCGCGCTGATCGGAATATCGTCCGCCTATTTCATCATCGAGCGGGAACGCCCGCTGATGGCGGTCAAAATCGGCCCCTGGGAGACCTATCCTGACGCCGGCACGGCGGACGCCGATCCGTATTCGGTCGCCATCTACACCAGAGGCGCGAAGATCCCGCTCGCTTCCGGCGAGGGGGTGGAGCTGATCGCCCGCACGGACAGCGCCGGAAACAAACTTCTGCCCATGTGCCGCTATCGGATCCACGGCCAGACGCCCACGGCCCGGCTGTGGACACTGACGGCAACCAACAGCTCCGGACGGCTGGTGGAAACCCTGCCCGGACGCAGCGATCTCACCAGCCGGCAATTGCTGCGCGAGCCGGACGGCAGTTTCGAGATCACCGCATCCACCACACCCCAGCCGGGCAACTGGCTGCCGCTCGCCGCGGCTCCCTTCACCACGGAAGGGTTGCTGTTCAATCTGAGGCTCTATGACGCCCCCGTCTCCACCGGCTCCGCGCTGAAAGGCGTTACCATGCCCGCCATCGACCTGGTCGACTGCCTATGATCCTGTCCCGCATGGCCAAACCGCATGGTGCCCTGACCCGGTTCGCGACAATTCGCGGGAGCCGCCGAAGCGGTCCGGGGAACCTGATCACCGGCCTTCTGGCGGTTCTCTCGCTCGCCGCCATCGTTCATATTCTCGTTGTGCTCACGATCCCGCAAAACGCCACCCACAGCGCCTACAGCAACGCGGCCAGGTTCGGGCCGGACCGCGCGTTCAACCTGCTGCCGGACGTGGTTCCCGGCGCCGAGCCCCTGCCCGGCCTGGACCCGGCCATGAAACACGCCCTGTGCCGGTACCAGCTCGACGACGGCCCGGTCCTGTTCACCGCCAGCATCCCGGTCCCGTTCTGGTCGATGGGGCTGTTCAACACCAGGGGCGACACCATCTACAGCGTGAACAACCGCACCGCGGGCTCCGAAACCCTGTCCATGCTGGTCCTGACCACGGAGCAATTGTCGATCCTGCGCGAAAATCCGCCGGAAAACCTGGACGACCTGATCGTGATCGAGACGGAAAACACGGAAGGTTTCGCCCTGTTGCGCGCCTTCGTGCCGCATCCGAGCGAGGCCGGACAGATCGGCAGGGCACTCCACGCCGCAAGTTGCGGGCTCCTGAGATAAGCCTTCGGCCTATTTCTTCGGCGGCGGGGCTTCCGTGCCCCAACCGGTATAGATCCTGGACCTTTTCGGATTCTTCTCCAGGGCGCTGCGGTTGTCGGGCGGACAGCCGTTTTCGGCCAGGATCACCTCGGTTTCCATCTTCTTGATGGCCGTGTTGACCTGCCAGAGACGGTCGCCGGACGGTGTTTCGATCTCCAGGCTGTCGAGCGCGGTCCGGTAGGCCTTGATCCGGTACCGGAGGGCCTGGGCCACCCACTTGATCATCACCTGGTTTTCCCAGACCCGGGCCTTGGCGCCCGTGTAGAGCTCCTCGGTCGTCAGCCTCTTGGCTTCCAGGCTGCGAATGCGTTCCTGGTCCGCTTCCGTAACCCGGAGTGCGACCTCGCAGAACGGCCAGACCAGCTTGGTGTCCCCCCTGGCATCCGCGGTTATCCGGTCGTAGCGGGCGTCGCTGGACTGGAACTTGTCGGATCTCAGGAAGAGGTAATAGAGGTCCGGCGGAACACGGCCCTCGACCTCCGGCAGAATGCGCGTGCGCGCCAGTTCCACGACCGAGCCGCCGATCCAGTCTTTTGTCCAGGGCGGACGGATCAGGGTCCAGCCGCGATCGCGCAGCAGCTTTTCGTCATTGGTGTAGTTGAACTTGGAGACCGGGTCGCCGCGTTCGCGCGCCGCCAGTTCACCGGCCGCGGGCATGGCCCTGTCATGGATCACCGATGGCCGGGCCCGGTCGAAATCACCGGTCGGCCGGGAACAGCCGGCTGCAAGTGCGCACAGGAGTGCCGCAGCGACATGGGCGCAGCGCGTGATACCGGACCGTGCCGGCTCCCGCTTCCTCAGGCGCGCAGACCCCGCCTGGCCCATCGTTTTCATGCCCATCGGGCGGTCTCCGCATCTAGGCCCCTACGGCCTGATGTCAGCCGGAGACTTGTTATCCGTTAATCGCGATCTGGAACGGCAGGTCCGGCCTTATGACCGATGGTCCCGATTCGCGCCGACAGATCAAGTGCCAACCTCTCGTAACGCACACCGGGAAAGAGAATGACCTCCCCGCGCTGTTCCGGCCTGGAAGAGCCGGCGTTGTTTCGATGGGGTCCGACGCGCGAAGCGGGCCTCGGCGCGGATGCAAAATCCAACAAGGTGCCCATCGTCTACTCCTTCTGTTCCGAGCCGGCATCAATGGGAGCCGGCATGGGTCAAACGGGCGACGCATTACTCCTGAAGATTCAATTAGGAGTTCCTCAGGGTTAACAGGATGCTAACGCTTTCATTCTAATTTTGCGAAACAGAGCCGGAAGGCCGACTTGTCATTTTGTTGTGCGTAGACGAGTGCCATGAGACACGAGCCGTTTCTTTCAGAGGCAGAGCCTCAATCTCCCGAACATCGGCGCGCGAGGTCCGTCCCGGCCGGACAGGACAGCCTGCTGCTCTCCGCCGTGGAACTGTTCGTCAGCATCGAACGGCACGACCGGAGAGAAATCTCTGTTTTTCAAGAGCTTGGCGAAAACCTCCTGGCCCGGACATCCGACCGCGACCGGCGCCGGATCGCGTGTCTCCTGGTCCGTCATCCGGATGCGCCGGAAAACATCCTCGCCCGGCTCGCCGGCGACCGCGATCCGCTGACCGCCTATCCGGTGCTTCGTCATGCCGCCGCGATACCTGAGGATATCCTGATCATGCAGGCCGAGCGGGGCCCCGACAGCCTGCGCAGGGCGATCGCCGGCCGCGGCAGCCTCAGCGAATCGCTCGTCCGGACCCTGGCAGACCATGGCGGCCCGGAGGTGATCCGGATCCTCATGGAGCGGGACGATGTCTCCCCGGACAGCCAACTGCTCGACGCCATCGAAGGCCGGGGCGAGATCATGGCCGCACTGGGCACCGATCTGGCGGCGCGGGGGGTTCTTTCCTCCGATCATCTGATATCGAACTTCCTGCACCTGACGCGCGAACTGAAAGCCGAGGCCATCGCCTGCGCGGAACTGGCAAACCTGGTGGAGGTTTCCAGCCAGGGCCCGGGCCGGGCGCCGAGGCCGGTGTTCAAGGCGCATCTCCTCGACATGCTGCAAAAGGCGGCCATGGCCGGACCGGCCGGTCCGTTCGCCACCGATCTTGCCTTTACCCTCGGCCTGCCGGAGGCGACCGCGGCACGCATGCTGTCCGAAGACGGCGGCGAGGCGCTGGCTATCGCCTTCAAGGCGCTTGGCTTCAGCGAGGCCCGGATCGCATCCCTGCTGGTCCGCCTGATCGGAGACACCCGGTCCCTCAACGAGATCCGGCGGCTGATCCAGATCGCCTCGAACATCAGCGACGGCGCCGCCCGCCTGATGGTCCGCCGCTGGGTCGCCAGGGATACCCTCGGTCTCCCGGCCGGCACGCCCGCACCGGTCTACCAGGAGGCGCAACGCGCAGGCACGGCCTCGACGGCAGCGCCGAAAAAGGCACCGGTGCACGAGACGGTTCCGGAGGACACAGGAACCGTGACGGATTTCAAGAAGCGGGCGTAAGCGGCCTTTCGCCGGACCGAACACCGGCCGCAGGCAGGCGGGAAGCCGCAGCGGTGCCGGCGTAAGGCGTGATCATTTCGGGTCTTCGGCCGGGTGACCCGGACCTCGGGGCTTGCCCGGCGCGGTGTCCTTCATGATGATTTCGCGGTGCGGATAGGGAATGGCGATGCCGTTCTCCTTGAAGGTGTCCCAGAGGGCGATCAACACCTGGCCGCGAACGTTGGTCAGGCCTTTTTGGGGATCGTCGATCCAGAACCGCAGGACGAAATCCAGCGACGAGTCGCCGAAGCCGGTCAGCCAGCAGACCGGGGACTGCGCCGTTTCGACCCGCGGCACGGTCTTTGCCGCGGCGACCGCCAGTTCGGTGACCTTGTGCGGGTCGGCCTCGTAGGAGACGCCGAAATTGACGTCGAGCCGCACCAGCTCGTCGCTGAACGACCAGTTGATCACCCGGTGAGTGATGAAATCCTCGTTCGGAATGAGATACTCGCGGCCGTCGCGGGTGACGACCGATACGAACCGCGCCCGCAACTCCCTGATCCAGCCGAAGGTGCCTTCCAGCGAGATCGTGTCGCCCGGCTTGATCGACTTGTCGAGCAGGATGATGATGCCGGAAATGAAATTCGAGATCACCTTCTGCAGGCCGAAACCGATGCCCAGGCCCACGGCGCCGGAGAACACCGTCAGCGCGGTCAGGTCGATGCCGACGGAGGACAGGGCGACGGTCGCGGCAAGCAGGATCAGGCCGATCTTGACGATCTTGCCGATCAGGACGCGGATCGACGGTGTCAGTTCGTCGGACCTCTGGACCTGATTGTCGAGGAAACGGCCGACGACCACGGCGATCCAGACAGCCAGGAACAGGAACAGGGCGGCTTTCAGAACCAGCAGCGCCGACAACCGCATCTGTCCGATGGACAGGGAAAGACTGTCCAGGAAGGCCACCGCTTCGTCGTCGAGACTGAGGATCACCAGCGCGGCATAGGTCCAGGCCAGCCAGCTGAGCACGCGGGCCAGCAGGCGGTTGCGGATCACCCGCGACAGAACGGAGACGAACAGCCAGGCGACCGACAGGGACAGCGTCATGGCGATGAAATGGCTGCGGCTCGGCCAGGTGAGGCTGCGCATGATGCCGAGGGTGGCGAACAGGAATGCGGTGAACAGGATCCAGTCGATGCGCCGGAGCAGCGCGATCACGACCCGCAGCAGGCCGGGTTTGCCCTTGATCGCGCGCGCCCGTTCCTCCAGCTTCGGCTCGATACGCCAGCCGAGCACCCTTGCCGTCAGGAACAGCACGGCGATGATCGCCGCCTGGTAGAAGAACCAGGGCGTCATCAGATAGCCGAGCAGCGCGCGTGCCCAGTACAGCAATTCACCGATGAACCCGTGGGTTTCCATTCGCGGTATCCGGCGTCTGTGGCGCGCGGGCCCGAACACACCGGGCCAAGGTCCATCCGCGCCATCCAGTTTGCACCAACACTATCAACGATTTGCCCGAACGGCCATGTCAGGGTCCGCGGTCGGGTTGCGTGCCATTAAAACCGGAACAGGCCTTTTGCCGGATCATCCTTTTTGTCCGTGTCCGGATCCTGCGCAAGCGGCAGGTCGACGGCCCCGTCCCTGGCCTCGATGTCCACCACCCAGTAATCCGGGTCCATGCGCGCTTCGCGGTCAAGACGGCCGTCGATCGCCGTCTTGTCGGTGCGGTCCAGGATCTTCTCGAACAACCGGCCCTGGGGGTGGTCGGAAAACATGGCCTGGGGAGCAGGCCCGTAGAGGTCCAGCGTGCCGTCGAGCCGATCGACGACGACAAAAATGGCGCCGGCCTCCGCGGCCCCGCGTTTCGAAACGGCCGCAAAGCCGCTGCCGTTGAAGGTCTTGCGCACCAGGGCGCTCACGAAAAAGTCGGATGTGACGCGCATGCAGGCCTTCGTGTGCGGGACGCCGCCTGGCATCCACGGGTTCGGCGGATCAGTTCCCGATCTTGCGGCCGCTGACGCTTTCCAGCCGGGCAACAAGGTCCGGGGATACCTTTCCGGTGATCGGCAGGTCCCAGTTGAGCTGGAACCGCTTGATCGCAATTTCCGTATTTTCGCCCATGACCCCGTCGTCCTGCAAGGGGCCGTAGCCCAGGTCCGACAGCAGTTTCTGGATCCCGGCGATCCGCAGGTCGGCAGCGGGCCCGGCCTCCGCCGGGGCAACCGTCGCCGGCTCCCCGATCCCGATTCCGCCGGCAGTCGGCTTTTGCCTCGGAACCGGTACGGAGGGCGTGGCAGGCACCGCTCCCTGAAGCGTGATCCGCGCCAGCAAGGCCTCCGTCGGCCTGCCGGTCTCCGCCTCGCCATGCTCGCGCTCATAGATACGGATCGCCTGTTCGGTCGCGGGGCCGCTGATGCCGTCAAGCGGGCCGTTGTAAAGGCCCTGGCGGCGAAGAGCGGTCTGCAGATCAAGCACCAGCTGGGAAGCCTGCTGGATTGGCATTCCCCGGCGGCCTTCCGGCTCGATCATTCCAGGAGCGTCATTCGCCCAGTCCCGCGTCACGAACAGGGGCGCGGGGTGCCGGCCCGACTGCAGGCCAAGGGCATTGGCCACGATGAGGCATCCGGTCAATGCCATCACCACGGTCCCGCCGGCGGCCACAGGATTGTCCCGGGCAATGCCACCGACACGACCGGTCATGGTGCCCTCTTCCTCCTGGCCCTCTTGACGGCGTTTCCGGCTCATGTCCCCCTCTCCGTCATAGACCCGCCCTGCGTTGCGGAACGTTCCGGGCCTGGCTGATCAGGGTTTGGGCGATCAGGGTCTGCGCCCTGCCCTTTCCGGCGCCTGCGGGAAGCCTCAGACCGATAACCAGCCCGCCGTCCGCGAGCGCATCGCACGACAGGCTGCCGCCGTGAAGTCCGGCCAGCCCTCCGGCAATGGCAAGATTTTCGCAGTCCGGCCCGGCTTCAAGCGGTCCGGGCGCCCCCTTTCGGCGCACGGCGCCGAATTCCTGAGGCCCATAGACCGGTGTTCCATCCTTTTGCGCAACCAGGACCTCGATCAGGACACCGCCCTCCTCGCGCCGCCCTGTCACCAGAACGGTGCCCTCCGGCCTGGCCGCCTGGAGGGCACAGGACAGGAGATCCAGCGCGATCTGCCGAAGCGCCTTTCGATCCGCGGGGATGCGCGGCAGGTCGAGCCCGCCGCAGGTTTCCAGAATCACATTGCGGCGGTCGGCCACGGGGGCAAGCATGGCCCGGCAGTTCTCCAGGATCCCTTCAAGGTCGACCGGTTCTATGGAAAGGCTGCCCGGCCCGGCTTCGAGGCGTGTCACCCCGTCCCGGCTTTGAACCGCCTGCAGCGCTTCCAGGCCGGACCGGTGGATCAGGTCCGCATATTCCCGTCCCTGCGCCCAGCCGTCTTTTCCATATGCCGATTTGCGCAGCAGATCGGCGTAGTTGACGATATCCGCAAGGGGATTTTCCAGATCGTCCAGGCCGATGGACAGGCGCCCGGCCGTCCCGCTGCCGTTTTCTTTTCCCGCAGCTTTTCCGTTTTCCTCGAACCCGGCCTCTTTCAGCGTCAGAATCAGACCGTCGGTTTCCGTCGCCGGTGCCGGCCTCCTGACCTGCAGACGGAACGGGACATATTCGGCGATCCCTTCCTCGCCCGGCAGGCTGACACCTTTTCTCAGGCGCACGCGAAGCTGCACCGGTTCGCCCGCGGCACGGGCCTCGGCCAGAGCGGTCAGATAATGCGGCCGGTCGGCGACAAGGAGCCGCTGGAACAGCCAGTCGCCGGACGTCTGGCGGCGGGTCAGGCCCAGCAATTCCTCCAGCGGACCGCCGAGAACCCTGACCGTGCCGTCCGCAAGGCAGAGGCAGGCAATCTCCTGCGTGCTGTCGTTGAGTTGACGCCAGCGGCCTTCGCCTGCAGCCATCAGTTGCCGGGCGCGGCGCTGGTCGAGCGCGAGGCGAAGCGCCAGAACGGTCATGTAGAGGCAGGCGGCCAGAGCCGAAAGGAGCATGGCGCCCGGGTCGGGCGCCCGGGAAAAGGCAGGAAGGTCAGGCAGAATTGCCAGAAGCGCCAGGAGCCCGGCACAGGCTGCGCACACGGCCACAATGATTCGGCGCGTTCCCGACAGGGCCGCTTCCATCGGCACCACCGCGAACCAGACCAGCGCGAAGGAGGACAGGCCGCCGGTGACCGCGCAAAGTCCGGCAAGGAAGCCCGCGAACAGGGCCGCGGACAGCCCGTAGGCCCGTTCCAGATTGCCCGACTGGATCAGATAAAGCGCCAGGGGCCACTGGCCGAGCATGAAGGCCAGCAGAAATGCCAATGCCAAAGACGTCGGACCGGCAAGTGCCAGATGCAGCGGCAGGATAATCAGGGCGGCGGTGCCGCTGATGAAGCAACTGGCCAGAAACGCCTTGTGCCGCGGGCGCTGCCACGGGTCATCGCAGACCGAGGGATGGAGATAGCCATCCAGCTGTCCGTAGAAATTCTGCAATACGTCTGAAAGCTGGATCAGAAAGTTACGCACTACACTACTGCCAGGCCTGATACGCGGCCGAATTGGAACCCTGTCTGCCTTTATTTTCCAGCCGACCACTTAAGGAACGATAAAGGATAAGCCCGACGGAGCCATTTCCGGGAAAAAATATGTGGCGCGAGGCGCTTGGCGGTCATTCGGTAAAATTCGAATCAAATGCGCTGAAAATTTGCCTCAAACATCTGTCGTATTTGATGAAAAAGCGTCCCCGCAATGAAACAGGGCGTTTCAATGTCGCTGTTACAGTGCGAGCCATAACAAAAGCGATGCCGTCTGGGCGGACGAGCTCGCTGGAAGCGATCGAACTGAAAATGGGTAGCAGCATGTTCTTTCTACTGAGAACAGCCTTTTGGCTGACACTTGTCCTGGTCCTGATCCCACTCGGATCGACCACGGACGAAAGCGAGACAGGCAAGGTCGATCCGGTCGCGGCCTATTCCGCAGCCTCGGCTGCGGTGAGCGATTTCGGCGGCTTCTGCGGCCGCAACCCGCAGGCCTGCGAGACCGGCGGCGATGCCATCGCCATGATCGGCGCCCGGGCACGAGACGGCGCGCGGATCGTCTATGAGTTTCTGGATACGCAGATCACGGAGCAGGACGCCGGCGGCCAGCCGCAAAATGAACCGCACCGGCCCCTGATCACCGGAGCCATCTCCAATGGCACACTGACTGCGCAGGATCTGGCCCAGCCCTGGCAGGGTCACAACAAAAGCGTCTCCGCAAAGGAGATCGAGATTGGGCCGGTTCCCCGGCCCAACCCGCGGTCGGGTTCCCGAACCTGACCCCGGGGCCGTTGTTCGACCCCGGTCGCTTCCGGGACGAATGAACGGCTGTTTGCGCCCCCGCTTGCCCGGACCGGCAACGGCCATCAGGCCAATTCCGGACCGGACCGACGGCTCTACTTAGGCGGTACATGCCGCTGCGCCGCAGGTGAACAGCTGCCCACTTTGCCTGCGGCGTCTTTTCCTTCCCGGTTTCGCGATTTCCCCCGGGCATGTGCCCCGATATCGGCCTTGTTGGCAAAGCTTTTGAGCGCTGCTGTGCCACACAGGTTTAAATCGCCGGCCTGCCAAGCTATATGATTGTCCTGTTCTCCGATTTTGCTGACGGGCCATGACCACATCCCTTGACGATATTCTTGAGACCTTCGATTTCCTCGATGACTGGGAAGACCGGTACAAATACCTGATCGATCTCGGCAGAGAGCTTCCAGGGCTGCCGGAGGAAGAAAAAAACGATACCAACAAGGTGCGCGGCTGCGTGTCCCAGGTCTGGCTGGTGACGGACGTCGGCCATAGCTCTTCCGGAGAGCCGGTCATTTCCTACCGTGGCGACAGCGACGCCCTGATCGTTCAGGGGCTGGTCGCCGTGGTGCTTGCGCTTTATTCGGGAAAAACGGCCCAGGAGATCCTCGACACCGACGTGGACGGTGTCTTTGCCAAGCTCGGGCTGAAGGAACACCTGACGCCGCAGCGGTCCAACGGCCTGAAATCCATGGTCGCACGGATCCAGTCCGATGCCCGCGAGGCGCTGGCAGCCGCCTGAGCGCCACAGCCGGGCCTGCGCCGGCCGGCAAACCGAATCACCCGGCAGCCTTCGACATAAAAAAAGCTGCCCGGCAAGCGGACAGCTTTTTCATTCAATAAAACGGCAGGACCGGCCGGCCGCTTACTTGGAGCGCTTGCGCTGCTGGCCCAGGCCCATCTTCTTGGCGAGTTCGGAGCGGGCCGCGGCGTAATTCGGCGCCACCATCGGATAGTCCGGTCCCAGATCCCACTTTTCCCGGTATTCTTCCGGGGTCATGTCGTAGTGGGTGCGCAGGTGACGCTTCAGCGATTTGAACTTCTTGCCGTCTTCCAGACAGATGATGTAGTCCGGCATGACCGACTTCTTGATCGGCACGGCCGGCTTCAACGGCTCCGGCTCAGGCTCCTGAGCTGCGGAAGACGTCCGCTGCAGGGCGCCATAAACCTCATTGATCAAGTTCGGCAGGTCCGTCGAAGCAACAGTGTTGTTGCTTACATACGCGGACACGATGTCAGCCGTAAGGTCAATAAGGTTCGCATCTACTGGACTATCAGTCATCTCTCACCCATTTTTTTCCTGTTTGGAAATATCTCTCTTGAAGCCACGCAAGCTGCTTAACGCATATAGTATCTTAAATAGATAGATACTTGCGTGCCGCCAAATCAAAAATGATTCTACTTTGCAGGCAACGGTTGCGTTTTTATATACGCGACATTCGAAGCGGACAACCCCCAAAAAGTCCGAATTACAGTATTTTTCCAATTAAACGAAAATGTGAGAAAATAATGGCGAACCCCTAGTCCTCAGTCATTTTAATAGAACTGCCAGTAAAATAATCATCCTGGTGCAGGCACTATCGGGACATGCCGCAGCCTCATCCGCAGGCTCCGGCGCATGAAAAACAAGGCCCGGCAGTCGTTGACCCGCAAGGACACATTGCAAACAGGACGCTATCCGGTCGGGACATCCGGTGCGGAAGCACAGGGAGCCAGATACTGAAAACGTCGTCGGGCGCCACCGCTCGGGACGATCGGAGGGACTTCCAGGAAGATACGGACCGGAACAACCCGGCCCTTTCCGTTTTCCATCCCTGACGCCGACACCCTCAAAAAGCATCGGGAGACCGGGGAATTTGGCGATTCGGCGGGTTCCCCGGATAAAAAGGGTTTTTAGGCGCTGTGTTGGGAATACGCAAGCGTGGACGGTCGCCTCCGGCACAAGTAATCGCCAGTCAAGCCTTTGCCGCCCTGGAAACATCCGCTAACCGCGGCGCACTCCCATGGGAAGATAAACAGCCCGATAGCTCCACTCACGCGGCAATTTCTTCAGGCACGGGCTTTCTCAAAATTGAAAACCTTGCAAGACAACACTCACCCGGTCGTCAAAAAGTATATATTCGCAAATTTTACGACCCCTGATTGGGTTACGCTTTGTTTTTATTTTGTCCGTACTGTTTACGGACTCAATGCCATGCCGAGACTGCCCGGATTTGACAATGCAACCATACAGTACTGCACAAAAACAGCAGACAGTTGCCGAAAGGGAATACCCGAACGTCGACTTCCGGGCCCTTGCCGAATGCAGTTCCGACGTGGTTCTGCAGATCGGACCGGGCGGGGATCTGCTTTATATCTCCCCATCGGCAACCGACCTTCTCGGATGGAGCCTGCAGGAACTTTTCGACCGGCACTGGGAACTCGTCTACGGGGACGACCGTGCGTGGCTGCTTGAAAAAAGCCATCAGCTGACTTCAGGCGAGCAGGAACAGAGCCGCTCGTCCTTCCGGGTCCTCACGAAATCGGGCAAGTTCCTGTGGGTCGAGGGCGCCGGGCGCCGGCTCTTTGATGCCTGCGGGCGGCCGAACGGGTTCGTCGTCTCCCTGCGGGATATTACCATCCGCAAGAAGCTTCAAGCCGAACTGGAAAGGCTGGCGCGCACCGACGGACTGACCGGACTTGCCAACCGGAGGGTATTCGATGAAACGCTGGAACAGGAATGGAAGATCGCCCGGCGCGAGAAAACCTGCCTGAGCCTGCTGATTGCGGATCTCGATCATTTCAAGCTGCTGAACGACGCGTACGGGCATCAGGCCGGCGACGAGTGCCTGAAAGCGGTCGCCCGTGTCATTGCCTCGGCAATCCACCGGCCGGCGGATCTGGCCGCACGCTACGGCGGGGAGGAACTTGCCGTCATCCTGCCGCGCACCCGCGAGGACGGCGCCCGTACGATCGCGGAACATATCCGCAAATCGATCGCGGGCCTCGGCATTCCCCATATGGAGAACCGGGATCACGGTCATGTGGCGACCGCCTCCGTCGGCGTTGCCAGCTTCCTGTGCCTCGACCCGTCTCGCCCCGCGACCCATCACGCGCTGCTCGGCGCCGCCGACCGGGCGCTCTACAAGGCCAAGGAGGACGGCCGCAACCGGGTGGCGTTTTCGAAGCTTGTCTTGGAAGAGGCCGGCGCTGTACCCTAGATTCGCGCGTCTTCACATCGCTCTCGCCACGAAGTGAGCAGACTTCCCTTGCCTGCGGACCCTGCCGGGCCTATGTCCGGACAGAGCAAATCCGGGCAGGAGCGAGAGTTCATGGGCGATACGGACACGACAGACCAGGGCCGCGCAGGCACTTCGGACAAGGTCGTCAAGAGCCAGGCCGAATGGCGGGACCAGCTGACACTGGAACAGTATTACGTCACCCGCCAGAGCGGAACGGAGCGGCCGTTTACCGGCCCCTACTGGAACAGCTTCGAGCACGGGCAGTATGACTGCATCTGCTGCGGACAGCCGCTGTTCAAGTCGGATACGAAGTTTGACGCCGGATGCGGCTGGCCAAGTTTCTTTGAGGCCGTTTCTCCCGATGCGATCACGGAAATCGAGGACAGGTCCCACGGCATGGTCAGAACCGAGATCCGCTGCTCGAAATGCGACGCCCATCTCGGCCACGTGTTCCCGGACGGTCCGCCGCCGACGGGTCTGCGCTATTGCCTCAACGGCCATGCCATGAGCTTCACGCCCGAGCGTACATAGAAACGCAAATCGGAGGACGGCGAACCGTCCTCCGATCCGAGGTGACGGGCTATTGGGGGTCTTTGGTGCCAGTCACCATTGCCCGGACCAGGTTTTCGCCGTGTTCGATGCTTGCGAAAACAACGCCCAGAACATGCAGGCCGACCAGGGCGATCGACAGATTGGCCATAAGCTCGTGAAGTTCCTCCACCCATTCGACACCCCAATAGGCATCGGTGGTCATCATGTATCCGCTCAGGGCCGTGCCGCCGATGCCGGCAATCAGCGCAAGAACCATTGCGCCGCCCGCGGGATTGTGGCCGAGATACCTCATGGCACGGAATTTCATCGCATCGCGCAGATAGGCAATCACGGTCGATGGCCGGCAGACGAAATCGGCAAAGCGGGCATGTCTGGAGCCGACGAGCCCCCAGAGGATCCTGAAGGCCAGAAGGCCCGCAATCGCGTACCCGGCCGGCTCATGGATTGTCCGGACCTCGTCTCCGGTCACAAAGGCAATCGCGAACAGGGCGACCAGCGACCAGTGGAAGATCCGCACCAGCGGGTCCCATACCCGGACTGCTTCGGTCTTTTCCCCGGCGGCCGGCGGCTCGTTGCCACCGGCCTCCCCGTTTGTTTCCGGCGCCGACATCAGTCGTCCTGTTCGCTGCCCAGGACCTGGCCGGTTACAGGATGCACGACAGCCTCGATCCGCTTACCGTTCGCATCCAGTGCATAGACTTCATAGGCGCCGTCTTCTTCCTTGACGCGGCGGACCTTGTAGCCCTCTGCCGTCAGCTTTTGGGTGATCTGGTCAACGGACATCCACTGATCACGCGGGGCATCGATCCGGGCATGACCTTCGGACGCGAGGGCTGTGCCGGCAAAACCGGCCAGGGCGGTCATCAGGGTCAGGGCAGTCAGGGTCTTTTTCATCTCTTCACTCCGTTCAGGGGCGGAACGGCGACTTGCCGTCCGATGAAGAGACAATGCACGATGGCCACTGACAGCCTGCTTCCGCCGGATGTCAGGGTTTTGTCAGTTTCATTTCGATATATAGAGCGTCATGAAAACCCGATATCTCCCGCTTCTGCTCAGCATCGCCGTGGCCGGTGGCCTTTGCGTCGCCGCGTTTCCGTCGAAGGTGCGCGCGGACGATGACGACCACGAGCAGGCCCGCACGGCGTTGCAGCAGAACAAGGCCCTGCCGCTGGAACAGATCCTCGAGCAGATCCGTCCGAAACTCGGCGGACGGATCGTCGGCATCGAGTTCGAGCAGGAAGACGGACACTATTTCTACGAAATCAAGACCGTGACGCCGGATGGACAGATAGCGGAAATTTATGTCGATGCCCGGACCGCGCAGATCGTGGAAGGCATGGAAGACTGATGCGCATTCTGGTCGTTGAGGACGAACCCCGGATTCTGGACGACATCGTCACCACCATGGGAATGGCGGGCTATGTGGTGGAAACCGTCTCGGACGGCGAGGAAGCCTGGTTCCTCGGGGACACGGAGACCTACGACCTGATCATCCTGGACCTGGGCCTGCCGGGTCTCGACGGGCTGACGGTGCTCAAGCGCTGGCGGGCGGAAGGCCGCCACATGCCGGTGCTGGTGCTGACCGCACGCGGCGCCTGGTCGGAGCGGGTCGAGGGAATCGATGCCGGTGCCGACGACTATCTGCCCAAGCCCTTCCGCATGGAAGAACTGCTGGCACGGGCCCGCGCCCTGATCCGCCGGTCCGCGGGCATCAGTTCGCCGGTCATCGAAGCCGGACCACTCAGCCTCGACGTCAGGCAGATGCGGTTCGCGCGCAACGGCGTGCCGATTGCGCTGACGCCTCTCGAATACAGGCTCGTTGCCTACCTGATGCACCACAAGGAACGGATCGTACCGCCGACGGAACTGCTGGAACATCTTTACGGCGACGATGACGCGCGCGACCCGAACGCCCTGGAGGCGGTGATGGCGCGACTGCGCAAGAAGCTCGGATCCGGTGCGATCGAGACCCGTCGCGGGTTCGGCTACATAATCTCCGGCGACGGAGCGGCCGGAGAAAGCGCGCAATGACAAGGGGCTCTCTCCGCCTTCGGCTGCTCCTGGCCGGAGCCATTTCCATCCTGCTTGCCCTCGCGCTTTCGGCTACAGGCCTGACGGTGCTTTTCTATCGACATGTCGAGCGCCGGGTGGACACGGAACTCGGCATATTTCTCGACCAGATCGTTTCGGGGCTTGCACAGAACAAGGCGTCAGGTGCTCTCGAACTCACCCGAACGCCCAGCGACCCGAGGTTCGAGGTGCCGCTGTCCGGCCTCTACTGGCAGGTTTCATCCGGCGACACGGCGTTGCGATCACGGTCGCTATGGGACAACGTTCTGCCTTTGCCGGATGATGAACTGGCCGACGGGGCACTGCACCGGCATGTGATACCCGGGCCGCTTGCCGGAGAGCTTCTGACGCTGGAGCGCCATGTCAGGCTTTCCACCCGCGCCGGCGGGCAAACAGTCAGGGTGGCAGTGGCCGTCTCGCTCGACGATATCCGGAACGCGACCCGGGACTTCGCCTTCGACATGCTGCCCTACCTGATCCTGCTCGCGCTGTTCCTGATCGGCGCGGCGTATATTCAGGTCAGCATCGGCCTCAGGCCGCTGCACCGTATCCGCCAGAGGCTCAGGGCCATCCGGCAGAATCCGGACGCCCGCTTCGGTACAGCAGACTTCCCTCAGGAGATCAGGCCGATGGCGCTTGAACTGGACACCCTGCTGACGGACCGCCAGACCCGGATCGAGAAAGCCCGGGCCCGGGCAGGTGACCTCGCGCACGGGCTGAAGACCCCGCTGCAGGTTCTGCTCGGCGATGTGGAACGGCTTCGAACGGCCGGCATGAACGCCATCGCCAACGACGTGGAGCATGTCGCCCACACCATGCAGCGCCACGTGGAGCGGGAGCTGGCCCGCGCGCGGCTGGCAACCGGCTCCGGTCAGGCGGTTTCAAACGTCAGCGAGGTGATCGGTCGGGTGGTATCGGTCGTGTCGAGGACGCCGGCGGGATCGGCGCTCGACTGGGACATTGACGTGAACAAACAGGCGCATGCGGCGATCGATCCCGACGACCTGGCCGAGGCTCTGGGCAATCTCCTGGAAAACGCGGCCAGACATGCGCAGTCACGGATTTCTGTCGGCACGTTTTCCGAAGACGGCCGGATCACTATCCGTATCGTGGATGACGGCCCCGGAATTCCCGAAGACCGGATCGACAGAATGCCGGAGCGCGGTGTCCGGCTCGACCAGTCGGCCGGCGGCGCGGGCCTTGGCCTGGCGATTGTTCAGGAGATTGCGGAGACCTGGGACGGCACCTTCCGGCTGCGGCCGATGACACCGGGCCTTGCGGTCGAACTTGGGCTTCCCGTCACCGGCGGCAAGCCGGCAGACCGCCCGACGCCCTGACCGGCGCAGCGCTATTCGGCGGCCTCCGCCGGGCCCTCTTCCCCCCGCTCCGTCCGCGCTTCCAGAATCCGGCCGATGTTGATCTCGATCCAGTCGGCAAAATCGCGCACTTTTTCCGCAGCTTCCCTGCCGATCGGAGTCAGCGTGTACTCCACATGGGGCGGAACCACAGGATAGGCGTGCCGATCGACAAAACCATCCGTCTCCAGGACCTGCAATGTCTGAGCGAGCATGCGCTCGCTCACGCCCGCAATCTTCCTGCGCAGCGCCGAGAACCGGTGAGGACCTCCCAGGAGCGCCATCAGCACGAGCACACCCCAACGGCTGGTGAGATGTTTCAGGATCTCGCGCGACGGACATTTGTCACTGAACACCGCGCCGCGCCGGTGGAGGAGCTCGGACAGCGGAATTCCGCCGTTTTCACCGTCGCCTGGCGCGCCTGCCGGATCGCCTGTCATGTCTGTCTCCGGAACTTTTTTCAAACTTACATTTTTGTATGTACTTACTAAAAATAAGTTTTCAAGCCATATCGGGCCTATCGGATTTTTTTGAACAGGAGATAAGTCCATGATTGCCCTGACAGGCGCCAACGGTCAGCTCGGCCGGCTCGTGATCGACCATCTGAAGAAGGCCGGCGCGTCCGGCATCCGCGCGCTCGTGCGCAGCCCCGACAAGGCGCAGGATCTCGCCGGCCCGGCGGTTTCCGTCGTCGAAGCCGACTATGACAAGCCGGGCACCCTCGCCGCAGCCCTGTCCGGCGTCGACAGGCTGTTGCTCATTTCCGGCAGCGAAATCGGCCAGCGTACCCGCCAGCACAAGGCGGTGATCGATGCGGCGAAGGAGGCCGGCGTCTCCTTCATCGCCTATACCAGTATCCTGAATGCCGACACCTCGCCGATGATCCTTGCCAGGGAACACCGGGAGACCGAGGCCGCGCTGAAAGCCTCCGGGATCGCGCACGCGCTTCTGCGCAATGGCTGGTATCTGGAAAACTACATCGGAACGGTCGCCGCGGCGCTGGAACACGGCGCGGTGGTCGGCAGTTCGGGAAGCGGCAGAATCGCGGCGGCAAGCCGGAGTGACTATGCGAAGGCCGCCGCGGCCGTCCTGACGGCCAGCGACCTCCCGTCCCGCACCTACGAGCTGGCCGGCAGCACCGCCTTCACGCTCGCGGACATGGCCGCGGAAATATCGGCACGGGCCGGACGCGATATCCCGTTCAACAACCTGCCGGCAGACGTTTATGCGGGCATCCTGGTCCAGGCCGGTCTGCCGCAGGGCTTTGCGGAGATCCTGGCCGATTCGGACACGGCCGCAGCCGGCGGGGCGCTCTACAGCGAAAGCACGGATCTGGAGAAGCTGATCGGGCACCCGACCCGGACCCTGACACAGTTCGTGCAGACACAGATCGGCTGACCCGTTTGCCCCTGACCTTCGGCGGGCGCACGTTTCCCGCCGGAGTTCCCCGGTCGGCGTTCCGCCGAGACCATTAATTCCCGCCGTTCGGGCAAACCATCAAAGATTTTTATTAGTGCGGGATGGCGGCACCTGATAGGCAAATATGTCCAGGGTAAGGACTCTTGGGTCAGGACCCGTTAATCAAGAGCCGATCATGACCTCCGCACCCGCTGACCCCTACGCCCCGGATGGTGCCTACGCCTGGTTCCGCCTGGCGATTTCGATCCTCCTGTCCGCCATCGGCGGATCGGGCATCTGGGCGGTGGTGGTCGTCCTGCCCGCGGTTCAGGCGGAATTCGGCGTCGACCGGGCCGATGCCTCCATATCCTACACCTTCACCATGCTGGGCTTTGCCGCCGGCAATGTTTTTGTCGGCCGCTGGGTCGACCGGTGGGGGATCGTCTGGCCCGTGATCGGCTCGGCCGCGGCGCTCGGCGCCGGGTTCGCCCTTGCGGGACTGTCCGGCGGAATCTGGACCTTTTCGCTGGCCCAGGGCGTGCTGGTCGGTGCCGGGACGGGCGCGACCTTCGGGCCCCTGATTGCCGATCTGTCCCACTGGTTCGCCAAGCGCCGGGGCATCGCGGTCGCGGCCGCCGCCTCCGGCAACTATCTTGCCGGCGCGCTCTGGCCGTCTTTCATCAAATGGTCGCTCGGCTCAAACGACTGGCGCACGACCTATTTCATGATCGCCGCGATCTGTGTCGTCGCCATGGTCCCGCTGGCGCTGATGCTGCGCCGGCCGCCGCCGGAAAGCGCGAAGTCGGGCGATATGCCGGCCGCAGGCAAATTCGGCAAGGTCTCAACGGGACTGTCGCCGCTGTCGCTCCAGATCCTGCTGATCATCGCCGGGCTCGGCTGCTGCGTCGCCATGTCCATGCCGCAGGTGCACATCGTCTCCTATTGCGTCGACCTCGGCTACGGGGTCGCCCGGGGCGCGGACATGCTGGCGATCATGGTCGGCGGCGGTATCGTCAGCCGGCTTCTGTCCGGTTTCCTGGCCGATGCCATCGGCGGCGTCAAAACCCTGCTGATCAGTTCGGTGGCCCAGTGCCTCGCCCTGTTCCTGTTCCTGCCTTTCGACGGGCTGGCATCGCTTTACCTGGTGTCGCTGATCTTCGGCCTGTCCCAGGGCGGGATCGTGCCGTCCTACGCGATCATCGTGCGCGAATACCTGCCGGCCCGCGAAGCCGGCCAGCGGGTCGGGCTCGTCATCATGGCAACCATTCTCGGGATGGCGCTCGGCGGCTGGATGTCCGGCTGGATCTACGATCTCACCGGGTCCTACCAGGCGGCCTTCCTGAACGGCATCGCCTGGAACATCCTGAACATCTCGATCATGGCCTTCATCCTGATCAAGGGCCGGGCCAGGCCTGTCGCGGCCTGAGTATCATTTTTCCGTCTCGTCCCCGTCTTGCCGGTCCCGGCTGTGATCGGGCCGGTCATAACGCTGGGCAATCGCCGTCGCCACGCCGACGAAGAGACCGACCCCGACGAGAATATACCCCATGGTAAAGAGCTTGCCCGCATCGGTCTTGGGCGAAAAGTCGCCATAGCCGACGGTCGCCAGCGTGATGACGGAGAAATACAGGCTGTCGAGAAAGCTCCAGCCTTCAACCCTGGAATAGAAAAAAGCCCCTCCGACCAGAACGAGAACCAGGATGCCGAAGGCGTAGCGCAACGGCGTCTTGTACCATTCCGCGCGGATCCAGTTCATCAGGCGTCGAAGTCTGGGCAGAGCGTGTGGCATTCGGTTCTCCTCTCCGGTCTTCTCCTCGCCGGTCTGGGTGAAACCCGCCCGGGCGGGTGAAGATCAGAGCCATACCATAGCTGATTCATCCGCGAGTTTCGGGAACCGGACGTCCCGACCTGAGGCAGGTTGCTCCGGGCTGACCGTTCCCCTTGCCTTCGCCACCGGAAACCCCTACCTCGGGCCCATGATGAAGAAGCCTGTTCCCCCGCGCGCGGAAGCGCGCCCCCTCACCCTTGAAGCCCACGGAATTAAGCGCCGGGACGACTATGCCTGGCTGCGTGACGACAACTGGCAGGAGGTCATGCGCGACCCGTCGGTGCTCGACGCCGACATCCGCGCCTACCTGGAGGCGGAGAACGCCTATCAGGAAACCATCATGGCACCGACGGCGGCGCTGCAGGAAACGCTCTATTCGGAAATGCGCGGGCGGATCAAGGAAGACGACAGCTCCGTCCCCACTCCCGACGGACCCTATGCCTACGGCATCAAATACGTCACCGGCGGTCAGCATCCGCAGTTCGTTCGCACCAGCCGGGACGGATCGGACGAAACGATCCTGATCGACGGCGACAAGGAGGCGGAGGGCAAGGCCTATTTCAGGATCGCGGGCGCCAGTCATTCCGCCGATCACGGACTGCTCGCCTGGTCGTTCGATGACAAGGGCTCGGAGTTTTTCACCCTGCGTCTGCGCGATCTGACAACGGGCGCGGATGCGGGCTATGAAATCCGGGACACCTTCGGCGGCGGCGTCTTCTCCGCCGACGGAAAACATGTGTTCTACGTCCGCCAGGACGAGAACCACCGTCCGTCAAAACTGTTCCGCCATGAGGTCGGCACGGATCCGGCGGAAGACGTTCTCGTCCATGAGGAAAGGGACCCCGGTTTCTTCATGAGTGTCGGCAAGACCCAGTCCGGCGACACGATCCTGATCCATATCCACGATCACGAAACCTCCGAGGTGAGGACCCTTTCCGCCCACAGCCCGCTGGATCCGCCGCATCTCATCGCCGCGCGCGACACCGGGGTCGAATACTCGGTGGAGGACAATGGCGACCACTATTACATCCTGACCAATGCCGGAGGCGCGGAAGACTTCAAGATCGTGACCGCGCCCAAGGCAACGCCGGGCCGGGAATTCTGGACCGATCTCGTGCCGCACAAGCCCGGCCGGCTGATTCTCTCCCATGATGTCTACAAGACCTTCATGGTGCGGCTCGAGCGGGAAGACGGGCTGCCGCGGATCGTCATCCACCGGCTGGCGGACAATATCGAGCACCGGATCGCCTTCGACGAGGAGGCCTACTCGCTGGGCCTGGCCGGCGGTTACGAGTTCGATACGACCGTCATCCGGTTCTCCTATTCCTCCATGACCACGCCGTCCCGGGTCTACGACTACAATGTCGAAACCCGCGAGCGGATCCTGCGCAAGGAGCAGGAAGTGCCGTCCGGGCATGATCCGGACGACTATGTCACGCGCCGGCTGCATGCACCTGCCGCGGACGGTGAAACCGTGCCGGTTTCCCTGCTCTATCACAAGGACACGCCGCTCGACGGGTCCGCGCCCTGCCTGCTTTACGGATACGGCTCCTACGGCGTGTCAATTCCCGCGAGCTTCAGTATAGGCGCGCTGTCGCTGGTGGACCGGGGCTTCGTCTATGCCATCGCCCATATCCGCGGCGGCAAGGAAAAAGGCTTTGCCTGGTACAAGGACGGCCGGCGGGAGAACAAGAAGAACACGTTTACCGACTTCATCGCCGCGGCCGACCACCTGGCGGCGGAGAACTTCACCGCCCACGACCGGCTCATTGCGCAAGGCGGATCCGCCGGCGGCCTGCTGGTCGGGGCGGTCGCCAACATGGCGCCGGAGAAATTCGCCGGCATCATCGCGGAAGTACCCTTCGTCGACGCACTGGCCACCATGCTTGACGACACCCTGCCGCTGACGCCGCCGGAATGGCCGGAATGGGGCAATCCGATTATCGATGAAGCCGCCTACCAGTACATCGCGTCCTATTCGCCCTACGACAATGTGGCGGCACAGGACTATCCGGCGATCCTCGCCGTCGGCGGCCTGACCGATCCGCGGGTCACCTATTGGGAACCGGCCAAGTGGATCGCCAGGCTGCGCGCCCGAAAGACCGGCGACAGCCTGCTGATGCTGAAGACCAACATGGAGGCCGGCCACGGCGGCGCATCGGGACGATTCGACAGTCTGAAGGAGGTCGCCCTGGTCCAGGCTTTCGCGCTGATGGTCGCGGGCAAGGCCTGACGGCGGGGTACCGATAAAAGAAGCCAGCGCCCCGGGGGTGGGGCCGGGCGCTGGCTCCAGGGTCTGCCAGAGCAAGATGACAGACAGTCTGCCGCGGGCCGAAGAGCCTGCGGGATGGGGCCACTCAGGTTCCGATGGAAAGGCAACCGCCTGGCCATCGGACCGGGAGGCCGTCCGTTCTCAGGCGGACTTGCAGGTCTTGATGCCGAGCACCGTATAGGCCGGACACCAGCCGATCAGCGCGGTGACGATCGGAACCACACCGATCCAGGCAATCCATTTCCAGGTTATCTCGGCCGGGCCGAAAATGGCGAACAGGACCAGTGCGATCCCGACAATGAGACGCAGGATACGGTCGGCGGAGCCCATGTTTTTCATCATGACGAACCTCTTCGTTGAGCCGGGCCTCGCAAGAACGCTTGTTATCGGCCCGTTGCGACGAAACTAGAGGCAAACGGAGCGCCCGTCTGTGACTTAGTCACCCGGGAAGCAGACCCGCGTTAGTCGCCGCTTTTCCGGATCCGGCGCAAGGCCTCGGGCTTCATGACCCGAATGGCGCCGCGCTGCCGCTCCAGGATGCCGGCATCCGACAGTTTGCCCAGTTTCCGGGTCACCACCTCCCGCACGGAACCCAGTTCGGCGGCAAGTTCGGCCTGGGTCGCGGTTACGGTTCCGTCCGCGCCGATCCGCTCCAGCAGCAGCGCGGCAAGGCGGGCATCCAGCGGATGGAAGACGGCGTCCTCCATCGTCTGCAGGATGTCGGTGATCCGGTGACCGAAACCCCTGAACACCATCTTTCGAAAGGAAACGGATTTGTCGATCATGCGGAACACGGTTGCGGCCGGGATCAGAACGGCACGGGTCGCCACCTCCGTCACGCCGGTCGCCGCGTAGGGATCCTCGCCAAACAGGCATGCGGTCGTCAGCACACAGCTTTCGCCCGGGCCGACACGGTAAAGCAGGATTTCGCGGCCCGTATCGGATGTCATGAACACCCGCACCGACCCCTCCTCGACCAGGATCCAGCCGGCGCACAGGGCGCCCGGAGAAAAGACCGTCGCACCGGAAGGAAGAGCGACGCTGCGCATGGCATTGGCAACCAGCTGCCTTTCGCTGTCCGGCAGGTCCGTCAGGCAAAGACGGTCGAGTACCGCTGCATCGCTCATTTCCGCCCCCGCTCCCTCATTCTGCACCGATCACGATAAGACATCATTTGCGGACAATCGCATAGACGCCGGCGAAACAAGGCATATATCAAATGCACTGGCCGGTCAGTATGATACGAAAGCTGCCAGAAACCGATGCATGGCCATCACACAAGGAGCTACCACCGATGAAGAAACGCATGGCTGCAATCGTGGCAGGTGCTTTCATGACTGTTGCCGTCCCGGTTCCAATGGCCCAGGCGGGTTTTCTCGAAAGACTCCTGTTCGCGCCGACCTATGACCCGACCAAGGTTCCCGAGACCTACGGCACCAAGTATGACTGCAAGGCTTTCCAGGCCGCGGGCAAGTCCGGCTGGAAAGGCATCGTCAGCGGCAGGATCAACGATTTCGAACGCACGCTCGTTCGCTCGCGCGCCGGCTGTTTCGACACCCGGCAGGAGTGCCAGACGTTCGTGACCTACATGACGGGCTATTTCGACTTCACGACCTACGCCGGCTGCGATCCGTTCCCGCGCAAGAGATGACACGGTAACCGGGCCGTCCGGCCGGCTCGATTCGGAATGGATCTGCGGGGTTCTCAACCGTGCGGGCCAGGGCTTCGGCACCCGGTTGCGCCCTGACGCAGACGATACCCTGACGCCTGAGTGAGACGGGTCCTCCGGAAACCGGCGCCCGCCCGCGGCGCCTCAATGAGCCGGGACGGCTTTCAGATAGGCGGCGATCGCTTCGCGATCGCTGGCCGGAAGTTTTGCCATGTTCTCCTGGACGGATACCATTTCGCCGCCGACGCTGTCGTAGTCGGGCGTGAAACCGGTTTCCAGGTAGTAGGCGATATCCGCCACGCTCCAGCCGGAGAGCCCGCCATCGCCCGAGGTGATGTCGGGCACCTTGCCCTCACCGGCGGCCGCCGGTGCTCCCGCAAGCCACAGGTTTCTCTCCAGGCCGCCGATGACGTTCCGCGGCGTGTGGCATTCGCCGCAATGACCGGGCCCCTCCACCAGATAGCGGCCGCGATTGAGGACGCTCAGATCCGTGTCTCCGTGCAACTGGTCTTCGGCGATGACCGGCGCACTGTCGAGATAAAGCCGCTTCCAGAGCCCGAGGCCGCGGCGGATGTTGAACGGAAACCCGAGTTCGTGGCCGGCGGCCTTGCCGCTCACGGGCGGCAGTGACGTCATGAAGGCATAGAGATCCGACACGTCCTGCAGCGTCATGCGGGCATAGGAGGTGTAGGGGAAGGCGGGATAGTAGTTTTCACCGTCCGGCGACGTGCCCTTCAACATGGCATCGGCGAATTCGGCCGGTGTCCAGGCGCCGATCCCGTCCTTCGGATCGCTGGAAATGTTCGGCGCGACGAAGATGCCGAACGGCGTCTCCAGACGCAGTCCGCCGCTCAGGCTGAGTTTCTCGTCGCCCTTGGCGCCGGCAGGCGCATGGCAGGAGGCGCAGCCGCCGGCCCAGAAAACCATCTCCCCCCTGCCCGCGTCCCCGGCGGGCAGGCTTGCAACGACCGCCTCCGGCAGACGGTCCGGCGCAGACAGAAACCAGCCTGCCGCTGCCACGGCAATTCCGAGAATGACGACTGCAGCGACAAGCTTTCTGATCATGATCCGCCTTTTGGGAAGGTCCTACTTCTTCACACGATAGGCTTCATGGCAGGACTTGCAATTGCCCATCACCGGTCCCATCGCCGCCTTGAAGGCATCGAGGTCCGCCGGGCCGTCCTTGCCGGAGGCCGCCATGGCCGCGCCGGCATCCGCGGCGAACTTGTCCAGGGCCGCCTGGAAGCCTGCGGCATCCTCCCAGATTTTCGGCGATGCGGTGGTATCGCCGGCATCCGTCCCTTCCGGGAAGAACGATCCGAAGGAGGCGGCGGCAGCCGCCATGGTGGCGATCGCGGCCTTGCCCGCCGCGGGCGTATAATCGATCTCACCCTTCATCATGCCGCCGCCCAGACCGGCCGCGGCGCCGACGGACGTCATGATCTGTTTGCGGACGCCGACCGGATCGTCGGCGGCCATCGCCGTCATTCCGGTCAGGCACAAAGCCGCGACACCAAGTACAAGTCTACGCATGGTCCTCTCCTCTTCAAACGCTTGCGAAACCCACCCTGCCCTATTGAGGACTATCTCCCCCGTGATTTGAAATCACGGCCCTGTGAGGTCGGGTGTAATCAATTGACGCACCGTCAACGCCATGGAAACAAACCGCATTAAAAAACCCCGGCGCCGGGTATCAATCCCGGGCCGGGGTAAACAATCGGAAGAGAGGCGCCCGATCAGGAGGCCGCTTCGTAAAGCTCCAGGACGTAGTCCCAGTTGATCAGGTTGTCGACGAAGGCCTCAAGGTACTTCGGCCGCGCGTTACGGTAGTCGATGTAGTAGGAGTGCTCCCAGACATCGCAGCCGAGCAGCGGCGTCGCGCCGTGGACCAGCGGGTTTTCACCGTTCGGGGTCTTCATGATTTCCAGCTTGCCGCCCTTGAGCGCAAGCCAGGCCCAGCCGGAACCGAACTGGGTGGCGCCGGCAGAGAGGAAATCGGCGCGGAACTTGTCGTAACCGCCCAGATCGCTGTCGATTTTGGAGGCCAGCGCGCCCGGCAGGGAAGTGCCGCCGCCGTCCTTCTTCATCCACTTCCAGAAATGGATGTGGTTGTAGTGCTGGGCGGCATTGTTGAACAGGCCGGGGTTCTTGCCGAAGCTTTCCCTGACGACGTCTTCCAGCGACTTGCCTTCCAGACCACTGTCCTTCAGCAGGTTGTTGCCGTTGGTGACATAGGCCTGATGGTGCTTGTCGTGGTGGTACTCGAGCGTCTCGGCCGACATGTAGGGGCCGAGGGCATCATAGGCGTAAGGGAGATCTGGAAGTTCAAATGACATGGCACGTCCTCCTGTGGGGCAGCATCCCGATCGGCCTCCCTCATGTGGGGCACATGAAAACGAAAAAAGCCGACCGACCTAAATCTGTCAGAGCATCCTGTCCGTGTTCGTCCGAACGCGGGATGCCCTCAGCGGGTCATCGTCAAAAATACAGCCCGCTTCGAGGGCAACATAGGAGCCTTCTCCGTTTCCGGCAACGGCCAAACGCCAAATAAAAAAATATTTTTATTGTTTTTTATACCGCCTCAAGAGGCCTGAGGGGGCGCGCTTCCAGACAATGTCCGCCGATCCCGGGTTCGGCCCGGGACCGGCCGAAGCCGGTTTGAAATCATGTGTGAATGCCCTGCATCGGATTTGCCCTTGCCGCCCCGGAGTTCGCCTATTTACAGTACCACTCTCCGCGACTTTCCCAGAGAAACTCCTTGTCCCGCACGTCCGCCAGTCCGCACGCCCCGGCAAGCTCCCTTCGACTTGCCCTCGGCGGCGCGTTCGCCCTTGCCGCCGCAATGGGCATCGGACGGTTCGTCTATACGCCGATCCTGCCGTTCATGGCGGAGGGCATCCCGCTGTCGGCGGCCAATGCCGGGCTCATCGCCTCGGCGAATTTTCTCGGCTATCTGGTCGGCGCCCTTGCAGGCTCGCTCGGCGGACTGCCGGGAAGCCAGAGAAGCTGGTTCCTGTCGGCGCTGCTGGCCAGCGCGGTCACAACGGTGGCCATGGGCCTGACGGATCATCTGGCGGTGTTCCTGCTGCTGCGGTTTGTCGGCGGCGTTGCCAGCGCCTTCGTGCTGGTGTTCGCGTCGGCGCTCGTTCTCGAACAGCTCGCCATGACAGGCCGCGCGGGGCTGTCGGCCCTTCATTTTGCCGGGGTAGGCTCTGGCATCGCGCTGTCGGCGATCCTGGTCGCGCTGCTCGGCGGAAACGGCTTTTCCTGGCAGCAACTGTGGTTTGCGAGCGGCCTGACCACGCTCGGTCTTCTCGCCGCCATCACCTGGCTCGTGCCGCAGCCGCAGAAAGGCCAGGATATCCTTGAAGCACCGGGCCCCCGTTCCGACCGGAAGGGCGGCCGGTATTCGGGCGATCTCCTGCGCCTCGTGATCGCTTACGGCCTGTTCGGCTTCGGCTACGTCATCACCACCACCTTCATTTCCGTCATTACCCGGCAGACACCGGAACTGAACGATGCCGAGGCGGTGGTGTGGCTCGCGGTCGGGTTGTCGGCGGCGCCTTCGATCTATGTCTGGAACCGGCTGTCGGCCGTGTTCGGCCCGACCAGAACCTTCTCCGCCGCGTGCCTTGCGGAGGCGGCAGGCGTGGGCCTCAGCGTCACCGCCGATAGCCCGATCCTGATCATCGTGGCAGCATCCCTGGTCGGCGGCACCTTCGTGGCCATCTCCGCCCTCGGCCTGATCGAGGCCCGCCGGCTGACGACCGGCGATCCCAGGCAGGCGCTCGGGATCATGACCGCCAGCTTCGGGCTCGGCCAGGTGGTCGGCCCCTGGTTCGCGGGCCTGCTGCACGAGCTGACCGGAGACTTCAAGGCCGCGTCCTTCGCAGCGGCGCTGTCGCTGGTGGTCGCGGCCTTGCTGGTTCTCGTGCGTACCGGGAGGATCCCGAAGGAGGCCCCGAGGCCGGCGGTTCCCGACTGGGACAGCCTGCGGGCCCAGCTCCTGTCGGAAGGCAAGACGGACCTTGTCGATGCCATCGAGACCCTGCGCGCCGAGGGCGGCAAGATCGACGCCATCCGGCAGTTGCGGCAGAACGGCTATCTGAAGGACTGACCCTCAGGCGTGGGCGAAGTCCCAGTAGAGTTCGCGGGCCTTCGCCGCAACCGGGCCTGGCTGGATATCGCGCGTCTCGATGCGATTGACCGGGACCACCTTGTTGTAGTTGCCGGTCGAAAAGATCTCGTCGGCGTCCAGAAACTCGTCATAGCCCAGCGTGCGCTCATGCACCGTATAGCCGGCATCCCGCAGGAGCCTGATCACCCGGAAACGGGTGATGCCGGCCAGGAACGTGCCGTTGGGGACCGGCGTATGCACCACATCGTCCTTGGCCATGAAGATGTTGGCGGAGGTGAGTTCGGCGACATTGCCGAGCATGTCGAGCACGACCGCATTGTCGAAACCCCTGCCCTTGGCCTCCATCATGGCACGGGCGTTGTTGGGATAGAGGCAGCCGGCCTTGGCGTTGACCGGCATGGTTTCGATCGTCGGACGGCGGAAATGGGACAGGGTGATGGAACTGGCGGCCTCCCTGCCGGCCATGGGCGCGTCGAACAGGCACATGCAGAAGCGGGTGCTTTCCGGATCGCCCGCGATGACACCGGCGCCGTCGCCCTCCGCCCAGTACATCGGCTTGATGTAGAGCTGCTTGCCGGAAGAAAACTTCCTCGCCCCTTCCAGGGCAAGCTCCATCATTTCGCCGACCTGCATGGTCGGTTTCAGGGCAAGGGCCAGGGCGGAATCGTTGACCCGCTGGCAATGCAGGTCGAGGTCCGGCGCGACGCCTTCGAAGAAGCGGGCCCCGTCGAAGACGCTGGAGCCGAGCCAGGCCGCATGGGTACGCGGGCCCATCATCGGCGGATTGCCCTCGTGCCAGGTGCCATCGATCCAGGTCCAGGTTTCGCTCCAGCCGCTCATGGTCCGTTTCCTCATCACATGCTTGTGTCGTAGGGCAAAAAACGACGTTCATGTGCCCCAGTCAACACCTTCTCAGGGGCAGACGGAGAATGCCCGAAACCTTTTCCGATTGACGGGGATCGGGAATGAAATTTTCCCCGCCTCCTCTGATTGGGGAAGATTTTCGACAAGCAATCCTGCCCTGCATCCACCCGCGGGAGGCCCGACCGCCGAGCCGTTCCGAATTTCCGGATCTCTTATGGAAACCGGCCAATGTTCCTGTTACGTTCCTTCTTCCGTTTCGCAACAGGGAGGCCGGAAATGGAACAGCGGATCAGTCTGATCACTCTCGCGGTTGAAGATGTCGGCGCCGTCGCCCGATTCTTCGAGGACGGTCTCGGCTGGACCCGGTCGGGCGGCGAGGGCGACGTCGCCTTCTACCAGACCGGCGGCAGCATTCTGGCGCTTTATGCGCGCGCCTCCCTGGAAGAAGAGATCGGCCGCCCCCTGCCCGCCGACACCCTGGGCGGCATGACCATTGCCTGGAACGGCCGCAGCGAGACGGAGGTGGACCAGGTGTTTCAACAGGCGGTCGACGCCGGCGCGGAGCCGGTCAAGCGCCCGCAGAAGGCCTTCTGGGGCGGATACTCCTCCTATGTCGCCATTCCCGGGGGCCATCTGCTGGAGATCGCCTACAATCCGTTCTGGCCGATCGACGGGCAGGGAAACATCGCTGTTCCGGTCAAATAGTCCCGATTGCGACCATTGTGCGATGCAGGACGGCTTGACGGCCCCGGATTGAGGTAGTTTTCTGCAGCCACCCTTTTGTCGGGACCGGTCTGGAGAGTTCAATGGCCCACGCGGCTTATGTTTTCGATGCCTACGGCACCCTGTTCGACGTCCATGCCGCCGTTCGCAGACATGCGGACAAGCTGGGTCCCGATTCCCAGCGCCTGTCGTCGCTGTGGCGGGAAAAGCAGCTGGAGTATTCCTGGATCCGCGCCCTGATGGGGCAGTATCTGGATTTCTGGACCCTGACCCAGCAGGCCCTCGACACCGCCTTTGCCCTGGTTCCAAGCGCCGACAAATCCATGCGCGACGATCTTCTCAATGCCTACTGGAAGCTCGACTGCTACCCGGAGGTACCCCAGGTGCTGACGAACCTGAAAGCCACCGGCGCCAAGATCGCCATTCTCTCCAACGGGTCGCCGGCCATGCTGGAGGCCGCGGTGAAAGCCGCCAATCTGGGCGACCTGTTCGACGACGTGTTTTCCGTCGACGAGCTGAAGACCTACAAGACCGACCCCCGGGTCTACGAAATGGTCACCACCCGCTACCGGATCTATCCGGACACGGTGTCGTTCCAGTCCTCCAACCGCTGGGACATAGCCGGGGCGACCGCCTTCGGCTTCCGGACCGTGTGGATGAACCGCACCGGCATGCCGGACGAGTATCTCGACCTCTCTCCCGCCGCGGTCCTGAACGACCTGACCGGGCTGCAGGCGCTGGGTTAGCCCACTTTGCGGCAGGTCAACGCGCCGCAGGCCGTTTCACGCTATCGGTTTTTCCGGCAGGAGGCCTGACCGGCGACGGGGGTTCGTCAGTCCAAGGTGTATTCGGCCGGAACCTGTGACTCCATGCGATGCGGAAGGCCAGGGCAATGAGGCGGCTGACGGCATTTCTTTTCCTGGCTATCCTCGCGACGACAAGCACCGTCCTTGCGCAGGAAACCGACCCCCATGAGATCTACGAACGAAGCTGCGCCCGCTGCCACGAGGCCCACGCCGGCGACTTCGCCCACAACAGGCTAGAGCTCAAGGATGACCGGCTCATCGGCACGTCCTCCGGCCGCGACGTCGAGACTTTCCTCGCCGGAGGCCACGGCAGGCTCGGGGCGGCAGAGCGGCAGATCCTCATCGATCAGCTGATCGCCATTCGCCGGTCCGGCCGGCTCTATCACGACAAATGCCTCACCTGCCACGAGCGCGCCGCGGATTTCGCCCGATCAAGGCTGATCGTGAAAGACGGCGTGCTCATGGGGCGCTATTCGGGAAAAAAGACCAGCGACGTCCTTCAGGACCACGGGCGTCTGGCGCCCGATGAGGTCGGCAGGATGATCGAGGTCCTGAGACGGCAACTTCAGCTGCCGGCAGACTGAATTTACCCGCCATCCGCTCAGCATGTGTGCGCCCGGCAAGCCTCGCACAACCTCCATCCGCCATGGTTGAGTTCCCCCGACGAACCGGGGTTGGCAGCCGGCCGGACCTTTCATTCCCTGCCCGATAGCCCGGCCGGCTGCCGCCCCAGGTCACGGACCCAACCTGAGGGCAACGAGGCAATGTCGAAACGAGAACAACGCGCCCATCCAAGACGCAAGACGCGTCTGCGCACCGGCAAGGTCGCCGATCTGACCGACCGTTTCTTAAGCGAATGCACGATCTTCGATCTGTCCAAGGGCGGCTGCCGGCTTCTGATCCCCGACCACGTGGCGCTGCCCGAGGAATTCCTGATCTTCGACGATCTGGACAAGACCATTGCGCTCGCCCGCATCGCCTGGCGGGACGGCAAGCAGCTCGGTGTCGCCTTCGAGATCCCGCCGGCCCCGGTCTCGCTGTTCAAGGCCCAGCGCCTGCAGGCGCTCCAGTACAACTATTATGCCGTCGTCGAAGGGGACTGAGCCGGCCCTCCTTCACTGCGCCGGAGTGCGGAACGGTTTGCCTTTTTCCAGGATACGGGTGGTGTAGACCACCATCGGCCTGTTACCGGTGTCGGTCGGGCCGTAATTCCCAGGCCCTCCCAGGCGCCGTTACAAGGCACGTTCGTGCGCTGCCGGAGGATGTCCTCCGGCATAGGGGTTCCGGTGAACGTCCCTTATTCCGCAGCCTGGGCGGGTTCGTAGCCAAGCTCGGCGTTCAGCTTGTCGATCAGGTCCACGGCGGCCTCCGCGATCACGGTTCCCGGCGGGAAGATCGCCGCCGCGCCGGACCGGTAGAGCTCATCGTAATCCTGCGGCGGCACGACACCGCCGACGACGATCATGATGTCCTCGCGGCCTTCGTCGGCCAACGCCTTCTTCAGCGCTGGTACGAGCGTCAGGTGGCCGGCGGCAAGCGACGACACGCCGACCACATGGACGTCGTTCTCGACCGCCTGGCGGGCGGCTTCCTCCGGCGTCTGGAACAGCGGGCCGATGTCGACGTCGAAGCCGAGGTCGGCAAAGGCGGAGGCGATCACCTTCTGTCCGCGGTCGTGGCCGTCCTGGCCCATCTTGGCGACGAGGATACGCGGCCGGCGGCCGTCGTTTTCCTCGAATTCCTCGACCATCTTCTGGACCTTCTGGATGGCTCCGGACATGGCGCCCGCCTCCCGTTTGTAGACGCCGGCAATCGATTTGATCTCCGCCTTGTGGCGGCCGAAGACCTTTTCCATGGCCATGGAGATCTCGCCGACGGTGGCCATCGCCCGCGCCGCCTTGACCGACAGGTCGAGCAGATTGCCCTCGCCCGTCTCGGCGCATGTGGTCAGTGCCTCAAGCGCCGCCTGCGTTTCGGCTTCATTGCGTTCCGCCCTCAGCCGCTCCAGCTTGGCAAGCTGCTGGGCGCGTACCTCGGCGTTATCGACCTTGAGAACGTCGATCGGTTTTTCGGATTCCGGCTTGTACTTGTTGACGCCGACCACGGTCTGGGCGCCGGAATCGATGCGCGCCTGGGTCTTGGCCGCCGCCTCCTCGATCCGGAGCTTCGGGATGCCCTTCTCGATGGCCTTGGCCATGCCGCCGAGCTCTTCCACTTCCTGGATGTGGGCGAGCGCCTTTTCGGCGAGATCGCTGGTCAGCTTCTCGACGTAGAAGGATCCGCCCCAGATGTCGATCGGCGCGGTGGTTCCGGATTCCTGCTGCAGGAACAGCTGGGTGTTGCGGGCAATCCGGGCGGAGAAATCCGTCGGCAGCGCCAGCGCCTCGTCAAGCGCGTTGGTGTGCAGCGACTGGGTATGGCCCTGGGTCGCCGCCATCGCCTCCACGCAGGTGCGCACGACGTTGTTGAACACGTCCTGCGCCGTCAGCGACCAGCCGGAGGTCTGCGAATGGGTGCGCAGGCTGAGCGACTTGGCGTTCTGCGGCTGGAAGTTCTCCTGCATCAGCTTCGCCCAGATCAGGCGGGCGGCACGCAGCTTGGCGACTTCCATGAAGAAGTTCATGCCGATCGCCCAGAAGAAGGACAGGCGCGGCGCGAACTTGTCGATGTCCATGCCCGCGGCCACGCCGGCCCGGGCATATTCGATGCCGTCGGCGATGGTATAGGCGAGTTCCAGATCCGCCGTCGCCCCGGCTTCCTGCATGTGGTAGCCGGAAATCGAGATGGAGTTGAACCGCGGCATGTTCGCGCTCGTGAAGGCGAAGATGTCGGAGATGATCTTCATCGAGGACTTCGGCGGATAGATATAGGTGTTGCGGACCATGAACTCCTTCAGAATGTCGTTCTGAATGGTTCCCGAAAGATCCGCCTGGGCAACGCCCTGCTCTTCCGCCGCGACGATATAAAGCGCAAGCACCGGCAGCACCGCGCCGTTCATGGTCATGGACACGCTCATCTTGTCCAGCGGAATGCCGGAAAACAGGGTGCGCATGTCATAGATTGAATCGATGGCGACGCCCGCCATGCCGACGTCGCCGGCGACGCGGGGATGATCGCTGTCATAGCCGCGGTGGGTGGCGAGATCGAAGGCGACCGACAGGCCCTTCTGGCCGGCCGCCAGATTGCGGCGGTAGAAGGCGTTGGATTCTTCGGCCGTGGAAAAGCCCGCGTACTGGCGCACGGTCCAGGGCTGCTGGACATACATGGTCGGATAGGGACCGCGCAGGAAGGGCGGCAGCCCGGGCCAGGTGTCGACATGGCGCAGGCCGGCCGTTTCCGCCGACGTGTAGACGCCGGACACCTCAATGCCCTCCGGCGTTTCCCAGGGAGCACCTTTCCCGGCATCCGCCTCGGCCAGGACATCCTTGAAATCGACGCGGTTAAAATCGGGGATCCTGCTCATGCCGGCACCTCCTCAATAGTGACCAGCCCGATCCGGGCCTGCGCCTCGTGCAGCAGATCGAGGACATTGCAGCCCGCATAGACGAATGTGTCGACCCCGGCCGCCCGCAACCGGTCCTCCAGGTCGCCGGGTTTTCCGGCGAGATAGAGATGGTCCGCACCGGCGTCCTTCAGCGCGCGCGCGGCCGCCTCCGCATCGCTTTCATAGATCCTGTCGGAGGAGACCAGGACCGCGAGCTTCGCGTTTGAAGCCTTGAAGGCGGCAACCAGATCGTCGAGACCGGCATGGGCTTCCCCGCCGACGGAGGCGATCCCTCCGGCCGCGAACACATTGCTTGTCCAGGTCGCGCGGGCCGTGAACTGCGCGAGCGGGCCGAGGCAGGCGAGAAACACGATCGGCGGCGTCCCGGCCCGGGATACGGCGGCACTCTCGCGAAGCTCCTCGAACGGTTCGGACAGGCGGATCTGGGGGACCTTGCCGACAGGCGCCGGATTTTCCGCGCCGGGATGCGTCGCGATCGCCGCGGCAAGGGACGCGCCCTCCAGGAAGGCTTGTTTCATGGCCGCGGTCCGTTCCCCCTTGCCCGGGGGCGGCAGGTCGAGGTGATGGCTCAAGGGCGCGACATCGTCCTGGGTATTCTCCAGAACCGCGACCGGCCTTTCCTTCAGGTCGGGGAATTCGCTGACGCCGGTGATCGGCTTCTTTCGCGTTGCAGCGGCCTTTTCCAAGGAGGCCCGGGAGCCGGCGATACGGCTCTGGATCTTGCCTTCCACGAGGCTTTTCCAGATACCGCCTTCCGCCTCAAGCTCCTGCAACTGGGCCCAGACAGCCTCAACCAGGCCATCGGTGCGGGCCTCGATCGCACCCGACCCGGCCGACGGATCCGCGACCCGATGAAGATTGCTTTCCTCGATCAGCATCGACTGGGTATTGCGGGCAAGGCGGCGGGCAAATCCGTCCGGCAGGCCCATGGCCATCGTGAAAGGCAGCACGCTCACGCTGTCCGCGCCGCCGACACCGGCGGAAAAGGCGGCAACGGTCGTGCGCAGCACGTTCACCCAGGGATCGTTGCAGGTCATCATCCGCCGCGACGTCGGCATATGCAGCGACATGGGTTTCTGCGGCAGGCCGCAGGCTTCCAGGATCCGGGCCCAGATCCGCCGCGCCGCGCGCGCCTTGGCAATCGTACCGACCTGGTCGGCATCGGCGATCAGGGTGAAGTTGATCCAGTCGCTCCAATCGGACGGGTCGATTCCCGCCCTTTCCAGAAAGCGAAGGCAATAAAGAGCGTTGGCGAAGGCGCACGCCAGTTCCTGAGCCGGCGTCGCGCCGGCACCGTGCCAGACCCGCCCGTCCGCACAGAAAAATTCATGCTTGAGATTCTGCTTCTTCAGGAATTGCAGCAGATCGAAGATCCGTTCCTCGACACGTTCGAAGTCCGAACGGAACTGGCCGCGCCGCGCAATCCAGCCGAAAAGGTCCAGCCCTGCGCTCATTTGCAGCTTTGCCGGATCGATGCCCTTGCGTTCGGCACAGGCGAGCATCATCGTCACGACCGACGAGGTTTCATGGCCGGCGCCAAGCCGGAGCTGGATCAGATCGAGCAGAACGCCGTCAAACAATTGCTCCATCCCGGACAGATCGTCCACGCGAACGCCCTGTCCGCCCGAGTTCGTAGACGTGGCGAGAACAACCTCGATGCCATCCGCGCCGTCCTTCAGATCTTCCAGGATCTGGGCATTGGCCGCGGCCGGGCTCGGCAGATCGATCCGCTGTATGATCTTCCAGGGCGTTTGCGCCTGCCGTGTCGCCAGCGGGCGGGCGTCGCCGCGCTGCCGGTAGAGCGGCCGGATCTCCAGTCCGTCGTCGGTCCGGCCGGTGAGCCGCGATCTTGGCGCGCCCTTCAAGGCGCGATCGACAGCTTCAAGCCAGGTTTCCTCGTCGAAACTCAAAAAATCTTCAGGCAGTGTCAGGGGCATTCTTATCTCCTGGACCCTATTTATTCCTCCCTGCGGAATGATGGCAACTAGCCAGATAGGGTAATATGGAGCGCAGCGGATTTATGACTGACCGGTCAAGAAATCGGATTCGGACGTTAATCGCCTGTTTACCGCTACAACCGGCAGTGGGTCCCTCGGCCGGCCCAAAAACAGGGTCAAGGGAACCAACCGGACAAGAATCTGGCGTGATAAGCCAAATCATGCCAATTTCCCCATTGGTATGTTGCGCGATTGTATTGTAATTTAAACGAACTGCCGTATGGGAAATTAGCGATCCCATTCACGCATATGTTCTGCAACCGATCTGTAGAAGAAGAAAGGGGCTGGCAACAACTACACAAATCCCATCGGCGGCGTGTCGGGGCAAAAGCGGAAACCGCAACCCGATACTTCGATAAAAGCAATCACAGATTGCATAAAAAATGGATGTGCACAATGCTTGATCAAACGGAATTGAAAAACAAGCTGAGAGCAATCTCAGAGGCGAATGCGGCGCACCACGTGCTGGATATTCTTGAATCCAACCTTCGTCGGATGGGAGCCACCCATATTCTGGTGACCGGCCTTCCCATGCCAAACCGGCCCATCGACAATCTCGTCCATCGTTTCCGCTGGCCCGATCAGCGCAATGACGGCATCGAAAGCACATCGCTCTCGGCGACCGACAGCGCCCTGATGCTCGGCCTGGCGTCGAACCGTGCGACCGAATGGACCGTCACCGCCGGCGACATGGAGCATTCCGACCTTCTGGCGGCTGCAGGCGAAGGCAACAAGGTCATCGTCATTCCGGTCACCGAACTTCATCCGTTCCAGGCATTTGTTTTCGCAAGCGGCCCCTCGCTGCAGGCAAGCAAATGGGACCTGGCCGGGCTTGAAGTGCTCGCAGCAGCAGCCTTCTCGCGTCTGCGGGACCTTGGTGCCGTTTCCGGTCAGCGCCCGGGTGCCCTGTCCACCCGCGAACGGCGGGTTCTGGAACTGACAGCCTACGGCAAGACCGCAAGCGAAATTGCGGATGTTCTGGATATTTCGCAGCGGACCGTTCATGCCCACCTGCAGAATGCCAGCGTCAAGCTCAACGCTTCGAACAAGACCCACACGGTGATCGAAGCCCTGCGCTACGGCCAGATCCGGGTCTGATACCGGATACGTGCTGACCGGCCAGGGTCGGAAGACCTCCATCGTTCGGCCAATCCGGACGATGATAAGGGCAAACAGGAAACGCCGACGGCATCGCCGGCGTCAGGCCTGAGAGGGCCGATATCTCTCCGGTCCGGGGAGACGGCACACGAAAAATGCGCGCGGCGACAGGATGCTGTGCAACAAGATGACTGTGCAAAGAGAAATGACGTCGCAAAGCAGACGCACCGGGAACGGAATGCCTCTTCGAACCGATGATGGTTCGCTGGGCCAACGGCGGTCCAGGCTTCTTTTCCCCGACCCGGCAGCCATGGCGCTCCGGATTGCCTTGAGCTTTCCCGGATTTCCGGAGTTCTCCCAGAAATAAAGAAGGCGAGACGTGTTCGCCTCGCCGGTCGTCTTCCCTTCAGGAACCGGTCAGATGACCTGGCTCAGTCCGGGTATTTGCGCAATCACTTCATCCACGACATCGTCACCGGCCTTTTCCTTCGCGTAGGCGACGAGTTCCCTGGTCACGGACTGGACTTCCCCCATATCGAGGCCGGCGGACGTCAGTTCGTTCAGCGCGGCCATGGCCCCCATGCCGCCACCCATCATGCTGCCGAGACCTCCGAGCAGGCCGCCGCCGCCAGTGCCTTCGCGTTCCGCGACCAGTTCGCGCGCACCCGGCAGGGCATCGAAAATCTGCTGCATCTGCTCCTGCGGTCCGTCCTTGTTCAGGAACTTGAGGATGATGGCGATGGCTTCGCGGGCCTGTTCCTCTCCGACACCTGAAGCAGCAACGATCCGGTTGATAAGCTCTTCCATGTCTTTCTCCCAATCTTGCGCCCGCATGAAGTTTATGGGCCATAACAATGTGACAACAGGCTATACACGGAGTTGGATTGCGGCGTCGATGGGTCACGTAACGTCGTGTGAACTGTTTTTTACAGGTAAGCCCGTTCCGGGCGCTGAAGGAAAGTGAAACGGGGGAAAGGGTGAGCAAGCAGGAAAAGATCTTTATCGGGGCGAGCAACAAGGATGAAACCCTGACGCTGAAACTCGCCAACCGGCACGGGCTGATCACCGGCGCCACCGGTACCGGCAAAACCGTTTCGCTGCAGATCCTGGCGGAAGGGTTTTCGGCCGCGGGCGTCCCGGTCTTCTGCGCCGACATCAAGGGGGATCTTTCCGGTCTTGCCGAGGCAGGCGTTTCCAAGGACTTTCTGGAAAAGCGCGCGGCGACGATCGGCTTTTCGGAGCGGTACAGCTATGAGGCCTTTCCGGCCGTTTTCTGGGACCTGTTCGGCGAACAGGGCCACCCGATCCGCACCACCGTCTCCGAGGTCGGACCGCTGCTTCTGTCGCGGCTGCTGGAACTCAACGACACCCAGGAAGGGGTCCTGAACGTCCTGTTCGAACTGGCCGACGACGAGGGCCTGCTTCTGCTCGATTTCAAGGACCTGCGTTCCATGCTCGCCCATGTCTCCGACCGGGCGGCGGAATTGTCGAAACTCTACGGAAATGTGTCCAAGGCCTCCGTCGGGGCAATCCAGCGGCGCCTGCTGGTGCTGGAGCGCCAGGGCGGGGACAAGCTGTTCGGCGAACCGGCGCTGGATATCCGCGACTTCATCCGTACCGCCCCGGACGGCCGGGGCATGATCAACATCCTCGCCGCTGACAAGCTGATGACCTCGCCCCGGCTCTATGCGGTGTTCCTGCTCTGGCTGCTGTCGGAACTGTTTGAGGAACTTCCGGAAGTCGGCGATCCGGACAAGCCGAAGCTGGTGTTCTTTTTCGACGAAGCCCATCTGCTCTTCGACGACGCCCCCAAGGCGCTGGTGGAAAAGGTGGAACAGGTGGTCCGTCTGGTGCGCTCGAAAGGGGTCGGGGTCTATTTCGTCACGCAGAACCCGCTCGATGTGCCGGAAACGGTGCTTTCCCAGCTCGGCAACCGTGTCCAGCACGCCCTGCGCGCCTTTACCCCGCGCGATCAGCGGGCCGTGCGCGCCGCCGCGGAAACCTTCCGCCCCAATCCGGACCTGGACACCGAACGGGTGATCACGGAACTCGGCGTCGGCGAGGCGCTGGTGTCCACCCTGGAGGGCAAGGGCATCCCCTCCATCGTCCAGCGCACCCTGATCCGCCCCCCCTCGTCGCGCCTTGGCCCGATTACCGATGCGGAACGGCGCACCCTGATCCAGTCGAGCCCGATTTTCGGCCATTATGAACGCGCGAAAGACCGGGTGTCCGCCTATGAAATGCTGCAGCAACGGGCGGAAGAAAAATTGCGGCAGGAGGAAATGCAGCGTCAGCAGGAAGAACGTTCAGCGGAAAAACGCGGCGAGCCGCGGCGAACCCGGTCGGGATTCCAGCTTCCCGATTTCGGGCGGGACGACCGGCCGCGCCGGGACAGCATGCGCAAGCGCTCCAGCCGCAGGTCGAACCGGGATTCCGTTCTCGAGGCCGGCCTCAAATCGGCTGCGCGCAGCCTCGGCTCTTCGCTCGGACGGGCGCTCGTGCGTGGCCTGCTCGGCAACATCAAGCGGGGTTTCTGATCCGTCTGCCGGACGGCGGGCTGCGCTTCATCCGACCGTAAACCGGTCTTGACGGCCGGCTTTCAAACCGCCACCACTTCACCCCATGCAACCGACCTCCGCAATCCATATCCGTCCGGCCAGAACGCCCGATGACATCACCGCCGCCGCGGAGCTTTTCCGGGCCTATGCGGACTGGCTGGACATCGATCTCAGCTACCAGGATTTCGAGGCGGAGCTGGCTGCCCTGCCGGGGAAGTATGCTCCCCCTGAAGGCGAAATCCTGCTTGCGCGGGACGGGCAAGGGAAGGTCGTCGGCTGCGTCGGCCTGCGGCCGATCGAGCCGGAGGGCGTGTGCGAGATGAAGCGGCTCTACGTGGCGCCGGAAGGCCGGGGGCTCGGCCTCGGCAACCGGCTGGTCGAAGCGATCATCCAGACAGCGGAGCGGGCCGGCTACGGCGAAATGCGGCTCGACACCCTGCCGACCATGAAAACCGCGATTGCGCTTTACGAAAGACACGGGTTCGAACCGATGGAGCGCTATTACGACACACCGGTCGCCGAAACGCTTTTTTTCCGGCGCAAGCTGGTGACCGACTCAATCGACGGGCATACTATCGTCTAAAGGCTCCGATTTCAGCCCCGGTCAATCGACGGGCCGGGCAGGTTGGCGGCCAGCCGATTCTGTCCTGAATTTCAATCGTAAAACCCTAGGAACAACCGATGAGCACCATCGACAAGGTCCTCGCGCGAATCGACACCGATCTCGACAAGAGCCTGGCGCGCCTGTTCGAGCTCGTGAAGATCAAGAGCATTTCCACCGATCCGGCGTTCGACAGCGACTGCCGCGCTGCCGCGGAATGGCTGGCGAAGGAACTCACGGATATCGGCATCGCGGCGGACGTGCGGGAGACCGAAGGCCATCCGATGGTCGTCGGCCACCGCAAGACGGGCAAGGCGGGCCCGCACGTGCTGTTTTACGGCCACTATGACGTTCAGCCGGTCGATCCGCTCGATCTCTGGGAAACCGACCCGTTCGAACCGCGGATCGCCACCCGTGCCGACGGAACCAAGGTCATCGTCGCCCGCGGGTCCGCCGACGACAAGGGGCAGCTGATGACCTTCGTCGAGGCCGCCCGCGCCTATCTTGCAGAAGCCGGTGACCTGCCGGTCGATGTCACGGTCCTGTTCGAGGGCGAGGAGGAATCCGGGTCCCCTTCCCTGCATCCGTTCCTGACAGCCAACAAGGACGAACTGACCTGCGACCTCGCGCTCGTCTGCGACACCGGCATGTGGGACCAGGACACGCCGGCGATCTCGGTCATGCTGCGCGGTCTGCTCGGCGACGAGATCATCGTCAGGGCCGCCAGCCGCGACCTGCATTCCGGCAGCTATGGCGGGGCAGCCCAGAACCCGAACCATATCGTCGCCAGCATCATTGCCGGACTGCATGACGAAAACGGCCGGATCACCCTGCCCGGCTTTTACGACGGCGTCATCGAGATGCCGGATGAGGTCACGAGGATGTGGGACGAGCTCGGCTTTTCCTCGGAGGCGTTCCTCGGCGAGATAGGCCTGAAATATCCGCGCGGCGAAAAGGGCCGCCAGCCGCTGGAACACATCTGGACCCGTCCGACGGCGGAAGTGAACGGCATGTGGGGCGGCTACCAGGGCCCGGGTTCCAAGACGGTTATCCCCGCGGAGGCGCACGCCAAGTTCACCTTCCGCCTCGTCGGCGACCAGGATCCGGACAAGATCCGCGACGCCTTCCGCGCCTATGTCCGCTCCAGGGTCCCGGCCGACTGCTCGGTCGAATTCCTCGGCAAGGAAGGCAGCCGGGCGCTCCGTCTCGACTTCGACATGCCCGCCCTGGAAAAGGGCCGCAAGGCGCTTTCCGACGAATGGGGCAAGCCCGCGGCGCTGATCGGCATGGGCGGATCAATCCCGATCGTCGGCGACTTCAAGCGCATGCTCGGCATGGATTCCCTGCTGATCGGCTTCGGCCTCGACGACGACCAGATCCACTCGCCCAACGAGAAATACAATCTGAAGAGCTTCCACAAGGGCATCCGTTCCTGGGCCCGGGTGCTGGACGCGCTCTCCAGCGATTGACATATCAGGAAGGGGCCGGCTTCCGGTCCCTGCCCTCCCCTCTTTTAGCGGAAGCAACGCCATGAAAGCCGTTTGTGTGTTTTGCGGGTCGAATTTCGGTGCGCGTACGGTCTATGCCGAAATCGCGGCGGCAACCGGCCGCGTGATCGCCGAACAGGGCCTGACCCTGGTCTATGGCGGCGCCAAGGTCGGCCTGATGGGGACGGTCGCGGATGCCGCCCTTGCCGCGGGCGGCAGGGTGATCGGCGTGCTGCCGACCGCGCTCCAGGAAAAGGAACTGGCTCATGACAGGCTGAGCGAGTTGCACATCGTTTCGTCCATGCACGAGCGCAAAGCCAGAATGGCCGAGCTTTCGGACGGCTTCATCGCGCTTCCCGGCGGGGCCGGAACCATGGAGGAAATCTTCGAGGTGTGGACCTGGGGCCAGCTCGGTCTGCACGGAAAGCCCTGCGGATTTCTGAATGTCGACGGATTTTATGATCAGCTGATCGGCTTCTTCGACCATCAGACGGTCGAAGGCTTCATGAAACCGGCCATGCGCGACATGGTGAAGGTCGCAAGCTCAACCGATGCCCTGCTCGATCTGTTTCGCGCCTACGAGCCGCCATCGACGCCGAAGTGGATCAGGAAGGACGAGACCTGATCCGTGGCGCTCCAAAAAAAGGCACCGCGAAACGGGTTCGCGGTGCCTTGCCTTGGGTCGATGGAGATGGCCCGTTCTTGTTTTGATATCGTCGGGCCGTATGCGGTGCGTGTCAGGCGTGTTCTTGTTTTCCCTTCGACAGATGGGCCGCATCCACAAGGCAACCGGGGCCCGGCGTTTCTGAAAGAAAATGCCGGGAGAATTTCAGCTCGCCAGTCGGTCCTCAAGCAGGCCGAGGCCGTGTTCCAGCGCCTGTTTCTGCTGTCCGATCAGTTCCAGTTCCTTCAGCAGTTCGGCCAGCCGGTTCCGCAACTCGCGGGCGTGGGCCTTGCCGAAATCCTTGTCCGACAGCGTGTCGCGGAGGTTGAGAAGTGACGCGATGCTGCGTATCGACATGCCCGTGAGCCGGCAGTCGAACACGAAGTCGAGCCGGTCGACATCCGCCTGCGAATAGATCCGCGTGTTGGGCTTTGGCCGTGCTGGCCGCACCAGTCCATGCTGTTCATAGAACCGGAGCGTTCTGAGCGAGGTATCATATCTCTCGACCAGATCCGAGATCGTATGGTCCCCTGACCGCAGTCGCGGCCGTGGTGTGAATTGGCTGACCACGTGCAACTCCTGTCCGGCGCCTTTCCGCAAGCGCCGAAATCCGATTTTCGATTTTTGAAACGAACTTTGGGCTTCCGCTTTGAAGCCATACGGAGGCTCAGGCCTCACGAAACCGGGCATTTATTAATTCAATGGGTAAATTTAATCAAGAAAATTCTTTCAATTAATGAAATTTTCTTCATCATCCCAACAACCTATTGATATACTTGATGTTCACGCCCTGATAAGGGAACAACAGTCAGACGACTGACACCTTTTGCCTGCGGAAATTCATCAAATCTGGCTTTGGGATACCCTCTTGCAGCTTCAACGGCCCCGGGAGCCAATTCCGAAACCGGCCGCAGGGAGGTTCTTGTGCACAGAAGCCTTCAATCGGACAACCTCAGGTCCTTTGCATCCGAATGCACCCGGTGCTATGTCCGCCGGACTGTCCGTTTTGCCAATACGGACAAAGCTTTGCCGGAGTCACCTTATTCCATGCGCCCGCCGCTGTTCCCGATTGCCTGTCTCCTCGGTTATCTCGTTGCCGCCTGTTCCCCGACGCTCGATGATACGGGGCCGGTCCTGGTGGCGCAGACGTCAGATGTGACGCTGGTCGAAATTTCGAGGGACAGTGTCGGCGGCATTACGGCGGACACCCGTTACGGCGAGAAGGCGATCGAGGCGGCCCTGCCCGGCTTTACCGCTGAAGGCATACAGACGGCCGAAGAGAGCACCACGGAATGGGCCATCGGCGCGTTCAACTCCGACGGCTTCCAGGTTCTGCAGGTCTTCAAGGGCAAGGACGGCAGGGTCCGCGCGGTCCACGGGGTCACCCACCACCTGAAGGGGCCGAACGGCGAACGGATCGGCATGACCTTTGTCCAGGTCGGCACCTCGCGCAGCGATTGCCGGGTGGGCCAGAACCTTTGGCGCGGCATGGCGATCTGCAAGGCCAAGGGGACCCCGAATGTGGAACTGGTCTTCGCCATCCCGGAATACCCGGGCCCGTTCGACCGCCTGGCTCCGGATGCGGACTTGCGCAAGGCAGGGCTCCAGCGCATCCTGTGGTTCCCGCCGAAAAGCTGATCCTGCCGGTGCGCGATACTTAAATGTGCGGGCCTGACCGGAGTTGCACCGAGCCGACCGGCCGCCAGATGTTGCGCTTTTTCAGGTATTTTTCGCGCAGGTCCGAATAGGCCAGATGAAGCTTCAGTTCCCGTTCGCGGATGCCGGGAAGGCTCAGCGGATCGAGGCCCGTCCAGGGCAGGAACGGATTGCGGCGCATGTGCCAGTGAACTTCCGCCCGGGTGGTCGGCCTGTCTGACGGCGTACGCCCATGGAAGGCAAAGGTATCGGCCACGATCAGCGTGTTCGCGGGCACAGCCATCCTGACCGGCTGCGGCAGGCCCAGCGCGTCCAGTTCTTCCGGGCGGATGCGGAACGAGCCGCTGGCATGGTGATTGCGTGCATCGGTACTGGCCGTCAGGGAACACTGGTATTCCCATTCCAGCCGTTCCGGCGTCACCTTGTGCGATCCGGGCACGAAGCAGAACGGGCCATCCTCCTCGCCGACATCCTGCAGGAACAGCCAGGCCTTGGACGTGGCGTGGAAGGTATCGGCATGGACATCCGTCTGCGGATCCTTCTTGCCGCGCTGCGGTTCGGCGATCACCGTTTGAAGAAACATCTGCGGCTGGCCGCCCTGGGAGGCCGCATAATGGATCATCGCCCGGGCCCGCGGATCGCGAACGGTCCTAGCCAGTGCCGGATTGGCGGCAAGCACCTTCGGCGGCAGGGGCGTCATGCGTGTCACGGTCTGCCCCTGGCGCATCTCCCGGGCGTCGAACGGTCCGGCCGTGACCTCGTCCGTAAGCGCCTTGTAAAGATCCCCGGGCAGGAAATCGCGGACGAGGAAATAGCCGTTTTCATCGAAAAACCGGCGATCCTCCTCAGGCACGGCGGACGCCAGGCGCCGGCGCCGGGAAGCCGCAAGGGCTGCGGCCACCTGCACCCGTTTTCTGTGCAGGCCCCAGCGGTTCAGCTTCGGGCTGCCGATGATCGGATTCTTCCGATAGGACTTCTCCGCTCCGAAAACCCCCAGAAGCCAGATCGGCGCGTTCAGATAAGACAAGGCATTCATCGACAGGGCTCGCAACCTCAGGCTTGAAACGAAGGACCGTACCGACATCAATACCTCATGCCTCCCCTTCGACCAAGATCGACCGTGACGGCCACCGATTCCTCCGCTAAGCCTTGGGCATGACGAAACCAGCAAACCCACGCGCCCTTGACGTAGCAACCCTTGCCGAAGGCATCCGCTCAGGCAACCGGGCGACCCTGGCGCGGGCGATCACCCTGGTGGAATCGCGCAAGGCGGAGCATCGCGGGATTGCCCGGGACCTGATCCAGGAGCTCTTGCCCCTGACCGGCAAGGCGCAGCGGGTCGGGATCACCGGGGTTCCGGGCGTCGGCAAATCGACGACGATCGACACGCTCGGCTCGAACCTGACGGCCGCGGGCCACAAGGTGGCGGTGCTTGCCGTCGACCCGTCCTCGACGCGCACCGGCGGCTCGATCCTCGGCGACAAGACGCGGATGGCGCAGCTTGCGGTCGACAGGAACGCCTTCATCCGGCCCTCCCCGTCCGCAGGCACACTTGGCGGCGTCGCGGCCAAGACCCGGGAAACCATGCTTCTGTGCGAGGCGGCCGGCTTCGACATCATTCTCGTGGAGACCGTCGGCATCGGCCAGTCGGAAACCACCGTCGCCGACATGGTCGACTTCTTTCTCGTGCTTATGCTGCCGGGCGCCGGCGACGAGCTGCAGGGGATCAAGAAGGGCGTCCTGGAAATCGCCGACATGATCGCCGTCAACAAGGCGGACGGCGAAGGCGCCCTGCGGGCCCGTTCCGCAGCTTCGGACTACCGGGCGGCCCTTCATATCCTGGCGCCGAAATCGCCGACCTGGACCCCGCCGGTGATCACCATTTCCGGTCTTGCCAACGAAGGCCTCGATGCGCTCTGGGAGCAGGTCGAACTGCACCGCACGAGAATGACAGCCAGCGGCGAATGGCAGGCGCGCCGGGCCGACCAGCAGGTCGCCTGGATGTGGGATCTGCTGCAGCAGCGCATGATGGAAGCGCTCGAAAACGACAGGCGGACGGCGGACCGGCTGAAGTCCCTCGAAGCGTCCGTGCGCCAGGGCGAGACCTCGGTGTCCATCGCGGTGGAGGAGATCGCCGGCCTGATCGGCATTTGAGTGTGGTTTATGGCACCCTTGAAAACCGTCCTTGTCACCGGCTTCGAGCCCTTTCCCGGAATGCCGGTCAATCCGACCGCGCTCCTGATGGAGCGCCTGCCGCGGCGGCTGGCGCGCGAACTCCGCGGCACCCGGTTCCATTTCGAAACCCTGCCGACGACCTGGGCCGGGCGCACGGAGGTGGCCGCCGGGCTGCGCCGTGATCTGTCGCCCGATGCCATCGTGCATTTCGGTGTCGACGGCAGCCGCCGGACCATCAATATCGAAACCCGGGCGGTCAATCGGGCAACGCGGGTAAAACCGGATGCCCGCGGCGCACATGCCGCAACGGCCCGGCTGGAGCCGGGAGCGGAAGAGGCCAGATATTCAACCCTGCCCGTCCGCGCCCTGCACGAAGCCGCGGCGCGGTCGGGCCTTCCGGTTGCTCTTTCCCGGGATGCCGGCACCTACCTGTGCAATGCCACCTTGTGGGACAGCATCGGCAGCGGGATCCCGTCCGTCTTCGTTCACGTGCCGCCGCTGCAGCGCGGGCGCAGCGACACAAGACTGTCGCTGCAACAGATCGAACAGGCGGCGATCCTCATTCTTCAGGAGACCCGGCGCCGGATCTGACTTTCAATCCGCGCCGTCCAGCACATCCCGATGCTCATAGAGGAAATGGCGCAGGGCCATGAACAGTTCGGCCGCGTGCATCCCGTCGCCGCGGGCTTTGGCCGCGCGGATATCGTCCTCGATCATCGCCTTGATTTTTTCTGGACCATGGCGTTCATGCAGCAGATAGGCGCCCAGCGCGGCCGCCGCGATTTCAGGGATATGTTCGTGTTCGGCAAGCGCCAGGATTTCGTCCTCCCTGAGACCGCTCAGGCCGATGCAATCCTCAATCGTGATCATCTTCCGCCTCCCTTTCCTCCTGATGCAGATTATCCCGCCGAACCGGAAAGGCATTGACCCCAGTCAAAGGCGACCGCCCAATCCGGCACGCCGCTTGCTGAGAGAGGCGCATGAGCAAGCGACTTTCCAATTCCGGGACAGATTGCGCCGGTACGCCCGTCGTTCGGCGCCGATTCGGCTCCGCAATGACCCGGCGGGCGTTCCTTGGCGGGACAATGGGGACCGCGGCGCTGTGCCTTTCCGGCACGGCGGCAAGGGCCCTCGTCCAGGTTGCGGAACTGCGCGGGTCGATCGATGCAACCGATCTGGGCCTTTTTCCGAACGCCTCCAGCGACCAGAGCGCCCTGTTTCAGGACGCGGTCAACCGGGCTGCGGAAAAGGGCCGCGCCCTGTTCCTGCCGGCCGGCACCTATCCGGTCGCCAACCTGAATTTTCCCTCCGGCACCCTGATCGTCGGCATTCCGGGCCGGACCCGGCTGATCTACCAGGGCGGCGGCCTGCTCGCCACGGCCAGGGGCGTCAGCAATGTCGGGCTCAACGGCATCACCTTCGACGGCGCCAACCGGTCGATCGGCGACGCGACGGACGGGCTGCTGCATTTCATCGGCGTGCGCCAGCTCACGATCCAGAATTGCGAGGTAACCGGGTCAAGCCGGACCGGCCTGCTGCTGGACCGCTGTTCGGGCCGGGTGACCGACTGCCACGTATCGGGCGCTGCGGAAGCCGGCATCGTTTCCAACGAAGCCGACGGCCTGGCGCTGACGGGCAATGTGGTCACCGACTGCGCCAACGGCGGCATCTGGGTGCACCGCTGGAGCGAGGGCGAGGACGGCACGCTCGTCTCCGGCAACCGGGTGGAGCGGATCGGCGCCAGGCACGGCGGCACCGGCCAGTGGGGCAACGGCATCAACGTGTTCCGCGCCCATGGCGTGGTGATATCGGGCAACCGCATTGCCGACTGCGCCTTTTCCGCGATCCGGTCCAACACCGGCTCCAACGTGCAGATCACGGGCAACTCCTGCCTGCGCTCCGGAGAAGTGGCGATCTATTCGGAATTCGCCTTCCAGGGCGCGGTGATCTCCAACAACCTGATCGACGGGGCGACGACCGGGGTCTCCATCGCCAATTTCATGGACGGCGGACGGCTTGCGGTCTGTTCGGGAAACCTCATTCGCAACCTGACCGAGGTCGGTCCCTACCCGCCGGAAGTCGCCGGCTTCGGCATCGGCATCGCCGCGGAGGCGGACACGACGATCACCGGCAACGTGATCGAGGGCGCGCCGCGCTTCGGAATGCTGCTCGGCTGGGGTCCCTACATGCGCAACATCATCGCATCCCAGAACATGGTGCGCGACTGCGGTACGGGCATAGCGGTCACGGTCGTGGAGGGCGCGGGACCGGCCGTGATCAGCAACAATATCGTCCAGGGCAGCCGGACCGGGGCGATCAACGGCTACCGCTGGCTCGACAGGTCAACGGGCGAACTGAACGGCTCCACGGACTGGCCTCACCTGACCATCAGCGGCAACCAGGTCGCAGCCTGAACGCCCGCATGCGGACGCCTCTAACCTTCTGAAAACCGCAGTGACAGGCAGGACAACCCGCCGTCCACCTTGCGCGCCTCGTGGGTCGGCACGCTCACGGTCCTGAACCCGCCCGCTTCGATGGCGGCGAGCGTTTCCGGATAGCCTTCGGGGACAAGAACCACATCGTTCACGCGGATGACATTGGCCGCGTATTCCTCAGCGTCCGGCACGGCGATCGTCCTGCGGCTGCCGAAAAAGCCGCTGTTGATCATCACTTTCGTGGCGAGGATAACGCCCTCTCCAAGAGTGGAACAGGCGGTCTTGAAATGCAGAACGCCCTCCGGCGTTTCCGCAACGCGGGCCCTGTAGCCCCACGCCCGAAGCAAACCGGCAAAGGCCTCGGCGCCCTCCCGGTCGGTCCGGGCGGACAGACCGATCAGGATCTCGTCGTCAAGCGTCAGCACATCGCCGCCGTCCACATGACCGCTTCCCGGGATTTCGACGACGCGGTCGAACCGGCTTTCCAGTGCGGCGCGGATTTCCCCCGCCTCGCCCTTCCGGCTTTCCGCGCCAGGCCGGAGCAGGATCGCGCCGTCGGACAGGCAGAACGCCGGGTCCTCGACGAAACAGCTGTCGGGATAGGCTTCGAGTTGCGGCAGGACATCCACCGTCAGACCAGCCGCTTGAAGAGCCTCTACGTAAGCCGCATGTTCGGCCCGGAAGGCCCCGCCGCTCGGATCTCCCGTATCGACCGCACGCAAACCGTTTGCCACGCTGTCAGCGGGTGTGCGGGTGATGGCATGGGTAAAACGCCATGACAGGCCTTCGCGGCGGGGCATTGCGGGTCCTTGGTGTGTGGAGGACGGAGAAATCAGGACAGGGCGGATTTCAGGCTTGCCAAAAAGTCCTTGGCCGGACGGATGTCGCCGGCCCGGACCTCGCGGCGGGTCAGGACCGGCGGATTGACCAGCCGGTCGAGGGTTTTCGCTTCGTCCTCGTTCATCTCGAGCATGGCCTCCAGAACGGCGGCCATCATGACTTCCGAGGCGCGGGTGGCGCCGTCGTCGCATTTGAGCGCGATGCCGAGACCGAGCTCGGGAACGGCGCCGCAGAAGACCCCTTCCGCGCCGGTCTTGACGAAAACACGGCCGTTGAAGGCGGCCATCACGTCGGTGCAGAACCGGTCGGTGCCGGCGACCATGAAGGGCTCGCTGACGCAGGCATTGTAAATCCGTTCCGCCGCCTTGGCGCGTTCCGGATCCAGCCCCTCGCCGGTGCCGAAACAGGCAAAGGCGCGGGCGAAGCTTTCCAGGGGCGTGGCATAAGTGGGGATCGAACAGCCGTCGGTGCCGCAGACGTCCGGGGTCAGGCTATCGCCGGTCAGCTGTTCCAGCACCGCCCTGATTTCCTGCTGCACCGGATGATCCGGCAGCACATAGCCCCGGGTCGGCACGCCCATGACCTTTGCCAGCCCGAGAAAGCCGGCATGCTTGCCCGAGCAGTTGTTGTGCAGCGGGCACGGGGTCTCGTCGGCCCGGATCAGGTCGGCGATATCTTCCATGCGCCGGGGCCAGTGGGAGCCGCATTCCAGGTCGTCTTCGGAAAGCCCCGCCTTGATCAGCATCACCCGCGCGGCATTGACATGCACCGCCTCGCCGGAATGGGAGGCGCAGGCAAGGGCCAGTTCCGCGTCGTCGAAGTCGAGCGCGTCGGCAGCGCCCGATTCAACCAGCGGCAGGGCCTGCAGCGCCTTGATCGCCGAACGCGGAAACACCCTGGCGCCGGTATCCCCGATGGCGCAGACGATCCTGCCCGTCGTGTCGGCCACGGCGACGGCGCCGCGATGAAAGCTTTCCACCAGCGGCCCGCGCGTGACTTCGACGGCAACGGGATTGGTCATGCATCAAGCTCCTAATTGCCAACCGCACCGGCCGCCGCCGGGGTCATCCAGGCGGACAGGCGCGCAAGGGCCTCGTTGATGACGCTGTCCTGCTTGCAGAAGCAGAAGCGGATGAAATTCCCCGGTGCATCGTCCCCATAGAAAGCGGAAACCGGCACCACGGCAACCCCGGCCTCCTCGACCATCTTCCGGCAGACTTCGACGTCACTGTCGCCAAGGCCCAGACCTGAAATATCGCAGGTCAGGAAATAGGTCGCGGCACAGGGCAGAACATCGAAGCCGAGCTTTTCCAGACCGGCGGCCATCAAATCTCGCTTGGCCTGGAGCTCAGCCGACAGGCCGTCGTAGTAGCTGTCGGCCTTGCCCAGTCCGAAGGCGACCGCTTTTTGCAGGTTCGGCGGCGTGGTGAAGGTCACGTACTGGTGCGCCTTGGCGATCGGGTCGATCAGCCTTTGCGCGCCGGTGATGTAGCCGACCTTCCAGCCGGTGAGCGAAAAGGTCTTGCCCGCGGAGCCGATGCGCACGCAGCGGCCCTCCATGCCGGTAAAGGTCATCAGGGGCCGGTGGCTGGCGCCATCGAACAAGAGATGCTCATAGACCTCGTCGCAAATGGCGAAGACATCGTGACGAACGCACAGGTTGGCGATCGCCTGAAGCTCGGCATCGGAGAAGACCTTGGCGGCCGGGTTCATCGGATTGTTGATCAGGATCGCCTTGGTGCGGTCGGTGAACGCCCGCTCCAGCGCCGATAGATCGAGTGCCCATTCCGGCGGGGTCACGCGCAAACGCACCGGGACGCCGCCGACCCGCTTCACCATCGGCAGATAGCAGTCGTAAAGCGGCTCGATCAGGATCACCTCGTCGCCGGGCTCGACCAGCGCCATCAGGCAGTCGGCGAGTGCTTCCGTGGCGCCGGAGGTGACGATCACCTGGCTCTGCCAGTCGATGTCAAGACCGTAGAAGCGTTTGTTGGCGGCGGCCACCGCCTGGCGCAATTCGGGCAGGCCGAGCATCGGCGGATACTGGTTCGGCCCGGAAATCAGCGCATCGGCCGCGGCCTGGCGGATATCGAGCGGGCCGTCCACGTCGGGAAAGCCCTGGCCCAGATTGACGGCCTTGTGCGCCATGGCGAGCCGCGACATGGTTTCGAAGATGGTCGTTTCCAGACCGGTGAAGACGGGATTCGTCGCTTTCATGAGGGCCCTCCCCGGACCGCCCGAATTCTTTCCTTGTTACCGGCTTGTAGCGCCAGCCTTCCGGCGCGTCGAGAGGTGTTTGCGCCGGCTTGCTTCAGAACTTGCCCTCGAGGCAGAAACCGCGGCCGGATCTCGACCTATCCCCACATTCACATCCCTCCGCGAGCCAGTGGGGCTTTGCGCCGCACCCGGTGCGGAGATCCAGCTTCCGAGACGTGCCGGAAAGTCGCCGATCGCGCATTTTCAGGCAAACGCACCAGGCGTGACCGCCATCACATCACCCAAGGTCATTCGCGGGTAGGTTTTCCTCATCGGCGGCGGAATTTCCTGATCCGCCGGACAGCAGAGGGACAAGACAATGTTCAAGAAAATCGCAGTGACCACCATGGCCGTCGCCGTCATCGCCACGTCCGCAATGACCGTTACGACCCAGACCGCGGATGCCAAGAACGGCCGCAACGGCGCGTTTGCAGCCGGCGCCGTCATCGGGCTGGCAACCGGCGCCATCATCGGTTCCCAGTACAATTCCGGTTACGGCTACGGGTATCGGCCGGCCCCCGTCTACGAACGTCCGTATCGCTGCCACAGCAAGGCCGTCCGCCGCTGGGATCCCTACTACGGCCAGTATGTGGTCGTCGGCTACCGCCGCGTCTGCCGTTAACGATCCGGCATCAGCCGATCACCTGACCGCGAAAGACCTCCGGACCGCCCGGAGGTCTTTGCGTATCCGGCCCGTTTCGCAGTCCGCGGCAACTCCCGGACACATTTCTGTTTTGGAAGCCTGATTTCCTTGCGTAAGCTCATTGAGATACCAGAAAGACGATTCGGAGAGATCCCATGCTCGAAGTTCTGATCGGCGTCATTGCCGTCATCGCCGGCATCATCATGATTGTTCGCCGCCCGGGTCCTTCGACGCCCGTCTCCAGGATCGGCCGGCTTCTTTACGGCCCGCTCGGCGGGATCGTCGCCCTCGGCATTGGCCTGTTCATGCTGGCGTCAACCTCCTTCATCTTCGTCGACGCCAACCAGGTCGGCCACCTGAAGCGGATCTACGCCTTCAAGGAACTGCCGCCGGGACGGATCATCGCGCTCAACGGCGAAAAAGGGCCGCAGGCGGAAATCCTCGGCCCCGGCTTTCACTTCATCCCGCTGGTGCGCGTTCTTTATGACTTCGAGGAATTCGACGTGGTCACGATCCCGGAGGGCTACTACGGCCAACTGACCACGCTGGACGGTCAGGCCATGCCGTCGGGCATGTTCATGGCGCCCGCCATCCCGGACGCGGATATGGGCGACATGCTGAAAGCCGACGTCTTTCTGACAAAGGGCGGGATCCGCGGTCCGCAGGAGACGGTATTGAAGCCGGGCCAGTACCGCCTGAACCGCTATCTGTTCGATGTCCGGCTCGATCAGGGAACCAATGCCACGGTCATCCCCGCGGGTCATGTGGGCGTGGTCAAGTCCAACGTCAGCCAGCCGGGCATCAACTGCGTGGAAGAGGAAGTCTCCGCATCGCAGGCCTCCCGCGAAGCGTTGTCCGTGCCGCTGGTTCCGCGCGGCTGCGTCGGCATCTGGAAGGATCCGCTGTTCCCCGGCGCCTATTACCTGAACCGCCAGGCCTATGAGGTCACCCTGGTCGACACCCGTGTCCAGACCTGGGAATACAAGGGCGGCTACACCAAGCGCATCATCGATCTTTCCGTCGACCAGCAGGGCAACATCAAGCAGACCGAACGCTCGGTGAACGAACCGGTTCCCGACGATGCCGCCGACAAGGCGGTGTTCGTCAAGGTCGAGGGCTGGGACATACCGCTGGAACTGCGCGCCCTCGTCCAGGTCGACCCGACAAATGCACCCGTGGTGGTCGGGTCGGTCGGCGGACTGGAAGAAATCGAGAACCGCATCCTCACGCCGGCGATCCGGTCCATCGTGCGCAATGTCGCCGGCGCCTCCATCCGGGTCCCCGACAAGGGAGAAAACGGCGCGGTGATCGAGCCGGTCACCTATACCATCCGTCCGACCCGGGTGCTGGACCTGATTGAAAACCGGGATGCGCTGGAGCAGACCATCGAGGCCCAGATCAAGGTGGAAGGCAACAAGGCCGGCGTCGATATCCGCGAGATCCGCCTGGGCGAACCGGCAATCCCGCCGGAACTCCTGGTGTCGCGCCTGCGCGTCCAGCTCGCCGACCAGTTGTCGACGGCCTATGAACGGGAAACCGACGCCCAGCAGAAACGCATCGAGACCGAACAGGCCCGCTCCACCGCCGACGAACAGCCGCGCCTGGTGGAAGCCCAGATCGCGGTGCAGGTCGCCAACCAGCGCGAGCAGGAAAGGGCCGCGCTCGGCCGCGCCGAACGCCAGTATTTGGAAGAACTCGCCCGCGGCCAGCGCGCCCAGGTCGACGTGCTCGGTCAGGACCGGGTCGCCCTGCTGCAGGCACTTGAAAAGCTGCTCGCCTCGCTGGAACGCAAACCCGAGCTTGTCGCGCTCGTCGGCAAGCTGGTGCCAAATACCATCGTCGGTGGCGACGGTGCCGGACTTGCCGGTGCGGCGGCCCTCCTCGGCGCCAGCATCGGCGGCCAGAACACGGGACAGCCGCCAAGGACCGGCGGGCAGTAACGCCCCTCGAGCCAAGGTGTCTTCAAACCTGCCGAAAGGGCCGGTGCAATTCGCCGCCGGCCCTTTTGCCGTCCCGGACGGTGTAATTTCGGGGCAAAACAGATAGCGTAAGTCCGTCCGCCTCAAACACCAGCCGCCGCCATGTTTGAAATCTCCGACATCAGGACGCCTTTGATAGGCCCGGTCTCTCTTTCGATCGCCGCCGGCGAATGCGTCTCCCTTCGCGGCCCCTCGGGATCCGGCAAGTCGCTGCTGTTGAGGGCAATTGCGGACCTCGACCCGAACGACGGCGACGTGCTCCTTGACCGCCAGTCGCGAAACCGGGTGCCGGCCCCACAATGGCGCCGTCTTGTGGCGATGGTTCCTGCGGAAAGCGGATGGTGGACCGACACTGTGGCCGATCATTTCAAACCCGGTCCGGAAACCGCGGCGCTTCTCGAGGCCCTCGACCTCCCGCACGCCCTCGACTGGAAGGTCAGCCGCCTGTCCACAGGCGAAAAACAGCGTCTCGCCCTGGCCAGGGCACTTCAGAATGCGCCCAGGGTCCTGCTGCTCGACGAGCCGACGTCCGCCCTCGACGACCAGGCGACAATCCGGGTGGAAGATCTCCTGCGCCGGCAGCTGAAGCGTGAGGTGACGATCCTGCTGGTGACCCATGACGAGGCACAGGCGCGGCGTCTCGCGGGGCGGCATTTCCTGCTGGACAAGGGCCGCCTGGCTCCCGAAAAGGATCCCGTGGCATGAGCGCCTACATCGTTCTGTCGCCCTGGGACCTGGCTCTTGCATCCCTGTTCATCCTTCTCAATGCCGGACTGTCGCTTGCGCTCCGTCTGGGCCTGGAGCGGCAATTGCTGATCGCAGCCGCCCGGATGGTCCTGCAGCTTCTCCTGGTGGGGCTCGTGCTCAAGGTCGTTTTTGCGGCGGCCTCTCCCTGGCTCACGGCCCTTGTGGCGACCGTCATGATCGCCTTCGCGGGGCGCGAAATCCGGGCCCGGCAGGAACGACGCCACAAAGGCCTCTGGGGCTATGGCCTCGGCGCGGCGGCGATGACCTTCTCTGGAACGCTCATCACCGTGTTCGCGCTGACGACCCAGATCCAGCCCGCGCCCTGGTGGTCGCCCCAATACGCGCTGCCCCTGTTCGGCATGATCCTCGGCAACACCATGACCGGCGTCAGCCTCGGGCTCGATTCCCTGCATTCGCTGGTCGACCGGGAACGCCGCGCGATCGAGGCCCAGCTCCTCCTGGGCGAAACCAGCCTCACCGCGCTGCTGCCGGCGCTGCGCCGGGCGTTGCGTAGCGGCTTCACGCCGATCATCAACTCCATGGCGGCGACCGGTGTGGTCGCCCTGCCCGGGATGATGACCGGCCAGATCCTGTCCGGCGCCGACCCTCAGGAGGCGGTGAAGTATCAGCTGCTGATCATGTTTTTGATCGGCGGCGCAACCGGGCTGGGCGTCCTTGCCGCCGTGCTCGCCAGCGCCTGGCGGCTGAGCGACAACCGCCATCGCCTGCGGCTCGACCGGCTGAGCGATCCTGGTTAGGATTTTGGCACGACTGACAAGCTGCCCGGCATCCGGCCGATAGCGGTTCGCCGCGTTTGAACCGGGATCGGATGCGTATAACATGGAGGCTCGACGGTACGGATCCGGCCTGCCGGGGCGCTGGCGCAACGACTTATTTACCGCAATGGGTTACCACCAACATCGACGTTCCGCCGAAGATGCCGCTGCACCATTCGAATTTTCTGAATTCCGGCCGTATCTACATCGGAAACAAGACTGACAGACACGATTCGGAACCATGCATATGATCCAGGTGATCCGCGAAAAACGCCGCCAACTGTCCGAAATGATCAGTGACTTCCTCAAGATGGAAGCCACAGGCGGTCTTTTTCTGGTGGTGGCTACCATCTTCGCGATGATAATGGCGAATACATCCTATCAGGACTTGTACAAGGCGTTCCTGAATATTCCGGTCGCCATCCAGTTCGGCGAACTGGAGATCGCAAAGCCGCTCCTGCTCTGGATCAACGACGGCCTGATGGCCATCTTCTTCTTCCTTGTGGGTCTGGAAATCAAGCGCGAGTTCCGCATCGGCGAACTGGCCTCGCCGGCACAGGTCGCGCTTCCCGGCATCGCCGCCATCGGCGGCATGCTGGCGCCCGCCGTTATCTATGTCCTGTTCAACCTGTCCAACCCGGGCGGCCTGAACGGCTGGGCCATTCCGGCGGCCACCGACATTGCGTTTGCGGTTGCCGTGATTTCGCTTCTGGGAAATCGGGTTCCCAACAGTCTCAAGGTCCTGCTGCTGGCGATCGCGATCTTCGACGACCTTGGCGCTATCATTATCATCGCGGTTTTCTATACCAGTGGCCTGTCCGTCAAGATCCTGGCGCTTTCCATCTTTCCGATCATCGGCCTCTTCCTGCTCAATCGGGCGGGGGTCAAAAAAACCGCTCCCTATGTGGTTCTCGGCGTCATCCTGTGGGTCATCGATCTGAAATCGGGGGTTCACGCGACCATTGCCGGCGTGGTGACCGCCTTTGCGATCCCGCTGGCGAAGGCCGAGGGCGCGCATCACACGGTGCTTGAGGAACTGGAACACGGCCTGCACCGCTGGGTCGCCTTCGGTATCCTGCCCCTGTTCGCCTTCGCCAATGCCGGCGTCTCCTTCACCGGCATGGGATTGCACAGCTTCACCGAACCGGTGGCGCTCGGGATTTCCCTCGGCCTTTTCGCAGGCAAGCAGATCGGTATTTTCCTGACGCTGTGGCTTACAATCGTCTTCGGCCTGGCCCCGATGCCACGAGGGGCGAACTGGGCGCAGATTTACGGCGTGGCCCTCCTGTGCGGCATCGGCTTCACCATGAGCCTGTTCATCGGCACGCTTGCCTTCGAAACACAGGAATATATCGCCGAGTTGCGCCTTGGCGTCCTGACCGGCTCGATCGTAAGTGCCACCCTGGGCTACCTCCTGCTGCGGGCCACATCCCGGCCCGCACCCCGAAAAGAAGCCGTCGCGTAACGTCCCGATATCCGACCGGACTGTTGTGCGGACACAATCCGCGCCGTCCGGCGGGACAGCGTTTCCCGCCGGATCGGGGCCGCCTTCTTCCCGAACAGGCACCGGTGCCATGAACGCCCGTTTCGGTCTGGCGCCCCCCGGATCCGGTTCCCGCCTTCCCGGGTCATCCTTCGCAATGCGGGGACCGCTTCTGCCGCTTCGCTTCGACCGGGACCGGCAACCGCTGATCGCTGCCGTTCGGACGATCCGACGCTTTTCCCTGGGGGCTCGTGCTCAAGGCGGTTTTTGTAGTAGCCTCTCCCGCGCGTGTCGACTTTCGACAAAAGAGTGCATTTCTGCATTTGATTTTTTGAAATACGGCCATACCTACAGGCTGACTTGAGACCGACAGAGACGATTTGGAACCAGCCATATGATCCAGGCGATCCGGAAAAAACACCGGCAATTGACCGCAGCAATCAATGACTTCCTCAAGATGGAAGCCACAGGCGGCCTCATGCTGGTTGCCGCCACGGTCATCGCCATGACACTCGCCAATTCCGGATTTGTGGGTGCTTATACCGCGTTTCTCGAGACTCCGGTTGAAATCCAGTTCGGCGAGCTTGAAATCGCGAAACCGCTCCTTTTGTGGATCAACGATGGCCTCATGGCCATTTTCTTTTTCCTTGTGGGGCTGGAGATCAAACGGGAATTCCGCATCGGCGAACTGGCCTCGCCGGCGCAGGTGGCGCTTCCCGGCATCGCGGCAATCGGCGGCATTCTGGTGCCGTCCGGCATCTACGCCCTGATCAATCTCGACTCTCCGGAGAGCATGAGCGGCTGGGCGATCCCGGCGGCAACCGACATCGCCTTTGCGCTGGCGGTGCTGTCCCTGCTCGGAAACCGGATTCCCGGCAGTCTCAAGATCCTGCTTCTCGCAATCGCCATCTTCGACGACCTTGCGGCAATTCTCATCATCGCCTTCTTCTACACCAGCAAACTGTCGCTCACGGTCCTTGCGCTGGCGGTCATCCCGATCGTCCTTCTCTTCATCCTCAACCGCATGGGAGTGACGAAAACCGCCCCATACGTGGTCGTCGGCATCGTCTTGTGGACAATCGTGCTCAAGTCAGGGGTGCACGCCACCCTGGCCGGCGTGATCACGGCCTTCGCGATCCCGCTTGCCAAGGCGGAAGGGGCGCATCATACCCTCCTTGAGGAGTTGGAGCACGGCCTGCACCGCTGGGTCGCGTTCGGCATCCTGCCGCTGTTTGCCTTTGCCAATGCAGGCGTCTCCTTCTCCGGCATGGGGCTGCAAAGCTTCACCGAACCGGTCAGCCTCGGCATTACCCTCGGCCTTTTCGCGGGCAAGCAGATCGGGATCTTCGCCATGATCTGGCTCACCGTCCAATTGCGTCTGGCGCCCATGCCCCGCGACGCGAACTGGCTGCAGATCTACGGCATCGGCCTTCTGTGCGGTATCGGCTTCACCATGAGCCTGTTCATCGGTTCGCTCGCGTTCGACAACAGGGAACTCATGGCCCAGCTCAGGCTCGGCGTACTGGCCGGTTCGATCACCAGCGCGGTTCTGGGCTACCTGCTCCTGCGGTTCGCCACCCCGGCGACGCAGCGCGACAAGGAAGCGCTTGCTTAAAACGTCTCCCCCGGCCAGCATCCCGGGCAGATCCGCCCCCGGCCGGGTGCCCGTTGCCTCTCCAGGCGGCGTCAGCCGCAATGTGCAAGCGGGGCGGCCTCATCCGTCCATGCGCGCGGCACATAGCCGCTGCCCGTGGCGCGCTCTTGCTGCAGTGCAATAAAGTCTGTAGAAACACGCACGAATCCATCTGATCCGAGGCGCCTTCCTCCCAAGACCCCCGGCGCGTGATCGAAAAACGACAACGAGCTGGAGTGCCCCTTGACCGAACGCGCCGAGGCCCTTGCGCCTGTTTCGACCGAACTGTCCCTGTCCCGCATCAAGACCGAGCTGCTGGCCGGCCTGACCGTCGCCCTCGCCCTGGTCCCCGAGGCCGTCGCCTTCGCCTTCGTCGCGGGCGTAAATCCGCTGGTCGGCCTTTACGCCGCCTTTCTGGTGGGTCTGATCACCGCCGTTGGGGGCGGTCGCCCGGGCATGATTTCGGGCGCCACCGGTGCGCTTGCGGTGGTCATGGTCTCGCTGGTCGCCCAGCACGGCGTGGAATATCTGTTCGCCACCGTGGTGCTGATGGGCCTCATCCAGATCGTCGTCGGGCTCTTGAGATGGGGCAAGTTCATCCGGATGGTGCCCCATCCGGTGATGCTCGGCTTCGTCAACGGGCTGGCCATCGTGATTTTCCTGGCCCAGCTCGGCCAGTTCAAGGTGCCCGACGGATCGGGCGGCCTCACCTGGATGGGCGGCACCGACCTTTACCTGATGCTCGGCCTGGTGGCCCTGACCATGGCGGTGATCTGGCTGCTGCCGAAAGTCACCCGGGCGTTTCCGGCCCCGCTTGCCGGCATTCTGGCCGTTTCCGCCCTGGTGATCGGCCTCGACCTCGACACCCGCTCGGTGGGCGATCTTGCCTCCATCGCCGGCGGCCTTCCGGAATTCCATATTCCGATGGTGCCGCTGACCTGGGAGACCTTCATGATCATCCTGCCCTACGCGGTGGTGATGGCAGCCGTCGGCCTGATCGAATCGCTTCTGACACTCAACCTGGTCGCGGACCTGACCAACACCAAGGGCGGCGCCTCCAGGGAATGCCTGGCGCAGGGCACGGCCAATGTGGTCACCGGCTTCTTCGGCGGCATGGGCGGCTGCGCCATGATCGGCCAGTCGATGATCAACGTGAAATCCGGCGCGCGCACGCGGATCGCCGGCACGGCGGCGGCCCTTTTCCTGCTCTCCTTCATCCTGTTCGCCTCGACGCTGATCGAGCAGATTCCGGTCGCCTCGCTGGTCGGCGTCATGTTCATGGTGGTCATCGGCACCTTCGCCTGGGCGAGCCTTAAGATCATGCACCGGATCCCGCTGACCGACGCGCTGGTGATCGTTCTTGTCACCGTGGTCACGGTCCTGACCGACCTTGCCATGGCCGTCGTCGTCGGCGTGATCGTTTCCGCCCTCGCCTATGCCTGGAACGCCGCAAGCCGGATCAGCGCGCGGACCGGCGTCAGCAAGGAAGGCTGGAAAGTCTACCGCCTGTCGGGGCCGCTGTTCTTCGGCTCCACCACCGGCTTTGCCGACCTGTTCGACGTGGAAAACGACCCGGAGGACGTGGTCATCGACTTCATCGACAGCCGGGTGGTCGATCATTCCGGGCTGGAGGTGATCGATGCGCTCGCCTCCAAATACGAGGCCGCGGGCAAGCGCCTGCACCTGCGCCACCTGTCGCCGGACTGCCAGAAACTGCTGGAAAAGGCCGGAAACCTGGTCGAGGTCTCCATCCTGGAAGACCCGGACTACGAAGTCGCCGTCGACTACGGCCATAAATTCGATTCCGTCGAGAAGGCCGGCTGACCTTTCCGTCGCCGCCGGGTATCAAAGGGCAGTCTTTGCGAAGGCTGCCCTTTTGCTTGTCCCGTCTAAAATATGCGGCGGATCTTTACGCCGGGGCGGCCGGTCGCCGATACTCGGGCCGTCGTTTCTGAATACGGACCCCGCCCCCAATGCTGCCGAAGCGCCTTCGCATCACCCCGACGCTTACCTCGGTGATCGGAGCTTTCGTCCTTGTGACCGCCGCCCTGGTTCTGCTGGTTCAGGCCTACACGTCGCAGAAAGTGGTCCGCCATCTCGGCGGCGAACTGGTCGAAACGGGCATGCGGTCGCTCGAGGGGGCTTTCAACGACAAGCTCGATGCCGTGATCGAGACGGGGCAGTTCACGGCGGAGGCCTTCAACGCCGGGGCGATCTCGCCGAGCGACCCGGACGGCATCGCCGACTATCTCTACGGATCGCTTGCGGCAATGTCGCATGTATCCTTCGTCGCCGTGTCGGACAAGGACGGAAACACGGTCCAGGTCGACCGTGGCGAGGCCGGCAACGTCTTCGTTCCCAATTTCGTCAGGAACGCGAAAGGCGACCCGATCCTCGGCCCCCTGCTGGAGAAGGCGGCCGGCGAGACCGAACCGTTCTGGACCCGGCCGAAATATCTGCCCGAACGCGGGCACAGCTATATCGGCCACATTACGCCGGTCAGAGTTGATGACCAGTTCGCCGGCATCGTCATCGTCGCCATGTCGCTGCACCGGATTTCCGACATTACCCGGGATATCTCCAGCGACCTGATCACCGTGTTCCTCATGGAACCGGGCACCAACCACGTTTTCGCGCACCCCGCCGTCACGGCGGAGAATTTCCGGGCGACGGTTGCCCAGCCCCTGATCGAGGTGGCGCAGATCCCCGACGACTTCCTTTCGACGCTGTCCTCGACCGAACTCGTGGCGGGGGGACCGGATGGAAAGAACCTCGGGCATGAGTTGCGCGCCGGCCATGATGCCGATGGGCACAAGCGCCTGATCCTGCTGGACAAGGGCATGCACGGCCTTAAAGGGTTTCCCGTTCATCTCGGCGCCCATTTTCCCGCAGAGGTGCTCGAACAGCCCTTGCACCAGCTCAGCCACGCCGCGCTGATCGGCGTGGCCCTTTTGGGCGTTTCCCTGGTCGGCGCCGGCTTCCTGTCCCATTACATCGGCGCGCCGATCAGACGGGCCGCCAGGGGCGCCAGGGCGGTGGCCCGGCTCGATCTCGACGACGTCCCCGAACTGCCCCATTCCGTGGTGCGCGAGCTCGATGACCTGTCCACAGGCTTCAATGCCATGGTCGGCGCCCTGTCCGCCTTCACGCGCTACATGCCCCGGACCCTGGTCACCAAACTCATCAGCGAAGGCCGCGCCGACAGCCCGCCGGAGGAACGGACCCTGGCGGTGCTGTTCACCGATATCGTCGGCTTCACCTCGCTGTCGGAAGCCATGACCGCCACGGAGGTCGCCGACTTCGTCAACCATCACCTGACGCTGATCGGTTCGGTCATCGAGGCCCATGGCGGCACGATCGACAAATATGTCGGCGACAGCGTCATGGCCTTCTGGGGCGCGCCGGAGCGGATCGCGAACCCTGCGGAGCCGGCCGCCCGGGCCGCCCTTGGCATCGCCCGGGCCATCCATGCGGACAATCTGGCGAGACAGGACAAAGGCCTGCCGCCGGTTCATGTCCGTGTCGGGCTCCACGGCGGCGCATTGGTCGTCGGCGACATCGGCGCGCCTAGCCGGGTCAACTACACCGTCATCGGCGACACGGTGAATGTGGCTTCCAGGCTGGAATCGCTGGGCCGCGAGGTCGACCCGGGCGCCGAGGTCATCATCCTCGCGTCGCAGGATATCGGCAGTCGCCTGCCTGAGGACATCGGCTACGCTCCGCTGGGAGAACAGAAGGTCAAGGGCAAGGATCGTCCGGTCGACGTGATCCGGCTGACGGTTGAAGACGGCTGATCGACAGTCCTCTTCAGAAATCGATTCAACATTGTTACTTTTCACAATGTTGAATTGAGAAACTGATTCAAGAACTTCAACCACGCAGCGAAACGGATTCCGCAAACAGCGGCAATTGATTGAATTGCCGCCGTTTTTTCATTCGCCTATCGCTGAGTCACCGTGCTCAACCACTCAGTGAACCAGGATGTTCCGGAACTGCCAGGGATCGGTTTCGTCAATGTCTTCGGGATAGAAACCGGGGCGTCCCTGCAGCGGGGTCCAGTCGGTGTAGTAGCCCTTCACCGGACCGAGATAGGGCATCTGGATTTCCAGGCAGCGCCTGTAGTCCATCTCGTCGGTTTCCACGATACCCTCTTCCGGATTTTCCAGGGCCCAGACCATCCCGGCCAGCACCGCGGACGAGACCTGCAGGCCGGTGGCGTTCTGGTAGGGCGCGAGCGTGCGGGTCTCCTCCACCGACAGCTGGGAGCCGTACCAGTAGGCGTTCTTCGCATGCCCGTAGAGCAGCACGCCGAGTTCGTCGATGCCGGTCTCGATCTCGTCCTCGTTGAGCACATGCAGCTCCGGCTGAACCCTGCCGGCGGCGCCGAAGAGCTCGTGCAGCGACAACACGGCCACGTTTGCCGGGTGATAGGCGTAGTGGCATGTCGGCCGGTACGTGGCCTTCTTGTTCTTCTTCACGGTGAAATAGTCGGCGATGGAGATCGCTTCGTTATGGGTCACCAGGAAGCCGTACTGGGCGCCGGGCGTCGGACACCAGGTGCGCACGCGGGTGTTGGCGCCGGACTGTTCCAGATAGATCGCCGCCTGACATCCCTTCTTGTGCGCCTTCGCGTTGCCCGGCTTCCAGTTTTCATGGGTGCCCCAGCCGAGTTCCGCCGGCTGGAATCCTTCCGACAGGAAGCCTTCCACGGACCAGGTGTTCCAGAACGCGTCGAGCGGCTTGGCGCCCTTGGCGACCTGCGTATCGCGCTCGGCAATGTGGATGCCCTTGACGCCGGTCTTCTTCATCAGCTTCGCCCAGTCCTTCCGGCTGGCGGGTTCCTCGAACTCAAGGCCGATGTCGCGGGCGACATCGACGAGCGCCTTCTTCACGAACCAGGAAACCATGCCCGGATTGGCGCCGCAGCAGGACACGGCCGTGGTGCCGCCCGGATTTTTCTTCTTCTCCTTGCGGACGGTTTCGCGCAGGGCATAGTTGGTGCGGGCCTCGGCGTCGGCCTGTTCGTCGAAATAGAAACCGGGCCACGGCTCCACCACCGTGTCGATATAGAGCACGCCGAGCCTGCGGCAGAGCTTCATGATGTCGAGCGAAGACGTATCGACGGAAAGGTTGACGCAAAACCCCTGGCCCTCGCCTTCGGTCAGCAGGGGCGTCAGGATCTCCTCATAGTTTTCCGGCGTCAGAGCAACTTTCTCGAAACGATAGCCCTTGTCCGAAATCATCGCGGCGTCCGTGTCCGCCGGATCGATCACGGTGAAGCGTTTGGCGTCGAAGTCGAAATGACGCTCGATCAGCGGCAGCGTGCCCTTGCCGATGGAACCGAAGCCGATCATGACGACCGGGCCGGTGATCTTACCGTGTTTCGGCCAGGCCTGTTCCGCCGGCTTCTTCGGCGCGGCTTTTCTCGCCGGCGCCTTGCGCACGGCGGAAGGCTTCGAAGCAGCGGATCCCGACGCCGGTGCCTTTCCTGCCGATGCCTTGGCCGCTGCCGGCTTGCGGGCTGCGGCTTTGCGGGTTCCGGATCCGGGAGCTCGTGCTTTGGACGGGGTCTCGTCGGTCATATCTCTCCACCTCAGGCAAAAAATTGTGCCGGCATCGGCAATGACGGCACATGTTCCTATCGAAAGGTTCTTCAGGCAACCTTGTGATAAGGCAAATCGACAGTCGGCAGACCAAGTGCAGCAGCCGGATCGCTCTGACCGGCGCCCCAGAGGCAGCCGGACAGCCGGTCCAGATGGCCGGAGGCAAACTCCAGACCGAGGAACCGGTGCCGCTCGAGCGGACCGGGCAGCGTGACGCTTTCCAGAAGTCCGCGGGCAAAGCCGAACCGCTCGTAGTAGGCAAGATCGCCGACGAGCAGAACCGAACCGTGACCGGCGAGAGCCGCCTGTGTCAGCGCATGCCGCATCAGCCGGTCGCCGATACGCTGTCCCTGGCACGTCTTGTCGACGGCAAGCGGTCCAAGCAGAAGCGTGCCCTGGCCGCATTCATCCGCAACCGGCCACAAGCGGACGGTGCCGACGAACGCGTCATCCCCGTCGAGTGCCGAATAGGCAAAGGCCGGCAGACGGCCTTCGCGCAGCCGCTCGCTGGTCTTCATGTGCCGGTCGAAGCCGAAGCTCAGGTCGAGCAGCGCCTCGCGGGCGCCGACATGCGCCGGCGCTTCGTCAACAATGTGGATCATCGACGGAGATCCTCAGATCACGTAGGAGGCAAGCGGCGCGAAGCCGTTGAAGCCCACGGAGGAATAGGTGGTGGTATAGGCGCCGCAGGCTTCGATCAGCACCTTGTCGCCGATCGACAGGCTGACCGGCAGTTCGTAGGGCGTCTTTTCGTAAAGGACGTCCACGCTGTCGCAGGTCGGACCGGCCAGGACGCAAGGGGCAGTCCGGTCGCCGTCGCGCGGGGTGCGGATCGGATAGCGGATCGCCTCGTCCATGGTTTCGGCGAGGCCGTGGAACTTGCCGATATCCAGATAGACCCAGCGCACGTCGTCGTCCGCGGACTTCCTGGAGATCAGAACCACTTCGGTCTCGATTATGCCGGCATTGCCGACCATGCCGCGGCCCGGCTCGATGATGGTCGACGGCAGACGGTTGCCGAAATGGTCGGTGAGCGCGCGGAAGATCGCTTCGCCGTAGCTCGGCACGCCCGGGATGTCCTTCAGGTAGCGGGTCGGGAAACCGCCGCCCATGTTGACCATTTTCAGTTCGATGCCGCGGGTCGCCATTTCGCGGAACACGCCGGAGGCCATGGACAGTGCGGCGTCCCAGGCACCCAGATTGGCCTGCTGCGAGCCGACATGGAACGACACGCCATGCGCCTGAAGGCCGGAGCGGTGCGCATGTTCGAGAACGTCGGCAGCCATTTCCGGGGCGCAGCCGAACTTGCGCGACAGCGGCCATTCGGCGCCGACGCCGTCGCAAAGGACGCGGCAGAAGACGCGGGAACCGGCGGCTACGCGGGCGATCTTGTCGACCTCCTCCACGCTGTCGACGGCAAACAGGCGCACGCCATATGCATAGGCGCGGGCAATGTCCCGTTCCTTCTTGATGGTGTTGCCGTAGGAAATGCGGGCCGCATCGGCACCGGTTGCGAGCACCATTTCGATTTCGCCGACGGAGGCGCAATCGAAGGACGAGCCGAGGCTTTCCAGCAGGGACAGGATTTCAGGCGCCGGGTTGGCTTTGACCGCATAGTAGACGGACGTGTCCGGCAAGGCCTTCGCAAAGGCCAGGTAGTTCTCGCGGACAATGTCGGTGTCGACGACGACGCAGGGACCTTCGTCTTCGCGCCGGCGGAGGAATTCGCGGATGCGTTCGCTCATCGGGGTACTACCCTTTTCCAATCTGTCGTGCGAAGCCGGCTTTTTCTTGCTGGCCGCTTCGCAGCTTCACGTCGCAGGATGCCGATAAGCAGCACCGACATCCCCGTGGTGGAAACCGGGGGCGGTCTGCGATAGCGGCGACGGTTGGGCGATGCGAGCCGGAGGCCGCGCAAAGCTTTCCCGCGTCGGGAATGCCGTTGATTGGATCGGAAGACCGAACCGCACGTCGGGCAATGATGTAACAAGTGCCTCTTCAGTGACCCCGGAGGTTGGAAACCCCGGCAGAGACCGAAAAAACCCTCTTACGTCGTTGCTTTAAGCCGTCCGGATCATGCTGCCCCGCCCCTTGGCGGTGTTTTGCGGCAGCGGCCCCTTAAGAGATGTCTGTGTCAGCCATCCCATGAACGACCACGGGCACGTGCGAATTTGGGCAAAAGCTAAATGGGCCAATTCGCCATTCAGTTCAAGACATTTTTTCCGGGATTCTTAAAAAAATCAAACACCAAAGAAGGGGCCCGGACGGACCCCTTCTTCTGACAGGCTGCCGCCAGTGCGGGTGGGGGCATTGACTGGCGGACACTGCCGGTTCGGCAAGCCGGGGAAGGTTCCCCGGCCCAATCAATCGGACCTCAGCGGTTGCCGCGGCCGCAGTCCTTGCCGCCGTGGTGGCCGGGACCGAAGCCACCGTGATGCCCCCTGCTTTTGCCTTTGCCCTTGCCCTTGCGGGCGAAGTCGGCGGACGTGATGACACCGTCGTCGTTGCGGTCCATGCGCTCGACCAGATCCGTGGTCCGCGCGGCATGTTCGTCCGCGCTCACCGTCAGATCGCCGTCGGCGTCCATGTTCTGGAACATGCGCACCGCGCGCGGTTCCTGCAGGGTCATCCAGATCGTCGAGAAGTCGCTCAGGCTGAAGGACCCGGACTTGTCCGTATCGGCGGAGGCAAAAAGCTTTCCGCGGACCTCGGTGAACTCCTCGCGGGTGATCTTGCCGTCGCTGTCGGTATCGAAGACCTCGAACAGGCCGGCCATCATGCCCGGACCGCCCATCGGCCCCATCCGCATGTGTCCCGGGCCCATGTGTCCATGAGCGCCGCCGCGCATGCCCGAACCATGGCCCCAACGCGGACCGCCCCGATCGTCATCGTCCTGTCCGCGCCGACCCCAGCCGCGATGCTGACCGCGCATGTTGTCGTCGTCGTCGTTCCAGCGCATTCCGCCACCCTGGCCGCGGCCCTGGCCCATTCCCGGCCCCTTGCCGCGGCCGGCGGTTGCGTCGTCATCGGTGTCGGTCGCGCTGCCGGGACGCATGCGCGGACCGGGGCCGAAGCCCTGGCCGCCGGACCGGCCGCGCAGGATTTCCAGTTCACCGTTGCCGTCCCGGTCGAGACGGGCGAACATGCGATCTGTCCGGGTATTGAATTCCGCCTCGGTGACGGCGCCGTCGCCATCCTTGTCCAGGCGCTGGAAGGCGCGCACCTGCCGGTCCTTGCTCCGTTCGGCGAAGCCGGCCTTGAACTCGTCCAGTTCGACCGAGCCGTTGCCGTTGGCATCCATTTGGGTATAGCGGTTCGCCGCGGCCTCATCGACTTCGGCCTGGGTGATGACGCCGTCGCCATTGACGTCGAAGCGTTCCATGATGCGGCCGCCGCGCTTTCCGTCACGCTTGCCGCCCGACATATGCCAGCCGTGCGGGCCGCTCCCGTGGCCCCATCCCTGGTTGTTCGGGCCGTGACCACCTTGCGCATAGGCGCTTATGGATGTGGTAAGAGCCGTACCAGCAACACCTGCCGCCAGGGCCGCCATTGCGATTGTCTTAAGCGTTTTCATCCCGCATTACTCCGTGGTTCGTCGTTGCGATGACCTAGAGATAGACGTCAATTGTCTCAGAAATACGGTCGGATACCGCGGTAAGTGTCGCCAATTGTCCGCATTCGCGGGCCTGTTACATCCTGTTACAAAATCGGCTCGCGAAAATATTCGCTTCGCATTAGTTAGGGTCAGGACCCCAGGGATTACAAAGCCGTAATAAACCTTCGGAGCTGAACGTGAACGATCCGAGCCCCCATATTCTCGTCGTGGACGATCACCGCGATATCCGGGAGACGCTTGCGCGTTATCTGGTAAAGAACGGACTGAGGGCGACCACCGCGGAAAGTGCGGCCCACGCCCGCAAGGCCCTGAAGGCGGCTTCCATCGATCTGGTCGTGCTGGATATCATGATGCCCGGCGAGGACGGGCTCTCGCTGTGCCGGCATCTGGTTGAAAGCGGCGCCACGCCCGTGATCCTGCTGACCGCCATGGCGGATGACACCGACCGGGTGATCGGCCTCGAAATCGGCGCCGACGATTACGTCACCAAGCCGTTCAATCCGCGTGAACTGCTGGCGCGCATCCGCGCGGTGCTGCGGCGGACCTCCCTTGTCCCGAAGGAACGCGATCCGATCGAACAGGAGGAACTGGGCTTCGAAGGCTGGCGCCTCAATGTCTCCAAACGCGAACTGCTGGATGCGGACGGGGTCGTGGTTCCGCTCTCCAGCGGGGAATTCCAGCTTCTGTGCGCCTTCCTGAAACGGCCGAAGATGGTGCTCACCCGCGACCAGCTCCTCGACCTGACGACCGGACGGACGCCGACCGTGTTCGACCGCTCCATCGACAACCAGGTGTCCCGGCTCAGGCGCAAGATCGAGGTGGACCCGAAGGACCCCAGGCTGATCAAGACCGTGTGGGGCGGCGGCTACATGCTGACGGCGGATGTCAAGGGCAGCGCCGAATGACCTCCTCCTTCCGGCGTCACCTCTTTCCGGACAGCCTGGCCGGTCAGCTCATCGGGCTCCTGCTGGTCGCCCTGCTCGTTGCCCAGGCGATCAGCATCTGGATCTTCCATGACGAACGGCGGATCGCGCTGATCGAGGTCGCACGCGACAATATCCTGATGCGTGCCGTTTCGATCGCCAAACTGATCGACGACACGCCGCAGCCCCTGCACGGCCGGGTGCTGGAAGCGTCTTCCAGCCGGTTCACGGCTTTCTGGATCGGAGAGGCGCCGGTGGTGCGCGAGCCGGGCGTCAACAGCACGGAAATCCACCTCCAGGAGGTTCTGTCCGGCCGGTTCTCGCCGCCGCGCGACGTCCGGCTGGACCTGATAGACCCGCGCGGACGTCACCCGGAGGGCGGGGAGATCACGGAACAGGACGAGGATGACGCAAGGCAGAAACATCCATCACGGCGGGATTCGTCCAACCGCGGACACGGCGGCCGGCTGCGGAAAATGATGCGTAGCCATGTCGACCTTGCGCTCAGCATTCCGCTGTCGGACGGGTCGTTTCTGAACGTGGAAACGCGCTACCGCCCCCCGCCGAGAGCTCTGACGCCGGTCCTGGTGCAGCTCGGTCTGATGGCACTGGCCGTGATCCTGATCGTCGCCTTCGCCGTCAGGCGGGTCTCGCGCCCCTTGCGCGACCTCGCCGATGCGGCCGAGCGGCTCGGCCGGGGCGAGGAGGTTCCGGCCCTCGACGCCACCGGGCCCGTGGAAGTGCGCACGGTGACGGAGGCCTTCAACAGCATGCAGGACCGGCTGACCCGTTTCGTGCGCGACCGGACGCGGATGCTGGCGGCCATCAGCCATGACCTGCGCACGCCGATCACCTCGCTCCGGCTTCGGGCGGAATTCATCGAGGACGACGAGAACCGGGAAAAGATCATCGAGACCCTGGAGGAAATGGGCCAGATGACCGAGGCGGCCCTCGCCTTCGCCCGCGACGAGGCGGCACGGGAAGAGGCTCGGCCGACCGATCTGGCCAGCCTCCTGGAGAGCCTTGCCGGCGATCAGCAGGATCTCGGCCATCAGGCCACGGTCAACGAAGCCGACCGGCTGGTGATTTCCTGCCGGCCGGTCGCCCTGAAGCGCGCGTTCCGGAACCTGATCGAAAACGGCATCCGCTACGGCGGAGCCGTGGAGATCGCCCTTGCCCGCGACGACAGGGAGGCCGTCGTCACCATTACCGACCAGGGACCGGGCATACCGCAAGACCGGCTTGCGGACGTGTTCGAACCCTTCGTCCGGCTGGAGGAATCGCGCAGCGAGGAAACCGGCGGCATCGGCCTCGGCCTTGCCATCAGCCGCTCGATCATCCACGCCCACGGCGGCACGATCGCGCTGGAGAACGGGGACGACCGCGGCCTGAAGGCGGTGGTGCGGCTGCCGATCGGGGGTTAAAGAGCAGCCTGGCTGTCTTTGGGAGCTTCTTCGCGGTCATTCAGCCCATAATCGCGGATGACACTGCAGACCTTCAGCCGATAATCCTTGAAGAGAACATTCCGCCCCGCGGCCTGGGCCTTGCGGTGAGCCATGACGTTGCGCCAGTCGTCCAGCGCCTTTTCATCGCGGAAGAACGAAATCGAGAGCAGCTTGCCCGGATTGGTCAGGCTCTGGAACCGCTCCACGGAGATGAAGCCGTCGATTTCCTCCAGAACGGGCTTGAGGCTCGCTGCGATCTCAAGGTAGCGGTCCTTGTGCTCCGCATGGGGTTCCACTTCGAAAATGATGGCAATCATCGGCTCTCCTCCGGCCTCTCATGAAACGAAGATATACCGTTCGAGGCCAGCTTGAGAAACGCGCTATCTTTGCGAAACTGAAATTCCAGGAGGCCGTAGACCACACCCTGATGGAAGCCTTCCGCTCCCCGCCCAGACAACAAAAAACCCGGCCGAAGCCGGGTCTTGAAGGCTCAGGAGAAATCCTGTCCCTGTTTGCGCTCTTGCACCGTTCAGGCTAAGCGTTCTTTTCCGGCCATCGCAGCGATGGCCGGCGGTTAACTTAATGTGCTGCGGGTCGCGCTTCCCGGAACAGCCGGTAAAGGCGCGAGGGCAGCCATGGCAGCCGGTCGCGGCTGTAGTCCTGGCGATGGTCCACGATCAGGCATTTGGCAATGTGCACGTTCATTTGGGCATCTCCTTTATTGTCGTGTTTCGGCCCGATGAGGAGGAATATAGCGCACTGCGTGCACTTTTCAAGGCGTACTGTGTGCATTTTCACAGTCTTCTTCTCAAGAGTCCCCAACGTCACGCGAAACTCATTAACAACGCATGAACAAAGCCGCGGTTCCCCAGGGGGAAACCGCGGCTCCACTCATGGACCTGCACCCGCTCAGAGGTGCGGAGTCACGACACCTGATTCGCCTTGAATTCAATCCGGCGGCGGTGCAGCACCGGCTCGGTATAGCCGTTCGGCTGCGCGCAGCCTTCGAACACCAGGTCGCAGGCGGCCTGGAAGCCGACGGAGGCATCGAAGTCGGGGGCCATCGGCCGGTACAGCGGATCGCCCGCGTTCTGCTCGTCCACCAGCGCGGCCATGCGCTTCATGGTTTCCATGACCTGTTCCTTCGTGCACACGCCATGGCGCAGCCAGTTGGCGATGTGCTGGGAGGAGATGCGCAAGGTGGCGCGGTCTTCCATCAGGCCGACGTCGTTGATGTCCGGCACCTTGGAACAGCCGACCCCCTGTTCCACCCAGCGCACCACGTAGCCGAGGATGCCCTGGGCGTTGTTGTCGAGCTCCGCCTGGATGTCCTCGGGCGACCAGTTCGGACGGGTCGCGACCGGGATCGACAGGATGTCGTCCAGTTTCGCCGGTTCGCGCGACTTCAATTCGTTCTGACGGTCGGCGACACTGACCTTGTGGTAATGCAGGGCGTGCAGCGTGGCCGCCGTCGGCGACGGCACCCAGGCGGTGTTGGCGCCGGCCATCGGATGGCCGATCTTCTGCTCCAGCATGGCGTGCATCAGGTCGGGCATGGCCCACATGCCCTTGCCGATCTGGGCATGGCCCGGCAGACCGCAGGCCAGGCCGACGTCCACGTTGTTGTTCTCGTAAGCGCCGATCCAGGGAGCGGTCTTCATGTCGCCCTTGCGGATCATCGGACCGGCTTCCATGGAGGTGTGCATCTCGTCGCCGGTGCGGTCAAGGAAGCCGGTGTTGATGAAGAACACGCGGTCCTTTGCGGCGCGGATGCATTCCTTGAGGTTGACCGTGGTCCGGCGCTCCTCGTCCATGATGCCCATCTTGAGCGTGTTGCGCGCCATGCCGAGCGCATCCTCGACCCGGTCGAAGAGTTCGCAGGCGAAGGCGACTTCCTCCGGCCCGTGCATCTTCGGCTTGACGATATAGACGGACCCGGCGCGGCTGTTGGCGCGCCGGCCGTTCGGGCCGATGTCGTGCAGCGCGATCAGCGAGGTGACCATGCCGTCCAGGATGCCTTCCGGCACCTCGTTGCCGTCCCTGTCGAGCACCGCATCGATGGTCATCAGGTGGCCGACGTTGCGCACAAGCAGCAGAGAACGGCCGTGCAGAAGCAGGTCGGACCCATCGGGGGCAGTGAGGCGGGTATCGTCGTTCAGGGTCCGGGTAACTTTTTGGCCGCCCTTTTCGAAGGTTTCTTCCAGGTCGCCCTTCATCAGGCCGAGCCAGTTGCCGTAAACGACGACCTTGTCTTCCGCATCGACGGCGGCAACGGAGTCCTCGCAGTCCATGATCGTGGACATGGCGGATTCGAGGATCACGTCGGCAATATGCGCCTTGTCGGTCTTGCCGATCGGCGCTTCCGGATTGATCCGTATGATCAGATGCAGACCGTTCCTGACCAGCGCGATGACACCCTTGTCCGCCGTATCCTGCCGATAGCCGGCGAACTGAGCGGGATCGCTCAGCGTGGTACTCGCCCCGCCGTCCAGAGCGATGGTCAGCGTTCCCCCGGAAACGGACCAGGAGATCATGTCCGCCCAGGACCCCTGGCTGAGCGGCGCCGCCTCGTCCAGCACCTTGCGGGCATAGGCAATCACCTCGGCGCCGCGCGCCGGGTCGTAGCCGCCGCCTGAGGGCAGCGAGCCCATGGCATCGGTGCCGTAAAGCGCGTCATAGAGCGAGCCCCAGCGGGCATTGGCCGCGTTCAGCGCATAGCGGGCGTTCATCACGGGAACGACGAGCTGGGGACCGGCGACAGTGGAAATTTCCGGATCCACATTGGCCGTCGTGGCCGCGAATTCCCCGCCTTCGGGAACCAGATAGCCGATCTCCGTCAGGAACGCCTTGTAGGCGGCCATGTCCGGCACGCCGGGGTTGGCCCGATGCCAGGCATCGATCTTTTCCTGGAGCGCGTCGCGTTTGGCCAGGAGCGCGCGGTTTTTCGGCGCAAGATCATGCACGATGGATGAGAGTTGTTCCCAGAAACGGTCCTGGTCGACGCCGGTTCCCGGAAGGGCCTTGCTGTTGACGAAGTCATGGAGTTCGCTGGCGACCTGAAGGCCGTGAACTTCGATACGCGCTGTCATCTTCGGCGTCTCCCGTTCTTTTATTCAAATGTGTGACTTTGGTGACGAATTGACGCCTTTTTTGTCCGGAAGCGGGCTCCGGGTCAATCAGTCGCAGTTCGGAATTACTTTTTCCAAACTGGAAATAATCAAATTTATTTTCTCCAGAAGTCCGTATTCAAGGAGTCGAACTCCTCCAGGGGAGCCCTTGCGCACGGGCAAATTTCTCTTCACAACGCTAGCCGAACCACATGTCTGGATCCTTGTCCCAGGCATCTGCCCCACGCCTGAGGACATGTTTCACCGGTTTCGGCAAAGCAGCGAACATCAGGCATTCACGCCCACAAGGAATATCCATGAGCCGCGCGGCAACGCTTTTCAACGACCGGATTTTCGGCAATGCCGTCATCATGCTGGTCCTGACCACCCTGTTCTGGGGCGGCAACACGATCGCGGGCCAGCTGGCCGTCGGCCGGGTGTCGCCGATGGTGGTCGTGTTCCTGCGCTGGGTGATCGTGAGCGTCGTTCTGACCGTAGCGCTCCTGCCCCGGATGCGCCAGGAATGGCCGATCATGCGCCCTCACCTGGGCAAGCTCAGCCTCATGGCGCTGTTCGGCTTCACCGGCTTCAACATGCTGTTCTACATGGCCGCCCACTACACCACGGCCGTCAATCTCGGGATCCTGCAGGGGTCCATGCCGATCTTCGTTCTGATCGGCTCCGTCCTCATACTCGGGGCCCGGGTCCGGCTGCTGCAGGTCATCGGCATCTTCGCCACCCTCGCCGGCGTTGCCCTTGTCGCGGCGCAGGGCAGCCTTGAAATCCTCCTGAATCTGTCGATCAATCCCGGCGACGGCCTGATGCTGATCGCGAGCTTCTTTTATGCGGGCTACACGATCACCCTGCGCAACCGGCCGCAGGTCTCAGGTCTGGTGTTCTTCGCGGTCCTGTCCGTCATCGCCGCCTTCATCTCCCTTCCCGGCCTGATCTACGAAATGGCAACCGACACCGCTCAGTGGCCGACGCCCGCGGGCTGGCTGGTGACGTTCTATATTGCGCTGTTTCCGTCCTGCCTGGCGCAGATCTTCTTCATCCGCGGCGTGGAACTGGTCGGTCCGGCCCGCGCCGGCGTCTTCCTCAATCTGGTGCCGATCTTTGCCGCCGCCCTTGGAATACTCCTTCTGGGCGAGCCATTCCGCTGGCATCACGGACTGGCGCTGGTTCTGGTGCTGGGCGGCATCTGGCTGTCGGAACGCAAGCGAAAATCGTCCTAGGGTACGGACCCATAAAATTCTATTTTCAGGCGCCCATCCGGCAAAGGAAAGCGAGGAAAAGCCTGCAGAGCCATGCGCGTGCATGGTGCAAAGGCTTTGACGCGGCTGTCCGCAGCCGGATTGGCGTCCTTCGGATCGGTCAGGAAACAGCCGCCTCCTGCGTTGCATAATCTTGAAAACCTTTCGGGTTTCCTGCGATTTTGCGTCTTGGATACAGCTGTTTCCTGATCGACCTGAAGACAGAATTTTATAGGTCCGTGCCCTAAGCTGTTCGAATCCATTCTCCATGCCTTGGAGAATTCCCGATGGCGAGGCAGATTAGGCAGATGGAAACACCAATCGTCGTCGGCTGCTTCGCCGGTCTCCTGATCACGATCTCGCTGCTGCAGCCGCTCGCCCGGCGGCTGGGCCTCGCGCCCAGCGTGCTGCTTGCCATGGTCGGAACGCTGATCGGCATCGGCGCGATCTTTCTTCTGAACACTCACTACACCGACGCCTTCAACACGATCGCGATCGTCTTTGTCGACCCGCCGCTCGATGCGGAAAAGATCCTCTATGTGTTCCTGCCGATCCTGCTGTTCCAGACCTCGCTGACGCTGGACGTGCGGCGGATCTTCGAGGACATCGGCCCGATCCTGGTCATGGCCGTGGTCGCCGTTTTCGCCGCGACCCTGTTCATCGGCCTGGCGCTTTATCCGCTGGCCAACGTTTCACTGGTCGCCTGCCTGCTGCTTGGCGCCATCGTCGCGACCACCGATCCCGTGGCCGTCGTCGCGATCTTCCGCGACATCGGCGCCCCGGCCCGGCTCGGACGCATCGTGGAGGGCGAGAGCCTGCTCAACGATGCCGCGGCCATCGTCATTTTCATTCTTCTGCTCGGCATCCTGACCGGCAGCCACGAACTGGACGCCGCCAACGCGCTGATGGCATTCTTCCGTTCCTTCATCGGCGGCGCCATCGTCGGCGCGCTGGTTGCCCGGCTGTTCGTCATGCTGCTGCCGATCATGCGGGACCTGCCGCTCGCCCAGGTAACGCTGAGCCTGGCCATGCCCTACGTGATCTACGTGGTCAGCGACCAGTTCGCCGATGTCTCGGCCGTCGTCGCGGTCGTCTCCGCCGGCATCGTCTTCAATCTTTACGGCCCCTCTCGGATCACCCTGGAGGACTGGAACTTTCTCCATAACGTCTGGGACCAGATCGCCTTCTGGGCCGCGTCGCTGATCTTCGTGCTTGCCTCGATCCTGATCCCGCGCCTGGTGGAGGGCTTTCAGCCGATCGACATCCTGCTGCTTTTCGTCGTCGCGGCGGCTGCGCTCGTTTCCAGGGCGCTGGTCATCTTCGGCCTGTTACCGTTTTTGAGCCTGTTCCGCATGGGCGAAAGCGTCAGCACCAAATTCAAGACGGTGATGCTCTGGGGCGGCATGCGCGGCGCCGTCACCCTGACGCTGGCGCTCAGCGTTTCGGAACACCAGGGGCTGTCACCGGACGTCACGACCTTCGTCACCAAGCTCGCCACCGGTTTCGTCCTGTTCACCCTGCTGGTCTACGGCACCAGCCTGAAACCCCTGATCAGGCTGTTGGGACTGAACAAGCTCAGCCCGCGCGACGAGGCCCTCCGCGGCCAGTTTCTTGCCCTGGCGCTCGCCGACGTCCGCCAGGAGGTCGAACAGACCGCCCAGGATTACCAGATCGAGCCACGCATTGCCGATCCGGTCACGCAGACCTATGACGAACGCGCCAGGGCGGCCGCGGAAGCCAGCCAGGCTTTCGCCGACCTCAAGGACAAGGAGCGGGTCATCCTCGGGCTGATCGCGCTGGCCGACCGGGAACGCTACCTGGTGCTCAACCATTTCAACGAAAAGACCGTCTCGCGCCGGGCGATCTCGCTCCACCTGGCAACCGCCGGTCGGATCGCCGACCTGACCCGGTCGGAAGGCCGGGCCGGATACAACCGGGCGAGCCGCCAGGCACTGCGGTTCCGCTTGAGCTTCCGTCTCGCCCAATGGCTCCAGCGGCGGCTGAAGATCCACCGGCCGCTGGCGATCCTCCTGGCCGACCGGTTCGAATACCTGCTCGTCTGCCGGATCATCTCCAACGAACTGGTCACCTTCAACCACAACCGGATCCGGCCGCTGGTCGGCGACCGGGTGGGCACGATCCTGAACGACACGCTGTGCGCGCGCCGGGACGACATCCTGCGCGCCATCGATGCGCTCCGGCTGCAGTATCCGGACTATTCGGACACCCTTGAGACCCAGTTCCTGCGCATGACCGGGTTCCGGCTGGAGGAAACCGCCTATGCGATGGCTCATGGCCAGGCCCTGATCGGCGCAGAGCTTTACAACGACCTGCATGCCGAATTGATGCGCCTCAGGCACGAAACGCGGCAGAGACCGGACCTGGACCTCGGGCTGCAGACCAGGGACCTGCTGGCCAAGCATGCGCTGTTTACGGACCTTTCCGCCGAGCACCTGAACGACATCGCGCGGATGATGCGGCCGACGTTCGCAACGCCGGGCGAAAGGCTCATGCGCAAGGGTGAAAAAGGAGATCTGGTCTATTTCATCGCGTCCGGCGCGGTCGAAGTCCGGACCGGCGCGGACACGATCCGCCTCGGCCGCGGTGATGTCGTAGGGGAAATGGCGCTATTGACCGGAAAGCGCCGAACCGCGGATGTGACGGCGCTCGGCTATTGCCAGCTCCTCGGCCTGTCAGCCACGGATTTCCAGACACTCATGCAGAAGACACCGGAACTCAAGGCGCACATGGACCGCCTGTCGAGCGAACGGCAATCCATGAACTCTCCGGCCATGAACGCACCCGTCTCCCCGCGGGAACCGGAAGCCGGCGACGCCTGATCGCGGTCAGACGGCGGAAGAGCAGATCACCGACAGCGACTTCAACATGGCCGCATCCGCCCCGAAGCAGCAGGCGTGGGCGACGAAAAAGAAAGCCGTGAGCAGCGTCCCGAGCCCAAGGGCCGTCATCAGCCACGGGTCTTCCGCGATTTCACGCATTGTGGTTGCCTCGGATGCCTGAATTGCCTGTGCAGTCATTCCATTCCTCCCTCAAGTAATCGGATTTTTCGGATGCCCGTCAAGCAATACGGGCATCCGCGCGAAAATCAGGACGCCGCTGTCTCCTCCGCCTTTTCGTCCCTTTTGCCGCCGAACAGGCCGCCGAGCCAGCCCTTCTTCTCCTCCGCCGGCGCGTCGGCGCCTTCTGCAACCGCAGGCTCGTCTTCCTGCGGCCTGGCCGGTGCGACCTGCTCGCCGAAGGTCTTGAAGAACTCGCCGGCGAGGCGCTTGGCCGTGCTGTCGATCAGGCGCGCGCCGAGCTGGGCGAGCTTGCCGCCGATCTGGGCATCGACGTCATAATGCAGGATCGTTGCATCCGGTCCGTCTTCCTCAAGACGCACCACGGCGCCGCCCTTGGCGAAACCGGCGACGCCGCCGGATCCTTCGCCGACGATGCGGTAGCTTTCCGGCGGGTTCAGGTCTTCCAGCGTCACCTTGCCGCCGAAGGTCGCCTTCACCGGGCCGACCTTGAGCTTGACCTTCGCTTCCATTTCCGTGTCGGAATGCTTGGTGAGTTCCTCGCAGCCCGGGATCGAGGCCTTCAGGACGTCTGCGTCGTTGAGGGCTTCCCAGACTTTCTGCCGGGGGGCTTCGATCCGCTGGCTTTCGGACATTTTCATTGTGACTAGACTCCGTGTTCACTGGATGGGGGAATTCCGAGACCCTCGCCGCGCTGGTCCTTCCGGCGCACGCGCAGGATCTCCGCAAGGATGGAAAGGGCGATTTCTTCCGGCGTAATGGCGCCGAGGTCGAGCCCGGCCGGCGCCTTGATGCGATCGAGTTTTTCCGCGGCGACACCTTCGGCAAGCAGCTTTTCGCGGAGGCTTTCCGCCTTGCGCCGGCTGCCGACGAACGCGATGTGACCGGCCTCCACACCGATCGCGGCTTTCAGGGCCTTCAGGTCGCCATTGCCTTGCGTGGACACGACCAGATATCGCTCGGCCGCGGTCTCGACCGGAAGGGCATAGCCCTCGATACGCTCGTTGACCTCGACAAAGGCGGCCTGTTCGTCGGCCGGCGCGCAGACGGCAATGTCGAAGCCGACACGGGGGCCGAGATCGGCCAGCGCGACGGCAACCGGGCTGGAGCCGAGAATGACCAGTGCCGGACGCGGCAGGACCGGCTCGATGAAAATATCCATGGTCCCCTGGCTCGGGCACATGTTCTTCGCAAAGCGGACGCCCTCGCGCTCCTCGCCGGCGGTCACGCCGTGGTCCTTCAGCAGGTCCTCCGGCCGGATCGAGATCAGCCGGGTCTGGCCGTCCTCCAGGGATTGCCGGGCCGCCTTCAGGGTCGCGCCGCGGGCACAGCCGCCGCCGATCCAGCCGCCGGCGATCTCGCCTTCCGGCCCGATCACCGCCTTGGCGCCGGCCTTGGCGGCGGTCACCGAAATGGTGCGGACCACCGTTGCCAGCGCGAACGGCTTGCCCTGGCGGCGGAGGCGGTTCATCAGGTCGTGAAGATCTTCACGGGCGGCTTCAGGCGGCCTATCGATCGGAGACGGGGTCATGATCGTACCTCTCACAGGTTTGCCAGATAGGGTTCGAGCGCTGCCAGGCTCTCAAGGTTGTGCGCCGGCGCGAACAGATCGACGTAAGGCAGGGCGGCGGACATGCCCCCGGCGGTCGGCTCGTAGCCCTGCCAGCCGATCAGCGGGTTCAGCCAGACAATGCGTCTGCAGCGGCGGCGGAGGGCTGCCATCTCGTGGCCGAGGCGGTCCGGATCGCCGGTGTCGTAACCGTCCGAGAGGATGATCACGCAGGTGCGCGAATGGATCACCCGGGCGGCATGCCGGCGGTTGAAGTCGGCCAGTGCCTCGCCGATCTTCGTGCCGCCGCCGACGCCCTGGGCCATGAGCCCCATGCGGTCCAGGGCACGGGCCGCGTCCTTCTCCTTCAGGGCGGAGGAGACATGCACCAGCCTTGTGTGGAACAGGAAGGCCTCCGCCTCGCGGAAATTGTCGAGAAGCCCGTGGACGAAGCGGGTGAAGACCCCGGTGTAATTGTTCATGGAGCCGGAAGCGTCGAGCAGGATCACCAGGCGGAGCTGGCGTTCGCGCGGGCCTTTGCGGATCAGCTCGATCGGCGTGCCGCCGTGGGCAATGGAATGACGGATCGTGCGGCGCAGGTCGAGCCGGGGTCCCTTGCGCCGCTGACGGTCGCGCCGGGTCAGGCGCACACGCATGGCATGGGCCAGCCGCTCGGCGAGGTCGTTGGCCTGCTCGACCGCCTCCGGGTCGTGGATCTTGCGGAAATCGATCTTTTCCAGGTTTTCCGCGATGCTTGCGCCTTCCCGGCGGCCGACGGCTTCGTCGTCGGTGTCCTCGTCTTCCTCGCCGGGTGTCCGCTCGACATCGCCGGCAAGGCTTTCCTGGCGATTGCCCCGGGCCTCGACCATTTCGCGGATGGTCTTGCCGCCCTTCTTGGTGCTGGTTCCGGACGTCTTGACGACGCCCTTCATGCCTTTGGCGAACCAGTAGGCATCGAAGATCTCGTCGAAGGCCTGCCAGTCGGAGAGCCGGCCGCAGAACAGGGCGCGGAAGGCGTCTCTCAGTTCGTGGGGCCGGCGCGCCAGCGGCGACAGCAGCAGCCGCACCGCATCGTTGGTCTCCGCCAGACCCACCTTGAAGCCGTTGTCGCGCAGGGTGCGCATGAAACCGGCCAGGCGCAGGCGCAGGGCGGTGCCGACGTCCTCCGCGGTCTCGATTTCATGGGGTTTCAGGGCGGGGGGTTTCAGGG
>Ga0272444_10000026_pt1 | contig 226194 bp, 232 predicted proteins | sample SSMForm13_FD_201033 | JGI IMG/M metagenome (GOLD analysis project Ga0272444, IMG submission 201033) | Marine sediment archaeal communities from Little Sippewissett salt marsh, Falmouth, MA, United States - SSM-Form-13 | ecosystem: Environmental > Aquatic > Marine > Wetlands > Sediment ... | reverse complement strand
ATATAAACCATATATGAGATACATGATACCTGTCTTGCCAACTGGCACCTATCATGTCACTCTCCCTGGGTTGCAACATAGTCAGTACAGAGAACACCCCCATAGTCTACTAATGCCATGAACACAGCTTTTCACCTCCATTCAATGGAAGCATGGGAACAGGACAGGGAACAACGGTTCAATCTTACCGCATTAACCCGCTCATTTCATGAATCAGTTCCGGCCCTCGGCTTCATAGACTGGCAAATCACTGCCGTTGAACGTGGCTATGCCGAAACCCTGCTCCCCCTCGCCCCAAACTCATCAAACCAGTACATAGCCCATCAAGGTCCACTGATGTTGCTTGCCGCTGAATATACCGGCGGGCTTGCACTTACCTCACTCTTCCACCTGGTACCAATCATTGGGTTCTGGCCATCTGTCGATAATAACGCTGGTTATATGTGGGGCGCCAAGGCATCAATTAAATGGCTCGCACCCAGTTGCCATAACCTAACCTGCAAAGCAAAGATAGACCCCTCCAGATGGAAGGCGCTTGCCAACAGGTTCGCCAACGGTAACAAGGTAGCGGCAACCATACCGATTGAGATGTACAATGGTGAGGAACTGATGGCCCAAGCCGAATTCACCTACTGGGCCCAAAATCTGAACGGCCTGAAAAGGCATGCCTTCGATGTCAATAAAATTGACATTCTCTATGCCCACAAGACAAAAACAACGGCAAAACTCATTGTCGGATTGCGAGCCATGGAACAGGAAAAGCCTCTTGAACAAAGAAGATTTGAAGACCCGTATGCCATTATGCTTGCCGGCAAACACGGTATTACCCTGGCAAAAAGGTTCAGCATAGCGACCCCTCAGCTCCAGAACATGATAGCCAGCAGGACACAGGATCTCGACAACGAGCTTCTATCGTTTGCGAAGAAAACTGACACATGCAATGTCATCAATATTGGTGCAGGCTACGACAGTCGGCTCTGGAGATTACGCATCGATAACGCTATCGTCTACGATCTCGACCTGCCTATCATGCTCCACGAACGAAAAGAACTCTTTACCGGCAATAACAACAAAGCCATCAACTATGTAGACATAGACCTTGAAAACCACTCCATCCATAAGACATTACTGAAACAGGGAAGCTACAATCCTGACCTGCCGACCTTCGTTATCTGGGAAGGAGGCTCGATGTATTTCACTCAGGACAAGATAAGCCAGATGCTCACTGACATCAGGAGCTTGATGAACAAAGAATCCCTGTTCTGGTTCGACTATGTTTCAGAAGATCTTGTCAAATGCACTACTGGCATCAGGGAGGTCGAAAGCTTCATTACCAATATCCGTAAAATGGGAGAACCCTTCATCAACGGATACAACGACATAGAAACCCTGGCCCACAAAACTCTCTTCACAGTGCAGAAGAACATATGCTCCGGTGAAACGCTCGGCCTGAAAGAGCATATCTACAGGCATTACAGCTTCTGCCTGCTGAAAAAAGCAGACTGACCCGCCCGTAAAACTGTAAAGCCAAACCTGAGTTTTTCGGAAACACTACGCAACTATCCATCATGAGTACAGGATTTGAATTTCTCCGAAAAGATTACGAACAGAACAAGATGACGATTGATCTTGTCCGATATATTGCATTATGGGGGCACCCGCTCTATTATGTAATCTGTGCAGTACTGCTCCCGCAGCCATACGAATCCTTTGAACTGCGTTTTGCATCGGCAATCTCCTTCATACCACTGTTATTCTACAAGAACTATCCGGACTCAGCTGCACCATGGGTGAACATATACTGGTACGCCTGGCTGACATTCACGTTTCCATTCATCTTCACCTACCTGACATTGATGAATGACCTGTCCGGCCTATGGCTTGTGGCAGAAACAGTCATGCTGATCACGTTCATAGCATTCATCCCCAATCACCTGGTCATGATCATCCTGCTACTATCGGGCCTGGCAGCAGCAAACAGTGCTTACACGTTCACAACCGGCAATCATTTCATGATCACTGCTGAGATTATCGAATATTTCGTCTCGATCCCGATAGCCATACTCCTTGGATTTGTCTTGAATTACACAGCAAAAAAAAGCGCTGTAGCACATGAAAGAAACAATGTGCTGCAATCAATGGCAGCAAGCATCGCTCATGAAATGCGCAACCCCCTCGGGCAGATACGCCAATGCCTGAACAGTATCCAGAGTATACTGCCGCCTTTTCATCCTGAAACCAAATCTGTGAGCCTGGGCACATCTTCAATAAACGACATCTATCACCGGGTAGCGCACGGGCAAATAGCCGTAAAACGAGGGGTACAGGTCATAGACATGATTTTGGGCGAAATACGTAACAGTCCAATTGACATGAACAGCTTCTCCTATCTTTCTGCTGCATCGATTACCCGCAAAGCACTCGATGAGTACGGCTATGAATCGGAAGAAGAGAGAGATCGGGTAAAGCTGTATGCTGAAGAAAACTTTACCGTCCACATCAGCGAAACACTCTTTATCTTCGTTATTTTCAATCTGCTCAAAAACTCGCTCTACTACCTTGGCAGCCATGCCGATACAGAAATAACCATACGCCTGAAAAAAGGGGATACCTGCAACTACATCCTTTTCCGCGATACCGGACCTGGTATTGAGAAAAAAGATCTGCCATATATCTTTGAAAGTTTCAACAGTAAAGGAAAAAAAGGGGGAACCGGTGTTGGACTCTCATACTGCAAACGCATCATGCAAGCATTCGGAGGCGATATCATCTGCTCATCTGAAAAAGAACGCTATACTGAATTCACCCTCTCATTCCCGATTATTGATAGCGCGAGACTGGAACGCTTCAACACAGAAATTATTTCAAATGCCCTGCCTGATTTCGAGAACAAGAGAATATTGATCGTCGATGACGACCAGGGTTACCGCCGCCTTCTCACAAAACACCTGCAACCACTGAATGCCAGGATCGATACCGCTCAGGGAGGTATCGAGGCCCTGGAAAAAACGCGTATACACCGCTATGATATTATTATCATGGACCTGAACATGCCTGACCTCAACGGCTATAAAACTACAGAACGTATACGGCACGAGGAAAACAAGCGACATCATACCCTTACCCCTATCGTAGCTTGCAGCGCGGAACCAGCCTATATCGCCAAGGCAATGGCCCGGAAATCCGGAATGCAGGCGATGCTCGTAAAACCCTGCACCCAGTTCGAGCTGATCAACACCATGCGCTCAGCACTTCGATCCGGCATCAGCAGGGAAATGACTCGGAAAATGTTCAGCACATCACTCATTCTTCTTGTTGAAGACTCAGCACTCAACAGGGAGCTTCTTGCCATGACCCTGAAAGATGCAGGCCTTCATGTAAAGATTGCTGTCAATGGTAATGATGGGTGGCAGAAACTTCACAAGGAAGAATTCGACTTGGTTATTACGGATGTACACATGCCTGAAATCGATGGTCTGGAACTCACTCGAAGAGTTCGAAAAAGCAGTAACAAACGCTTGAGAGAACTACCGATCATCGGCCTGAGTGGTTCGGCTGAAGAAGAAAAAACTGCAAAAAAAGCAGGAATGAATGAGTTCAAGCTAAAAACAGACACGCCGGAAAGCCTTCTGAACACTATAGGCAAATTACTTTCGAACTCATCTGTCGAACCCTGCATTGCAGACATGGCTACACATGACACGATGACCTTGGAAAAAGTGAACCTGCAAGCCTCTGCCGATACCTTTGGCCTACCACTCCATGAAATAGAACAACTCTTCAAGATATTTCTTACTGATGCATCCACTGTCCCTGGCATGATGCAACAAGCCTTGAGACAACGTGATCTCGTCACACTACAATCAGAAGCACATAAACTGAAAGGAAATGCAAGCTTGTTTGGTGCACAGGCCATAGTATCGGTTGCAGAAACCATTGAACGGAACTGCCGGAACAAAACAACTGACACCCTTGAACAAGACGTTACCGATCTCAAAAACGCCCTTCTTGAACTTTCTCAACAACACCAATGAAACGGCTTGTCACACTTTGTATCCTGATCACCGCAGGATGGCTGCTCCTGACTCCGCAGGGAATGAACAAACTCTCGTCGCAACCCGATCCGGCCAACTCATATGCCGAAAGCCTTGAGCGCATAGCGCAGTTCGAACAGAACCGCCAGGAAGCAATGAACCCGTTATGCAGAACGGTGCTGATGAGTCATGGAAGAAAAACACCAAGGGCGGTTATCCTGGTACACGGCTACACAAGCTGCCCCGTACAATTCAAAGAACTTGGCCGGTATCTCTACCAGGAAGGCTGTAACGTACTGATCGCCCCACTGCCTCGTCATGGGCTCAAGGACAGGATGAATCTTGAACATGCCGACCTGAAAGCCAGGGAACTTGCCGGCTATGCTGATACCGTCGTCGACATCGCAGAAGGACTTGGCGAAGACATAGTCATGATGGGAATATCAGCTGGAGGTGTCATCACCGCATGGGCAGCACAGCATCGAGAGGCAATCGACCAGGCTATCATCATTTCACCGGCATTCGGCTTCAAGGCAATCCCTGTGCCGCTGACCGCCCTGGCAATGAACGTCTATTCCCTGCTGCCCGATACAATGACATGGTGGGATCCGAAACTTAAAACTGCCGTAACTCCGGATTACTCATATCCCCGATATTCACGACATGCCCTCACAGAGATCCTCCGCCTCGGCTTCGATGTCAGTAAACTCAGTAATGAACAGCCTCCGGCAGCCCGGCGCCTGACCGTCGTTTTCAACGATAGTGATAGCAAGATAAGCAACCCGATGACATGGAAGATTGTCAACCAGTGGAAACAACACAACGCTCCCCTTGACACCCTTCGCTTCCAGGCAGACCTCAATCTCCCGCATGATATCGTCAACCCGGACGTCCCCGGAGAACATATCCAGGCCGTTTACCCAAGGCTCATCCGCACAGCAGGTAACGGCAACTACTGACCTGCCGGCAAGCGGTTACGATGCTATCAGTTGCCCGGCAGAGTAACCGGAGAAACAAAACCGGCCGGCTTCATTGCCAGCAAGGTACATGACATCCGCTCAAATATATTTTCTGCTGTATTGCCAATGAGAAATCCCGGTATGCCTGTCCTTGCTACGCTACCCATCACCAGCAGATCAATGGATTCCTCCTCTATGAACACAGGGATCATGTCTTCCGGCCTTCCACGCAGGTGATGCACACGAGACCTGCCTTGCATGCCACTCTCTTCGACAAGCTTGTCTAACTGATCCTTGTGGGATGTCCTGACCTCTTCGCGGTTTGCAACAAGATCCGGTTCCGGAATCGTGAGCCATGCCTTGTAACGAAGGATGTTCTCAAACTCGAACTCCCAGCATGAAACAACATCAAGCGTACCATCAAAAATACCCGCCACTGAGGCCGCCTCCCTGAGCAGTCCAAGAGAAAGTTCATGCTCACCTGGCTCTCTGCTTTCAGGATCAACAGCCACCATAACCCGTACGCCTTTTCCTGAACCGGAGAACGGACGGGAAAGCCAGACCGGTGACGGACATTTTCTCAGCAACGTCATATCCATCCCCCGAAACCCTTGACCACTGGAAGGCTCGGCATCCTTGATAACCAGGCCATACCCTGCAGTCAATACCTCACGAATAACAGTTATAGCCAGGGGAAGCCTCCCTGCCTTTCGCACGATGACGGTAAAATCCGGAGCACCATCAGCCATGCCAAGCTCACCAAGGGCGGTATCGATACCATGCAGGAGTTCTGTTTCAAGAAATTTTTCAAAGCTTTCCTGGAGATTATGATACCTCTCCGGCAGATCGGGATAGAGTGACAACACAGTCAGGTGGGCATTGCGTGCACGAGCAATGATCAACGCCTGACGAAGCCCCGGACTTTCAGCGCTTTGGTTACCATCACTGATAAAAAGAATGCCTCCTGATGTTTTCATTGCACGCTCCTTCTTTGTTGAAAGTTAACCGATATCCTCCTGGATTCTTCGGGCAGCTTGTTCTGCAGCATCATCAAACGGCAGAAATACCCTGTTTGCCCCCCATTCTTCGAGCAGTTCTTTCTCCTTTTCCCGTTGGGTCGATACGGCAATCTTTCCTGAAAAACCGAGTTTTCCAAGAGTATCCAGCAATACCATCCGCGGATCCTCGAACGTCAATCCCGGGTCGTACTGTGACACCGTCGAAACTACCCACCTTACACCCTCAAGCGGAAGTCCTCCAATAAATTCCTCATCGCTGGCATCGCCATATACCGCATCATATCCCTTCTTTCTCCAAGTACGCACCGCACCAGGATTGAAATCAACGAGTAAAAGATGATAGCCGTTCTTGTGAAGTTGACGAGCAATGGCTGAACCAAACCGGCCAAGCCCAAACAGGATAATGTCATACCGACGTTTTTCGGCATCCCCAAGTTGCCGGCTATTTTCACGGACCGGATCCCTGCGCTCAAAAATACCGAGAAACCTCTCGAATATCCGGTACAGCTTATGGGAATAGGTTATCATGTAAACCGACAACGCAATGGTGATCAGCCCGACAAGTGTCACCAGCCCCATCACTTCAGGCTCAAGATGCCCCAGGCTCACCCCCATAGCAATGAATATGAGTGAAAACTCACTGATTTGCGCCACAGTGAGCCCTGCCAGGAAACCAGTCCTTTTGCGATACCCCAGCACACCCATGATAATCATGACAATCAGGGGATTACCAACCAGGATAAAGAGGGAGAACACCAAGGCTGCATCAACCTGAGCCCCGAGCATACCAAGATCAAGATTCATGCCAAGCGAGATAAAGAAAAACAGAAGCAGAAAGTCCCGCAAAGATGCCATACGGGCGACAAGAGCTTCCCTTACCGGTGTAGAGGCAAGGGAAACACCGGCAAGAAGGCCGCCGAGTTCCATACTGAAGCCCAGGAAATCGCCGAGTGAAGCCAGGAAAGCCGCCCAGCCAAGTGCGAAGGTGACAAGAAGTTCCGAGGAGTATGCAAACCTGTTGGCGAGGGGAGTTGCAAGATATTTCACGAACAGGAAAAGCAACACGACCAGCAGGATGCTATAGCCAAAAATAATCATCAGCTGACTGCCACCACCCTCTTCCAGTTCTCCCCCGCCACCAATACCTGACGCAGAAAGCACCATCATAGCTACAACGACCACGATATCCTGAACGATCAGAAACCCCAGGGCAATGCGACCATGGAGGGAATCGACCTCCTTTTTATCCGAAAGGAGCTTGACTATGATAATCGTACTTGAAAATGTCAGCCCAACAGCCACATAGAGAGACGTGACCATATTGAACCCCAAAATGAGCCCAATCACAAAGCCGAAGGCCGCAGTAAACACTACCTGCCCCAGGCCTGTTGCCAGCGAAACCATACCCAGAGAACGCACCAGGGATACGTCAAGCTTGAGGCCGACAAGAAACAGCAGCAGGGCAATCCCTAGTTCAGCCATCAATTCAATATACTCGTGCGACTGAACGATATCGAAAACCGAAGGCCCCGCAAGAATACCTGCTACAATAAAACTGACAATCATTGGCTGGCGCAGCAGCAGGCTCAAAAACCCTAACAGGGCTGCCAATACAAGCAAGGCCGTGATCTCGTAAAAGGGAACAGTGTGAATGAAAGAGAGATCAAACATCTGCTATCGCTCCTTTTTTTGCTAACCGGCTGTGTTACAGTAAACAATCCCGGGCATCGAGAAATTCCTGGGTATCAGGACATGTGCTGTTGCTCTCCCCAAAATCTGCGCAACACGAACTTTTCCAGCTCCACGAGAAACAGCACACTCGAACTCACCACGAGAATGACAAGCCACTGCTCCAGATCAAGCGGAGTGGTCGCAAAAATCCGCTGCATAAACGGCGCATAGGTAAACAGTACCTGCAAGAACACAAGAAGAGCACTTGCATAAAGCACATAGCGATTACCCAGCAAGCCGTTTATCGAGAAAGCGCTGCGGACAAAAAACCTTGAACTGAACAAGTAGAATATCTCGAAAAACACCAGGGTATTAACAGCGACGGTACGAGCTGCCTCATGAGCATAACCCATCTCCTCATACCAGAGAAACAGGCCGAACGTCCCGGAGACAAGTATGAGTGAGACGTACATGATCCGCCACACAATAAACCTCGAAAGCAGCGGCTCGGCCTGCTTTCGAGGCTTCCGCTGCATCACGTTGCTTTCTGCCTCTTCAAATGCCAGTGTCAGGGCAAGCGTGACAGCAGTCACCATATTCACCCAGAGAATCTGCACGGCAGTAATCGGAAGCGTATAGCCAAGCATGACGGCAAACAGAATGCTCAGGGCCTCTCCGCCGTTGGTAGGAAGCACGAACAGAATTGATTTCTTCAGGTTATCATAGACCATCCTGCCCTGCTCCACAGCATTTACAATCGTGGCAAAATTATCATCTGTAAGCACCATTTCTGCAGCCTCTTTTGATACCTCGGTACCTTTCAGCCCCATGGCGATACCAACATCAGCTCGTTTAAGAGCAGGCGCATCGTTAACCCCGTCCCCCGTCATAGCAACCACGTTTCCGTTCGCCTGCAAAGCCTTGACAAGCCGTAGCTTATGCTCTGGGCTGCTGCGTGCGAACACGTCAACCTCCTCTACCCTGCGCATCAGCTCTGCATCGTCCATCTCCTCTATCTCCTGGCCTGTAAGGGCCTTGCTGCCGTCACCTATTCCGGTCATCAGCCCTATCGCCCTGGCTGTATCTACATGGTCGCCAGTTATCATCTTCACCCTGATGCCGGCTGCCTGGCACCTGGCCACTGCCTCTACAGCCTCCTCCCGCGGAGGATCAATCATGCCAATGATCCCGATCAGGGTCAACCCGCCCTCTACATCGCTAAACCTCAGGGCTGTATGCTCCGTCGTCACCCTTTTGCAGGCAACTGCCAGCACCCTCTCCCCTCTTCCAGCCATGTCCCGAGCCCGGTTTTCCCAGGTATCCCTGTCAAAAGGAATCTCCTGCTCACCCTTCCGGACCGAAGAGCAACGATCGTAAACAGCTTCCGGAGCACCTTTCAGATAGAAAAAAGCCTTGCCGGTATGGTTGTGGTGCAAGGTCGCCATAAAACGATGTTCTGACTCAAACGGAATCAAGTCTATACGAGGCCACTCCATCTGCTCTGCATCGGGATCGTAGCCAGCTTTCATACCTAAAACAGTAAGAGCTCCCTCCGTAGGATCTCCAGACAGCACCCAGCCACTATCATTTTGCTCAAGTGTCGCATCGTTACATAACAGTGCTATATGCCCCAGCAACCGCAGATCCGCATGTTCTGCCAGGTCAGCCTCCTGCTCCCCCATGATAAAAGCGCCATGAGGATCGTAACCAGAACCTGTCACCTGAAATTCCTTGTCATTGATCCTCACTGAACGCACGGTCATCTCATTACGGGTAAGCGTACCTGTTTTATCCGAACAGATAACCGAAACAGAACCCAGGGTCTCTACAGCCGGAAGCCTTCGAATGATAGAACGACGCCTTGCCATAGCCTGAACACCAATGGCAAGTGTTATGGTCATAATTGCTGGCAAGCCTTCAGGAATTGCTGCTACAGCAAGCCCTACAGTAGCGTTGAATATCTCTACCGCACCGTACTCCCTGAAGAAAAAACCAAACATGAACAAAAAGACAGAGAGCGCGACAATCAGAAAGGTCAACGTACGTCCGAACTCCTCAACCCGCCTCAGAAGGGGGGTCTGAAGGGTTTGCACTTTTGCCAGCATTGAACTGATCCTGCCGATCTCCGTCCTGTCTCCAGTAGCACAGACTACCCCTTCGGCCTTGCCATACGTAACAAGGGTGCCGGAAAATGCCATGCAATAACGGTCCCCAAGCGGTGCATCGGATTGTACCGGTGACATGGTTTTCTCTACCGGCACAGACTCTCCCGTAAGAATCGACTCGTCAACCTTCAAATCCTTGACGTTCAGCAATCGCATATCCGCAGGGACCTTATCTCCCGACTGCAGCAACACGATATCCCCCGGCACCAGATCTTCCGCACTGATTTTTCCTGTCCTTCCATCCCTTCGTGCAAGCGCTTGCGGGGAGAGCATCCCCTTAAGAGCGTCCATAGCCTTCTCGGCTTTTCCTTCCTGGATATAGCCAATAAGGGCATTGAGTACAACAACCCCAAAGATAACCCAGGCGTCTACCCAGTGCTCGAGCACTGCCGTAACAGCACCGGCAACAATCAGCACATAAATCAGTATGTTATTGAACTGGGAAAGGAATCGGACAAACGCATGCTGCTTTTGTGGGGGCGTCAGCCGGTTCGGGCCATGTTCCCCCCTTCTTTTCTCAACCTCCCGGGCGCTCAATCCATGCACTGAAGAATCAAGCCCCTTAAGGACCTCGTCAGGTCCTGCCGTATGCCATTCAAACTGCATGCTGCCTCCTCAAAATGTTTTCTGCAATATTCAGGTTAGCATACCCTATACCCTTTCATAGCCCGAAAAACATCAATCATCCCTGGCCGCTAAAAGTCATACACCGTAATTCTCGAAGCTCGTGGCTTAAGGATATCCTGCACGTAGCGAACATGGATATCATGTTGTAGATAGGCCTCCATCTCTTCAAGATTCCGGAATTTCATAGCTATCGCAAAGGTAAAGCTGTCATCAACGACATCCCTGTCGCTCTGTATCGCCCGCCCGACAGAGAATTCCTGTACCCCCGGAATAGATTCCAGTTGTTTTGTTTCACGAAGAACCATGTCTATCTCATCATTCTTCAAGGCTTCATCCAGCCAGCAAATCACCAGGTGCGTCACTATGTCCTCCTTTATTCTAAAGATATGCCTATGAAAAGTCCGGGCAAAGGCGGCCCGGTATTAACACAAAAATAACAATTGTTATTTTCCCTTAGGTCGGGGTTTTGCGTACATTGTAATTGTAGGGCACCACCAAATTCCAACCTGGTTGCACTCATGATATATAAAGTTATTGCAAAGGACGAATTCAGGAAATTCATCGACGCCCTGGTACGTGAAAACCTGTCGTACGGGCCCCGCCAGGTGGATACCGATGCTCATGGCCAACCTGTCTACCAATATAAAGAGGTCTCTTCGGCTGACGAGATAGCCTTCGACTATACGAGAACAGCCTCTTCAGCGAAGCATCTCCTGATGCCGTTCCGTGAAGAGATGTCCCACTTCAGTTTCAAAGATGATGGGGACTGGGACCAGGACATCAGTTACAATGCAGAACCTAGGGTCCTCATAGGATTACGGCCGTGTGACATAAGCGCCATCAATATCCTTGACGATGTCCTGCTTAACGGGAAATTCCCTTCTCCCTACTACCTTGCGAGACGCAAGAATACGTTCATCATCGGTATGGACCACCTCCCCCTTCCAGACTGTTTCTGCAAATCACTGAACCATCACACAGTCTCGACCGGGTTCAACCTGTTCTGTACGGATATCGGGGACTCCTATTACCTGTCTGTCAACTCATCGAAAGCCTACAGCTACCTGCAGGAGTTCTCCATAACCGATCCGACAGATGAAGACAACTGCAAACTGATAGAACGTCGAAAGCTGATCAAGCACAGTTTCCAGACAGAGGTTGAGGTCACCGGCCTGCCGAGCTTTCTCGATATCGAGTTCGACTCCCCTATCTGGCAGAAATGGGGAGACCGCTGCCTCAACTGCGGCACCTGTGCCATGGTCTGTCCCACCTGCTACTGTTACGATGTCAAGGAGGAACCTGACCTCGACCTCAGGGGAGCATCACGCCAGAAGCAGCTCTATTCATGCAATATAGTCGATTTTGCCAGGGTTGCAGGTGGGCACAACTTCAGGCCAGGCAATGGAGACCGCCTCAAGTACCGCTACTACCACCATTACCGCGGGTTTGCCGAAAACGCCAACCAGCAGATATGCGTAGGGTGTAACCGGTGCGGCACAGCCTGCCTTTCGGATATCAACCCCAAAGACGTCATCAACGATCTGAGAATGGAGAAGGAGTCATGCATAACATGCGTTTTACCATCCCCCCCCAAGACCTGAACCGGGAGCATTTCACCAGGGAACGACCTGATTTCAACCACAAGTCGGCCCTGATGGAAACCGACAGGGGGTATAAATGCTGCATTACCAACATCGTCGAGCTGACAGAGCAGGAAAAACTGTTCCAGCTGAGGATTATAGATCCTATGGAAAGAGAGCGATTCCGCTTCCAGCCGGGTCAGTTCCTGATGCTTGAAATACCAGGATACGGAGAAGCCCCCATCTCTATTTCAAGCGCCACGAGCAATCACGAGTTCATAGAACTCTGCGTTCGCAAGGCAGGCCATGTCACCGGCGCCCTCTTCAATGCAAGGCAGGGCGCCCGAGTTGCCGTAAGGGGACCATTCGGTTCCTCATTCCCGATGTTGGAGATGGCAGGGCACGACATCCTCCTTGTTGCCGGAGGACTGGGGCTTGCACCGCTACGGGCACCGCTTTTCTGGATCAACGACCACCGCGACCAGTATGGCAACGTCCACCTGCTGTACGGCACAAAGGAACCGTCACAGATGCTCTTCACCTACCAGTTCGAGGAGTGGAAAACCGTCAGCCATATCGACCTGCACACGATTGTCGAACAGGCTCCTCCGGAATGGAGCGGCAACAAGGGCATGATCACGGACCTCTTCAGGAACATCTCTATAGATCCGGTAAGGACCTATGCAATCGTCTGCGGTCCGCCGGTGATGTTCAAGTTTGTCTGCCAGTATCTCGACAAGCAAGGCATACCCATGAACAGGATGTTCGTCTCGCTCGAACGACGGATGCACTGCGGTATGGGGAAATGCTGCCGTTGCATGGTCGGATCGACATTTACCTGCGTCGACGGACCGGTCTTCGATTACTGGTCAGTTATGAACCTTAAAGAAGCTATCTAGGAGAAGAGCGTGCAACACCTTGGATTCAGCCACCAGAAACTCAGGATAGGCTCTTTTGATTTCACCTGCTGCGAAGGATGCCAGCTGCAGCTGGCCAACCGGGAATCAAGCCTGCCGGATTTCCTGAACCTGCTAGACATACGCAACTTCAGGGAGATCTCATCCGAGCGGCATGATGATTACGACATAGCCCTGGTTGAAGGAAGCATCAGCCGCCCCGATGAAATCGAGCGCCTGCAGGATATCCGCAAACACGCGACCGTCCTGATAGCCTATGGCAGCTGTGCCTGTTTCGGCGGAGTCAACAGCCTGAAAAACCGCTTCCCGATCGATGAAGCCATTGAAGAAGTCTATGGAGACCACAAGGTGGAAACCATGCCGGTCAGGAAAATCAGCGATATCGTGAAGGTTGACTTTTCGATTCCCGGCTGCCCAGTATCAAAAGAGGAAGTCGAACGAATCGTGGTAGCCGTAGCCACAGGATCCGTGCCGTCGCTGCCAGCCTATCCTGTCTGCGTCGAATGCAAGCAGAATCAGAATACCTGCCTGTTTGACCTGGGGGAAATCTGCCTCGGCTCCATCACACGGGGAGGCTGCAATGCAGTCTGCACAACCGGCAAAACACCCTGCCTGGGCTGCAGAGGACCATCAGAAGGCATCAACTACCCTGCCCTGCGCCAGCTTGTAAACGAACGCGGCATGAGTCTTGACGAGCTCGATGAAAAGCTCGGGTTCTATAACTGTTTCACCACATTCACCGATGGCGAAGAACATTAACTGCGATATCGACGTCCACCACCTCACGCGCGTGGAAGGACACGGCAACATAGAAATCAGGATTCGTGACGGCAAGCTCGAAAAAGCACAATGGGCGGTTGTAGAAACCCCTCGTTTCTTCGAAGTCATGGTCAAGGGAATGAGTGCTGAACGGGTACCATTCCTTACCTCCAGGATCTGCGGCATATGCTCGATAAGTCATGCTCTGGCAAGCATCCGCTCCCTGGAACGGGCAATGGGCATCACGCCACCGCCAGCCGCAGAGAAGCTCCGGCTACTTGCCATGCATGGCGAAACCCTGCAAAGCCATGCGTTGCACATCTTTTTCCTTGCAGTACCGGACTTCGTCGGCACTCCGAACGTCCTGCCGCTCATGGAATCAAACCCGCACATCGTCCAGGCAGGGCTCAGGCTCAAAGAGGCAGGCAATAGCATCAGTGCCCTCATCACAGGAAGATGCACGCACCCGGTAAGCCTGGTCCTTGGAGGGATCAGCAAGGCTCCCGGAAAAAAAGAGCTCCAGGCTCTCCGTGCGCAGCTTCTGCAATGCATTCCTGACCTTGGGGCCACTGCAGATTTCTGCGCTACACTTTCCATACCGGACTTCGAACGTGAAACGGAATTCGTCTCGCTCCGCAACGACTCGACCTATCCCTATATTGGCGGTGACCTGCTCTCTACAGACGGTGTACGACGGGAAGAGAACGACTACCTGGCAATGACCAACGAATACTCGCCTGAGTTCACGACCACGAAATTCACACGCCTCAGCCGTGAGTCGTTCGCTGCTGGCGCCTTGGCACGATTCAACAACAATGCAGGACTGCTCAGGCCGGAGGCACAAAAAACAGCCGGGGATTTCGGCCTTGCCCCGGTATGCCACAACCCGTTCATGAACAACATTGCCCAGCTGGTAGAATGCATTCATATCGTGCACGATGCTGTAGCGCATATCGACGAACTGCTTGAGGACCCGCTCGACAGGATACGATCGTCATGGAAACCACGAGCCGGTGCTGCAACAGGAGCAGTGGAAGCCCCCAGGGGCGTCCTCTATCACCACATGGAAACCGATGAGCATGGCAAGGTTGTCAGGGGCGACTGCATCATACCCACCACGCAGAACAACGCCAACATCCATCACGACCTCGACGCCCTTGCACGCTGGGCACTGGAAAGAGGCAAAGAAGACGGGGAGATCCAGCTCCTGTGCGAAATGCTTGTACGAGCCTATGACCCCTGCATCTCCTGCTCTGTCCACTAAAGGGAACCTCTAAAAAGTTGTTCCGCAAAACGAGAAATGCGTTGGGCGGTGCTCAAAATCCTCACGTACTCCATGTACGCTCCGGTTTCTGTGCTCCGTCCGCCTTGTTCTCAGTCAGCTCGCGACACTTTTCAGAGGTTCCCTGAAGAGCGCCTGCAGAAAACAGTACGGCCCTCCCTGGAGACAATTCCATGGGAGGGCCGTTACGGTTAAAAATATCCAGCTATGTCAGCTCAGACGATCTCTACCAGCTCGATAGCGAACGTAAGATCCTGTCCTGCGAGAGGATGGTTGGCATCGATAGTGATCGAGGTTTCCTGGACGTCGGTTACAAGCACAACAGCCTGCTGACCATTAGCCATGCTGACCTGCAACTGCTGACCGATAGTCACGTCCATACCCTCGGGAAGCCTTTCGCGTGGAACCTCGGTAACCAGGTCCGTGCTATGTGGACCGTAAGCGTTTTCCGATGCAATCGTTGTTTCAGTCGATGCACCGGGCTCGAGACCAACAACGGCCTGTTCAAACCCCGGTATCACCATGCCTTCACCAATGGTAAATTCAAGCGGTTCGCGCTCTACCGATGAATCGAATACACTGCCGTCGCCAAGTTTTCCAGTATAATGGACTTTTACTTTATCGCCCTGTTTTGCAGGCATACATCCTCCTGTTTCTTCTCTGTTTCTCTGTTCTGAATGAATATGCATCAACCATCACCAGACACCCGTTAAGCCCCCTGGATAACAATCGACCGCAGGTAAACTATGGAAAATTAGATTAAAATCACACCCCTTCACTTTCGATGCGAAGTTTCGGAAGAGACCCGGGATAGCGATCCTGGAGAAAACCAAGCATCTTCTCCCGCACAAGGCAGCGCAGGTCCCAGGCATCAGAAGAGTTTCGTGCACTAACGAGCGCCCTGAGCTCCATGCTCCGCTCGGTAGCATTGGTCACCTGGAGGCCGACAACCCGCCTGTCCCAGAGAGGACTTTCCTCAACAATACGTTTCAGCTCCGAACGAAGGACTTCAACATCAACCTGGTAGTCAGTGTAAAGATAGACCGTTCCAAGCAGCTCAGCCGACGTACGGGTCCAGTTCTGAAACGGCTTTTCCAGGAAATGACTGATCGGCACTACCAGCCGGCGCTGATCCCAGATGCTCACCACCACGTAGGTCAGGGTGATCTCCTCGATCCGTCCCCACTCGTTCTCTACGATTACGACATCATCGATCCTGATAGGCTGCGTAACAGCGATCTGTATCCCCGCGATAAGCGTAGCAATGCTTCTCTGCGCGGCAAACCCGAGCATGATACCGACAATACCTGCAGAAGCCAGCACACTCAGCCCAACCTGCCGCACAGGATCGAAACGCATCAGGATAATCGAGGCAGCTACAATGACGATAAGCACGTTAAGCACTTTACGCAGCAGCTCAAGATGCGTAGCAACCCTTCGTGCCTCGAGGTTATCGGGTTTTTCAAGGTTGTAATACCGCTGGATAAGGGTGCTTGCTGCCCGGAAGGAACGCATGGCGAACCAGGCGAATGAAATAACAAACAGTATTGCAACCGCATGGGAATACAGGGGCAGGTACGGAGCCGCATAAAGCCCCATGGCTGGCCGCATAAGAAGGCCTGCCACAGATAACGAAAGTGGCTTGAGCGGCCCCAGGAGCAAGCCTGTCGACACGCGCCCCTTGAGGAGGGCTCCCAGCTTACGCAGCGACAGGGATGCAACAAAATAAAGAACAGCCGCACTGCTAACTAGCAGGAGAGGCAGGAGGAGGGCTGCATAGAAAGGATTCTGGAGCATCTTTATTGTACAAGGCGCCGAGTTTCCGATCGTGAACGGGAAACGCAATCTTCAATCGCCATGCCACCGAAATAGTTGCCGCCAAGCAGCAGCTTCCGCCCCTGGAGGAGGTCGTCTATCTCCTTGAGCCACTTGTCGTGTCCCAGCCTGAGGGACGGAACGATATTGGTCGTAGAGTACAAATGGGCAATCTTTGATGTCGTTATGCCAAGCGCTTCGGTAATACGGCGCATTTTCCGCTCATCGTCCAGACCCGGCTTGAAGTGGAAAGCAAAGCCCCGGTAATTGTCATCCGGCACGACATCCCTCGACACCGCTGAGAAAAAGATATCTTCCGGTGAAATCAGGGCCGCAACAGGCTTGAGCGATATATCCTCTTTTCTGATAACCACACCTACAGAATCCACCGAGGCTGCCTTAAGCTTCCCGAGATGCGATGCAACTGCAGGATCGACCTCCCTGAGCAGTGCCGCTCCTGCAGCAGAAGGAAGCGCAAGGGCAAGGGTCTCTGCCGTAAAGCTGCTCCCATCAGCAGTGATTGCCGTGTAGATGCCGTCTTTCAGGGTAACCGTCTTGACATCCTGCGAGGTAAAGACATTGATCCTCTTGCTTTTGGCAATAGCCCTGGCTACAGACTGGAGACCTCCCTTGAACGTATAGTTCTTCAGCACATCCTTGCGTTTCTCTCTCGACTTGAACATCATGTCTGCCGGGAAATCATCTGTCGGCTGTGAAGGCACGGCATTGAAAAAGTGACGGAGGGTTTTTTCATAATTGCCCTTTCCGGCAATCTTCGAATAGTACTCACGCACGGTCAGGCCTTCCTTCTTGAGCGAAAACATTGAAGGAACCGACTTGAGAGCCTCAAAAATGTTCAGTGCCGACATAAGTGACTTGACCTGGTTGTCGATCAGGAGTGAAAACGGCACCTTTTCCCTGGCAATGATCGTATCCATCTGGTTACAGGCCTCGACAATATCCAGCAGGTTCTGGTAGGAACTGTAGCAGGTGTGTGCCCCCATTTCAAGCCAGAATTCCCGGCCGTTTTCCGCAAAGGTATGGGAATTGAAGGAGCCGCCTACATTGTCACGCTTTTCGAGAAGCGTTGTCTTGTATCCTGCCTGGGCGGCATAAAATGCCATGGAGAGGCCGCTGATTCCGCCCCCGACTACCAGAACGTCACTTTTCATGTTGTGTCACCAGTTAGTTGTATGCTAATAAAACCGTTACTTAATGTAGTGAAAACCACAAGCCAATAACAATCTTTTCAACTCCGCTATTTTAGCGCTGACGACCCTCGTACCCACCTGCACGGTACTCCGCTACATACCGGACATAATTGCCGGGGGATTCAGTAACAACCTTTTTTTCCGAATCGCTCAACGGACGCATGATCCTGGCAGGAACCCCCGCGGCAAGCATACCGGAAGGAATCGTGAACCCCTGGCGCACGAGCGCACCGGCAGCAATAATGGAAAACGGCTCGGCTACGCAGTCATCGAGCAGGGTAGCCCCCATTCCGACAAGCACATGGTCCTCAATCCTGCAGGCATGGAGAACAGCTCCGTGACCGATCGTCACATCACTGCCTATATGGAGCGGTCCGGTATCGTGCGTCACATGCAGGGCTGCGTTATCCTGCACGCTTGTCCGGCAGCCGATGGTAATCGGGCATACGTCCCCCCTGATGACGGTATTGAACCAGACACTTGAATCTTCTCCAATCTCCACGTCCCCTATCACGCATGCTCCTTCGGCAAGAAAGACCGATTCATGAATGCGCGGATAGACCCCTTTATAGGGAAGTATTGTTGCCATGTGTATATTGATTTGTTAACTCTGACGTACACCTTTCCACTGTATCTCCCATGAATGCGAAGCTCAGCTGCACTAAGTTAAAAAAGATCTACAACAAACGGGAAGTAGTCAAAAGCTCTTCGATCGAAGTCCGTCAGGGTGAAATCGTCGGCCTCCTGGGCCCGAACGGTGCTGGCAAGACAACCACGTTCTACATGATTGTCGGCCTGGTCAGGCCTGACGCAGGCTCGGTATTCCTCGATGACAATGATATCTCGATGCTGCCGATGTACAAGCGGGCAAGGCTGGGCATCGGCTACCTGCCCCAGGAAGCCTCGGTATTCCGCAAGATGAATGTCCAGGATAACATCATGAGCGTCCTCGAGTTCACCTCCCTTTCCCGAAAAGAACAGCAAGAGCGGACTGACAAAATGCTCGAAGACCTCAATATCACCCATATACGAACAAACATGGGCTACGCCCTGTCAGGCGGAGAACGCAGAAGGGTTGAAATCGCCCGTGCACTGGCACTCGACCCGAGTTTTATCCTGCTCGACGAGCCGTTTGCAGGCGTCGATCCTATCGCTGTAGAAGATATCCAGGAGATCGTTGCCGACCTGTCGAACCGCAATATCGGCGTCCTTATCACCGACCACAACGTTCATGAAACCCTCTCCATTACCGACAAGGCCTACCTGATGTTCGACGGCAGGATCTTCATGCAGGGCAGCCCTGCTGAAATTGCCGCAGATCCCGAAGCAAGAAAAGTCTACCTCGGCGAGAAATTCAACCTTGAACGTTACTAACCGCCCAACAGCCTCTTTTCCCATGACCATGTCACAGCAGTTCCTTTTCCGCTCGGAAGGAGGATTCATACGCATCCCTATATGGGGGCACATCCCCCTCAACCACGCACTCAAGCAGGTACTTGCGCACCCTGCATTTCTCCGGCTCAAAGGCATCCGCCAGCTCTCGTTTGCCCAGCAGGTCTACCCGGGAGCAAACCATACACGCTTTGAGCACTCCATCGGGGTGTATCACCTCATGAAGCTCATCCTCCAGAGAATAGTAACCAACCCGCTGGGCGAAAAGCTTCAGGAAGGAGCATTCAGCTTCGACGAACAGTCGTGCAGGCTGCTCCTGTCAACTGCGCTCCTTCACGACATTGGCCACTACCCGCACGCACACGTGCTCGAGGAACAAGCGCCGGTCCATAACGGGCACCCCGTCTTCACCAGCCATGAATCGCTGATCGAGCGGTTCATCAACCTTGAGCCCGAAGGCTTTCCCTCTCTGGCAGAAATCCTGACCAACGACTGGAAAGTGGACCCGAAGGAGGTCATTGCGCTCATCAGGGGCGAACAACAAAGCCTGTTCAAAAAACTGATTAGCGGAACGCTCGACCCCGACAAGATGGATTACCTGATGCGCGATGCTCACCACTGTAACATCCCCTATGGCAGCATCGACATCGAACGGTTGATAGAGTCCTTCGTCCCGGATCCTGAGCAACAGCGATTTGCCATTACCGAAAAAGGCATCGCCCCGCTTGAAAGCCTGCTGTTCGCAAAATACATGATGATGCGCAATGTGTACTGGCACCATACAAGCAGGACCTTTGCCGTCATGCTCCGGCGCTTCCTCCAGGACTGCCTTCAGGAAGAGCTGCTTACTCCCGACGAACTCACCGGGCTGTTTTACGACAACTCGGACGACAAGGTGCTCTACGATCTCGACAACCTGCTTGCCGGCAAAAAAAGCCCCTCATCATCCCTCCTGGACTTCATCCTCCAGAGAAGGATCTACAAGCGGGCCATCACCCTCGTCCCCTATCTCAACGGGGCAGGGGCTCCGGAAGAATGGATGTTCAGCTACTCGACCGACCACGCCCGGCGAACAAGGAAAGAACACGAGCTCTGCCGCTATATAGGCCGTCATCACCACACCCCCCTTTCAGGGCATGAAATCCTTATCGACCCGCCATCTACAAAGGATATCTTCGACTATGCCGACCTCAGGGAACTCAGGGTGCTTCCCTCTCGCAAGGAACATGGCGCTCTTTCTGCCGACAGGGAGGGCCCCTATGTCAGGTTCGACGATTTTGGCGAATCAGTGTTCAGGTCGGACTTCATCCTCTCGTTTGAACGGTACACGAAAAAATTCCGCATCGTCTGCCGGGAAGACCTTGTCCCCCTGCTCTGTGAACACCAGGAAGAGGTTACCGATATCCTCCGTAAAGCGTAAACTTTTATTAACTTGAATGAGTTAAGCATACGGACATCTCGACTCAGTAACAACTCTCAACAAGCAGGATAGAGATCATGGAAAACCAGGACAATTACTATAAAGGTCTTTTTTACGGCGCGGTACTTGGCGCTGCGGCAGGCACAGTCATGGGGCTTCTGTTCGCACCAAACAAGGGACGTGAAACCCAGCAGATCATCACAGGTAAGTTCCGTCATGCACTAGGGCGAGCGACAGACAAGGCATCTGAATTCTATGATAGTGATGAAGGCGAACAGAGCTTTACCAACGAAGCACTCCAGCGTTCAAATGAAATCATCGACAACGCAAAGGAAGAAGCCAGGAAGATCATCCAGGATGCAAACGCCATTCTCCGCGACATAAAACACGCGAAGGATACTGCAAAAAAAGAAGAAGCGAGCTAGAAACCACCATGCTTACCTACAGGGAAAGAGGCCTTGACCGGAAAGGCAAAAGCGCTAACGGGCATGCGGTTCTTCTTCTGCATGCCTTTCCGCTTTCATCAGAAATGTGGGAATCCCAGCTTGACATGCTGGAGAAACAGGGATACGTTGCCATAGCCCCTAACGTATATGGTGTCGATGGCTCCCCTGCCCGCAAGGCATGGACCTTCAGTGACTATGCAGATGAACTTGCAGGGCTACTGGAAACAGTTGGCATAGAAAAGGTCACGGTAGCAGGGCTCTCGATGGGCGGCTACCAGGCGTTCGAACTCTGGAAACGCCACCCGGAACGAGTTGCATCCATGGTACTGTGTGATACACGGGCCGAAAACGATACCCCGGAAGCCGCACTGAACCGGCAGGAATTCATAACAGCCGTAAGGAAAAAAGGTGCCGGGGAAGCCGTAAGGAGAATGCTGCCGCAAGTATTCATGGAAGGGGCAGTACGCCCAAAAGAAGAGGAAATCTTCAGCTCGATGGTCATGCGTCAAAGCGGAGATACCATTGCTGAAACAATGGCTGCAATAGCAGGACGGGCCGACTCAACACCGGTACTGGAAACCATCTCATGCCCAACAACCATCATTACCGGCAAGGAGGACCGGCTGACACCGCCAGCCCTGGCAGCCCTTATGCAGAGAGACATCCCACATGCAGAGAACCTTCTGCTGGATAACGCAGGGCACCTGTCGAACCTGGAGCAGCCTGCCGCATTCAACAGGCTGCTCCTCAACCACCTTGAACAGCTCAGGCTTCGAGACCCCGGATAAGGTCAAAAAAGTTCGGGAACGATACCCCGATCACCTGTGCATCGGACAACTCGATATCCATATCCAGCGCCTCGGCAGCTATGGCAAAGCTCATGGCGATACGATGATCGTGGTAACACTCCACCCTCACGCTGCCCGACGGCCTTCTGGAGCGTTCTATCACCCTGAACCCGTCGGGATATTCCTCGCAACGGAAACCACACTGCTCGAGGTTAGTCACAACAGCACTGATCCTGTCACTCTCCTTGGCACGCAGCTCTTCGGCATGATGCAGTTCGAACTCTCCTGTAGCACAGGCAGAAAAAACCGCAAGCATGGGAATCTCATCGATGATATCGGCAACAACGCTCTTGTCCGAAATACGGAGCGGCTGCATCGACTCAGTCCAGGAAACTATAATATCGCCTATCGCCTCTCCACCCACAGTGCGCTCATTCTCGAACATGATGTCCGCACCGGCATCCAGCAGGAGCTCTATGTACCCTGCCCGGGTCGGATTGAGACAGACATCTTTCAGTACGATCTCCGAATCCTTCACGAGAAGGCCGAGGGCGATCAGGAAACATGCTGCAGAAGGATCTCCCGGAACATGAAAAGGCCTGGCAGCTATCTCCTGCCGTCCCGGTATAACCACAGCCCGGCGGCCATCCGGAAGTTCTTCAGTCTCAAGCCCCAACATGAGCTCTGTATGGTTTCTTGACGGCAGGCTTTCGATAACCCGGCTCTCACCATCGGCATGAAGTGCGGCAAACGCCACCAGGGACTTGACCTGGGCTGAAGGTACCGGCAGCTCATAGGTGATCGGTTTCAGTTCCTTGGTCCCCCGGATAGTCACAGGCGCAGTATTGTCCGACGAGAGGGAAACATCCGCCCCCATGAACACAAGTGGATCCTGGATACGACGCATAGGACGCTTCATAAGCGACTCATCGCCAACCAGCACACTCTCGAACGGCTGTGCAGCAAGGATACCGGCCATCATCCTCATGGTGCTGCCTGAATTGTTGCACATAAGAGGTGCTGCGGGGCAACGGAGACTCCAGTAACCGTCCGACTCCATGATAACGCGTCGCACAGTCCCGACTCCCGACACGGTATCAAGCTCCTGGCGCAGCCTGATACCGCATGCCTGAAGCACCTCAAGTGTCGACTGGTTATCATAGCCACCGGAAAAATTGGTGATTTCTGTTGTCCCCCTGGCAAGCGCCCCGATGAGGGCAGCCCTGTGGGAAATGGATTTATCAGGAGGCAGAGTGGAGACGACTCCTTTAAAGACCTTCATGTCGATAGTGGTTTACTATGGTGCTGTCTACGAAAAAAAAGCAGCCCTACAGAGGGCTGCTTATATCCAATCCTGCTTAACAGGGAATCAGGAGTTGCGTTCTTCGTTAGCCCGCTGCGCCCTGCGCTTGCTCCTGGACCGTTTGAGCCTGTTGTCTACTGACGGCTTGACGAAATACGCTTTCTTGCGAAACTCCTTCAGTACGCCTGCTCTCTCATACTTCTTCTTGAAGCGTTTGAGCATCCTGTCGATCGACTCGTTATCATTGATCTGTACGCTTACCAATTTCCAATCACCTCCTTACGGTTGATCTTTATCGTTTAAGTTTCATTTTCAGTAAATCCGCAATCGCATCGCTCTTGCCTGTATTGCCCTGGTTGCATTGCACATTTTCCAGCAACTGCTTTCGCCCGCTCCTGATGAACTCTACAATAATGACGTGAGCTCCGCTCCCGGTAGCATTCTTCTCCCTTACAATCCCGACCTCGTCGAGACCCTTGTGGTAGAGTGCATCTCCCTGCGCATAAATGCCATGAGGCGAGTAAAGCTGGCAGTCTGAAGCATCCAGGGCCTCAAGATTCTGCTCCCTGTCAATCTGTATCTGCCACTCCTTGAGCAGGTATACCTGGTTACATGCAGCACAGCGTATCCAGTACTGGTTTTCAGCTGGAGCCACCGGTTCAGGATCTTTTTCCTGCTCTTTTTTCTTTTTTGACCTGGATGATGCAGGCTTTTCAAGAAGGTCATCCTCCCGTGGCTTGTCGCTGGGCTTCCACTCACCAACAAACACTTTTTCCGTCATCTGCTCGCACCCCTCACAGAATCCGGCCTTTATCTTCCCTTCAAGTATAAACTGCCGTTTCCTCGATTCAGGCAGATCACTACCTGCAGCTTCAGCAGGGGCTTTCTTTTTCACTGTTTTCTTTTCAGCAACCATAGAACTCTTCATAATCAACGAAAACTTCCTCGGGAGTGCCTAATTACATAAATCTGCAAAAAAAAACAACCGCTAATCTTCGCCTCTCACTCACTTATGGGTCAACGCATCAATAAGGTCTGATTTTGTAAGAAGTTGCATCCTTCCATCAGAAAGACTGATTAAAACACCTGAAGTATTTTCCTGCAGTTTTTCAGATAATTCTGAAATTGTTGCATGAGGCTGGCATACAGCGAAAGGCTGCTCCATAAAACCAACAACTTTCGAATTCATAGCCTCATCGTTCTCTATAAGTATAGAGAGTATCTTGTTTTCGCTGATACTGCCGATAGCCGTACCGTAAGAGACCACCGGTAACTGCGATACATCATTCTGCTTCATCATCTCAAACACCTCCGCAAGGGTGTTTTCCGGATGCGAATAGATAAGGTCTTTCCTGCTTTTAAGCCCCAGGATCTCTTCAGCGGTTATCTCACCCCGGGAAGAAGAAGCCTTTCGGTAAAACCCTTTCTCTTTCATCCACTGGTCATTGAACACCTTGCTCATATAGAAACTGCCGCTATCCCCCATCATCGCCACCATGGATGCATCGGCATCGAGATGGGCACCTGCACGAAGCGCTGCATACATAGCTGCCCCGGATGACCCGCCGGCAAAAATCGACTCGCCCCGCAACAGGTCGCGGGCACAGTTGAGAGCATCGTAATCGCTCACCTGGACAATCTCATCGATGACGGAAGGGTCCCAGAGGGATGAAGCCCATAATGCGCCAATCTCCTCCAGCTCGCTTGTGGCCGTACATGGGGACTGCTCACCCTTGAAAAGATCCCGATAAATCGAGCCTTCCGGTTCAACGCCGATGATACGGATAGCCGGGTTTTTCTGCTTCAGCCACCTGCCAAGGCCAGATACCAGGGCACCAGAAGATACAGGAACGAACAAGTGGGTAAGCTTACCGCCAGTCTGTTCCCAGAGCCGGGGAGCGGTCACCTCCTCGTGCAGAGAACGGCTCACCGGATGTTCATACATGTTGGCAAAGTACGCCTGGTGGAGATTGGAAACCAGGTTTTCAGCAACATTGACACAACTGCGGGGTTCACCCGGCAGGGCACATGAAGGCGTGATAACGACTTCCGCCCCTATAGCCTTGCAGAGCTGCTGTTTTTCACGTGATATCCTGTCCGGAACAACCAGGAGTACCTTGTACCCCCTGGGGATTGCTGCCATGGCCAGGGCAATGCCACTGGCACCATAGGTCCAGTCGACAATCGTCATCCCCGGGGAAATCTCACCCTGTTCTTCTGCCTTGCGGATAATCGATACCGCCTGGTTCCAGTACTGCGTTCCTGAAGGGTTGACATATTCCAATCCTGCGAACACCGAAGGGCGTAAATGAGCCCCGAGGTGCTGAATCCTCACAAGCGGTGAAGGACCGCTGATGGCAAACATATCCTGCTGCAGCATGCTGCTCCCTGAAGATGGTTAATCAAATAAGATCTGCGTTGTCTTTGAATGTAACACCTCTCTCCAACCTTTCAAATTCCCCCCAGGCACCGGCTTTGGCAAAGCCTCTGGGAGCTTTATATTTGAGTAAACTACGTTACCGCCGAACATCCCTGACAACACACCATTGACAAACGAGATCCATTCAACCAGCACACCGGATGAGCATCTGAGCGAAGCACGGATATCAACCCGGAACCTCTGCTCAAACCTCGAAGCCATCCGTTCGATAACCGGTAGCAAGCAGCGAATAATGGGGGTTGTCAAGGCCAATGCATACGGGCATGGAGCCTCATCCATAGCGCGAATACTCGAGCATGAAGGCATCACGGATTTCGGGGTTGCAAACATAGGGGAAGCCATTGCACTGCGCCAGCAGCATGCTATCGCCCCCTCGTCAGGAATCCTGGCGTTCTGCACTCCGCCGCCCTCCCACCTGCCCTGGTACATCAGCCATAACACCGACCTGACAGTTGCCGACTATGCCGGTATGCAGGCGGCAAGCGCCGCGGCTTGCGCTGCTGGACGCACCATCAATATCCATGTCAAGACAGATACCGGCATGGGGAGGATCGGGCTCCCTCCCGAAGAAGCCATGCAGCTCTGCCAGGCAATAGAAAAGAATCCAAACCTCACCCTTAAGGGGGTGTATACCCATTTTGCCGAAAGCACCTCGCCTGACAGCTATACCCTCAGGCAGCTCTGCCGGTTCAGGGATTTCTGCAGTGAACTCGAACATGGTACAGGAAGGAGGATACTCAAGCATGCTGCCAACAGCGGGGCCATCCTCACCATGAAAGAGTCGTTTCTCGACATGGTGCGACCAGGTATCATGCTCTACGGATACTCCCCTGCAGACGGACTCCCTGGCACCCCGGAGCTACATCCAGTCATGCAGCTGCGCGCAAGAATCCTGTTTATCAAAACGGTCCGCAAAGGTTCGACTATCAGTTACGACAGAACCTGGAAAGCTCCTGCCGACTGCAGGATCGCAACCATCGCCGCCGGTTATGCCGACGGTTACCCGAGAAAGCTTTCAAACAGGACATCGGTTACGATCAATGGCCATGACTGCCCGCAGAGAGGAACCATCACCATGGACCAGTTCATGGTGGAACTCCCCCCGGATGCAGCTATATCAACAGGGGACTGGGCGGTACTGTTCGGATGGGATGGCCCCTCGCTGCAGGAACTTGCAGGAACATGCGGCACAATATCCTATGAACTGCTCTGTGCTGTTTCAGGCAGGGTAAGCAGAATGCCGGCACCATGAAACTGCACGAACAGCTTTCACGACGGCTTGGCCTGACACGGGCGGAAATAGCTGCCATCAGTATACTCCTCATGCTGTTCATTCTCGGTACAGCTGTCGGCAGCTGGAAACAGAGCGTACCCGAAGACCAGTTCCTGCACGACACAGGCACCGAACTGGATGAAGCCCTTGTCGACAGCCTCCTCGCAGAGGCACGAAAACCAAGGCAAGCGCCTGTGACACCAGATGCCACCACCCCTGTTACCGGAACGTCAAGGATCGAATTCGCTACCGCCGGCATCGATGAACTCTCCTCGATTCCGGGCATCAGCACCGTACTTGCAACCAGGCTTCTGGAATTCCGCGATACAAGGAATACAAAGATTGAAAGATTCGACGAATTTTCAGAAGTTAAGGGAATCGGACCTCAACGGATTTCCACCCTGAAACAACACCTGATACTCAAGTGATGATGAACACCCGGCATGTCTGCATGATAGACCGTTTCTCGACAACCTTTGCGACCGTAGGCCCGGAACCTTCCGGCAACAGGCTTCGGGCAAGATGTCTGCGGCTTGGGATCGGGTTCTCCCATCTCGAAGGTGATCGCAGGGAAAAAGGAATGAAGAAAATCATAGACGCACTAGCCAGGCTCAACCCGTCAAGCATCTCGCTCATCATCAACCCCGGCAGGCTCCATACACTGGAAACCATACGGAGAAAAGGAGTTCCCGGTGAACTGTTCGACAGCCAGTGCCGTATAGAGGCAAGCCACTTTCTCAAGGAACCTGAGCACTATACCTGGGAACACATTCCCTTCGACAGCGACTCACGGGGCAGCGCAGCTACAGGACATGAGCTGCTCATCTATTACCCTGCAAGCACCCTTAGCGAGCTACAGCGCCAATTGTCAAGGGAAACCAGCCTCAGGGAGACATCGATCTATCTCAAGCCCCTCGTTGAACACTCCAAGCTGAGCGGCAATGAGGAAGCACTACTTGAACTCGAGCCGGATGCCATAACCTTCTGGGTATCCAGTAACGGCCGGCTCAGGGAATTTTTGCACCGTCGCACCCGGAACTCACAGGAAACAGAGTTCTTCAGCATCCATGAATTGAGTCATAAACGTCCCCAGCCACTGCGAACAGCCAAAGTCACTGGAACACTCTCAAACAACCGCAAGCTCCTGGAACGCATAGCAAACCAGGCCCGGTGCAGGCTGGAACCGTTCCAGCCGCTGGCAGGGCTCGTGATGGATACCCGCACGAAAAACATCTGCAGGAACGGCAGCGGGCTCAAGGCTGTTGCAGCAGCCCTTGTAGCCCGCCAGGATAGCCCAGCCTAAAGGCGTCCGATCAACCGTTCAGCTATCTGTACAGCATTGGTTGCAGCCCCCTTGCGAAGGTTGTCGGCAACAATCCAGAGGTTGAGGGTCTTTGGGTTCCAGTAGTCACGCCTGATCCTCCCCACAAACACCTCATCCTTCTCATAGGACGAAAGCGGCATCGGGTAGAGATTGGAGCCTGGATCGTCCTGCACGATGATTCCCGGGCTCGAAGCGAGAAGAGAACGAACTTCGTCTATATCGAAATCCTCCTCGAACTCCACATTGAGGGACTCGCCATGGCCTCCGTAAACCGGAATTCTCACCGTCGTCGGCGAAATGCTCAACCCTTCATCACCCATGATCTTGCGGGTCTCGTTGACCATTTTCATCTCCTCCTTGGTATAGCCGTTATCGAGGAAAACATCGATATGCGGCACCGCATTGTAGGCAATCTGGTGAACATGAGTGAACGTCTCGGGCATCTTGCCTGCCAGTTCATCTTCAAGAGCGTCCCGTCCTGCCTTCCCTTTCCCGGTCACGGACTGGTAAGTGGAGACCACAACCCGCCGGATATGATAACGGTCGTGCAGCGGCTTGAGGGCAACAACCATCTGGATGGTCGAACAGTTAGGGTTGGCAATAATCTTCTCTGGCTGTCCGTCCTTGTCAAGCAAAGCCTCGGGATTGACCTCGGGAACAACAAGCGGCACCTCTGGATCCATACGGAATGCAGAGGAGTTATCGATCACAACTGCACCTTCTGCTGCTGCGACCGAAGCCCACTCGCGACTTGCCGATGCGCCAGCGGAAAACAACGCTATATCCACATCCCTGAAAACCTCGCGGGATGGAACCTGCGTAACAAAGGATTTACCGTTGAAGATCACTTCCTGCCCCTTACTGCGCTCTGATGCGAGAGGAATGAGCTCGCTGACGGGAAACCCCCGCTCTTCAAGAATTGTAGCCATTGTCCGGCCCACGAGGCCTGTTGCTCCGAGGATTGCAACCCGGTACGCTTTGTTGTTACTCATAAAAATCTATTCACCTGTAGTTTGCTTGTTTAGAAAAAGCTATTTGAGGACCAGCCGTTGTGAATGATCGTTGATAAACTCCGCATAATCCCGCAATCGGCCTTCCCGCTCATACCCTTCGCACTCAACCTCGTATGCCTGCAGGATCTCAACGGTCCGTTCCCACTGGTCCTCCCGCACAATCTGGTTGCGTATTTTCGAGACCCGTGGGAGTCCCTTGAGATAGGTTGCATAATGGCGGCGCATTTCAAGGTTACCATATTTTTCCCCCTTGTATGCAATCGACATCTTCAGATGCTCTATTGCTGCGGCTATCCGGTCGTGGTAATCCGGCTGCCAGCTCACCTTGCCAGTATCGAGCAGCTCCCTGGCCTGGCGGAAAATAAACGGGTTGCCTATTGCCCCCCGCCCTATCATGATCGCATCAGCCGATGTCTGCGCAAACATGGTCGCAGCATCCGATGCGCTCCAGATATCGCCGTTAGCAATCACCGGAACGCTTGCCTTCTCCTTGACCCTCGTAATCCATTCCCAGTCCGCCACACCTTTGTACATCTCGCTTCTTGTCCTGCCGTGAATGGCAAGCGCAGCAATCCCGGCATCTTCAAGGCGAGGTACGATATCGAGAATATTGAGCGACTCACGATCCCAGCCGAGCCGGGTCTTCACCGTTACAGGCAGGTTGACCGCCTTGACAACGGCAGCCGTGATACGAGCCATCTTTTCCGGCTCCTTGAGCAGGGCTGCACCGGCACCCTTGCCGGCCACCTTCTTGGCAGGACATCCGAAATTTATATCTATCCAGGAAGGACCAGCCTCTGCAGCTATTACAGCCGCTTCAGCCATAGCCTCTTCGGAATTGCCGAATATCTGGATAACCGCCGGTTCCTCATCAGCGTCAAAGCGCATCTTGCCCAGGGACTTTTCCACCCCTCGCCTGAGCGCCTCGGCACTGATGAATTCGGTATAGACCACGTCCGCCCCGAACCGCTTGCAGAGCTTTCGAAACGACCGGTCAGTCACGTCCTCCATGGGAGCGAGCATCACCGGACGAGCCATATCGAATGAACCGATGCGCATACTCAGCTCTCCTGTGGCTCCTCTACAGGTAACGCTGGCGACATCACCTCGCGCACCTGCTCTCTGATTTTCGCATACAGCCCAGGATCTTCACGCAGAGCCTTCTTGACCGCCTCCCGACCCTGGCCAAGCTTCTCGCTTTCATAGCTGAACCAGGCACCGGACTTGCGGACGATGCCGAACTCAACAGCCAGGTCTATCAGCTCGCCCATAAGCGAGATTCCCTCACCATACAGAATATCGAACTCGACAGTCTTGAAAGGAGGTGCAACCTTGTTCTTGACAATCTTGACCTTTGTCCTGTTGCCGATAATATCAGTTCCGTCCTTGATCTGTGCCGTGCGACGGATCTCGATACGCACCGAGGAATAAAACTTCAGCGCCTTGCCACCGGTCGTGGTTTCCGGGTTACCGTACACAACGCCGATCTTGTCACGCAGCTGGTTGATAAACACCGCAACGCAGCTTGACTTTGAAATCGCTCCGGTCAGCTTCCTCAGTGCCTGGCTCATCAGCCTGGCCTGCAGACCCATGACACTGTCTCCCATTTCACCCTCAAGTTCCGCCTGCGGCACCAGTGCGGCAACGGAATCCACAACGATAATATCCACTGCACCGCTCCTCACGAGCGTCTCAACAATCGAAAGCGCCTGCTCACCCGACTCCGGCTGACTCACCAGGAGGGAATTGATATCCACGCCCAGTTTTTTTGCATAGGCCTGGTCGAACGCATGCTCAGCATCAACCATAGCTGCAACACCACCCTGCTTCTGTGCTTCAGCAACAGCATGCAATGCAAGGGTCGTCTTGCCTGATGATTCAGGTCCAAAAATCTCTATGACGCGCCCCTTTGGAAACCCGCCGACGCCAAGTGCGAAATCAAGAGCTATCGAACCACTGGGGATAACAGGTACAGGAAGTACCGCTGCATCACCGAGCCTCATGATAACGCCTTTACCAAACTGCTTCTCAAGGGTATCCATCGCAAGGTTCAGCTGTTTGAGCTTTGCCGGATCGATCTCCCGTTTTACTGTGTCTTTTTTCTGTGTATCCATAGCAGTGCCTTTGTTACAATGATGATTGACTGGAAAAAGCTTTGCCGATAATCGAGCCTATAACCTCCTCCACCGACTGGTACTCCATACCAAGTTCAGTGACGGAACGCTGGTTACTGTAGAAGAGCTGCTCACGCGCAAGCCGCATGCTCTCCATGCTGATGTAAGGCCTCCCACCCGTAACGAGGGCGAAGAGTTCTCCAGCCACACCTGATAGTTTCTGAAAGGCTGAAGCAGCTTCGAACACTGGACGTCCGCTGCCCCCGGGGAGTTGCCTTACTGTAGTAAACAGTTCACGGAATGAATAATTCCCTGCTGTGATAATATAACGATTTGCTGAAACACCTTGCTGCCAGGCCGCAATATGAGCCCGGACAACATCATCGATACCCACCAGGCTTATCCCTCCAGGTGGGTAGAAAGGAATCCTGCCAGTATAGATATCCCTGATTGCCCTGGTGGATGCATTCTCGGCGCACTGGGCATACCGGCCACGCCCTATGACAACAGCAGGGTTAACCATCACCACGTCAAGCCCCTCGGCAACCCCTCTCATGCACTCCATTTCAGCAAGGTGCTTTGATTCCATGTAGGCAATCCGATGCTGCCATTCACGGAATGGCGTCTCTTCGTTTGCCGGCATACCCCTTGACGTGACTCCGAGGGCTGCAACCGAACTGGTATGTACCAGGCGGTCGACCCCGCATTCGAGACAGGCATCGACAAGCGCTGCCGTGCCACGAACGTTGACATCGTAGAGCGTACCGTGCTGGTTACGTGAATAAGCAATGTGACCGGCACAGTTGAACACAACCGACACACCCCTGCAGGCATCTATCAGCGAAACAGGATCACAAAGATCCCCGTAAACAAGATCTACCGGAAGCGCATCGATTGCCTCCTTTGACGAACCATGCCTCACAAGGGCTCTCACGATCCAGCTGTCACCAAAGCCATGAAGCAGTTCGTGCACAAGGCGTGAACCTATATAGCCGGTAGCACCGGTGACCAATATGACCTTTTTACTCTCTCCCAACGTCTCCCCGTTCAGCTGTTCTTTCGGTGCCTTGCAATTCTGTTCTTAAAAATAAGAAGAAAAAGTACATTGCATTCAAAAACAAACCCTAATTCCGGACACTCCCGGAGAACAGCCATGACCTCCAACAACGCACACATGCACCAGCCGAGCGCCCCCCTGATTGAGGACCGTACCCCTGCAGGAATACGGGTAGTCACCAACAGGGTAGCCCATGTTGAAAGCGTCACTATAGGCGTCTGGATCAATGCCGGATCCCGGGAAGACCCTTCTGGCAAAGAGGGCCTGGCTCATTTTCTTGAACATGCCGTTTTCAAGGGGGCGGGAACGAGAGATTACCTGCAGGTAGGCCGGTGTATAGAAGAGGTTGGCGGCTACATAGATGCATGGACCACCAAAGAGAACACCTGCATCTATGTCCGCTGCCTTGCTCCGCATCTCCACCTTGCCTGCTGCCTGCTTGCAGACCTGGTCTGCAAGCCGACCTTTCCGGAAGAAGAGCTGGAAAAGGAAAAAGAAGTCGTCGCTGAAGAGATTGCCAGCGTCAACGACGCTCCGGAAGAACTGATTTTCGACCAGTTCGACGAACTTGCATTTCCAGGTCACGATATCGGGCCAGCTATTCTCGGAACCGAAGAAAGTGTTGCCTCGATAACGACCCACGATCTTCGACAGTTCATGGAACAGTATTATACGGCAGACAACATGTTGCTGCTTGCTATTGGCAACATCGAGCACGACACCATTATGGCTGCTGTTGCGGAATCATTCGCATCGGTAAGGCCAGACAGTGCAAACGGAAGGCACCGGAGAATCTTCACTCCCGACAACTACCGCCCGTTCAGCAGGGAAGAAGAACGGTCGACCTTCCAGGCCCAGATCCTTTACGGAACTGCAGCACCCCGCAACAACAAGGACTTCTATCCGTTGCTGCTGCTCAACACCATCCTCGGCAGCGGCATGAGTTCAAGAGTCAACATCGAACTCAGAGAGAAAACTCCTCTTGCCTACAGCGCATACACCTCGCTCACCCTGTTCGATGACCTGACACTGTTCAACATCTACGCCGGCACCGACAATGAAAACATTGCCCAGGCACGGACTATCATCGAGAAGCTTCTTGACTGCTCTGCACTCTGTGCCATAAGCGAGGCAGAACTCGCGACGGCAAAATCACGACTGATGGGTGCCATGGTCATGGGCATGGAAAAAATGAGCCGAAGAATGTCGAGAGCAGCCCGCGACCTCCTCTATTTCGGCAGGCTGATCTCCCTGGAAGAAAAAACCGAGATGCTCATGCAAGTGAGACCAGGCGATATCGCGGCAGCAGCCACACGCCTGTTCGGTGCTGCCAGCCATTCCTCACTCATCCACCTTGCTGAAGATGACGAGTAAACACCTACTTTCATTAGTCTGAAATAAATTGTATTATTGTAACTTTTATTTTGGCAATTTTTAACCAGGTGATACGGCTTTGCAACATACTACTAAGAACGTCAGCGAGACTGAACAGCAGCTGGAAATAATCCTTTCAGCAGAGGAATTCACTCCGGAACTCAACAATGAAATCGAGGACGCCAGGAAAAACGTCCAGATCAAAGGGTTCCGTAAAGGGCATGTCCCGACAGGCATGATCCGCAAACTGATGGGACCAGCCATCGAAGCAAGCGTTGCGGAGAAACTGGCCTCAAAATACTTTGGGGAAATCGCGGAAAAAGAGTCTATCAAGCCAGCAGGCCGGGCCCAGCTCGACAACTTCACCTTTAGTGATGACTCGCTCACCATTACGCTCTCCTACGAAATACACCCGGAATTCGAGGTCAAAGACTACAGCGGCTACAGCTTCGTAGAAGACATCTACACCGTTACCGATGAAGATGTCGAAAACGAAATCAACCTGATTCTCAAGAGCAACGGCACCCTCATTTCCGTTGAAGAACCTGCAGAAGCCGGTGATACCGTCATTGCCGACCTCATCAAGTATGATGCTGAAGGCAATGAACTCGAAGACCAGAAAACCGAGAACCATCACTTCAACCTCGAGTACCTGCCTGAAGACAATCCTTTCCGTGAAGCCCTGGTAGGTGCAAAAGCTGGTGACACCGTCAAGGTAGAAGTCAAGCCGGAAGAGGATGACGAAGAGGGTGAAACCTTCACCTACGAAGTCACCGTCAAGGAAGTCAAGCGCACAGAGCTTCCCGAACTGACAGGCGAACTCCTTAAGGAGGTTACAGGTGGCAAATTCGAAGACGTTGAACCGTTCCGTCTCGATGTACGCCAGCAGCTCGAAGAGCACTTCAGCAAGAAATCCGAACAGGACCTGCTCGAAGCCATTTCAGCAAAAATGATCGAAGAAAACCCGGTACCCACCCCGAAAACAATGGTTGACTCGTTCGAAAACATGCTGATCGAAAACGCAAAGCGCCAGTTTGGCGGCAACTTCCCTGCCGGCTTCGATGACAGCGGGTTACGCGCCAATATGCGCCCGAATGCAGAAAAGCATGCCCGCTGGATGCTGATCAGCCAGAAGATCGCTGAAACCAACAACCTCGAAGTCACTGACGAAGACATCAAGGCTTTTGCAGAAAAAGAAGCAGAAAAGAATCCTTCAGCAAAAGTCGAAGACCTTCTCCAGGCCTATATGTCCTCCGAATTCAGGGATTACATTTCCGACACGATCCTCAAAGACAAGATCTACGGTATCCTGAAATCAACCGTCACCATACAGGGCGAAAACAAGCCCCTGCCGAAACACGGTGCCTGATAAACACTATAAAAAACGGTGCCCGAAAGGCACCGTTTTTTATTTACTCCCCATTTTCTCAACCAACACATGGAGGTTTGTCATGTCAATCCGCACTACCCTCATCCAGGCAATCTTCACCGCATCTGTCCTGGGTATCGCTGTACCTGTCACCCTGAATGCAGAGGATATCCCGCCTACAGGCCCTCTGAGTTTCACGACCTACGACAGCAATGGGGATGGAATCGTCAGCGAAGATGAGTTTTCCAGTGTACGGGAAGCACGCCAGGCAGCACAGGCAAGCGATGAAAGACCAATGGCCAATGCTGCTTCTGCACCCGCATTCAGCGACTTCGATGCCAACAAAGACGGCCAGCTTTCAAGCGATGAATTCTCGGCACGCCAGGCAACACGCATGCAAGAGCGACAGTCACAGCGACAGACTCAGAACAAGTATCAGAAAAAAAACCAGTACAAGTACCAGTCACAGAATAGTGACGGAACCGGCCAAATGCAGATGAACCGTGGTGCCGTACGTGGCGGTGGTATGGGACAAGGCCGCCAGTAAGCCGAACCGGGGACGTCTAGGGCGTCCCCTACTTTTCGAGGGCGATGGTCATGGATAAGTCGAGGGCGGTAACGCTGTGAGTAAGTTCTCCAACTGAAATATAATCAACACCGGTTTCAGCGATTGCGGCTACGTTGTGTAGCCCGACGTTACCTGATGCTTCAAGCTCTACTTCCGGTGCACGATCCCTTGAAAAGACGACTGCCCTGGCAATCTCCTCAACAGCGAAATTATCTATCAGCACAATATCCGCCCCGGCATCGAGCGCATTGGCAAGCTCTTCGAATGAACGAACCTCGGCTTCAACCTTCATCGAAATTCCCTGCTCTGCAAGATACTCCTTTGCGCGCCTGACAGCCTCACCAACGCCCCCTGCCGCATCAATATGGTTATCCTTGATCAGCACCAGGTCGAACAAGCCGAAACGATGATTTTTCCCGCCTCCTGCAGCCACAGCTTCCTTGTCGAAATACCTGAGCCCCGGTGCTGTTTTGCGGGTATCAAGGATTTTCGCCCCTGTATGCCCGATACGGTCAACGAACTCACGGGTTCTTGTTGCAATACCCGACATACGCTGCATGAAATTCAACGCTGTACGCTCTGCAACAAGGAGGGATGAGATACTCCCCTCCACAGCCATGACAACGTCACCGGGAACAACCCTGTCACCATCCCCTGAGAGGGTAGAAACCTGAATAGACTCATCCATGAGAGAAAAGACCTGGCGTGCAACCCCCAGCCCGGCAACCACGCCCTCTGCTTTCGCTGTGATAACTGCACGACCACCTTCGCCATTGCGTATAGTCGCCATAGTTGTAACATCACCATCATACCGATCTTCTTCGAGAGCCTGCATAATCGCGCGAGTCCTGCACATCTCGAAAAAATCCTGAAAATCCCTCTGTTTCATACCGCTGTACTCATGTTGACAAATCCATCAAGTGCTACAAGGTACACATTTTTCACATAACGCAGGAAACCCAGTACCTGTCCATGACCAGTACTTTGCTGTCAACGGATTTATGAGTACACTAGTAAAAAATGAAACCCTCGACCCAACCACCATGCCGCTTGAGCCCTTATCCTGCATTCGTCTGCAGAACGTCACGTTTTACGCACACCACGGCGTCCACAAGGAAGAACATTTCGTAGGGGCAAAGTATGAAGTAGATGCCGAACTGCACTGCGACTTCACGAAAGCAGCCATAGATGATGACATAAACGAAACCATTGACTATGGCATTGTCTACAAGAGAATTGAAGCGGCCATAACGCACAAGAAACGCTACCTGATAGAAGCCGTAGCCTATACCATAGCCACAGGGCTTCTTGAAGAATTCAGCATGCTCCAGAGCGCGACCATTCGCGTCCGCAAAAGAAATCCACCCATCGGTGGAGTCTGCGACTATGCCGAAGCAGAATACACTGCAGCAAGGCAAGGCCACTGATGAGCATGGCACTGCACACAGCATATGTAGGAGCCGGCTCTAACATCGGCGATCGCATGGACTACCTTGCAAAAGCGTACCGCAAGCTTCTCGACACACCAGGCATAGAGGATGTAAAAGCATCCCCTGTCTATATCTCTGAGCCCCTGGGAGTCACAACGCAGGAACTGTTCACCAACATGGTGTTCATGCTACGCACCACACTCTCCCCCCGAGAGCTCCTTATGGCATGTAAGGAAACGGAAACCGCACTCGGGCGCCCAGAACAACACGAACGGTGGGGCCCACGCGTGATTGACCTTGACATCCTCTTCTTCGATACCCTGCAGCTGTCCACCCCGGAACTGGTCATCCCTCATCCGGAACTGCACAAGAGGAAGTTTGTTCTGCTCCCCCTCCTCGACTTGGCTGACCCTTACCACCCCGTGCTTGATAAAAGCTCCCGTAAGCTCCTGGAGGCATGTCCCGATAACTCCAGGGTTATAAAGCAGAAAGGGGCCACCGGGGCCCCTTTCTGAAACAATGTATAACCAGGTCAGCTCGAGAACGTAATATTGAGATGACCCGCTTCGAAATCAGCCCCTTCAGTCTTCCTTCCAACCAGCACGTTCGGTAGTACAATACTCTTGCGGAAGTTGTTGATATCGACAAGGAGTTCATCTCCCTTGATATTGACATTCAGCTTGGTGATTTCAACGTTAGGCAAGTGCAGCTTCAACACATATTTACCGTTGACCTTCTCAAGCACCTGCGTAGTATCGTTCGCATAGAGAACATCCATGGGGTTTTTACCCTCGAACAGCTGCTGACTGAGTTCATGCAGCTGATCAGGCGTAATAACCTCTTTTGCCATCTGCTTTGCCTTGAAGATAGGAATCGGGTAAAAACAGTCATCAATCACTTTCAGGTATTTCTGCTGCAGGGCGATAAGACTGCTGAGGTACTCATCCTTCGATTCAGCTGGAAGAATCTTGTTAACCATGACCGCATCGAGCTTGTAACCGAAGAGGTTAAGATACGTCTGCACCCTGAGCGCCTCTTTGATCACCATGTTTTCCGGATTGACGACAACCCTGAAGGTCGTAATATCCTTGTCCTGGAGAAAGCCATGGAGCTCCTTCATGTGCTCGTTGACCTCAGGCATAAGCTTGAAAACGTTCTTCTTAGGCATAAAACGGTTAAGCAGAGGTGCTGCAAACCCGATAGCTTTTGAATGCCAGCCACCGATCTTGTCTGAATACCAGCCATAGGATTCAGGCATACCTAGTAACCTCATGGTTTCGCCTGTCGGGGCAGCATCAACCACAATAGCATCGTAGAGGCCTGATTTTGCTGCTTTCCAGATATAACGCAAGCTGATCATCTCCTCCATTCCCGGAACCACTGCCAACTCTTCTGCTACAATTTCATCGGCACCATCATGCATGAGGATTGATGAAAAATACGAATAGAGCTCGGTCCAGTTCTCCCTGATCTCGGCAAGAACATTGACCTCCATTGCAAAAAGATTCTTTTCTACTTCCACGGGGGTGGCACTGAGTTCACTGCCCAGGGCGTCAGCAAGGCTGTGAGCAACATCGGTGCTCATGATAAGCACTTTCTTGCCGCTGCGTGCGATAGCTGTTGCTGTAGAGGCGGACACTGTGGTTTTGCCAACGCCTCCCTTACCCAGATAAAGAATGATTCTCATGTGTGTGTGCTACTGTTACGAAAAAAACTACTCTTTCGACGGCTTCCTTGCAGGATCGGACTCAAGTGTTTTATAAATCCGATCATTCTCCGGTTCCTGCTGATCGGATGCCGTTGATGTAGCAGGATCGTCATCGGAAATCTCGACCTGCCTGAGCGCATCACCGATGCTCTCTTCATTTATGGATGTTTCCGGAAGATCTTCCCTGGAAGACGCTTCTTCCGACTGAATACGCACCTTTTTGCGAACTGGCTCCTCTACAGCAGTCTTCTCACGTGACTGGGCTTCCTCCTCGGAAAGAATTCGTACCTTCTTGCGTGCTGGTCCAGGGAAATCATCATCAAGCTGCAACGAAGGTTCATCTTCCGCAACAATGTTTACCTTCTTGCGGACAGGCCCCGGTGCTTCTGTCGGTGGAACGGGACTGTCGTCTTCAGGGACGGCAGCTGGTGCCACCTCATCTTCAGCCTGGATGCGGATTTTTTTTCTCCTCAGAGGCTGCATATCACCAGGAGTGGCTTCGGAGCCGTTCTCATCCTGACCTGCTGGAGCCTTGCCTTTTTTCTGGGGGGGGGCAAACGAAGAACCAAGCTTCATCAACTTGGTAAACGACCCTATGATCCCGTCATTGCGAACGGCAGTCTGTATCGCATTGATCACGAATTTTTCAGCCTGTGGATTATCTGCAATATTGGTAATCAGCTCATTTGCAGCTTTCATGACAGTCGCCATATCCCCAGGGATATGCTGAAGGTCCTTCATAACCTGATTACGTAATTTGTAGGGCGCATCACCAACAATACCCTTCAGGTTAGCCGCTATCCGCTTGATCGATTCAGGGTCGGAAGGAATGGAACCTTCAAGAGCTTTCAGCGGATCAGGCACTGATGGTCCCTGCCATCCACCGCCCGGCCTGACACCGCCAGGCTGCGAAGGCTGCTGGTGTGGCTCGGTGTAGCCGCTTGAGGCCTTGTACTGTTCAAGCAGGTCCTGGCCATAGCCAATCGGAGCCCCTTGCTGCCCCTGTGCCTGGGGCTGGGAAGGCTGCCCGCCACCTGAAATCTCCACCGAACGAGGTGGACAGATAGATGCCGCTGATTCATAGACGCGCATTGCAACCTCAGGCGGTAGCTCATGACGGTACTCACCACCAAGCGAGCGCTCTATTTCTGTTTCGATAACAGTGTGGAGCGTAGCGATTTTCTCAGCCTCCGGAAGTTCCACCATATCGAAAATCACGAAGACAGGATCCTTGCCCTCGCGACGTATCCTGAGATTCATGGTTGCAAAATCACTATCCTTGTTACGACTGTTGATAGTAACCGCCCCCAGCGGGAAACGATCCAGGAAGTCTTTTGTTGTTCCCCGGGCCCAAAGGTAGACCGCACGATCTGAATATACCAGGTAATCCTGGTACACGATATTGCCTACGCGCTCCTGATGGGACTCGTAGAACACACCGTCAAAGAACGCCAGCGGACGCTCACCTTCGTTCAATAATTTCCGGGAAAAAAATTCTGATATATCGCCAAGCTCTGTATGCCCTGACACATAGGTATAAATATTAGCCATCTCCTGACCTGCAGCTTTACTCTTAAGTGTTCGTGAAGGTGAACGAAAAATTTAGGGAAACAAATTGAAATTATATAATAATATGCCACTTAACAAAACTGCAAGCGACAGCAATGGCGGCAACAAGGATGGTGTACTTCAGCACTGCAGATAAACAAAAAAGGCAGTGATAGCTAAAAGCCATTCACTGCCTTACTTGACTGAATGCAAAGTTTGCTTACTTGGCAAATTTTGATTCAACAGCTTTGGTAGGTACAGCAAAGCCGGAAACTTCCGGTGATGAACCGCGAAGGCTTCCGCCGCCCATGTTGCCGTATGCGTTACGGTTGATCCTCATTGTGCCTTTACCAAGAGAATCGAAAAGCATGCCTACGGTTTCCCAGTGACCTTCAACCATGACTTCGAAGATACGGCCTGCAGCTGCCAGGATGTCGGTAAATACGCCTCCTCCACTCATAATTCCTCCTTTTGGAATTTAATTAAATGTAATGTTACCAGAATTCAGAAAATAGATACTTTGCTCTAATTTACACTAAAAACCAGAAAACACAAAAAAAAACTAAGCACCCCCTGAGAGTGGAAGCTCAAGGGATACAAGAAGATAGTTACTTTTTAGCAACACCCTTCTGGATAGTGCTGGTCACGCCCTTGACGGCCTCAGAAGCAGATACACCTGCATCACCAACAGCCCTTGCTGCGTTATCAGTAACATTCTCCACATTACGTACTGCATTATTGTAAAGGTCGCCTGCCGAGCGGGAAACGTCCTTAACTGTAATTGCAACGCGATCAAGAGTTTCACCGACAACGCCGGTAGAACCACCGAACATTCTGCCGATACCGGTTGCATCCACAAGTGAACCAACGGTGCCCACAACGGTTTCCACAACACTGCCGGCAACCTCGAGTCCACCAACTACAGCACTCTGTCCGGTCAGGAGGGCACTTTCAGCAAGAAATGCAACCCTGTCGGTCAGTTCGAGATCCTTAAAATCCGAGCGGAGTTTCTGATAGGATTCTGACATGTTTATCTCCTTTACATGGGCCCTGGGACCCGTTTGTGATTGATGACGTACAAAAGTTTATGAGAAAAGGTAACCAAAAAAACACCTTGGGTCAAACACCCCCGTTGCCCTTCGTTACACCTTGTTATACTCTTTCGTATTCTGGTGCTTGCCCTGGCGATTCAGGTCAAACGGAATATGGAGCCACTTGTCCTTGAAAACTGCATCTCCTGGATCAAGGCCGGTAAGGCTGATAGGCAACGTAATTATTTTCCGCTGGCTTCCGATCTGCACGAACAGCTCATCGCCTGTCACCCATACATCTATATCTCCGGGGTTGGCAAACATCAGCTTCAGCTGCACTTCGTAAATATCCCCGCTGCGTTCAAACTTGATTGGCGGCTCGTCGTAGACCACTGCAGCAGGATCCTCCTCACCATAGATATCAAGCGCAAACCGCTCAAGAGCCCCGAGCCCGACGATTTCACTTTCGTACATCCTTAATTTCTTGACCGGAAGTGGAGAAAAACCGGCCTCGATCTCACCGACATATTTCTGCTGGATCTTCTTCCAGTTCTCAAGGTAACCGCTGTCTTCCTTGGCATCGAGCATTTTATTTACCAGCACCATATCGACATTGAAACCATAGAGGTTCAGGTAGGTCAATGCACGCATGGTCTCCTTGATCGACATTTTTTCTGCGTTCATTACCAGCCTGACCGTCGAATTGACATTATCGGTAAGGATATCACGAATGTCTTCAAGCTCATCGAACACCTGATCGACAGAATCAATTGCATCTTCAGGAGGAATGTAGTAAGCAATCTTGTCAGACATCTTGGAGAGCGGCTTACTGAGCGGCTTCATGATGTACTTATTGACATTCTTGACTGCTTTCATACCCCATGAAAGCGTATCCGGAAGCGAAAGAAGGCGAAGGGTCTCACCGGTAGGTGCTGTATCGAGCACAAGGGCATCGTACAGTCCTGCAGACTTGTAGCGCTTGATCCGCAGAAGGGAAAACAACTCCTCCATACCAGGCAGGATGGTCATTTCATCGGCAACAACACCCGACACACCCTGGGCTGCAAAAACACGTGTATAGTATTTCTGTACAGCTTGCCAGTTTTCCTTCAAATCAACGTAAGGATTCACCTCGATAGCGTGCAGGTTTTCCTTGATCTTTGTTGGTTCCGCACCGAGCGAAAGGTTGAAAGAATCAGAAAGACTGTGCGCAGGATCCGTCGACAATACAAGGGTACGGTAACCCTGTTCCGACAGACGTACAGCTGTGGCTGCAGACACACTGGTCTTGCCTACGCCGCCCTTGCCTGTAAAAGTTAAAATTCGCATGAACCGGTCATTCTTTTAGTGGAAGCATGAATACGCATAAGGTTTCAAGATATAACTATCCCCTCACTCTTCAAAAGCCGAATCTCTTACCCTTAAGCGATCCAGCAATATATTTGCAAATAATAACCCGACAACGTTACCTTGAAAACCACGACCAGTACAGGACCATTACAACGCTTTTCCCTCTTCCCATGTGCCAGCACACCACTGCCGTCAGCGATATAGATGCCGTCATCACCTCCACTCACGATATTGGAGGAGGCGTATCGATCATATCGTTCAATGCCCCCGAAATTGCCCGCAACGCCAAGCCAGGAAACTTTGTCAATGTCAAGATCGGAACGGCAGCACAACCACTCTTGAGAAGACCGTTTTCCATCCATAACGTGGATGGAGACATTGTAGAACTCATGGTAAAAAATATAGGGAGCGGCACGTCCATGCTCTGCCAGGCACCGGCAGGCACCTGCATGAAAGTGATCGGCCCCCTTGGCAACGCCTTCACAACCGATACCCCCGCCCTGCAGACAGCGCTCCTTGTCTCGGGTGGCATAGGCACCGCCCCCATGCTGCTGCTTGAAAAGGAACTCGATGCAAAAGGTATAGAAACAATACAGCTTATCGGCGGAAGGACAGAAGAAGACATTCATGCCGAGAGGCTTCATGACTGCATGCTGGCAACTGATGACGGTTCAGCCGGTTTCAAGGGGAATGTTGTCGAACTTCTCGAGCATAACCTTGATAACTTCAAGACAAAAGGACCGCTCAAGGTCTTTGCCTGCGGCCCCAACCCCATGCTTAACGCACTGGCTGCGAGCTGCCGCCGCAATAACCTTGCCTGCGAGGTTTCGCTGGAAACCGTCATGGGATGCGGCATAGGCATCTGCTACGGCTGCCAGGTCGAACTCCGTCACCCATCCGGCCAGGGAACCACGACTATTCTCCTCTGCCAGGACGGGCCGGTCGTCGATGCAAACCAGCTCTTGCTGACATAAGCGAACTTACCAACAACACTCAATCCCTACTCTACCATGGCACGCGGACTCAACAAGGTAATGCTTATCGGAAACCTCGGCTCCGACCCGGAAATGAGGGTCATTCCATCAGGCCAGACCGTCACCAACTTCACCCTCGCCACAAACGAAAGCTTCAAGGACAGTTCCGGCACGCTCCAGGAACGCACCGAATGGCACAGGATCGTTGTCTGGGGAAAACTCGCTGAAATCTGCAACCAGTACCTGCGCAAAGGGCGCCAGGTTTACCTAGAAGGCAAGATCCAGACCAGGAGCTGGGACGACAACAAGAGTGGCGAAAAACGCTATGCGACCGAAATAGTCTGCAGCGACATGCAGATGCTTGGCTCACCGATGCAGCAGCAAGGTGGCAACTATGGCAACCAGGGCGGCGGTTATGGCCAGCAGCAGAACCAGGGATACAGTAACCAGGGGGGAGGCTATGCGCCGCAACAGCCCCAGGAACAGAGCGGCTACCAGCCTGCGCCAGGCATGGATCAAAGTGAACCGGAAAAAGACGACCTGCCATTCTGATGCAGACACTGCGCAAGCATATCGCTTCAGGCAACCTTGCCCCACTCTATTTCCTCTGCGGCCCGGAAAGTTTCCTCAAGGAGGAAGCTGCCGGGCTGGTGCGGGGGCGGGCTTTCCCTACAGAAGACGACGCATCCCTTAACACGACTATCCTCCATGGGCAGGATGTCACACTTGGAGAGATCGTCTCACGGGCTTCGGAGTTCCCGATGTTCACTGAACGTAAGCTGCTGATCGTCAGGCATTTCAACAAGTTCCGCAAGGCCGGATCAACAGCCCAGCAGAAACAGCACATCGAACAGTTTGCCCGCTATTGCAAAAACCCCTCGGCATCCACCATATTAATTCTCGATGCCGACGAGATAGAGCGCAAAGATCAGAAAAAACAGCCCTGGAAAGACCTTGACCCCTTCCGTCACGACTTTCCACTGGTAAAAAACCCCGAGCCTTTTGCTGCCGAGCGGGCAAAAAGTCTTGGCTGGGAATTCGAACCCGACGCCCTCAACGCCCTATGTGCCTATATCGAACCATCGGCGAGAGAGATCTCGAGGGAGGTGGAAAAGCTGGTCATGTTCTGCTCGGCAAAACGGAAAAAAGGGAGCATCAAGGCAGGCGACGTTCTTGAATGCGTCGGCATCTCGAAACAGTACAATGTGTTCGAACTCGAAAAAGCCATTGCCGCAAAAAACCTCCGGCAAAGCAGTGGCATAGCAATGATGATCATGGAGCAGGAAGGCGACAAGGAGGGATTGATGAACATCGTCCGCTACCTGACCACCTTCTGGCTGCGTGTCTGGAAAATGCATTCACCCGGGGTTCACCAGCAGCCGCTCTCCGAAACCGCGAAAATGCTCGGCATGTACGGCCGCCAGGAATTCTTTGCAAAAAACTACCTGGACTACGCTCGACGTTTCACGCTCACCCAGACAGAATCCGCACTGCTCTCCCTGGCAAAAACAGACCGGGCACTCAAGGGGCTGGAGCCCTACCCGGACGAACGGTTCCTCCTGCTCCGCATGATGCAGGAGATGCTCACTTCCTGAGCCACCCCTCCTTACGGTACCAGGCTATCGTCTTTTTCAGACCGGTCTCGAGCGAAGTCGAGGCTGTAAAATCAAGTTCACGCTGCGCTTTGCCTGGAGAACAGACCCAGAAATCCTGCACCATTTCCGATGCTTTGTCCCTGTTGAGCAGTTGGGGTGCCCCCCGCAGCTCGCCCACACGCCCCATAATCGAGCCAAGTCCACGCACAAGAGGCTTTGGCAGGGGAAGCTTGAGGAAAAACCCGACCCCGAGTTCACGCTGCGCTGCTGATGCAACCTCATCCCAGGAATACCCCCTGGGTGAAGTGAGAAAATAGACTTCTCCCCTGGCTTTCGGCTCCATTGCCGCCCGTATAATCCCCTCTACCAGGTCATCAACATAGATCATGCTGAACCGCTGTGTCCTGCCGTCACCTGCAGCAAGCATCAGGTGGTTCTGCAGCATGGAAAAGAACTGCAGCACATCACGGTCCCCTGGGCCGTAGACCGCCGGGGGACGGACAATGGTCACCGGAAGCCGGTCCATCCAGGCCCTGCAGACCTCCTCGGCCTCGAGCTTGCTTTTTCCGTATATACTTACCGGGCGGGGAAGCTCATCCTCACGCACACCGGGCTCCGCAGCAGGCGCTGGTCCGGCCGCAGCCTGTGAAGAAACATAGACAAAACGCTGCAGACCAGGATTTTCCCGATAGGCCTCGCGCAACAGGTTCTCGGTAGGCTTCACGTTGCCATCACGATACCCCGCCGCATTGAGGGCCTTGGTAACCCCGGCAAGATGAAACACCATATCCACGCCGGCAAGAGCATTGCGAAGTGTTGCCGGATCATTGTACCGACACCGCACCACTTCAGCCTTGAGTCCTGCTGCACGTGAAGCATCAGATTCAGGCCTGATGAGAATCCTGACATTGATCCCCCGCTCCTGCAGAGCTCCTACAAGGCGAGAACCGATAAAACCGGTAGCACCGGTAACAAGCGCAGTTGTTTTCATATACCTATATAATGATAACGGGAAGCTGAGTATGGAATGATTGGAATGTAGCGAATTTTTAATACATTCATCTTTTAACTGTGCCAGCCGTCAGGGGCCTCCGTAATGCGACCCCGAAGGATTGCGGCTCAGGCCTTAAAATATAACGTTTTCAATCCGTGAACACACCTAAAGACCTCTTTAAGAAGTGCTACGATTTTACTCTCGCTGATGATGTGAAAGCACAGGGAGTCTATCCGTTCTTCCACCCGATCGATGAAACAGAAGGTCCGGTTGTTTCGTTCGGCGGCAGGAAACTGATCATGGCCGGTTCAAACAACTACCTCGGCCTCACCTCCGACGAACGCGTCAAACAAGCCTCGATCAACGCCATAAAGAAATACGGAACCAGTTGCTCCGGTTCCCGTTACATGACTGGTACGGTCAACCTCCATATAGAGCTCGAAGAAAAGCTTGCTGACTTTTTTGAAAAAGAACGCTGCCTGCTCTTCAGCACCGGGTACCAAACCGGCCAGGGCGTCATCCCAACGCTCGTACAACGAGGCGAATACGTGGTTTCCGACCGTGACAACCATGCAAGCCTTGTTGCAGCCACCATCATGGCTGTTGGCCAGTCAGCTAAGCTGGTACGATACCACCATAATAATATGGACGATCTCGAACGCGTCCTGAAAACCATCCCTGAAGATGCAGGCAAGCTAATCGTCTCCGACGGTGTCTTTTCCGTTTCCGGTGAAATTGTCGACCTGCCCAGGCTAGTTGAGCTTGCAAAAAAATACCATGCCCGCATTCTCATCGACGATGCGCATGGCGTAGGCGTGATCGGCCGTAACGGCAGGGGAACCCCATCCGAGTTCGGACTGGTTGACGAAGTCGACATGGTCATGGGAACCTTCTCAAAAACCTTCGGCTCACTCGGCGGTTACGTGGCAGGCGAACGAGCAGTCATCAACTACATTAAGCACAACGCATCCTCGCTGATCTTCAGTGCCTCACCAACCCCTGCGAGTGTCGCGGCAGTGCTGGCATCGCTCGAGATTATGAAAGAGGAGCCAGAGCTTATGGAGCGCCTTATTAGCAACACAGACTACGTCCGCCAGGGCCTCAAGAACGCCGGCTTCAGACTCATGCCATCGCGAACAGCGATAGTCTCGGTCATCATCGGCGACCAGATGAAAACCCTTACATTCTGGAAAAAGCTCTTCGATGCAGGCGTCTATGTTAACGCATTCATCCGCCCGGGTGTCATGCCTGGCATGGAAGCACTTCGCACCAGTTTCATGGCAACCCATGAAAAAGAGCATCTCGACAAGGTAATCACCGAATTCTGCACCATTGGTAAAGAGCTCGAGATCATCTGAACGCACGTAAAAAACACGTGCCTCCCACCTCAGGAATTACGCCGATTCTTGTAATTACCGATTTAATCCCCTAGATTTAACCATGTGGTAACACCAAGCCGAAGGAAGGGTTAACCCCTCCTTCGAGCGGTGGACCGTCTACATGGTTCACAGCAGCAACACTCATACTCACCTAACACAACGCGACATGGAACAGCAACACTCTCGTCTGGCTCCCATTTCACGTTCCATTTTCAGTACCCTCACCGCAGCGCTTATCAGCATGCCGCTTTACGCGACTGCTGCGGACTTTGGCGTCCTGAAAGGAACCATCACTGACCGCAATGACGGAGAACCCGTCATCGGGGCATCGGTCATGCTCGAAAACACCACCATCGGTGCAGCATCAGACTACGATGGCAACTACTCCATCATGGAAATTCCCCCAGGCACCTACTCCCTCAAGGTATCAGGTGTCGGCTATGCTCCCCTGGTACAGAAAGTGACCGTCCCTGCTGGTGAAACCGCAACCCTCAACCTCCAGCTGGGCCAGACTACCATCATGGCCTCAGAAGTGGTTGTCGGCGCAGCCCTCTACGAACAGGACAGGCTGGATATCCCGGTGACTGCTTCGGTTGTGTCGGAAGAGGAAATAAAGGAAGAGCCAAGCGCAACTCTCGATGAAACAATCGAAAACGTTCCGGGGGTTGTCGTCCATCGTTCTGCAGGTATGGGTACAGCTACCGTGCAGATCCGAGGATCCAACACCTTCAACGGCGGTGGCATCGGCACCCGTGTACAGGGCCTGTACGATGGCTTTCCAATCAACACACCAGTGACTGGCGAAATTGTCTGGCATAATGTCAACATGAATGCTGCCAGCAAGGTAGAGGTACTGAAAGGTGCCGCTGCCACACTCTATGGCTCTGGAGCCATGGGCGGTGTAGTGAACGTCCAGGGAGCCATGCCTGAAGAGTTCGAAGTCAAAGGTGGCTTCAGCGGCGGTTTCTATGACAGTCCTCCAGACAGCGATAAAAGTGATTACTATGCTAACGGGTACACCCCTTGGTTCTGGAACACCTACTTTGGCATTGGCGATAAACGAGGCGCTCTCAACTACAGCTTCCTCTATTCGCATAGCGATGACGATGGCTACAAGGAAAACTCCCAGTTCGAGCTCAACGACCTGAAGTTCAAAGCCCGCTACGACTTCAGCTCCAGCGACTACCTGCAGGTCACCTCGTTCTACAGTGAAACCGAGGCAGGATATGCGCAGACATGGCCGTTTGGGTTAGATCAAACAATGAGCTATAACATTCCTTACTCAGATTACGCATTCGATCAGGTTGGGGATTATGTTAACACAACTGGATTACCGGTTTACAGCACCTCCCCTGTTCTAGTGGATGACAATACATATGATGATGATGTCATCAAGAGAAAAAATGGACTGGTTGGTCTCAACTATGTAAACATGCTGAATGACAACCTCAGCATTGATACAAAACTTTATTATACTCGAAACGAAAACAGAATAGAATACAACCCTAGCGGAGCAGCTGAATATTCTGGTCCAACCCTGAAACGTGCAATTGACGAATTCAATGAAGACGTATCTGACCGTGTCGGAGCTGGTATTAAACTTGACTACAAAGCAAGTAATCAGCATCGAATACTCTTCGGTATGGATGCCAACCTGATTGACGTTCAGTCAACTCAGTATACTGATGAAATTCCTGATCCAAATCCGACAACTGATGATGCTCTGCATGGCATACAAGAAAGAAATCTTGCATTCTTCCTGCAGGATGAAATCAAGGCAACTGATAAATTCACTGTATTAGCGTCTATTAGATACGACTGGAGTGGCATTAGCGCTGATAATGTCTCTTACCTTGATTACTCTACGTACATGGATCAGACAGATCGGATAGATACAGAAATCGAAAATTCATCAGTTGATGCTATCAGCCCTCGCCTAGCCTTGAACTATCGCGCAACTGACGACATGGCTTTCCGAGCATCATGGAGCCGTAGTTTCAGGGCACCTACCCTTTCTGAAAGGTTCGTTCGTGATGCCGGTTTATGGGATGGTAATCCAAACCCTGAGCTGGACAAGGAAACTCTCACAGCCTATGAAATAGGTATGTTCACGAAACTTTCCGATAGAGTATCGCTGGATATTGCTGCTTACCTGAATTATTATGATGACTTGATTGAGTCACAATTCATTGATTACTCAGATGTTGCATCAATTCCAGAACAGACATTACAGAGGCTCAGCACAACAGACTACTTCACCTACACCAACCTCAACGAGGCACGTATCTGGGGTATCGAAACAGCCCTGAACATTAAACCGATAGACCCGATCACTGTCGCGCTGACCTACAGCTACATGAATGCGAAAGACACCGGATATGAAGTTGGGGTTAATGAATTCCGTGACGAGAACCCGGATCCGGAATGGCTGCCAATGCGGCCGGAACACACCGGTTCGCTTAGCGTGACCTGGAAGCCGGACAGCAAGCTCAGCCTGAACACGACGGCTCGCGCAGTGAGCAAGTACAAGGCCGTTAATGCCTACACCAACGAGGAAGGCACAGACTATCCGGGCGGCTTCATGGTGGTCAATGCAGGCGCGAAGTACCAGTTCACCGAGTTCCTCTCTGGTTCGTTCCTCTGCAAGAATATCACCAACAGGCAGTATGAGGAAGCTGAGTGGTTCCGTGCTCCCGGCCGCAGCTACGTGTTTGGAATGGACTTCGTGTTCTAAATACCGCTCCATCGGGAACAGACAGGTATCACCGTCTGTTTACAGAGAGGCTCCTACATTTAGGGGCCTCTTTTTTTAGTATTACGCGAACTATTGTTACATTTAACGTTCGCAATCACTATTTACAACGCTGATCTTCGTTTTCCTATGCACCATAAAATCAAAATTGCCGCCGTCGTCGGGATGGAGCAGTGCAATCTGCGGGTATGGCAAGAAGTTAAAGATTCTATCAGCCACTATGCCGAGCTGACGCAGTGGACAGACCAGGACCTGGAACACCAGAACCCTGCGACTGCAGAAGCCATAAAGAACGCAGACTGTATCTTCACCACCCTTATCCAGTTCAAGGGACAGGCCGACTGGCTGCAGGAACAGATTGAGCAGTCGAACGTGAAGACCATATTCGCGTACGAGTCGATGCCGGAAGTCATGCAGATGACAAAAGTAGGCAACTACGTTGTATCGGCAGACGGCAGCGGCATGCCGGACATTGTAAAGAAAGTTGCGAAAATGCTTGTGAAGGGGCGTGACGAAGATGCCCTGTACGGCTATATGAAGCTGCTCAAGATCATGAGGACCATGCTTCCTCTGATCCCGAAGAAAGCGAAGGACTTCAAGAACTGGATGCAGGTCTACACCTACTGGATGCATCCGACTGCTGAAAACCTCGGCAGCATGTTCAATTACATCATGGCTGAATACTTCGACGTTTCCGTCAAGGCGGATAAAGTTGTCGAAGTACCAACCATGGGTTTTTACCATCCTGATGCTGAAGATTACTTCAAGGACCTGAATCACTACGTCAAGTGGAACAAGAAGCGTGACAAGGCCTCGACTGAAAAACGTAATATCGGCCTGATTTTTTTCCGCAAGCACCTCCTCCAGGAGCGTCAGTATATTGATAATACCATCCGTGCCATCGAAGGCAAAGGGCTTAACGTCCTGCCGGTCTTCGTGATGGGTGTTGAAGGCCATGTAGCTGCCCGTGAATGGTACGTCGGCGCAAAACTTGACATGCTCATCAACATGATGGGCTTCGGGTTCGTTGGTGGTCCTGCCGGTGCAACCACTCCCGGTGCTTCCGCCAGCGCACGCGACGAGATCCTTTCGGCTATCGATGCACCGTATGTCGTCTCCCAGCCGCTCTTCATCCAGGACTTCACGTCATGGAAAAAAGAAGGCGTGGTTCCATTGCAGTCTGCCATGACCTACTCGCTGCCTGAAATGGACGGTGCAGTCTGCCCTGTTGTACTCGGCGCAGTCAAGGACGGCCAGCTGCAGACAGTTCCTGACAGGCTCGACAGGCTTTCAGGCCTGGCAAAGAAATTCTCGGACCTGAGAGCAAAAGACAACAGCGAGAAAAAGGTAGCATTCGTTGTTTACGACTACCCTCCTGGCATGGGTCGCAAGGCAAGTGCCGCACTGCTCGATGTCCCAAAAAGCATCTATACCATTCTCGAGAACATGCAGGCGGAAGGCTATAACGTTGGCACCCTGCCGGAGTCGCCTGAGGCGCTACTCGAAATGCTTGACAAGGCTACCGATTATGAAGTACAGGCACACGAGCCGTATGCATTCGGCATAGACCGTGAAACCTTTAACTCTATCACCTCCTCGAAAGAGCGCGAACGTATCGAGGAACGCTGGGGAGGCTTCCCGGGCGATATCGCCCCGCTTGGCACCGACCGTATGTTCATTGGCGGTATTACCCTCGGCAACGTCTTTATCGGCGTCCAGCCCCGCCTTGGCGTACAGGGCGACCCGATGAGGCTGCTTTTCGATAAGGAAAACACACCGCATCACCAGTACATGGCCTTCTACCGCTGGATCAGCCGCAGCTTCAATGCCAATGCCATGGTTCACGTCGGCATGCACGGCACCGTGGAATGGATGCCAGGCCTCCAGCTCGGGGTCACCGGTGACTGCTGGTCGGATATACTGCTTGGCGAAGTACCGCACTTCTATATCTACCCGGTTAACAACCCGAGTGAAGCAAACATCGCCAAACGCCGCGGTTATGCGACCATGATCTCGCACAACATTCCGCCGCTTGCACGTGCCGGACTCTACAAGGAGCTCCCAACGTTCAAGGACATGCTCAACGATTACCGCGAACGTGGACTTGAAAAGATTGTCGATGTTGAAACGGAAGAAGCGATCATCGAGAAAGCAGAGCAGCTCAACCTTACCGACGACTGTCCGAGGGTTGAGGGTGAGCCGTTCAGCGACTACATCAGCAGGCTCTATACCTACATGATGGAACTTGAAGGCAAGCTGATTTCCAATGCCCTGCACGTGTTCGGCAAGACACCTGAACTCGATGCACAGGTCACCACGATCACCGAGTACCTGAAAGTACGTGGCAACGAACGCTCGCTGCCATCTGTCATCATGGAGGCTATCGGTGTTTCCACTGCCTATGGCGACTACACGTCGCTCGCCACCAGGGCACGTAAAGGTGAGGCCGAAGCCCTGAAGGTTCGCGAAAAAGTTGACGAGCATACACGTGACTTTATCGAACAGGCAATTTTCACCGACAATGCCAACCCGGCATCTGTCTTCAAGGTGCTGACTGGAGAAGCCAAGATTTCCGAAGAAATGGCTGGCGCCCTGAATGAATCGCTCAAGGAAGGCTATGCCCTCAAGGAAGCTCTCCAGGATAACAGCGGCGAGATGAAAGCCCTCCTGAAAGCGTTCAATGGCGGCTACATCCCGTCAGGCCCGGGTGGTGACATTATCCGTGACGGTGCCAGCGTGCTCCCGACCGGCCGCAACATCCACGCGATCGATCCATGGAGGATTCCTTCGGAACTTGCCTTCAAACGTGGCAAGCAGATTGCCGACACTATCATCAGGCGTCACCAGGAAGAAAACAACGGCGAGTACCCGGAAACCATCGCCCAGGTACTCTGGGGCCTCGACACCATCAAGAGTAAAGGTGAGGCTGTTGCCGTGATCATCCACCTTGTCGGTGCCGAACCGGCCTACGATGCCCAGAACAAGATCAGCCACTACCGCCTCGTACCGCTCGAGAAACTCGGACGTCCGAGGATTGACGTCCTGATTCAGATCAGTTCCATTTTCCGCGACACCTTTGGCGTTCTTGTTGACCTTCTCGACAAGCTCGTCAAAGATGCAGCAAAGGCAATCGAGCCACTTGAGATGAACATGATCAAGAAGCATGTTGAAGAGTCGATGGAAAAAGGCGACGACTTCGAAGCAGCCACCTCACGCCTCTTCACCCAGGCTCCTGGCAGCTACGGCTCACAGGTTGAAGAGCTTATCGAAGACTCTGCATGGGAATCCGAGGAAGATCTCGACAACATGTTCATCAAGAGAACCAGCTTTGCCTATGGCGGCAACCGTTATGGCGACCAGCAGCCACAGGTGCTCGAGAACCTGCTTGGTACGGTTGACCGTGTCGTCCAGCAGGTTGACTCCGCTGAATACGGCATCTCGGATATTGACCGTTACTTCTCGTCATCGGGTGCGCTTCAGCTTTCAGCACGCAGGCGCAACCAGAAAGGCGGCAATGTCAAGCTCAACTATGTTGAAACGTTCACTGCAGACGTCAAGGTTGACGATGCAGACAAGGCCCTGAAGGTTGAGTTCCGCACCAAGCTGCTCAACCCGAAATGGTTTGAGGGACTCCTCGAGCAGGGCCACAGCGGTGCTACTGAGATCAGTAACCGTTTCACCTACATGCTTGGCTGGGATGCGGTCACCAAGGGCGTTGATGACTGGGTCTACAAGAAGGCAGCAGAAACCTATGCCTTCGACCCGGCTATGCGTGAAAAACTGCTCAAGGCAAACCCGCAGGCATTCAAGAACATTGTAGGCCGTATGCTTGAAGCAAGTGGCCGCGGCATGTGGTCTGCCGATGCAGATACTATCGAGAAACTCCAGGAGATCTATTCTGATCTTGAAGACAGGCTCGAAGGTATCGAAATCTGATAGACACGCTGAAGTACGCAGACAAAAAGCGCCTTGACGGGCGCTTTTTGTGTTTTATTACGTTCCCCTCCCCAATTACTACGTCACCACACCATGCCCTTCCGCTGTTTACCTTTCCTTTTACACTCTTCTTTGATATATTTTGAAAAAGTACATCTATGCTCAAGCTCCAGCGAAGAAGACATAGAAACAGAAATCTGTGGCGTTTTTTTGAAATACTGCTCTTTTTCATGATTTCTGTGGTGGGACACATCGTGTTCTGCAAGACATCGTTCACGTCAAAAACAAAAGCCACTGCAACCACAACGCCCCCATACCAGACCGAGCTGTATTCCGAACTGATTACGTCACTTGAGTTACCCTGCATTTTACTTCAAGTCTCCGATATAAACGCCCAGGCACCACACATCAGGAATGACAGATGCTGGCCCCCCCATACAGCATCTGCATTCCGGCCTGTGGCGCCGGATCTTCACGGTTACCCGTCAAACACGTTCCAGCAGAACCGCATACTCCTGCTGTAGACACATTGCACCGCTCACAACTCCCCTCCAGAACCTGCAGTAGCAGGAGTAGATGTTTTTCTAACGCAACCGGATATGCTGTGCAAGCAATGCGTTTTCTTTTTCTGACGATGGAAGCGACAAACAGCAGCGCGCTGCAACGTGCTGCAGTCAACCTGAACAGGGCGTATGGTATAGGACTGGAAGTAACCGTGATCACCATCGGGCTTTCAAGGTCACCTGAAACATGGCGCAGACTCGAAGAGATGATCGGGAAAAGTGATTTCATCTTCGGTTCGATGCTGTTCAGCGAGGAGATTGTCAGGCCGCTCGAACGCATGCTTGCCAAAGCCAACTGTCCAGTATGCATCATTACCAGCAACCCCGCCCTGCTTGCCCACACCCGGCTAGGCAAGTTCTCGCTAGCCAAGAATGACGAGCCCGAAAAAAAGAAAACCGTGTTCACCCAATGGGCTGAGAAGCTCAAACCCAGGCACGAGCACGGGGAAAGCCAGCGCCAGCTTGCCATGGTCCGCAACCTCGGCAAGCTCCTCAAGCACCTGCCAGGCAAGGCTCGGGATATCCATACCTTTATAGCTGCCCACCAGTTCTGGCTTAACGGATCTGAAGAGAACATGCAGCGTTTTCTCGCCCTGCTCGCCACCAGGTACGGCAGCGGGTTCGACAGAAAACTGCCGTTGCAGGACCCCCTCTTCTACCCCGACACCGGGCTCTGGCATCCTGATGCAAGGGAACCGTTCACCTCGGTCCGGGAATTTCGTGCATGGAAGAAGCCAGCCCCAGGCAACGCAAAGAACGGGTGTGTCCTGGTACTCTGCATGCGGGCAACCATCCTGAGCCGTAATACGGAGCATATCAAGGCCTTGGTCACAGCATGCGAAAACAGGGGGCTCGACGTCCTTGTCGCTTACAGTGGAGGTCTTGATTTCCGGGCTGCCATCAACACATTCATAGCTCCGGAGAACCCGGCTAAGCTTTCTCCTGATCTTCTTGTTAACGCGACAGGCTTCTCTCTCGTTGGAGGACCTGCCGAAAGCCGTCCCGAAGAAGCTGTCAAAGCCCTGGCAAAGGTTGGTGTCCCATATATCAATCTCCTTCAACTCTCATTCCAGACTATTTCAGCATGGCGTTCAGGCAATATGGGCCTGACTCCGCTCCAGACAGCGCTGTCGCTTGCTGTCCCAGAACTTGACGGCGCCATTGAACCACATGTTTTTGCCGGAACACCCGAGGGAAGTGACCGCACCCTTCCCCTGCAGCAGGAGGTTGAGGCAATCGCGGGAAGGCTTGCCCGCCATATCAGCCTGAGGCGGAAACAAAACGCTGAAAAGACCATCGCCATCGTCCTGTTCAATTTCCCGCCAAACCTCGGTAATGCCGGGACAGCAGCGTTCCTTGATGTTTTCGAAAGTCTCTTCAACCTGCTTAAAGCCATGAAAGCCAACGGCTACAGCGTTGATCTCCCAGCCGATAGCTCAACGCTGCGCGACATGGTCATTGAAGGCAACAGGAACCTCTACGGTACAGACGGCAACGTAGCTGCACACCTGGACATACAGGAGTACCGCCGTCTTGCTCCATGGTACCATGAGATCGAGAAATTCTGGGGCGATGCCCCCGGCGAACTGCTCAACGACGGCTCTCGGTTCCATATCCTCGGCTGCAGGCTAGGCAACGTGTTTATCGGCCAGCAGCCATCGTTCGGTTATGAACGCGACCCCATGCGCCTCCTGATGGCTAAAGACGCGGCTCCACACCATGGGTTCGCAGCATTTTACTCGTGGCTTGAACATGTGCTCAAGGCTGATGCCGTTATCCACTTCGGGACACACGGGGCGCTTGAATTCATGCCAGGCAAACAAGCCGGCCTATCGGCAGGGTGCTGGCCAAAGCGCCTTATTGCCAGCCTGCCCAATTTCTACTATTACTCGGTAAACAACCCAAGTGAAGCGGCAATTGCCAAACGCAGGAGTTTTGCCACGATCCTCAGTTACCTTGCGCCGCCCCTGGAACAGGCGGGCCTCTACAGGGAACTCAGGACAATCAGGGATCTTATTGACAGCTGGTACAGCAACCGGGATGCTGCAATCCTCGATGAAATAGAAACCATAGCGTGTCATATCGAGCTCCCCCCACCGCAGGAAGGCGAAGAGAGTGAAAAGCGTATCGGTCACCTAGGCACCCTGCTCTACGAGATCGAGGAGCGCATGATCCCCCTTGGACTACACGTGATTGGCAGGCAACCTGAACCAGAAGAGCTGCTTGACCAGCTTACCCTGCTGGCATCACATGCGCGACCGGAACTCGACAACCGCTCCCTTCTGGACCTTGTCTGCACAGCCAGGGGGCATGATGCAGGGAAACTTCGCCAGGAAGCCGGATCACGCCATGACACATCTCAAGAGTGGAGGGCGGCAATGGACACCGTCCGGGAGGCTGTCAGGCACTTCATCGGCACACTTCCACCAGATGCTCGTACAGCTGCGGAAAAATCCCGTATGCTCGAGGCCAGCTTCCCTGTCAGGAAAGCTGCAGCAAACGCCTGGCTGCAGAAAACAGGCATAGGAAAGGGGGCGAGCCTCGACAGTTTCTGGCAGTTCATGCAGCGCATCATCCTGGGCTGCATAGCCGACAGGGAAATTCCGGCAATGCTCGAAGCGCTTTCAGGCCGGTATATAGAGCCCTCCCCTTCCAGCGATCTTGTCAGGAATCCAGACATCGTCCCGACCGGACGCAACACCCACAGCCTCGATCCCTTCAGAATGCCAACGGCATATGCGATGACGCAGGGATGGCAAACAGCCGAATCGCTCCTGAAGCAGAGCAAGGAGAACCAGGGAATCATGCCTGAATCGATCGCACTAGTACTCTGGGGAACCGACAACATGAAAAGCGGGGGTGAAGGCATCGCCCAGGCACTTGCCCTGGTAGGGGCCGAACCGGTGCAGGACGAACTCGGAAAAATCAGTTCAGTCAGGCTCATTCCGCTCGAAGAGCTCCAGAGACCGAGAATCGATGTCGTTGTTACCATCAGCGGCATTTTCCGAGATCTTCTCTCGCATCAGACTGTCCTGCTCGACAAGGCGATACGCCTCGCTGCCGAAGCCGAAGAACCGCATGAACTGAATTTCATCCGCAAACACGTTGACACAGAGTGCCGAGACAATGATCTCCCGAGGGAAAAAGCCGCAAGCAGGATTTTCTCGAACGCACCGGGCAGTTACGGTGCCAACATCAATCATCTCGTAGAAAGCAGCTCGTGGCAGGAAAGCCAGGAACTTGCCGATACCTTCGTCAACCGTAAAAGTTTTGCAGTAAATGGCCGGGGAGAGTGGGAAGAATGTCCGGATGTGTTAACTTCTGCCCTGCGGAATGTTTCCATGACGTTTCAGAATATTGACAGTTACGAGATGGGAATTTCCGATATCGACCATTATTATGAGTACCTTGGCGGGGTATCCAAAACCGTGGAAGTACTCAGCGGCAACAAGCCTAGGGTGATGGTTGGAGATTGTAACGGTTTTGGCAAGGGACAGAACATCTCGACTCTCGAAAAGATGGTCTCGCTCGAATCCCGGACAAAACTCCTCAACCCCAAGTGGTACGAGTCGATGCTTAAGCATGGCTATGAAGGAGTCAGGGAAATCGAGTCGCACCTCTCCAACACCTATGGCTGGAGCGCCACAGCCGGGGCAGTCCAGAACTGGACCTACCGGCAGTTCAATGAGACCTATCTGCGTGATCCGGCAATGCTGGAACGGCTGAAAACCCTGAACCCCCATGCAACCATGTCGATGACCGGCAGGCTGCTCGAAGCAAACTCAAGAGGGTTCTGGGAAACGGACAGGGAAACCATAGAGGAACTCAAGGAGCTCTATGCCGACCTTGAAAGCCGCGTAGAAGGCCTTCATACAGAAGAGTAAAACAGATTAGGATAACAACTCGATCAACAGAGCAATAGCAAAATGAGTAGCACACCTTCTTTCAACGCCGAAGAACATCAGAAGATGCTCCGTTCCTACTTTAACGGAAACGGGTTCAGCCGCTGGGCATCAATTTACGGCAATGACAAGCTCTCCACAGTACGCTCAACAGTACGACAGGGACATGCAGTCATGATGGACCAGGCATTTGCATGGCTGGAAAGCCTCAACCTGCCGAAAGGCGCCACAATCCTCGACGCCGGATGCGGCACAGGGCTTTTCAGTATTCGACTTGCAAAAAACGGCTACCGTGTCAAGTCGGTGGATATCGCATCGCAGATGGTTGAAAAATCGCGCAAGGAAGCCGAAAAGAACGGTGTTGCCCACATGATCGATTTCGAAGTGAACACCATCGAGGAGGTAAAGGGAAATTATGACGCAGTCGTTTGTTTCGATGTGCTGATCCACTACCCTGCCGAAGGATTTGTCAATGCCTTCCAGAACCTGGCGGGACTGACAAAAAGCCCGATCATCTTCACCTATGCTCCTTATAACAGGATCCTTGCTTTCCAGCACTGGCTTGGCGGCTACTTCCCCAAAAAGGAACGCCGTACAACCATCCAGATGATCCGTGATAACCAGATGGCAGAAGCAATGCAGTCTTCTGGGATGAGCATCAAGAAACGTCAGAAAATCAGTTTTGGGTTCTACCATACCATGCTGATGCAGGCAGAAAGAGGCTGAATGCCCAAGAGCGTTCAACTTTTATTAAATTAATTGTAAATTATTCATTCTAGACTTTTTTGAAGCCTTTACGAATGGCTAATCTAGACATCTTTACTACGAGCTGTTACAGCTTTCAACAAATATTTCAGGAGGGTGGATACCGATGAAAATTCTGATGGTTCAGCCAAATTATCACTCTGGAGGAGCCGAAATTGCCGGAAACTGGACTCCCAGCTGGGTGGCCTATATCGGCGGTGCGCTTAAGCAGGCAGGCTATACGCAGATTCGGTTTGTAGACGCAATGGCAGACGACCTTCCGGATGAAACGATCGAGGAGATCATCCGCAAAAACGAGCCTGATGTCGTCATGACGACCAACATCACCCCCTCTATCTTCAAGGCTCAGGATATCATGAAGCTGGCAAAGAAGGTCAACCCCAAGATCAGGACGATCATGGGTGGTATCCATTCGACCTTCATGTATCCGCAGGTTCTCAGTGAGGCTCCTGAAACCGATTACGTGATCAGGGGTGAAGGCGAAGAGATTGCTGTCAATCTCATCAAGGCAATCGATGCCGGTACCGACCTGAAGGACCGTGAGAATATCACCGGTATTGCCTATGTCAACGAGGAAGGCAAAGTACATGCAACCCCGGCCCATCCGGTTATCGAGGATCTTGACGATCTGACACCCGACTGGAGTCTCTATGACTGGGATAAATATATCTACACGCCTCTCAATTGCCGCCTGGCTGTACCAAACTTCGCCCGAGGCTGCCCCTTCACCTGTACATTCTGCTCCCAGTGGCAGTTCTGGCGCAGGTACCGTGCCCGTAGCCCGAAACACTTCGTTGATGAAATCGAGATCCTGGTCAAGAAATACAACGTTGGATTCTTCATACTTGCCGACGAAGAGCCGACCATCAACAAGCAGAAGTTCGTTTCGCTCTGCCAGGAACTTATCGACCGCAACCTCGACATCACCTGGGGCATCAACACCAGGGTGACCGACATCATGAGAGATGCAGAGCTCCTGCCGTTCTACCGCAAGGCTGGCCTGGTCCATGTCTCGCTTGGAACGGAAGCTGCAAGCCAGATGAACCTGAACCGTTTCCGCAAGGAAACCACTATCGACGAGAACAAGTACGCCATCAAGCTGCTCCAGAAAAACGGTATTGTTGCAGAAGCCCAGTTCGTTATGGGCCTCGAGCATGAAACACCCGAAACCATCGAGGAAACCTACCAGCTCTGCAAAGACTGGGATCCCGACATGGCAAACTGGACCATCTATACTCCATGGCCGTTCTCCGATCTCTTCAAGGAGCTCGGTGACAGGGTTGAGGTACGTGACTATTCACGTTACAACTTCGTTTCTCCGATCATCAAGCCGGACAACATGGAGCGCGAAGACGTCCTCAAAGGTGTGCTGAAATCCTACGGAAGGTTCTACGCTCGCAAAACATTTTTCAGCTACCCCTGGATCAAGGATCCATATGTACGCAAGTACATGCTGGGCTGCCTGAAGGCATTTGCACAGACAACCCTCACCAAGAGGTTCTATGATATCGACCGCGTCAAGACCAAAAACCGGAAGATAGAGGTAGACCTCGGTTTCGACAAGTCAAGGATTCTGACCCAGGAAGAGGTCAAGAACCTCAAGGAGAAGAGACCCGAAATGGTTGCCGACATGAGCTTCGGCCTCAAAGAGGCTGGTTACCAGCGTGAACATGACGAACACGACTGGGACGAGTTCGACGAATCAACCATCAAGGACCGCAACTCCTCTACAGTACGAAACTGCTGAGAAAACCAGAAAAGCCCGCTTCCGCGGGCTTTTCTCTTGTAGAGACGTTCTTTACTACTTTACGTTGATTTCCTTGGTTTTTTTCTTTTCGGGTTCGCGTTTGGGAATCTGGATGCGAAGCACACCGTTATCGTAACGTGCATCGATGTTGTCGCTGTCTACGTTCTCACCTACTGTGAAACTTCTGCTCATGCTACCATACGTCCGCTCGATACGGTGGTAGTCCTTCTTTTTCTCCTCCTCTTCATGGGAACGCTCAGTGCAAATAGTCAGCACATCGTCATCCATGCTGATCTTGACATCCTCCTTCTTGATTCCCGGCATGTCAGCATCGATATAGATCGCCTTTTCATCCTCGCTGATATCCACCTTGAATGATGGAGCAACCATTGACGATACAAACGGTGACACTGCGTCGTTGAAGACATTCTCGAACATTTTCAGGGGGTCCCTTCCATACAACTTGATAGCCATGACAACCTCATTGTTTGATTGTTAAAGAAAGCACCTACAGAAGAAACCTGGGCATGCTATACAGATACCCTCTACTTCCACCAACCCCCCTGAAAATGAAAAAAGTTCCCTGAAAGTCAGTCAGCCTTCTGAGAGGTTCCGATACCCATGAGATCGGCAATATTGGCTGCAGGATCGATAACCGGTCGAATGCTTCCGGCAGCGGTAGTCATCAGCGTGGATACCCCGGGACCATGCCCTGCAACAAGGCAGTCACTGTGCACAACGATACCGATGGAAACGGCTCCCTGGCGATATGCCCGCCCATAACGGTTGTCATGATCAAGCAGGGCGACGAAATCACCGAAACGAAGCTTGTCCAGCCCGTACTTGCGTACCGTGTCCTCGTCACTTGTCATGATATCATAATCACCCTTGGCTACATGAGCGGCACCGACTCCCGAACCCATGCAGACTGGCGGAACAAGCGTTGTAACAGGAACCTCCAGAACACCATCGTTGCCTTCCCGGATTTTCATGGCACCGAGCAGCTCCGGATCGAGGTTGAAGAGCGAGATATCGGGATAGTCTGTAAGCTCGAGCCCCTGGCCACAGGCGTGTATCATGATAGTATCGCTGTAAGTGAGCTGTTCTTTCACATCCCGGGGGAAATCAACGATAATATGTTCCGAACCACCGTGGTGACCGATAACGATACCGCTGCCACCTTTCGCTTCTCCTGAAACGACTTCTGCACGGTTACCGGCACAGGAATAGAGCTGGAGGGAGTTGTTGGGATGCTCGAACGGCTTGTGGGTATCCGCGGTGCAGCTGACACCCGGCTCCACATGATCCCCTGCCCATCCGAATGCGGAATCCCCCACCTGGACATTCAGGGTGATGCCACCGATAGAGGGGAGGATGAAGGGTTTTCCCTGGTGATCAACCTGCCATGTGCCCCGAGTCCTGGGCTGACCGGGCTGGCACTGCAGTAAGAATTCAACCAGACGGTCCTGATTTGTTTTTAACATATGTAGTTACCAAGTTATGAGTTGAGTGTTGCAATGAGTGACTTGTGACGCGTAATGCGTGACCAGTGAGATGTTGTGCGAACGCAAAATATCTATAACGGGACCGGAATGCAACCGTTTAGGGCCAGAGGAGCAGGATGGCTGCACCGCCACAGAGAGAGATGCTGAACATGAGGATGATTCTCCTCGAGAGGCGGGGATGGCCGAGGAGACAGACGGCGGCTCCCTTGAAAACAATATTTGACATCGCCCCAACCAGCATCATCCGCCACCCGACATCGATCGGAAGACGACCGTTATCGACAAGACGCGCAGTTGAGAGAGTAATGGCATCCATATCAGTCAATCCCGACACCAGGGCGACAACGTAGAGTGCTTCTTCTCCTGCATACTCCCTTACAGCCGCCACAATGACCAGCACCAACGCGTAAAGGGCTCCGAACATCACGGCAGGCAACAGGGCTGAAGGATCCTCCGACTCCGGCATCACCTGCTTCTCCCCCCGGGAAAACGCCCATGCAAGCAAAGCCACCAGGATCATCCATCCTGCCATGACACCTAGCTGCGGAAGAATCTGCGGGAAAACCCCGGGAGCAACAACGGCAACTTCAAAACCCACGCGAAGAAAAACAACTGCAGAAGCCACGATAATGACAACCGCTGCCAGAGGGGAGGCATCAGGAGATGAACGGGAACGGCCGGCATAACTGATCGTGGTTGCCGTGCTGGAAATCAAGCCCCCCAGTACTCCTGAAATCAGCGTTCCGGCACCGGCACCAAGAAGCCTTGAAAGCAGGTAGCTGCCAACACTGATACCCACAATAAAGACAACCATCAGCCAGATATGAAACGGGTTGAGTACATCGTAGGGACCGTAGGTCCTGTCGGGAAGCACCGGGAGCACGACCATGGCGATAAGCACGAGACGGAATACAGCCTCTATATCAGGCTGGCCTATCCTCTTGACAAAACCGTGCAGCGGACGCTTCCACTGCAAGAGAAGTGCCACACCTCCGCCAATGGCAATTGCCTGCGGCACAAGGTCAAGCGCAAGCATTGCCCCTACAAGGTACATCAGGAGCGCTGCCATTCCGGTTGTAGGACCGGAATGTGGGGAGCGCTCTCCCCCGATATTAAGATTCATCATGACCTTCATCATGACCATGAGGGATGCCACACCGATAAGTCCACCGAAAAGCAACATACCCCCAAACCGCTCCGCAAGCAGTGCAGAGACGGTACCCAGCATGGTAATCATCGGGTAGGTCCTGATCCCGGCACCTTCTGATTTAGACCACTCACGCTGCAACCCTACAAGCAGTCCCAGAACCAGCGAAATGCCCAGTACCTGCCACAACCGTATCTCGTCCATAACTCTCCTCCTCCAAGCCTGGCCGGATGTTGCCTTTCCTATATGTAATGTAACGACTATACTGCAGCAACTCACAAGGGCATCGGGAAAAACTTGTTCCGGTGATAAAGCAGTGTACGTCATTCCGGAAGATTGGTTTTCTGCTTATTTTAGGCTACATTAATCTATACTGCACCTAAAGTAATTTTAATGAAATACAACAGCACCCCCCAAAACGAACCAAAAAAAAGAGTGCGCCTGAAGCTTTTCCTTGCAACCATGTCGGTAACCGTTGTTATTGGAGCGGTTATGGCTTATGCCAGCGGAGCCTTTGAACCACTGACACGCAATTACGGTGATGAACTAGGTGTTATAGAAGCAACAGAGCCGGTAGAGATCGAGCAGGGAGAAACCCCTGAAAAGATTGATATCGTTGAAAACAGCGTAAAACGCGGGGAATCACTGTACGTCATACTTACCCGGAACGGTGTTACTCCGGCAGAAGTCAGCACCCTGGCACGTCGACTGCGCAATGAATTTTCACTCAGGAACCTCCATCCCGGGCAACGCTACCAGATAGAGAAAGACCTGGAAGGGCATTTCATGCGCTTTGCATTGATGAGGACGAAAACCACCAGGCTCAACCTTGAAAAAGTCAAGGAATCAGGCGAGTTCCATATCTGGAAAGAGGTGTTGGAGTATGATACCCGGATAGCAAGCATTTCAGGCCTGATCACCTCGAGCCTTTCTGATGCCCTGCAGGAACACGACCGCTATACACTTATCACCCCCCTGCAGAACCTGTTTACCTGGAAGATCAATTTCCAGAAGGATATACAGCCAGGAACCACCTACAAGATCCTGTACGAAGAACAATGGCTTGACAACGAACTTGCAAGCACTGGTAATATCCTTGCGGCTGAAATCTCCTTAGGCGGAACTGAAACCATCAGCGCCTACAGGTTCACCGATACAAAAGGCAGGACCGGATACTTTGACGACAACGGCAAATCGCTCAATGGCTTTTTCCTGGCGAGCCCCTGCAACTACACGAGGGTATCGAGCAGCTATGGCTACCGGACCCACCCAATACTGCGTAAAAGGCATTTTCACGGTGGTGTAGATCTTGCTGCCCCGACAGGAACACCAGTCTACGCGGTTGCAGACGGTAAAGTCGTCTTCCGCGGCAGAAAAGGTGCAGCTGGCAAGATGGTAACGATTGCCCATCCACGCGGCTACCACACAAAATACCTCCACCTCAGCAGGTTTGCATCGAGTGCACCATATGGAAGCCGTGTACAGCAGGGAGACATCATCGGCTATGTTGGCACGACCGGGCGTTCAACCGGACCGCACCTTGACTTCAGACTGGTACATAACGGCAAGCTGCAGAATCCATTGAAAACCCTCCGTTCTTCAGGAGCCACGAAGTCCATCGCACCTGAAGAGATGCAGGATTTCCTTGCCCAGGTCAGCTTATTCCGCTTACAACTTGATGAAGAGAGGATTTTTATTGCGGATGCATCGAAAGTCATGAGAGCCTCGCAAGCTCTCTTCTGAACCAGTACTCCAAGGTACCAGGCATAGAAAAAGCCCCTGTTACGGGGCTTTTTTTCATGGCATCTGTCACACAATACCTCAAGCTTCGACAACCTTCCAGAGCTTGATCTTCCTGTCGTCACTTGCGCTCACTATGGTTTTGCCATCAGGAGAAATATCAACAGACTGTACCTCAAGCACATGTCCCCTGTAGGTATGGATCAACTTCCCTGAAGTAACATCCCACAAACGCACCGACTCATCGTTAGCTACACTTGCAGCTTTCTTCCCATCCGGGCTGAAACAGACCGTACGAACGCCGTCTTCATGCCCTTCCATGACATGGCGGACCTCACCGGTCGATGCGTCAAGAATCCTGACCTTGGCATCACGACCACAGAATGCAACGAGTGAATCATCCGGGCTGAAACAGACCGAGTGACTCAGCGTGTCACCACTTTTCCACTTTGCAATCCCCTTGCCGGTTTCAGCATCCCATACCCTGATAAAGGGCTCCTCGCCACAGCTTACAAGGCGTTTGCCATCGTTGCTCCATGCGACTGATTCGATGTATGATGTATGCCCGGTAACCGTGCGGATCTCACGACCGCTCTCGACGTCCCACAGCTTGATGGTGGTATCCCTCGAGCAGCTTGCAAGCTTTGTGCCATCCGGACTGAAGGCAACCATCCTCACCGCTGTATCATGACCTTTGCAGAGATGTACACAACTGCCGTCCTCAGTATTCCATATACGGACAGTGCTGTCTGTACTGCCACTGGCTACCAGGTTTGCACCGGGCACCGGGCTGTAATCAACACACTCCACCCAGGTTTCGTGACCTGACATGGTCCGTAGTGCCTGTCCGGATGCTACATCCCAGAGCATGACTTTTTCATCAAAACTGCCGCTGACAAGCCGTTTGCCGTCTGGACTGAAGCGTACGCCAAGAACCCTGTCCTGGTGACCTTCGAAGGTTTTGAGGAGATTTTCATCTTCACGAACCTGTGGTCGCTTAAGCTCCTCCTCCTTTTTACCGAACAATTTTGATAAAAAACCCATGAGTGTATACCTGTTTTAAGAGTGAATGACTGCTCCCTTGACAATGGGGCATAGCAGTGCATGATGTATAGGAATTTAAAAAATATATCTAAAGATACAGAAAGAGTTTATCCTCCCCGAACATCAGCGCTGGTTCCGGAGAAATCGTATCTCCGGCCTTTCCAGCTTGATCCTCCGCCAAGCTTCACCTGCAGCCACGAGTTAATGGCAATGCACAGCAACGCCACCTGTGAAAGCAGGTGCAAGAGTACCGTTACCAATGGTTGCCTGAAACGGATAGCAATACATTGCCGTCCTGCAAGAGCCAGGATAACCTGGAGCAGGGGAAGCCAGAAAAATGCAGGCGTAATATGCCTACTTACGGCAGCTACAGCAAGAAAACCATAAGGCAGAATATTGAGCATCACGGTAAGTGCTAACAGGAAAAGAAGAAGCGGAGTACGGTACCCCAGGCCGGGAAAAAGATTCTTGGAAAACCCGTCCCAGACGTCCCGCCCTGTGCGATACATCCTGCAGTGCACTGTGGAACATCCGTTAAAAGCAACAACCTTACCGCCACGCCTTTTGACCGACCTGCATAGCCCGACATCCTCGACAATCTCTGACCGGACAGCTGCATGTCCCTTAATACCGAGGTAGCTCTCACGTCGAAACATGATAAACTGCCCGTTGGCAAAGCAAAGAGCTGGAGACGGATGTGCAGGAACCAGCCTGAGGGGCAGGTAGTTAAGCAGTATAACATAGACTAACGGTACGACGGCCTTCTCCCAGAAACTCCCGAGCTCCTGGTAAGGAGTGAGCGACAGCATATCCGCCCCGCTCCTCTCCATGGCCGCTACAGCGTTAGCGATGCTTGATGGCATGTGCCGGGTATCGGCATCCGTAAAAAGGAGGTAACTGCCCTGAGCTTCTTCTCCAAGCTGCTGGCAAGCCCAGGCCTTACCATGCCACCCTTCCGGCAGCGGCTTGCCCCCGACCACCCTCAACCGGTGAGGCCGAACCGTGCGGCAGAGCTTGGAAAGCAGCGCACCGGTAGCGTCGGTCGAACCGTCATCAAGCACGATAATTTCATAATCACCATAGTCCTGCTGCAACAACGAGGTGATGCATGCTACGATATTCTGCTCTTCATTACGGGCGGGAACAAGTACCGACACCATTGGGGTGCTTTTCGGATTTCCGGGAGGCAACTCCCTGAAATCCCTGAGATTGAGCAGGACGATACAGAGGAAGAAAAAAAGCAGCAGGAGGACTGCAAGCTGGTAGATGAACAACATACCCTGCAGTCCTCCCCCTGGATCAATCGATGAGTTTGGTAATATTGTATTCGAAAATACCTTCGGCGCCAGCCCTCTTGAGTTCGGGAATGACACGCCGTACAGTCTGTTCGTCTACAATCACTTCGAGAGCCACCCAGTTATCGTCTGCAAGGTTTGCAACGGTAGGCTGGCGCAATCCAGGGATGATCTTCATGATCTGGTCCAGTGACTTGCGCGGGGTGTTCATCTTGAGGCCAACCTTGCCCTGTGCATGAATCGCACCCTGCAAAAGCATGGCCATATTCTCTATTTTCTCTCGTTTCCATGGATCAGCCCATGCAGCCTTATTGGCGATAAGCTTGGTATTGGATTCAAGCAGCACCTCTACAATCCGCAGCTTGTTTGCTCGCAGCGAGGTCCCGGTTTCCGTCACCTCCACGATAGCATCAGCCAATTCCGGAGGCTTGACCTCGGTGGCCCCCCAGCTGAACTCGACATGTGCCGACACACCGTTCCGCTCAAGGTACTGTTTGGTTATATTGACAACCTCGGTAGCGATATGCTTGCCCTCGAGATCCTTGACAGAACGGATAGGTGAAGATTCAGGGACAGCAAGCACCCAGCGAACAGGCCTCATGGAGGCTTTCGAGTAAACCAGGTCTGAGACCTCGACGACATCCGCACCGGTTTCAATAATCCAGTCCTTGCCCGTCAGGCCCACATCGAATGCACCGAGCTCCACGTAATGAGCCATTTCCTGCGCACGAATAAGTATAGCCTCCAGCTCGTCATCATCTATCGAGGGGAAATAAGAGCGGCTTTTAACTGAAAAATGAAAGCCTGCCTTGGCAAAGAGATCCAGCGTGGAATCCTGAAGACTTCCTTTGGGCAACCCCAGTTTCAAAACCTGTTCTGTGGCACTCATGGTAACAATCGTCCTTTATAATTTTACAGTTCCTGAAGGGAAAACCGCCCGCCGGTAAAGATGCCGTAGGGGTAGCTCCCGTTAATCCAGGTACCAAGGTTTACATATTCTGCCTGCCCATTATGCAGGCGCTCCTGCCTGAGCATGTGGCTGTGGCCGCAGACAAAATAATCAAAATCTTTTTCACCGGCCAACCTATCGGCATATTGGAAAAGAAAATCGGACTCAGAAGCCCCTGACGGTTTCTTCTTATGCCTGCTGAGACGGGAGAGGTAACGCATGAGACCAATGGAAAAATCCTGGTGCAAACCCGAAAGAAGCCTCTGGTTGAAGCGGTTGCGCACCATAGCTACGAATATCCTGTAGCCTATGTCGCTCTTGTTGAGCCCATCGCCATGCCCGATAATAAACCGTTTTCCCTGCACCAGCATCTCTTTCATACCATAATGGCAGTGCACACCATACTCCTCGGTGAACATCTGCCCAAGGGCGAAATCGTGATTTCCTGAAAACCAGTGGACTGCCGTACTACTCCGTGAAAGCTCACCTAAAAGGCAGAGGAATGAAGAAAAATATTTAGGAATAACATGGCGGAACTCCATCCAGTAATCGAGGATATCACCAACAAGGTAAAACTCCGAAGGCCCGCTCCCGGCAATGGCAATGAGCTTCTCCAGGCCTGCAAGCTTCTTGTTCTCGTCCACCCCGGACTGCAGCCCGAGATGGAGGTCACTGATAAAATAACTGTTCATTACAGGAGGGCGGCAAGAAGCACGACGGCAACAGGAATAAGGATGTTATCAACCTCCCTTGGGCTGGCCGCCTCGATGAGGGTTGCTACAAGGGCTATCATGATAATGGTGGTAATATCGAGGGCCTCCGGTACGATGAGCCAGACAAAAAATATCCCGGCAAATACACTTCCGAGAAAAAAAGCAAGGCTGCCTTCAACGGTCTTTTCGCAGAGGAGCTTGTACTTCATTTTCCCGAGCTTCATACCGAAAATCGGGGCGAGACCATCGCCCCAGCCAAGTACTGCCATAGCAAGCACCCCCGGAAACTCTTTGTAGTAGACCGTACCGCAGATAATTCCCACGATAACGAAATAGAAGGTTCCCCTCAACAGCTCTCGTTTGTCACCTGTACGCGTCATGGTTTTCACCGCCTGGTCATCATCTGCGGCAAACAGTCCTTTCTGGATAAACAGGAGAGCCCAGACAACGTAGACCGACACGTTCAGGTACTGCGACCAGTCACCATCGATAAAGAGAGGCATGAAGACGATTACCGAGCCAGCACAGATATGGGTGATCTTGCGACTGATATCCCTCGACAAGTTGTAATTGGTTACCAGGAAATCCATGAGCGGCGGCACACTGAACACGTAAAAAAATGTCAGGAATGCCACCAGCATGTTATGGCCGTAGACTGGTAACCCGAACCAGGAAGATGGATCTGTCATCATAACACTCTCCTTTTAAGGATTGCTGAAAGACCGGTACAGCAACGAGCCTGCTACTGCATGTACTTCATGCCGATCAGGCCTCCTGCCACGAGGAGGTTGACAAGGAACAGAAGGTTATTGGCAACCTGGTAACGAAGGAACGAGTTATGTTCCTGCACATCACTTTTACCGATAGCATTGCCAAACCCGTCATCGACAGCATGCTGCATGAACGAGAGGCCGCCTTTTGGATCACGGTAGAGGAGGACCTGTATCGCCATGTTGAGGACAAGCCCGACAAGCACCATGTAGAACAGGACGGTGAATCCCCAGCTCCAGGCAAGCCATGAAAAAATGGCAAAGACGAGATCAATGATGATAAAGGCTACAAGAAACGTGTTTTTTGCACCGATCATGACAGTCAGTGACTTCAGGCCACTTTCCTCATCCCCTTTTGCTGACTTGAAATCATTCATGATGATCAGCGCTACGCCCATGAAGAAGTTCATCCCCGCAAGCCATACCGCCTCAGTCCTGACTTCACTGAACATGGCGTTAGCTGCCAGGATGGGAAGCATGCTATAGGCTATCCCTACGGCCGGAGCCGAGGTCAGAATGTTCTTTTTCAGTTTCAGCGGTGGAGCGGAATAGATATAGGCAAGCACAAGGGCTATGGCTATTGCAGAAGCTATGATCATACCTCGCCCACCACCGAAATGGAGGCCGAGCACCACCCCGCTTCCAAGGGCAAGGAAAAATACAACGATACTGTTCCAGACAGCCTCTTTCTCGCTCAGGCGCCCCGAAGGTATCGGCCTGCTGGGTTCGTTGACCCGGTCGAGCTCAAGATCGTAATAGTCATTGATCGACTGGCTGAAGCCTGTCCCGAACGGACCAAACATCAGGAACGCGACCAAAAGGATTAAAAAGTCGTGAACAGTTGGCTGCATCATGCCTGAAGCCATTGCGCCTACTGCAATGGAGGGGAAAACACTGATCCAGGTAACAGGGTCGAGAAGTTCGAGATGTGCTCTAAGCTTGTCGGTAAAACCAAGACGGGAGGTTCCGGCCATAGTCGATAAGTGTAAGAAAAGCGGGCTGCCCCGCCAGAAAGTTAACAGAATACTACAAATCTTAATTTACGAATCCCCCGCCAGATAAAAAAAGAATCATGCAGGTACACCAACAAGTGTCGCCGAGGTTGCAGAGCTGATTCGTACCCGGACAATATCTCCGGGCTTGTAACCGGCACGATCAAAGACCACCACGCGGTTTCCTTCCGTACGGCCCATCAGCTGGAGGGAAGAACGCCGGCTTTCGCTTTCAGCAAGCACCTCGACCACCTTACCGATATCTTCCTGGAAAAGCTCGCGGGAAATACTGTTCTGCAGATCGATGATCTCCTGCAAACGACGTTTTTTTTCACGGTCGGGAACATCATCCTCGAGCTGTTCAGCGGCAGCAGTGCCCGGCCTGACGGAATAGCAGAAGGTATAGGCATAATCGTAACGAACTTCCCGAAGCAGTGAAAGGGTCTCTTCATGCTCCCGGACACTTTCACCCGGAAACCCGGAAATAAGGTCGGTCGACAGCGTCACTCCAGGAAGGGCCTCCCTGATCATGCCAACTTTTTCAAGGTACTCTTCCCTGCCATGACCCCTCTTCATGCGGGCAAGCATTGAAGACGAGCCGCTCTGCACAGGCAGGTGGACGGTGTTGCAAATATTGGTGTTCGCCCCAATAGCCTCGATCAGCCTGGGGGACATATCTTTCGGATGCGACGTGGTAAAACGGATCCTTACCCCCGGTACCCTCTTTGCAACCGCATCAAGCAGGACAGGAAATCCAGCGTTTGCATCGAGATCGTGATAGGAATTCACATTCTGCCCAAGCAGCGTGATCTCCCCGAATCCTTTTTCTGCAAGCCGCTCCGCCTCGAAGAGGACAGATGCCATAGGCCTGCTTCGTTCACGCCCACGGGTAAAGGGAACCACGCAATAGGCGCACATATTATTGCACCCTCGCATGACCGGGATGAATGCCGATATGCCTTCCTTTCGCGCAGGCTCGATATCGGCATAGCTTTCTGCGCTCCTGAACTCGAGGTCGGAAACCCGTTCTCCCCTGGACGCCTTGCTGACAAGGGTACAAAGATTTCGATAGGAATCGGGACCTGCTATAACATCGATGATATCCGACATTGCAAAAAGCTCTTCCCGGTAATACTGGGGAACGCAACCCGTTACACCAACCATAAGCCCCGGACGTGCGCGCTTCATGCCCTTGAGCTGGTCAAGCTGGTTGAGGATTTTCTGGACAGCATTATCCCTGACAGCACAGGTGTTCAGTAACACAAGGTCCGCCTCAGCTTCAGAATCACAAGGAACATATCCCTCCTTCTCAAGGAGGGCTGTCATGATTTCACTGTCAGCCATGTTCATCTGGCAACCGAAAGTTCGTATACATACCTTTTTCTTCATACCCTTGTCACACATTGCCAATGGAAAATTTTTCAAAAGCTTGACATATTTCCTGTTAATATAGGGAATCATTCACAATACGATTTCACCCATGCTTCAGCGACTGATCCGGTTCTTTCTCGAGCGCCACCTGCTGACAAACCTCATCTTTTTCCTGGTACTTGCCGGCGGGGCAGCCTCATGGACCATACTCAAGAAAGAAGAGCTGCCGGATATCACGTTCGATACAGTACGAATATCGGTCAGTTATCCCGGAGCAGCAGCCGAAGAGGTTGAATACCATGTAACCGATCCTCTTGAAGAAGCGCTCGATGCCATCGATGACATTTACAGAATAACCAGCTCGACGTCAGCTGGCAGTGCAGTCATCACTGCGGAACTGGAGCAGGGGACAAAAAACGTTGACCGCGTTGTCAGTGAAATCCGCCAGGAAGTGCTTGCTACCGAAATTCCAGAAGACATTCGTGAACTTCCGAGAATCAGGGTGTTCAAAACATCGCGTAAAGCGGTCATTGACATCGGGCTCTTCAACGAACAGCATCCGCTGCTCGATACCGTTACGAGGCAGCAGCTTCAGAACGTGGCACTGGAACTCGAACAACAGCTGCTTGCCCGCCCTGAACTCAGCAGGGTCGACCGTTCAGGCTTCCTGCAGGATGAGATCCATGTCCTGGTAAATCCTGAAAAGCTCAGGGAGCTCAACATCCCCTTCAACAGGATCATGAACCAGATCAGCCTGCACAATGTGCGGCAGCCGGCGGGTAGCCTTGAAGCACCAAACCAGCCGAAAGTCACACTCTATGGCGAACTGAGGAGCCCGAAGGAGCTGGAGAATCTCGCGATACAGGGTAGTTTTGAAGGACAGGTTGTTCGCCTTGGCGATATTGCTGAAGTCAGGGCTGGGCACGCCGAAAAGAAAAGCCTGCTCAAGATCAACGGCAGGGAGGGGATCTTCCTTAAAGTCACAAAAAGCTCTTCAACCGGAATCCTCGAAGCCATCGAAGCTGCACAGCAGGAAGTCCGCAACTTCAGGAAAACACTGCCGGACGACTCGCCGATACAGCTGGTCACGCTGGACGACGAATCAAGCGACCTGCGTAACCGGCTTTCCATTATAGGTATCAATGGTGCTATCGGTTTCGGGCTTATTATCTTCATCCTCTTTTTCTTCCTCGACCTGCGTTCGGGAATGTGGGTTGCTATGGGAATCCCCTTCAGCCTCTGCTTCACACTGGCCGGCGCCTTCCTCATTGGCTATTCGATCAACAACATCACCCTGGCAGCGGTCATTATCGTTATGGGGATCGTGGTAGACGACGCTATCGTCGTTGCTGAAAACATCAAGCGAAAACAGTCACTCGGACTCCCCCTCAATGAAGCCGCCACCGCCGGCACGGCTACTGTTTTCCTTCCCGTTACCGCGAGTATCATCACGACTGCAGCAGCATTTATCCCCCTTATGTTCTTCGAGGGACGATTCGGGGCAATGGTCTCCTTTATACCGGCTATCATTACGCTTATGCTCGTGGGCAGCCTGCTTGAGTCGCTCTTTATACTTCCCGGACACATGTCCCTCCAGGGCACAAACAAAAGGGAACGCAGGGGTGAACACTGGTTCAGCCTATGGGAAGATCAGTATGCATCGTTGCTCGGCCGCATACTTCCTTACAGGAAAATGATTGTCATCATCTCATGCATTGCCTGCGGCACGCTGCTTTGGGCTGGAGCATCAGGCATGAAATTCGTCATGTTCCCCGATGAAGAAACCCGCGAAATACGACTCAAGGGTGTTGTTGCCTCCGGGCATTCACAGGAAGAAACAGCTGCCATCACCCAGCCACTGGAAGAGATAATCAGGAAGGATCTCGGGCATGAAGTCACTGGCTTGCGCAACGAAATCGCAAAATCACGAAGAGGCTCCCCGGTTAAAGACAACACCTTCAGGATGCGTGTTGAAATAGTCCCCCGTGAAGAACGCTCACGCACCGCCGATGAGCTTATCGAATCATGGCAACAGGCGGCAAGCGGCTTACCAGGGTTCAGGAAGCTGGAATTCAGTAAATCAAGGCATGGGCAGGACAGCGGCAGTCCACTCGAGATCCTGGTCCAGGGCAACAATGAAGAGCGACGGAGAGAAGCCGCAGAAGTTCTTGTCGGGATGATGCGTACCATGCCGGGGCTGGAACATATCGAGACAGATCAGCCGAAAACAATGACGGAACACCGCCTGACACTGAAAAGAAACATGATTCAAAGGCTTGACATCTCTCCTTCGGATATTTCCCGGACCCTCAGGGCTGCGCTGGAAGGGACTGTCCTGTATGAATACGGATCCTCTATCGAGCCGGTAGCTGTGCGCTTCTCCCTGGAAGTTCCATCGAAAAGATCACTTGACCAATTGCTGCAACTTCCGTTGGAAAACCAGCGCGGCTACCTGGTACCCCTTGGATCTGTCGTCAATGTAGAAACGGTACAACGGCCCGATGCCATTACCCGGCAGAACCGCATCCGGTATACAACACTGTACGCCGACATCTCCCCGTCAAGCGGGCTCAGTCCACTCGAGGCAGCCAGTCAGCTTGAACAGGGTGCAATGCAAACCCTGAAAGAGAGATTCCCCGATATTTCGCTGGAGTTTGCCGGCGAAGTACGCGATAGCAGGGAATCTGGCAGAAACTTCCTGCTTGCTGTCACAGCGGTGATCGCACTGATATTCATGGTACTCGTCCTGCTGTTCAACTCGTTCCGGAAATCGCTGCTCATCATGCTCACCATACCCTTTGGCCTCGCAGGGGTAATACTCAGCTTCCTCATGCACGGCATAGACATCTACGGATTTTTCGCTGTCATCGGCACGATCGGTCTTGCCGGTGTCATTGTCAATGACGCCATCATCATGCTTACCAGGCTCGATGAAGAAACAGCCGGAGCCACCTCATTCTCCGAGCGACTGGAAGCCACCGCAAAAGCAGCGTCCACACGAGTCAGGGCGGTATTGCTCACAACGATGACAACCGTAGCCGGCATGCTTCCCACCGCCTACGGATGGGCCGGGTACGACCCGATGCTTTCCCAGATGATGCTGGCCCTCTCATGGGGACTCTGCGCCGGAACCGTGGTAACCCTGCTTTTCGTCCCCTGCCTCTACCTCATGATGATCTCATCACCATCAACCGGAAGCAGGCCGGTAACTGTTGCAACTGCCACTATCCTGCTCTGCCTGGCAGCTCCGTTACCTCTGCAGGCGACGAACGAACTCTCGCTCGATGAGTACATCAAGCTCGCTACGGAACGAAACCGCAACTTCGAGCGCATACTGCTCGATGAACTCCCACTGCACTACCAGCGCGTTCTTGACCTGCCAGCTGAAGACTTCATGCTCGGCGTCAAATCGGAGTACAACCTCCGTCTTGGTTCAAGTGTCAACCATACTGATACAGAACTGGCGCTGGAAAAGCTGTTCCCGGCAACCGGGACACGAATTTCTACAGGGTACACCTCAGGGTACAACAGCAGTGACAGGAGCGAGACATCTTCATTCACACTAGCTGTGGTGCAGCCGGTTGCGAGGAACGCTTTCGGCCATGCAAACAGGCTTCTAGGCAGCATATCCTCAACGGCTACCGATATCGCACGCTACCAGGTAGCTGAAGCTTATGAAGACTACCTGGCTGGCGTGATAGGAATCTACTACGACTGGTATGCCGCATACCGCAACCTCGAAACCGCACGGGCGGCTTACGAGGAAACAGGGAAACTGCTCGACAATATCCGTGAAAAGGAGCGCTATCACATCGCCCTGCCGCTGGATGTCAACAAAATCAGGATACAGGCCCTGGGCCGCAGGGAGACCGTACTCGAGATGCAGGACAAGTACCTGGCACTCAGCGACCTGGTTGCAGAAGCAATTCGCGATGAAGGCAATGCCCCCTACCTGCCGGTTGCACCTGATGGAAGAAACTCCCTCAAAACCCCATCAAGCCTGCAGGCAGAACTTGCTACGTTCAGGCACTCCTCGAGAACCGCCTCCATACTCGCCCTCCTGGAGCAGAAAGCCGGTCTCAGCGAAGCAGAAAGTGCGCGAAAGCTCCTACCGTCGATCAACCTGAGGGCCGGCTTCAGCTCGACTGGCGACGGGCACCTGCTTAACGATGCCCACGAAGAGCTTTTTGCCGGTGCAGAAATGCTCTGGCCACTGCCTGGTACACAGGAAAAAGCTGAACATGAAATCGCACGAATCAGGTTACTACAAACGGGTGTGGACAACGAAAACAGGAAACTCTCCCTGGAAACCTCCCTGAGGAACCTCTATCGCTCTATTGAAAACCAGGAACGACTGATAACGGTGGCGGAACAGAAAGTGACGATATCCAAGGCTGTCGTTGAGGATGAAATGAAGGAATACAGGCTCGGAAGAACGGAGCTTAATGACCTGCTGGATGAAACAAACCGCCTGGAGGATCACCGGCTGACGCTTATCAGCCGGCAGATCGAACTGGAAAAAATGCTGATTGAATGGCAGAGGCTCACCGATACGCTGGTTGTACCACGTTTCATCAGTGCGCCACTGCGCGTACAATAACAGGCACCTCCAGAGGTATCAGAGGCGCCCTGGCATCAGTTGCTAAAATGAAGATGGCAGTACTTCTCTATCAGCCCTTCAGCCTCATCCTTGCACTGACCACATACCGTACCGAGCTTTGTATGCTCCTGTAACTCGTAAAACGTCCTGGCACCCTCGAGAACAGCATCTTCAATCTCTGCATCAGTCACGTTCATGCACTGGCAGACGATCCTGGCCTGCTCCTTGCGCACACGGTCTTTCATGCCGTTTCTTTCGAAATAATCGTTGATAGCCGCTCTCAGCGCCTTGTCGCCAAGTACGGAACAATGGATCTTGTTATCGGGAAGGCCTCCGAGTTCTTTTGTGACATCCTTGGGAGAGATATCAAATGCCTGGTCGAGCGTCATCCCCTTGACCATCTCTGAAAGCACTGACGTGCTTGCTATGGCACTGGCGCAACCATAGGTCTTCCACTGGCAATCCGTTATCACTTCCTTTGAAGGCTCGACCCTGATGACGACCATCATCTGGTCACCACACGAAAGGTTTCCCTCCATGCCTACACCATCGAATTCAGCTGTATCCTCCCCCTGGAGAATGTTTTTCGGGTTCATGAAATGCTCCTTGAGCTTTTCTGTATAGACCCACTCATTCTGCTGCAGCATGCTCTCCTCCTTTTACATAAGCTGTTGACATATTCCTGATTTTTGCGATAACATTGGGAAGCACATCCAGCACGTAGCGGATTTCATCCATTGTCGTGTCCCGGCCCATGCTGATACGGATGGATCCATGAGCCCGTTCAGCACTGGAACCTGTTGCAAGCAGGACATGGGAAGGATCCAGTGAACCCGATGCACAGGCAGAACCTGTAGACACGGCTATGCCTTCCAGGTCAAGATAGAGGAGAATCGCCTCACCCTCTGCTCCCGGGAAGGAAACATTGAGCGTATTGGGCATCGAAAGTTCCGGATGACCATTGAACTCCACATCATCTATGCGTGCGGCAATGCCATCCCTGAGCACCTGCTTCATCTCCCCAAGGCGCCTGGCCTCCTCATCCATCTCCTCTCGACGCATTTCCACGGCACGGGCAAGACCAAGTATAGCCAGGGTGTTCTCTGTACCTGCACGTCTTCCTTTTTCCTGGTGCCCCCCACGAATGAACGGACAGTATGGAGTCCCCTTTCGAACGTAAAGCGCCCCTATCCCCTTCGGACCGTATATCTTGTGGGCACTCATGGTAAGGAAATCCACACCAAGCTCATTGACATCTATCGGCATCTTGCCTACTGCCTGCACCGCATCTGTATGCATAAGCGCGCCGTGTTCATGGGCGAGACGACTGATTTCCCCTATATCCTGTATTGTCCCTATCTCATTGTTGGCCATCATCACCGAGACAAGCCCTATATGATCATCCAGGTACTCCTTCAGTTGATCCATATCTATGCGGCCGTAACGGTCTACATCCAGGAGCTTAACCTGGCTTCCCCTGTGCTTCAGGCACTGGGAGGTCTCGAGGACGCAGGGATGTTCGATTTTGGTGGTAATAATCCCCTGGCGTCCCTTGAAGCCGGGTATGCAAAGGTTGGAGGCACATGCAAACAGCGACAGCACCGTGTTGTTGGCCTCTGAGCCACTGCCGACAAATACCAGCTCGTCTTCATGAGCCCCTAGAAATTCAGCAACAGTCTTGCGCGCATGCTCCACATTCGCCCTCGCCTCGCGACCATAGGAATGCATACTTGATGGATTGCCGAACATTTCCATCGCTGCTGCCATCTCTTTGCGAACCTCCGGATGAAGCGGTGTTGTTGCGTTATAATCCAGGTATACCCGTTTATGCCCCATAATCCTTCTTTACTTCAATAATTGAACAAAACACCTACACGTTGTCGAACAGCCAGGAAGAGAGGTATCTTTCGCCTGTATCAGGCAAGATCACCACGATCCGCTTCCCCTGCATTTCCTGGCGGCGGGCAATATCTACCGCCGCCCGCATTGCCGCTCCTGAAGAGATTCCACAAAGAATGCCTTCCATGGTAGCCAGCTGTCTCGACATCTCTCCGGCCTCCTCTGTCCCGACCCTGACGACTTCATCTATCAGGCTGGTATCGAGATTTTCCGGAATAAAACCAGCTCCTATACCCTGCAGTTTATGCGGACCCGGTGACCCGCCTGAAATCACTGGAGAATCCCTGGGCTCAACGGCAACAACCCTCAAGTCGGTACACCGCTCTTTCAGCATACCCCCTACCCCGGAAAGGGTCCCGCCGGTACCTACCCCTGCAACGAAAACATCAATCTTCCCTGAGGTATCAGCCCATATCTCTTCAGCCGTCGTCTGTTTATGTATTGCTGGATTGACAGGGTTTGAAAACTGGCGAAGTATTACGCTACCCGGGATGTCATCCGCCAACCTTTCAGCCTCTGCTATTGCAAGCTTCATGCCACCTGCTCCGTCAGTCAGCACCAGTTCAGCTCCAAGAATTTTCAGGAGCTTTCGTCTTTCGATGCTCATGGTCTCGGGCATGGTGAGTATAAGTCGGTAACCTTTTGCCGCACAGGTGAAGGCTAGTGCTATACCGGTGTTACCACTGGTTGGCTCGATGATGACAGAGCCCGGGCTGATAAGTCCGTCCCTCTCTGCGGCTTCAATCATAGCCACGCCTACCCTGTCTTTAACACTGGAAAGCGGATTGAATGACTCAAGTTTTGCAAGGACTTCCGCACTATTTTGCGGCACGACCCTGTTGATTCTTACCAGCGGGGTACGCCCCACTGTCTCCGTTATGTTTGCGTAAATTCCCATGCTTTTTTTTCGTCAAATATAACCATATAATCGAATATGCATATTTAAACACGATAAATCGGACAAAAAATTCCCGGTTTAACAATACATAATAACGAAAAGCAAGCTGAAAAAATAAGGAAGGAGAGTCTAAAAACCGAACAAAAACAGAGCTGCAGCGAAGGTTCTGTCAGATAGTACTGAAAAAGATCACGATCAGCAGAAGAAGCAGGATACCTGCACCGAAGAACATGGTGTGGGCTGGAGATGACTGTTCGCGTGAAAGGGAAGAAACCTTGTTAACAATATCCCTGAAACCGACAGTCCCGGAATCACTGTCAGGCGAGGACGCTTGTGCTGAGGAAAGATCGTCACAGGGAAGATCGAGCATACGACGACAATCTTCAAGAAGCTCTGTACAACCTGTTTCGAGTACCTGGCAATACTCTTTGAGGAATGCATACACGTAAGCGGGTGGAAGAAATCCGAAATCTCCCGACTCTATACGCTCTATGTACTCTTTTCTGAAATTGCTGGTATCGCACAGCTCGTCAACCGTAAGTCCTTTTTGCTTGCGTGCCCGCACAAGCTCCTGAGCGATACCCTCAACAGCAGAACAAACGAGGGACGAGTCTGCCATGAGAACGTATACCGTTGCAGTGTTGTAAATTCTGACGCCAAGGCCTGATCAGAAACCGCTTAAACAGTCCTACTTCTGGATTTTACAAAAAAAATCAGGACCAACCAACTCATACCACCTCAACGGGGAGCGTACGGAAGGAGAAACGGCCAGACTCCTTCGTCGGAAATATCGCTCTCCTGCATATCCGAGAGGACTGCCGATGCAGGGCGCCCCCCCTGCAAGGCCATGGCGAGCAACACCCTTGTTTCATCCTGCTCATTGCCCGAAAGCGGTGTCCACATGAGGAATAACTGACGTCGCGGATCAGCCATCTTTATCTGCATGGCCCTGTCGACGCTTGTCATGACGGGTGAAAACTCAATCCCTGCCGATGAAGCATTTCCCGGAGAAACCGAAAGCCAGTAATACTCCCATCCAGAAGAGAGCATGGAAACGGTATGGCTTTTCTGGAAGAACTGATGCTCACCAAGAAACTGAAGTGGTAACGGAACCCGGGACAAAAGGGTCACATGACGGACAGACTGCAGCCGAGAAACAAACGGGTCCAGGAGAAGGCTACTGAACCATAGCCTGTCAGGATCCCGTTCAAGCAGCGCCTCAATACCCGGGGGATCAATGGAAACAAGCTGCCTGAAGCGCCCCAGGCTTCGGGAAAACCCGTCGATATCGACCTGCCGTCTCGATACCGACACCTTGTCGCCCTGGATAAAATAGGCAGCAAACCACTCTTTTCCGGTAACAACCTTAAGCATCGCCTGGTCCGGCGAAAGTTTTTCCTGCAGCCTTGGAAGAGTGACCGGTCCCGGTAACACCTTTTCAGCTTCAAATGGTGCCACCTCCCGTACCAGGGCAAGTTGACTGTAGAGTACCCCTCTTTTCTTGTGCAACAGGGCTGAAAGACGAGGCAGGCGATCCAGCTCTCGCCCGGCTTCGAGTATATTCACGGCTCTCTGGGTGAGCGCAGCTGTCTCCTGCATCAGGCGGCTCACCTCTTCATAAAGCCCGGCATGAGCTGGGGGAAGTGAAAAAAGGGTCGGATCATGCTGCACCATAAGGCTCAAGCTGTCGAGACGCATCTCCTCGTCAAGCAGAAACGCTTCGCTGTAACGTCCGCGTGAAACAAGGTAGTCGGTAAGCTCGCCGACTGCCGCATCAAGGGTAGTGGCAACCCATTGGGGCCTGTATGGGGGCAACTGGAAGCGAAGACGGCGAATCCCCTGCCTGAGCAACTCGTAACGACGTTCGTCTGCAACCTTGCTAAAACGGGCATAATCCAGAAAAGCAAGAGCCTCAGGCAGCTCCATACCATTATCCTCGAAGTAGGTAGCACTCCTGGCAGAAACCTCAGGGTTATGCTCAAGCACCGCGTTGGCTTCGTAATCAAGCACCATTTCAAGCTTTTCAGCTCCTGCTGCGCGTGCTCTCGACAGTGCCTTGAACAAAAGGTAACTGGCATCATCCATAGAGTCCGCCCTGCCTGCGAGGCTCTGGGCTGCACGCCTGAAAGCATATGCCTCGCGTAACGGCTCGCCTCCTCTGCGGCTGACGAGCAGGCGTGAAAGCTCAAGCACCCTGACCGCCTGGCGAGCCTGTCCGCCAGCCTGAAGGGCAAGAGCTGCCGCTTCAAGCCTGAGTGGAAGGTCGGCAGCTGCATCGAACTCACCGCATATCCGGAGCGCTTTACTGTCATTCCCCGCCTGCATGAACCAGGCAGCAACCTGGAGACGATCCATTGCCGAAGCACCAGCGACAGCATCTGCTGTTTCTGCAGCTTCACTGAAACGACCCATATCGGCCAGAAGGCGGGCTTTGGCAAAGCCAAGTTCAGTAATTTCGCCGCTGTCCAGCATCGCCAGGCAGTGTTCCTCCAGGATCCGATGTGTATCCAGGGCTTTGAAATATTCACCGTTACGCTCCTCCAGCCGGCGTTTCAGCATGAGCATATCGGCAACAGGTCGGCTGTAGGCGTCCAGCGTATCTGCACCAAGCCCCTTCTCAAGGAGCTTAAGGGCTGCCGGGTCATCTCCGGACTCAGCAAGGCTCAGGGCCTCCTCGAGAAGGTCAACGGATGCACCAGGCCCAGATACCGGTCCCGGACATCCGGCCAGTGTAACTGAAACAAACAGGAACAATATCCCCTTGAACCATGTTACTGTTTTCATATAACGATGATGTTAGAACTCAATTGATGACACCCGGCAAGAAGCTACCGAAAGATGTACGGATAGAGACTATCCTGATGTTACGTGTCAAAGTTTAGCTATAAAATCAATGCCTACCAAAAGGCTTGCAAACTCGGGTCCTAATATGTATCATCATCGTAAAACGTCTTATTAATTATATACTTCACTGACAAGCACCACGGTGCACACTAATGGATTCATACCTACTGGAACTAACCGTTCTTTTATTACTTATCCTTGCCAACGGGTTCTTCTCGATGGCGGAATTTGCAATCATATCATCCAAGGAATCCCGTCTTCATGATATGAAGGATGCAGGATCTACACATGCATCCCTTGTACTTGAACTCCTTGAAAACCCCGGCAGGTTCCTTTCAGCCATACAGGTTGGCATCACCCTGATCGCAACGCTGACAGGCGCATTCGGCGGCGTTACCATGTCCGCTCCCGTTGCAGCAATACTGGACACCTACCCGCTGCTCCAGCCCTATAGTGAGGAACTTGCGCTAACGCTGGTCGTGCTTGCCGTAACCTATTTTTCTCTGATCATAGGGGAACTTGCTCCAAAAAAAATTGCACTGCAACATTCTGAGGAAATAGCTGTTGCCATAGCACGAATTATCGATATCATCTGCAAGGCCAGTGCTCCGATCATCCACCTGATTAATGGATCGACCAACCTGATCCTTAAAATCATCGGGATCAAGCCTGCTGAAAAACCCCTGGTAAGCGATGAGGAAGTCATGCTGATGCTGAAGCAGGGCGCCAAAAAAGGAATTTTCGAATCTGTCGAATATGACATGGTCTCACGAATATTCCGCATGAGTGATAAACGGGCCAGTGCCATGATGACTCCGAAAAGCGAGATCGAATGGCTTGACCTGCAATCGAATGAAGAGGAAATCATTGCCAAAATGCAGGCCAGTGGACGATCGAGATTCCCGGTAGCAGAAGGCAGCCTGGACAATATCAAAGGTGTTGTCCGCTCGCTCGACCTTGTCAGCAAGCAACTTATGCAGCCGGGGAGCCTCAAGGAAACCATTTTCAAGGCAATGAAAGCCCCGCTCTTCGTACCGGAATCCGTCCCGGCATTCCAGGTGCTGGAACTCTTCAAGGAAAACCGGGCCCACCTTGCCCTGGTTGTTGACGAGCAGGGTTCTGTGCAGGGAGCAATATCCCTTACTGATGTGCTCGAAAGCATAGTTGGTGACATTCCTGCCGACGACCTTGAAGGGAACCGTAAAATAACCCGCAGAAGTCAGAGGACATGGATCATAGACGGACTGCTGCCTGTAGACGAATTCATCCAGGAGTTCGACCTCGAGCAGTTTCCGGCAAACGACCAACTCTACGACACCATGGGAGGCTTCATGATGGCACGGCTGGAAAAAGTCCCGTCTGTCATGGACTCAGTCGAGTGGAACAACATCCTCTTCAAGGTAATCAAGATGAACAGGCAGCGTGTCGACAAGATCCTCGTGCTGTTCAAAAGTGATGGCGAGCAGACGCATGGACAGAAGGATTTTTCATAATCAGCGACATTGTGTATCTTCGCTTCGTCAGAAATAATTACCGGCCCACAGCCGTCAACGGCCGTGGGAACCGGATCATAGCAAACGTATAACAGGGAATCTACTGATGGAAAGAACGTTAACCATCCTCAAACCGGACTGTGTTCGCAAACAGGTCATCGGTGCCGTCATCGACAAAATGGAAAAAGCCGGCTTCCGAGTCGTGGCAATGAAAAAGACCAGGCTTACAGCCGAAACTGCAGGCGAGTTCTACGCTGTACACCGCGAACGCCCATTCTTCGGTGAACTGGTTGAATTCATGTCGTCCGGACCATGTGTTCCGATGATCCTTGAAAAAGAAAATGCAGTTGAGGACTTCCGTACCCTTATCGGTGCTACCGATCCGGCAGAAGCTGCAGATGGCACTATCCGCAAGCTCTTTGCCGACAGCAAAGGCGAAAACATCGTCCATGGCTCGGATTCAGCTGAAAACGCAGCTATAGAAGCCGCATTCTTCTTCTCAACTGAAGAAAGCGTACGCGTAAACTGATAAGGAACAAAGGAATTCGGCATCCTTCAGCACAGGAGGGTGTCGAATCCCCCTTGCCTGCGCCCCTCGCTGGAGCACTGAACCGTAGCAGGCATATCCCCCCCCTCATCGTCCCCGGCAGCAAGCAACAAGGCTGCATTACGAATCAGGCATATCTGGGTATTGGCAAACTTTCCTGCCGAAAGCTCTGAGAACGCAAAGAAATCTGCACGGTCAGAACGGAACGCAACCCCCTGGAAGCGCTTGGCAACAACGACAGACTCATGCTCGTCCGGGTTCCAGGGAACTGCGCCCTGGGTTGCAAGATATTCTTCATAATAGCCCTGAAGCAGTCCAAGTGACGACTTTGCCCTGAAGAGCAATTTCCTGCCTGGATTCTGCCGCCCCACCGTCTTTGCGTCATGCAGTACGCTTCCGGATATATGGCGAACCGTGCCAAGTGCGCACTCGACCATTTTCTCTGCCAAAGCAGCCCCTTGTTCAAAAAAACGGTCACAGAAGATCAAGGTGCCGTCATAGACAAGAAGTGCTGCCTGGAAGCTGCGGAGCCTGGTGGTCCTGTCCAGTTCGGGAAGTATCTTTTTACCTGACATGTCCTGACATGGGGTTCAGTTCATCAGACAGTTAAACGCCGGTAACAGGTAAGTTACGAAAATCAGGTAAATTCAGGGCATTTTCTCGTTAAGGTACTCCTTGAATGTCTCCCCGTAAATCTCCCAGGCGGTAATGAACAGTGACGCTATAACAGGGCCGATAATAAACCCGGCTATACCGAACAGCCCGATCCCGCCTATTGTACCAAAAAAAATCAGCAGTTCATGGAGGCGGGTATCGCGACCGACAAGGATCGGGCGCAATATGTTGTCTATACTGCTGACCATCAGTCCACAGAAGGCAAGCAGTCCTGTGCCTGCCACGTAGGAACCTGTAACATAGAGGAAAATAACCGCTGGTACCCACACCAGCCCGGATCCTATAACGGGAATAATGGAAAGAACAGTCATAAGCGCTCCCCAGAATGCAGCCCCGTCTATTCCTGCAAACTGAAACGCAATGCCGGCCAATGTCCCCTGGATAATCCCTATCAGGAAGGTTCCACGTATGGTTGCCCCGGTCACTGAAGTGAATTTCTCCAGCATGCGCGAGGTATCCTTTTCGGTCAGGGGCAGGTAGTAGAGAATCCTCGTCAGCATGCCCTGTCCGTCACGAAGGAAGAAAAACATGGTGTAGAGGAAAACAAAGAACATGAAAAAAGTCTGCACGGTTGACAGGGTGAATGAGGAGATGTTCTCAAACAGGAAACTCCCTGTCTTGCTTACCATCTCTCCTGCTTTCTGGAGGATCAGGTCGCTGTATGCATTGAGCGTCTCATAATAGGGGATCGAACGGAAGAAATCATGGAAGGCTGTCGGCTCTTCCAGGCGTCGCTCTATCCAGGGGCCTGCCGAACGGCTGATGCGAATCGCCTGGGTTGCAACTATGCCAAGTATGGCCAGCAGGGGAAAAATGACAATCAGTGAAATCGTTGCCAGGGAAAGCGCTGAACTCAGTGATTTACGACCCCGTGTCATCCGCTCGTAAAACCTGAACAGCGGCATGGCAAGACCGGAAAAAATCGCTGCTACCAGGATCACAAGCAGGAAATCGGAAATCATCGCCAGGAAAATCCCAGAGACAAGCAGTACCACCAGAAGCAGTACAAGGTTGTTGAGTTCCGTTTTCTTCATGCCTCTTCCCCGCTGTTGAATGTTCTGTTCATGGTTTCTTCTCCGCCACGTTCGAGAAGCTGCGCCCTGACAAGTGCTGCCGCAAACATGCCGGCAGTTTCCGCCCTGAGAATGGATGCACCGAAAGACAATGGCTGGAAACCGGCTTGCACAGCCCTGTCAAACTCATCGTGAGAGAATCCGCCCTCACCGCCAACAGCGATAAGGATATTTTTGCCCTTGAATGAAGGCATTTCCCCGGTTCCATCTGCACACTCGTAGGCTATGAGGCGCTCATTAAAATCCGGCAGCCTCAGTATATCGGAAAACGGACGAGGTTCGTAAATCTGTGGCAACCAGCATCGTTTAGACTGGCGAAGTGCAGCAAGCATTACCTGCCGCCACCGTTCAACCTTCCGCTGCCCTTTTTTCCCCTGGGGACGGGACACTGTACGGGAACTCACCATCGGCACAACAGCGCTCACGCCAAGCTCCACTGATTTCTCGAGGAAAAAATCAAACCTGTCCGACGATTTCAGAAGCGATATAGCAACAGTAAGTTGTGTTTCCGGTGGTGGCTGATGCAAGGCATGCAGGATATCGGCTATGAGCATATCCTTGCCAACCTCCCGTATTACAGCTGTTGCGCTCAACCCGCAGCCATCCGTCAAGCCGATCGAATCTCCAGCCTTGCGTCGCATTACCCTGGCAATATGGAAAAATTCCTCATCTTTCAGAATTGCCGTACCGTTCTCCAGGTCTACCAGGGACGATGGCGTATAAAACAGGTCCATTTTACAGCTATGAGGTCGCAGCAAGCGCGACAGTTACAGGAAAAACTTCTGAAACCCCGGCCCCCAGAAGCGTTTGCATGGCAGCATGTACAGTCGCTCCCGTAGTGATGACGTCATCGACAAGCATCAGGCGGCTGCCGGGCAGCACGTTTCTGCCGGGCCTGAAAGCCCTCTCCATGTTATCCCGTCTTGCTCTTGCCGAAAGCCCTGCCTGGGAACGGGTTGCGAGGCTCCTCTTCAGGAGGTCTGTCCTGAGAGGAAGTTCCAGCACCCGGGCAATCGCTGCCGCTATCAACTCGGACTGGTTGTAGGTACGCTCAGCTTTCCTCGATGGATGGAGCGGCACTGGTACAACAGCATCCACATCCCACGTCTCCCCGGCTTGGAGAAACATCTCTGCGATACGCTCCCCCAGCCAGGTACATGCCCGATAGACTCCACGGTATTTCATGGCATGCACAACCCGCCCGACAGGGCCATCATTCCTGTAATAGCAGAATGATGCTGCATGCCGAGGAAGCTCCATCGCCGGATAGTGGTTCTCCAGAAGCCCCGTAAACGCCTGGGATGATGCAGCGAGGGAGGGGAACCTCTCGATGTCACCAAGGCACCCTGTGCACAGTATCTTCTCATCCGGGAGCAGCATCTCCCTGCAGGAAACACAGACGTGGGGAAACAGGAGATGCAGCACCTTCACCCCCGTTCAAAACAGAGCGCTGCCGCTCCGTAGACTCCTGCCTGGTTGCCTAACGATGCAGGTATAACTTCGATCCCGTCATGCATTGAGGGGAGTGTCGATGTTCTGAGCTGGTCAAGGGCAGAATCGATAAAAAGATCAGCAGCAACCGACACTCCGCCACCGACAAGGAACTTTCGCACATCCATCAGGGCAACGACACCGGCAAGCGCTACCCCCAGCACCCCGCCGACCTCATGCCACACCTCCCTGGCTACAGGATCACCAGCCCTTGCTGCAGCCTCGAGGGTACGGGGAGAAAGACGGTCAAGATCAGAACCAAAAAGCCCAGCAGCTTCCGGCCCCATCCCTTGCTTGCGATAACGGGCTCGTCCAAGGCGGAATATTCCTGCCTTGCCAATAAGACTTTCAACTGTCCCGCGAACTCCTGCATGCACCGTTTCCCCCTGGTAATCAACGGTCAGGTAACCGATCTCTCCGGCTGTCCCGTGTCCCCCGCGATAAATTCTGCGTTGCAATACGATACCGCCACCGACTCCGGTGCCAAGCGTAACCATCATGAAGTCGTCAAAAGCACGCCCAGCTCCAAATACAGCCTCGCCAAACGCTGCTATATTGGCATCGTTGTCAACAGCTATATATGTTGGTGGGCAAATACCCGATGCTGCCAGCTCACGATGAAGGGCATCCCGGATTCCGAAGCAGTTCCATCCGGGCAGGTTAGGAGGATAGCTCAGCACTCCTTTCGAGGCATCAACAGCGCCCGGAACCCCGAGGCCTATACCGGCAAATGTCGACCTGCCAAAACCTGGTTCACAACGAGAATAGACAGTACCTACAAGACTCGCAAGCTGGGCAACGATCCCTTGCGGACCATGCTCGAGCAGTGTCGGATGGCGTTCGAATCCCACCATATTCCCGGCTGCATCAACCACGGCAATCTTGATGGCGGTCCCGCCAAGATCTATGCCTATTGACCATGCCATAGAGAGCTTCCTCCGTCAGGATTTATAGGAGCGGATAAATTTACGCTTGGCACTTCCAACATCAAAAAAGCCCAGGATCTCATCCCGTTCAGGGCTTGGTTCGCATTCCGAAGCAACCTTGTCAAGCGCATTCTGCAACAGGAGGCCTGATTGGAAAAGGATTCGGTAAACCGCCCTGATCCTGTCGATCTGCAGCGAAGTAAAGCCACGTCGCTTCAGTCCGACAAGGTTGAGCCCTTCGAACCGGAATTTTTCGTGACCTCCGGCCATCACGAACGGAGGAACATCAAGCGATGCACGGGAAATTCCACCTACCATGGCATACCTTCCGATCCTGACAAACTGGTGAACACCTGCCAGGCCGCCAATAACCGCGAAATCATCGACTTCGCAATGGCCTCCGAACTGAACAGAATTTGCAACGATAACGCCGTTGCCGATAATGCAGTCGTGACCTGCATGCACATATGCCATGATCAGGCAGTCCGATCCGACAACGGTTTTTCCGCTGGCCTTCGTTCCCCGGTTAAGGGTAACGCACTCCCTTATAACCGTACGGTCACCAACGTAGAGGAAGGTCTCTTCCCCCTCGAATTTCAGGTCCTGGGGTACCGCTGAGAGAACAGCACCGGGAAAAATCCTACATGATTCACCGATACGGGCACCATTATCAATATGCACATTGGGCCCGATAACGGTATTTGCCCCGATCTCGACATCATTTTCTATGACCGTGAACGGCCCAATACTGACCCCGTCAGCGATTTTTGCATCGGCACCGATGACTGCAGAAGGATGGATTGTCGTCGTACTCATGACTTGATTCTCTTTATTCATTAGAACTTTCCTCGAGCTGCCTACTCAGCATCTCCGCTTTTTCATCCCAACCAACCTGGCTGAACGAAAGGGCGAGAGCGTAATAGAGTCCGGGAGAACGATCTGGTGTCGTGCGTTCTGCAAGCTTTTCCAGATAGGCAATATAAGGATATGCTTTTTCCTTTTCACCAAACCGGGCATAAAGATACACGACCGAAGCAACAAGTTCAGGCTCCATACCATAGAGCGTTAGCGGAAGCACTTCCTCAGAACGATCGAGCGCCTTAAGCGCCAGTTCCTGCCCACGCCCCTCAATCAGCGCGCCATCTTCTGCCATGACCGTATACATCCGCTCCGGCTCCCGGGCAAGCTCGAGAGCCAGGCGGGTGAAGAGCGGTTTGTAGTTGCCTGAAAGGCGCATCGAGGTCTCATCGATAAACACATCATCCCTTGCAAGGTTGGTATACCGGAAACTGCCGCAAAGGGTATTGCAGAGACGAGTCGCATCGAGCAAGGTCTCCCCCTCCGGGGCCTGCATTGGCTGGAGACGATAGACAAGCCCTTCGAGTGTAAGCCAGCGCTGCAGGCCTATAAAGTTATCCCTGCCTACCGTGATCGCGAAACAGATCGGCCTGTGCTGGAAATTGCTCATGATGATATCGAAAACAGCTATATCCTGAGGCCGCAGAAATCCCTGCCCCCTGAATGAGATCGCAGGCAGGAGTTCCCACCGAATGGTATCGGCAACCTCTACCGATGGCAGAGCCCCTGTCGAACGATAGCGCTGCAGGAGGCGCCGGCGCTCCTCCCGTGCATCGAGTTCTGCCTCTACAGGCACCATGGGCACATATCCTATCTCCTGCAGTTCCCGGTCATCCAGGCCGAAACGTACCGGCTTTGCACCACGGGGAGAGCTGTTTTTCAACTGATCCAGGTACCAGGGGGTGTTGGCAAGACTGAGATTGACGACCCTGACATCCCTGCGGATTCCCTCTACTTCCTGCAGGTACCACAGAGGGAACGTATCGTTGTCTCCATTGGTAAAAAGAATGGCATCCCGCCCACAGCTCTGCAGGATATTCCATGCCCAGTCCCAGGCAACGTAATTACCTGAACGGTCATGGGTATAGTAATTGGCAGAGAGCATCCTTGCCGGAACCAGCAGCATGACAGGGAGCAATGCAGCGACTGCCAGCCTTGTCTTTCTGGTGCTGCTGGTTCCGAGGCCGGCAACCTTTTCGGCAATAGCTGAAGCACCGAGCCCTATCCAGAGCGCAAAAGCGAAAAAACTCCCGACATAACTGTAATCCCGCTCACGGGGCTGCGGTTCGACCTGGTTGAGATAGATTACCAGCGCTGCACCGGTCAGCAGAAACAGGGCTGTCACCACCGAACCCATTTTCCAGTCTCTCCGAACATGGGTTACAGCCCCGAACACTCCGAGAAGAAATGGAAGCCCCCAGAGCTGTGACAGGTCTACCGGCGAACCTGTCCCCTGGTAAGCACGCCCGACGAACTGCCAGCCGAAATACCGAAGGTACATATGCCCCAGCTGGTAACGGAAAAAATACTCCGCATCGCTATCGTACTTTCCATAGTAGTATTGATGCAGCGGCTCGGATGACCAGCGCCTTGGCCAGAGCGGAAGGTCGCCGTACTGCTCCCGATTGAGGTACGACAGGAAAGCGTCAGCCGTTGACGGATCATTTTCGTTGATGGGCGGATTAGCCTGTGCCCTTACAAAAATGGTTGCATAGGATGTGTACCCGATAACAAGCAACAAGAGAGACATGGCTGCCGTATGCAATCCCCTGTAGCGTTTGCTGTGGGCATACCAGATCGCAGCAATCATCACAAGCGGAAGGATAAGCCCACCCCACCACGAGAAGTTCCTCAGGAGGAAAGGAACTCCCCGGATCACACCTCCGTAGACCAGGATAAATGCCACTATCGCAACAGCCACCATACCCAGGAGCGAACGTAGCGTTACTGCATGCCGTCTGTACCAGTAAACCATGACAACAGCAAAAAGGGCGAGAATACTGAGGAGATGAACACCGATAGAGAGGCCGATCATATACATTGCAGCCATCAGCCAACGTTCGTTTCCCTGGCCCTGACTATCCTGGTACCAGCGAAGCACAAGCCAGAAAACAAGCGCGGTAAAAAACGTCGAGGCAGCATAGACCTCGGTCTCGACAGCATTGAACCAGAAACTGTCTGAAAATGCCAGGGCAAGGGCTCCGACCGCAGCACCTCCGTAGTGCGCTACCTGCCGGGCAGGGCTCCATGTGTCGGGATCGTCCTTCCGGCAGATGATGACAAGCCTGACCGTAATGAGATAGGTAAGCACCACGGTTGCGGAACTGATCAGTGTACTGAATAGGTTGACCCGCGCACCAATGTCACTGAAGAAAGGAAACAGGGAAAAAACCCGGCCAATAAGCAGGAAAAGAGGTGCTCCCGGCGGGTGGGGAACCCCGAGCGTCCGGGCGGTTGCAATGAACTCCCCGCAGTCCCAGAATGAAAGGGTCGGGGCCATGGTAAGCAGATAGACCGCCTGGACAAGCAGAAAAAGCAGAATGCCAGCAACCCTGTTGCGCTGCACGTGCGTCATGGTAACCTGGTCTTGTCCTTTCTTCATGAAGGAAGGAGCGTTTGCGTGATATGGTCAGAAAAGAGAAACCCCCGCGGTGTCAAGCGAACCCTCCCTCCGCGGATCTCGAGGAACCCCTCGACCATGAATTTTTCAAGTGTACTCTCGAGCCACTGCTTTTTCTGGCAGTACATGGCCTCAAGTTGCTGAAAAGCTATACCCTCCTCCATGCGCAGGGAAAGAAAAACCTCTTCCGTCTGCCGTTCTGCGGGAGTGAGCAGCTCACTCCCTGTCGACGCATCATGAGGAGCTGACATGTAACGCATAATGGAGGCAACATTTGCCTTCCTCCGTTCCCCGGAGGCATCCTTCAGCAGGGAATGGGCTGACGGGCCAAGCCCTATATAGGGTTCACGACGCCAGCTTCCGGTATTGTACCGGGAAAAATAACCGGGCTGGGCGAAATTCGAAACCTCGTAATGCAGATACCCTTCTTTTTCCAGTTGCTCGATAGCAAACAGGTATGCCTCGGCCTGGAAACCTTCATCCGGGGCGGCAGAACGACCTCGCATAATTTCTCTCTGGAGCTTTGTCCCTGGTTCGACCGTCAGCATGTAGACAGAAATATGATGCGGCTGTAGCGAGATAGCGGTAGCAAGGTCTGCGCTCCACTCCTCGATATCTTCACCGGGAACACCGCAGATCAGGTCGACGCTGACATTCCCGAACAGGTCGAGCATGTCACGGGTAACCTGGATACCCTCAGCAGTGGTATGCTTACGCCCCAGGATTTCCAGCTTACGCTTGTTGAATGATTGCGTACCGAGACTCACCCGGTTGATCCCCAGGGCCTTGAACTCTTCCATCACAGCTCTCCGGCAATCTTCAGGATTGGCTTCCAGCGTCAGTTCCGCATCTCCTGCAATCTCCACCCTGTTGCGGAACAGCGCAAGCCACCGGCCGATTCTTTGAGGACCAGCAAGGGAAGGAGTCCCTCCGCCAAAATGAATCGATGCTACAGGCTCGCTGCCTAACTCGTGCGAGCGTGCTTCAGTCTCCAGGAGAAGTGCGTCGAAGAAAGGCTCCATAAGCCGTGTTCCGGGAACAAGAAAGAAGTCACAGTACGGACATCTCTCCCGGCAGAAGGGTATATGCACGTAACAATGCGCCATGTATGGCCCCTACTGCTTCAGTATATAGCCTTGAACAGCATCGTAAAGATCCCTGGCAACATATTCAGGAACAAGCTTTTTCCGGCGACAGGCATCCTCCTCACCATACCCGGTCCTGACCAGCACAGGGCGCAGCCCCGAGTTCGTTGCACATTCAATATCTACAGCCTTGTCCCCTACAAAAAACGACCGTTGCCTGTCGACCTCCAGTCCTTCGGCACGATACTCCTCTATTGCCCGTTCCACCATACCGGTACCGGGCTTCCTGCAGTTCCGGAAGCGATCATAGACCGGGTGCGGGTAATCTGGATGTGAGGGACAGTAATAGGCTTTATCGAAACGACCACCCTTTTTCATGAACAGCTCGTTCATGTACGTATGTACCCCGTCGAGCTGGGCCTCATCCATAAGGCCTTTTGCAAGGCCTGCCTGGTTTGTGATAATGACAACGTGGAACCCTGCTTCCACAGCCATGGCTACTGCGTCATCCGCCCGGTCGATGAGCCGGAACTCATCACGATGCCTGACATAGGTTCCGATATCATGATTTATGGTACCATCCCTGTCGAGGAACAGCACAGCGATCTTCTCACCCATCAGTTCACGCCCCAGGACAGAGTTCCTGGTACACTTCGCAGTAAGCCGCAGCCGAGTCGGTCCACGAGGTATCCTTCGACATATTGGCTGCTGTGAGAGAAGCCCATTTCTCCTGGTCTGCATAGAGAGACACCGCCTCCTTCACCTTTTCGACAAGCGCCTCAGGAGCATAACGTTCGAAAAGAAAGCCTGAGCCGTCACTGGATAGAGTGATATCTACAAGGGCATCCACGGCCCCGGCTCCGGAATACGCAACTGGCAGTGCCCCGTAGCAGAAGGCGAAAAAGTGCTGCATCGCCCCGTTCTCCCTCTCTGCCGGCATCAGGAAAATATCCGATGATGCCATAACCTGGTGGTAGAAAGCATCTGAAAAATCAGTATTGACCGCGAGCCTGCCTGGATACTCTTCGGAAAGTTTCTGGATCCTGCGCATCTCGTCACGATCTCCGTACAGGGAAAGTACGAGGCGCACATCCTCCTGCATTATCTCCGGCAGGGCATTGAGGAGCAATTCGCATCCCTGGTATGGATCAAGCGACACAACGGCAGACAAAAGCGGAGCAGCCTCGTCGAAATCAAGGTCGAGCTCTTCGTGAAGGAATTTCTTGTTCTCGAGCTTTTCGGCACTCCTCTCCGCGTCAAACTTTTTCTTGATGAGCTTGTCTGTGGAAGGATTCCACTGCCTGCTGTCGAGACCGTTCGAAATCCCCCTGATCGATGCTAGCTCGGTCTTGAGGCTATCAGCCAACCCGTAGGTATCAACCTTACCATCCCTGACACCCGCTGCCCTGTGGGCGGAAGGAATAGTCAGGGCATCGGCATGACGGGCAGCAGTAGCAAGGAGGTTGACAAACCCTTCATCATCAACTTCCAGCCCTTCCAGCGCCTGGTCCGGAAGTAATTTTGCCATGCTCTTGAGCGGGTAACGCCCCTGGCGATGCATATTATGCATGGTCAGGACTGTCCTGATATCACTGAAGAATGGATTATCTGCATACAGGGTCTTGAGCAGCAGCGGCACAAGGCCGGCATACCAGTCGTGGCAGTGGATAACATCAGGCTTCCACCCGAGGCGCTGGAGGGTTTCAAAAACACCTGTATTAAAAAATACAACCCGCTCCAGGCTCCCCTTGAAATCAACACCTGCAGAAGCATCGACAAACAGGCCGCTGCGCTTGAAGTATTTTTCGTTGTAAAGAAAATAGGTCTGTATCTTGCTTGAGGGAAGCGCAGTCACCTTGACATTGAGAAGGTCTGTTTTCTCCCTGGAATGGACTTCTATATCAGCAAGCCGCAGCACATCATGCAAACGGAACTTCCTGTCATTGATCACACCGTATTTCGGCATCATGATACGCGCTTCGCAGCACGCATCCTCCATAGCCTGGGGGAAGGAGGCCATAAAATCTGCCAGAGCCGTCATCCTGACGAACGGGGAAATTTCACCTGAGATATAAAGAACCTTGGTCGTGCTTCTGGACATCTACTTCAACAACAATCTATTTTTCATAAAAAAAACTTTCATAGAAATTCCCGACTTTTTAATTTACGAATTTCTGCACTGAGTTACAATTACGCACAATAACACGTCTTGAAACGCCCAGTCACCATTTTGCTGCTGTTGTTTTTCGCAGCAGGCTGCGCAGTAGACCGCCCACCATCGGGAGGACCTGTGGACACAGAACCACTAGTGATTACTGCAGTCGATCCGGCTCCGATGTCAACAGGAATAACTCCTTCGGAGATCCGTTTCTCATTTAATCGCTATGTAACAGCGACCGAGCTTCGCCGGGCTCTTACTCTATCACCGGCTATCGAAGATCATGAAATAAGGAGCAGTGGCCGCGAGGCCAGGATCCTCATTCCCGGACCGCTCGAGAAAGACAGGACTTATTCGGTAACCCTCAACACAACGCTGCAAAGTACGAGAGGGAACCGGCTCGAGGAGAGCTACAGCTATGCTTTTTCGACTGGGCAGGACATTGATACCGGCAGGATTACCGGCATCATCTACACTGCATCGGCGCAACCTGCCCCGGAAGTTACGGTGCAGGCCTTCCGCCTCAGCGACAACGCACCTGCCTCCCTTGCCGGAAAACCTGACTATACCGTACTGAGCGGCAGTGACGGAACCTTCAGGTTTCGCAACATGCAGGAAGGCTCATACCGGCTGCTGGTATTCCGGGACACCAACCAGAATGGCAAACCTGACCTCCCCGATGAACAGTATGCTGCCGGAGCCAGGGAGGTTATACCCACAGATACAGAAAACGCCCTTTTCCGCCTGGGAAGACGTTCCGGAGACAAGGATAAGCAGGAGGCTCCTGCCATACTGCCCGCATCTAAGGATAACGGTGCTATTATCGGCACGATACAGAGTAATGCCCCCCGGGTTGTCATAGAAGCAGTCCATACTGCAACCGGCTCCCGCAAGAGGATTCTTGTTTCCTGCGTATCGCGTCAGACGCCCTTTCTTGTCAACGGGCTTGCTGCAGGCGACTATGTGATCAGCGCCTATGAACCGTCAGGCCCGGAAGGTGACACCGAAACACCACCCCCCTGGAATCCCGGCACACTTTTTCCGTTCTCCCCTGCCGACACGTTTACCGTCCATCCGGCAATGATCAAGGTACGTGCAGGCTGGACAACAGGAAATATCCTTCTGGAACTTTAACGTCAATGACCCACCAAGCAATGAACTCTCCAGCAAGAATCGGACCGAATTCCATTATACAGACCGTTGCAGCCCTCGATGCCAGGTACGGCACCGGCAAAACCGACCAGATCCTTGACAGGATCGGACAAGCGAGCCTGAGGGCAAACCTGCCAAAGGAAATGGTCGAAGAAGAAAAATTCCACACCCTATGCAAGTCCCTGGAAAATGAACTAGGTGCAAAAGAGCTGGAAAAAATCCTTGAGGATTCCGGCATGAGGACAGCAGCATACCTGCTCAAGGTACGTATACCAGGGTTCTTCCAGGCCATCTGCAAGCCACTGCCTGCCGGTCTGGCCTTCAAACTGCTCTTTTTTGCCATCAGCAAGAATGCATGGACCTTTGCCGGAAGCGGCGAGTTCAGCTACACCAAGGCAAAGAGCCCGACAATCACTGTCAAGGTAACCGCCTCTTCAGTTCCGACTGTCGGTTATTTCTACCTAGGCACCTTCACCAAGCTGCTCAGGGAGCTTGTCAATCCCGAGGCAACCGTAGAACCGGTCATCAGGAGGAAAGGCAGCTCGATCGTCTGTACCTACTCCTGCCGAATCTGAAGAAACTGCAGGAATCTTCTAGTGAAGAACACTCCTGGAAACATGCACTATACACGGGATCAATGGAAAACCCTGGCGGCATCATCTCTGCCGCCGGAATCACAAACCATAGAACGGAACCGGGCCATTACCAGAACCTATGCCGGGCTATACCGTTCACACCGACAACTCTTCAAATGGGCTGGCGCTGCAGCGTTTGCCTCGGAACAGGTCGGCACAGCAATAACTGCAGCAGCCATCCTTGCTGCACCAGGTGAAATCACTGCGCAGGCGAACTTTCCTGTCAGGCTCCTCTGGTTACCTGCAACACTCTTCGATATGGCTGCCAGGCAATTGCTGCTCGATGACCTCGAGGAGATCCGCAATGGCAATAACAGCATCTATGACGATATCGCCTGGGCTCATCTCGCCTATGCGAGAGGGGGGCTGGCAGAAATTGAAGGTAACTGCACAGAAGCGGAGCAAGAATTCATGGTTGCCGGTTTTCGGCTGGTTGAACGGGGCAGGCAGCTGCTTGAAGCCGGATGCATGACCGGTGAGGCGGAAGAACTGATATGGAATGGCAACATCCTGCTGCTTCGCCAGGAGCAGCTCAACACCCTTGCACCGGTTTTCAACAGGATCAGCCCGCAGGGAAGAGTCATTGCCTCACTTGGCAGCGAACTGCATTTCGGCAAGGCAGCTCCGCGAGGAGTACGCGACCACTGTTCCTTTGCAGAACATTTCGGCCATTTCGATATTATGACTGGCAAGCGCAGTATCGCAAGGCAAGAGGATAGATGGGAATGGATTGAACAGAGTGTCCTGCCTGCATGGAGCGCTATCGACAGGCAATACGATCTACACAAGGGCGCATCAGACCGCTTCAGGGAGCTATCAGAAAGCAAGTAAAAAAAGGCAGCCATCACGGCTGCCTTTTTTCAGACAAGCTTACTGCCAGCCACCAACGATATCAAAGATATCACGGTCACCGATAGGTACAGGAACCGATGCTGAAGGATTTTTCGAAAGCAGGAACTGTGCAATTTCGTTGTAGGGCTTGATGCACTCCTGCTTTTCAGGACCGTCTTCCATCTGGAACATCGTTTTGCCAGCAAAACGACTTTTACGGATCATCTCATGATAAGGAACCCTGGCAAGCAGCTTCGTGCCAACTTTTTCAGAAAACTGCTCTAGCATGTTCGTGCCGCCACCCTTCTGGTAATCAACACGGTTAGCAACGATACCGGCAAGCTGCACCTTATAACGAACGCTTTTCTGCTGGATAGCCATGCAGAGACGGTTAGCCGCAAAAATACTGTCGAAATCGTTGGTAGCAATGATGACCGCGTAATCAGCATAATTGAGCGGAGCACTGAAACCACCGCATACAACATCGCCAAGCACATCGAAAAGGATTACGTCGTACTGGTCATAAAGTCCGAGTTCCTGCAGCAGTTTAACCGCCTCACCAACAACGTAACCACCGCAACCGCTACCTGCTGGAGGGCCACCGGCTTCAAGGGCATCAATCCCGGCAAACCCGGTTTCGATGATATCCTCTTCGGTAAGTTCCTCGTGGTGGAAATCAACCTCTTCAAGGGCTTCGATCACCGTTTTCTGGAGCGTTCCGGTCAAGGGGAACGTACTGTCATGCTTGGGATCGCAGCCAATCTGCAGGACCTTAGCCCCCTGGAGGGCGAGGGCTGCCGAAATATTGGCAGTGGTTGTACTCTTGCCGATACCGCCTTTACCGTAAACTGCCAGGATTAAACTCATAATAAGATCTATAGGTTAGGATAATTAACAGATGCAATGCTCCGGCTTCAGCCGCCCAGCGCTTCTTTTGCCTGGCGGAAGACCGCCTCGGTTATCGTTTCGAGCTCCTGCTCCCGAGCGTAGTTCTCCGTATTCTTCCTGACTTTCTTGCGCACGAAAAACGGTACTTTTTTCAACATTTTTTCAGCATCCGGTGTCCATGGCAGGCCGTCACCTTCTATGGCAGTAACAGGAGCTGACGCCTCTGACGACTCGCTTCCATTCGTGGCTGCCACTGGCCCCTCTTCATCCTCTTCATACTCGAGGCCGGCATCACCGAAAAAGTCGACAAGGTGTTTTTCAAGCCCGAGCTTGCAGGATGTATAGACCCTGTCTGCAAGCACGTCGGCTCCCTCGAAACCGAGGATCGGGTAGTACCCGATAAGATGGTTCTCGATATGCGTCGGGGTGGAAATGACCATGCAGGGGACATCGAGTTTACGGCAACTGTGGCGTTCCATCTGGGTACCACACACAAGTTCCGGCATCTCTTCCTCGATTTTCCTGGCGACCTCCTGGAACCGGTCTGTCACCATAAGTGGTTCGGGAAGATAGCCTTCAAGCTCCTGCCTGACCCAGTCAGCATGCTGCTTCAGGTATGTTCCTGCCCCGATGATCTGCATACCGAGCTCATCCTTGAGGAACTTCACCATGCCGACTGTATGTGTTGCATCGCCGAAAACAAATGCCCGCTTTCCGCTGAAACTCTCCATATCAGCTGTTCTGGCAAACCACGGCACACCGCTCGGAGCGCTCAGGCCGTCAAGCGAAAACTCGGTAAGTGAAGGCATCTCCAGCTTAGCGGCACCTGTTTCAGCTGCGCGGGTATTGAGCATGTCGAGCAGATCATGTATCCATTTCAGCGTAGGATTGACACCCATAGGAATACCGTCAAGTACAGGTGTCCCAAACTCCTCCTGCAGGAATCGGGCAGAAGTATGCCCCATTTCACGATAGGGTACAATAGTTGCCCAGGCAGCAGGGAGACGTTCGAGATCTGCCATCGATGCGCCCCATGGAGCAACAACATTGACTTCTACGCCAAGCGTCTTGAGGATACGACGAAGGCTGGTAAGATCGGAACGGAGATGGAAACCCAGCGAGGTAAAACCAAGCAGGTTGACACTTGGTTTCGCGGTAAGCTCCTGCTTTTTTGCCGCCCGCTTGACAAGTTCCGTAAAAAGTCCTTCTGCCGCCTCATGCTCCTGCACCCTGAACGGGTTTGCATCGTAGACAAGAATTTTTTCCGGATCCACCCCTGAGTGCACAGCAAGCTGACGGAGATCCTCCTGGAGCAGTGCCGTACTGCAGCTGGGTGCAACGACAATCGTTTCAGGATGGTAATGCTCCTCTACCTGCTGCAGTGTTGCCGGGAGTCGAGATTCCCCGCGGGCAAGATCCTGGCCGCGGACAACACTGATGGAGAGGCCCGGAAAATCGGGAGTCCTTTCCAGCATCGTATAGGTAGCGGTTATGTAATCATCTCCCTGAGGGGCATGGTACACCGTATGCACGTCTTTCATACTGTTGGTGACACGGCTTATGCCATGAAGGGCCGTTCCCTCATAGAGCCAGAAAGCTAAACGCATGGTCAGGTTCCTTTAGTTTGCAATTTCCATTTTCAGATTACTTTTCTGCACTGGGCATGACGCCTTTGAGCCATACCGATTCATCGAATTCAGGAAGCTTTTCCCTTCTGTCCATAGGCGATACAAAGAGATTAGCGAGCGTAAAGACGCCCGACCAGCTGTGTATCGGCATAAGGGTAAACTCCATGCTCCATTTAACGATCAGGCCCTGGCCAACGAAAGGATTGGCAGTCATGAGCGAGGTAACGATCAGATCTGGCCGTTCCTGCTTGATCTCCTGCAGCTGGCGATGGAAGTTCGGCTGCTCGACAACCCTGACGCCCTGCAGGGCTTCGAGTTCACGTGCATGGAACTTCTTGTTGATATAGGCACTGCTGCACTCTACAACCTCAGCCCCGGCATTCTTGAGGAAACGGGCAAGTGGAAGTTCCATCATGGTATCTGCTGTCAGGAACACTTTCTTGCCCTTCAGGCGCTCGCACTGCGGCGCAATGCGCTTCCATGCCGCTGCCTCACGCTCACTGAGGTCTGCCTCGATACCGAACATCGCGGCAAGATCTTCCCAGAATACCCTTGTTCCGGTGGGACCGAAAGGAAAAAGCGATTTCAGTACCGATGCCTTGCGCTCACGGGCAAGTCGCGATACCACCCTTGAAAGGTAAGGCTGTATGGGTGCCAGAACGGTATCGGGTCCGATTGCCGGCAGCCTGTCAAAACGGCTTTCTGGGAGGAAGCCTCCCACCTTGATACCGAGAGCCTCTGCCTCAGAACGGAGATCATCGGCTATTGAATCGTTGACGGAACCCACAAACACGACGCTTTTCTCTCCTGCCGGTGCTTCAGGACAGAACGGTATCATTGCCTGGAGCACAGAGTCTTCAGCCTGGGTGAAATTATAGACAAGACCACTTGCAGGAACGAAAAGCACAGGAACGTCAGGAGTACTGAGGGAGTGTGCCAACCCCTTGAAATCGACCTTCATTACCTCGGGGGTACATGAGGAAAGCAGAAATATCACCGAAGGATGATGATCGGCCTTGATCTCTTCCAGCACTTTTTCAAGCTGGGGATCCGGACGTGAAAGGTCTCCCTCCTCTATCAGCGCAATACCGAAACGGGGTTTGGCAAAAATCATCATTCCCAGTGCATTCTGAAGGAAATGTGCACAGGTATGGGTACCGAGAATGAGGAAAAAACTGTCTTTGATCTTCTGGTAGAGCCAACCAACGCTGGCAAGACCGCAAAAACTGTGAGTGACGTTATCTTCCTTGATAATCGGGGTAAGGCCCGGTTCTGACATCATGAAGCTCTGCCTCCTGGGATTTGTTGCGGCTACTGGCCGTATAGTGTAGCGTGATACAGCCTATGTGCCAACAAACTTGAAACTTAAAAAAATGAAGATATAATATTTTTCATTAATCCTGCAGCATCAGCTGTCTGCAAGCTGTTTCCTGACCGACGCAGCCTTTTCTCCCGGCAACACATCCCTGTCGCGTCGGTCATCAATTTTCATAACAGTATAGACCCTCCTTGAACCCGTACTGAAGAAATGCTCATGAAGCTCAGCTGCCAGTTCAAACAGCCTGGGCGCAGGACCGTAGACTAGTGTCCCCATGTCGTAAAGGCGGGACTCCAGCCCGGTTTTCTCTATAATCCTCTCCAGCTCGGCAATAGCCGCACTGTAGCCATGGCCTTTCCCGTCGAGTGGGATAACCGAAATATCCATCAGTGCCATTACGAATCCCCCCTGGCTTTCCTCTTACCTGAAAACGGTTTCATCACGTCCCGGGCCTACCGAGATACAGTTTACAGGAACACCTGTATCCTCTTCGATAAACTCGATGAATGCCCTGGTGGCAGGATGCATTTCTCCGAAACTGCGGGCCTCTGCATTCGAGACCATCCACCCCTTGAGTGTGGTATAAACCGGTTCAACCCGGCTGAGGGTCTGGTCGTCGGTCGGGAAATCCTTGATTTCACGACCATCCAGCATATAAGACGTGCAGACCTTCACCTCTTCGAAGGTATCGAGCACGTCGAGCTTTGTCAGGGCAATTTCAGTCACACCGTTGATCGTCAGTGAATAACGGAGGGCTACAAGGTCGAGCCAGCCACACCGACGGCGACGCCCTGTAGTGGCACCGAACTCATGCCCGATCCGGCCAAGTTCCTCGCCTGTTGCATCAAACAACTCGGTCGGGAAAGCCCCGTTTCCTACTCGAGTCATGTACGCCTTGCATACACCTATCACGTTGCCAATATAATTGGGCGCAATCCCTGAACCCGTCGATGCCCCGCCAGATGTCGGATTCGATGACGTGACATAGGGATAGGTACCGTGATCGACGTCGAGCAGGCACCCCTGGGCGCCCTCGAGCAGCACGCTCTTACCCTGCTGGATCTGGCGGTTCAGCCAGAGCTGGGTATTCTTGACATAGGGATTGATTATGGCATCGAACTCCGAATACTCCTCTACGATCTTTTCCACATCCACAGCCTCTGTACCATAGACGCTGGTAATCAGCTTGTTCTTGGTATCGAGGTTCTCCCTGATCTTTTCGGCAAGGATCTCTGGATGGAGCAGATCTACAACCCGTATACCCTTTCGGGCGAACTTGTCTTCATAGCTTGGCCCTATACCCCTGCCTGTTGTACCGATTTTCTTTGCGTTCTGGGCATTTTCGTTCAGGGAATCAAGCAGCTTGTGATACGGCATGATCAGGTGGGCATTGTGACTGATGAACAACCTGTCCTTCACATCATAGCCTAGAGCCTCAACCTGCCTGATCTCTTCAAGCAGAGCAGTAGGGTCGATGACAACACCGTTACCGATAACGCAGGTGCACCCTTCGTGGAAAATACCGGAGGGGACAAGATGCAGAACGACCGTTTTATCGTCAAAGCAGATAGTATGGCCGGCATTGGCGCCGCCCTGGTAACGGACGACCACATCATACCTGGCCGACAGGAAATCGACAAGCTTGCCCTTGCCTTCATCCCCAAACTGTGTCCCTACGATAACTGTTGCTGTTGCGGCATCCTGCCGTCTCTGTGGTTGTTCTTTCACGACGATTCTGTTTTATCCAGTATAAATAGCCAGGTGCTCCAGGAGTTTCTCTCTCCCCACGCCCGAAATGGCCGAGTAATTTACAATAAATTTGGCTTTGAGGGCGCTACTTTTCAGCGCCTTTGCCGCATAAGCCTTCTCTTTTTGCTTGAGTTTATCAAACTTGGTCAGCACCACCGCATACGGACGATGGTAAAATTCGAGAAACTCCATCATCTGCCTGTCCGACTCCATTTCCGGATGGCGTGCATCGATAAGCAGCACCACAAGCGCAATCTCCTCCCGTGTCCGGATATATCCGCCAAGCAGTCGTCCCCACTCGTAACGCTGCCCCTTAGCTACCTTTGCATAGCCATAGCCAGGCAGGTCAACGAACCAGCACTGCCCATCATTTATCGCGAAGTAGTTGATAAGCTGGGTTTTTCCGGGGGTGGAACTGGTTTTGGCCAGGGAACGACGGCCAGTGAGGGTGTTGAGCAGCGTAGACTTGCCCACGTTCGAGCGTCCGACAAACACGACTTCCGACGGCCCGGGGTCAGGTAACTGACCAAGGTCGGAAACACTTTTATGGAATTCAGCGTTATTTATGCTCATCGCCCATAACTCAAAATGTTCAATCTAAAAACCTTGCCTCAAAATCCCAAATGTTTAACTTTCAACAGAACCCCGTTCATCCAAGACACGTCCACGAACCTATGCCATTAGAGATATACAACTCGCTGACCCGAAAGAAAGAACAGTTCACCTCACTGAAACCCGGAGTCGTAACGATGTATGTGTGCGGCCCGACAGTCTACGGCCATGCGCACCTTGGACATGCTAAAAGCTATGTGTCGTTCGATGTGGTACGCCGGTGGCTGGAACAGCTTGGCTACAGGGTCAAATATGTCCAAAACATCACCGATGTAGGCCACCTGACTGACGATGCAGACGAAGGCGAAGATAAAATCGCCCGCCAGGCAAGGCTCGAGCAGACCGACCCCATGGAGATCGCCCAGCACTATACCCGTAGCTACTATCGCGATATGGACAGGCTTGGTGTCGAACGTCCTAACATTGCACCAACTGCAACCGGTCATATACCGGAGCAGATAGCCCTTATCGAAAGTCTTGTCCAGAAAGGCCACGCCTATGAAGTAAACGGGAGCGTCTATTTCGACGTCAGCTCCTTCCCGGACTATGGACGCCTTTCGGGTCGCACCGACCAGGATGCACTCCAGTCGGGTGGCAGGGTCGAGACGAGATCCGAAAAACGGAATCCTTCTGATTTTGCGCTCTGGAAAAAAGCTGAAGCTGGCCATATCATGCAATGGGACTCGCCCTGGGGTAAAGGGTATCCCGGCTGGCATGCAGAGTGTTCCGCCATGGCCATGAAGTACCTTGGTGATACTATCGACATCCATGGGGGAGGCATGGAAAACAAGTTCCCGCACCATGAATGCGAAATTGCACAGTCTGAAGCCTCGACAGGAAAACCCTACGTGCGTTTCTGGATGCACAACAACATGGTAACCGTGAATGGGACTAAAATGGGCAAGTCGCTCAAAAACTTCATCAACCTTCACGATATTTTCGAGCAGACAACGCCGCTCACCATACGCTTTTTCATCCTGCAGTCCCATTACCGTTCACCGCTTGATTTCTCGAAAGAAGCGCTGGAGGCTTCAGGAACAGGACTGGCAAAACTCCAGGAAAGCTGGAAAGCACTCTGCAATGCAAAAGCCGGGAGTGGCACTATTGAATGCGAAAGCTTCACCCGGAAGTTCACTGATGCGATGAACGATGATTTCAATACCCCTGTTGCAATTGCAACACTCTTTGACTTCACGAGAACGCTCAATGCTGCCCTGCATGCCCCTGAAGGCCTCTCTGAAGAAGCCCTAGCCTCTTGCCGCAACTTCATGGAAACGTTTGCAGGAAACGTTCTAGGCATTCTCGATGGCAGCCAGGAACAGGAAGCTGGTGACGCAGGAACAGTAGATGCAGCCATGAACCTGCTTATCGAGATCCGCGCACGCGCTCGCCAGCAGAAAGATTATGCCTTGAGCGACATGATACGTGATCGCCTCATCGAATCAGGCATCATGCTTCGCGACGGCAAGGAAGGAACTACCTGGGCAAGAACATAGAGGGGGGTTCATAGGCTCTCCTCCCTTCCCTCCCGCCGAATTATATCGACCGCAGCGCACACACCCAATGAATCACCCCGGCGGCAGACAAGCAGGGCATCACCAGTGTCGATCACGATAAGGTCGCTGACCCCAACCAGGGAAACAGTCTTACCTGCAGGAGCTTTTACAAGGTTCCTCCGGGCATCGATCTCAACAATACCCTGTTGCTTGCTGCCTGAAAGCCAGTCATTGTCCCCACCGTCTGTCTGGGCAATATCATCCCAGCAGCAGAGGTCCCTCCAGCCAAACATCCCCTCGATCATGACGGCTGAAGCTGATTTTGCAAGAAGACCTTCATCGATTGATACAGGATGAAGCCAGCTGTAGACATCTTCAATGACGTTCCGAGCATCAGGAGTATCTACGCCATCAGTCATATACAGCATGTCCCGGTAAAGGTCAGGCTCTGAACTATTCAACTCGGAACAAAACGTATCCAGTGTGGCGGCAAAGATACCGCTGTTCCAGAAGAAATCCCCGCTTTGTATGAACGTTTCAGCGGTTGAACGGTCTGGATTATCAGCAATTGTTTTAACGGTATACAGCTTTCCCTCGGTCTGCAAGCTGCAGGTCAGGCCGGCCTCCTTGCCAACCTGCATATAGCCATACCTTGTCACTGGGTAATCCGGACGGATACCTATAGCTACAAAGCGTCTATGCTCAACTGCGATATGTGCTGCATCAAGCAAGGTTCGGGCATACAGGCTATCATCGTCCACATAGTGATCTACCGGTACCAGGCACATGACTGCTGCGGGATCACGCTTCCGGAGCACGGCAGCTGCAAATGCAGCACATGGAGCCGTCCCCCGGCTCTGGGGCTCTACGAGCACATTATCTGGTGGGAATGCTGGTTCAAGGAAGCTCACGAGCTCGGCTCCCTCACTGCTTGTAACTACCAGGATGCGCTCCCTGGGTATACATTGCTCTATACGCCTGAGTGTTACAGAAAACATACTGCGATTATCGCGCACAGGGAGAAACTGACCCGGAGACTTCCGCCGGGAAAGGGGCCACATACCTGTAGCAGCGCCACCTGCCATGATAACAGCATAAAGCTGCCCTTCAGCACCGTTCATGTCATCAAAGTATAACAGTGGTTATTTTAATTTTAAATTACGATTATTTTAGGACGTTTGCGGTACGTTCCGCCTTACTCATATTTTCAAGTAGTACTAATGAAAACATCACCACACGCAGAAGATCTTGCCTTTATCAGCAAGCATGCCGTGGAACATGGCCTCCATCTCTCCGGTAAACAGCTTCAACAGCTAGGCGATTATGCTGATATGCTGGACGAACAGAACCGCGCAACAAACCTTATCAGCCGCAAGGAAAATGCGCCGCTGCTGATAAGACATATTTTCCACTCTCTGCTTATAGGGTTCGCATACCCATTTCTTCCAGGTCAGAAAGTGCTCGACCTTGGAACCGGCGGAGGGCTTCCGGGAATTCCGCTTGCTATAGCTTATCCAGAAACAAACTTCCTCCTTGTTGATGCAACAGGAAAAAAAATAACTGCGTGCAGGAAAATGGCTGATGCGCTGGGATTGAAAAACGTGCACACCAGGAAGGTACGGGTGGAAGAGATGAGAGGTCTTACATTTGACCTGGTACTCAGCAGGCAGGTAGCTCAACTTGCAACACTGTGCCGCTATTGCGAACCTCTTATCGGGGAAGACGGGTTACTTATCTGCCTGAAGGGCGGGAAACTCGACACGGAGATAGAAGAGGCGTTGACAGCAGCTCCCGGAAACAACGGATTTCCATCAGAAATTCGAACGGAAAGTATCGAGGAATTTGACCCCTGTTTTGCTGAAAAATTTATAGTCATTGCAGCCGGCAAGTAATCCTGACCGGCTGTCAATGACTATACAATGAAGCTTATTGGCTTGTAGACTGCCTGCAGCACTAGTTGCTGCAGTACGTATGCTACTCTGCTGAATCGCCTGCTGCTTTCTTGGAACCCTTGACTCGCTTCGACCTATCCTGCTTCTGGGCTGCCGGTGCAGCTGCTGGAGCTTCAGCGTAATCAACGAGTTCAAGCACTGCCATTTTAGCAGCATCGCCATACCTTGGAGCGAGCTTTATTACGCGTGTATAGCCGCCGTTACGTCCGGCAACCTTACCTACGATATCCTCAAAAAGCTCACGGATTGCATTCTTGTCACGAATGGACTTGAAGATAATCCTCTGGGAATGAACTGTACCGCTTTTTGCCTTTGTGATGATCTTCTCAACGTGGCGGCGGGTCTCTTTTGCCTTTGCCTCGGTAGTCTCAATCCTCTTGTAGAGGAACAACTGTGTTGAGAGGTTGGCAAGCGTCGCCTTACGGTGTGATGCGGTTCTGCCGAGTTTCCTTGCTGACTTTACTTTGCGCATATCTGCTTTCTCTTCTCAGTAATTCTAAAAAAATCTGTTATCTGCTTCAGCCCTTCATCTGGTACCGGGTGATATCCATCCCGAACTTCAGGTCGAACTTGTCCAACTGCTCCTTAAGCTCAGTCAACGACTTCTTACCAAAGTTCTTGTATGTCAGGAGCTCGTCTTCACGACGCGACACCAGGTCACCAAGGGTTTCGATTTCAGCCAGCCTGAGGCAGTTATGTGAACGTACGGAAAGATCGAGATCTTCAATACGCGTCTGCAGGAGCTTACGCATATTTTCAAATTCGTCATCCAGCTGTTTGTATTCTTCCTCAGCGAACTCCTCCTCTGCAGGTGAGAAATCAGCAAAGAGGGAGACATGCTCGTTGATAATCTTGCCGGCAAGACTTATGGAATCATCAGGTGATATTGAACCGTCAGTCTCCACATCAAGTATCATTTTCTCGTAGTCTGTCCGCTGACCCACACGAGTATTTTCAACAGAGTACCTGACATTCTTTATCGGAGTAAAGATAGAATCAAGGGCAATAAAGCCTATCGGCATACCATCGCCCCTATTCTCTTCAGCAGGGACATAACCACGTCCCCTGCCGATGTAGATATCAATAGTGAGCTTTGCATCCTCATTCAGGGTTGCGATATGCAAATCCTTATTGAGGACCTCGAATTCACCTTCCTGTGCAATAATATCACCGGCTGTAAAATCTGCCGGACCTTCGATACTAACGGTAGTTTTGCAGCTACGCTTTGACGTTGACCGGAAACGTACCTTTTTCAGATTGAGTACAATCTCCGGCACGTCTTCCCGAACACCCTCTATGGTTGAGAATTCGTGGAAGACCCCATCTATCTTTATACCTGTAATAGCGGTACCCGGAAGCGAGGCAAGGAGTACACGACGCATTGCATTGCCCAGGGTAACGCCATACCCCCTCTCGAGGGGCTGTGCGATAAAGCGACCGCTCATCTCACTGTGATGAGTCTCATCGACTTCAATCCGTTCAGGCATCTGCATCTGGTATATCATAGTCTTTATACCTTATATTTTCATTAAAATCACTTGGAGTACAGCTCGACAACCAACTGTTCGTTGAACTGCTCCTGGACCTCTTCGCGCTCAGGAACAGCAACAAAAACAACTTTCTGCTGAGCCTTGTCAACCTGGACCCATGAAGGGATCCTTGACTCCGGCGCACGGTTGAGCGAATCAGTTACTGCATCCATATTCAGGCTTTTCTGCCTGAACTCTATAACATCACCGGGCTTAAGCTGATAGGAAGGAATATTCACCTTCTTACCGTTCACCAAAAGGTGACCGTGCGAAACAAGCTGCCTTGCACCAGCCCTTGATGGGGAAAAACCGGCCCTGAACACGACATTATCGAACCTTCTTTCGAGAAGCTTGACGAGGTTGTCACCGGTAACGCCACGCTGTGAAACAGCTTTCTTGTAGTAGTTCCTGAACTGCTTTTCAAGCACACCATAGAGATATTTCATCTTCTGCTTTTCACGAAGCTGGAGTGCATACTCGGAAATCTTACCTCTCCTGGACTGTCCGTGCTCACCTGGTGCGTATGGTCTTCTTTCAAGATATTTCTCAGCCTTGGGAGAAAGTGCAACTCCTAACCTGCGTGATACCTTGGTAATAGAACCTCTGAATCGTGCCATATCAAATTAAACCATTGTATTCTTAATGTATAAAGATAAATCAGACCCTTCTGCGCTTCGGAGGACGGCAACCATTATGCGGCAGGGGTGTAATATCCTTGATGGATTTTACTTCCAGACCAGCGCCCTGAAGTGCCCGTATTGCAGCATCTCTGCCAGCACCGGGGCCTTTGATGAAGACCTCAACGCTCCTCATACCAAGATCGTGTGCCTCTTTTGCTGCTGCTTCAGAGGTAACCTGTGAGGCGTATGGAGTATTTTTCTTTGACCCTTTAAAGCCGTTCTTGCCGGCACTGGACCAGGAAACAGTGTTTCCCATCGTATCGGTAATTGTCACAAGTACATTATTGAACGATGCCTTGATATGCACCACTCCTTCTGCGGTAACCTTTACCTTTTTCTTTTTCCTGCTAATTGTTGCCATGAATCTTTACAATCTTGGTATCCACGTTTCAGATAAACTACAGATAATTACTTCTTGACCGCTTTTTTCTTACCAGCAACGGTCTTGCGCTTTCCTTTCCTTGTCCTGGCATTGGTCTGTGTACGCTGGCCCCTGCAAGGTAGCGAGCGACGGTGGCGAAGCCCCCTGTAGCACCCGATATCCATAAGACGTTTTACTGCGAGCTGCTGCTCACCGCGTGCCTGACCTTCGACCTTGTAATCTTCGGCAATAATCTCCCTGATGGCATGAGCCTCTTCATCACTGATCTCGGCTACCTTCCTGGTTGGATCGATACCTGCACGTTCAAGTATATTGCGCGCAGAAGTTTTCCCGATCCCGTAAACATGTGTCAATGCAACAACAGCATGCTTGTTTAACGGTAAATTTACCCCGGCTATCCTCATATTCTTCTTTATAGTTCGAGTTACAAAACCTGCGTTATCAACCCTGACGCTGCTTATGGCTAGGGTTTACTTTGCATATAACATACCTTTTACCTTTACGCTTGATGATACGACAGTGCTCACAGCGTTTCTTGATAGATGAATAAACTTTCATAGTAAACCTCACGTAAAATAATATTAGGCACCAAAACCGAAAAGGCCTTTAATATAATAAAATTTCCAACAAACAAGCAAGAAGGTCTAGAAAATCAACTTACTTATACCGGTAAGTGATCCTGCCCTTGGTTAGATCGTATGGAGATATCTGAACCTTGACCTTGTCACCGGGCAATATCCTTATATAGTGCATACGAATTTTACCCGATACATGTGCCAGTATCTCAAGCCCGTTTTCAAGCTTGACCTTGAATTGAGCATTTGGCAGGGCCTCGAGGATTTCGCCCTCGACCTCTATTGAATCTTCCTTCGCCACCTTGCAGTCTCCGTTTATTAATTATCGTTCAATCATGTGATCGCTGTGTCACTCACCTTCAGGAGTCAGCGTCATTATTTCAGCAGCATCCTTGCGCACGATCACCGTATGTTCCCAATGTGCTGCCGGTTTGCCATCCTCTGTTACTGCAACCCATCCGCCATTGCGACACACAGCATTTCTTGAGCGGCCCATCGCAATCATAGGCTCTATGGCAAGCGCCATTCCTTCCCTGAGGCGAAGGCCTGTATGCTTTCTGCCATAATTAGGCACTGGCGGTTCTTCATGCAACTCGCTTCCAATGCCATGGCCTACCATGTTTTCTATAACACTGTACCCATGTGCGCGGGCATGGGTTTCTACAGCTGCAGAAATATCGTGCAGCCTGTTCCCTGCTATAGCCTGCTCTATTCCTTTGTACAGGCATTCCTTGGTGACGTCTACCAGCTTTTTTACCGCGGGCGGGACATTTCCAACCAGGAATGTACGTGCAGAATCACCATGGTAGCCACCCATATAGACCCCACAGTCAACTGAGACTATATCACCGTCCTTTATAACACGCTTTGAGCTGGGAATACCGTGTACAACTTCCTCGTTTATCGACACGCAGAGCGTTGCCGGATAAGGAGTTGCATCAGGGTCGCCTTTAGGTGCGTAATGAAGGAAGCTCGGTATGCCACCATTGTCACGGATGTACTCTTCTGCAAGGGTATCGAGCTGTTTAGTTGTCATCCCCTCGCGGATTTCACGACCTACAAGATCTAGCACTCTGGAGGTGTACGCCCCCGAGATGCGCATAAGATCAATCTCCCGTTCGCTCTTCAAGCTAACCATCTATCGGCGCCCCCTCGTTTTTCCTGATTTCATGAAACCATCGTAATGACGCATCAACAGGTGACTTTCAACCTGCTGGAGGGTATCGAGGCCAACACCGACAATAATCAGGAGGCTTGTACCTCCGAAGAACTGTGCAAAGCCAGGCGTCACGTTAGCAAATTTTGTAAGGAATGTCGGCAGCACAGCTATCAGGGCAAGAGATATTGCGCCGGGGAGCGTGATCCTGGTAAGGATATTATCAATAAAATCTGCCGTGCTTTTTCCGGGTCTGACCCCTGGGATGAAACCGCCCTGGCGACGCATGGTATCGGCAACCTCTTTCGGGTTGAAAGCAATTGCAGTATAGAAATATGTAAAGAAGACTATCATCGTTCCGAACATCAGCGCATACCACCATGAATCGTAAGCAAAGACACCGGCAACACCCTGCATCACCTCACTTTCAGGAAAGAACGAAAGAAACGTGTTAGGCAGGAACATGATTGACTGAGCAAAAATGATCGGCATAACACCGGCAGTATTAACGCGCATCGGTATATACTGGGTAGAACCTCCATACATTTTTCGACCCACAACGCGTTTAGCATGCTGAACCGGTATACGGCGAGTACCAACAGTCAACACCACGACTGCGGCAACGATCAGTACCATGAGAGCAAGAATAACAACTTCAATGACCCAGTTCTTACTTCCCAGCGACACCGACTGGACTTCTGCAATCATTGACTGAGGGAACCGTGCAAGAATACCGATCATGATAATGAGCGAGATACCGTTCCCAATACCGCTTTCGGTTATCTTTTCTCCCAGCCACATAACAAAGACCGTACTGGCTGTCAGGATGATAACTGTGGAGAAAATAAAGAAAAAGCCAGGATCAGGCACAACCATCTTACCGAATGATGCGGGACTAGAGAGGCTTACGCTAACCCCCCATGCCTGCATGGCTGCAATCAGCACTGTGCCATAACGGGTGTACTGGTTGATCTTCTGCCGTCCTTCCTCACCTTCCTTCTGCAGTTTCTGGACATAAGGCGTTACCGCTCCCAGAAGCTGCACGATGATTGAGGCAGAAATGTAGGGCATGATACCAAGTGAGAAGATCGATGCACGTGCAAACGCACCACCTACAAAAAGGTCAAAAAGACCAAAGAGGTCATTTGCATGCGATTGTGCAGCACTACTTACTGCAGCAGCATCCACACCGGGTATCGTAATGTGAGAACCAATCCTGTAAATAAACAACAGCAGCAGCGTATACAATATACGCTGCCGAAGTTCAGGGATTTTATTGATATTCTGTAAGCTATCAGCGAGCTTCATAGGAATTACCTGGAATATACTGCAGCTCAGGCCTTCCTGGAGCGCCTCTTAACTTTAGCCTTCGGCTTAAGCAGGGCCTCTTCAAGGGCTGCATCATTAATGCGTTCAGCCTCGAGCAGGGTCCTTTTTGCAAGGATGACCTCTCCGCCGGCTTTTTCTACTTTCTCCTGTGCGCTCTTGCTGGCAAAGTGTACAGTAACTTTCACCTTTGAGCTGATGTCTCCGTTACCAAGAAGCTTGAAGTACTCTGCCTTACTGGCGTTACAAAGCTTTTTGAGATCAGCAACACCGATTTCTTCTCCTGCCTTACCGTTCTCAATCCAGTACGCAATCTGGGAGATGTTGACACCTACCACTGATTTGCGATTCGGTTTCGTAAAACCGAACTTCGGCAGCCTTCTGTAAAGAGGCATCTGTCCACCTTCCGATACCGGCCTGGTGTAGCCGCTTCTCGACTGCTGACCCTTGTTACCTTTACCTGCTGTAGTACCATTCCCTGATCCGGGGCCCCGGCCAATCCTCTTGCGATTCTTTGCAGAACCCTTGGCTGGACTCAGTGAGCTTAAATCCATTTTCAATTCCTGACTTGCTATTAGAAAAACTATGAGAGCTCTTCAACCTTCACGAGATGCTCTACTACCCTGATCTGTCCCCTGGTGCAGGGATTGTCAGACTTCTCAACTGTATAGTTGGGCCGCCCAAGACCTAGAGCCTTGATGGTAGCCTTCTGTTTCTCAGTACATCCTATCGTACTGCGCACCTGGGTGATTCGCAATTTCATATCACTCATTCTTTCAACTAGCCCCGTTTAACTTTCGAATACCTCTTTCAGATCCTTCGTACGACGTTCTGCAACATCGTTAGCATCTGACATGCTCTCCAGTCCCTTGATTGCTGCCTTGACAACGTTGTGCGGGTTGGAAGAACCAAGAGATTTGGTAAGGATATCGTGAATACCTGCCATTTCAAGCACAGCGCGAACAGCTCCACCGGCAATCAGACCGGTACCAGGAGTAGCCGGCTTCATGAGCACCTTGGCAGAACCGTATTTAGCGACAATCTTGTGAGGGATAGTGCCCTTGACGATAGGAACCTTGATAACGTTCTTTTTTCCATCCTCTACGCCTTTTGCGATAGCATCCTGCACCTCATTGGCTTTACCGAGACCATACCCGACATGCCCTTCCTTGTCACCAACCACAACAATAGCGTTGAAGCCGAAGCGTTTACCACCCTTGACCACCTTGGCAGTCCTGTTGATGTGTACAAGCTTCTCCTTCAGGTTCAATTCACCAGGCTTGATATTTTTAGCACTTTTCTTCGACATGAACTCTTACCTTGTAATTTATTTTAAAAGACCAGACCAGCTGCCCTGGCGCCATCTGCAAGTGCCTTGACACGGCCATGATAACGGAAGCCGTTACGGTCGAAAATAACTTTCGTAATCCCCTTCTCCAGGGCCTTCTCACCTATCAGCTTGCCAACTGAACGGCTGACATCAGTCTTGGTACCGCTGAGGTCGCGACCATCCTTCGACATGCTGGATACTGCAAGCATAGTCGATCCAGTGACATCGTCAATCAGCTGGGCATATATCTGTGATACACTCCGGTAGACACACAGCCTTGGAGTTTCTGCTGTTCCCTGTCCTCTTGTCCTGCTGCGCAGCTTTACTTTTCTGCGGCGCATAGTCTTCTCGTTTTGTCCCATTCTCTTCAGCAATGATGTTTAACCTGACGATAAATCTGTCTTAATTCACTTATTTCTTACCAGCGGTCTTACCTTCCTTGCGACGTACCACCTCATCCGAGTACTTGATACCCTTACCGCGATACGGTTCAGGCTTGCGGAACGAGCGGATCTTTGCAGCCACCTGGCCAACAAGCGCCTTATCTATACCACTGACCTCAATTGTCGTCGTGTCCGGGCAGGCAACAGTAATCCCTTCCGGTGCACGGAAATATATCGGATGTGAGAAACCGATGGAAAGAAGAAGCAGATCACCTTTCATATCAGCCCTGAAACCAACGCCACTGATGAGAAGTTTACGTGTAAACCCTTTAGTGACGCCCTCTACCATATTGCTCACAAGCATCCTGTACAGGCCATGCATCGCACGTGAGCGCTTGCTGTCATCCCTGCGGCTAACCCTTGCTTCACCATCTACGATTTCAATGGCGACATCTTCAACGAGTTTCTGAGAAAGCTCACCTTTCGGTCCGGTCACGGTTATGACGTCATCCTTGATCTCTACCTTAGCCTGATCAGCCAGTTTAACCGGCATTTTTCCAATTCTTGACATGATACCCCTATAACGCTTTGGCTTCTTTATTAATAAATTCTGAACAATACCTCACCACCAACACCTTTCTCGCGAGCTTCCTTGTCAGTAATTACACCATGCGACGTGGAAAGGATAAGGAGACCGAGGCCACCAAGGTATTTAGTAAGGTCTTTCGTTTCATAGACGCGTCGTCCGGGCTTGCTGACCCTGGTGAGTTCCTTGATAGCAAATCTGCCATCTGCCCCATACTTGAGCTCTACCCTGATAAAAGGGAACTGCTCGGAAGTCACGACTGTATAGTTCTTGAGATACCCTTTTTCAACAAGAAGTTTTGAAATGCTTTCTTTCAGCTTGGAATACGGTATATCTGTCGTTGCGTTTTTAGCCTGGCCAGCATTACGGATGCGGGTCAGATAATCAGCTATTGAATCGGTTACAGGCATTGTACACTGTTAGTTACTTGCAAAAATGAACACTTTCTTACCTATCGGAGCATGCTGGTTACCAGCTGGCTTTTCTCATACCTGGAATCTTGCCTTCCAGAGCCATCTTGCGGAACTGCTGACGACAAAGCCCGAATTTTTCATAGACGCCCCTGCCACGACCAGTAAGGACGCAACGGTTACGCACACGGGTAGACGAACTGTTCCTCGGCAATTTGCTGAGCGCCTCGTAATCACCGGCTTTCTTCAACTCTTCACGCTTCGCAGCATACTTCTCCACAAGCGCTTTCCTCTTCTCGTTACGCGCTATTACGCTTTTCTTTGCCATCTCTTCCTCTGGAATAAGTTTAGTTGTTCTTTTTCTTGAACGGCATACCAAGCTCGGAGAGCAACGCAAATGCCTCTTCGTCTGTCTGTGCGGTGGTCACGAAGCTGATATCCATGCCCTGTATACGAGGCACTTTATCGATATCAATTTCAGGGAATATAATCTGTTCCCTCACACCCAGGGTGTAATTACCCCTGCCGTCGAAACTTGTGGTACTCAGACCACGGAAGTCACGAATTCTCGGAACGGCCAATGTAATAAACCTATCCAAAAATTCATACATATATTTCTTGCGAAGAGTAACACGGCAACCGATTGCCTGTCCTTCACGAAGCTTGAAGTTAGAAATAGCTTTCTTTGCCTTACGGATCTGTGGTTTCTGACCGGTGATCTGTGCAAGCTCAGCCATAGCAGTCTCGAGCAGCTTTGGCTCGTTGACAGCTTCACCAACACCAATGTTAATGGAAATCTTGGTCAGCTTTGGCACCATCATGATATTCTTGTACCCGAAGCGCTCCTTAAGAGCAGCAACAACCTTGTCACGGTACTGGGTATCGAGGCGTGCCTGTGCAGCAGCATCTGCTTGTTTTGTCATCTTTGTCTATCCTCTGGCAGGATGGTCTTTGTCATCCCGCATTTTATCGTTTACTGAAACTCAGCCTTAGCTTTTCTTTACATTTGATGCATGAATGGGAAACTCACGCTCGATAATAGCACCCTGTGGATGAGCCTGGGTCGGGCGTACATGACGTTTGCGAATATTGACGCCCTCTACGATAACGCGACCTTCTTTTGGCATCGCCTTAAGTACTTTTCCGGTCTTGCCTTTGTCATTGCCAGCAATGACCAGTACGGTATCGTTTTTCTTTACGTGTAGCTTAGTCTGACTGGTAGCTGTTTTCATGGTTCATCATAATGATAGTATTACTCAAAAACTGAGCGGGAGACGGGACTCGAACCCGCGACCAACAGCTTGGAAGGCTGTGACTCTACCAACTGAGTTACTCCCGCTGCTAACGTAACGACCGCTTAAAGCACCTCGGGTGCAAGCGAGACGATCTTCATATACTTGCGATCACGCAGCTCACGGGCTACGGGCCCGAAAATTCGTGTGCCGCGAGGTTCACCCTGTGCATTGAGCAGGACAACTGCGTTTTCATCAAAACGAATATAAGAACCGTCCTTACGTTTAAGCTCTTTAGCGCAACGAACGACAACTGCCTTGCAGACCTCTTTCTTTTTAACCACACCACCTGGCACAGCAGCCTTGACGCTGACCATGACCTGGTCACCAAGCGATGCATAGCGCCTTCCGGTACCACCGAAGACATGTATACAGCGGACTTTTTTGGCACCGCTGTTATCAGCCACAACCAGATTAGTCTCTTTCTGGATCATCGTACTTCAACCTTTATTAAAATGTAATAGAAAACCTTTACTTAGCTTTTTCCACAATCTCCACCAAACGGCAGCTCTTGCGCTTGCTCAGCGGACGGCACTCCATGACCTTTACCGTATCACCGATACCAGCCTCGTTGTTCTGGTCATGCGCCATCAGCTTCGTGGTCCTCTTGAAGTATTTCTTGTAAACCGGATGCTTGATACGACGCTCTACAGCTACAATAATAGCCTTATCCATCCTGTCGCTTACCACAGTACCCAGCCAGGTCTTCTTATTGCCTCTCTCTTCAGAACTCTTTGCCATTGCAGCACCTTGTGTTTGAATTTCTCCCATTATTCCTTCTTCCTATTCAATTGAGCCTTATCAGGCTTTTGCCGCTTCGATTTCCATCTGGCTCAGACGGGTTTTCATGCGGGCGATATCACGGCGCGAATTACGGAACACCATCGGGTTCTGCGGTGGCTCGATAACCTTGTAAAAATTAAGGTCAGCCAGCCTGTCTTCGAGTTCCCGGATCTTCGCCTCTAGTTCCAGCTTGCTCAGTGCTGCGATTTCTTCCTTCTTCATGGTATTTCTCTTTGTCTTATTAGCGCGTTATCCTTGTATATCCGGGCGTACGATAAACTTCGTCTTGATCGGCAGCTTCTTAGCAGCAAGCCTGAATGCCTCTGTAGCGATATGCTCAGGCACCCCATCGGCCTCAAACATGATACGACCTGGCTTGACAACTGCTACCCAGAATTCAGGATTACCTTTACCGGAACCCATACGGGTTTCTGCAGGTTTCTTGGTGACCGGCTTGTCAGGAAATATGCGGATCCAGATCTTACCGTCTCTTTTCATGTAACGGTTCATGGCCACACGCGCTGCTTCAATCTGTCGGCTTGTAATCCATGCGGGCTCAAGCGCTTTGAGCGCATATGAACCGAAGGTAATATTGGTACCGCGACCAGCATTGCCCTTCATCTTGCCACGCATCACTTTTCTATGTTTAACCCTCTTCGGCATTAACATACCGGCAACTCCATTCTTTTCTGATTATAAGATCTCTTCCTCTGTCACGTGCCGATCAAGCGGTTTTTCCAGCCGGCTTGCGACGGCGTCTTCCACGATCACCACGTCCGCGTGAACGCTGGTCACCACGACGCTCCTGGATTTTCTTCATCTCTTCCTCTTCGATGGCATCGATTCGCTGCACAAGGACTTCACCTTTGTAGACCCAGACCTTGATACCGATTGCACCGGCAATAGTATGGGCTGTGACACTAGCGTAATCTACGTTAGCGCGAATAGTATGCAAAGGAATCTTACCTTCCTTATACTGCTCTGCACGGGCAATCTCAACACCACCAAGCCTGCCGGCACAACGGATACGTACACCCTCGGCACCAGCACGCATTGCCTGCTGTATAGCCATTTTCATAGCACGCCTGAACGAGACACGATTCTCAAGCTGGTAAGCGATATTTTCACCGATGAGCTGAGCCTCGACTTCCGGCTTAACAACTTCTACTACATCTATCTTCACTTCCCTGCCGGTGATTCGTGCAAGTTCCTGTGAAAGATTATTGATCTCTTCGCCCTTACGGCCAACAACTGCGCCTGGACGTGCAGCGAAAATATTGATCTTGATATGCTTTGTGGTACGCTCAATCACGACTTTAGCAACGCCTGCACGCTCTTTCTTGAGCCTGGCCTGTACGTAATTGCGAATAACCTGATCCTGCTTCAGCTTTTCAGCGATGACCGGCTCATCATCATACCAACGTGATGTCCAGTCCTTGATGATCCCTAACCTGAATCCAGTAGGATTAACTTTCTGACCCAATGCTAGCTCCTTGTTCGTTTATTTTTTTACTGGATTACCCTTGTCAACAACTATGGTCAGGTGATTCGAACGCTTGCGAATCCTGTATGCACGTCCCATCGGTGCCGGGAGCATGCGCTTCATAGTCGGTCCTTCGTCCACAAAGATTTCCTTGATGTACAACTCGTTGTCGCCGGCCCTGGTATCGGGATTTAACTGGCTGTAATTGGACACGGCGGATTTCAGTGTCTGGATCACGTAACGCGATGCAGCCTTGGTGGAGTTCAGAAGTATAGCCTGAGCCTGGTCCACCTGCTTGCCGCGGATCAAACCAGCGACAATACGCATTTTCCTGGGCGATGTAGGCGTGTGCCGTAATATAGCTTTAGCTTGCATATCTTTCTTACCTTTCAGCGTTGTTTCAGTTTACTTTCTCTTAGGTGCTGAGCCGCCCTTTTCAGCTTTACCGCCGGCATGGCCACGATAGGTCCTTGTCGGTGCGAATTCGCCGAGCTTATGACCCACCATGTTCTCGCTGATATACACCGGTACATGGGTCTTACCGTTATGGACCGCAACAGTATGCCCCACGAAATCCGGAGATATCATCGAACTTCTCGACCAGGTCTTCACAACTTTCTTTTCTTCGCGGCTATTCATATCCATGATCCGCTTCTCAAGCTTGCTCTCGATGTATGGACCTTTCTTCAGTGATCTTGGCATGATTCTCTCTGGGCTTCAAATTAGTTATCTGCTCTTCTATTTAGACTTGCGTCCGCGAACGATCAGCTTGCTCGACGCTTTCTTCTTGTTTCGGGTCTTCAGGCCCTTTGCAATCTGTCCCCATGGTGACTTCGGATGCTTGCGACCACCACCGGATTTTGACTTACCTTCACCACCACCCATCGGATGGTCGACAGGGTTCATGGCCATACCGCGAGTCTGAGGCCTTACGCCAAGCCAGCGGCTACGACCAGCTTTACCCAGGACAACATTCTCGTGATCTATATTACCTACTCCACCAATAGTTGCACGGCACTCGATACGAACCTTGCGGATCTCCCCCGACGGCATTTTCAGTGTAGCATAATTGCCTTCTTTCGCAGCAAGTACTGCTGATGCACCGGCTGATCGGACCATCTGTCCACCTTTACCCGGTTTCATCTCCACATTATGTACATCGGTACCAAGCGGAATATTCCGAAGCGGCATGGTGTTACCCACCTTGACCTCTACTTTCTCGCCGCTCATCAGCTTCTCACCAACCTTCAAGCCAGCCGGGGCAAGAATATAACGTTTTTCTCCATCAACATAATGCAATAATGCAATTCTTGATGAACGGTTAGGATCATATTCAATCGCAGCTACGTTAGCAACGATATTATCCTTGTTGCGTTTGAAGTCAATGACCCTGTAAAAACGTTTATGCCCACCACCCCTGTGACGGGATGTAATACGACCTGCCTTGTTACGGCCGCCTGATTTCTTGATGGGCGCAAGCAGACCTTTTTCCGGCTTGCTCTTCGTGATCTCATCGAATTCTGAGTATGTAAGGTACCTAGAAGCCGGTGTGACCGGGCTTAATTTCCTAATCGCCATGGTTAATTACTATCTACCCTTTATTAGTTTACTTGTCTGCACCCTCTGCGGACGAACCGGCGTAATAATCTATTGCCTGGCCATCCTTGAGCGTCACGACCGCTTTCTTCCAGTCACTTTTCTTTCCTTCGATCAGCCCTTTACGGGTTTGCTGCCGCTTTGACTTTCCAAGATAGTTTGCGGTACGCACCGATGCGACATCCACACCGAACTTCGCCTCTACGGCCGCCTTGATATCACTCTTCGAGGCGCCATTCCTGACTTTGAAGACATACTGGCCTTTCTGCTCTGTCAGCCTGGTGCTTTTTTCAGTCAGCCATGGCTGCTGTAACGGATTTCTCATAACGTCTCTTTTTAGCTGTCTATCAATTCTGAAATTAACCCAGTGTCTCTTCAATTTTCTTGAGTGCGCCTTTCTGCACAACAACTGTCTGGCAGTTGAGGATATCATATGTCGACGCCTGGTCTGCAACCTGAACATTAAGAACAGGGATGTTTCTTCCAGAACGTGAAAGATTTTCGTTATGCTCAGGTAGCAACACAAGGGTTTTCTTCGCGCCCAGACCAAGGTTACCTAGAATATCTGCAAACTGCCTGGTCTTGATCTCTTCAAAACTGAAGTCCTCGATCACGATGAGACCTCCCTGGGCAGCTTTAGCGCTGAGCGCAGAACGCCTTGCAACACGCTTGAGCTTCCTGTTGACCTTCAACTCGTAACCATGTGGCTGAGGGCCGAAGATAGAACCACCGCCAACCATAAGACCTGAGCGGGTTGAGCCCTGGCGCGCATGGCCTGTACCTTTCTGCCTGTATGGCTTCTTGCCACCACCACGAACTTCAGAGCGATTTTTAACTTTATGCGTCCCCTGGCGCCTGTTGGCCAGAATGGACTTCACATCGAGATACATCGCATGCTCGGAGACCTTTGCAGCAAACACCTTATCATCAAGAGTAACCACTTCGCCAGTTTCCGTGCCGCCGGTATTTAACACTTTAAGTTCCATGTTTCCTCGCAATCACATTTACTTGTTTGTTGTAACAATCTCTACATAGGAGTTCTTCACACCGGGAACAGAGCCTTTGATCACCAGCAGATTTGATTCAGGGATAACCTTCAGAATCTGAAGCCCCCTTACCTTGACATTCTTACCGCCCATTCTACCGGCCATTTTCATACCTTTGAATGTACGGGATGGATCTGATGATCCGCCGACTGAACCCGGGGCGCGCAGCCTGTCTGACTGACCGTGCGTCCTGGAACCACCGCCAAAATTATGGCGCTTAACAACACCGGCAAAACCTTTACCTTTCGTCACACCACGAACATCGACCTTCTGGCCCTCAGCGAAAATCTCGACACTGACAGGGTTGCCAAGCTCAAGCTCGAATCCCATTTCGCTTTTATCAAACTCAGCGATCTTATATCCGGGTGTTACACCTGCTTTTGCATAATGCCCTCTCTGAGGCTTCAGCACTTTTGCTTCTTTTCTTTCTCCAATGCTCAACTGGTAAGCATCATAGCCGTCATTATCCGAGGTCTTTACCTGCGATACAAAGCAGGGTCCGGCCTGAATAACCGTACAAGGTACAGCCTCGCGCTTCTCATTGTAAATGCGGGTCATACCGATTTTCTTTCCAAGAATAGCAGCCATTTTCCAATTAGCGTTCTAGTATTTCATTAAGACTTAATTTCGACATCGACACCACTCGGAAGCTCTAGCCTCATCAACATATCAATGGTCTTGCCTGTCGGGTTCATGATCTCGATCAGCCTCTTGTGAGAAGAAAACGAGAACTGCTCCCTGGACTTCTTGTCTACGTGCGGAGAACGGTTAACCGTGTACACCTGGGTCTTTGTCGGCAGCGGAATAGGGCCGAAAATAATGGCATCCGTCTGCTTTACAACATCAATAATCTTCACGGCCCACTTGTCGACAAGACTGTGGTCGTAGGATTTTAGCTTTATCCTGATCTTTTGCTGAACAGCCACTTTCTAAACCTGTTTCAATGTTTACAATAAAAACAGGGCGGGAACGAAGCCCGCCCCGGAACAATCATCGGTCAATTATCACTCAATGATCTTGGTTACGGTACCTGCACCTACGGTACGACCACCTTCGCGGATAGCGAAGCGGAGGTTTTCGTCCATAGCGATCGGAACGATCAGCTCAACCTCGATAGAGAGGTTGTCACCAGGCATAACCATCTCTACACCTTCCGGAAGAGTTACCGCACCAGTAACGTCGGTGGTACGGAAGTAGAACTGCGGACGGTAGTTGTTGAAGAACGGAGTATGACGACCACCCTCTTCCTTCTTCAGGATGTAGACCTCAGCCTTGAACTTGGTGTGAGGGGTGATGGTGCCAGGTTTGGCAACAACCATACCGCGCTCGATCTCTTCCTTATCGACACCACGGAAAAGAAGACCTGCGTTATCACCAGCCTGACCTTCGTCGAGAGTCTTCTGGAACATCTCGATACCGGTAACAACAGTCTTTCTGGTCGGTTTGATACCAACGAGCTCAACCTCTTCGTTGATCTTGATGATACCGCTCTCGATACGACCGGTACCTACTGTACCACGACCCGAGATAGAGAAGACGTCTTCAACTGGCATCAGGAACGGCTTGTCAACGTCGCGAATCGGCTCAGGAATATAGCTGTCAACAGCATCCATGAGCTCGAGGATTGCTTTTTCAGCCTCTTCATCGCCTTCAAGGGCTTTGAGTGCAGAACCCTTGATGATCGGGATATCATCACCAGGGAAATCGTACTCGGAAAGAAGCTCGCGAAGCTCGAGTTCTACGAGTTCGAGAAGTTCAGGATCTGCGATATCAACCTTGTTCAGGAACACGACAAGCGCAGGTACGTTTACCTGGCGGGCAAGCAGGATGTGCTCACGAGTCTGAGGCATAGGGCCATCTGTACCGGCAACAACGAGGATAGCACCATCCATCTGGGCAGCACCGGTAATCATGTTCTTGATGTAGTCAGCGTGACCAGGGCAGTCGATGTGCGCATAGTGACGCTTGTCAGTCTGGTACTCAACGTGTGCTGTCGAGATAGTGATACCGCGTTCCCTTTCTTCAGGAGCCTTATCGATTTCACCAAAGTCGCGCGCAGCAGCTTTACCCTGCTTTGCAAGGACAGAAGTGATCGCCGCGGTCAGCGTGGTTTTACCATGGTCAACGTGACCAATGGTACCAATATTTACGTGGGGTTTTTCCCTCTTGTAGGCCTCTTTTGCCATTGTTGTCTCCCTCTATCGGTTAACTATTGTTGTTGTTATGAAAAATGCACCTGTCGAGCTCACTCACATCACCCATCAGCGTTCTTGCCGGAGTTTTTTTCCTGCAAGGTCTCTGCAATGTTACGCGGAACCTCGCTATATGTTTCAAACTCCATGGTATAATTCGCGCGTCCCTGGGTCATGGAACGAAGCACAGTGGAGTAGCCAAACATTTCCGAAAGCGGCACCTTGGCCTTGACAAACTGTGCGCCAGCCCTGTCACCCATACCCTCGATATGACCACGGCGACTGGAAAGATCACCCATAACATCACCAAGGTACTCTTCAGGAGTAATAACCTCCACCTTCATGATAGGCTCGAGGAGCACAGCATCAGCTTTCCTTGCAGCACCCTTGAATCCAATTGAACCAGCAATTTTGAACGCCATTTCCGAGGAGTCGACATCGTGGTACTTACCATCAAAGAGAGTTACCTTGACATCCTGCATCGGATACCCTGCAACCACACCATCTTTCATGGCTTCCTGGATACCATTCGATACCGCCGGAATGTACTCTTTAGGAATCACACCACCCTTGATCGCATCAACAAACTCGTACCCTGCGCCCTGCTCAAGGGGCTCGACACGGATATTGACAAGACCGAACTGACCCTTACCACCAGACTGGCGAACAAACTTACCTTCATGCTCGACAGACTTCTTGATTGTTTCGCGGTAAGCAACTTGTGGTTGACCTACATTAGCCTCCACTTTGAACTCCCTCTTAAGACGATCGACAAGAACCTCAAGGTGAAGCTCACCCATACCAGCTATAAGCGTCTGACCGGTTTCCTCATCAGAACTTACGCGGAAGGTAGGATCCTCTTCAGCAAGCTTTGCCAGCGACATACCGAGTTTGTCGGAATCAGCCTTGGTCTTCGGCTCGATTGCGATCTGTATAACCGGCTCAGGGAACACCATTTTCTCAAGCACTATCGGGCTAGACTCAGCACAGATGGTATCACCGGTTTTGACATCCTTCATACCAACTGCAGCCGCAATATCACCAGCATAAACCTCATCAAGCTCTTCACGCTTGTTCGAGTGCATCTGAAGAAGACGACCAATTCTCTCCTTCTTACCAGTCGTTGCATTCAGCACATAACTACCAGCCTTGAGAACTCCGGAGTAGGCGCGGAAGAAGGTAAGCTTACCAACAAACGGATCAGTAGCAATCTTAAAAGCAAGACCGGCAAACGGAGCCTCATCTTTTGGCTCACGCTCTATCTCCGCATCGGTATCAGGATGATGACCCGACACATTACCGACATCGACAGGCGAAGGCAGACACTCGATAACCGTATCAAGCATAAACTGCACACCTTTGTTCTTAAAGGAGGAACCGCACAGCGCAGGGATAATCGTACCCTCAAGAGTCGCCTGGCGCAGAACCTTACGAACCTCTTCTTCGGTTATATCCTCGCCCTCGAGGTATTTTTCGAGCAACGTCTCATCTACTTCGGAGACAGCCTCAAGCATATTGATTCTCCAGTGACGTGCCTCGGCCTCGAGATCATGAGGAATCTCCACCTCTTCGTAGGTACTCCCATCCTCTTTATCGTAAATAACACCCTTCATACGAATCAGGTCAACAACACCAGCGAACATCTCGCCCTGGCCGATCGGAATCTGAACAGGAACAGGATTGGCACCAAGACGCTCCTTGATAGACTTAACTGTCTCGAAGAAATCGGCACCTACGCGATCCATCTTATTCACATAAGCAACCCTCGGAACATTATACTTATTAGCCTGACGCCAAACAGTTTCGGACTGAGGCTCAACACCACCAACAGCACAGAACAGCGCAACCGCGCCATCCAACACCCTCAGGGATCGCTCAACCTCGACAGTAAAGTCAACGTGACCAGGCGTATCGATAATATTGATCCTGTACTTACCACCCTTGTAGATACCATAACGAGGCTCCCAGAAACAGGTGGTAGCAGCTGAGGTGATAGTAATACCACGCTCTTTCTCCTGCTCCATCCAGTCCATGGTAGCACCACCATCATGCACCTCACCCATCCTGTGAAGGCGACCGGTATAATACAGAATCCTCTCTGTTGTAGTCGTCTTACCGGCATCGATATGCGCCATGATGCCAATATTACGTACCTTTTCTAACCCTACTTGCCGTGCCATGTTGATCGACTCTCGTCCGTTAAGTATTTAATTAAAACCTGAAATGAGCAAACGCCTTGTTTGCATCTGCCATGCGATGAACCTCGTCCCTCTTCTTGACTGATGCGCCCTGCTCACTGGCAGCGTCCAGAAGCTCGGCTGCAAGCTTCTCAGCCATACCACGACCACCGCGACGGGTAGCAAACTGCTTGATCCAACGGAACGCGAGAGCCTCGCGACGCGACGCAGCAACTTCCATCGGAATCTGGTATGTTGCACCACCAACACGCTTGCTACGAACCTCAACAAGAGGAGCTACATTCCCTACAGCCCTGCGAAACACCTCTATTGGCTGCTCATCCTCAACCCTGGTACCGATGATATCGAACGCATCGTACACGATTTTCGCAGCAACGCTTTTCTTACCGTCATCCATTATCGCGTTAATCAGCCTGCTGACACTCTCGTCACCGTAACGATAGTCGGGCTTCAAGCCAGCATATACACCTTTTTTTCCCATCTTGCTCCAGAATTAATAGATTCGATTATTTGGCAGCGCCTTCCTTGGGACGCTTGGCTCCATATTTTGAACGACTCTGACGACGGTCAGCGACACCGGATGTATCCAGCGAACCCCTGACAATGTGGTAACGCACACCAGGAAGATCCTTAACCCTACCGCCACGAATAAGCACAATGGAGTGCTCCTGGAGGTTATGACCTTCGCCCGGAATATAGGCTGTGACTTCAATCTTGTTAGACAACCTTACACGAGCAACCTTTCTCAGCGCGGAGTTAGGCTTTTTCGGTGTTGTAGTGTACACACGGGTACAGACACCTCGCTTCTGTGGACACTTTTCCAGCGCCGGTGAAGCTGTCTTGGAGACCTTTGTCGTCCTACCGCGTCTGATAAGCTGCTGAATCGTCGGCATACTTTATACTCTCTTCTGTTCTAGTAAGTTAATCACACAGGGTAACCCCTGTCTTCCATACGTGAAAATGCATAAGGACAACCAATGTAATTTTTTTTTCAAAAAAAACAAAAAATATACATCTCCTTTTCCTTCTCAATTTTTCAGCCGCACCTCCCAAGAGCCCCTTCAGTGCACCTTTCTACAAGCAGGAACCTGTCATTATCGCTCCCACATAAGAAATCTTGATCAGGCCAGGGGAAGACGTGACATAAGTTCCCTGAGCAATATGGCTGTATCCTGTATGCTCCAATCATCATCTACAGCCTGCCTCGGGTTTTGTTTCCGTCCTTCACCCTGAAGCATCTCAAGCTGTTTTACCGTAGCCTCCCTGAATGCCTCGGGATCATTGTTATTCACCCTGCCCCCACCTGCGTCAACAAAATCCTTACATTGATAACCTGGTGGCAGGGCAGCAATCACCGGTATGCCACAGGAGATGACATCGAGGAAGCGCTCCGGGACATATCCGGTTGAGGGCAACGGCTCAGTAAGGACCATACAGCAAAGATCCGCCCTGCTGCAGTACCCGAGTTCATTCTCCAGGGTTCCCCTCCCGGGAGGCACCATCGCATCATTATAACCTGCCTTCACAGCAACCCTTGCCGCCTCATGGCTTCTGGTTCCGGCAAACATCATCCTCGTTCCCTCCATGAGTAAAGGGAGAAGTCCGCCAAAAAGAGCTGTGAAGACCTTTTCAAATCGACCGGGGTGCCCTCCACCAACCAGGAACAGCAGCTGCAGGCCTTCGTTATCAACGCGTTCAGCTCCGCCACTTCCCGAACACCGTGACAACCCAGGAACAACTGAGATATCACCATGACCTACCCGCCCAAGGTACCTCTTCAACAATGTCTCTTTTGCATACCTAGCCGGAACCACAAGCCCGTGATGAGCATTGATCAGGAGTTCTTCATCTTTTCGGCAGCGCCCTTCACCGCATGGCCACAACAGGTCAGGCAGCAGGGGAAGCCCGTGCTTGCGGGAAAGTTCAAGAGCAAGCCTTATAGCATCATAGGGAGGTGCCTGCGCATAGAGGGCGGCTATATCTCCATGCTCTTTCATGCACTCACCCGCAATGCGCCTCGCATGCTTCTCCCAGCGTCGACCGTCCTGTTCGGGCTGCAATCGTTGCGACAACCTGTCAAAACCGGAAACCGGCTCCCTCCTGAGAGCCCGAAACAGCCCGAGGTCATCCATCTCCTTGCGCTCACCCGCCTCACCCGCATACCTGACAGTAAAACTGAACCGGGGCACCGCAATCCCTCCTGCAGGAACCTCAGGACCTATAACCAGGGGCTCCCAGCCACTCTCCTTCAGAGCCCGGGCAAAGCCGTATGCACGCATGGCCCCCTCAGTCATCATTGGAGGAAAATTCCTGGTCAGCATCATGATCGTTCTCATCGTTCCTCTCCTTTTTTCAATCGTCCGGCCCCAGTACCGACCAGCAGGCTGGCAAAAAGCAGGAATGACAGTGCAGAAACCCGACGCCCGTTTTCAAACAGTGAGCGATCATAGGCCAACGTAACCTTGTGTTCCCCCGGAGGTATAACAACCCCCTGCAGCACACCGTTGACTGGCAGCAGGGTTGCTGGAACACCATCGACTGCTGCATACCATCCTTCTGGATAATAAACATCACTGAGCACAAGCAGTGCATCTGTGCTGACTTCCACATCTATCGTGACCTGTTCAGGGCTGCGAGCATACGACCTGACATATCCCTCTCCAAACTCACGCTGCCCACCCCATGGGGCTCCGTCCACGTAGACCTCGGAGTATCCTTCCGCAGCATGCAAACCTCCCGGAGCACGTGCGATTGCATCCCCGGCAGTGGCAACAGCAGTTGCCGACCCTGCAAAGCTGGCCAGTGCCATGCTGTCCTGAAGCCTGTATACCCAGGTATCGACACTACCACCAGTCCGCCTGAGCACTCCCCTGTACACCAGTTCAAGATCAGGATGCTCGAGCGGTGCAGTCAAGAGTACGTAGCGAACCCCCAGCATCCTCAGGTATGCTGGATCTGCAAGGTTCGACGTTGAGCGGAGGAGGAGATCGTACCGCGCAATTTTAGCGGGATGGTATCCTCCGACCGAAGCAAGCCCGAACAAGGCAAAGCGGTTGTCGCCAAAAAGTTCTCCGGCTGGATAGATCCGGAAATCACCCGGCTGCTCCTGGAGCCATCTTACGACATCGTCTTCAGAAAAAACGTAGTCCAGTAACTCCTGCCGTGCAAACTGGTTTTCCCGCAGCGACCCTGTTCCGGGAGCGATAACCTGGTATCCCACCAGGGCAATATCACCAATGCCAAGTACCATGAGAACAACCATACAGGCCCTCGACGAGAGGCGGCCCTGCCACCTCATCCAGAGAGTTGCTCCCGCAAAAAAAAACAGGCCAACTGCCATCAAGGCACCGTCAATGACAAGCGTTATCCTAACCCCCTGCACTAGCTGGCTGAGCCGGATCGAATCCAGTGATGGAAGGGGGATGAACGAGGCCAGAAACGCCTCGAACATTGGGCGTGCAGCAACAAGGATCACCCCTCCCATGAAGAGCACTGCCACCGCAATACCCAGCCCTGCATTCCACAACTGCCCCTTGTTCTGCGTAACAACATGCAGCCCTGCTCCCGCCAGCATAGGAAGCACAAATGAAACAAGCACAAGCGACATGGATGGCGCCCTGAAGCGATTGAAAAAAGGTGCCCAGTGGTAGAAAAGGTCGAAAAGAGGGCTCCAGTAACTGCCGAAAGAGAGCAGGACCGAGAACGCAAGTACCAACAACAGTGCACGAACCATGCTAGAGGAGCGCATACCCCATACACCGGCAACCGCAAGAAAAAGCACGACAAGACCAGCATAATGCGGAAAATCGGTAAACGGCATATGACCCCAGTATGCTGCCCCACCGAACCCGAATGCCCCGGGCAGGATAAACGTGACCAGCTCTGCAGGATGCATCGACCACATGGTCGCATACTCATAGGGAGCCCCGCCCCCGCTTGCTGCACCACGTACAGAATAGGGCGTATACGCCATTACAGGAAGGTAGACCTGGAGAGCCATGACGAAACCGCCACCTAGCGCACCCAGGCCAAGCAGGCTTTTTTTCAGGAAATGCCTTACCGTCACCCTTCCCGTCCATGAGGTGATAAACACCAGGGCAACCAGGATCCATGTGTAGTATGCAACCTGCACGTGAGCGCGCTGAAGCTGGATGCCAACAAGAATACCGAGCAGTGCAGCATCGAACAGTGCTGCTCGCTGGAAAAGCCTGGATGCAGCCCATGCAATCCAAGGGATCCAGGCTGCTGTCATGAGCTGGCTTCCATGCCCGAAAACAAACATGGTCACAAGGTAGGGATTCAGCATGAATGCAGCTCCACCAAAAAACGCGGCTACACAGCCAACCTTGAAAAACCTCAGGAAAAGATACCCTCCACTTCCCGCCAGTACGAAATGGAGCAGCTGCAGCGCTGTATCACCGAAACCAAGCATCTCGAGCAGGGCTCCGGGATAATAGAGGCCGTTGAGATAACTGAACGCAGCAACAGTCGGCATCCCCGAAAAGGTCCATGGCTGCCAGAGGGGGTAGTTTCCCACGGACTCCCGAAGACGGTCAAGCGCCATTGAAAGGGCCATGGGAGTTATAGAATCCGGTGATGCAGGCACCATCCCACGAAACACAACCGAGAAGAAAATCCCTGCAACGAGAATAACGTAAGCAACTGTTGCCAGCACAAACGCACTCATACTCCTTTTTCGCATATCAGGCATGTTTTGACATGAATAGCTGTTGAGCCAATCCAGTGGTTTCATCACGGAAAAAACCAGTTACAGCGAGAATCAGGGCATAGGCAGAACAAAGCACTACGGCACCAGCCCCAAGTCCAGCAAGAGGCCCTGAACCAACAAGAAACGGATACACGGCAACAAGCAGTAGTACCGACCCGAACAGTGCTACGAGCGGCTTCCATAGTTGCCAGGTCCATCCCGCTGTCCCCACAACCCTTTTGAGCTGGATGCTCCTCAGCGCTGCAGAAAGAGCATAGGCCACGACAACCCCGATTGCAGCCCCGACAGGGCCGTACTTCGGCACCAGGGAAACGCTCACGACCGCCTGGCACAGAAGAGCTCCTGCCGAGTTGACGGCCACGAACCGTGCATGCCCGCTCATCTGCAGCATGGTATCTCCGAGTCCCGACACCGCCTGCACCAGTACGCCACCGGCCAACATGATAAGCAACGGTGCCGATGAAACAAATGACGTTCCGAAAAGAGCCATAACCTCATTGGACATCACCGAGAGCAGTGCCCAGGCAGGCAGAACCGCAGCAACGAGAAGTCGGGTCACGCCCCCGTAGAGTACTGCAACATCCTGTATCCTGTGCTGGCTGTACAGTGCTGCAAACATGGGGGCGGCAACACTCGAAAACGCCAGCAGGAAAGAACGCAGGAGTCCGGCGCTTCTCACCGCTGGCTGGTAACGTCCAACGTCTGCTGCCGGGCAGAATACTCCAAGCACCAGAATATCGAGCCAGTGCCCCAGCATCCCCAGAAAACCAACGAACACGAGAGGAACCGCGTAACGGTACATGCCACCATGAAACGAAGCAGCAATGACGGCCCGCACTCCCACACCAGTGATCCTTGATACCCGTGCGGCGGTCCATACCGAGACAACTGCTGCTGCAAGGGGCATAGGGAAAAGAAGGGCCCCCGCAGGATCACCCGATATCCCGAACAGCCCAGTCAGCACCAGAAGGCATAACGGAAACAGCACCTGGCCCGACAGCACCTTTTCTTCGACTTGCCCGACAGCCTGCAATGCATGACCGCCAAGCGCAATCATGACGGTAAAGGGAAGGGCCAGCGCATACGCTGCAATAACAGCTCCCAGCAGCTCATCTCCTCCGAACATACGTCCAAGCTGCCCCGAAGCCGAGTACAGGAGCATCCCGAGTCCAAGGGAGAAGAGCATCCCACCCTTCAGCCCTGAAGCGATCAGCATACCAGGACTCTCGCCGCATCCCCGGGCTTTAGCAACATAACGCAGCATGGCGGCATCGAGTCCCATGACCGCCATAATTTCGGCTACCTGCAGGAAAGCAAGAGCCAGCGCATACGTCCCCAGTGCATCGGCTCCCAGCATGCGGGCAATCACCAGATTAAGCAGAAAACGCATGAGCTGCCCTGCGAAAAAACCTGCAAAAGAAAATGCTGCCTGCCCGAGGAACGTCATCATGTCGCCCTCCTGCGACGAGCAGCTGCCATAAACCTGAAGGTTATGATCGAAACTGCAGAACAGGCAACATCAAAAGGCAAGCGCAGCAGGTAACGAATGACGCCACCAACACCGCCCCACCGGCGCATGAACTGCACAAGTGCTTTCTGCCTGGCAACAAGCTTTGAAAGTCTAAGCTCACCTCCGGACGATGCAGAAACCCTATGCCAGATCCTCGAAGCAGGAACAACAGCAAGTATGCCACCCTCCTGACGAACCCTCATCGACAGATCCAGGTCCTCTCCATACATTCCTGCTGCAGTATCGAATCCGCCGATCCTCTGGAAATCCATGCACCGCATGACAAGGCAGCACCCTGTAGCGTAACCGGTCTGGCGATACCCGACTGCTCCGGAACCTGCAAGTTTCTTTCGAATACCGATATGCCTGGCAATACCCCTGGATGGATCGAGAGCCCCCCCGTCGTACCATACACGGTCGGGATACCCAGCGTAAAGTATCTGCGGCACAGTGGCTTTCACTTCACAGTGTTCATCCAGCACGTTCAGCAGAGGGTCGAGAAAGCCTGGATCGACAACCGTATCGTTATTGAGAAACACCACGTATGCAGCTCCCTCTGCCGCTGCTCTATGAAAACCAGCATTACATCCTCCCGCGTATCCTTCATTCACTGGCAGGTAAATCATCGTCACGGCAGGGAAGGCGTTGGCAACAACCTTATCAGACCCGTCGGTCGAACCATTGTCAACCACGATCACGCTCACGGAATCACCTGTAAGCGGCGCAAGAGATTGCAGGCAATGCAGGGTATCGTCGGCATTGTTCCAGGCAACAACAACAATACAGACCAGTCGCTCGGATGTCATAACGCAGCAACCTCCTCCAGAAAAAGCTTCACACTACGGCTCAATCCAGCCCAGGAATGAGTCCTGCGATATTGGGTGATTGCCGGAGAGGCATGCGCATAAAAACCCGGAGCAAGGGCGTGTTCGATCGCAGAGGCAAGAGAAGGTGCATCACAACGTTCTGCCACAACGCCGGTCTTCCCGTTCACAACATCCTCACGAAGCCCGCCTACCGGTGTCACGACAACGGGACGGTCATACCCGTAGGCCTGCTGTATCACACCAGACTGTGTCGCTTGCAGGTAAGGAAGCACAACAACATCGGCAGCCCTGAAACAGCTGGAGGCAACGCTTTGAGATGCAAAGCCCGGCATAAACCTCACAAACTCCTCTATCCCCAGCTTCCTTGCAAGCTCGTGGAAACCACGCTCAGGCTGATGGAACTCACCAGCAACAAGCAGGCGAACCTCTACTGAACGTTCCCTGAGCAGGGCTAGTGCCTCGAGCAACATCTCCAGCCCCTTGTATGGACGGATATAACCGAAAAAAAGAAGCCAGGGAAGGTCATCATCAAGCCCCAGCGCTACACGGGCGTCCTGCATTGAATGTAGCTCACCAGGAGCAGGCTCAGCGGACGGATGATACAGCCGACAGCTCCTGAGAGCAGGAGCCTGTAGGCGCACCTCTTCGTAAACGCTCCCTGAAAGAGTCATTGCAGCATCAGCATGGCGAAGCATGAGCCGGCAGAGGGCATGATCGAATGGCACCCGCTCATGGGATGAAAAATTATGCATCAAGAGCACTGTTTTCAGACCGCATGTCTTCTCAAGGAAGAGGTAAAATGGGACAAGAATCACGTTCCAGTAAGCCAGGAGCACAAGATCGGGAGTCTTCTGTGCTATGTACTTTCGTGCAGCAAACCATGTCAGAGGATTGAGGGGATCAACCATCATAGGTTCTTCCGGACTATGGTCGACATACGCTCCCGGCTCGAAAAACGGGCGTCCGGCAGTGATAAACGAAGGATAGATATGCTTGAATGACAAACCGCTTACCCTCACGCCGTCTCTTTCAAGCCCCGCCTTCAGGCTCGAGCTGAAATGCGCAATACCACCCTTAATGGGTAAAAAGGGCGAAACAACTACAATGTTCAGCGTTCCAGGCACCGCATAAGGGCAACTAAAGGGTTACTGCTCTCCGAATCCCTGGTCGAAAAATTCCACCAGCTCCCGAAGAGCTTCTTCTTCATCTGCGCCGTCAAGCTTCAAGACAAGCTTGGTACCTTTTGGCGCCGCAAGACTCATGACGCCAATAATCGATTTTGCATTGACCTCCGAGCCGTGCATCTCGATAAAAAAATCCGAGGTAAACCGGGAGGCTATCTTGACGACTCCGGCAGCAGGCCGCGTATGAAGACCTGCCTTGTTCTTAACTTCGACTTCCTGTATAATCACGGTAGCAATTCAATGAAAATTCACAAAAACCTGGATTTCCTAGAGCACCTTCTGCATAGCAACCTCGTCGCAAGACATCAATTTAGGACAGGTTGTGCAATCCCGCCAGATTTTCTGTGGAAACAGCTCTTTATCTACGACAGCATACCCCTGGCGCCTGAAAAATTGAGGAGCAAGCGTAAGGACGAATGCATTCTGCACCCCCTCTTCCCGCAAAATCGCTTCCGCCTTTTCGACAAGCCGGGCCCCGACCCCTTGCTGACGAAACCCTTCACAGACCGCAAGGGTACGTATTTCAGCGAGGTGAAGGGTAAAAAACGATATAGCGCAGCATCCCACAACCTTGCCGCCGATTTCAGCAACGAAAAAGTTACGGATATGCTCTATGATACTCTCGGGCGACCGTTTAAGCATAAGCCCCTCTTCGGCGTACCGAGTTGTAATGTTCCCTATAGCCTCGGCATCGAGCAGGCGCGCCGTACGAACCAGTATGTCCTGTTGTGAAGTCATGCTTTGACAACCATCACGTTCTGGAAGCAACGATTCTGGACCACAATGCGTCACGCAACCCATCAAGCCCCTGCCCCGTCACACTGGAAATCTCGAACAGCTGTGTTCCATCGTCCATGGTCATGGGCGAAAACTCTTCAGGAACAACATCCATCTTGGTCAGCACGGCAATCCTGGGTTTATCGAGCAGTGCAGGATTGTAACGCTTCAGTTCATCGAGAAGCAACCTGTACTCTGCAAGGGGATCTTCTGTATCGCAGGATACAAGGATCGCAAGCACCTTGGTACGCTCGATGTGGCGAAGGAACTGGAGCCCAAGGCCTCGCCCCTCTGCAGCTCCCTCGATGATACCTGGAATATCCGCCATCACAAATGACTTGTACTCACCATACCTCACGATACCAAGATTCGGCACAAGGGTTGTGAATGGATAGTCAGCTATCTTGGGACGGGCGGAACTCAGGACAGAAATAAGGGTGGACTTTCCTGCATTGGGAAATCCCACCAGGCCAACATCTGCCATCAGCTTCAGCTCGAACTCAACCTCGAGTTCCTGCCCTTTCCCCCCGGGTTCAGCATATCGGGGAGCCTGGCGGGTCGATGTGGTAAAATGGGGGTTTCCCCGTCCACCATGGCCACCTTCTGCAAGCAACACCTCCTGACCATCCTCTGTAAGGTCGAACAGTAACGTGCCTGAGGCAACATCCCTGACAAGGGTGCCACATGGCACATTAATGACAACATCCTTACCTGTCCTGCCAGCCTTTTTCGATCCCTGGCCATGTACTCCTCTCTCTGCTTCGTAATGCTTCCTGTAACGAAAATCGAGAAGCGTTGAAAGCTGGGCGTTAGCCTTCAGGTAGACATGGCCTCCACGGCCACCATCTCCTCCGTCGGGACCACCCTTCGGCACATATTTTTCCCTGCGGAAACTGACACATCCGTTACCGCCATTTCCTGCCTTCACATGAATGCGTGCACTGTCTACAAATTTCACCTTATCACCTTCATAATTGAATAATACCCGGCATTTACCTATGTTTTCAGAAAACAGTCAGATAGATGAGCCAGAAAAAACAGACCATCGAAGAACTTATTTCCCGCCTTGAAGAGGTTACAAGGGAAATAGAAAACCCGGACACCGGGGTTGAGCACTCCATAAAACTTTACGAGGAGGGACTCAAGATTGCCGGGCAGTGCAAAAAACGCCTTGAAGGTGCTCGACAGACCATGGAAACAATCATGTCTGCACCCACCGAAAAGCAGAAACCCGAACCACCAGCAAAACCGGCCGCTTCGCCCCTTTTCGACCAGGGCTGAAGCGACTCTGGGTCACCTCTCACGAATCAAGCATTCTCTTGAGGATATCGTTGACCACAGCCGGATTTGCCTTCCCCTTCATAGCCTTCATGCACTGACCCACGAAAAAGCCAAAGAGCTTGGTCTTCCCGCTGCGGTACTGCTCCACCTGCTCCGTGTTGTCATCGAGGATAGCCTGCACTACTTTTTCAATCTCGGAAGTATCGGACACCTGCTTCATGCCTTCACGTTCGACTATCTCAGCTGCACTACTGCCGCTTTCAAGCATTTTCTCAAAAACCTGCTTGGCTATGGTGGTGCTTATCTCTCCCGCCTTGATCATCCCGAGCAGCCCGGCCAGCCGTTCTGCCTCGAGGGGGAACGAGGTAATCTGCATCGACCTCTCCTTGATAGTGCGAAGTACTTCACCCATCACCCAGTTCGAAGCGCTTTTCGGGTCGCCACATTCCTCTACGACCGCTTCGAAATAGTCCGCCAGCTCGCGTTCTACAGTCAGCACGCCAGCATCGTAGTCAGGAATACCGTATTGCTTGACAAACCGCTCGGCTCTAGCCTCGGGGAACTCAGGAAGTTCTGAACGCACAGCCTCGAGCATCTCCTGGTCGACACAGACCGGAACAAGGTCGGGGTCCGGAAAGTACCGATAATCATGAGAAAACTCCTTGCCTCGCATCGAACGGGTCTCGAGTTTATCAGCGTCCCACAAACGGGTTTCCTGGTAGATGGTGCCTCCTGATTCCAGAACCTCGACATGCCTCTTTGCCTCGAACTCGATAGCTTTTTCGACACTTTTGAACGAGTTCATATTCTTGACTTCCGTCCTCGTTCCATACTCCGTCTCACCTTTTTTCCGAACAGAGATATTTGCGTCACAGCGCAAGCTGCCCTCTTCCATGTTACCGTCTGAAATACCGAGGTACTTGACAATCTGACGAAGCTTCTGGAGGTATGCGGATGCTTCTGCTGACGTCCTGATATCAGGATAACTAACAATTTCAAGCAACGGAACGCCGCAACGGTTGGCATCTATGAAGGTGTCATCGCCGATATCGTGAATGGATTTGCCAGCATCCTCCTCAATGTGAATCCTGATAAGGCGTATATCGCGCCTGCCTTCCCCGACATCGACAGAAATAAGACCCTCGCTGCATATTGGTTCCTCAAACTGCGATATCTGGTAACCTTTTGGCAGGTCGGGATAAAAATAGTTCTTCCTCGCCATGATCGATCTCGGAGCGATCTCGCATTCGGTAGCAAGACCCAGCTTGACGGCATCTTCAACCACTCGCCGGTTCAAGACGGGAAGGGCACCAGGCATCGCAAGGCATACAGGGCATACATTGGTATTTGCCGGCTTTCCAAACTCCGTGGAACAACTGCAGAACGCCTTGCTCTGTGTATTCAACTGACAATGGACCTCTAGGCCCACAACTACTTCATAACTCATTGCTTTCGCTGACAATAGTGATTAAATCCCTCCGGAGTGCTCAGTAGGGTTTGAAGGAAAATTTCTGGCCGCCCACCGATGCTTCCGCCATGAGGCCGCTTTTAGGCAGGGCAAACACTGCCACGCCATCCGAGTAATCAGATGCTGTAGCAACACCTGACGTGACGATAATCGCACTAAGTTGCGCACTTAGCTCGAAATCCCCCTTCTTGAACCGCTCCAGGTCCTCCCGGCTACGAAAAAAAATAATCTCTGCAAACGCCTGGCCACCAAGTTGCGGACCAACGTTCACCTGCGTAATGGATGAACGACCGATCAGGCGCCCCTGCTCATAGACATACCCAGTCCCCCTGGCTCCTCCCAGCAGGAGTATTCCTCCCTTGTACACATCAGGAAAGACCGTGTAACCGTATGCATCACGGAAGAACCTGTCAAGGGAGGGATCCGTTTTCTGGAACAACCTGACGGTGCTGCGAGCATGGTCCTCCTTGTGCGGATCCCATCCGGCAACGGCATCAGAAACTGAAAAAAGCCCAGCGACCATAATCAGGAACGAAACAACAACGCTTTTCATGGATATCTGTCTCATCGGTATCATGTGTAATAAAATTGTAAGAGAATAAACCGAAACCTTTTGATTGGCGCAAACCTTATTCACGTCCAAGCTCTCGTTTCAATGCCTCACGCTCGATCTCAAGGCGCCTGATCTCGCGGTTTATGCGATCAAGCTCTTCCGGATCACTGTCTATTTCAAGCCTCAACCGAGCAGAAGCCTCGTCGATCAGGTCTATCGCTTTGTCTGGCAGGAATCTGTCCGCAATATAGCGGTTAGACAATTCAGCCGCAGCAACTATTGCTGAATCCTTGATACGCACCCCGTGATGGATCTCGTACTTTTCCTTGAGGCCCCGCAGTATGGATATGGTATCCTCTATGCCAGGCTGGTCGACCAGCACTGTCTGGAAACGCCGTTCAAGCGCGGCATCCTTCTCGATGTATTTCCTGTACTCGTCTAACGTAGTAGCACCGATACAACGAAGTTCGCCTCTGGCAAGGGCAGGCTTGAGGATATTTGCCGCATCCATAGCGCCCTCTGCGGAGCCGGCTCCTACCAGCAGGTGGAGTTCATCGATAAAAAGGATAACCTCACCATTGGCGTCCTGCACCTCCTTGACCACCGCCTTCAACCGGTCTTCAAACTCGCCACGGAACTTGGCCCCGGCAATAAGCTGGGCGATATCGAGAGCAGCTATCTGCTTGGTGCGCAGGTTTTCCGGAACGTCACCGCCCACGATACGCTGCGCTATTCCCTCGGCAATCGCCGTTTTACCAACCCCCGGATCACCAATGAGGACAGGGTTGTTCTTGGTTCTCCGGCTGAGAATCTGCAAGACACGACGTATCTCGTCATCCCTGCCAATCACCGGATCAAGCCTCCCTTTGCGAGCAAGATCATTAAGGTTACGCGAATATTTCTTCAGCGAGTTATAACTCTCCTCTGCTGTCTGGCTCGTCACCCTCTGCGATCCGCGTATCGAGGTCAATACCTTGAGCACCGAATCCCTGGTTATACCCGCATCCCTGAGGATAGCAGATACACGCACGCCTGCTTCCGAAAGTGCGATAACGAGGTGTTCAGAGCTGATATACTCATCCTTGAGCTTCTCAGCCTCCTTGAGCGCAACATCGAACACTTTACCAAGCTCCTGGGAAATATACTGCCCGGTAGCCGATGCGCCGGTCACCTTTGGAAGACGCTCCAGCTCACGCTGGACGGCACTAAGGATATTGGCGGCATGGGCCTCCAACTTCTCTGCTATCTGGACCGCTATACCCTCACGGTCTTCGAGCATAGCATACAGGAGGTGCTCCGGCTCTATCTGCTGGTGCTGGCTGCTCGATGCCAGCGAGGCTGCGCTCTGCAATGCCTCCTGTGCCTTGACTGTAAATTTGTTTGCATCAAACTGCATGGCGTTTCCTTCTTTTTATGGAAAAAAATGCACTGCGGCACACAACCGCATACAACTGAATAAACAATCGTACAGCAATAAAAGTTACACCCTCTATCACCCGGTCGGGTGCATCAGCCCTCCCGTTCAGGCGCCCGGTGCATCACCTCTGCCATCCGACTTCGGCATTCGAGCAACAAATGCACCGGCAACCATGCGCAGTATCTTCCCGCTCGTATCGAGAAGCTTAGCCCCTTCGTCGCGTATGCGGGCCTGGGTAACAACCTGGTCCTTGAAAAATGCAACGCCTTCCTCATCATACCCCTTGCCATCAACATACCGGTCTATTGCAGCTATGGCATCTTCCGGAGACATCGCTATAACCTGGAGTCCTAGTTTAGCCCGCTCTACCGGGTCGAGTATCCGTTTACCTGTCTTGGGATCCTGCATCATCTCTTTGATTTTAAACTTCTTGAAAACCTTCCGGACCTGAGCTGAATTTAACATTCTTTCCGGCAACTTGCCAGCAACGACCACCCTGGAGACCAATGGCAGCCATAAGCAGTACAATTCCTGACAGCATGGCCGCACGGCACGGATCAACATCAGCAAGCACTCCGACATCCCCTCCATCTCTTACAGAATGGGCCCGCAGCATCTTCCTTGCTGTAGCGGCTGCATCGGCATCATCAACAGGATATATCGCCTGCCCGCCTGTTTCAAGGGCAAGAGTATCGAGCAACTGCCGATCCATACTGCTCGTCACCTCCTCCTCGGGGAACGTTCCGGGAATGCGAACCGGGTCTTCACCACCCATCCCGATAACCAGGGTTGCAATCCCCCGTGCTGACAATGAACGTGCAGCAGCAACAGCGCCGCCTCCGTGATCCTCCCCATCGGTAACAAGGACAATTGCACCCCCATCCGGAAGCATTGAGGCCGCCAGTTCGAGAGCCCTGCCAATATCTGTCCCCTGGTGCCGGGCCTGGTGCGGCGAGAGTCCCCGGAGCAGAAAGGCAAAAGCCTCCCTGTCGGCTGTCATCGGGCAGAACACCGCTGCAGATGCAGCAAAACCGACAAGCGCTATCCGCCCCCCGGAATAACGACCTGCCTCGATAGCCATAATCTCCCGGCGCGCCCGCCCTATCCGGTCGGGATAGACATCGGCTGCCCCCATGCTCATGGAGATATCGACCACGTAGACGACATCCGCACCTCCTGGGGTCACGCTGCACCTGATCGGGACGGCAAGCGCAATGAGGAAACTGGCTGCAGCAAGAAGCTGCGCCAGGCGAATGGCAACCTCATGCAGAGGATGCCGCGTAACGACCATATGTTCCTGGAGGCCCTCATCGCACAGCCGGCTGAGGAGGTACCGCTTTCTCAGCCAACCATAGAGCGATGCTGCAATAAGAAGCGGAAAGCCCCAGAAAAACACGAGGTATTCAGGATGTTCGAAACACATATCAGGGAACCTTGAGAAGTCGGGTATTGCCAAGGACAATCGCCAGGGCGATCAATGATAACGCCAATACAAGAAAGACAGAGGAAAGGCTGCTGCCCGGATACAGGCCGAACCATGCACCATAGAAACCTGTACTTCCTGGAAGCATCCCCGATTCACTATCGCCTCCAGCGATATCACCAAGACGAATCGTTGCCCCCCCTGTGAGTGCTGCAGCATCCTCCAGCCACTGCGGAACATCCGCGGCAGCTGCAGGAACAAAGGTAAAGATACCGACCCCCCCCGCACGTGCATCCTCGACAGCGATCCCCGGATCAAGCGGCCCAAGGTTATGTTCCCCGTCACTGAAGAGCATGATCAACCGCTCTGACCCAGCTGTTTCGAGGCGCCTCAGGGCAAACATGAGCGCCGAACCGGCAGCGGTACCCTCCCTGGTTATCCCTCCGGGATCAGTCTGCCTGAGGATATCAGCAAGAACAGCGTGGTCACCTGTCAACGGTGAAACCAGGAAAGGATCTCCCCTGAACAGCACAAGCCCGGTTCGCCCCTCCTGGCGAGCCGCGACCCATGAAAGAGCCACGTTCCTGCAACGTTCAAACCGGCTCACACCCTGCGCATCCTCTTCAAGCATGGAGGCAGATGCATCAATAACAAGCATGACATCGGCACCCGTAGCTGCATTCCGGACATCTCTGACTTCAGGTCCGGCCATTGCCACTATTCCCGCCGTACAGGCGGCCACAAGCAGTATTGTCTCCGCAGCTGCAAGCAGGCGCCCGACCCTGATACCCTGCCCGGGCAGTCGGTTACTCCCGGGCAGGAACAACCGCGCCCCCATCTCAGTGCCCCGAAACAGGCAGACCAGCAGGAGCGGCAAGAAAAGAAGCAGCCACCATGGTTCCACCAGGCGAACAGGCGACATGAAGAGAACGAATCCGTAGTGCATCATAAGATTGTTATCCCATTCCGGAAAATGCGAAAAACATCAGGAAAATCCCCAGCGACGATCAGGAACCCACTGAAATAGTCCCAACTGCAGAAGAACACTCCACGGTATGCGGCAGCAAGCGCCTGGGCAACATGATCCGAACACGCGCTCTTGTCACCGCCACATAGAGCAGGTTGACCTCTTCAACCAGCCCCGATGTGCACCGAGCTTTAGATAGCCGGGACGCAAGCCTCGAGAGCTCAGCTTCAGAAAGAAAATCATCAACAAGCCTCACCTCGTCATACTCCATCCCCTTTGCTCGGTGTACGGTCGAAAAGACCTTGTCAAAAGCATCGGAATCCCGACTCGCGACATGGCAGCGACGAATCTCCCGAAGCAACCCCGGCAATCGCCGTCCATACTCCCGGACAAGACGAACCATCATCCCGAGTTCACTGTCGCCACTTTTCTCGACATACCCGGCCAGCTCATCGAGGTCGCGCATACCATACACCAGGCGGTCCCTGATCCTCTCTCGATAACCCAGCCGAAGGTTAAGTACATCATACAGCGAGGCCCCATCGGAAGCGAACGTATACGAAGAAAGGTTCCCTTCAAAATACAGACCACCTGGCTTGCCACTGCCGGACACATGGCGGATAGCCTCTCCGAGAAGCCCGAGGTTGGACCTGGCCAGCACAGCCCGGCTCCCATCTCCCCGGCCGCCACCAGCCCCCTTTATGACAGCCTCGGTGAACGCCCCGAAATGCCGCTTCCATTCCAGGATAGATGAAGCAAATCCAGCAATTTCCGACCCGAAACGAAAACTCGACGTCAGTGCGTAACGAGGGTAATCGAGCACCTCGAGCGAGTTGACCGCATGTCGCCATCCATAGATCTGCTGATGGGTATCACCGACAATCACCCGGACACCCCGCTGCCTGGCAAAAACATCGAGCATCGCCCGTGAAGCATCCTGTCCCTCATCGAATAGCAGGTAATCGTAGTGAAGAATCGGGTTCGAAAGCTGGAACTTCTTAAGATAGAAGTCATGTGTCATACCGATACGCCCATGTTCCATCATGGCCAGGAACCTCCGGGCAAGCCGCTCAATAACCCGGTAGTTCTTCGTAACGAAACGCCGCGCCTCCGGATCACCCACCACATCGAGGTAATCGAGTTCAGCTACTTTCCTGCAGGCACTGCTACAGAAATAGGCTGCAAACTTAGCCGCATGTGACGCCAGGAGGTATTCACGCTGTTTTTTGCGACCCTCGCCAAGGCCAAGACATGCCGCAATCTCCGCTGTTGTGAACCCGTGAGCGGCGATCCGCCCACCGCCCTTCCGCACCACATGCCGGTAAGCAAGCGAGTGTGGCGTTTCAACCTCGACATTCCCGAGGCCTGCATCGGCAAAGCGTCGCACAGCCTCGTACCTGACAGCCCTGTTGAAGGCAAGGTAGAGAATCGATGAACCATGGGGACGTGAAGCCGCATAGGCAACAAGCGTTGCAGTCTTGCCAGAACCAGCAACCGCATTTATCACGATATTGCCTTGTGAACTGATAACTGCAAGCTGTTCGGACGTAAGCTGTAACGGTGACATCGGGGAGTAGTTGATTGTTCTTTGTAGCTATACCTGCCCCGGGGGCTCCCGGCCAATCACGGCTTTTGCCCTCAGGAGCGCCTCGCGGCACGCATTGTGACCAATGGATACACCGGCAAATTTCACACGGTCCGTCTCCTTGAGAAGGCCCAGGAGCTCTTTTCCGAATGGGTGTCGCACAAACCCGGGTGACCGGGCAATCTCGGTCGTTGTCATCGCCCTGGCATCGATACCGCATGCACTGGCAAGATAGGTACGGATAATCCTCCCGAGCTCCTCTGCACACCGCACATCCCCTGCGGGCAACACCCGGATGGAAAGCAGCTCTTCAAGTTCTGTAAGCAGGGAAACTTCGGAACTGACGATCTCCGGAGCATCCGGCTCACCCCGACGACGAAACCAGAACAGTACAACGCCCAGGAAAACAACAACCGCTGCCAGAATAACAACAAGCCAGTATCGACCCAGCAAGCTTTTCCCCGACACCGGCACAGGAGGCCTAAGGGGATTAAGCGCATACGCCGTATCCGGCGTAACCCCTTCCACCAGGAGGCTCTGGGGAGGAAACTGCCCAATGCTCCTCACGGCCCCGGAAAGTGTATCTGTAAGCTCGAGACTGACTCCGGGAAGAGGCTGCCTACCCGAACCTGCGACAAGGAAGACGCTGCACCATTCTGTCACGCCAGGGCCAACAACCTCTGCAAAGCCCTCGAGCGGCAGCAAAGCACCCGCTGAGTCGGCTGCCGGCATCGAGAAACGGGGAACTTCCGAATGCCTGTGCCATACCCTCGTACGATACTCGACCTTTTGCCCGATAACAGCCGTTTCAGGAGACACCATAAGTTCCACACGCACCTGTTCACCTGCGGCACCTTCACCGAAGGAAACACAAAGAAGCATTATTCCCGCCACAAGGCTACGTCGACTCACGATGCCTGAAAAAAAGGTTGAGCGAAGTACTGACCGGTCGATCTGTCCTCAACCGGAGGACATCAATACCTTTCCGCCGATACTCAGCCTCCATCCGGGAGTACTGCTGCTGGCGGTATTCGCGATACCGTTCCCGTGCCAATGGGTTGCACGCATCGAACAGAACCTGCATAGAGGTTTCCGGATCCTCCAGCCTGTATACCGCCCCGGGCAGCATGCGTTCTTCCAGGGGATCCAGAAGGCAGGCAAGGGCAACATCATGACGAGCCTGCAGCATCTGCAGCGACCGGCTGCAACCCGCGGCATCGAGATCACTGATAACAAAAACAATAGCCGGTCTGACAACGGCGGCACGAACAAACGATGCCGGAACATCGAACGCTGCCCTGCATTGACGGGGCCTGAAGCGAAGCAACTCCTCGAGGAGGGCAAGAAGATGCCTTCGCCCCCCGGAAGGGGGGATATACCGTTCGACCTTGTCAGAGAAGAGAAGCATTCCTACCCTGTCGTGATTCATGATGGCACTGAACCCAAGAAGGGCCGAAAGTTCAGCAGCAAGTTCCAGCTTGAGCCGTCCCCTGCTCCCGAACATCATCGATGACGATACATCAACACAAAGCATGAGTGTACGCTCACGCTCTTCAGCATATTCCCGGACATAGAGACCTTTCTTGCGTGCCGTAGCATTCCAGTCGATGGTCCTCACGTCATCCCCCCAACTGTACTCACGTATACCCGAAGCCTCGATACCGCGCCCCCTGAAGGCCGAACGATACTCGCCACTGAACAAGTTGCTGGCCATGCGTCTTGAACGGATCTCGATACGCCGGACCTGTCGCTGGAGCTCCTTGAGTGATGCTGCCGGGTATGGCACTTCAGGGGACATGAACATATCGAAGGATTTCGGAAATACACTGGTCAACGCTGACCCGATCGACCTCGGCCTCGTAATCGAGCCGCAGACGATGGCGCAGCACATCATGAACTACAGCCTTGACATCTTCGGGAATAACATAGGGACGATGCGATAGAAAGGCATGGGCACGGGCTGCATGGAGCAGGAAGATTGAAGCCCTGGGAGAGGCACCGTGTTCTATCATACCCTCCAGTGAATGTATTCCTGCCGGAGCAGGATCCCGGGTTGCGCCAACAAGGTCTGCCGCATAAGCAATGATACGCCTGTCTACCCGAATGTCACCAAGAACAGCCCTTGCCTGCAGGATCTCCTCACAGCTGGCAACCGGATCTGGCGGCCCAGAACTCTCATCACTGAGGGAGCGCCGCATGACCTCGAGCTCGTCCCGGTATGAAGGGTAGGTGACGATCACCTTCATCATGAACCTATCAAGCTGCGCCTCGGGAAGCTGGTAAGTTCCCTCATGCTCCAGGGGATTTTGCGTAGCAAGCACCATAAAGAGCTCCGGCAACCGGAACGATATATCCCCGATGGTCACCTGGCGCTCCTCCATCGCTTCGAGAAGGGCTGACTGTACCTTGGCAGGTGAACGGTTGATTTCATCAGCAAGTACCACCTGGGCAAACAGTGGGCCTTTACGTGCTGTGAACTCCATATCACGGGGATGGTAGACCATTGTTCCTGTCAGGTCCGCCGGAAGCATGTCGGGAGTAAACTGAAGGCGCTGGAACGAGAGGTCCAGAGCCTCGGCAAATGTACGGACAACAAGCGTTTTAGCAAGGCCAGGAACACCTTCAAGCAGGATATGCGCATTGCAGAGCAGCGCAATGCATACCTTGTCGATGACATCCGACTGGCCAACCACATGCAGGGCAAGCCGTTGGCGAACCCGGCCGATAAAGGCCGCCCGTTGAGCAATCAGTTCCGCACTCTCCGTCATGCCCGTTATGTTCCCCTGCGTCGTCATGAAGCTATCAGACCTTTCGGTACAAGCCCTTGAAACCGTAAATAAGGAGCCCCAGCCCGGCAATACAGGCCGACCACCCGAGACCCTGGCCTATAAAGAAAACACTGTTGAGAATCCCGACTCCCGGGGTAAACAGAACGATAAGGTCTGCGCCGAGCAGGATGAGCAGAACATTGAGGAATCTGACTTTGACTGCTGGTTTGTTAGCCTGTTGTTTATTAGCTTTGGGCATCTTTATTCACAGTTGCGGGAGTTTGAAGATCTTTATGACTATCCTTGGCATTGAAACCAGCTGCGACGAGACATCGGCCGCCGTTCTTCAGGAGGGCCGGATCAGGTCCAACGTCATCAGCTCACAGCTTGTGCATGCCCGTTACGGAGGTGTGGTTCCCGAACTGGCATCCAGGGAACACGAAAGGCTTATCGTCATGATCGTTGAGGAAGCCCTTCAGGAAGCAAATATACAAAAAAACGACCTTGACATCATAGCAGCCACCGCCGGCCCGGGGCTCATCGGAGCAGTGATGGTCGGGCTCTCTTTTGCACAGGGTCTCGCCTATGCGCTCCAGAAGCCCCTTGTGCCGGTCAATCATATCGAGGCCCATATTTTTTCAGCATTTATAGACGACCCGGAAGGAACACCTCCACCAGAAGGGCCCTTCATAGCCCTGACGGTATCTGGCGGCCACACCCTGCTCTGCCTGGTACAACAGGATCTCTCCTATACCGTACTGGGCCGCACCATCGATGACGCCGCAGGCGAGGCATTCGACAAAACCGGAAAGATGCTAGGTCTCGACTATCCGGCAGGGCCGCATATCGATCGCCTTGCAGCAACAGGAGATCCCGCATTCCACGACTTCCCGAGGGCACTGACCAGCAGTTCGAAAACCAGTCGCAGCTTCCGGGACAACCTCGACTTCAGCTTCTCCGGGCTCAAGACATCAGTCAGAAACTACCTCTCGCACCATTCCGGGGAGTTCATCCAGGAGCACCTGCACGACATAGCAGCCTCCATACAGGAAGCCATTGTCTCGGTACTGGTCCAGAAAGCAGTAGACGCCGCCTTACGCAACAACGTTTCAGCCATATCGATTGCCGGAGGGGTAAGCGCCAACATGGGGCTGCGGAAACGAATGGAAGCCGAATGCCAACGCCACAACATTGCGCTCCATGTCCCGAGGACAGTCTATTCGACAGACAACGCTGCCATGATTGCAACAATGGCACAACTCAAACTCTCAAGAGGAGCCGTCTCGCCAAACAACTATGATGTAGCTCCCTTCGCAGCTTTCAGGATCTAAGGAACTTCCCGTTGAAATAGTTCGTTCAATACCTTATCTTAAAGGTCGAATTTTACGCAAAACCTTTACGACTACCAGATCCCATGCACCAGCTCTTAGCAGCCCTTCTCAGCTTTGCACCGCCTTCAGGCGGCACCACGCCAAACCCCTTCGTGCAGCTCGTACCGCTGGCACTCATCTTCATAGTCTTCTACTTCTTCCTTATCCGTCCCCAGCAGAAAAAACAAAAAGAACGGGAAAAAGTGCTCGACAGCCTCAAGAGGGGAGACAAGGTTGTCACGATAGGAGGCATGCACGGCACGGTGGCAGGCATAGACTCTGAGAAAAAAACCGTCCTGATACAGGTTGCTGATGGCATGAAAGTCACCTTCGACAGGAGCGCCGTAGCAAATATCGAAAAACAGGAAGCCGGCGAAAAATTATCAAGCAAGAAGGACTAACATACGTTTATGAATCTCACTCCAGCATTTCTGGTATTGGAAAACGGCTCGGTCTACCAGGGCAAGGCATTTGGCAAAACCGGTGAAACATCCGGTGAGGTCGTTTTCAATACGGCACTGACCGGCTACCAGGAGATCATCACAGACCCCTCCTACGCCGGCCAGATGGTCGTCATGACCTATCCACTTATTGGCAACTACGGGATTAACCCCGAAGATGTTGAATCAGGAAAAATCTGGGCTTCAGCGCTCATTGTCAGGGAAATTTCCCCGATCTACAGCAACTACGCTGCATCAGGCGGGCTTGAAGAGTACCTGGCAAAAGCCGGTGTAATGGGCCTGTGCGGGATTGACACGAGGAAACTCGTGAGGGAAATCCGCCAGAAAGGAGCGATGAGGGCTGTCATCTCTACGGTGGAAGCCGATACGGACGCCCTTGCCCGCAAAGCCTGCTCGATCCCTGAAATGACAGGCCTTGACCTGGTCAAAGAGGTCACGACGGACGAATCATATGTAGCAGACTGTCCGGACGCCCGATACCATGTCGTCGCTTATGACTACGGTATGAAGCAGAATATCCTACGTATGCTGCAGAGTGTTGGTTGCAAGGTAACCGTGCTCAATGCCCGAACTCCGTTTTCAGAGGCCCTCAAGCTCAACCCTGACGGGATTTTCCTCTCCAATGGCCCCGGCGATCCGTTCGCAGTGAGTTACGCGATAGAAACCATACGCCAGATTGCAGACTATAACAAGGAAGGCAACCAACTGCCACTCTTCGGTATCTGCCTTGGTCACCAGCTGCTGTCGCTTGCATTCGGTGCAAGCACCTACAAGCTCAAGTTCGGCCATCACGGTAGCAACCACCCGGTCAAGAACCTCGAAAACGGCAGCATAGAAATCACCTCTCAGAACCACGGGTTCGCTGTTGAGATGGATTCCCTGCCAGAAGAGCTGGAGATGACCCATCTCAACCTGTACGACAAGACAGTAGAAGGGGTTAGCCACAAGGAACTGCCATGTTTTTCGGTGCAGTACCACCCGGAAGCAGCTCCGGGCCCACATGATTCCCACTACCTCTTCCGGCAGTTCACGGAAATGATGGATAACGCAAGATCACAGAACTCATGAAGAAAAGGCTGTTCACCCCCGGGCCGACCCCTGTACCGGAACAGGTCATGCTCCGCATGGCTGAACCGATTATTCATCACAGGAATCCTGAATTCATGGAAATCCTCGAAAGGGTCCATGAAAACCTTCAGTACCTCTTCAGGACAACTGAACCCGTCGTTGTACTCAGCGCCTCGGGAACCGGCGGCATGGAATCGGCTATAACAAGCTGCTTCGAGAAAGGAGACAAGCTCCTTACCGTCAACGGAGGTAAGTTCGGTGAACGTTGGAGCCACCTTGGCGAGACGTTTACAGGAAACGTCGTGGAAATGACAATTCCCTGGGGAACAGCACCTGATGCGGACGAACTGGTAGGGTTTCTGCAAGAAAATCCCGATATCAAGGGCGTATGCCTTACCCACTCGGAAACCTCGACCGGCACGGCATCCGACATCCAGACTCTTTGCCAAGCCGTACGCGCCAATTCAGATGCACTCATTCTCGTCGATGGCATCACTGCAATCGGCGCCCATGAATTCCACTTTGACGAATGGGGTGCGGATATCTGCATTACAGGATCCCAGAAAGGCCTCATGATGCCTCCCGGCCTTGCTCTCGTCGCTATTTCAAGAAGGGCACAGGCTGCGATCGAAAACAACACCACCCCGCAGTTCTACCTGAGCCTTAAAAAAGCGCTAGCCTCGCATAAGGGTAACGACACGCCCTTCACCCCGGCAGTATCGCTCGTCATCGGCCTCGACAATGCCTTGTCGATGATTAGGGACGAAGGGATAGAGCAGATATGGGATCGGCATGCCCGCCTTGCATCGGCATGCAGAACCGGATGCGAAGCACTTGGCATGCGCCTCTTCAGTTCGTCGCCCTCAAACGCTGTAACTTCGGTCTGGCTCCCTGAAGGTGTTGACTGGGGGACATTCAATACTGCGCTCAAAGCTGACAACGGCATCACTGTTGCAGCAGGACAGGATGAGTTCAAGGGACGGATATTCCGTATATCCCACCTCGGGTATTATGACGAGCTTGACATGCTGACAGTCATCGGAGGAATCGAGCGGGCGCTCTACCAGACAGGCTATGACTTCACTGTTGGAACAGGGGTCACTGCCGTCCAGAAGGCCTTGCTCCAGGAAGAGATGAAGGGCGCTGCACTGCAGCACTAAACTGATGCGATGCTGCGCCTCCTCGCACAACTCCTCCCCCTGCTTCTCGCCTGCACGCCACTGCAGCTTCAGGCAGGGGGAAGATGTAACGACGGTATAGGTAAAGCCAATGACCTCTACCGTACAGGCTCCTTCAATAAAGCCCTGCAACAATACAGGCAAATTGAAACAACCTGTACAACCGAACCCGAAAACAGCGCCTGCAGGGTAAACCTGGCCAATACGCTCTTCATGCTTGGTTCCTATCCGCAGGCATCGGCATATTACTCAGGCGTTATCGCCAACCCTGCCACTCCAGACTCAATCCGCTTTACCGCCTATTACCAACTTGCCCACCTCCATGCTGCGTCTGCAGACCTGTCAAGCATTCCTGAACAGCAAAAAACCCTCAACAACAAGGCCCTTAGAGCGTTCAGAAACGCATTACGACTTGATCCTGATGATAACTACACAAGGGAGAACATCGAAATTATGGAGCACCGTCTGCGCAGACAGGCCGAGGTGGCAGACAAACCTGTTACACGCCAGCGCAGCCTTGCCTCAAAACGTGCGGCCGCCGCATCCCTCCAGCCACTTTCTCCGGCAGCAACCGGCAACCTGCAGTCAACAAAGCCTGCAGCAGCTACAAAAAAAAGCCAAAAAGCCTGGTAGACCGGAGGTGTGAATTTCCTAAATTCCTTACTGTTCCCCCTTTTTTTCATCGCCAACTGATACGACTATGACTACCATGAAACAGTACCTTCCTGCAGCGGCTCTTGCCCTTCTTGTCATGAACGGCTGCTCTACAGGAACTGACACTGAACAGGTTCAACAGGAAGCTCCTGTCACCGAATCCAGCTATGACCTCGCTGAAGGGGCAACCATCTACGAAAACAACTGCGCAACATGCCACCAGGCGGGTATTATGGGCGCTCCTAAAACAGGGGACAGCGAAGCCTGGCAGGAACGTATTGCCCAGGGCATGCCTACACTCATAGAAAAATCGATCAACGGCTACACCGGAGAGAAATTCATGATGCCTGCAAGGGGAGGCAACCCTGAACTCACCGACAGCGAGGTTGCAAATGCTGTTGCATGGATGGTTGAAGAGGCAGGCAAAGAGTAAAAAGACTTGCAAGGTTTGATTCTTTATTGTAAACTTTTTGTCTTTGAAGTTCTCATACCACCAATTTATTGAAGGAGGAAATACATGGCACGTATTGTTTCTGCCCTTACCCTTGCAGCAGTTTTCGCTCTCTCTTTCGGGCTGGAAGCCCAGGCTCAGGTAACCAAGGCTGACACAGCAAAACACGATCTCCAGAATGGCCAGGCTGTGTACGATGCAAACTGCGCAGCATGCCACGCAGCAGGCGTCATGGGTGCACCGAAAACAGGCACCATCCGCAAATGGAACTCACGTCTTGCACAGGGGCTCGACACCATGATCCAGAAATCCATCGATGGTTACAGCGGCAGCTACAGGGGTTCAACAACCTTCATGCCAGCAAAAGGCGGCAACCCTGACCTCACCAACAAGGAAGTTGGCGATGCAGTTGCCTACATGGTTGATCAGGTTCTCTAATAGAGACAGAGATACAGCCTCTAAGGGCTGATCACGAAGAGCGGACGTCCCCTGGTTGTCCGCTCTTTTTATTTCCACCCGACCAGAACCGGGCAAAAAGCATCCCGGACAAGTTATGCCAAAGGCTGAACAGGGCCGCAGGAAGCGCTGCTGCAGCTGGAAAAAATGCATGGGCAAGTGCAACTCCCAACCCTGAATTCTGCATCCCTACTTCTATGGCAACAGTCCTGCACTCATCATGTTTTCCACCGGCAATCCTTGACACACTGTACCCCGCAGCGATTCCAAGAAGATTATGAAGCATGACCGCTATGACCAGTAGCAGAGGAAATCCAAGAATCTGCTTCTGCTGTAGGGCAACAACACTGGCAACAATCAGCGTTATAGCAATAACAGACATCCCGGGAAACACACCCTGAGCACGGCTGACAGCATCACTGAAATACCTTCGAACAAGCATCCCGAGTAACAGGGGAAGTGCTACGACCTGCAGCACAGAAAGCAGAAGGGAGAAAAAAGATAGTTCAACAGAACGGTGCAGGAGCAGGTAGACCAGCCCCGGTGTCAATAAGGGGGCTGCAAGGGTAGAAAGCAGTGTCATAGCGACTGAAAGAGCGACATTTCCCCTGAACAGGTAGACTATGACGTTCGATGCAGTTCCTCCCGGACAGCTGCCGACAATGATCATACCAACCAGAAATTCCTCCGGGAGCCGCAAACCCCAAGATAGCAAAACGGCAAGTAAGGGCATCACGCTGAACTGGAGCAAGAGGCCTAGAAAGACAAATCGCCTTTTGAGCCATACATCTGAAAGCTCATGCCCGGTAACTGTCGTCCCCATGGCAAACATGATCAACCCTAGAAGCAGTGGAATGAAGGGGCGGATCCATATAAACAGCGATGGCTGCAACAGTGCGGCAAATGCCCCCAGAAGCGCTATGAATAGAAAGTGACGAGAAAGAGAAGCCATCCTGACTCTGTTTCCTGGTATTTTTGTTCCTGTTATCCCAATGTATAGGAACGACAGCAGAAAAATGAAAAATTTGCATTTCCGTTTGTATTTTGGAACCTCAAACCGTTTAACCCCAGGAGCCGATGAACAACTTCGAATACCTTGGTTATGCCGCTGGCATTCTGACAACTGTAGCATTTATTCCCCAGGCCTGGAAGGTACTTAAGTCGCGCCAGACAAGGGATATCAGCATGGCCTGGGCAGTCGCCATGACCATAGGCGTCTTCTTCTGGCTATGCTACGGCATCAGCATGGGCAGCATGCCGATGATGCTAGCAAACGGCATCACGCTCGTACTGCTCAGCCTCATCCTCTGGGTAAAAATCGGATCATAACCAGTAACATTCAGCTCTCTCCGTAGATTTATGCAGCACAACAACACCATCGCCTTCATCGGCACCGGGCGCATAGCCAGGGCATTGATTGCCGGTCTTTCCAAAGACGCCAGCAACACTATCACTGGATTTGACATCAACAGCACAGCACTCGAAGAGGTATGTGCTGAGTTCGGCGTCACAGCTGCACCCACGGCTCGGGACGCAGCAAAGGATGCGGATATTGTCATCCTTGCCGTCAAGCCCTACCAGGTAGGCGAACTTCTGGAGGATCTACGTCCAGCACTCAATAGCGAGCAGATCCTTATCAGTGTCGCTGCCGGCATCTCGACAGCATTCATGGAAAAAGCTGCCAGCTGCCCGATCAAGGTGATCAGGGTTATGCCCAATACACCGGCGTTCGTGGGAAAAGGGATGACAGCTATCTGCAGAGGCAGCCTTGCAGGAAACGAGGAGCTTGCTCTTGCAGAAAAGATCTTCAGCGCTGTAGGCACAACGGTTGTGCTCGATGAGCCACTGATGGATGCAGCAACAGCGGTTTCGGGAAGCGGACCGGCATACATGTTCCATATCATCGCCTCGCTGGCAGAAGGTGGCATTGCCGAAGGGCTTTCGAAAAAAGATGCAACCCTGCTTGCAACACAGACCATGCTCGGGGCAGCCACCATGGTGCTGGAAGGAGACATGACACCTGAAGAGCTCAAAGGGCAGGTAACAACCCCGGGAGGAACAACTGAAGCCGGCCTGAAGGAGATGGAGAGGCACGATGTGCGGCAGGCCATGATCGATACAGTCAGTGCTGCCGCAAACAGGTCCCGGGAACTCAAACAGTAACAAAAGCAAACCGCATGCGCAGGTTTCAGGTAGTGATCACCGCCCTGGCCCTCCTCTCTTTCGGAGCGCCAGGCGGGTTGTATGGCGCAATGCCCCCATACCTTGAAACCTCACCCCGTCATGCCGAGGTCTACGAAGGAGAAGAACTTTCCGTGGTCTATACTCTCCACTTCGCGCAAAGGGCTCCAGCAATCATCGACATCGCACCACCATCCCACTCCAGGGTACTCATCACGGAAAATCCCCCTGAACGACTCATCAGGGGAGAAGCCAAACAGGTCGGAGAAAAGAGCCTGTACCGGGCCAGGATCGCATCCTATGTCGTCATTCCCCTTGAACCCGGTACCCATGAAATTGCAGGCTACAGCATCCTTGCGATACAGGACAGGGATGGAGCAGCGTCACCCGACTCCATCCTGCTTGAAGCACCATCAATGATCATCGATGCCCGTCCTCTCCCTTCCGGGGCTCCCGATACCTACTCCGGAAGCGTCGGGCAATTCACACTGGAAGCTAGCCTCGACAGCGACACCATTTCAGCCGGAGAACCGGTCACGATCACCATAACGGTAACTGGCAAAGGCATCAGCGTTCTTGACGGTGACCTTGCCGTCCACCTCCCGAAAGGCGGCACAACAATCACCTCAAGCTACTCATCAAGAGAAGCAATCCATACCTTCAGGCCAACAGAGCCGGGAATCTTCGAGTTCATTCCCGCAACCCTCACCTGCTTTGATCCCTCGCTGCACCGCTATACAAGCATTGCAGCTCCTCCCCTCCGGCTCACGGTACAAGAACGTCATCCTGCTGCTTCTCATCCATCTAAAAAGAAAGACAGGTAAAAGGCGATCAACCTGATAGCTGAATGGGGAGATCATCAGGCCGATGAAGAGCCCACTTTCCAGATAGGGACTACTTTTTTCAGTTCATCCATGAACCAGGTCATGGCTTCGAGAGACTCGCCACGGTGCTTTGAGCGAACCAGGACAACAACGGCAGACTCGCCGACAGGGATGCTCCCGACACGGTGAACACAGTGCAGAGCTTCGAGAGAGAAACGCTCGACAGCCATTCCGGCAAGCTTCAGCAGTTCCTGCTCTGCCATCCCCTCATAGTGCTCGTAATGGAGGGCACCGATCCGATTCCCTCCCTCCATGTCGCGAACGATACCGTTGAACCTCAGTTCTGAGCCAAGGCTGCCGCCTGCTGGCGTATCGAACCTCCAGGTATCGATCTGTTCAGTGGTAATCTTTGCTGAAATCATGTCAACCTCCGCTAACTGGTGGTATGATGGCAAGCTCATCTCCCTCATGGATCGGGGTTCCGGCTTCGGGATATGCCTTGTTGTGAGCCAGCATGAACGGCATTGTTGCAAGTTCAGAAGAAAGCGCTCGTATCTCGCGTTCAGCATCATCAACACTAGCACCCTCAGCAAGAGTGAGGACAAGTTCGCTTCGCTTGAGCAGCGCACGTGCGGAAGCGAAACATTTCACAGTAATCTCCATAGCAGGATAAACTTAAGCGTTAAAGGTACTCCAGGGCAGGAGGTTGCAGGTCACCACGCTTCCTTCTGGCAAAGGGACTTCCCCAGCTGGCGCCTCTATCAAGCAGTTGGCACCGACAAGGGATGTAATCATGTGGGATTCCGTTCGCTCGCTTGGGCTGCATGAGAGGCCACCATCTTTCTGCCACACCCTACCGAAAAGAAACCGGTAGCGCTTCCGGTCAACGGGAAACGGTGATGCAAGCCTGGCCTCTATCTTCCCCAGGTAAGGGACATCCTGCATGACTGCAAGCGCTGGCATCACGTATTCCAGGAAGCAGACCAGGGCAGACAGGGGGTTTCCCGGCAGGCCGAACACCAGGCGTCCATCGGGATCATCACCGAAAAAGAAGGGCTTGCCGGGTTTCTGGGCAACCTTCCAGAATCGCTGCCGAATGCCGAGGCCGGTCAGTTTTTCCTGCATGAAGTCATACTCACCAGTCGAGATGCCTCCGGCCGTCAACAGGATATCGCACTGTGGAAGAGCTTCCTCTAAAGCATTGGCAATCAGGGATGGATCATCCGGCAGCTGGCGACTCAGGACAACTTCAGCACCGGCAGACCTTACACCAACCTCGAGCGAAAACAAGTTGCTGTTGTAGATCGAGGCGCCCACGAGTGGCTCCCCGGGCATGCGCAGTTCATCACCGACGGTCAGCAAGCCAATTCTTGGACGGCGGAAAACCATGACTTCGGACTGCCCGAATGCGGCCAGTACGCCGATTTCAGCCACGGTAATTCTGCTTCCACGTCGTACAAGAAGCTCACCTTTGGCAACCTCCTCACCGACATACCTTACGTTGGCACACTTCTTTGGAGCCTTGTACACATCGACCGTTTCCTTGCCGAACCCGGAGGTCTGTTCAAACACCACAACCGTATCGGCACCTGCCGGCATAGGGGCACCGGTCATGATCTGCAACGCCTCACCTTTGCCCACAACCTGCTCTGCACTGCCGCCGGCTGCAACCTCTCCGATAACATTGAGGGTAACCGGGGTATCCCCGGCAGCGCCCTGGACATCATGCCAGCGAACAGCAAAGCCATCCATCGCAGCATTGTCGAATCGTGGCAATGCAAACCCGGCAGTCACATCCTCACCAAGCACCCGTCCCTCGAGCGACGCAAGAGATACCCGCTCCAGGGGAAGTGACCTGGCTGACGCCCTGATAGCCTCGTGAGCCTCCTTGACTGTAATCATTCGTGACCCTCCCCGTCAATCATTGGAAATGCATGGAAAATAGCTGGAATGAGCACTTCAAGTGCATCGGAAGCTGCCGAGGGACTTCCCGGAAGCAGGATAACCATAGCAGAATCAACCATTCCGGCAGCAAGCCGTGAAAGCATTGCTGTGCGGACTTTTTGCTGACCCCATGAGAACAACGCCTGTTCCACTCCGGGCAGACGCCGGGTAAAGAGCGGCACCAATGTCTCGACGGTCACGTCCCTCGGCCCTAGCCCCGTACCGCCCGAAGTAAGCACCAGCTGGCAACCGTCATCGAGCAATGCCTTGAATGCCCTCTTCATCTCTTCGGGGTCGTCGGGCACGATTTCAAGACGAACCGAATTGCAGCCAGCCTGCAGGAGGCCCTCTTTGAGCAGCGCACCTGATCGGTCACTGCCCTGCCCGCGGGAAACTGAATCGGACATAACCAGTACTCCTGCTTTCTCCGGACGGTAGCCGGTAGCGCCACTTTTACCTCCGCGCTTGGACACCAGTCGTATTCCCCCAACTTCCATCCCTTTATCGACCGCCTTGCACATATCGTAAATGGTCATTGCAGCAGTCGATACCGCCATAAGGGCCTCCATTTCAACACCTGTCGCCTCTCGCGTCCGTGCTGTGGCCTCGATAAGAATACGATCATCTTCAAGGCTGAAACCAACGTCGACCCAGGATAACGCCAGCTGGTGGCACATGGGAATAAGCGAGGAGGTCTGCTTGGCTGCCTGGATACCGGCAATTTTAGCTGTTGTCAACACATTTCCCTTCGGCATGGAACCAGCCTGAAGCAGGGATATGGTTGCGGGGTTCATGGCGATATAGCCGATCGCCGTAGCGCTCCTCGCCGTTCCCGGCTTCGAGGAAACATCGACCATCCTGACATCGCCCTGCTCGTCAAGATGGGTAAACTCGTCCTGTATCATACTGTATTTATTCTATCCTCCGATTTCCGACATACTTGTCCGAGGCGAACCGCTACCGGCTTCACGACCATCCCTCGGTTTTTCCCGAACGCACCGGCAAAGCAGCTCCCTGAGTGCAGTCCCGTCGTCTGGAGCCGTAAGCGCAGGCCGAAGATCCGTTCCTTCCCGTGCATAGAGGCAGCTCATCGCCATGCCGCTGGACGTCACGCGCAACCGAGTACACGCTGAACAAAAATTCCTTGTAAATGCCGGAATCATGGCTACAGCCCCCCTGTACCCCGGCAACGTAAAGCTGAAATATTCAGTAGCCGTACCCCGGACTGACTCAATCGCTGGATAGTGCTGCTTGAGCAGCTCAAGCATTTTATCGGCACCAAGGAACCGACCTGTCCGCCATATCTGGTGGTCGTCGAAGGGCATCAGCTCCATGAATCGCACCGTCAGCGCACGCTCTCTGGTCAGTTCAACAAAACGACTTATTTCATCGGTATTGATACCCCGCATCAAGAGGACATTAACCTTGACCTCCAGCTGTGGATGATCGAGGATACGCATCAGGTTCCGTTCAACCCGGGTAAAAAGGTTCCGACGGGTGATCTCAGCATACCTTTGGGAATCCATGGTATCCAAGCTGAAATTCAACGCATCAAGGCCAGCTTCGAGCAAATCGTCTGCATAGCGATCGAGAAGCAAACCGTTAGTGGTAATGGCAACCTTTCGGATCCCCTCTGTCGATTTTGCCAGCCTGACAAGCTCGACAATATCCTCCCGAAGCAACGGCTCACCCCCTGTAAAACGTACCTTTTCGACGCCCATGCCGGCAAGTACTTTGAGCAGGCGTCTCACCTCCTGCACCGAAAGTTCGTTTTTCGGCGAGACCACCTCGGCATGCTCCTCGCGCATGCAGTACACGCAACGCAGGTTACAACGCGATGTAAGAGCCAGGCGAAGGTAGTCGACCTTCCGGCCGTAGCGATCTGCTAAGCATGCATCCGTTGTACTACATGTTGAGAGGGGTTGTGACATCCAGAAATGGTCGAACTGTTGAAAAGCAGAAGCTGATAAGCGCCCCATGGTTACTACCAAGAGGCGCCTTAATGTAACTTTACGCGAGAATTTCTGCAATCGCCCATGACTCGGAAAATCGCTCTTGCTGCACCTTGAGGAATATCCTCTCCTTTTCGGGATGGAGCCGAACAAGGAGAGAACCAGTCACGCATTACTCACGAATAAGCCAGTGCCCAAAACCCTCGAAGGTCTTCTCAAGCTCTGTTTCGCTCCGCCTTTCTGCCGGTTTGAGGGCAGCCTCCTCATATCCGACAAGAGCAAAATATATCGCCTTGTCGTAAAAGTGACTCAACTCCGATGTAAACTCCAGCGCACGGCGAAGATCTATCCCTTCAGTGATAATCCCCTCCTCCTGAACATAGCTCATCAGCATTTCTCGCTCGATCATGAACGAGTACACCATATCGCTGGACTTGATTCCAGCCGCATGTCGCTCACCGCCAATCTTGCAGAAGTTCAGCGACAGTTCACGGTCATGCCCTTCACGCCTGGCAAGCCAGTCGCCAAGGGTTCTGAACCGGCTGAACACGATATCATGCAGCTCCTGGCGCGAAAAACTCCTGTAGCCAGCTGTAAGATCGTTGGAAAGCACTTCTTCTGCCCATCGTTGTGAAAGCGACTCGGCATGATTCTCGATAAGCCCTGTAAATCTCTGTACCAGCAGCATAGCAATAAGGATAAAAATGGAAATAATTCAGCCTTCTTATATAAACTACGTTTCAGCTGAAAAGATTTCAAATTATTCCATTTCCAGCGCGGGCAAAAGGAACCGGGCGCTATGACTCACCCTTGCGGGTACGGCGGGACTGTCCTGAAGCTGGCCTGCGCCTGCTTTTCGAATTCTTTTTTTTCCTGCCCTTGCCTACCTGAGACTGGGATTTTTTGGAGGAAGATGTATTGCCGTTACTGTTCCCGCTTCCTGTAGTAGTTACCCCCGCGGTACCGTAAAGCTCAGGGTAATAGGAGTTTTTTTTCCTGTTGAACTTGTTGCGGCGGTATTTCTTTTCCAGGTCCGCATAGGGACTCGGAGGGTCGGGAGAGGTATTCGGGTTATTGAAATTCGGTTCGTCAACACCCTCGTCAAAATCATCCGAAACCATATTGGGATGGGATGCTGTTTGCAAACTATTATCTGATTTATGTTCATGACTGCAGGTCGGCTCCGGAATGTAGCTCGAGGCCAAGCACCCTGCCTGAATGAGGGCTTGTAATTTACTATTTTACACAAAAAAAACAAGCCTCGCATCAACAGCCGGGCCATCATGGAGCCATGACGCGCGCTTTGGGATTGTTTGTTCACCCGATAAGTATTAAATTTTGGGGAAATCAACCCTAAAATGCACACCCATGATAGATTACTGGAAGTGGATTTTCGCAATCATCTGCCCACCGGCAGCAGTGCTTGACAAGGAAGTAGGCACCATTATGCTTGTCGGCTTGCTGACCGCCCTTTTCTGGGTGCCGGGCGTGGTAGCAGCTCTTTACCTCATTATTCGTGACACCGTCAGGACAACCCAGGCCCAGCTATAGCTCCAGCACATTCCACCCTTTTGAACTGGCTATCTGCGGCTTTTCGGGATCAGGAAAAACAACGCTCGTCAAACGCCTTGTCCCAAGGCTTGCCGAGCGTTACAGAGTAGCGTGTTTCAAACATGGCTGCCACCGGTTTGATATCGATCGCAAGGGAAAGGACAGTGAGGTCATCAAAGCCGCAGGTGCACACACCGTGGTTATTTCCGACCCCCTGAAACATGCTCTTGTTGCTGATGGCAAGCCAGCCCCCTTGTGGACCCGCTCAGTTGTAGAGCATAGCGACATTCTGCTTGTCGAAGGGCTCAAGGAACTTCCGTTGCCCAAGCTACTCATGATCGACAGGGAGTGCAGCATGCTGGAACTGCTCGAACGGGGAGACATTACCAACGTCCAGCTTATCGTAACTCCGGATCAAGCTACCCGGCAACAAGCAGAACGCTGCGGGTTCCCTGTAGTTGACCGTGATGATATAGAGAGCATCCTGGCATTCATCGAGAACTATTTCAAGACCATCGCACCTCCACTTTACGGCCTGGTGCTTGCCGGCGGCAGGAGCAGCAGAATGGGGTACGACAAGGCACTCATTGACTATAACGGTCAGTACCAGATCTCCCACGCAGCAGACCTGCTCGCAACAGTCTGCCGGAAAACCTTGGTATCCTGCCGTCAGGAACAGCTGGATACCTATGCCAGTACCGGCAGAGAGTGCATTCCCGACGCCTATATCGGTATTGGGCCGCTTGCTGCGCTCTTATCGGCACAGCAGGCGGAACCTGATGCTGCATGGCTTATCCTGGCATGCGACCTTCCCTTTATGACAGCTGAACTCATTATGGAACTTGCCCATCGTCGTAATCCCATGGCACCGGCAACAGCGTTCATACACAGGGAAAGCCGAAGGGTTGAACCCCTTGTCGCAATATATGAACCAAAATCCCGACGAGAGCTCCTCCTCCGGCATGCTTTCGGCAATAACTCGCTTGCATCATACCTGCAGGATATGTCATCCGGGCTGCTTGATCTCGATGATGCCGCCCAGCTCCGCAATGTCAATGACCCACAGCAACGTCTTGATGCAGAACGGATACTTTCACAACAGGCTCAAGGACCACGACCATGAAAATCCTTTGCGCTATTGACTTTTCGATTGCTTCATCCGCACTGCTTGACGAGGCGGCGAGGCTTGCCGGTGAATGCCATGCAGAACTTGATCTTCTGCATGTTCTTCCTTCCGAAGGCACTGAAATCGACCTCCACCCTGCCCTGGGAGAACGTTTCAAGCAACCTGCGAAATATTATAAAGTTCCAGGAACGGCCGAGAAAGGTCAGAACGTACCCCTCTTCCACGACAAGCACCAGCGGATGCTCGAGGCGATGGCTGCATGGCTGCAGGAGCGGCAGGTCACTACCTCATTTACAGTCATCCATGAAGGGGGAGACATGGTCGCGGCCATGCTTGAACATGCGGAAAAAACACAGGCGGACATCATCATGCTTGGATCGAAGCGCAAAGCGGCCCTGCAGAGAATGGTCACAGGTTCCACCTGCCATGAAATCCTCAAGAGAAGTACCCGGCCGGTACTGATCATCCCGGCCTTATCGCGCAAGGAGGACGATCAGGAAAACTGATCGTATGCTATCATCTCTTTTTCTACACCGAGTGAATAGAGCATCTTTTCAACGGATGACACCATTACCGGTGGACCGCACATGTAGTATTCCAGCTCCTCGGGTTCCTCATGGGTATCAAGATACTCCTCGAAGAGGACAGTATGGATAAAGCCTGTCGGCCCATCCCATGCATCCTCAGGCTGTGGGTCCGAGAGAGCAACATGGTAGGAAAAGTTCGGGAATTGCTGCTCGAGAGCCCTAAACTCTTCGTCATAGAACATCTCGCGCCGTGAACGGGCCCCATACCAGAACGACACCCTGCGCCCTGTTTCGAGAGTCCTGAAAAGATGGAACAGGTGAGAGCGCATCGGGGCCATACCTGCCCCCCCACCGATATAGACCATTTCACGTTCGGTATCCTTGATGAAGAATTCGCCATAAGGACCCGATATGGTCACGGTGTCACCAGGTTTAAGACCAAAAATATAAGACGACCCAACTCCGGGCGGTACCTTTCCCCACAGTTTCGGTGGAGGCGTCGCTATCCTGACATTGAGCATGACAATATTGCCTTCTGCAGGATGATTGGCCATAGAGTATGCCCGCGAAGTCTCCTCCGGATTCGAGGCCTTGAGATCCCACAGGTTAAACGAGTCCCATTCCTCGCGGTATTCATCCTCAACCCTAAAGGATGAGTAGCTGAGGTCATCATAGGCAGGAATGCCTATCTGGATATAGCCACCTGCCTTAAACTGCAGCTCCTCGCCTTCAGGGAGCTCCAGCACCAGCTCTTTGATAAAGGTTGCAACATTCCGGTTTGAACGAACCTTGCAACGCCATTGCTGTATCGAGAAGATCTCTTCAGGAAGCTCGATACGCATATCGTTACGGACTTTCACCTGGCACGCAAGCCTGACATCATCCTTCATCTCAGCCCGGCTGATATGGTTCCGTTCTGTTGGCAAAACCGAACCACCGCCTTCAGGCACCCGGCATTTACACATACCACAGGTTCCGCCTCCTCCGCAGGCAGAAGGAACAAAAATCTTTTCATCCGAAAGCGTTACCAGCAGGCTCTTGCCCGGAGAGACCCTCAAGGCCTTTTCGTCGTCATTGTTTATTGCAATACTGACCTCCCCGCCCGGCAAGAGTTTTGCCGCTGCAACATTGAGCATGGAGACAAGAAGCAGTATGAGCAGCACGAACACCAGTACCGCGGCAAGTGTGACAAGCATGTGCGTGAGAACGGTTACAGGTTAATCCCGGAAAAAGACATATACGCCATAGAAATAAGGCCCGTCAGGAGCATGGCGATACCAAGTCCGCGCAGCCCGGGCGGAACATTCGAATAGCGAAGCTTATAGCGCATGGTTGCAAGGGTAACGATGGCAAGGAAAAAACCCACACCGGCACTAGCACCAAACACGGCCGACTCCATAAACCCGTATTCCCGTTCCACCATAAACAGTGACGAACCCAGTATTGCGCAGTTTACAGCTATCAGTGGAAGAAAAATCCCCAGTGACTGGTAGAGCGTAGGACTGAACCGGTCAAGCGCCATCTCTACAAGCTGCACCATAGCCGCTATAGTGGCAATAAAGATGATGTAATTGAGAAAACTGAGGTCGACTCCCGACATCCCCCCCAAGCCGGTCCACCCGAGCGCACCGGGTCCAAGCAGGTACTCTCGCAGTATCCAGTTAAGCGGAACGGTAATACCGTTAACAAACACCACGGCAAGTCCCAGGCCAATAGAGGTCTCAACGCTTTTGGAAATCGCAAGAAATGAACACATTCCGAGAAAATATGCCAGCAGGATATTCTTGATGAAGATCGTCTCCACCGCCAGCCCGAGATAATGCATTACAGGCTCCATAATCACTCCTCCGTGTAACCGCTTATCGTCCGCTGCAGCCAGACCAGCAGGCCAAGCACGAAAAAGGCCCCCGGTGCGAGCAGCATCAGCCCATTATTCATGTACCAACCACCCTGCTGCACATACATGCCGGGATGGACAACCTGCATTCCCAGGAATGTCCCGCTTCCAAGCAGTTCACGGAAAAATGCCACAAGCACCAGGATGATACCGTAACCTACACCATTACCAAGTCCGTCCAGGGCAGAAGCGCCAACACTGTTTTTCAGGGCAAACGCCTCAGCTCGTCCAAGCACGATACAGTTCGTGATGATCAGCCCCACGAACACACTCAACTGCTTGCTGATATCGAACAGGTATGCCTTGAGAAGCTGGTCTATGAAAATAACCAGGGTGGCAATGATCACCAGCATCACGATAATCCGAGCTCTCGGCGGAATGAGATTGCGCAGTAATGACACTATGACATTCGAGCCAACAAGCACAAAAACCAGGGCACCTGACATGACCAGGGCCGTATCCATTTTTACGGTTACCGCAAGTGCAGAACATATGCCCAGCACCTGGCGGGTTATGGGATTGTTGACCCCCATCGGCCCAACAAGCGGATCAAGCGTTTTTTTCATTCTCTCTGCTCCTGTTGCTGCACTCCACCTTTGAGCAGGGGAGCATACCGTTCAAGATCTTCCCGGAGAAATCGGTTAATGCCTGCAGTCGTCAGTGACGCACCACTTATGCCGTCAACCCCGTAGTCACTCTCCTCCTGCATCATCCCTTTGGCAATGGTAACAGAAACAAGCTGGCCATCCCTGAAAATTTTCTTGCCCTGGAACCTCCGGGTAAAATACTCCTTGTCAATCTCTCCGCCGAGCCCAGGCGTCTCGGCGTGTTCATAAAACGAGATCCCCCGTACGGTGTTCACATCAGCCTCAAGGGCGATGAAACCCTTGATGGTCGACCAGAGCCCTTTGCCGGAAACAGGCAGGATATAGGCATCAGGAGCATCTTCATTACCGTAAATATAGTATACCGCCACATCCGGCTCTGCTCCAGGCAGGCGCTTCATGGCAAAGCCCCGATTGAACACGTCGGCAACCTCCCGGGCGTTCATACCCTCCCTGTATGCTCCCGCAGCCATCATGATATTTTTTTTCATATCCAGCTCACGGTTGAACGCCTGCTGCTCCTGAAGCCCGGTCTTCACCAGGGAGAGCAGCAATGCCGAAACCAGCGCCATACAGGCGACAAACATGTAGGTATATCGGTTACTGTTTTGCATACCCTCTCCGTCTGCGGGAAATATTGGCTCTCAAAACACCGTAATCGATCATGGGAGAAAATGCATTACCGAGAAGTATCGCCAGCATCGTCCCTTCTGCAAAAGCCGGGTTGACAACCCTGATAAGTACGACAAGGGCCCCGATTCCGAAACCGTAGATCCATCGCCCCCGGTCTGTCTGAGCGGCACTTACCGGATCGGTAGCCATGAAGACCAGCCCGAACGCAAAACTCCCCATAACCAGGTGATGCAGCGGAGAAAGCCAGAGCATCGGGTTGGAAAATGAACCGGCAAGGGCATTACCAATGAGAGCCAGCACGCTCATCCCCAGGAGCCCCCCTGCCATAATTCGCCAATTAGCAATTCTTGTCCATACAAGAAGCGCTGCACCCAAGGCTATCGCCATGACAGAGGTCTCCCCGACAGAGCCAGGTACACTCCCCCAGAACATATCCTGCAGGGTATAGCCTGCCTCCCCGAGCAACCGGATACCGCTATCGCCTTCCACGGAAGCAGCCACGGCAAGGGGAGTTGCCGCCGAAACGGCATCGGGAAGGTACCATACAGCATCGCCTGACATTTCGGATGGATACGCAAAAAAAACGAATGCACGAGAAACCAGTGCGGGATTGAAAATATTGTATCCGGTTCCCCCGGTCACCTCCTTACCAATCACAACACCAAACGAAATACCGAGCGCAACTATCCAGAGGGGAACCGCGGGCGGCAGGATAAGGGCATAGAGCATACCGGTCACCAGAAAACCTTCATTGATTTCATGGCGGCGCACAACAGCAAAAAGCACCTCCCAGAATCCTCCGGCAAGGTATGACACCAGCAACACAGGAAGCAGAGCCTGCAAACCAGTGGCAAGATTCCCGCCCCACCCCGCAAGTGGATCATGGTGGTACCCCACATTCCAGGCTCCGACCAGCAATGCTGGTAAAAGAGCCAGTATGACCGTCACCATGGAACGTTTCATATCAACAGCATCACGCACGTGCGGAGCTTGAGAGGTCACCTCTGCAGGGGTATAAAGCAGGGTATCGACCATCTCGTAAAGCGGATAGAGCATCTTTAATCGCCCATCACCAGAAAAATGCGGCGCAATGCTGTCAAGAATTTTTCGTACGCTCCTCATAGACTAGCCGTTCTGTTGCATGTAATCAAGGCCTTCACGGATAATGGCTGAAATTTCCATCTTCGATGCGTCAACGAATGAACAAAGTGCAAAATCCTCGGGATCGCACTCGTAAATCCCGAGACGCTCCATTTCATCGATATCCCGGGCAAGGATCATCTTCAGCAACCATGTCGGCAGGATATCCATCGGCAGCACAGATTCAATGTTACCAAACGGGATAATCACTCTCCGGCTTCCATTGAGGGCGGTATCAAGCCGGGTTCCCTTGTTTCCGGCCAGGCTCGACAGGAAAAGGTTTGAGGCCGAATATCGGTTCCTACCGGGAAGCAGCCACCCCAGGAACTCCCGCGTGCCGCTTTCAGGAATCACTGACACAACCTCGTCATAGAACCCCAATGCGTCTGTTCGCCTCCTCGCTATACCTGTAAGCACATCCCCCGATATAAGCCTTGCCGGCTCCTCGACATCATTGTTTTTCAGGAGGTCTTCGAGCAGAACCCCCTGCCGTGTTCTTACATGGCATCGATTCGAAAGCGCCTCTCCCCCAAGAGCCACAAGAATATCGGTTGGCAGCTCGCCCGTCAGGAACAGCTCACCAATGCGGGCAACATCCCGGGGCAGCAGGTACCATACCACATCATCACGGTGGCGTATGGGAGCAATATGATGTATCTGGATCCCGACATTACCTGCCGGATGAGGCCCCCGGAAACGGTGAAGTTCAACCCCCTCGGCCTTGACAAGAACCTCTGCCGTCTCATCAGCCGAAACAGAAAGATGTACCGGCACACCGGTAAGTCTACCCAGCAGGAGCAGGCCTGCCTGGAAAAAGTGCTCGCGCCCCTCGAGCAGCATCGATGTAGACGGGACGAAGGGCGCGGTTGGCATAGCCGAAACAAACACGGCTTTTGGGGAAGCCTGCGGATCAGCAATGATGGAAAATGGTCTCTGACGCAAGACCGGCCAGAGTCCTGAACGAAGTAACGTTGTACGGATGTCGTCCGGTTCAAGCACCAGGCACTCATCGAGTGAACAGGCAGTAAAGCGTTCAGCTTCTTCGCCCTCAGCTATAGCTATAACGATCTTTTCCAGTCGACGCCGATCACCAAGTATCACCTCGGACACCCTGCCGCCGGCCGGGGAAGTAACAACAACATCCCTGAACCGCTTGTCGCCAAACAGCGGCGTCCCCTTTTTAACCTCTTCACCAATCTTGACCAGGAGCCTTGGCTTTATCCCGTAAAAATCACCGGGAGACACCGCGACCCTGCCTGCCGGCTGAAGGGAACTGATACTGCTCCCCGGTTCGCCACCAATCCTGAGTGTATGACCTTTTTGGATGGTTATGACGGACATGACTGTGTGTGCTATGAGGGTTTGTTGACCTGTAGTTACCGTTGACAACCTCTCCAACAAACAGAATACGCAAAAAAGTTCAGCAACGTAAAAACAAACCGATGCTATATCGAAATACAACTAAACAACTATTAAGTAATATATCATAATACGAAACCAATAACGCTATAACCAACAAAACACAGCGTCTAAAAGAACACGAAAAAGAACCCATATAACACTATAAAACAATAAGTTAGATAGCCCTTATTTCTTTTTGCAACATTTTTAAACATATACTATATTTTTTAATGATTGTTAATCCGCCTGAAAAGTAGCAAACACACGCTTACTGTTTCCGGATATTGCCGGCAGCACCGTAGAGAAGTACTCACCTGGCTTTTATACAGTCATTCATCTACGCATCGCCACCTTTTCCCTGTGCCCGGCACAGGTACAGGGTTTCATGTGCAGAAATTGCACGTATTACGGGCGGGGTGCCCCCGAAAAGGGAAACCTCGTGAGAGAGTAAACAACCAATAAAGAGGAGACCATGAACATGAGCCATGGGCAGGACTTCAGCCGCAGGGACTTTATCAAGATATCGTCGCTGTTTTTAGCCGGCTCCGCCGCCATGTCAACCCAGATAGGCCGAACCCTAGACGGCAGTGGAAACGCACTTGCCGCAACGGGAGAGGACCGGGTTGTCCATTCATTCTGCGAACACTGTTTCTGGCGCTGCGGCATTGCAGCCCACGTTCGCGACGGTAAAATTTACAAGATCACCGGTTCTGAGCATCACCCGCTCAGCAACGGGCGACTCTGTCCAAGAGGAACCGGCGGCATCGGCCAGATTTATGACCCGGACAGGCTTGCCCACCCCCTCATTCGTGAACGTAAGGGCGGAACAACCACCTACAGAAAGGCAAGCTGGGATGAAGCCATCACCTTGACTGCCGAAAAACTTTACCAGATCAAGGAAAAATACGGCCCCCAGGCAATCGCGATGCTGCACCACGGCTACGGCTACACCTTCTTTAAAGAGATGTTCAAGTCGTTTGGCGTAAACAAGTTCGCCAAGCCATCGTATGATTTCTGCTGTGGACCCCGCCACCAGGGCTATATACTCACCTATGGCCATTCAGCCGGTACCCCGGAAGGCATCGATATCGAGAACAGCCGCTACGTCATATTCTTCGGTACCCATTACGGTGAAAACATGCACAATACCGCTGTGCAGGAAATTGCCGAGGGAATCAGACGCGGCCTCAAGATCGTCGTCTTCGATCCTCGTTTCTCCACACTTGCAGGCAAAGCCGAAAAGTGGCTACCAATCAAGGCCGGAACGGATATCGCCATGATGCAAGCTCTGATGCATGTGCTGATCACAGAAAACCTGTACAACAAGGAATTCGTTGAGGAAAACACTGTTGGCTTCAATGAGCTGTGGGAAGAAGTCAAGAAAATGACTCCTGAAAAGGCAGCCACGATAACCGACATCCCTGCAGATGACATACGAGATATCGCCAGAAACTTTGCAAGGTACGCTCCTGCAGCAGCAGTCCATCCCGGCAGAAGAACACAGTGGTATGCTGATGGGACCCAGCGAGTAAGGGCAATCGCCATTCTCAACGCCCTGGTAGGCAACTACAAGATGCCAGGCGGTGTCGTCAAGTACCAGAAATACAAACTCTCCAAGCCGGAAGCTCACCCGCATCCGCACTTTGAAAAAGAGATCTGGAGCAAGTACCCGCTCTTCACAGATGTCAAACCCTCCAACACGATCGCATCTCATGAGGTTATCCAGCAGACGCTGCAGGATGAAGTCAAGGCATGGTTCGTCTATGGCGTCAATGTTCCTGAAACAGTGACCCTGGGCAGAAAAACCGCAATCGAGGCTATCAACAAGGTCGAGTTCCTCGTTGCTGTCGACACCCTGCCGATGGAAGTAACCGGGTATGCAGACGTTGTATTACCGGAATCAACCTATCTTGAGCGATACGATGACCTTGATGACGGCCGTCCCTACAGGACACCGTTCGTTGCACTTCGCCAGCCGGTTGTTGAACCAATGTTCGACAGTAAACCGGGCAACGAGATCGCCCGCATGATGGCTGAAAAACTCGATCTTCATGGCAACTTCTCTGAGGATGTTGAAACCTACCTCGACAAAAGGCTGAAAAAAGAAGGCAGCTCCCTCGAAGAGGTCAAGAAAACCGGAGTTCTTCTCGGGAAACCGACAGACCTCTACCGTAAACCGGGTCAGAAACTGAAATTCAAAACCCCGAGCGGCAAGATCGAGCTGGCATCCTCGAAAATGAAAGAAGCAGGATTCGATGCCGTCCCGAAATTCGTAGCCCAGGATGAAGCTCCGAATGGCTACTACCGTATCCTTACGGGGCGCAAACCGATGCTGACCTTTGGCCGCACGGCAAACAACCGCTTCCTTGGCGACCTGCCAACCGCAAAGGAAAACGAAATCTGGGTCAACCCGGAAATCGCCGCACAGCACAAGCTTCAGCATGGCGAGTACGTACACCTCAAGAACCAGGCTGGTGTAGTATCGGAATTCCCGATCAAGGTCAAGGTAACCGAAAGAATCCGTAAGGATGCGGTCTACATGGTCCATGGGTTCGGGCATTACTTCAAGAAACTGAACAATGCTTACGGTAAAGGCGCTTCGCATAACGAACTGATATCCAAGTCGGAAATCGATACAACAATTGGCGCCGTAGGTTTTCAGAACAACTTTGTGACTTTTATCAAGGAGGCGTAAGACGTGGCTAAGCAGAAAAATTACGGAATGGTTATCGACACCCGAGTCTGCGTTGGCTGCTCGGCGTGTGTCTACGCATGCAAGTCGGAAAACAGCGTGCCTGAAGGCTACTGCCGCGACTGGGTAGTCCAGGAAACCAACGGCACATTCCCCAAACTCAGGATGGAAAACCGCTCGGAGCGTTGCCAGCACTGTGCAAATGCCCCATGTGTCACCTACTGCCCTACCGGTGCATCACACTACGCAGAAGATGGCACCGTCCAGGTCAACCGCTCACGCTGCACCGGCTGTAAAGCCTGCATAGCAGCATGTCCCTACGATGCACGTTACGTACATCCCGAGGGCTTCGTAGACAAATGTTCGCTCTGCAAGCACAGGACAGACCAAGGGCTTGAAACAGCCTGTGTATCGGTCTGCCCGACAAAGAGCCTCCACCTTGTCGATCTTGACGAGCACGATGGCAAGGCGCAGCAATTGATGGACGGTAAAGAGGTCTACCGGCAGAAGGAACATGCAGGGACCAATCCCAGCCTTTACTGGATTTCAGCAAGCAACAAACCCGGAGCGTAACCATGACATCAACGACGACAGAAATCATATCAACGAAAATGAATCCGGGTGTCATTCCCCACCTCCACATCTGGGAATGGCATATCCCGCTCTATCTCTTTCTTGGCGGCCTTGCCGGGGGACTCCTGATCATCACATCGATCATGATCGTGTTGAAAAGGCGGTTCGGCATTGGTCCGCAGGATCAAGGCGATGGTTGCCCGTGCCTTGCAGTGAGGATCGGCTCGATCCTGTCACCTGCATTCCTCGGTATAGGCATGATCTTCCTCTTCCTCGATCTTGCCCACAAGCTCTATGTCTGGGCATTCTATACCACCATCCAGCCAACCTCGCCGATGTCTGCCGGTAGCTGGATACTGCTCGCCTTCTTCCCGCTGGCGGTACTTCAGGCGATGCTGGTCAACAAGAAGTTCCTGCGCAGCCTCAACATCCCGATAGTCAGTAAGCTGATTGACTGGACAGAAGACCACCTGACCATTGTCGCACTGGTCAATGCCCACATCGGTGTCGGGATCGGTATCTACACAGGTATCCTGCTCTCGTTCTTTTCAGCCAGGCCGCTCTGGGCAAGTTCCATTCTCGGCATGCTCTTCCTTGTCTCGGGTATCTCCAGTGCTGCTGCACTCATGCTGCTCTTTGCACCAGACAGGGAAAAACCTATCTACAGCATGATCGATGCCAACGCAATCTGGATCGAGCTTGTTGTCGTAGGGCTCTTTGTGCTTGGTGGAGTTACTGGTCCATCAAACAGCAGCGGTGCCATGATGCACCTGATCGCTGGCGATACCCAGATGGCCGGCATGTCCTACATGCTCTGGTTCTGGGGCATCTTTGTAGCCCTCGGCCTTGTTGTTCCGCTACTTCTGGAATTCCTCGAAGCAGCAGGCGTACACATCAAGTTCCCGCAGGTAGCCCCGGTTCTCGTCCTGATCGGCGGTCTCGTTCTCCGATTCCTGATCGTGTTCGCAGGCCAGACCTACCACACCTTCATGTAACCATGTAGGGACGTTCTTTAAAAACGTTAAAAACCAGAAGAGGCGGCTCCGATAACCTGATCGGAGCCGCCTCTTTTCATTGGGGGACGGACTTCATTTACTTCACAAACCTCAAATTCCGACCTACGCCCTAAACGGAGTTTGTGAAGTAAATGAAGTCCGTCCCCCCTCTTTTTTTTACCAGCGGTAGCCGAGTTTAAGGCGCCAGGTGGTATCCCACTCCTTAGTGTCATCAACAGCCCCGCCATCATATTCAGCCTTGAGTTCCGCACTGGTGATAAAGCCACCTTTCAGAGGAATCCTGACTCCTGTCCAGGTGTCGAGGACGAGGTTGTCGAACTCATCGACATTGGCAAAAGCCTTCATACGATGATAGACCTGCAGAACTTCAGGAAGCAGGTAATGATCAGCGTCCAGTGACCAGGCTGCTGCCCAGTACTCCCGGTCCTCTTCGGAACGATATTCCTCCGAAACAAAATCGATACCGGCTTCAGCGCTGAGGTTGGTGGACGCTGAGCGGATGAATTCCCGACCAACGTAAGGACCCGCGCTCAAAAGAGTTTCGGGCTCTTCGATATAATCGCGTTTCAGCAAGGTGCTGGCACCGTAATACCAGTGCTTTGATATAAAATTATCGTACTTGAACTGCGTGAACCACTGTTTTTTCGATTCCTCATCCTCGCTGAGGTCATATTCGAGTTCTCCAAGAAAGCGAAGCCTGTGCTGCTTTTTCCGCCATTCGATATCAGCAGCGACATCGGCTTCTTCGCTGCGGGTGTTTCCCCTGTCGATTTTCAGGGCCAGGTCGACTGCTCCGCCAAGATAATAGCCGTTGCCTATCTCCCAATCCGAAGGGTTGAGCTGCTGAATCGATGAACGTGCTACCTTGAGCGAGTCAAGCATCATGTCACCATCGCTGTTCTCACGGAACGCCGAGACCTCGAGTATCTCGCCATCCAGGAGCAGAACACGGACAGGATCATCGGCAACAACCTCCCGTACCTGCTCCCAGGCAATGGTAATTTCTCCTGCATAGGAGGTCTCGAAAAAGAGTTGCCCATCCGTCATGCTCTTGAGCTCCCCCTGTAATTGATCGCCGTTTGCAAGCAAGAGTCTATCAGCAGCAACAAGAGGAGAATCGGGAATGGAAAGAAATGACAAGAGTGTTGCAGCAATGAGCCGCCCAAGGGAAAAATGCATCTTCATACGTACATGTATCTGGCTTAGGATTAAGAAATACAGCGCCAAGATACGATTTTATCGACCTACTCGTCAACCTCCTCCCAACCAGTAAGCATAGCCTTGATATTCGAGGTGAGAGTATGGCCTGTTGTCGTCATGTAGACATGCATGACAACAAATGCTATCAGCAGGTAAGCCAGCAGCGTATGAATCAGTGCGATTGGTTCTATCCAGTCAGGGTTCATACCAAGCGCAACCAGCTCGTTAAAATAGTAGTAGAGGAAGCCGAAAGCAATCTGCAACGGCAGGCCTACAAGCGTCAGCATGAGGTAGGTGATCCTCTGGAGGGGATTAAGGCGGGATATCTCGTTTTTCTTGAATGGATGCGGCTCATTACGGAAAATCCCGTTCATGTAATAACGTACCTGGAGGCCTATTTTCTCAAGCAGGTTGCCTTCGGTGAGGTACTGCCGGAAATCACCTGTCGTGATGTACCAGAAAAACGCCAGTACAATGAAGGTCACCAGTCCCCATGCAAGAAAATTGTGCACATGGAATGCGTTCTCATAGCCTACAAGGATAAACAACCCGTGAACTTCAAGCCCGGTAACGAGAAGCGAGAAAATGATCAGCGCCTGCATCCAGTGCCAGAACCGCTGGAACCTTGCATACAGATAAACTTTCCTCATTACACACCATCCCTTCTTTGCTTAGTGGATACAAACCTCAGAACTCCGTGGGCAATAACACCCAGGAGGGTAAGGATAACCAATGCGAACCCCACAATCTCTACCAAGGGGTTTGCATCACGTCCCGGCAGGTAAAAACCGGCAAGATTTCCCAGGCGACCGTTACGGGCATGACAGTCAATACACTTGAGCGACTCCTCCTTGGGAGAAACCATATGCGAAAGCGGCCAGTACATTTCTGTCTCCACAAAACCATACGTCCCGCTGTATTCCAGGCCTGCATTATCCATACCCTTCTGTATAGCCACATCCCAGTCGAAATCAGCCCAATAGGCTCCTGAGCCCTTTTTCCCATACAGTATTGGCTTGACAAACCTTTTGAGGATGGGATCGTAAGGCTGCTTACCGCGGTGAACCTTGAACGGCCATATTCGTGACAGGGTATCACCCGGCTCGCCATCAGGATGATTAACGCTGACAACCTTGCTATCGTCAATCTGGGTCATGAAGGTAGTGTAGTTCAGGTCCCCGTTGAACCAGCGATATTCGGGAACGACCTCCTGCTCCCAAACGAATTCGCCTTTCTTACTCAGGTAGACAGCATGACCACTTGAATCAAGCTCGGTGATCTGTGAACCATCCTCGGCCAGACGCCCGGCCTTTGACCAATCCCACCACATCTTGGTAGGGCGCTCCTTGGCAATCGCAGGAATATGACAGGTCTGGCAGGCAACCTTATCAATGTGGTCATTGAGCTTCGAATACGATTTATGGGGCTCGAGACCGTGACAGGAGCTGCACGTTGTCGGATAATCGTCCGGAAGCGGGTAGTCGAAACCATGCACATCCCGTGCCATTGGATGGTAGCGACTTCCGGGCACCTGGTGCCCCTCTGTCTGGTGACAGTCTATACAGGTCATGTTCAACTCACCTTCGCCTGACGCCATATGCACGTCCAGATGACGGTCCGGCTCGAGCAGCGAATTATCGAGGTCACCGTGCTTTACAGCATCACCGCCACCTCCCTCAAAGTGGCAGACACCGCAATTATGCCTGTCAGGGTTGGCTACATGCTGCGCAACGTAGCTGAGATCAACTGCTTTGAACTCTTTTTTCCCGAATGCCTTATCCTGGTATGGCGGATGACCTGCACCACTGGGATATTTTGCATAGGTTCCCGTTCCATCATGGCAAACAAGGCAATCAACATTACGCTCGCTTGCAAAGTCAAATGTTTTGTCTTCCCAGCCATACCCTATATGACAGGAAGTACAGCGAGGCTCATTGCCCTCGACAGCGATACAGAAATTATTGACCGTATGCTGCTTACCAAGCATCCGACCGTCTTTCATCGGAACCTCCCAGGTCCAGTGCTTGGTACGATGAATCTGACGGGAAGCCTCTGTATGGCACTCGAGGCAAGCCTCTGTCACTTCGGGACCGCTCCTGAACTCTTGCTGCAGCTGCGTGAATTTTGTGTGATCCGCCGTTGAACGGGAAAGTGAGTCCAGGTCATGATGAAACGTCTGGGCAGGGGCATGGGAAGGAGAAAAAAGCAGGCTCGCAGAAAAAAGCGCAACTATGGAAATCAGACGTTCAAACATATCGACAGGATTTAATGATTGAAAAACCCATGATCAACGTCACCACGAAAGACCCACAAGGGCATGTCATAGAGGTACTTACAAAACCGTAACCATCGAAACATAGTATCAATGTATCATGGCAATTTACGCAGAAGAGTTTGTTTTTCAATCACTTAACAATCGTGACCAATAAAAAAAGCCCGGCATTCCCAAAGAGGTACCGGGCTTTGTCCTGCCACAGACAGTATCTTTTCGGCCTGTTCAGGCCTTTTTACTGTGATCTACGGCTTTAAGGATCTTCAAGTTGAGCACGATAAAACGCCATACCTGATAAATCCGGCATCGCATCTTGAACCTGTCTAGTTTTGTTGGCCTCATGATACTCACTGTTTAACTGTATTATTGGTAAAAATCCCCGGACTATTCAGGAATCAACTGCCAGCCTATACGACCCTGGAACTTGTGCATGAACGTAGCCTCAACCATCTGCTTCAGCCAGGCTCCTGAAATTCCACGCTCTACCCTGGTCACAAACAGGTCGCGCCCTTCCTTGTTGTCATATCTGGTATGGTCGGGAACAATCGGGTAGATGATCATGACAATCGCCGAACCGTTCCACAGCGATTTGCCGTTCGATGCAATACAGACCGTAACCATTTCTGTCATACGCTCACGGTGCGTCATCTGCCCATGCTTGATCAGGTCAATAATGTTGAGGGCGACAACCCTGCCGATAACACCTGAAACCATACCTGTTCGTGGTGCACCAGGTGTAATGTTCGTGCCGTTTTTAGTGACATGCGGTACAGATATCGGACCAGGAGGCGCAAAAGCAATACCCGCAGAAAAGATATTCTTGTAGGTAGGGTTCTGGTAGTTGCCCGGCCAGGCATCCGGAGTTTTGACCAGCTCGTCATAGCTCAGCCCGTAAATACCGTCTGCAAGAACGAACCCTCCCGGATTTGTAACCTTTGACGAAATATCTTCACCGTTTTTATCGATGAAGGGGAATCGAACACCACGAGACTGAGGAATGAGCATTGCAAAATCATACTCATCCTCACCGTAATTGCCTTCGAAATCCTCCCAGTAGATCTTCTTCTCGTCCACCTCATGCACGCCGCGCCTTACAGCTTTCTCGATACCAAAATCATCCATTGCAGCCTCGATCAAGTCACCGCCCCGAGCAATACGGCCTCCACGTTTGACGACATTGATCCCGTTAACACCGAAATCACCGATAGCCGGCTCGTTCGACAGGTAGACAAGATCAGCCTTATCCCTGATACCACGCTGGGTAAGATCTGCATGGATATTGGTAATATATTCGAACGCAGCCCCCTGGCATGCAGCCATCGAGTGTCCTGTACCGATAACCATGCGCTGCCGTTCACCGCGCTTCATCCTTTCGACAAGCTGCAGGTAAGAGTCGCGAGCCTGTATGGCACTGTCGAGGTGACAGATCGATTCAGTAAACTTTTTCGGCCCGAGCCCGGGAGTTGCATCATAATTCATGTGAGCCCCGGTAGCAACGATCAGGTAATCGTATTCTACGCTTGCAGCACCCGCCCCTCCGGCCTGCTCGACAACCACGTAGTTCTCGTCAGGATGCACGGACGTAACGGAGCCCTGGAGAAAATTCACATTGAATTTATCATAGACGGGTTTTAATTTGAAGGTGGTATCTTCAGGTTTGACAGCTCCTATACCAAGCCAGACCCATGATGGGACAAAGCCAAAAATATCGAACTTGTGTATCACCGTTATCTCATGCTCTTTGCCGATGGCATCCCCCAGATACATCGCTGCGGTATGACCGGCAAATCCGGCCCCTATGATTACGACCTTTGCCATAGTATAACTCTCCGGTTAATCAGATATTGAAATCAAATAGAGTTGTTCTGGAAACATAATTGTGAGTGAACTTAACACTACGAGCGCATATAATCAAACAGTTATACAGGCGAAACACGGCATATGAGACAGAAAAAAATCGGAAACCCCGGATAATCGGATAATAACAGTTTGACAATAACAAGTAAGACACCGCGCATTTGCGCAATTGATTACGGTACCAGCAGAATTGGCATTGCAAAAACCGACCCACTCGGTCTTTTCCCTCAGCCAGTAGGAACCTTCAATCAGGAGAACGCGCTAAAAGTTCTCGCAGACATTGACCGAACGGATGGTATCTCAATGCTCGTCATAGGATACCCCAAAAGCCAGGATGGGTCCCTGAACAGGATGACCACCATTGTTGATCGATTTTGCGAAGAACTCCACAAACAGTTCCCCCACATCCCGCAAACCCTGCTCGACGAATACGGCTCATCAGCCAAGGCCAGAACAACGCTTGTCGCATCGGGCCTGAGCCGAAAGAAAAGAGCCGAGAAAGGACGTATCGACAGTGCCGCTGCGTGTATAATCCTTCAGCGCCACCTTGAAACAAACGTTTAACATTTCCCTGAAGCTTGCGTATCTTTAGGGCTTACATTAAAGTTAATCCTCAGTAACGTAACCACGCCTACCGATGATGGATTCCCAGTATTTCCTTGACATTTTCCGCCAGACCGGAGCATTGCTTGACGGTCACTTCAAACTCACTTCAGGACTGCACAGCGACACCTATTTCCAGTGTGCAAAAGTCCTGCAGCATCCCGAGCACCTCACAACGATCTGCAAGGGAATCGCAGACCATTTCAACGGGTGCAAGATAGATAAAGTCATCTCTCCGGCTATAGGCGGGATCGTCGTCGGAACTGAAACCGGCCGTCAACTGGGCGTTACCACGGTGTTTGCAGAACGCAAGGAAGGGAAGATGACGCTTCGCCGGGGATTCGAGATCACCAGGGGTGAGCAGGTCCTTGTCGTCGAAGACGTTATCACGACCGGCGGATCGGTTGCCGAGGTTATCGAGATCGTCCGTGAGCATGGAGGGGAAATCGCCGGAGTAGGAACCGTCGTAGACAGAAGCAACGGCAACGTCCGGCTGGTCGACAACCAGTTCTCTATCCTAAGCCTGGAGGTCCGGAGCTACCAGCCGGATGAATGTCCACTCTGCAAGCAAGGAATACCGATTGACGCTCCGGGCAGCAGGGCTTCATTCCAGTCCTGAACAGCAGCTCCCTTCACCATGGCACTGCGAAACATTGCAATCATCGGACTAGGACTCATTGGAGCCTCCCTGCTTCGTGCACTGAAGTCACTTCCTGCAGAACATTCGGGGCCCCTTTTTATCAAGGGCTATGACCCTGGTATAGCACAGGATGAACGGAAGGAACTGCTGCGTCTTGGACTCGACCGGTTCGAGGAACGGAAGCAAGAACTCTATGATGCAGATCTCATCATCCTTGCCGCACCGGCAGCAACAAATATAACACTGCTTGATGATATCAGTCGGCTGGCACCGAAAAGTACACTTGTCACTGACGTTTCAAGCACGAAAGCGCTGATTGCAAAACGCGCCGCTGAGCTACAGCTGGACTTCATCGGCATGCACCCCATGGCAGGTCGGGAACAGCAAGGCTACAAGGCAAGCCAGGACGGGTTACTGCACGACAAACCTGTCGTGCTCTGCTGCAAGCCTGAGCTTTGCATGGATGGCCGTGCAGCAGCACTACGCAGCCTCCTCGAGGCGATCGGCTGCAGGGTTTTTTTCATGGATCCCGAAGAGCACGACCGGATGGTAGCTTCGGTCAGCCACCTGCCTCAACTCCTCTCGACAACCCTCATGAACCATTGCCGGAAGCATCTCGAAACATCCGGCCCTGGATTCAACGCAATGACCAGGCTTGCCGGCAGTCCCTGGGTTATATGGGAGGATATCATCGCTACGAATCGGGAGAACATTTCCAAAGAACTACGGGCATTCAGCCGTGAACTCGAGACCCTTGCCAGGGAGATTGAACAAGGGGACCTGGAACGCCTGGCCGAAGCATTCAGCAGCGCAAACCAGCTGCGTCACGAGCTAAACACAAGGACTGTGCAATGAAATTCGGGATCGTCGTCAACATAAACCGCCAGGATGCCCTGCAACTTGCTCGGGAACTTACCTGCTGGCTCGAAGATAAAGGCTTGTCCTATGTGCTGGACAGCACATCATCGGAAATCCTGCAGCTTGGGCCATCAGCTGACATAGAAAATCTCAACGAGACCTGCGATGCGTTTATCTCGCTCGGCGGTGATGGTACGTTACTGTTCACCTCTCATTATTCGGTAACAAAACCGGTGATCGGAATCAATATCGGACACCTCGGTTTCCTTGCGGAATTCAGCAAGGATGAGATGTATACGGCTATCGAGAAGCTTCTGCACAACGACTATACCATCCACCAGCGCTCTCAACTCGAAGCAGCGGTAGCGCTTGAGGGGATGAAGGGTCGGCTGACAGCCCTTAACGATGTCGTCATCGAGAAAGGAACCTACCCGAGAATCCCGACATTTGTCATCCATGTTGACGGCGAATTACTCAGCGCCTACCGTGCAGACGGGATTATTATCGCAACATCGACAGGATCGACAGCCTACTCACTTTCTGCAGGCGGCCCTATTATAGCCCCGAAATCAAACGTCTTCGTGATCACACCAATCTGTCCGCACATGCTGACCGTAAGGCCTATCGTCCTCTCTGACGACAAGGAGATAGAGATTTACGTCGAAGCTCCTGACGGACGATTCCCCCTGAACTGCGATGGCCATGTCACAAAGATGCTTGAACCTCTCGAACGGGTCATTGTCAGGAAATCCTCACAGATCATCAACCTGGTAGCCAACGAGAACAGGAATTACTGCGAAATTCTCCGAACCAAGCTGCTCTGGGGAAGGGAGCACAACTCGGAGAACTGAGGGAGCCCCTCTTACACAACGCAGTGGTCTGTATACTCCCAACGCCCCTGCTGCTGGAGAATAAGTTCCACCATTTCACGCACACATCCCTTGCCGCCTTCATAAGCGGAAATATAGGTCACACGGTTCCGAAGGTACTCGATACCGTCGATCGGGGTTACCGAAAGCCCGGTTCGTTCGAGAACCGGTATATAGAGGATATCTTCCGCAATACATGCACAATCCTCATCGGCAAGTCCGGATTCTGCAAGAAAACGCTCATAGGCTTCCAGCGGACTCGAGATACCCGAATACCGGGAAGAAATGCCAAGCTCATCGAGCATGCGATCCTGTGCTTCGTACCGCTCCTGTGAAAACGCGGCTACCTGCAGCCCCTGCCGAACTGCTTCCCTGACAGCAAAGGCATCCCTCACGGAACATGACGCTCCCGTACGGCCCTCACTGTCCCAGGCAAGCCGGGGTCCGCACAGCACTCCTTCCACTGGAAAAACCAGGGCCTTTACCTTCATGAGCGCATCGCGAAGACGCTCTGAATGATCACCTGTCGAAAGCTGAATACCGAAATAATTGATTCCTGACACCGTCCTACTTTTTAGAGGTTAACAAAATGACTACAGGGCCTGGACACAGGCCTTGAGCTGCTGCAACTCCCGAACAAACCCGGCAAACTCGCCAAGCGGGATCTGGGTGGCAGCATCGGAATGCGCCCTGGATGGCTGCGGATGGACTTCGGCAAAAATGCCGTCCACGCCGGCAGCAACCGCTGCGCGTGCCAGGGGACGCAAAAACTCGCGTTCCCCACCCGATACGCCATTACCAGCTGAAGGCAGCTGAAGGCTGTGGGTCGCATCATACACGACAGGATAGCCTGAACGAGCCATCCTGGGCACCCCCCTGAAATCCACAACCAGGTTATGGTAACCAAACGAGGTTCCTCGCTCTGTCAGCATAATCCGCTCGTTGCCGGAATCAGCCACCTTTGCCGCAGCAAGGGACATATCTTCCGGAGCCATAAACTGGCCTTTCTTGATATTGACCGCAAGGCCTGTCTGGCCTGCAGCCACAAGCAGTTCTGTCTGGCGGCTGAGAAAAGCCGGAATCTGGAGGACATCCACATACCGGGATGCAAGCTGTACATCCTGAACATTATGCACATCTGTCAACACCGGCAGACCATAACGATCCCGAACCTCGGCAAGGATTTCAAGAGCGTCAGTATCGCCAATCCCGGTAAATGAATCCTTAGAAGAACGGTTGGCCTTGCGAAACGACCCTTTGAAGATAATGGGTATCCCTTGCTTGGTGAGCCCCGCTAGTACTGAGGCAACTTCCATGACCATTTCACGGCCTTCGATAAGGCAGGGACCGGCTATGAAGAACAGACCTTTGTCCCGAGGGATACCTATCCCTCCAATCGAAAACTTTTCCACGTTGTTTTCCGTTACACTATGAAAAGCCGGAGATAGACCGACCTGTTGTAATTTTGGGCAGTTAAGACTTAAATTTACAACTTTATATCGGGATTTCTTTTTCCTTAAGTCATCAACACAGAGATATGAACAGTACAGACACCCACAAAAGGCTGGAGGAAATCGAAAAACAGCTTGCCGACCTCCATGAGGAACAGCGACGCATAAAAAGCCGCTGGGAAGCTGAAAAAGAGCTCATACAGGCCTCGAGAAAAATGAAATCGGAGCTGGAGGACTTGAGAGTACAGGCAGAGGAATACGAACGGAACGGAGACTACGGCAAGGTTGCAGAAATTCGCTACGGACAGATTGCCAGTATAGAAAAAGAGCTCGAAGCCAACAAGCAGAAAATAGAGGACAAGCAGGCCACTGGTGAACTCCTGATGAAAGAGGAGATAGACTCGGAAGATATTGCGGAAATCATCTCCAGGTGGACTGGCATACCTGTCAGCAAGATGCTGCAGTCAGAACGCCAGAAGCTCTTGAACATAGAGGATGAACTGCACCAGAGGGTTATCGGCCAGGACGCTGCCGTAAAAGCGGTAAGTGACGCTGTCAAGAGATCACGTGCCGGCATGGGAGATGAAAAAAAGCCGATAGGATCCTTTATATTCCTCGGTCCTACAGGTGTAGGAAAAACCGAGCTGGCCCGTACACTTGCGGCCTACCTGTTCGATGACGAAGATGCCATGATACGCATAGATATGAGCGAATACATGGAGTCCCATACGGTAAGCCGTCTTGTAGGTGCGCCTCCGGGATATGTAGGGTATGAAGAAGGGGGGCAACTGACCGAAGCTGTCAGGCGTAAACCGTTCTCGGTAGTCCTGCTCGACGAAATCGAAAAAGCCCATCCTGATGTCTTCAACATACTGCTGCAGATACTTGATGACGGACGTCTGACTGACAGTAAAGGTCATACGGTGAACTTCAAGAACACCATAATCATCATGACCTCAAATATCGGCGCACAGCTGATACAGTCGGAAATGGAAAAGCTCGATGGCAGGAACAGGGAGGAACTGCTACCGGAACTGCAGGAAAAGTTGTTCGGGCTCCTCAAGCAGCAGGTGAGGCCGGAATTCCTCAACAGGATAGATGAAATCATACTATTCACCCCGCTGACACAGGAAGACCTGGAAAAAATCGTAACAATCCAGTTCGATCTTATAAGCGCACTGGCAAAGCGCCAGCATATCACTCTGACGCTCAGCCCTGAAGCACTTGCCAAGCTTGCGGAAACCGGGTTTGATCCCGCATTCGGCGCCCGTCCGCTCAAAAGGGTCATGCAGCGCCTGATTACCAACAAGCTTTCGGAAATGATTCTTGAAGGGCGCGTAGGCGAAGGTGACAAGGCGGAAATTACCCTCGAGGATGGAGAAATAACAGTAAGGAAAACAGCATGACAAAAAGCGAACATGAGCTCTTTGAAACCTGGTTCCAGGATTACAAGCTCACACTTGCAGAAGCGATAAAACCAGCCCTTGAACCGATGAACAGGCAGAAGGCGACCTACCTCCTCATCAGGGCTATAGACAAGCTTGAAAGCAATGTTGCCATCAGCCTCATAAACCTGTTTGACGGGATGTATTTTTTCACGCACCTGCTTAACAGGCTGCTTGAAGACATGAAAAACAACATGATAGCCCTCAACATGAACCTAGAAATGTAGGGTAAGGATACTGCTTATGCTCAACCTGATCCTCTGGGCGCTCCTGCTGTTCTCGCCCTCACCAACAAGCCCTCAGGGCCCCGACAGCCTCTCCATCAAAATCGGACAGATGCTCATGACCGGTTTCAGAGGCATGAGTACAGAAGAAGCCCCTGAGGTTGTAGCGGATATAGAACATGGTCGTATAGGCGGTGTGATACTGTTCGATTACGACCTACCGCTCCGCTCCCCGGTACGCAACATCAAGTCCCCTGAACAGCTTCAGCAGCTTACCAGGAGCCTTCAGGACCACGCAACGACTCCGCTCTTCATAGCAATTGACCAGGAAGGAGGCCGTGTCTGCAGGCTTAAACCCTCTCGCGGGTTTCCTATAACACCCTCGGCTGCAAGCCTCGGTGACATCAATGATCCTGACAGCACGTACCGCTCTGCAGTGCGCACCGCAACCCTCCTCAGCGACCTCCATATCAATATGAACTTCGCTCCGGTTCTCGACCTTGCCACAAACCCGGACAATCCGGTCATTGCAAAGCTTGGGAGAAGCTTCTCGAAAAATCCGTCAACGGTTGCACTCCACGCCCGGCAAACCATTGACGCGATGGAGCGACATGGTATCATACCTGCGGTCAAGCACTTTCCGGGACACGGCAGCTCCCGGCAGGATACCCACCTGGACTTCACAGATGTAACCGGGACCTGGGAACCTGAAGAGCTTGAACCCTACCGCACGCTTTTCCAGGAGGGGTATGATGGCCTGGTCATGACAGCGCATGTCTTCAACGGCCGGCTCGATCAGGACCACCCTGCAACCCTCTCACACAACACCCTGCAGGGGCTCCTGCGTGATTCACTTGGCTTCAGGGGTGTCGTGGTAAGCGATGACATGCAAATGCAGGCCATTGCAGCCCATTACAGCCTGGAAGACGCTATCCTGCTGGCGCTGAATGCCGGTGTTGACATACTCCTGTTCGCAAACAATTCATCATATGATCCACTCATCGCCTCCAAGGCCAGCGCTATCATACAGCAACTGGTCAATGACGGGAAAGTTTCCAGGGAACGCATAGACGAGTCCTGGAAAAGGATCATGGAGCTTAAACAACGTTTTAACCTTGGCCCTCAATGAAAACGCTTGTCATAGTCCGCCATGCCAAATCAAGCTGGGAGAGTGCTTCGCTGAGTGATTTTGACCGCCCGCTAAACAAGAGAGGACAGCACGATGCTCCAATCATGGCAAGAAGAATAATGGAGAAAGGTGTAAGGCCAGACCTCCTGGTTTCCAGCCCTGCAATGCGGGCCATCACTACCGCTGAAATCTTTATCGATACCATGGCCTTGCCCCAGGAGCAGCTCAGGGAAAACCGGGATATCTATGAAGCCGGACTGAATGAACTGGTCCGCATTGTCAGGGAATTGCCTGAAAGTGCAGAAACTGTCGTGCTGTTTGGGCACAACCCGGGAATAACGTTGCTTGGAAATTTCCTCAGCGGCGAACACATCGACAATGTCGTCACCTGTGGTGCCCTCTGTGTGAACATGGAAGCCGTGAGCTGGAAAGAAGCGGGAAAGGAATCAGGGAAACTGCTGTGGTACGAGTATCCTAAAAAAACGGAATAACCTCGATATATCAGTGCATTTCCGCCTTGGGATCACGGGTCATGAGATCCATGATAGCCTCCTGCAGCGGCTTCTGCATGAACAGCACCTCGTAAACATTGCTGGTAATAGGCATATCCACGCCAAGTTTGCGACCAAGCTCGTAGACAGCCCTGGTTGTCTCGACCCCTTCAGCAATCATGTCCATTTCAGACAGCACCTGGTCAAGAGACTTCCCCTTACCGACCTGTTCTCCAACAAACCTGTTGCGACTATGCCTGCTGAGGCAGGTCACGACAAGATCGCCAATCCCGGACAGGCCACTCTGTGTCATGGGATCGCCACCCATGGCGACGCTCAGTCTCGAGATCTCTGCCAATCCCCGTGTAATGATAGCAGCTTTTGCGTTATCCCCATACCCTATACCATCCGAGATGCCCGCCGCTATAGCGATAATGTTCTTAACCGAACCACCGACTTCAACCCCGACAATATCCGTATTGACGTATACACGAAACAGTGCTGTATGAAACACCTGCTGCACGGTTTCCGCACACGCCTCACTTGATGAAGCTGCGACAACAGTTGTTGGCTGGCCCTGCGATACCTCCTCGGCATGACTTGGACCGTACAGGGCAGCAATATTCGACTCCGGCAATGACGGGAGGGCCGCCTTGAGTACCTGCGACATCAAGAGGCCGCTACCTGCCTCTATACCCTTGGAAACATTGACAAAGAGCTTCCCGCCCACGTGGTCATCCTGCAACTGGCAAACAGTCTCCCTTACAGCCTGTGCCGGTACGGCGATCACCACCATGCCCGCAGTACGCACAGCACCATGGAGATCTGCTGACACCACAAGGGTATCAGGAAAATCCACTCCCTGCAGATAACGGTGGTTGACCCGGTCCTTCTGCAGTTGCCGGGCTACATCAGGACGATGGGCCCACAAGGTCACACTGTATCCTTTTTTTGCAAGTAGAACAGCCAGGGTCGTACCCCAGCTGCCAGCGCCCAGAACCGCAATGGATGAGATATGTGACTGCTCCTCTATCATGACTTGCTGCCGAAGGTCACCCGGTTTTCCTTACCTGCAAGCAGGCGCCCGATATTAGCCCTGTGTGTGAAAATAATGGCCACGGCAACAATAAGCCCGAAAACGAGAAGGTTGGCATCCAGGCTGTCGTGGATAAAGACCTGCCCGTCAAACATACGGATATAGTAATCAAGACCTTCACCAAGGTCGAACACGTATTTCCTGATGGCTATCACCAGGGGAAATGCCACTGCAGCAAGCATGGAAGCAACCGATACATAGCGTGAAAGGAGGACTGTCATAAGAAAGATAGCAACCACGATCAGGGTACTTACCGGAGCAATACCGATCATCATCCCTGCAGCCGTACTGACCCCCTTGCCGCCCCGGAAACCGGCAAAGATGGTGAACACATGGCCAAATACGGCACTGAGCCCGGCCATGAGCCTGAGCGCCACAGGATTTATGTCCGGTAACTGCCCAACAGGAAATGCCTCGAAAAACACGACAACGGATATAGCCCCTACAGCCCCCTTCAGGATATCGAGGAGGGTAACCGCAAGACCTGCTTTCCACCCAAGCACCCTGAAGGCATTGGTCCCGCCTGCATTGCCGCTACCATAATCACGGATATCTATGCCCTTGAGGAGCCTCCCGGCAATGATGCTGGTCGGAATAGAGCCGACGAGGTAACTGACCGCGAGGATAAGTATCAATGTAACCATTGCGTCTTCTGTTGATGACAAAAAAGCGCCGCTTAGAAGCCGGCAACCTGTCCTATAATGTAGGCTTTTTCACCTGCAGATGTCAACTTCCCGAGAATACGGTCAGCACCATTCCTGCTGACAATCAGCACCAGCCCGATACCGAGGTTGAATGTGCGTCGCATATCCTCTTCAGGAACATGCCCCTCCTTGCGGATAAGATCGAAAACAGGAAGCTCCGGCCATGACCCCCAGTTAACATCAAGGCTGAGCCCGTCAGGCACGATTCTCATGGTATTGCCGATCAGGCCACCGCCGGTAACATGCGACATGCCGTGCAGCTCCTCATCATCGAGCAGCGGTTCGACAACGTTCAGGTAGGAGCGGTGCACTTCGAGGAGCTCTTCGCCGATCGGACGATCCAGACCTTCAAATGTGCGGGTCATCCTGCCCTCGAACACCTTTCTGGCAAGAGAATAACCGTTAGTATGCAGGCCGGTCGAAGGAAGGCCGATCATGATATCTCCAGCAACGATCCTGCGCCCGTTGATGATTCGATCCCTGTCAACCATGCCTACAATGGTGCCGGCAAGATCAAAATCTTCTGTAGCATAGAGGCCGGGCATTTCAGCTGTCTCACCGCCTATGAGAGCGCAACCGTTCTCACGACATCCGGCAACCATACCCTTGACGACATCGGCCGCCATGACTGGCTTGAGCTGCCCGCAGGCATAATAATCAAGGAAAAACATCGGACGGGCTCCACACACCAGGATATCATTGACACAGTGGTTGACCAGGCAGGCTCCGATAGTATCATATTTACCTATCTCGGCAGCCACTTTCAGCTTGGTCCCCACGCCATCGATACTGCTGACAAGCACAGGCTCGCGATATGCACCAAAATCAGGCTTGAAAAAGCCTCCGAAGGCACCTATATCCGTCATGACCCGGTTATTGAACGTCTCGCGCACATGGGGCTTGATAAGACGGACAAACTCTTCTCCCGCGCTGATATCCACACCTGCTGATTTGTAATCCATAGCTACTGGTTTCGTTTAAATTCGTGTTCTCCTCACTCGCCGTGACGACCCGATGCGGGTGTCTGGAAGATTTCCCCGGGAAACCCTTCGGCAAAAAACTCGTGATGCAGATCCCTGAGGGCCTGGGGGACCTCCCGTTCCTCTATAACAAAGCCGACGTTGATTTCCGAGGCTCCCTGTGAAATCATGCGGACATTGACCTCCTTGAGGGCACTGAATATCCGTCCGGAAACCCCCCTGGACATCCTGAGACTGTCGCCCACCACGCTTACCGTTGCAACATTGTGCTCTACTTCAACCTCACCCATCTCCTCCAGGCGCCTGACCAGGCGATCAACCGCTCCCGAATCGCTGACCGTCAGGGAGACAGAGACCTCGCTTGTGGAAATCATCTCTACAGAAACCCCTTCGGCAGCGAAGACGCTGAAAAATTCAGTAAGGAACCCGTGCCGGCCAAGCATGCGATTCGACCTGAAATTGATGATGCACTGCCCTTTCTTGACAGCTATGGACTTGACAAGGCCGCCATAGCTCATACCCTCGAGGAGAGCCTGATCATTGGTAATGACTGTCCCCTTGGATTCAGGGTGACAGGAATTCAGGACATACACGGGGATATTCTTGCTGACAGCAGGCGCAATCGTGTCGGGGTGCAATACCTTGGCGCCAAGGTAGGCAAGCTCGGCAGCCTCGGAAAAGGTAAGTACACGGATACTCCTTGCCTCGGGTACGATCCTGGGATCACAAGTCATGACACCGTCGACATCCGTCCAGATCTCTATACGTCCAGCGTGAAGCCAGGAGCCCAGAAGGGCTGCCGTATAATCCGATCCCCCGCGTCCCATGGTTGTCGTACGTCCATCCGTTGTTGCGCCAATAAACCCTTGCGTAATCACTATATGTCCTGACTCGAGCTCGGGAGCAACAAGCCGGCCTGCGGCTTCCACACACACATCCTCAAGTGGACGCGCGCTCGAGAAGTTGTTATCGGTGATCATCACCTTGCGTACATCCTGCCAGACGACCTCATGACCCGCCTCCTGTAAAGCAGCTGCGAAGATCGTTGTCGAAAGCAGCTCCCCGAACGAACAGAATGTATCGAATGAACGGGGTGTGAGTTCTCCTACGATGTCCACACCCTTGATGAGCATCTCGAGTTCATCGATATAACCCAGGACTTTCTCCCGGAGAAGGGCATTACGCTCGGGATCCCTGACCAGTTCCGATGCCAGGGAGATATGATGTTCACGAACCTGACGGGAACACTCCATCGCTTCCCGTATGTTACCGCAGGCGGCAGATTCCGAGATCCGGATCAGCAAGTTGGTCATCCCGCTGCACGCGCTCAACACCACAAGCGGAGCCCCTGAAGTTGCTCGATCTGCGACGATCCCCATCGCCTGCTTCATTGCGGAGGCCGTCCCTACCGAGGTCCCTCCGAATTTCATTACAGTCATGCTGAAGACAATTGTTAACTGTTCGTCAAGGCGTTCAATATAGCGCAAAAAACAGAAAAAATGATGCGAGCACTTAACTCCCCCGGACATCTGGCTTTCCACCCATTTTAAACGTATATTCAATAACATTCGTGTTTTTGATCTCACGACATCAAACAATCCTGCCATATGGCAAAATCGCATGATTTCATAGAACTCTCGATACAGCTTGCCCCTGAGATGACAGAACAGGCTGTAGCCCTTCTTTCACTTGAGGGAGTAAGCTATTTCCAGGAAGAAGAGGCCTCGCTTAAATGCTATATTCCCGAGGAAGAATGGTCAACGGAACTTGAAGAGAACATCAAGGCACGGCTGCAGGCATTGAGCGGCACGACACCAGCCTGCACTGTCAAGCATATGGCAGACCGTAACTGGAATGAAGAGTGGGAAGCACATCTCAAGCCTGTAGAAATTTCAGACCGATTCCTCATTGTCCAGAAAAACAAGGAATACACGCCTAAGCCTGGCCAGCTCGTCATTGAAATCAACCCGAAAATGTCATTCGGAACAGGTTACCATGCAACCACCAGGCTCATGCTGCGCCAGCTGGAAACGATGGATGTGCAACCCCTGACAATCCTCGACATCGGTACAGGAACCGGAGTGCTCGCCATCGCCTGCCGTAAGCTCGGCTGCCAAAATCACATACTTGCCGTTGAGAACAACGACTGGGCAGTGGAAAACGCAAAAGAAAACATCATCGACAACAACACCCCGGATATCGATGTCCGGATGCTTGATGCTGAAGATGACCTCCAGGAGATCCTCGGAGACGGATTCGATCTTATCCTTGCAAACATCAACAAGAACGTCATAGGCCGTATCCTTCCTGCCATACGCGCAAGAGCTCCCAAAAGCCGCATCGTTATTTCCGGCATCATGATCTATGACGAACCCTGGTTGAACAAGTTGCTCAAAACACTCGACTATACCCCGAAGGGCACCATCTACGAAGATGAGTGGCTTTCAGTGGTGGTCGATCCCAATTCCTGAATTTTTCAAGACGTATTCATGAAAAGAGTTTCATGCATAGATATCGGCACCAATACAGCCCTCATGCTCATTGCCGACCTTGATCCCCTGAACGACACGGTCACTCCAGTCCTGCACAGACAACAGATCATACGCCTTGGCAGGAATGTCGATGAAAACAGGATCATTGACCATGCTGCAAAGCAGCGCCTTATCGAATGTCTGACCGAGTACGCCGGGCTGTGCAGGCAATACGAGGTAGAACAGGTGATCGCTGCCGGCACGAGTGCCCTTCGTGATGCAAAAAACAGGATGGAAGTCATCGATGAAGTGGTAAAAGCCTGCGGCATAGTCATAAAAACGATTACGGGACCGGAGGAAGCAGAGCTGACCTTCAGAGGAGCCTTTGGCGAAGCCCATACTGAATCAAACCCCTATATGGTCATAGATATAGGCGGAGGCAGCACAGAGCTGACACGAGGGAAGGATGGCCTTATGGAACACTCCGTAAGTCTCGATATCGGGTCTGTACGCCTTACAGAGCGGTTGTTTTCGTCGCAGCCACCATCGGAAGAAGAGTATGAGAAGGCGAAAGCTGAAATTGACCAGCAGTTCGAGGGAAATCTCGCTCCTTTTTTCGAATCCAGGGAGAGGGTGATCGGCGTTGCAGGCACCATCACGACGCTGACGGCACTGGCACAGGGCCTTACGGAATTCCAGGCTGAAGATATACACGGCAAGCGACTCAGCTATACCGATGTTCTTGAGCTTCTCGAACTGTTCAGGCAGTCGACAACAGAAGAGATTGTTGCACGGGGAGTTCCTGAAGGGAGAGCTGATGTCATAACCATGGGAACGCTTATTCTTCACCAGTTCATGCGCCTCCTGGGTGTCGGGGAACTCCAGGTAAGTATCCGCGGACTTCGTTACGGCCTGGCAGAAAAGGAGCTTGAACAGATGCGCGCCCAGGCAAGGGATGAAAACGATACTACTCCTTGATACACCGGACTGTCAAGCCGTTACCCATATTAGTATCGTTACGGAACAGGACTGAATTACTACTGTTCATGTTCCTGAACCAGGCATATCCATCGACAAACTTTGTCGATGACCAGAACAACCCGATACTTCCCTTGTAGAAAAAACAACCGTCATTCCTTCGGTATCCTCCAGGCAGAGCCCTGAACCCATACTGGTCTGAACTGCCAGCTGGCCCGTCCCATACGCTGTCCGCCTTCAACTTACGGGCTGCAAATATCTTCCCGCCAAGAAATCCTGCAAGGGTTTCCCACTCCTTGTCGGACGGCACACGCCATCCAGCCGGGGCGAGTCCCCTGGGATCATTGACCGCATACCAGTTGTAGAGTTTTCCGTAGGCCTTGCCGTTGGCTGAACTGTTAAGGTAATAGCTCCATGCTCCCTCTTGTTTACGGGCGGCATCCTTCCATTCAGCGCTGGAAACAGCATGTCGTATAGGATCGCCATTCGCGTAATGCCTGACCTCTAGATTTTTCGCCATCCAGGTCATACCAGCTATCTTAACAGTCCTGTAGTCATTACCATCCACATCACGAACAGTACCTGCAACAACAGCAACAGGCATAATAACAACACAAAACACCAGCAGCCCAAGCAGCTTATTGCATGTCTCCCTGGCAATCATCATAGTGAGAATAGGGGGTTACGCATACCATATACACAGTAAAAGTAACAAATACATTCACCATTCGCCATTTTTTATAGAAATAACGAAAAAAACCTCGCCATACAGCCATTCAGGGCCGCTCACAAACCAGGCAGCACAAGGCACCTGAAGCATTCCGGGTAAACACAAGCACATGGCGTTCACTCTCACCGAGACGGAATTTCTTCCGAAGCTCTGCAACTGAAAGCGGAAAATCCCGCCGCTGGATACTCGCTGCACCAATCCCGTGCTTTGCCAGGTATGTCTTGAGGGGGCCCGGCTTGTATGGCAAAACATCCCTGATTCTGAACATCCGGCCAGCAAAGCGCTCCACAGGTCCCTGGCCCGTCAACAACCCGGTTCCATGATTCAGCCTGCTCAAACCCTCCTGCTCTCCGAGCAAAGAGGCAAGCCCAGCCTTGAGTATGGATGGATCAGGCTCAAACAACCATGTACCCTCCGCCACGAAAAGTTCACGCTCGCGCAGCATAAAGGGAACCGGCCCCACATGAATCTCCCCCCTGTCTTCATAACAGCAGACAGCCTCCACCAACGGGCCATCAGGACCAGGCCCGCAGCGATCGCAGAACAGCAGGAGTTCCTTGCACTCCCCACCAACCGATACCACCACCACATTCTTCAGGGACGGAAGCTTTCTTACGGCCTCGGTGATATCGAGCATAGGGGACGTCTTAACGCAGAATGCCCTGGATTTCTTAAGGAGAAGGTCATGCAGCGCCGTAACATCCGGACTCGACAGTTCGAGGCTGACATGGCGACGCGACCCGCTTCGGCGGTCGGGATCCACGTATACCCAGTCCAGGTAATTATCCGGAACTGCTTCCAAATAGCTGACGCTGTCGCCACAATGCACCTCGATATTGCCAACTCCGAGGACCCTGAAATTATAGGCTGCAACCGATGACAGCACCTCGTCACGCTCACAGTAGAGCACCTTGCTGAATCGCCGGGACATGAACATCGAGTCGATACCCAGTCCACCGCTGAGATCCAGTAACGTCCCACCGGACATGTATGCCGCCTTGCTTTCTGCAGCCCGCTCACCTGAAGCCTGCTCAAGCGCACGGGAGGTATAGAGGAGGGGATGGGAGCCGAGTCCGGGCAGCTTTTTCAGCGCCTTCTGCCGGCAGGCGATCTGCTCTGCCATTGCCCTGACAGGTATGCCTGCATCACCATGCCGCGACATGGCAAACCTGTCAGGATCGTCGTCACTATGCTGCTCTATGAGCCCAAGTATTTCCGGGCGCTGGAGCCAGGTAAACTCTTCAGGCGTCATAAAAAAAGCTCCGGGAATAACTCTGCGGCTTCAGGCTGTAACGAATGCTGCCTGGGGTTCAGGCTCGAGAATGGCAAAAGATGCATCAACAAGAAGATGTGCGGCATCACGCAATGACCGTACGCTCCTGTGCTCACGTTCCAGCACTTCCCAGCGGTGATGGTCCGTTTTTTCCTTGCCGCGAAGCAGCTGGCTTTTCTTGGTTTCATGGTAGGTAAGGTCGATAAACACTTTAAGATCAGCATGTTCGACACCTATAGCATAGAGGCCATCTATGACGAGTACGTCTATCTTGCTGAAATCGGTATGGAGCAGGTCGACCTCGTCAGTCAGTATATCGATGCAGGGCATAACCGCCTTACGTGCATGACGGAAATCCTCGATATTCTCGTGCAGAAGTTTCCAGTCATACTCACCCTTACCCACGCCCTCGAAGCCTGTCATCTCACGATACTCGCGACGCCTTGATGGTTCGACTTTGTAGTAGTTATCGGTATGCAGCACCTTCACCTTCACGCCAAGGCGCCTGAGTTCCTGGGCTAGTGCGTGTGAAAGCTCGGATTTACCGGCACCGGACTCCCCTGAAACAGCTGCCATATAGCGATAGGAAGAGTCGGTACTGAGCCGCTGTTCACGATCAGCCATTACCTTACGGGCAATAGCAGCTGCTGCAGACCTGTGTTTGTCTGTAATAAGAAGAATGTCACTTAACATGATATGAAGTTTTAGCCTTAAAAATCAACTGCGCTAAACCATCGTATCCCCCACAACAACGGCAACGAGCTTCTTATCTCTGAAGCACAAAAAGAACATGATAAACTTAAATTTACGCAAGAACCAGCTCAAAAGCAAGCAGCAAGCTCTTCGACAACCTGGCAGACCGCATCAGTCAGGATACGGAGCGATGCAGTATCAATCACATACGGAGGCATCAGGTAGACCAGCCGACCGAAAGGCCTGACCCAGGCTCCATGGTGTACAAAAAGCTCCTGCGCCCTCCGCATATCGACTGGCTCCTGCAGTTCTACAACGCCTATGGCACCCAGTACACGCACGTCAGCAACCCCCTGCATGGTGCGACAGGGTGCCAACCCATCTTCAAGGCCTCGAGCTATTGCCATAACCTCCTCTTGCCAGGGCCGTTCCTCGAGAAGCCCGATACTTGCGTTGGCAACCGCGCATGCCAGGGGGTTCCCCATGAATGTCGGTCCATGCATGAACAGGCCTGGGGAGCCCGAGGAAATAACCTCTGCGACCATCTCAGTTGCCAACGTTGCCGCCAGGGTCATATACCCTCCCGTCAAGGCCTTGCCCACGCAGAGGATATCAGGCGATACCCCGGCATGCTCAAGGGCGAACATCCTGCCGGTACGACCGAAGCCTGTAGCTATCTCGTCAAAAACCAGGAGAACACCATACTCATCACACAGCGAACGGAGGCGGGAAAGGTAACTGGGCGAATAAAACCGCATGCCGCCAGCGCCCTGGACCACAGGTTCGAGCATGACCGCTGCAATCCGGGTTGCATTTTCTTCCAGAAGCCTGGCCATATCTTCGATATAGCGTTCATCCCAGGGTTCATCAAAGCCGCACAGAGGAGCCGGGGCAAAAAGCTGGTCGGCAAGCACTTCCCTGAAAAGGCCATGCATCCCGGTCACAGGATCGCACACTGACATTGCACCAAACGTGTCGCCATGGTATCCTGAACGCACCGTAAGGATCCTTGTCTTTCCTGTCTCTCCCAGCGCCTGCCAGTACTGCAGGGCCATTTTCATGGCAACCTCGACCGCTACCGACCCGGAATCGGCGAAAAACACCTTCTGGAGCGCGGCAGGTGTCAACTCGACCAGTTTCCGGGCAAGCTCGACTGCCGGCTCATGGGTGAACCCGCCGAACATGACATGCGCCATGGCATCCAGCTGCCCTTGCAGCGCCTCGTTCAACCGGGGGTGGTTGTAGCCATGGATGGCTGCCCACCAGGATGACATGCCATCTACAAGCTGCCGCCCGTCCTCGAGTTCGATCATGACACCCCGGGCACCTCTGACAGGATAGACAGGTAAAGGATCTTTCATGGAGGTGTAGGGATGCCAGATATGTTCCCTGTCAAATGCAAGATCTACTGAACCGTTCATTTCTTCGTTCTTTTCAATGGTCAGGATGTTCACACAAAGCAAGCGCCTGAACCTCCCGGGTAAAGTGCTCCGTCCCCTGCCGGATGCCCACAGGAAGATCTATAACCGGCACGTCATAACCGTATCGGCTGGCAGCTTCCGCTATGACCTCCCTGGAGTCATCGCCGATCAGTTGGTCTTCTTCCTGGAACCTGTTATAGAAGAGGGCCTTCAACGCTATCCCCCTGCTGGCACATGCCTCCAGGGAAAGCAGGGTATGGTTGATGCTTCCCAGTCTAGAAGAGGTAACGAGCAAGAGGGGATAGCCCCGACGAGCAAGGTAATCGATAAACAGCAGGTCTCTCTGAAGTGGTACCATAAGTCCTCCGGCCCCCTCGACCAGCAAGAGGTCGATATCCCCGGCAAGCTGGCCGACAGCACCATCCAGAAGCTCTGGGTCAATCTGCCGCCCTTCCAGCCGGGCAGCCAGGTGGGGTGATGCGGGGCAGGAAAATACATAGGGGCAGCTGAGTCCGTTCAGGTCATGCGACAACAGAGGAAGCCCCATGAGTTTCCTATGTTCCCGGATATCGTCGGCAATCCCGCTACACCCGGTCTGTACCAGCTTCTGCGTCATGACCTGGCATCCTGTGCGGTAAAGCACACCGGCAACCATACCGGTTGCCCATGTTTTCCCTACCCCGGTATCGATACCACTTACCATGACCACATTTGCGCTCATGACTGCCGCCTCCTCATGACGAGATAAAGTTCATGGTACGTAAGTTGCACCCCTCCGGGAGAAGCAAACCGTTCATGATAGGCCGTACTGAATGACCGGAGCCTGGAGCCAGTCCATGTCCGCTGCTCAATACCATTGACACCGGTACGGCTGATATGACGAAGCACCGCCCTGGGATCGGGAAAGTCCAGGATGGAGCGTTGTTCTTCGGCACACAGCACGTCATAGGCATCACCCGACATCTCCTCTATCTCTTTGAGGGTGTGGTACGAAAGCCCTACAGATGTAAGCTCGGCAATCTCCTTCATGTTCTCCGGCCCGAACGTACTGAACGCAAGCAGGCCCCCCGGCCTGATACTGCTGGCTATTCTACCTATAAAACCCGGTAGGTCCTCGAACCACTGGACCGTTGCGCCTGAAATCGCAAGATCCAGCCCTCCCGGCAGCATCTCGATCTTCTCGGCATCACCTCCAAGAAAGCCTGTAAGATCGACCCCATATCGTGATGCCACATGCTCTACCATTTCCCTGGAGCCCGGCGCTATATCATTGGCATAGAATGAATCCACCCTGACATTCGACAACAAAGCCTGGGTAAGCATACCCGACCCTACTCCTATTTCAAACACTTTTCCAGCCTTCCGGCCCGGAAGACGCTCAGCCACCAGTCGGGCAAGCCTGTCGGCCATTCCCCCCTGTACAAGCGCATTCGAGCTGTATGTGTCCAGCTGACGCTCAAATCGACGTCGTACCAGCTCCTTGTCGATCACAACCATGCCAATACCTCCGGCCATCCTTTGACTGCTGCAAACGGCATATGTGGCATCTCAGGAATGGCCGTCACCGGCACGTCATGCCACGCAGATTCCTGTGCCGCAGGGCTGAAAATCATATCCCTGCCGCCAACCACCGCCCTGCCATATGACCACGGAGCCACACCTGCAGCAGAAGATGAAGAGGAAAGCTGGCTGAGAATCATCTCGAGCTCCCGCTTCTGGTCCGACACATCACGTTGCGGAGCCATCAACTCAAACAGCTCGAGCAATGCGCTCGAACCGCAAATCCTCCGGTTGAACCGCTCACGGCCTTTCTCCGACCAACCATCGAGCGTCGCCCGGAAAATTTCGGGAGGAATACCCTGTTCCCTGTTAAGCGGGGTCAGTGTCCCGTTGATTGCAAGCGACCGGTCGACCTTCTCGATGCCTGAATGTGCAGCTGCCCAAACCCCAAGCGACCATGCAACCACAACCCGTTCGTCATACTGCCCGAGTTCCGCCAGGGTATCGTCAGCCAATCGCGGATCACCGTAGTCATAGCAGCTCAGCAGGTCGTAGCCGAACCCTTCCGGCGTATGAGCAAGAAGGTAGCGGGCAATCGCATGGTCCATGCCCCAGCCATTGAAAAAAACAACAACCCTGCGCTGCGCAGTGCGAAGAAGCCACTCTGTCCTCATGACGCCTCCTTTGCCAGCAGCATGGCAACATGCCGAAGATCACCATCCGAGAGATCAGCACGAAGCGAAAACCTTATCCTGGCCGTCCCACGGGGCACCGTCGGCGGGCGAATCGGCAAGGCAAGCACTCCGTTCCGGCGCAGTGCGGCGGCTACATCTACCGCACGATCGTTGCTTCCCATAAGCACCGGTACAATATGGCTTTCGCCAAGCACCTCGAGGCCGGCAGCCTGGAGCTCCTGGCGAAGCATGGCCGCTGACTGCTGCAAAGCCCTGCGTTCCTGCTGCATCCCGCACTGGTGCTCCAGCACGAAGGCACTCCAGCCAAGCACCATTGGCGGCAGCGCCGTGGTAAAAATCAATGGACGCATGGTGTTCAGCAGGTACTCCCTGGTAAGGCCATCCATCACGGCATAAGCTCCAGTAGATGCAAATGCCTTGCCAAAGGTCCCTATAATGAGATCGACACTGTCAACAAGTCCGGATGATTCCGAAACCCCCAGCCCCCCAGTACCGAATGTGCCCACACCATGAGCTTCGTCCAGTATCAGCATGGCACCGTATTTCCGTTTCAGTTCCACGAGACGCGCCAGGTCAACGACATCCCCGTCCATGCTGAACACCGACTCGGTCACGATAAACACCTGCCGGTAGCGCTCCATGGCAGTCTCGAGCAACTCCTCGAGATGAGCATAGTCGAGATGACGGTACCTCATGAACGTCGCATCGGAAATCCTTGCGCCGTCGATAATGCTTGCATGGTTGAGGCGATCGGAAAGGATCAGGTCATGCCTGCCGGCAAGAGCTGGCAGTATTCCGGTATTTGCATGGTAGCCGCTGTTGAACACCAGGGCTCCCTCCCTGCTATAAAGAGCGGCAAGTCGTGACTCGAGCTCATCATAGAGATGATGGTTCCCCACCAGGAGCCGCGAAGAGGTACTTGCCATCCAGTGCTCCCCGGAATCAGCCCGACACTTCTCGAGATATCCTTCAAGCAACTCCGTGTCACTCCCGATACCCAGGTAGTCATTCGATGAGAGGTTGAGCAACCTGCACCCATCGTGCATAAGCCAGGCGCCCTTGCGTTCACCGGGAACAGGAAGAGTCCTCAGGCGCCCCTCTTGCCTGAGCTGGTTGAGCTCGTCACGCAAACGTTCCTGCAGTGGACGCATCATACCTGCCTCCCGAACCCGCCAAGTTCTGCAGCAAGCCTCATGTCATCCGGGATCTCGCGCCCCCTTGTCGTCAGGTAGCCGCCCGTCAGGAACCCGTTAACCCCTGCAAGCATCAGAAGTCCCTGGAAATCCTTCATCACCGTCTCCCGGCCTGCCGCGAACTTAATCACCTTGCTGGGATGTGCAAGCCGGCATATCGCAAAGGTCTTGAGTACATCGCTCACGGGAACAGGTATCGCGCCTTCCTGCTGCGTGCCCTTGACCGGCACGAGCACATTGAGTGGAATAACAGCCACATCGAGTTCCTGCAAAGCGTAGACAAGATCGACACGTTCCTGCATACTCTCGCCGACCCCGAGAATGCCACCGCAGCACACCGGCACGCCTTGCTTCCTGAGCAGCCTGACCGTCTCGATCCGTTCTTCTACCGTATGGCTGTCGGCAATGAGCTTCCCGTAACGCGTGGGAGAGACCTGGATGTTGATATTGTAATGCGCAATTCCCGCCTCGGCAAGCATCTGTGCAGTCTCTTCTCCGAGCACCCCGATAGAGGCACAGACGTTCAGACCTTCATAACGGTTCCTGAGCGCACCGATAAGCTCGATGATCCGATGAAATTCAGCGTTGGGACGCCGATACCCGTACCCGCTTGTCACGATACCGAAATGCCGTACTCCCTCGCGATAGACCCTTTCGGCCGCATCGAACACCGACTGTTCATCAAGCAACTGATACTGCTCGACATCGGCACGGTTATGCAGCGACTGGGCACAAAAACTACAGTTCTCACCGCAGACCCCTGACTTTGCATTGAGAATCGAGCACCTATGCATACGGTCACCTTCGGGAAGTGGCGCATACCGGTTCCTCACCTTGTTGGCAAGCGAGAGAAGGTCCAGGACAGCTTCTCCCGAAAGCTCGGCCAGGCGGCAGGCATTATCGTACGCAAGCGGTTCTCCGGTTTCGAGAACCCGGTACGCTTCAATGACAGTCGGGTCGAGGAGAGAGATCATGGCATCATGTCCTTTCATTGTCAGGAATCAAATGGGTTTCGCCTGAGGAAACCATGGTTTGCGAACCATCCGGCATATCGAGCAGGAGCTCTCCGGTCGGGCTTATACCGGCAGCAACGCCCTTGAGCCTGCGGCCGTATTGATCGACCTCAACCTGCTTACCCCTGAGCCACGAGTGCTCTTCGAGGTAGCCAAGTACCGGAGAAAGGTCCCGGACTTCAAGCCATCTTCGATAGAGTGGCTCAAAATCATTAAGGATCAAGGCAAGCAGCTCTGGGCGGGAAAACTCATAACCAGCTTCAAGCAGGAGGGAGGTCGCCAGCCCCTCGATCTCCGGAGGAAGATCACGAAGGTTGACATTCACGCCAATGCCAACAATGACAACATGCGTCATATCGGCCTCGGACTCCATTTCACACAGTACGCCGCACAGCTTGCGCCCCCCTGCGAGGATATCGTTCGGCCACTTGATACGAAGGTCTACTCCTCCAGCGACACTGGCAAGGGCGGTATGGAGTGCTGCAGCGGCAAGCAACGGAATCTGGGGGACCACTCGTGGCGGCACAGGGGGACGAAGCACTATCGAAAAATAAAGATTCACCCCGGGCGGAGAATGCCATACCCGCTGCATCCGACCCCTGCCGCCTGTCTGGGCATCAGCCGTCACCACAAGCCCTTCAGGAGCACCTTCGCGGGCAAGCTTCCTGGCCTGTGCATTGGTCGACATCACGCTGCGATGATGCTCGATCCTGCACCCAAGCGTGGAGGTATGAAGAAACCTGCCAGTCTCGAGAGCATCGGGATAGCCGGGAGATACTTGTAAACGGTACCCCTTTCCCTTCACGGCCTCGATGCCATAACCATCCCGGCGAAGCTGGCTTATATGCTTCCAGACAGCACTCCTGCTGATCCCAAGGGCTCCTGAAAGCTCTTCTCCAGAGCAAAACCCTCTGTTTTGTACCAGTTCTTCGAGTATCCGGGCGGCACTATCACTCATAATCAAGGAAATACGGCTACGCCAGGGCATCGCTACAAACTCTATATAGTGGAGATGCCCCTGAAGAAGCCCTTGCTGTAAACTTGTCAACCGGAATCTACAATTCGGTTGACAAGTTTACAACTCTACCCGGCCGATTGCATTGCGGCTAGCTGCTGCTGCTCGTAACTGGTCCGGTACTGCTTCAGGCCATTGAAAATACCTTCTGCGATAGCCCTCTGTACAGTACGTTTCTTGAGTTTACGTTCTTCCTGGGGGTTGGATAGATAGCCGGCTTCCACGAGAATACTTGGCATAGAAGGAGTCCAGAGCACCATAAAGCCCGCCTGGCGCACACCGCGTCCATTGATACTTGTTTTCGCCTCCATTCCCTCGAGCACATGGCGTGCAGCCTCGGTAGACTGGAGGGTAAAGGCACTTTGTGCGAGACTGCTGAGGATCATGTGCTCCTCTGAAAAGCCCTTGTAGCGTTCCTCGTAACCCTCTTCCTGGCGTATAGCGGCGTTTTCCAGCATGGCGACCTGCAGAGCATCATCGTTTTTATGCGGACCAAGAATATAGACTTCAGCCCCTTTTGCCGCACGGCTCCTTGCGGCATTGCAGTGGATGCTGACAAACAGCTTCGCATTGTGACGGTTCGCGATAGTTCCCCGCTCCTTAAGGGGAATGAAGGTATCGTCACTCCGGGTATAGACAACCTTGACGCCTGGCCACTCGCGACGAATAATCGTTCCGAGATCCTTTGCGATATTGAGCACGACACCCTTCTCTTCAGTGCCACCGGGCCCTATCGCGCCCGGATCCTTTCCGCCATGCCCCGCATCGAGAACAATGGTATCGAAACTCCATTTCTCCTGGTCACGCAGAAGCCCCTGCATGATCGCCTTCTCTTTTTCAGCCTGGTAGACTGCCTGTACGTCAACATCCGTCAGTACCGAAACAACATAGGCGTTTGTTTTCTGGTCCCAGCGATATTGTGTCGACTTGAGAGAAAAGAGCCCCGTATTGAACACCAGTCCCACCTGCATGCCTCCGCCATCGAGTCGAACTGCATTGACCTCCTTGAGGAGCCCCCGGCTGAACGCCCTGAAAAAGAGAGACGGATCCCCTGTCGCGTGCTGGAACGTCAGGTAAGCCTTACCATCGGCATCAGGCTTTATAAACGAGGCTACCGACTGGCGACCACTTGCCTTGATACGAATCACGACCCCGTTGGCCAGCTCATCGACCTGCAGACCGGAAAGCCGGGTCTGCGCTTGTGAAGCGCCAGAAAGCCCGATGAGACGGTCTCCTTCAGTCAAAACACCGATGCCTGACAGCTGTGACCCTGGCCTTGAACTCCACAGGAAAGCGGTTATCCTGGCGGTGGCAGGATCATAGCTGAAGTCACGGTCCATCCAGACAGACAACAATCGCAACGCTGCGTCGAGAGAGAGGAAAACCCGTCCATCCTGGAAAACCGGAGCAGAAGATAGCTGTACAAGACGCTCTGCTATCCCCTCCGGGGCACCTGTTGCGGGAGTAATCCGTGCGAAATAACCACCTGCGGTGAGCGTGCAGTATCCGGCATGTCGTTCCGATGGATCTTCAAGACCAAGGCTATTGCCCTGTTCGTGTCGGATAAGCCTGAGCGCAGATGCCAGTGAGGCCATATCTACCTCACGGCCCTGCCGGGAATCCCTGACAGCGACCCTCACGGTATACCCCTGCTGAAAACCGGTCACCGCATGAAGCTCCACGGAGGCATCACCTTCAGCCGAAGCAGGGGCAGCTCCGGACCTGCTGGGGAAGAGACACACAAGTACGGCAAGCATGGAACAAAAAGCCCACAAACGCATAATACTGTCATTCTATATTGTTAATATGCCGGATAAGTTATAGAAGTTGACGCTTCCGGACAAACAGGTTTTCGCTAAAGAAACACGGGAGAGAAACAGGAATAGAATCTCCCTGAATTTGTTTTTTCTCGGGCAAGGCCTATCTTTTTCAAAATTCACACCCGAGCGGCATACACGGTCAGCATAGACCGTACTAGCCAGCTTTTCACCAATACAGGGCTCCAATGGCAACTTCCGCGAAAGCATCCGCAAAAAACAAAACCCTCATTGTCGTAGAGTCTCCTTCCAAGGCAAAGACAATCAATAAATACCTTGGAAAGGACTACGAAGTGTTCGCTTCGGTAGGACATATCAAGGACCTGCCGAAGAAAGAGATCGGTCTTGATTTCGACAATCACTTCGAACCGAGGTATGAAGTCATATCTGGCAAGGAGAAGGTAGTCCGACAGCTCAGAAAACTTGCTGCGGAATCATCCGGGATCATGATCGCTACTGACCCTGACCGCGAAGGAGAAGCTATAGCGTGGCATATTGCCAACGAGGTTGAAGGGGCCAGCAAGCCGGTACACCGTGTTCTCTTCAACGAAATCACCAAAAATGCCATCCTTGACGCCGTCAAGGAACCGCGACAGATAGATTACCGCCTGGTCCGCTCACAGCAGACCCGCCAGGGACTCGACAAGATTGTCGGCTACAAGATAAGCCCATTTCTCTGGAACGTTGTTTTCAGGGGACTTTCCGCAGGCAGGGTCCAATCTGTTGCACTACGCCTGATCTGCGAGCGTGAAGAGGAGATCCTTGGTTTTGAGCCTAAAGAATACTGGACCCTGAAAGCCGACTTCACGACAACTGCTGGGGAAAAATTCACGGCAAGGCTGGCCAAGATCGACAGCAAGGATGTGGAAATCGGCACTCAGCAGGAAGCAGAAGCTGTAGCCGAAGCGATCCTGTCAAAAACCTACAGTGTCAGGGACATCGCCTCGAGGGTCCAGCAACGCCGACAGCCCACAGCATTCACCACCTCGCTCCTGCAGCAGGCAGCCTCGAACCAGCTGGGTTTCGGCTCAAAAAAAACGATGCGCACTGCACAGCAGCTGTACGAAGGCATCGACATTGGCTCGGAAGGTGCAATGGGCCTCATCACCTATATGCGTACCGACTCGACACGCATAGGCAATGAAGCCGCAGCAGAAGCCCGGGAGTTTATCAACCGCGAGTTCGGCAGTGACTATGCCGGCAGTGGTGGATCAGACAAGAAATCGAAAAAAACCCAGGACGCACACGAAGCGATACGACCGACATCGATCAGTCGGACTCCGGAGGCACTCAAGCCTTACCTCTCATCAGACCAGTACAAGCTGTACGACCTGATCTGGAAACGCTTCGTGGCATCGCGGATGACACCTGCAAAAATCGAACAGACAAGGGTCGATATTACGGATAACGATGTGCGCTTCCTCTTCAGGGCCAACGGAAGCAAAATCATGTTCCCGGGCTTTCTCAAGGTCTATGGCGATCAGAAAGAACTGGACTACGAAGCACGAAAGTCAACCAAGGAAGAAGACGAGCAGGAACAGGATGTACGTCTGCCAAAAGAGCTTGCTCCGAACGAACACCTGAACCTGCAGGAGCTCGACAGGAAACAGAGCTTCAGCCGTCCACCGGCACGTTATACGGAAGCAAGCCTGGTCAAGGAACTTGACAACTACGGCATAGGCCGCCCGTCAACCTATGCCTCGATATTCTCGACACTGCAGGATCGGCGGTACGTCGAACTCCAGAAACGCAAGATCCTGCCGACAGAACTGGGCATGGACGTATCGAAAATCCTCGTTGCCAATTTCCCCGACCTCTTCAATGTCGAATTCACGGCAAAGATGGAGGACGAACTCGACAAGGTTGCAGCCGGACAGGACGAGTACGAGCAGGTACTCGAGAGCTTTTACCGACCGCTCGAGGTAACCTTGAGCGACCGTCGCAATAACCCGTTCGTACCCCAGAATAAGGATGCGGAAGTCTGTCCGAAATGCGGTAAAGGGCGCATGGTTGTCAAATGGACAACAAGCGGGAAATTCCTTGGCTGCTCGAACTACCCGGCATGCCGCAATATCAAGCCTATCTCGAATGCAAAGCCAAAGGCGAGGGAGACCGGTATAGCCTGTCCTGTCTGCAGTGACGGCAGGATGCTCCTGCGCAACGGGCGTTTCGGTCCATTCCTGGCCTGCTCCAACTACCCCAAATGCGACTCGCTGCTGAACCTCGACAAGAACCGCAAGATACAACCACCGAAAACTCCGCCGCTTGAAACGGACCTCCCATGTCCCAAGTGTGGTGCCCCGCTCTACCTGAGAACAGGAAAGCGAGGCCTGTGGCTGGGATGCTCGAAGTTCCCGAAATGCCGGGGCCGGCAGGCATGGGGACAACTTGACCCAGAAGTCAGGAATCACTGGGAGGAAGTGATGCGGCAGCATCTTGCCGCATTCCCCGACGTCACCATAAAAATGGTGGATGGGACCCCTCTTGACATGCAGATGAGTGTTGACGACATCATCATCCTCTCCGAGGAACGCGGACTGGTACCGGCTGAAACAACCGAGGAACCTGCTGCTACAACATGAAACGCACAGCGTTGTAGGTAATGAACGAAAAGATCCAGGCTACGGTCAGTGCATAGGAAGAATAGAACAGCACTGGCCGCCAGCTACCCACCTCCTTTTTCATGACGCCTATCGCAGCTACGCAGGGGATATAGAGCAACACGAACACCATCAGGCTCAGAGCGGTCGCCTGGTCAAAGGCCGGATCATGTTTCAGGATATTCTTCAACTCCGTATCCTCTTCCTGGACATCGCCAAGCGAATAGATCGTCCCCATAGTTGACACAACAACCTCTTTTGCAGCAAGTCCTGTAACCAGGGCAACACCAATGCGCCAATCGAACCCGAGCGGCTTTATAACCGGCTCTATCAGTTTCCCGGTACGCCCGGCGATAGAGTACTCGAGCTGTGCAGCACTTGCTCGATGCTCCACGGCTGCGAGTTCGAGAGACCTGGCATCTTCATCGGCAACCGTAGCCTCTATGCGGGCTTTTTCAACGGCAAGATCCTTCTCTATGGCTGCATTTTTAGGAAAATTACTGGCTGTCCAGATCAAGAGGACGGCTAACAGTATGACAGTACCTGCTTTCTTGAGATACATCATGGCCTTGACCCTGGACTGGAACAGTACAGAGGACAGGGTAGGCCAGCGATAGGGAGGAAGCTCCATGACAAACGGCTCCGATTCCTTCTCCAGGACAGTCGATTTCAGGAGCAGTGCGGTCAGAAGCCCCAGGAATACTCCCAGCATGTAGATACCGAACATGACATTGGCAGCTACTGCCGGAGGGAAAAATGCCCCGGCAAGCAGTACATAGACAGGCAGCTTTGCACCGCAGCTCATGAACGGGATGATCATGATGGTTGCAAGACGGTCTGAAGGGCTCTTGAGCGTCCTGGTAGCCATGATTGCCGGTATCGAACAGCCGAAACCGGTAATCATGGGAATGAACGATTTACCATGAAGGCCAAAGCGGTGCATCACCTTATCAACCACAAACGCTGCACGTGCCATGTACCCTGAGGCCTCGAGAAACGAAAGACCGATGAACAGCAGGATAATGTTAGGGAGAAACACCAAAACGCCACCGACGCCGGCAATAACCCCGTCGACAATGACTGAACGCAGCATCTCATTCGAGAGCAGGGGAGAAACTGCCGAGGCAAAAGAGGCAAACAGCAGATCCAGAGCATCCATCAGGGGAGTGCCAAGGGTAAATGTCATGTGGAATATGAGCCAGACAACCCCGAAAAAAATCGGCAAACCGGCAACCCTGTTAAGTACGACAGCATCGATATAATCGGTCAGCGAACGCTTACGCGCCTCAGGTATCCGGACACACTCCTCCATAGCGCCCCTGATCAGGGCGTGGCGATCTTCTGTAATAAGAATTTCGGGATCAGCCTGGTAAAGTTTCCCCGTTGTTTCGATTGCCTGTTGCAGTAAGCGCTCTATCTTTACCCAGACAGGGCTCTGATGTACCTCCTGGTATACCTCCCTGTCATTTTCCAGGAGCTTCAGCGCCATCCACCTGAGGTTTCTTCCGTCAAGTGCCGGCTCATGCAACAACTCTGCCTGCACAGCGTCCACGGCATCCTCAATCTCTGCACGAAAAACAAGCTTGTTTTTCCTGATCTCTATGTCCCCGCTGTAAACCCGTATGATGTGGTCGAGCAGCCGGTCAAGTCCCTGCCTGGCCTTGGCAGACGTCGGGATTATATGGCAGCCCAGAAGCTGCTGGAGTTGCTTGACATCAATCTCAATACCCTGTGCCTCAACCTCGTCATACATGTTGAGTGCAACGAGAAGCTCAACCTCCATCTCCATCAACTGTGTTGTCAGGAGGAGGTTCCGCTCTATGTTGGGTCCCTCGAGAACATTGACAACAATATCAGGATGCTCCATGGCAAGATAATGCCGGGTCACCAGCTCCTCGGGGGAATATGCTGTCAGTGAATAGGTCCCGGGAAGGTCGACAAAACGTATGCGGTAGCCTTTGAAATCAACATACCCCTCATACTTCTCTATCGTGACACCGGAAAAGTTTCCCACTTTCTGGTGGGATCCGGTCAGGGCATTGAACAGAGATGACTTCCCGCAGTTCGGATTACCAGCAAGGGCAACCGTGATCTCCTGTAACGGGGTCATTGCACTCCTCCCTGATTTCTCCTCCGGTGCAACTGGCGTCCCATAGGGAGGCTGTCACCCAACCGCCCGTTCTTACTGACCAGAACTCCTTCCGCTTCGGATTTACGCAACGAGAGGTACATTCCCTTGAAAAAAATCTCTACAGGGTCACCAAGGGGCGCCACTCGAAGTACCTTGAAACGGGTTCCTGAAATAAGACCCATATCAAGGAGGCGCCGCCTCACCGAGCCTTCAGCCTCGAGGCCGGTCACCTCAGCCTTGTCACCAACCTGCAACTCCGATAAACGCATAGACAATACTGCATCTCTTGCTGGAAAAAACTTGTGGACACCTCTAACAACTTCTACACGCTTAAGAAATGTCCTTATTTGGATTAAATACCGATAACCCCCAAGAAATGCAAAAAATTTCTTACCCGTGAGCCTGCTCTCCTCCAGGGAAAGGAGGCCATCCCATCCGGATCCCGCCGACCAGGTGCCCATGAATGTGCCCGACGCTCTGCAACGCATCGGGACCATTGTTGAACACAAACCGGTACCCTGTATCAGTGAGGCCGATTTTTTCTGCAACCTTCGGTGCAGCAAGCATGATCCGGGAAGCGATCTCCCCGTCATCTCCTGAGAAATCCTCGAACGATGCAATATGCTTGCGTGGAATGATCAGGACATGCTTCGGAGCTGCAGGCTGTATATCCCGGAAAGCCATGACCAGATCATCCTGGTATATGATATCGGCAGGGATTTCCCCCCTGACGATCTTGCAGAAGATGCACTCTTCGCTGCTATGTTCCATTGTTACCCTGGTTTGGGCAGATCAAAAACTGGTGCCCGGTTGTAAAAACTATTCAGTGCATATCGCCAAAATATTTCATGAACTGTACCCGCTCATAAGGGGCAGGGTCCCCGGCACGGGAGATACTCATCCGGCCTCTGAAATCGTCGATGGATGAAAATCCGTGCCGGTCCATGAACGACTCCAGATCCTGCAGAATACGCCCGACAGCATCCACTCCGTCACGGTACAACACCGAAGCCACCTGGCCTACCTTCGCTCCGGCAAGAATCTGCTTGACAAGGCCCTCTCCATCGTGAATACCGGTCGAAGCTGCGATATCCACTCCCGGCAGGGGTGAAAGCATGGCAACCCAGCGAAGGGGAAGGGAAATCTCGCTCGGAGAACTCAACACGTTCGTACTCGTGATTTCCATCTTGTCGATATCGATATCTGGCGAAAAGAACCTGTTGAACAGCACAATACCCTCTATACCGGTTCCTGCAAGCGTTTTCACCATGGAGGCCAGTCCCGAAAAGTAGTGGCTTATCTTGGCCGATACAGGAATCCCCACCTCTTTTTTCACTCCATGCAAAATGTCGAGGTAGACCCGCTCATTTTCCACCCCTGTCCGGTTCGGGTCGGAAGGCAGGATGAACATGTTGAGCTCCAGGGCATGTGCACCAGCGCGCTCGATCTCCCGGGCAAACGCCATCCACTCTGAGGGTGATGTACAGTTGATGCTGGCTATAACAGGGATATCCACGGCCTTCCTGGACTCTGCGACAAGATCGAGGTAGTCAGCAAGATCATGGCCACGACTGTAATCCCGAATGTACTCTTCCGCCTCAGCATAATAGTATTTCTGCTCGTTGGCTCCCACGAGGTAGGCGGCCTGTCCCCGCACCTGTTCCTCGAACAGGGATTTGAGAACAACAGCGCCAATGCCGGCTTCTGCAAGCCGCTCAACCTTTCCTGCTGTATCGGTCATGCCTGAGCTTGCCGCCACAAGCGGATTGTCAAGCCTCATACCAAGGTATTTCGTTGTCAGATCGTTCATTGGTGTTCCTCCGCCTCTTTTGTTGAACCAAAAAAATTCTCTCGTCAGAACAACTGCAGAGGGAGTTCGATGGTTCCGGCAACAAACCAGAAACACATGTCAGTAGAGTAGGTAGACTCCTGTCGAAACCCCCCAGCTGTTCATGCCAAGGTTCTCGTTGTCGCGCAGGCCCGCATGGGAAAGGTGGCGGAACCTCCCGGCAAGATCGAAGGCAATCGAAGGCGAGAGATGGTAACGGAGACCTGCACCGAACAGGTTGAGAAAATTGAACCCGGCATCTCCCTGCTCCAGGGTATCGATACCAAGGTACATCGGACCGCTGCCGATTTCACCAAACACTGACACCTTCCCGCCAAGCCGCTCGAAATACCTGAGGAATACCGTCAGACCCGCCTCGATACCCGATTCATCCGCATCTATGGCATTGACAAACGGATCAAAAGAACACTGCAGGCCACCCAGATCAAATCCAGCCCGAAGCGCAAACGACGTCACATGGAACTCCCCGCCTTCTGGACGGTGTTCACCCGAAGCGTATCCGGTCGTAATCCCCAGTTCACTCAAGGAAATATTGCCAATAGCAAAAAGCTGGCTGGGAAAACACAGGAAAAGCACAAGAAATACCGATACTACCCCTCTGCCTGCATATGTATTCATGAAGCACGCTCCGTTTGTTGTTGAATAAAATCCGTTACGGCTGTGATGGCTTTTTCTTTCTCCAGGTCGCAAAACACCTGGTGCTCGGAACGATCCAGCCAGGTAATGGCTTTGCCGACAGCCGGAGTGGAAATACTTCCGTACACATACTCCGCACTTTCAGGCAGTACGGTTTTTTCATGACGGTTATGGATAATGAGCACAGGGGAAACAACCTCGTCAAGACGACCTGAAGCGTACGAGATAAAATCGAAAAACGAAAGAATCGCATCGGTCGGCGCCCAGGGGTAATGGGGCGGTGTGCATGAGGAAACCGGGTCGTTGAACGCTGCCCGGAGCCCCCAGTTTTTTTTCAATCGACCTATAACCGGGGCCAGAAAATGCAGGGGCCTACCGGGAGCAAGCAGGGAAACCAACCTGAAAGCAGGAGCTGCAGCTACCACCCCGGCCACCCGGCTACCGTGTGTGGCAGCAAGATCAAGAGCCAGGAGAGCTCCCATGCTGTGGCCAACCACGAACACCCTGCTGCAACGCGAGGAGAGCTCCTCAAAAGCCCTCTCGGCATCACGCTGCCATGCAGACCACCGGACACCTCGAAGCGACTCGGGAGACGATGAGGAATGGCCGGAAAGCACCGGCATGGAAACATCATACCCTAACGCCCGTAAAGGACCTTCGAGAGGACGAACGCTCTCCAGCGTTGCCGTGAATCCGTGGATAACGAGCACCCCGGGCCGACTTTCCATAATAAGGAACCAACGTTTTTACCAGATACCCTTTTCTGCCAAACCAAAAAACAAGATAGTGCAAGAGCTGCGCCAAATCAATACAGAGAGTCCGACGACCAGTCTGCCACAGGGCTTTTTTGAAAGCTTTTTGTTATTTTGAAGAAAAAGTGAACCGGTGAACATTATCAGAATACCAGCCTTGGCAGCAATTGCCGCCACATGCGCAACCATGAGCCTCAGTTCATGTGCGGTTGTCAAGACAACGGCAAAGACAGCGTATTCAGTCGGCAAACTCACAGTAGGCATTGTTTCCTACCCATTCACGAACGATGAAATTGAATCGATAGACGGGCTGAGCCCCGAAGAGGCGCTTCGACAGGGACGGATAAAAAACGCTCCATATGTTGTACACGGAAAGACCTATGTTCCCATGAGCGTTGAAGAATCGAGATCGTTCAGCGAAAGCGGTATCGCTTCATGGTACGGAAATGAAACAAGAAGAAAGCCTGGCGGGAGCATTACCGCTAATGGAGAACGTTTCGACCCAGACAAGATAAGTGCGGCTCACAAGTACCTGCCACTTCCCTCCATTGTCAGGGTCACCAACCTCGAGACCCGCAAATCCCTGATTGTCAGGGTCAATGACCGGGGTCCGTTCGTGGACAACCGCATCATCGACCTCAGCGCGGAAGCAGCCAGGAAACTCGGCTTTTACAAGAAAGGAACCGCCAGGGTGCATGTGGAAGTTGTATCGATGACCGCCGATGCTACCCCCTGATTTCAATACCCGGGTTTACGACCTTGTGAGCACAATCCCCGCGGGAAAAGTGTCTACCTATGGACTCATAGCAGAACTGGCAGGAGCTCGTTCTGGCGCAAGGATGGTGGGCTGGGTTCTCTCCTCGGCAGATATCACCCGGGTACCGGCCCACCGGGTTGTCAACAGGTTCGGAGCGCTCACAGGAAAACATCATTTCCCAACGCCCGAATCAATGAGGATGATGCTTGAAAAAGAAGGGGTGACGTTCCTCGAAGACGGAACTGTCTCACTGGAACGTCACCTCTGGAGATTTGAAGGAGGAAAAGACTAGACAGCCGGCTGCTCTTTGGCAAGCATCGCGTTGAAATCTTTCGCCTTGCGACCGGTCCAACCACGTTTGTGATAGGCATAACCCGCGATAAGAGGGAACGCGATCGTCGCTTCAGAGAATACCATCTGCTCATACACGGTATCCACTTTCCCCCAGGAGCTTGCTTCTTTCAGGGTAGAACCCGACAGGCCGCCATCCCGCTCATCTGCTACGGTCACCTGTACAGCATAGGTATGCATCGACACATCCTCGTACCCGAGCACTTCAGCAGCAACAACGATATCCTGCGTGAAGTTCTTTGGCACACCACCGCCCATCATGAGGATACCGGTATTGTCGTTTTCGATCTTGACCCTTGTCAGTTCACGAAAATCCTTGGCCGAATCAATGGCTACATGATTATCCGGATTGTGCCACTGATGGTGCACAAGACCGAATCCCGCAGAACAGTCGGAAAAGGCAGGAACAAAAATCGGCACGCCCTTTTCATAAGCCTTGTAAACAATCGAATTCCTGTCGAGGTCATTCTTCTCGATATAGCGGGCCATCTCTATAATGAACTCCCTGGAAGAGTAGGCTCCCGGAGCCATCGAGTTAGCGATCTTTGCCATGGTATCGTCACAGATACGCAGCTCATCCTCGTCGATGTAGGTATCATAAATACGATCGATATGCAGATCGCGAAGGGTTGCATCGTCGGCAAACGGATCGCCTTTGTAATGTTTGAAACCCAAAGCCTCGAAGAAATCCTGGTCAACGATATTGGCTCCGGTCGAGACAATGACATCTACCATATTGTGCTCGAGCATATCGATGATCACCTGCTTGAGCCCTGCACTGACAAGCGAGCCGGCAAGGGTAAGAATAACGGCACACTCCTCGTCACGCTGCATCCTGTCGACAATCCCGGCGGCACGCCACAGATTACGTGCCTGGAAAGCCGTATCGCCCATCTGTTCAACAAGCGACACCACATCGATCTTCTTGATATCGATATGACGCACCTCATCCTTCAACAATCCATCCCTGCTCACACCTGCTTCCATGGCGCACCTTCCTGTAGAAAATGTTCAGAAATTAAAAAAGGGGAGCAAGCTGACTATATCACACATTCACATTACCGGATGCTGCTTCCTTCCGGACCTGACATGGTTGGGTAACAGAATGTTGTATAGGACTTACTCCCCGAAACTCTATCTTGCTGTATCGAGATTTTGAATATAATGTTTTCGTTCTGACTATAACAAGTAAAATTCACACAATCCGCTTTTTTCTTTCTGGGAACTGTTATAACTTCTTCTGCAACCAGAGTATCAGGGACCGCCAGGGATCCCTCAAGAGAGAAGAGGAAGGCATGGAAACACAGCGCATATTGAGTGGCATGCGCCCGACGGGGCGGCTGCACCTTGGTCATTATACCGGGGCACTGGAAAACTGGGTTGAACGACAGAACGAGACGCTTGCCGATGGGCGCAGGGCTTACGAGACCCACTTCCTGGTAGCTGACTACCACAGCCTGACAACATCGCTCGATACGAGCCAGCTTGACCGGAACTCCATAGAGATGGTTACCGACTGGCTTGCAGCCGGTGTCGATCCTGAAAAAAGCCCTGTTTTCCGCCAGTCCAGGATTAAGGAGCATGCCGAGCTCTTCCTGGTATTTTCCATGCTCATCACCGCATCCCGCCTTGAACGAAATCCTACGCTCAAGGACCAGGTACGTGATCTCAATATGGATGCCGTCACCTATGGTCATCTAGGCTATCCGGTCCTGCAGGCTGCCGACATTCTCCTTTACAAAGGCAACACCGTTCCGGTAGGAGAAGACCAGATCCCCCACGTGGAAATCACACGGGAGATCGCACGCCGTTTCAACAAGCAGTACCAGCACCCGGTTACTGGTAACGTCTTTGATGAACCGGAACCGAAAATCACCCGTTTCTCCCGGCTCATCGGGCTTGACGGTACAGCTAAAATGTCAAAATCGCTAGGGAACACCATACTGCTCGGGGATACCGAAGATGAGATCATGGCGAAAATCCGCAAGGCAGTCACTGATACAGAAAAGCTCCGCAAGAACGATCCGGGAAGGCCTGAAGTATGTGCAGTCTTCAGTTACCACAAGCGGTTCACCCCTTCAGAAGAAGTTGACGCAATAGAACAGGAGTGCAGGTCAGGAGCATTGGGATGTGTTGACTGTAAAAAACGGTGTGTCAGCTCCATCATCAGGGAACTTGCTCCCCTCCATGAAAAACGGGCATTCTATGCCGACAAGCCCGAGCTTGTCAGGCAAATCCTCGAAGATGGTGAACAAAGAGCCGGGGAACGTGCCCGGGCTACAATGGAGGAAGTCCGCGAAGCCATGCAGCTAGGATAAGGCCCTGCCGTTTCACCCACAGCAATCAAATTTCTTGAACAGTGCAGCACTCACCCGATACAGCCTTTATATTCGACATGGACGGCGTCCTGGTCGACAACATGCAGCGCCATGCATCTTCATGGGTAGAAGTTTTCAGGGATTTTGGCCTTGAAGGCCTCGATGCCGAGCGCTACCTCCGTGAAACAGCCGGAATGAAAGCACTGGACGTACTCCGCCACTTCCTCGATCCAGAGATCAGTCCCGCTGAAGCTGAACGCCTCAACGAACTCAAGGATTTTCTCTACAGGGCAAATTACCGCGACCATATCGTACCGATGCCCGGTCTTGAGCAGTTTCTCCAGAGGGCCGGAGAGCTGGGTATTGCGATGGGGGTAGGAACAGGAGCCACTGGCCGCAACATTGCCTTCACTCTAGGCATACCCGCACTTACAGGCCGATTCAGTGCTGTTGTCGGAGCTGAAGACGTTCAACATGGCAAGCCCAGCCCGGACATCTTCCTCAAGGTTGCAGAACACCTGGGTGTACATCCCTCCAGATGCATCGTTTTCGAGGATGCAATTCCTGGAATAGAAGCAGCAAATCGAGCAGGCATGGCCGCCGTAGCATTGTCAACAACCAATCCCAGAGAACTGATGGCCCAATGCAGCGGTCTGATCGACCTGGTTGACGATTTCCGGGATATCTCACCCGATACGGTTATCGAGAAACTGAGCGCCGGGGCTTACCTGCCATCATAAAACCTGAAGTGAACAGATCCATGCAAGAATACCTGATAGAGACACTGCGCGCTGCACTGGTGCAGAACGGCATAGAGACGACAAAGCAGATCATCCTGGACAAACCTGCCCGTAAAGAGTTTGGTGATTTCTCTACAAATATCGCCCTCGTGCTTGCCAAGGAGTGTGGTAAACAACCGCGGGAACTTGCCAGGGAACTCCAGGAAAGCATGAATTTCAGGGAAGGAACGGTTGAAAAAACAACCATTGCCGGCCCTGGCTTTATCAATTTCCACCTGGCTCCGTCCTTTATCATGCAATCCCTTGAACAGGTACTTTCCGAAAAGGACAGTTTTGGACGAAGCTGCACAGGCAAAGGGCAAAAGGCTGTTGTTGAGTATGTCAGCGCCAACCCGACAGGCCCTCTGACCATCGGACGTGGTCGTGGAGGAGTCCTGGGGGACTGCCTTGCCAATCTCCTTGAAATGCAAGGTTTCGAGGTCACGAGGGAATACTATTTCAATGATGCCGGACGGCAGATGACGATCCTTGGCGAGTCTGTACGACTGCGTTACCTCGAAGCATGTGGCCAGAATGTCGACTATCCGGATACGCACTATCAAGGGGCCTATATCCGCGATATAGCCTTGAAACTGTATGAAAAACATGGCGCCGGACTTGCAGGAGAGAGTTCAACAGATGTTTTCAGGAAAACTGCTGAAACAGCCATCTTCACCAGCATTAAAAACACGCTGCACCGGCTTAATATCCATCATGACAGCTTTTTCAATGAGCACAGGCTCTATCTCGAAGATGAAAACGGCAGTTCCCCAAACCAGCAGGTCATCGATGCCCTCAGAGAGAAAGACTTTATCAGCGAATATGACGGCGCAACATGGTTCACGACGACAAAGCTCGGACAGGAAAAAGACAAGGTCCTGGTAAAATCAAGTGGTGAACCCAGCTACCGGCTACCTGATATCGCTTACCATGTCACGAAGTACAAAAGAGGTTTTTCAGAAATCGTCAATGTCTTCGGGGCAGACCACATCGACGAATATCCCGATGTCATAGAAGCACTCAACATACTCGGCTATGACGGAAGCCGGGTACGAGTCGCCATCAACCAGTTCGTCACCACGACAGTCAATGGTGAAACCGTCAAGATGTCAACCAGGAAAGGCAATGCCGATCTTCTCGATGACCTTATCGATGATGTAGGTGCTGATGCAACCAGGCTCTTTTTCATCATGCGCAGTCGCGATTCCCACCTCAACTTCGACGTGGAACTCGCAAAGAAACAGTCGAAAGACAATCCGGTCTTCTACCTGCAGTATGCCCATGCAAGAATCTGCAGCCTCATGAAAATTGCCAGGAAAGAGATCGGCTTCAACCCCTTATCGAGCGGAGCGTATCACCTCCAGAAACTCGACTCCCCGCATGAGCTGCAACTGACCCTGGCACTGCTGGATTTCCCTGATATTATCGCCACAGCATCCCGCCTGCTGGAGCCGCAGAAAATGGTCGATTACCTGCACCAGGTAGCAGAACTCTATCACAGGTTCTACCAGGAATGCCCGATACTCAAGGCTGAAAAAGATATCTGTCTTGCACGCCTGTTCCTTTCCCTGGCCACCAGGCAGGTTCTCCGTAACGGCTTCAGAATCCTCGGAATTACTGCCCCTGAATCGATGTAGCGGTTATATACAGCCCCTGCTGCCGTATGTACTGGGCAATTGATTGCGGTAGCAGGCGGTCACACACGCCACCTGCCGAGAGGTATTGCCGTATCATTGTAGAAGAGATAGAAAAATCGAACCGTACTACCCTGATACCTGCGAGAAGATCCTCTGTATCAGGTTCGGAATCGTCTCCATGCTGGCCGCCCCTCCTGAAAACAACGACCCTGCATGTATCAAGAAGTTCCTGCCAGTGTTTCCACTGCCTGAACCCCCTTGCGTTATCCTCGCCAACAAGCAGGTATAACTCCGCTCCAGGATAATCGAGAGTGAGTTCACGTACCAGGTCTATGGTATATGACGGAGCAGGGGAACGCCTTAATTCAGTATCGCACAGCACGGCCTCATTGCCTGTACGGTTTATTTCCTGTACAAGCAGGCCTGCCATGTGAAGTCTCTCGGCATCAGAAGCAGCGAAGCCTTCCTTGAACGGATTTCTTGAAACTGAGATCATGAGCCGATCAAGCTTTAACAGCTCCCTTGCGTAAAGACAGAGGGCAAGGTGGGCGTTGTGAGGAGGATCGAATGACCCTCCGAACAGCGCAAGTCGCACGGCAAAAAAATCAGGAGTTACTGAAATGCCGCATGATCTGGTCACGATATGCGGACACCCGGTCCATGTTCTCAGGAAAACGCTGATCGTAAGCCTCGAGAACAGCCAGGGCTTCAAACCACTTGCCAAGCTCTACAAGGGCTCCGATCTTCCCTCTCCATGCCTGCTCGAAATAATCGGTATCCGGGTATGACTGCATGACCTCGTCATAAAACACCTCTGCAGCACGATACTTTTTCAACTTCATATACTGGCCTGCAACTGAAAACGATCCCCTGGCAAGCTTTTCACGTAATAAAGCTATCCGGGCACTGCAATGCTCAACTTTTTCCAGTCGCAGCATCTGCCGCCGGACATCCTCTAGTGCCACCGTATACTCGGAATTAGCAGGATCCAGCTTCAACAGACCGCTGAACATCTCCCTGTCTGCTTCCAGCTCTGTCCGCCCCTTCCTGACAGGATAAAGGTCCATGAACAGACGGTACTCACGTATAGCCTTTAGGGTATGCTCCTGGTCACGACTGAAAACAGGGGAGAGCTGATCATGAGACCTGGCAAGCATGAACTGGGCTTCTTCGGCATAAGGAGAGCCAGGTGTTTCCTCAAGAAGGCGACGGAATATCTCGACTGCCAGAAGATACTGTTCAGACTTATAGTAAGTATCTGCCAGGGTAAACAACACGTCATCCTCAAGCGAGGTTGCCCTTGCTTCAAACATCAAGGACTCCAGCTCAAGCGCCGCACGGTCGTACCGGGCATTCTGGTACAGGTCCGCTGCCCTGTCGTATCGGGTTGTTATATCCCCCGAAGCAGTACTGCGTGTCGAAGAGCACCCTACCGACAGCACAAGAGCTGCACACCCGGCTGTACAGGCAAAAAAACGTGCGGTCATCCTGAAAGGAACCGAAATCATAGGTAAAGTAGTGTCAATATTATCGTAACGGAATTCTTAAACGCTGATATCGTTTCCATCATTGTCGGGCTTGACAGCGGCAACATATCCTACATGGGTTCCATATCCCTGCCCTTCAGTACTGATGCCCAGGGGAACATACAGTGGACAGAACCCTATAGCAGCAGTTGCTATAGGCACCAGGCCCAATACACCCCACCAGCTCTGGTAAATCACCCCTGCGACAAGCAGGACCGCACCTAAAAGGAATCGAACATTCCTGTCAACGGCACCAATATTCTTCTGCATGGCTATCAATCTCCTTTGTTTGGCATTTAAATAAAAGTCTGATAAACCTTCGAACTTATAAATTACAACCAATGGGCAGTATTATCAACAGTTTAAACGAAAAAGCGCCGCTGGCTATGCGCGACGCTTTTTCGTTTAATCCAATCAGGGCAGACTTGGTTAGAAGGTAAACAACTTGATATCATCAGCCCTGAGACGTTCTGCCACAACAGGCGGCTTGGCAACAGTCACGCCATCTATCAGGACCTCTGGTGCAGCTCCCTTATTTGGCAGGAACAACGGGCAGACTTCAACAGGAACCCCGCTTTTAATCAATCCAGCAAGCAACATCTGCGGAGACTTGTCAAGCGGTTTGAGCATTGTCTGCGCACTGCCCTTCACAGCCAGTTCACCGGCCGGGCCGCAAAGGAGCATGCGGACGGATTTACCCTGCTTGACTGTCTGTGTCGACAGCACCATGGCCATCATCTGTGTCTGGGCATCATCTGTAGTGACCACAACATACAGGCCATCAGCACCTTCAGAAGCAACCGCATGTTTCTGCGGCATAACGAATGCACCTACGATAAGCGCAAGGGCAACTATGCGTTGAACAAAATTCATAATTCTCTTTCCTCCATTCAATTGTCATTGTTTATATCCGGCAGTGCATACGGAACAAACGCAGCACAACCAGTGTCAATATAGCAAACCTTGGCATGATACATAAGGAGGATATGTAAAAACAACGTAGAAATATGAGGGAAAGGCAGATGTGGGAGTGGAGCTTAGGGGAGTCGAACCCCTGACCTTCTCATTGCGAACGAGACGCTCTACCAACTGAGCTAAAGCCCCGGAATTGAAAAAAGCCTGCCCGGGTACCGGACAGGCTTCGTATCGTCAGCGACGGACCTGGACAGATACCCGGCTTAGCCAGCCAGTGAACTCTTCAACAGGTTCAGCTGATGGCTCACACTGCCATCAAGCACTGTATCACCAATCTTTACGGTTACACCACCAAGCAGGCTCTCATCAAGGGCCAGCCTGGCACGCACCTTCTTTCCGGTGTAGGTCGCAAGAGCATCAATAAGCTCTTTTGACTGCGAATCATCGAGCCTGGTAGCCGTCTTTACATCAACATTGATCAACCCAGCCCTCTCATCACACAGATCCCTGTACTCCTTAATAATCTGCGCAAGAAATGCTGCCCTCTTCTTTTTACAGACGAGTTCAAGGAAGATCACGGTCTTGTCACTGATACGTCCGGCAAATACTGCCTTCAGGGCACGCGCTTTAGCATCACCTTTAATAAGTGGGCTTTTGAGAACGTTCTGAAGGTCTGCAGAATCGTCGAGAGTAGCACCGATAAGCTCCAGGTCCGCAGTGAGCGTATCCAGGATTCCGGTATCTTCAGCCACATCGAGAAGAGCAGTTGCATATCGCCGGCTTGTGATAGCTATAGACATTTCGCGTCCCTTTTCAGTTTCTGTGTTTGGTGAGGTCGTCAATCATTCCAGCTACGATCGCCTTCTGCTTGTCGGCATCGAGATTGGCCTTGATAATTTTTTCGGCCCCCTGTACAGCAAGGTCCGCGACTTCACTGCGAAGCTCATCGAGAGCGCGGCGTTTTTCCTGCTCAATTTCCTCTTTGGCTGCAGCTATCATGCGATTCGCCTCAGCCTGAGCCTTAGCGGACATTTCACTCCTGAGCTGTTCGCCATACTCTTTTCCTTCCCTTATGATCCTGTCAGCATCAGCATCAGCCTTTGCCAGCAGTTCCTTGTTTTTCCGAAGGGCTGCCTCTGCCTCATCCTTGGCATTATGCGCCCTGTCTATAGAGGCCTGTATCGCTTTTTCACGGTCTTCGAGTGCGCCGACAATCGGGCCCCATGCAAACTTCTTGAGAATAAGGAGAACAATTACAAAAGTGGTGGCAGTCCAGAATATCAATCCGGGATTAGGGTCGAGCAGGCCCCCCTGCAGTACGATAATTCCTGACGTAAGCATGGAATACTCTTATTTGTCAAATTAAATAAAGTCCGGTTGCAGGATTATTGTACTCCTGCAACCGGCTGATAACCTGTCAGTCAGACTGACCCGGGCTTACTTCAGGGCCAGGAGAACGCAGATAACCTCACCGAAGAGAGCGACACCTTCGATAAGCGCAGCTGCAATAATCATGGTTGTACGGATGTCCGAGGTAGCCTCTGGCTGACGAGCCGTACCTTCTGCTGCAGAGCTGGCAATGTTGCCAATACCGAGACCTGCACCGATAACTGCTAAACCTGCACCGATACCGGCGCCAAGATAACCCAGGGATTCATTGCCCATTCCTTCCATGTCTAAAATACCTCCGTTGATTTGTTGAGTGTTGTATGCTATAGAGCGGTTTAAAACCTTGACAAAAGTACTAAATAAAAATCTATAAACTAAAACTTATGGGCATTTCAGTGCGCTGCTTCACCTTCATGGCCCTCGTGCGCAGTGGCAAGACCGATAAACAGCGCCGAAAGCATTGTAAAAATAAAGGCTTGCAGGAATGCCACAAAAATCTCCAGCAGGTAGATAAAGATCGAGAACGGCACTGAAACGAACATCGCCACGATGTAGCTCTTGAGAATGAAGCTGATAAAGATCAAGCTCAGGATAACGATATGCCCCGCGGTCATGTTGGCAAACAGTCGAACAGTAAGCGCAAACGGCTTGGTAAAGAGGCCGATGATCTCAATCGGCACCATGATAAACCAGAGCGACCAGTGTGTGCCAGCAGTCAGGTGTGCAAGGTAGCCCTTGATGCCATGAGCCTTGAGGGCAGCGACCTGTGTAATGAAGAAGGTAAATACTGCAAGGGTAAGCGTAACATTGACATTGCTGGTAGCAGTTGCGCCATAAGGAATCAGTCCAAGAAGATTCAGCATAAGAATGAACGCGAATACTGTCAGCAGGTACGGCAGATGTTTTTCATAACCGTGCCCGATGTTTGACTTTGCGACATCCAGGCGGATGAATTCAACAAGGGCTTCCATCGTATTGGCAACACCGCTCGCTGCCTTGCGGGTGGAAAGCGAGGAATAGGTTCGTCCTACCGGAATGAACACCGCCAGCAGTAACGCTGAGGCAAGCCACATCATGACGACATTCTTCGTGATTGAGAGGTCGTAGCCGCCAACGACAATTTTCGGCAGGTGGATTTCGCCGAAAGGCTCGAACGCAATAACACCGGAATCCAGAATATGGTGCATAATAACATCGCCTGCGCTCTCATGCCCGCCATGCCCCTGTTCGGCACCATGAGCGGCTGCCTCTGAATGCGCTGTCACCTCTTCGTGTGCAACTGCTTCTGCGTGTACACCATCCTGGGCATGCATCGCAGCCTCGGCATGCACGGACTCGGCTTCATGCCCTTCGGTTGAAGAGGCATAAACAAGGCCTCCCATCCCAAGCAGCATGGGTACAAGAAGCGTTACCACCCTGGAGAGGATTACTGACTTATAACCGTTTACCCGTTTCATGCACTCGTCTTTTTCTGTTTGTTCTTGTTTTGATAACCGAGAATCTCAAGGATCACGTAGACACAGTAAAAAGCGAAAAACGACATAACGAAATCGCTTACTGTAACCAGGCCCTGGACGATTATGACCGCAACGAGTACCATGAGCACCATGAGCCTCAATGCCACTCCTCCGAAAACAACTTTGGTGAAGGTGGCCTGATCACGGTCGTACGCATACTCGAACAGCATGTAGCCAACCAGTGTATTCAAGGCCATCATGCTCCAAGCGACAAAAACGGACCAGAGATCCAGCGAGTAGTTCGCCGCTCCCCAGAACGCAACCGCCCATAAAATGACGGTCAAGATAAACAACTTTAAGAGAAAACCAAACAAAGGCTTCATACAGACTACACTCCGGCTTGGCAGGCAACAGCTGCCGTTTCATTTTTTCCCAGCTTCCCGGTCAGCCTTGCGGACGACTTTCAGAAGGACCAGCACCATGCCAACCATGCCAAAAACCACACCTACCAACATGAGCAGGGGTGTCGTTCCAAGCTGCTGGTCTGCCCAGTAACCGATCAGGACAAAAAAAGCAAAACTTGCGGCAATCTGAAAACCTATTCCCAAATAATCCGACATGGCACGTACAGACCGTCCAAAATAGTCCTGAAACCTTTCATCGTCCCCACTCCTCATTGTATCCCCTTCTGATAGGCGTTCCAAGTAGACCCAATGAGCTCTTCCAGGCTACTGTACATCGGTTTCCATCCAAGGAGCTCAGCCCCAAGCCTCGATGAAGCCACCAGCTCTGCAGGATCTCCGGGACGACGTTCTACAACCCTGGCGGGAATCTCCCTGCCAGTCACCTTCCGGGCAGCGTCCACCATTTCCATGACACTCACACCAACCTCGCTTCCCAGGTTCACAGAAAGGCTTTTATCCTGGTTGAGAATATAATCGAACGCCTGCACATGAGCCCGGGCAAGATCAGCAACATGAACATAGTCGCGAATACAGGTCCCGTCCCTTGTCGGGTAGTCGCCGCCATATATGGAAAGCTCCTTCCTTACCCCCATGGCAACCTCCATGACGATCGGCAGCAGGTTTTCCGGGTTTCGCTCCAGCCCCTTTATACGACCAAGGGAATCATAACCAGCTGCATTGAAATACCGGATTGCCGCATATCTCAAGCCCTTGAGCCGATCATACCATGCAAGCAGTCGCTCGATTTCCAACTTGGTGAACCCATAAAAATTTTCTGGCTCCGTAGGGTGATCTTCATCTATGGGAAGGTAACTTGGAGTACCAAACACTGCTGCAGAGGAAGAAAAAATAACCATGCCTATACCTGCATTCATGGCCGCCTCAAGTATGTTGACGGTTCCGCATATATTGGCCTTTGCGTACATCGCCGGCTCAACCATTGATTGGCCAGCTGCCTTGAGCGCTGCAAGATGCACACAGGCATCATACCCCTTGGCCATAGCATCACGGAGCTGCTCCGGACGCATGATATCACCATGCACGAACTCTGCCTCCTCGAACAGGTTATCACGGCTACCGGTCGACAGATTGTCAAAAACAGTCACCTCGTGACCGCTATCAAGAAATGCCCGGGTAACATGGCTGCCGATATATCCCGCGCCACCAATGACAAGAACCTTCATACTTTCTGGATAGTAATTACTGGATGTCATGAAGAAGATAACACTTTCCTCTTGTATTCCGGCGGAGAACCGTATATTCAGCGAGAAACGCCTCAAGACCTTGTCACCTCAATGGACACACTCTTTTATTCACCGGCACTTACAAAGGCATGCAGCCACCTCACGGCTCTACAGACCTTCCGCAACGGTGGCACAAGCCCAGCCCCCTGGAACTCCCTGAATTTTGGAGACAATACCGGTGACAATCCCGGGCGACTCAGGCAAAACAAAGCGATCCTCTGCAACAAGCTCGGTATTTCACCCCGAATGCTCGCAACGGCCGGGCAAGTACACGGCACAACGATCTCGCTTGCAAGAACCCCTGGGCATTATGAAGAGTGCGATGCCTTGATCACTGACACTGCCGGCATCTTTCTCTGCATCCAGACAGCAGACTGCTTTCCCCTGGTCATCCATGACCCGGTAAGCCGCTCTGTTGGGGTTGCCCATGCAGGATGGAAGGGAAGTGCCGGCAAGATAGCAGCGGCAACGGTGAGGGAACTAGGGACGCATTTTGGCGCAGAAGCTCACAACTGCTTCGCCTGGATTGGCGCAGGCATTTCAGGAGCGGCATATGAAGTCTCGTCCGAAGTTGCCGTAAGGTTCCCTAAGGAATGCAGCTCACCCACACCGGATGGTCGCTTTATGCTCGACCTTGCAGCTGTAAACTGGCTACAACTTTCAGATGCCGGAATCCCGAACCAGAACATTGAAAGCTCACCTTACTGCACGTTCCGAGACAATGAACAATTCTTTTCCCACCGCAGAGACAGTGGAAAAACGGGACGTATGCTGACTATTGCCGGGGTCACGCCTCCCTGACCACTACCAGCGCAGTGCCGAGTTTAGCTTCCAGCTCCCTTACCCGCACCAGCTCATCCTCGCTGAGGTCTTCTGCGACTACATCATAGCTCGAGTATGAAAGCAGGGTTTTTCCAAGTTCGCGCTCAAGCTCCCGCACCTCTTCAAGCTCTTCAGGCGACAGTTTCGACAGGCTTGACAACATAACGACCTCCTTTCTTTAGCATGTTTGCAGCAACAAGCATCACTTGTTAAAAATAACACTCAGCAACAGCTTCTACTAGTTGTTTAATACAGTGTTATAGGC